>JAABUJ010000066.1_pt1 | contig 243810 bp, 245 predicted proteins | sample 5559131 | NCBI WGS metagenome assembly JAABUJ01 (sample SAMN10711875, study PRJNA513366) | rock metagenome | isolation source: Antarctica rocks | place: Antarctica: Victoria Land, Mt New Zealand nord | collected 2016-01-07
CGGGAACACCGACACCCGGATTGCCGGTGGCGACCGGTCAGCCCACGAACTCGGGACCGACTCCGACGGCCCTTGTTTTGAGAACCCCGATACCCCCTACCGCAACGTCAGTAGCACAGCCGACGGCGACCAGAACGGTGTCTGGGACGGTGCAGCCACTAGCGACCAGTACCGCCTCTGGAACACCGCAGCCAACAGTGACCGGAACGGTGCCGGCAACCGCACAGCCACTAGCGACGGGAACGATGTCTGGAACGCCACAGCCAACAGTGACTGGAACGGTGCCGGCAACAACGCAGCCCACAGCGACCGGAACGGTGCCGGCAACAACGCAGCCCACAGCGACCGGAACGCTACCGCCGGGGCCGCAGCAGTCGCCGACGGCGAACCCTACGCCGGGCGGAATAACCACGCCCGCAACTGTGTCGCTGCACCTCAAGCAGAAGGTGGCACCCGGTTCTCAACAGATCGTCACGCTGACGTCGAGTGCAAATACAGTTCTCCACATTCGCGTCACGTATCCCAACGGCGATCATCAGTCCGCCCACATGACCACCAATGCGGCCGGTAAGGTGGTGTATCGGTACAAGCAGGGTGCGAGTAAGATCACGCACACCAACGCAACCGCTACGATCACTGTCACCATTGACCACGGCGCGACGGCATCAAAGTCGTACACCATCCTGTTCAACCATATTGACGTGTCGGTTGAACCACGCGTGCAGTCGCCGGGGCACAAGGTCACGATCTGGGTCCACAGCTCGGCACATATGGCCATCGTCACCAGTTTGCTGTTCCCCAACCATACGTCCCTCCAGCGCAAGGCGAAGACCGGGCCCAAAGGTTGGTCGTACATGACGTACGTGGTGGCCAAGCACAAGACGGTGGGCAAGAATCACAAAGTGATCGTGGAAGGCCAGACCATGGCGAAAAAACCTCATTACTCCACCAAGACGACGTTTACTGCCAAATAGGGAAGACAGGACTCCAGAATGTGGCCCGGCATTGCGCCGGGCCGTTTTCTGTCCTCTCCCCATTACCCATATGCCAACGCCCGATAGAGCGTCTCATCCTGCGCACCGCGCCATACGCCCGCTTCTGAAGGTTCCGGAGATCACCGCCTACTTCTGGATCGTGAAGTTGCTGTCGACCGCCATGGGCGAGTCAACATCGGACTATCTCGTATTCCAGATTAACCCATATATTGCGGTAGTTCTCGGGTGTCTTGGCCTGGCTGTTGCGTTGCTGCTACAGCTCTGGGTGCGTCGATATGTAGCTTGGATCTACTGGTTAGCGGTCGTCATGGTCGCCGTATTCGGCACGATGGCGGCCGATGTAACACACGTGGTGATGGGTATTCCGTATCTGGTGTCAACGGTGTTCTTTGCATCCTTCCTGGCCATTATCTTCACGACCTGGTATGCGAGTGAGAATACTCTGTCGATCCACAGCGTCTATGCTGGTCGTCGCGAGCTGTTTTACTGGTCGACCGTGATCGCTACCTTCGCACTTGGTACCGCTGCCGGCGATATGACCGCTTCAACCCTCGGCTTAGGATACTTTCCGTCGCTGGTGCTCTTTGGGGTATTGTTCGTCCTACCGGCTCTGGCGTATTGGCGGTTTGGGCTGAATGAGATTGTCGCCTTCTGGTTTGCGTACATCGTGACCCGGCCGCTCGGCGCTTCCTTTGCGGACTGGTTGGGCAAGCCGTATCTGGGTGGTCTCGGCCTAGGTGACCAAAAGGTCGCCCCGATCTTGACGATCTTGATCATCGGCTTGGTCGGCTATTTGACCGTCTCCGGTACGAACATGAGGGGAGAAAGCAGAGCGGCGGCATCGCCGTAATCCTCGCCCTCGCTTGGATTCAGCGTAATCCAGACAGCATCGCCTCGATCAGGGACTGACTCGTCGCGGCTTACCACGTCTCGTTCCCCAGCGAAGGACACGTGACGACTTCATGATGGAGATTCTCCTCCGTAACGTTCGCCAGAAGCCGATCGAGCGTAAAGCCGTGCTCCGCGACCGGCTCGAGCACCACTTTGCCGTCAGCCAGCGACAGGTGGACCGGGGTGTTCTCGTCCAGCCCGGCCTCCCCTGCAAACGTCTTGGGAATCCGGATGGCAAGGCTATTTCCCCATCTTTGCACGCGAGTTCTCATTAGTACCTCCTCCACGATGTATCTACAAAGAAGATACAGTCGGGTCCAGTCTACCGCAAGGTGCGAGACCGATTCAGCCACCACCCTGGAACCAGAGAGCATCTACATCCTTCGCCGCGCTCGAGAGTCGAGACGATGCAGGCGCAGCGGTATCCTCAAGAGCACGTGGAGTAACTGCGCCTACGACTGACCTTCAAGCGCCTTCGGGCAACGAGGGGTGAGTTTGGCTCCCGAAAGGATTTCGAGAACGGCTCAGATCCCGTGACCGTGGCGGTCGATTCGGCGTCGTTTCACGTTATGGCTGCCGGTCTGCCCTGTCGCCACCATGAACCATGTACAATACGGGCTACTTCCCAGTGCGCCTGGTTCCGTCGAATCTTTGGAGCCGGTGACGGTAATGGGACATCCCCAGTTAGCATCTCCCCGGCGCTGCTCCTCTGCGGGGCAGCGAGGCATGGTGCAGGAGGAGCGGACACGGTGCAAATTGCCGAGGATACATCGTCAAGGGCGGAGGGCTTGCCGCCACCGGGAAGCCCATTGCTGGAAGTGCGCGGCATCGTCAAGAGTTTCGGGGCGGTGCATGCTTTGCGCGGTGTGGACTTCGATGCTCGAGCGGGAGAGGTGACGGCACTCCTGGGTGACAATGGCGCCGGCAAATCGACCTTGATCAAGTGCATCGCCGGCACCTATGTGCCGGATGAGGGAGAGATTCTGCTTCAGGGCAGACCTCAGCACTTTCGCACTCCGAGCGACGCTACGCGGGCCGGCATTGAAACGGTCTATCAGGATCTCGCCCTGTGCGACAACCTGGATGTGGTGGCTAACCTTTTCCTGGGACGTGAGCGCGTGCGAACCTGGATCCCGGGAGTTTTCCGCACAATTTCTGAGGAGGCCATGGAGGCTCGAGCCGCCGAGGCACTCTCGACCTTGCGCATCAATATCCCCTCGGTTCGCAATAGCGTGGCGGCGCTCTCTGGCGGGCAGCGCCAGAGCGTGGCGGTGGCCAAGGCGGTGCTCTGGTCGCCCCAGGTAGTGATTCTCGACGAACCGACGGCGGCACTGGGCGTGGCTCAGACCCGCCAGGTGCTGGATCTCATCGATCGCCTTCGAGAACGGGGATTGAGCGTGGTGGTGATCACCCATAACATGGTTGATGTCTTTCAGGTTGCGGACCGCGCAATCGTGATGCGGCTGGGTCGCCGGGTGGCGACGCTGAAGATGAGCGAGTCGACCCCTGAAGATGTAGTAGGCGCCATCACTGGGGCACGCACCTTCGATGAGCCGGTCAGGGCGTAGAGGAGGCAAGTATGACGACGACTTCGACGGAGAGCGAGAGTGCGAACGCGGCGGTACCGGAAATTGCCCCGGATGGCTCGGCCACGGCGGTCAGCGTCCGTCGCTTTGGTGGACTGCAGCTCGGCTGGGACAAGTTACTGACGACCGTCCCGATCTATGTTGGGCTCATCATCATCTGGATCTACTTTGATTCTCAAACCGCGGGACACTTTATCGGCGCACGCAATCTGTATGAGATGGCTCAAGAGTTCTCATACGAGGCGGTGTTGGCGATCGGTGTGGTGTTTGTCCTGCTGCTGGGTGAGATTGACCTGTCGTTGGGCTATCTGACCTTGCTCGCCGTGGCACTGGCCTCAAGCTTTTCCGGGCTAGACCACTACTCGGCAGGCACTGCTATCCTGCTTACGGTGGTTATCTGCACCATTTGTGGGTTGCTGCAAGGGTTCTTGATTGCCTGGCTGCGTATGCCGTCCTTCGTGGTCACGCTGGGCGGGTTCCTGGTGTTCGAGGGCATCGCCTACCACATTCTGGGCGGCTCCACGGTCACTGTGTTCGATTCGACCATCACTGGCATCGGCACTGCAAACGTACCGAAGGCAGTGAGCTGGGTTATGGTGGCCGCGGTGGTGGCAATCTACCTGTTGGTGGGGCTCAACAAGCATCGTGTGCGCGCCCGCGCCGGTCTGCCGCCCGCTGGGATGGTGAAAACCATTGGGGGCGCTGTGGCCCTGGCTGTGGCGGGTGTGGTGGTGGTCGCTACCTTGAACAACTATCGTGGAGTTCCGGCCGCCCTGGCGATGCTGGCGATCTTTACCCTCGTCTTCTGGTTTTTTTCCGCGCGCCTTCCGTTTGGCCGTCACATTTATGCAGTTGGCGGCAACCTGGAAGCAGCCCGACGTGCCGGTATCAACACTACCGCGGTGCGCTGGATCGTATTCGGTATCTCAGGCATGCTGGCCGGTGTTGCCGGGGTGATGCTGGTTGGGTATGCGGCCGCCGGATCGACCACTACCGCCGGACCGGACCTGCTGCTGGACGTGATCTCAATCGCGGTTATTGGCGGCGTGAGTCTCACGGGCGGGAAGGGAACAGTGTGGGCGGTATTGCTGGGCGGGCTGGTCATTGCCAGTCTGGATAGTGGCCTGAATTTGATGGCGACCGATCCTTACTATGTCTATGTGATTAAGGGCGGCATTCTGCTGGCGGCGATCGCAGTCGACGTGGTGGGCAAGCGGTGGAGCGAATTGCCGTTCAGTCGTCTACGATTACGTGCTTGACGACCAGCGCATTTTTCACTATGCTAGGCTCTACACAGCATCCTGAATATTTCAGCATGCGTACAGAACAATCGGAGGAGGAAGCATTGAAGAAGTCCAGGCGTCTCGTACCCGTAGCCGCAGCCGCATTCGCGGTGGTGGCGATGGGGTCGATTCCGGTGTCCAGCCATGTATTCGCCGCTCATTCCGTCGCCCAGTCGCAGGCTCCGATCCGTGGCAAGGTCGGCTTCCTGATGTCCGACTTCACCACGTCGGCTCGCTGGAAGCTCGACGAAGCAGCCTTCAAGAAGGCAGTCCACAAAGTCCTGCCGTACATTCAGGTCATCGTCACCGATGCCAAGGCGGCACAGACGACGCAGCAAAATCAGGCGCAGTCGGACCTGACGAACGGAGTCAAGGTCCTGGTTGATGTGCCGGTCGATGCTGGACAGGCCGCCCAGATTGTACGCGTAGCGCATACCAACAGCCCTCGCGTTCCGGTGATCGCGTACGATCGCCTGATTACCGGCGCTCGGGAAGATGCTTACGTATCGTTCGACAACTATGCCGTTGGCGTGGCTCAGGGAAAATACCTGAGGTCGCACGTAGCCAAGGGCGGTACCCTGGTCGAGCTTGCCGGGGCCGCCACCGATAACAACGCCCATCTGTTCCATGCCGGCGCCATGTCGGTGTTGCAGCCGTTGATCAACAGCGGGTATTACAAGCTCGGCTACTCGATCTTCACACCGAACTGGGACGCCGCCGTCGCGTTGAAGGAGATGCAGTCGGCGTTGAACAAGTTGAACAACAAGGTGAACGGTGTGCTCGCCGCCAACGACGGCATGGCCGGTGCAGCGGTGACCGCGCTCAAGGCGCAGAATCTAAACGGTAAAGTGCCGATCACCGGTCAGGACGCGACGACTCTTGGTTTGCAGCAAATCCTGCTGGGCAATCAGGGTATGAGCATCTACAAGCCGGTGCATCTTGAAGCCGAGGCCGCCGCGCATTGGACCACCCTGTTCCTGCAGCACAAGCGAGTTCACGAGCCCAAGACCACCACCACCGGCGCCGGTCCAACTCCGACCAAGATCGATCCGATCACGGTCGTCACCAAGGCCAACATCAAGATGGTCGTCCATACCATGTACAAGGACGGGTATGTGACCAGAGCCGAGCTGTGCAATAACATCCCAGCATCGGTTTGCGCGGGAATGTAACTCACCGGTAACCGAAAGCTCAAAGGGGTCCACGGCATTGCCGCGGGCCCCTTTTCCGTGCCGTCGGACTGAAGTGAAGCGGCATCGGCTGTAGCTCTCGTGAGCTGATAGTGCGGCGATTCCTCCTACGGCTATCCCACTGTGAACGCGTTCAGGTAGCCTGAGAAGTCGGGCAGATACAACACCCCGTTGGCCACCATGGGCGCCTGCCAGTGGATGCCGCCGATGTGCGCGTGCCAGAGAGCGGCGCCGGTGAGAGGATCGCGTGCCCAGAGCGTGCCGGAGGGCGGGGTGTGATCGAAGCCGCCGGCGCAGAATAGGACCTGGTTCACCATCAGCGTGCTGCTGCACGACGCCCGTACGGCCCAGGCACTGGCCAGGCTCGGGTTCCCCGCCCTATCGACCCGCAGCCGGATGGCCGAAATGCCCTTCTCGTTCGCGATGAAGACGTATGTCCTGCCAGTTGTGTGGTCGGTCCAGACGGCGGGATGCCCGACGCGCACATCGTACGCCTGAGGCAGATCGAGTGTATGGCCAAGCGCGCCGCCGAGATGACCCGGTCCGTTCTGCTTACTCAGATTGGCCAGATCCAGCAGGTAGAGTGGGACGCGACAGGGGCACACCGAATCTCCCGGATGGCTGGGAAACTGCTTGCCGGCCTGGAGCCCCAGATGACGATACTTCCGAGTGCCCGGCAGGATCACCGGCGATACGCTGCCCAGATCGGCATCCGATGTATTCAGGAACTGCTGGTTCTTCGGTGTGAAGCTGTCGAGCGGTAGCGCATCATGGCCCGTGCCATCCGGATTGAGGGCAACCACGCTGTCCCCCCAATCGAGCGTCCCCGTCGGGCAGTCGCTCCCGCGCAGGGTCGGGTCGGGCGGGCAGAACGGCCCATTACCGGTGACGGCAAAGAGACGACCGAACGAGGCATCGTAGACCACGCCGGCCCGCGCCCAGACCGCTGCCTGCGTGGCCGGACAGTCCGGCTCCGTACCCTGCTGGAAATGGACGTCGCCCCGTTCGCTACACAGCATGTTGAAGACATGCTGCCCCCCGGTTCGCAGATTGATGGTGGTAAGGTGGCCCTGGTAATCACCGCTGTCGCTGGTGTAGCCACCGTTCTCGACGTACAGGTAGGTGTTGCCGCCCGACCGCGCGATGGTGAGGGCGCCGGCGCTTTTCTCCTGCGAGGGCTTTGTCGTGGCCGTCTCCGACCACCCGCCACTGGTGGTTTCCGCGCCGGTGCCGACGGCAAACTTGTGGACCCGCCCATCCAGGGCGTAGGCATAGACAAAGTGCCGCTTCGGATCGATTGCGGGTGTGGTGTGGGCCTCGCAGGCCAGGCTATCCGTGCTCGAACAGGGAACGTTGCGGTAGCGGTGCGACCAGATCGTTGCGCCGGTGTGCGCGTCCAGCGCCATGGTGTCCCCCTCGATGGTGGTCAGGAACACCAGGTCGGGGATGCCCGCCGCGTATGAACGTGGTGCAGATACACCGCGGCGCCGTCCGACATCGCCGGCAACGCCACCCGGAAGAGCAGGTGCATGCGCGGCAGGCTGCGGCGCGTTATCACCTGCTCTCGCTGGTTGTTGTTGCTGTGCGCGGCATTCCCCCCAAACTGCAGCCAGTCGTAGCGAGGAGGGGACTGCGGTGATGCAGCCGGCAGCGCCAGTTGTCCAAACAGGCCGACCAGAGTCAGGGTGAATTGCATGAAGCGGCGAACCATGGGCGCGTGATCCTCACCTATCTGACTATTCGGGCAACAAACCAATCCACGCATCGGATTCCATGAGATCCGACTGAATGACGCCCACTATAGCGAAGATAATGCATGTCGAGGCGCCGGACTGATTCCGCTCACATCCTGGCCAAGGGTGGGACCACGATCTGAATGGCTGAGCTAGCCAATGCTCGAAATTGGCGGTCGTTGAAGGTCAGCAGAACATCCGCGCCGGCAGCAAGTCCACTCTCAAGTATCACCGCGTCGTAAATGGCGCCGCCCGCGATGTTCCGTTCCGGCGCATTCTGCAACAAGTGCATGTATGTATCGACCCCGAGGGCAACTATCTGCGCCATGTCCCCCGTGAAATTCGCTGTGAGTAGCGCTCTAGTGTCAGGAGGGGAGAGTCGATGTGGGGGAGGAAGTCGCGTCAGGACGGCGTAGGCTTCTACCAACCCGGCAGCGGCCACAAGCAGCTCTTGGCCGCTACTCAGGCGTTGTTCGATCTCGCGGACTGCACGCTCGTGGTGCTCATGCCAACCGCATACAACGGCGACCATGCAACTGGTGTCCGTGAGGAAGCGTGTCACGGCCGGCTATCCTTCAGTGGCTCGTTCCTCTGCAAGCGCCCGACGAGTCTCTTCCACGATCTGGGTCGTGAGGTGCTCAATGCCCGTCTCCGGAACCGCGACCAGGAACTGGCCCCTACGCACCAGCTTCATTGCCAGAATCCCCGGCTCGATCTCGATGCGACCGTCGTGCCAGCGCACGTCCAGGGGCATGCCGGGTCGAAGCCCCGCTTGCCGGCGGATTTCACTCGGGATGACCATTCGCCCGGCCGAATCGATGGAAGCTTTCATACCATGCAATATACCATGAATTCTGGAAGCTCCCAAGATAGCAAGGGCCGTCGCCACCATGGTACCAATACGCTATCATGGACAACGTCGGAGGGCGGCACTTGGATAAGAGCATGATGCTGCGTCTGTCGCAGGAGCAAGCAGAGGCGCTCGAGGCAGTGGCTCAGACGGACGGGGTGCCAATGGCACAGACTGTTCGCTCGGCCATCGCCGCCCATATCGAGCAGCGCCGCCAGGACAAAGATTTCCAAAGGCCGCCGTCCTCCGTTCGCACCTGGTGCGCAACCATCCCTTGCCGGACGGCGACGAGCGCACCGCCTACCTGTGCCACTTCGAGTTCGTCGAGCGGAATGGATAAATGCATATAGGTAGCCGCAACCGAGGGACGAGGCCGAAGAGGGCGAGGTCGTTGACGTGATGGTGCGCCTGCCGGCGGGACAGCTGCCGGAGACGGAGTTTGCGGGCTGGGTCGGTGATCACTTGGCGCCACGAGAGAACTGAGCGGGGCCGGGCCGCACCTTCTCGCTCGACTGCGCGGAGAACAAATGGCGCACCTGGAGGGATTCGAACCCCCGGCACCCGGTTCCGAAGACCGGTGCTCTATCCGCTGAGCTACAGGTGCATGGTCCTCGATTGTAGCGTTACGCCGCCTGCAGGGGGAAGAGCGCGAAGGGCATGGCCTCGAAGGCGGCTAGACCCGACAGGCCGCGCATGGCCTGTTTGACCGTGGCGGCGGAGACTGCCTGGCCGTAGGCGGTTCGCACGTCGGATACATCGTGCAACCGGTCCAGGACGTGCTGGACCTCGTACATGCGGCGCACCTGCGGCAGGTCGCGGAATCCCACCCCGTAGGCGGGAATGCCGACGGCGCCGGGAACCGAACGTGCTGGGAAGTAGACACGAATGCCGAGCAGACCGTGCTGGACGATGACGTGGGTGTATGCCACGCTGGGCGATGCCGGATCACCGACCAGATGCACCATGCGGCCGAAGGAGAGGGTGGAATCGGCGACCTCGAGCACATCGGTCAAACCGGACGGCAACAGTGGCCGCCAATCGACCTCGTCCGGGCCGGGTGGCAGGCCGGCGAAAGACAGGTTGCTCAGCGCTTCCCAAAAGACGTCTGGAATCTGTTGATCATCCATGAAGTGTGCTCACCGTGCTGGATTCCTCACACCCTCTCGCTAGAATAGCAGTGCCCGTGTGGCGCCAAACGATGACTGAGATTACCCGACACTTTACCGCAACCACCTATCCGGTACACGCCGGCAAGGTCCTGCTCCATCTGCATACTAAGCAGCAACTCTGGCTGCCGCCCGGTGGCCATCTTGAGCGCGACGAACTGCCCCACGAGGCGGCTCGCCGCGAGATCAAGGAGGAAACCGGGCTGGACCTGGTGTTGCACAGCGAGCAGCTGGCGGCTGACCTGACCACCGAGATGGAATGCCTGGTGGTGCCCCAGCCGGCGTTTATCCTGGTCGAAGATATTAATCCGTTTCATCAGCACATCGACTTTACCTATTTTGCCAGAGTACCAGACAGTTGTGCACAGGACTACCGTGCTCGCCGCCGCTGGGAAGAGGCGGGATTCCGCTGGTTTGTCGCACATGAACTCACCATGACGGGTGTGCCGCGCAACGTCGAAGACGGGGCCAGGCGCGCCGTGGCGTACTTCGAGGCGAACCCAACATAACGTTGGTACAATAGCGAGTGAGATCAAGTACCTATCGATGGCGGATGGTGTACGCCACCGATGACGGTGAGTTGCACGAAGATCGCGCGCTGCAGGCCCTGGGAGCGAGCGGTCTTTTTTCTGTTCCGCTGGGGCGGATGATTCCGCTACCGGAGGGCGCTTCGACCGCCTTGATGCCTGGATGCCGGGCGATGGGGCGTGACGGGGCGGGTGACCCGGTTCTCCACCCTCTGGTCGGGGCGCGCCCGGTAGCGGCCCTCCTACCCATCGGCTACACCCGCTTGCTCACTCCGGCTTACCACAAGGAGCCGGGAGCGGATCACGTGCCACTCTTCGGCTACACCGCGGTAGCGAGTCTCCATGGGAAACTTTTTGCTGCCGCGCTCCCGCTTGATCCGGGTGGGGACTGGGATCCGGCCACGCACAACACAACCGACCTGCCGGAGTTGGTGCGCGCCCGTCAGGCAGCCGAGCCGGTCAATCGCCTGCTGGCCCATCATGCTCATTGCGCCACAGAGTACGGCTGTTATACGGCGCAGAACCTGTTTTATGGCCGCCATGAAATGGCTATCGCGGTCTCGGTGGCCTGTAACGCGACCTGCGTCGGTTGCATCTCCGAACAGTTGGACGATATCACCGCCCCGCACGATCGCATCAATTTCACCCCCACCGTTGAAGAAATTGTCGCACTCGCCGTGCCGCACATGCGGCTGGCGCCTGAGCCGATAGTGAGCTTTGGGCAGGGGTGCGAAGGGGAGCCACTGCTGCGGGCTCGGCTGATCGCGCGCGCCATCCAGCAGGTTCGCCAGGAGACCCCGCGTGGTCAATTCCACATCAACACCAATGGCAGCAATCCACGAGCCTTACAGCACCTGGTCGACGCCGGTCTCGATAGCGTTCGAGTCAGCATTTTCTCGGCGGTCGACCACAACCATACCACCTATTACGGTCCACGGAATTACGGCCTGCCCGATATGGACGAGTGTCTTCGGCTGGCTCGCCGGCAGGGCCTACACACCTCTATTAACCTATTAATCTATCCCGGGTTTAACGACTGCCCGTCGGAAGCGGACGCGCTGCTGTCCTTCTTCCGCCGAAGCGAGGTACAGATGGTGCAGCTGCGAGCGCTGAACATGGACCGAGAATTGCTCCAGGAACGTGTCGGTTTCCCGGCGGAACGGGGCATGGGAATCCAGGCCTTCATGGATCAGATTAGGAACGAGCTGCCCAACATCGTGTTGGCCAGTCATACGCCGTTCGTGGGGCGAGCACATGCATACGTTTCTTGACGAAGCGCGCATCTATGTGCGAGGGGGCAACGGTGGGAAGGGCGCGATGCACTTCCACCGTGAGAAATACGTGCCGCTGGGCGGCCCGGACGGTGGAGACGGCGGTCACGGTGGTGACCTCCTGCTCCGCGCGGACCGGGGGCTGAATACGTTGTTTCCGTTTAAGCGACGGCGACGCTTTAATGGCGAAGACGGCCAGGCGGGCGGATCGACTCGCATGCACGGACGCCAGGGACAGGAAATGATCGTCGCTGTGCCGGTTGGCACGATCGTGCGAGACGCTGACAGCGGGGAGCTGCTGGGCGACCTGACCGAGAACGGCCAGACCCTGCTAATTTGCCGGGGGGGGAAGGGCGGCCTCGGCAATGTCCACTTTAAATCGTCCACCAATCAAGCCCCGGGCTTTGCCGAAAAGGGCGAGCCCGGCCAGGAGCGCTGGCTCGACCTGGAACTCAAGGTTATCGCGGATGTGGGCATTATCGGGCTGCCCAACGCCGGCAAATCCACGCTGCTGTCGGTGTGGAGCGCGGCGCGACCCAAGATCGCGGACTATCCCTTCACGACGCTGGTTCCCAACCTGGGGGTGGTTGATGTGGGCGATTCGGAGTTTGTGGCGGCGGACATCCCCGGCCTGATCGAGGGTGCGCATGAAGGTGTGGGCCTCGGCCATGAATTCCTGCGCCACATCGAACGCACGCTGGTATTGGTTCATGTGATCGATGGCGGTGCCGAGAATCCGATGCTCGACTTCGAGCAGGTCAACCACGAACTGGCCGAGTACGAGGCGGGGCTGCTGCGGAAGCCACAGATCGTGGTCGTGAATAAGATCGATCTTCCTGCGGCGCGCGACCGGTGGGAGGAGTTACAGGCAGCCTTGCACACGCTGGGCTACCAGAGCTTCGCGGTGTCCGCCATCGCTCGCGAGGGTATCGATCAGCTCACCTATCGCGTCGCCCAGATGCTGCTCGAAGCGCGCCGGGAGCAGGCCGAGGATACATCCAACGAGGCGCCGGTTCTCTTCATCAAACCTCCGCCGGACCACTTCGAGATCGAGCGTCAGCGCAAAACGCTCTATGTTCACGGAGAAACCGTGGAACGACTGGCCATCATGACCGATTTGGAATCGGACGAGGCGCTCTATCGACTCCAGCGGCGTCTCAAACAGATGGGTGTGCTCAACGCCCTGCAGCGAGCCGGGGCAACCGACGGTACCCGGGTGGTGATCGGCAGCGTGGAACTCACCTGGGACTCATCGTTTGAGCCGGAAGATAGCGCAACTCGCGCGCGAGCCCGGCAGCGCCGGTCAAATCACTAACGCTCCCTGGCAAACAGTCCTGTGAAGTCGCCATCGAAGGTCTTCAGGAAGTCGTGCATGTCCAGCACATGGTTACCGGTGACCGGTGTCATGGCGGCAAACTGTTCCTGTTCTTGCTCAGAAAGATCCAGCAGCAACGACTCCGTCCGGCGCTCCCGATGCTGGACCAGAAAGACCTGTTGGTTGCGACACAGGCCACAGCGGACGCTCACCACCCATAAGGACTCGTCCCTCGCAGCGACGCGTACCCGCTCGTGCTCAAAGCTCTGACGGCACACGTGGCATCGGAAGGTGCTGATGAGTTGCTTCAGCATGCGCTCCTGCCCGGCAGATTGATCTGACATGTTATGCGTCTGGCCGCCGCTCCCCCTCTTCGAGATCCATACCACCTTCGAAGAGCTGGTTCACGAAGTCGCGATAGACCTCAAGGCGGTCGTCCTGCTCGGCGGGCAAAGTAATCGACGCCTGATCCAGGATGGATTCTTCGACGTAAATTGGGGCTTCGAAGCGCACCGCCAGGGCGATCGCATCACTGGGGCGCGAATCGATGCTGAGCACCTCGTCCTGCGCGTTGACCATGCCGACTTTGGCGAAATAGACATCGTCCGCCAGATCGGTAACGCTCACCTCGGTGACGCGCGCCCCAAGCTCTTCGATAATTGATTTCAGCAGGTCGGCGGTTAAGGGGCGCGGCGCCTTTTCGTGCTGCAGTTCGAGGGCTATCGCTTGCGATTCATTCATGCCCACCCAGATGAGTAGATAGCGATCGAGCTTCTCGTCCTTCAGAATGACTACCCGCTGGCCATTGGCCAGGTTCATACGAACGCTCTCAACGACGACGGGAATCATCATAACCACTGGACCTCGATTCTGCGAATACGTAGCTCATTTTACACCCACTTCAGCAGCCTCGATAAACGCTGCGACATTCTCGCTCTGCGCTCGTGTCTCAAGCGGGAAGCAAGTCCTGTACCAACTGAATGCCGGCCGCTCGGCCCGATGGCTCCAGATCGATAAGGACCGCGTTGAACATGATCGGGCCCTTGGCTACCTCGTGCCGGTGATACATCTGCGTCAGATATCGTGCGATGACCGACTCAGCATCGCTGCCGATAATCGAGTCGCGCGGCCCCACCATGCCGACATCCGAGATGTACGCGGTGCCTCCGCCCAGGACATGAGCGTCCGCGGTGGGGACGTGCGTATGAGTGCCGACTACCGCGCTGACCCGTCCATCGAGATAGGCCGCCAATGCTTGCTTTTCGCCGGTGGCCTCCGCGTGGAGGTCCACCAGAATGTGTGTTTTCGGTCCGAGGTCGGCGAGGAGCGCATCCATGCCGCGAAACGGATCGTCCAATTGCCGCATGAAGACCCTTCCCTGAACGTTGATGACGGTCAGCGTTTCGCCGCCCACCTCGACCTCCACCCAGCCCTTGCCGGGGGTGCCTGGCGGGTAGTTCAGCGGGCGAAGGATGCGCGGCTCGGATGGGATGTACTCAATCGCCTCGCGGGCATCCCACACATGGTTGCCGGTGGTCAACACCGCGACCCCCAGACGGAACATTTCGCCGGCCGTATCTCGGGTAATGCCGGCGCCACCGGCCATATTTTCGCCGTTGGCCACCACCACGTCTGGGTGATGCTCTTCGCGCAGGCGAGGAAGGAAGTGCCGGACCGCCCTGCGGCCCGGCTTTCCGTAAATGTCCCCGATAAAGAGAATACGCACTACTTGGCGTAGTCGACGACGCGTTTCTCGCGGATCACCATGACCTTGATCTGGCCCGGATACTCCAGTGTCTCTTCGATCTTGTTGACGATGTCGCGCGCCATTCGCGCCGCGGCCAGATCGTCCACATCTTCCGGCTTGACCACGATGCGCACCTCGCGTCCCGCTTGAATCGCGAAGCTCTTCTCGACACCCTCAAACGAGTTGGCAATGTTTTCCAGCGCTTCGAGCCGCTTGATGTAGCTCTCCAGCGTGTCGCGCCGCGCCCCAGGTCGAGCGCCCGATATGGCGTCGGCCGCCTGCACCAGGAAGGCCTCAACGGTCTGCGGCTCCTCCTCAAAGTGATGCGCGGCGATAGCATGCACCACCTTGGGCGGTTGGCCCAGCCGTTTGGCGATATCCGCGCCGATCAGCGCGTGCGGCCCTTCCACCTCGTGCGAGACGCCCTTGCCGATATCGTGCAGTAAGCCTCCCCGGCGAGCTATGTTGACATCGGCGCCCAATTCCGCGGCCATGATCGCGCATAGATGCGCGGTCTCGACTGAATGCTTCAGCACGTTCTGACCCATGCTGAACCGGAAGTGCAAGCGGCCGAGCGACTTGAGTAGGTCAGGGTTGAGACCATGCACGCCCGCCTCGAAGGCGGCGCGTTCGCCCTCCTCCTTGATGACGGTTTCCACGTCCGCGCGTGCCTTGTCCACCATTTCCTCGATGCGAGCCGGGTGAATTCGGCCGTCTTGAATCAGCTTGCCCAGCGCCTGGCGGGCGATCTCGCGTCGTACCGGGTCGAAACCGGAAAGAATGACAGCCTCAGGCGTGTCGTCGATGATTAAATCGACGCCGGTTGCCATTTCCAGTGCACGGATATTGCGGCCCTCGCGACCGATGATTCGCCCCTTCATCTCCTCACCGGGCAGCGGTACCACGGAAACAGACGCCTCCGACACCTGGTCGGAGGCCCAGCGCCCGATAGCCGAGACGATGATGCGGCGCGCGCGCTCGTCGGCTTCCTCCTTGGCTTGCGCTTCGATCTGGCGAGTCATACGATTCGCCTGCTCGCGTACCTCGACCTCGATCGAGCGCATCAGCATCTCGCTAGCCTCTTCGCGGGTCATGCCGGCCACGCGCTCCAACTCCCGGCGCTGCTCGTCGATCAGCTCGTCGATCCTGCCGCGGTGCTGCTCCACCTCTTCTTCGCGCTGAGTCAGTTGATTTTCGCGCTTCTCCACGCCTTCGGAACGGCGGTCGAGATTCTCCTCTTTCTGGACTATTCGGCGTTCCATACGCTGCACTTCGGCACGTCGATCTCGCGCCTCTTGTTCCGCTTCGGCGCGGATTCGATGGGCTTCGTCCTTGGCCTCGAGGACTATCTCCTTTTGTTGTGCCTGCGCCTCGGCCACGACGCGATCGGCATCGGCTCTGGTGGTCGCGGCAGTCTCAGTAGCTTTGCCGCGCGTCAGGTAAAACGCGACGGCAGCGCCCAGCCCGAGACATACCACAGCCACCAAGACCGTAATGACAGGTCCCATGATGTGTGATTCTCCCTCAAAATCTGGCGTCAGTATGACGTCCAGTTGCCATTTAGCTGCCTAAATCGTACACCATGCTTCGGTCCGCGCCGTGTTATGCGGGGAGCGCATTGGTACCGTCTACACACCAAGATGGTTGACTTACAGCGCTCTTCAGCAGTATTGAACCTTCAGCTTCCAGACTCAACGGAGGATCGCGAACCCATGCCTGGGCCAACTTCTCCGACGCCCGCTCCAGGCGGCTCTCAGGCCAAACTACGCCACGGGGCCGGTAGCCCGGCCGGACTGGTACGCGAGGTATCGGCGGTGCGAGCGGCTGGCACCGTGGTGTCGGCCTGTGGGCCGATCCCGCCCAGCTCGTGCCCCGAATGGGGTGCAAGGGGACGGGCAACTAGCCGCTCTCGGCCGGTGGCGACGTACCGGTCGCCCAACTCTTGTGCCGGCTACGTCCGGTAACCCGGTTTTCGCGCCGTCGCCGTCTGGTAGCCCGGCCGTCCTGGCCGGGACTGGCCCGCAGGCCAGCACTGTTGGTGGTGTCGGTGGGCATGGAGCCGCTAATGTGATGCCGGTGCACGACGGATATCCGCGTGTGTCTCCTTGGCGGGGTAGCTGCGATTCTCGTTAGTCAACCGTACTGGTCGAAACACTCTTCGTGGACTGGCCCAGGTCCTGATGGAGGCGGCAAGTCTACCGACGGTAAGTGAAGATCTCGCTAGGTTTCGTTGTTCTCTGTGCCCTTCACCTGGTTCCAGAGGGCATCCAGCTCTGGCGGAGACAGGTCGCGTAGGGCTTGACCGCGCTCGGCGGCGGCCGCTTCCACCTGGCCGAAGCGGCCTGCGAACTTGCGATTGGCCCAGCGCAAGGTCTCTTCGGGATCAATCTTGAGGTGTCGGGCCACACTGACCAGGGCAAAGAAAATATCTCCCAGTTCCTCGCGCTGCCGGTCCCTGGCCCCGGACTCGATCTCGGCGCCCAGCTCTCGAAGCTCCTCCTCCACCTTGTCCAGCACGTCCGACACTGCCGGCCATTCAAAGCCCACGCTAGCTGCGCGCTTCTGCATCAGATTGGATTGTGGCAGTGCCGGCAAGCCCTTCGGTATCTCCTCCAGCACAGAGGTTCGTTTCGGCTTCTGCTTTTGTTTGAAGGACTCCCAGGCGTGCCGCACATCCTGAGCATTCGCCAATTCCATGTCGCCGAACACATGTGGGTGGCGGCCGATTAACTTTCGAACGACGTTTTCGATTACGTCCTCGATGGTAAAGGTGCCGGCCTCGGCGGCTACCTGACTGTGGATTGCAATCTGATAGAGCAGGTCGCCCATCTCCTCGGCCAATTGGGCCGGCTCGCCGCTGTCCAGCGCGTCCAACACCTCATAGGTCTCTTCCAGGAGATAGGGCTTGAGCGTCGCGTGCGTCTGCTCCCGATCCCAGGGACAACCGCCGGGAGCCCGTAACGTGCGGGTCAGTTGCATCAGCCCCGCGAAGGTGCGCACGTTATCGGTCTCTGCCAGCCCCGGAACCAATAGCGAGCTGTCCTCGTCGACCACCTCCGACTGGCGAAGTTTGGAAATGGGTATTGGCTGAACGGAGGAGGTCGTGCTGGTCGATGTCGGGATCAGGTAGACCATGTGGTCCGACGGGTAGTAACGGGCGAGCCACTGACCCACGGTGGCGGTCGTATCGGAATCGCACAACTGAGATATCACGAGCAACGAGGTCGGTACTGGCGCCCGCCACGGCAACCGCTGCTGCTGCCCCGGTACGTCTCCCACCGCGTTTTCCGTGGCCATGCGTACCACGTCCGCAGCCTTGAGCACCTCGATCCAGGGCGCCTCAACGCTCCCGATCGCGGCCAGTAGTGGATCGATCGCAAGGACGTTCGGTTCGTTCTGCACCGTGGTCTCCTACTTTGTTGGGCCATGTAGACCTGAGATTCTAAGTAGCCGTGAGATTCGAGTGGGCTCCAGCGCGCTTCCCAGGAGCGGGCGTGCCTGCTTGAGATTAGGCGATTAGGTCTGATTCAAAGCTCTTGGGCACGATGACCTCGAGTGCTTTGGGTGCAATCTGGAACAGTACCGGCGTGCTGCCGACCAGTTCGCCGTCGAGCTGCAGAGGCACGGTTTCGGCTGCCTGCACGGACAGCCGGCGCACGCGCAGCATCTCGACATCGGAAAAGCGAGCCGAGCGCGAGATCAGGATGGGGATTGACTGCCGCATCAGCGACACGGGTCCCTTGCCTTTGATGATGCACACATCGAGCCAGCCGTCGTTGGCCACGGCGTCCGGCGTGAGACGGAAGCGGCCGCCATACAGACGCGTATTGCTGACAATCAACAGGAGGGCCTGGACGCGGCGAATCAGGCCGTCGTAGCGCAGCTCCAGATCGACTCCGCGGTACAGTCCGGCAGTGGCCAGCCCAACTGCTACATACGGCAGAACGCCGAAGCGGTATTTGTGCCGCTCCACGCTCTGCGCGCGGCGCAGTACTTCGCTGTCGAAGCCCAGGCCGGCCATTAGAAGGAAGTAGCGTGAGCCCGCCATGCCCAGGTCTATTCGCCTGCGCCGCCCCTGGACCATTGCTCGGGCAGCGCTCCGGGCATCGAGCGGGATTTGAGCCTCGCGCGCCCAGACATTGACCGTGCCGTAGGGCAGATATCCCAGGGCAACCTCGCTGCCGGCCAGACTCTGGATCACCTCGTTCAGCGTCCCGTCCCCTCCGGCCACCAGTACGGCGTCCGCGCCAGCCGCTACCGCCTCTCCGGCAAGGCGGCCGGCGTCGCCCGGCGCCTGACTCAGTTTGGTGCTGACGGACCAGCCCGCGCGTTCCAGAATCTCGATCGCTGGGTCGAGAGTCCCCGCGGCCACTCGCTTGCCGGCCTGGGGATTACAGATCAAGGTGACCTTCAAACCTGTGCCCCGAGCGCGTCCTGCACCGCGGCCACGTCGCTCCACGGTTCTTTCCGTCCCTGCACCACGATGCTCTGTTCGTGCCCCTTGCCCAAAATCACCACCGCATCGCCCGGTTGGGCCAGGGCGAGCGCTCGCCGAATCGCTCGCCCACGATCGGGTTCACGGATGAAGCGGTCCCCCTCTTCCTCGGCTGGCACGCCGGCCGCGATCTCGGCCATGATCTTCTCGGCCGGCTCGTCGCACGGATCCTCGTTGGTGACGATGAAGAAGTCGGCATAGCGGCGAGCTAAGCGTGCCAGCACCGGACGCTTATCGCGATCCCGGTTGCCGGCAGCGCCAAAGACCGCGATTACACGGCGGGGCGGGGGCGTGCCGGCGCGAACCGTGCCGAGCACCGAGGCGAAGGCGTTCTTGGTGTGCGCGTAGTCCACCACGACCTCAAAAGGCTGACCAGCCCGAACGTGATAAAAGCGGCCCGGCGGCGCCTCAGAGTGAGCGAGTCCCGCGGCAATGATGTCGAGTGACAGGCCCGCGGCCAGGGCCAGCCCCGCCGCGGCCAGCGCGTTTGATACGTTAAAGAGGCCGGGCAAGGGGATTTGGCTTCGTGCGACCGCGCCGCCATGGTGGAGGGTAAAACCACTGCGATCCAGTTCGCTTACCACGTCGGTGGCATAGAGATCGGCCTCGCGTTCCAGGCTGTAGGACAGCGCCGCTCCAGTAGTCACCCGTCGGAGACGCTCAAAGCTGGCGTCATCGCGGTTGAGTACCGCAGGACGGTCGGCGCCGATTTCGGTGAAGAGGCGTTGTTTGGCCAGGTAATACCGCTCCCAGCCGCCATGGAACTCTACGTGGTCGGCGGTGATATTCGTCAGCGCACAGGCGGCCGGCCGGCAGCCGCGCAGTCGCTGCAACTCGAGCGCATGACTGGAGGCCTCCATGACGGCGTGCGTGACGCCAGCCTGAAGCATGGTGTGAAACAGCCGCTGCAGATCGAGCGACTCGGGCGTGGTCATGCGAGCGGAATTGGGCAGGATATGTGTTCCGATGGTGGTCTGCACCGTTCCAATCAATCCCGTCAGGTAGCCGGCCGCTCGCAAAATCTGCTCGAGTAAAAAGGTGGTAGTGGTTTTGCCGTCAGTTCCTGTCACCGCAAAGAGTTGCAGCCGGCGGGTGGGATAGTTGAAAAATTCAACGGCCAGGTCGGCAAGTGCCGCGCGCGCGTCCGATACCAGAACGACGGGAACCGGCACGCCGTCTATACCTTGTTGTGCCACCACCGCCACCGCCCCTCGGGACAGCGCATCCGCGATGAAGGCGTAGCCGCCGCTGCGCGCTCCGCCTCCCACCGCCGGAACGGTGACAAACAACGAGCCCGGTCGCACCTGTCGCGAGTCGTACGCCAGGTCCGCGATTTCAACGTCGTCGATGTCGCTCGAATGGGTGTTAGGTAGTGCCTGTAGCAGGCGTGACAGCAGCATGGAAAGGACCTCTGCAACCCGGCCTATTGCGCCCGCTGCGCCTGCAGCCGCGCGACTCGCTTGAACAACGGACGCGCCAGCCGCTCCAGCGCCGCCTGCTGTGCCCGGGCCCGCACGTGGTCGAAGGCGCCAACGTAGCGAACGATTTCACCCCCGTAGCCCCGCTTGTGCCGGTACACGCCCCACAGGTCTTCATCCTCGCTCAATTGGTCCGGTATCCCCCAGAGGTCGTAGCCCAGCGCCCCCTGCTGCTTGGCCCAGCGCATGCCTTCCCACTGCAGCAGATACGGCGCCATCAGATTCCGCTTGTCATTGCTCGACGCGCCGTACATGTACTGTGCACCCCGACCAAAACGAAAGACGATAATGCCGGCCAGCAGATCGCCCTCGTGGTGGGCCAGCAACAGCCGAGCCAGGCCGGGTGGTTCGAGCACCTCCAGAGCAAGACGATAATACTCCAGCCCATGAATGCTGAACCCGTCGCGCTGGGCAGTAGCACGGAACATGGCGTACCAGTCCTCCACGTCGTCGATCGTCCCGCTTGAGACAGTCACGCCTTTGCGCTGGGCCAGCCGCGTGTTGTAGCGCGTTTTCTGTTTCTGGCGAGCCAAGATTTCTTCCTCGCCGGAACTCAGATCCACCCAAATGGTGGAACGCATCTGCACCGGCGGCGAATCACGCCAGCCACGGCGTCGCAGTTCGTCACCGAGCGAACTCGGCTCGACCACCTCCGGTTCAATCTTTAGTGCCAGGACATGTCGATTCGCCGCTAGCCGGACCAGCGCGACCAACATCTGGCCGAGGAGCGCGCTGTCAGCATAATCGAGCACCGGTCCCTTGGGGACGTATGCGACCTTGCCGAAACCAAAGGGGAGGGGGCGGCGAACCAGCACCTGGGCCGCGGCTCGGATGCCGCGTTCGTCGCACAAGGCCAGACGCAGTGGCTCCCAACCGGTCCTGGCCTTGAACTCGCCCCACTCCCACGACTGCAGCGTGTGTCCATAGGGAGAAGCCGCGACAAACGCGTTCCAGGATTCGCGGTTTCCCGCGTCGATAAGTACTTGCTTCATGCACCCAGGCTGAAATGGACTATCTGCGACACGCGATGCGCGCATATTCTGTGTAGACAACCAGTATAGACCCGGCACGGTGATATACTCTGTGTAATGTCAACTAGGGAGGAAGGCTATCAAAAGCAAGATTATCCTTGGCGTTATTGCCGCTCTGGTGCTGCTCGTCATTCTGGTGGTTGCCGCCATTTTCAACGCACAGGCATTGATTGATGTGTTGCTCATTGTGGTAGTGTTGACCTCTTTTGCGGCCTTTGCCTTGCTTGGCTATGCGGCTATGCAAGTGGTGGCCCTGGTAAAAGAAGTGCGGGGCGAAGTGACGGTCCTGGTTGGTACGGCGCAGGAGACGCTCACCGAAGTGCAGGGCACGGTGCGGTTTATGAGCGAGTCCGTGGTGCAGCCGGCCACCCAGGCCATGGCCCGGGCCTCGTATGCCATGGCCTGGGCCAATGCCACCCGAGCCACGGTCAAGTCGTTCACTGAGCCGTTATACAAGCGCAGGACCTGACCGTGACTGTCCTGAACGACGTGGCGGCGGTTGCGGGCGCCATTCTGCTCCTTGAGTTGTTCGTGGTAGTCGCGATCTTTCTTGCTGTTTCGGGCGGCCTCGCCTTTGGTCTGCGCTGGGTCAACGGCAAGACCGAGTGGGCCTTCGGCAAGGTGAACGGGTTCCTTCCACAGGTGCGCAAGTACCGAGAGCTCGGACTCGACTACGCCGGTAAGCCCTTTATCCTGGCGGGTGGTTGGTGGTCTCGTGGGACCACCACGCTGCTGGCCATACGGCAGACGGTGCGCGGGCAACGAGTTGCCTGGGCGCACGCGCATGAGGTCGCGGCTCGACCCGTCCTCGCTCCCGAGGAGCCGGCCGAGACCCTCGTTTTGCCGTAGGCGCCGTGGACCTCGCCGCCCTCCGTGGACTCAAGTGGAAGGCGCTGCGACAGACTGCACACGACTATAGCGGTCAAGCTCTGCCCGATGCCTATGAACGCGCCGCTGAGTGGTATGAGCATCCCGACACGGAGGTACGCTTTTTTGCCATTGCAGTGCTCGGCAAGCTGGCTGGTCGAGAGTCACGGGCGCTACCCTTCCTCTACGATCACTGCGGTGAAGACCCCGCCTGGCAGGTGAACGAGGGGCTAGCCATGGCGTTCGATGATTACTGTGCCGCCGTTGGCTACCAGGAGGCGCTGCCGGCAATCCTACGGTGGTTGGAGGCAGACCGCCCGAATCTGCGTCGCGCCGTATCGGAAGGTCTCCGGCCATGGGTCTCCAGCAAACGAGCCTACTTCGCCGCACATCCGACTGAGGCCGTACGCCTGTTGGGAATGTTGCGAGACGATCCAAGCCGGTATGTCCAGGAGTCGGCTGGCAACGCCCTGCGGGACATTAGCCGCAAACACCCGGGGCTGGTGTTCGAGGCGTTGGAGCGCTGGAGGCAGGAAGCGCCCGAATCTAAGAGCAGGTGTACGGTGGCGCGCTTTGCTCTACGCAACGCGATCAAAGACGATCCGTCGCTGCGGCGAATTTATGAATAAGCTGTGACCCTGCGTAAACCATTAATTGTGCAGGGCGCGCGGACACGCGATACCGTCGACTACAGCATTCTGGACGACGAGTGGCCATCTATTCGCCGGCGGATGGAAGAGGGCCTTTACGGGTCATCAGCCCCTGACGAAACCATCGCCTCGCAGTAGTCCAGGTACGGGGTGTAGCCGATGCGCCGGTAGGCGGCGACCGCCGGCCGGTTATCGGTCTGGACGTTGAGGACGATGTCCCTGATTCCTGCCTGGGCCAGCGCCTGTGTTACCGCTGCCGTGGTGGCCGTGGCCAGGCCCTGGCCGCGATACTCCTCTCTGGTAAAGACTCCGCCCACGGTGGCGATGCTGTGGGTATACGAAGTCGCGTGCGTGTTGGCGACGGCGATTAACTCGTTGCCCTGGCGCACCCCGAAGTAGATCCCGCCCTCCGGCATGGCGGGGCCGAAGATGCGGCCGGCCCAGTCATCGTAGAGCCGAAGCAGAGCCGGCCAGTCGGCGGCCATCAAGCGTTCCACGCGCGGATCGGGTGGCAGCAGTCGTAGAGCCTGTGGCGTGATGGTCATGCGGTGCATGGTGCGAAGATCGGTCACCGTGTAGCGACGCTGAAATGCAGTCACGTGTTCCGAATGGACCACGAGGTCGGCCCTGACCGGTAGGTCGGTTGCCGTGGCTACGATCCGCTCGACGCCCTGCCGGTCGCCGAAGGAGAGGAGAGCGGTGAAGCTGGGCGGTGCGAAGACCAGCACCATGGCTACCGGTTGGCCGTGTACCAGGCAGGCGAGGTACCTCGCCGAGGCGCGGTGAGCGGGCTCGAGATCGCATATTCCGTACGCGGACCAGAGGCGATCGCGTTCCAGAAAGCGCAGAATACGCTCGTCATCGACCATCTCAATAATCGCGTGAGCCATGAGCTAGCGCACCTCGAGGCCGATGCCGGCGGGGAGCCTGACATACACGGGTAGAGGATCGGGTCCGAGTAGCGGCATGGCATAGCGCCGAAAGGCCTCGGTGACAGCACGACCGTCGTCGGTCAGAAATTCATCCGGCAGCAGCTTCTGACGATTGGCGATCAGCGCCAGGGGGGCCGATGCCGTGCTCCACCGGTACGGCTCGTCGCCCTCTCGAATCAGCGTCACCATCCGATCGGTCACGTCCGCCAGGGCCAGACGTACGGCCGCGCGACCGGTTTCCGCAGCCTCGGCCAGGTCGACAGGGGAAGCGCACCACATCGCCATGCGCTGTAAGCCTCCCGGTTTGTCGTACCGCGCCCGCAGCCCCAGCTGGTCCTGCACCAATCGCACCATGGTTTCCGCCGCGCCGCGCAACAGGGGGTGTTCGAAGGCGTCGGTCCCGGCGCTGGAGCGCGGATCGGCAAACGGCGCGCCGTGTTGGTCGCGCATGGTCTCCGTCACCACCGCGACGACGTGTCCAACCTCCGCATAGACACGCTGGACGTCGCGCACGAACTGCTCCGCCGAGAGTGGCCGTTCCGGCACATAGATCAGATGGGGCGCGTCCTGGGCGGTGCGCTTGCCGAGAGCGGAAGCGGCCGCCACCCATCCCGCGTCCCGTCCCATCACCTCGACGATCTTGACCGGGTACATGGTGGGCATCGACTCCGTGTCCTTGGCTGAGTCCATGGTCGCGATGGTCACGTAGCGGGCGATACTGCCGTAACCAGGGCAATGGTCGGTCACCGGCAGGTCATTGTCGATGGTCTTGGGCACCGCGATCGCGCATAGCTCCTGACCGCGAGCAGCGGCCATCCCCGCAAGTCGATGCACGGTATCGGCGGAGTCGTTACCCCCGATGTATAGAAATGCCCGGATATCGTTGCGACGGCACAGGTCGAGGACCTGCTCGGCATCGTCGTCGGTCATCCGGTGCCGGGACGAGCCCAGCGCCGCGCCAGGCGTGGCGGCAAGCGCCGTCAGAGTATTCGGGTCGAGAGAGGTGAGATCGATGAACTCCCTCTGAAGCGCGCCCTCCAGGCCACGCCGCATGCCCCAGACGGCGTCAATGCGCTGCGAGCGCCGCGCTTCCTCGATCACCCCCACCAGGCTGCTGTTAATAACCGCGGTGGCCCCGCCGGCCTGGCCCACCAGCAGCTTGCCGCCGGTGTTTCTCTGTACTCGCTGCAATGTCTCCCACCCGCCTGAGTGATGCAGTCCAAGTGTAGCCGGAGGGTTGTGCATGGCGGGGGCAGAGTCCGGCGATTCCCCTGGACCCTCTGCTATGCAGCAAGAGCTGGAAGCAGTAACCTGTGGGGACGATAGGTCCATTCTGGGAGGCCGTCACGGCTGGAGGGGAGGTGATTGCACGTGAGCCGAGTTCTGACTGCGCTCTGCATAGCTGCTGGGCTTGTCACTACCTGGAGCACTTTCCCCACAGCGCAGGCAAGGCGGATGGATACAGTAGTGCATCCGATTATTGTTCCCGGTTTTCCGGTGGTAGTAACGATTTTTAGCTACTTTGCTCCCCTTTACCTGAACCCGCTCCGTAACCACAATCCAGCCGCTAGTCCCAGTAAGATTGTTGTCATTCGCAACGGGCCGCAGGTCCGGCGGCTGGTAGTTTTACTCAACAGCCTCGTGGCCCCGCGGTCGCAACGCGCGATCCCTTGCCCTGATGACAATGGTTCTCATGACAGGCTAGTGTTTAGATACCGCGACGGTCGTAGCCGGACCGTGGAAGTTCAGATTTATGGTTGCCGCTTCGTTAGGAGTCAGGGCAAGGTAGCATTACCGTCTGTGTCTAACACTAACGTCTATAGGTATCTGGCGAAACTGCTCAAGGAACCAGCGTCGTATTACCCGTTCGTTGGATGAAGCTCTGAGCTGGTTCCGTCTACCAGATGCATGATCAGAGTCGGATATGTACTTTGTGCCATCGACCGAGAGGAAGGTCGCATCGATAGCATTCGTGATATAGGATGCATGCCGGGTCACTGTTCGCACTGGCCGAATCGGGGTGTCCGGCGATGCCGGCCCGTAGGTAACGGCGGCCGGACATCCACATGCATCCGCTGTTTCACGTGAGTTAGGCACGGGGAAAGATCTGCGATGAGGTGACTCTAGGGCCGGTCGGCTGGCCGTGAACTCTCCTCGCGGGCACGATGGAGGTCTGCGATCATCGCGTCAGTATCGAGGTCAGCCCAGCTGCCGGCGGTTGCTTGTACGGCCGCCCGAACTCTCTCTGGATCGTAGCCGGCCCACAGGCTATCCTCCCGGCTGACGCGATAGACCACGCCGTCTTTCTCAAGACGAAGGGGTGTTGTGTCTATCTGATCGAGCAGGCGCGCAAGCTCACTACTCTCGGGTATATGGATCGTCTCTGGTTCATCAGAGCTATGGGTCATGGTGAGCCGAGTCTGCTGATTCCACCAGCGAGCCGATAAGGGACTGCAGGGACATATCGGCCAGGGAGGTGAGACGAAGATCGGCATGATCGATTGGGAGCCGGCTGGTCAGCGGGTTTGGAACGACCACACAGAAGATGCCCGCGGCACGGGCGGCTGTTATCCCATTAGGCGAATCTTCAAAAACGATTGCCTCATGCGGCTTGAGTCCGAGCAGCGAGAGTGCATGCTGATAGATGTCCGGATGTGGCTTGACGCGTGCGACATCCTCAGAGCAGATGACAGCGTCGAACTGCTCGGCAATCCCCAGACAGGAGAGCTGTTCGGTAACCCATTCCCGTCGCGAGCTTGAAGCAACGGCGAGCTTGAGATGGATTTCTTTGGCATCGCTGATGTAGTCGAGTACACCCGGCAGGGCATGCTCCAGAGCCACCAGTTCTCGCTTTCGCACCAAACGCCGAGCCCGAATTACGTCGCGATCGATTCGCTGCTTGATCGTTCCCTCAAGATAGGAGCAGGGATCAAACTCATCGCCGAGTCCGCCCAGACAGCGAGCCCACTCCTCAAGCGGCAGAGTACATCCATGCTCCGCATAGATCTCTTGCCAGGATTGATACGCAGGCCCTTCGGTGTCGACGATGAGGCCATCGCAGTCGAAGATGAGACCGCGAATCATGGAGCCAGGGGCATCACTACCGGTGAGTCTCTCATATTGTGAATCGAGGTTTTGCTTCAGCGCCATACGCTGTACTGTAATGCAAGAGGGCCGCGCGTCAGGGTATGCAACAAGCTCGGGGCACGGAGCGTACCAAAATGAACTCTGGAGTTCGTGCGCTGATGGTGTTCGTTACCGTTTCCCAGTTCCTACCGAACATAACTCTCGCGAAGTCCAATGCTGCCAGTGTGCATACGGCGTCTATACATACCTTCTGGTCGAAGCGGGTCGGGCCGCGGGGCGGCAGGGCACCGGCCTTTTGTCCGGGCGCAACTTCTCCGGTGGTTCTGCCCAACAATCCCAATCCGGCCATTGGGCATAGTCCTGTTTATGCTACCGGTCCCTGGTCCGGTCCGCAGGCCCGGCTCGGCTTCGGCGATTGGGGGCTGTCTACTCCCGGAGACTACTACCGGATTCAGCTTGTGCGACTGAACGGCGAAAGAAAGGAGGCATGGGCACAGAAGGTGCCATGGGAAGTCGTTGCTCCTCTCACCCAATCGGTCACGGTCAGCGGAAGGGAGACCACGTCGGGTCGCCCACTATGGTTTAGGGGCCCAGGGGACACAAAAGCGGTAAGGACCCGACTCGTCATACCCGCAGGGTATCGCGGCTTCCCAAGCACTATGTATATCACGGAGCTAGGGTGCTACAGGTTGACAGTAGATTGGGGTACCGATCACTGGACACGTACTTTTGCCGACGGTTATGTGGCGCCATCTCCTCGCACCCTCAAGACCCCGACTTCACCCGTGACAATAGGGAATGACCCCATCTGAGAAAGAAGCGCTCCGGCGTGAAGCGGAGCACTGGCATGAAGAAGTGGATCGGCTTCAGAAGGAGCTACGAGACGTTCAGTCTCGGGACAAGGTTGCTACCAGGGAAAAGCGGCGCCAGAAGCGGCGCGAGATGGATCATCTTCATAGAGAGATAGGCAGAGCAACGGCGTCCTACAGCCGTGTGTGGGAGCATGGTTCCACTCGGAAGTACCAGTGCCCATGCTGTGACCTGTACACGCTCGATGAAGAACCTCCCGGCACGTTCGAGATTTGCTTGGTCTGCAGGTGGGAGGATGACCTGGTGCAGTTCCACGATCCGAAATACCGAGGTGGCGCGAACCGTGAGAGCCTCATCGAAGCCCGCTCGGCGTTTCGCCGGCGTGGAATAATTGGCCCGCACTAAGGATGCTGCCTATCGCACAAGCGGTGGTATTTGAGACGGTCGAGTTCCGCTACATAGCTCGGGTCAAGAAGTCGATGACCGCCGCCTGCTGCTCTGTCGCCAGCAACGTGTCCATATCATGGGTGCCGCCGTCGATCGGGCGATAGGTCACGAAAGCGCCTGCCTCTCGGAGCGATCGTGTAAGTGCGTCGGGGTGGCGGATAGGAACGGTCTCATCATTCGTCCCATGCAGGATCAGGAAGGGTGGCGAGTGCGGGGTGAGGTAGGTCGTAGGATTCGACATGCGAACCAGCGCTGGGTGGTCGGCCACCCGACCGCCAATCAGTTGCGTCCAGGCGTTGTCTCTCTCGAGTACGTTCGGGGGATCGAGCAGCGCGTCAATCGGTGGAGAGAGGGCAACGACCGCGTGAACTGCGCTGGAGTAGTCTGCCCAGCCGCTGTCCCCTTCCAATTCGGGCATGCCGGCCGACGTGCCGAGGAGTGCGGCCAGGTGCGCCCCAGCAGAGTGTCCGGCGGCGGCGATGCGCTCCTGGTCGAGACCATAGGTCGAAGCGTGGGCGCGGAGCCAGCGCGGGATCGCCTTGACGTCGTGAATCTGTGCGGGGAAGGAGGCTTGGCCGGAGAGACGGTAGTCGCCACTGACCACGAAATACCCGTGACGAGCGAGCGTTCGCACCAGTTCGGGCACACCAGATCGGTCTCCGGCGCGCCAAGCGCCGCCGTGCAGCCAGACGAGGGACGGCATTGGTGTGCGGGGTGCCGGCCTTGGACGGTAGATGTCCAGGAGAAGCGGCACATTCCCACCACGCCCGTAGACCACGTCCCGGATGATCTCTATACCCATGTCTGCACTGGCGATGGAGCCTCACCTTTCCAGCGTGTCTACAGTAAGCATCCCATGTCGGGGATCCTCCAGGCCGATAACTGTCTCGGAATCGGTCGTTTTTTGCCGCAATAGGTGACCGCGAGGTCTTGCTCACGTGATGCGGTAAGTGACAAGCGCTCCCTTCGTCCCGAACATCACATGGTGCGGTCCCAGAGCGACGACATCTGTCATGATGCGTGTGCCCACTGTCTTCGCACCGATCTCATGTCCGTCTGGATCGAACGCCCGCAGTCTGCCGTCCACCGTTCCGATTAGGATTTCGCCACCCCCCAGGCGGGTTGCCTGGATACGGCAAATCCGCCAGTCAAGGTGGGGCACGACGTGAGCTGACCAAACCAATCTTCCTGCACCCAGGTCGTAGACACAGATTGCGCGGTCAGCGTCCTGAAAGATCATGATGGTGCCCAGGACCGTGGGCTTGCTGGTGGCGATACCTGGCTTATGAACGACAATGAGCCGCGGTGTCTGGTCGCGCATGGGATCAAGGAGATAGACCTCTCCCTGCGCCGTCGTGATGAGTAGTTCGTCCTCATACCGCTGGACCGATGAGCCTAGGTCACAGTCCATCGTGCCGGGTGGGAGCGGCCAGCGGTCCAGCGTGTCTCCGGTTTCTACATCAACGATGGTGAGATCGCCAGGTGGAGGCTTGAGGCGCGGTACTGCGAGACCCCATGGGCCGGCAATGGGCTCGCGCACGTTGTTCAGGTTGGACAACATCCACAGCCTCTCACCCGATCGGGCATCCAGACACCGGAGCCGAGTGTAGGCCCGCCATCCTCCCACCACGACTCGGTCGCCTATCGGAACAACATTCCCGAACGTTTCCAGCGGTCCTCCTAATTCCAGGTTCCACAGGGGAGTTCCCGTACTGAGATCGAAACACTGGAGCAGCGTGTGTTGATTCAGGTAGAACACTTTGGACGCCGACGTTCGTAACCATCCGAACCTGTTGTCCACTCGTGCTCCCCACATTGCCTCCCCCGTATCAGCATCAAGACGAGTGAGGCGGGTCATGCGCTCTTGGACAAGGCACACGGGAGCAAAGATGACGGTTCGAGGATCTACGACCTGATGGAGATCCCGCACCCAAAGGCGATCAAACGATACCATGCCAACTTGTACTGGTAAGCGTGGCTTCTCGTCAACGTCGCGGACAGAGCGTTATTGGTGCAAGATAGCGCTGCACAATGAATGCGACTGAGTGTTGAAAGTGACACTCAGCCGTAATCGCCTGAGGACGAGGATATGACAGGGATGATATGTCTTTTCTTCGCCCCGTCCTCTGGCGGCCTTTGACTACGACTCACCGGCGGGAGGACGCTTGGATGGAACCCCACCCGGAAAAATGTAGTCTTGATCCATGGAGACAGCCGCCGTGACCGATCTCATCTACCTAGACCATGCGGCCACCACTCCGCTCCGCGCCGAGGCGCGAGCGGTCATGGAGCCGTTTCTCTCCGATAACTTCGCCAATGCTTCCAGCGTGTATCGTCTGGCGCAGGAGGCTCGCTCCGCATTGGATGAGGCGCGGGCCACGGTGGCTGACGGTCTTGGCTGCCATCCCTCGGAGATCATCTTCACTTCGGGAGGGACTGAGAGCAACAACGCCGCCATCAAAGGGGTTGCATTCGCCACGCAGGAGCGCGGGCGGCATCTGGTTACCAGCGCGATTGAGCACCACGCGGTGTTGCTCCCGATGCAGGAGTTGGCGGAGCGGTTCGGGTTCGAGGTGACGGTGCTGCCGGTGGATCGGGGCGGCGTGGTTGATCCCGATCGAGTGGCGGCGGCCATGAGAGCGGATACGGCGCTGGTCTCGATCATGTGGGCCAACAACGAGATCGGTACCATCCAGCCGGTGGAGCAGATCGCCGAACTGGCCCAGGCGCGTGGCATACCATTCCACGTGGACGCGGTGCAGGCCGCGGGGACTCTGCCCATCGATCTCAGCAGGACGCCGATCGATCTGCTCAGCATCTCGGCCCACAAGTTTTATGGACCGAAGGGCGTGGGCGCCCTCTATGTGCGGCGGGGTACGCCCTGGTGGCCTCTGCTCACCGGCGGCGGACAGGAGCGAAACCGGCGAGCCGGGACCGAGAACGTGGCTGGAATCGTCGGCATGGCTCGCGCGCTGGAACTGGCCTGCGCCGAGCAGGCGGCGACCAATCGGCAGGTGGCCGGCCTGCGCGACGAACTGATCGAGCGGGTCTGTAGTCGCATCCCCGGCACGGTGGTGAATGGCGACCGGGAGCGACGGTTGCCGAACAACGTAAATCTCAGCTTTGCCGGGGTTCATGGTGAGTCCCTGCTGGTGGGGCTGGACCTGGCCGGCATCATGGCTTCGAGCGGCTCGGCGTGTACCTCGGGTTCCCTGGAGCCGTCACACGTGCTCCAGGCACTCGGTCTAGCCAGAGAGCAGACGCAGGCGTCGCTCCGTCTGACCGTCGGTCGCGACAACACGGCGGAGGAGATTGCACGCACCGTAGATGTGCTGGAGCGGCTGGTGGCTCGGCTGCGCAGGGTGGCGCCAGCGGCCCGCGGGAACTGACGATGTTCTCCGACGTCGTGCTCGATCACTTTCAATCGCCGCGCAACGCCGGGGAAATGGCGAACGCCGACGCCGAAGCGGAGGAGGAAAACCAGGTGTGTGGCGACCGGTTGCATGTCTGGCTTCGCATCGAGGGCGCAGTGGTGGTGGAGATGACGTGGAAGGCCGAGGGCTGCGCCCCTGCGATCGCCGCCGCCAGTGCCACCAGCGAACTGGTGCCCGGCATGACGCTGACCCAAGTAGCTCAGCTCGATCGGGAGATGATTATGGAAGCGCTGGGCGGCTTGCCGGCCCGCAAAACGCATGCCGCCATGCTCGCTGCCTCCGCGGTACGCCGGGCGGTGCAGAGCTATCGTCCGGCATAACTCCGGTCGCCGCGATGGTGGCTGATCTATACACTTGAGAGTGCTGGGCTCCTGAGTGATCACAGATACGCGGATACAAGGAGGAGCAGTGACGGAAGAGAGCGCGCCACATCGCATCCGACCGGTGGCGCTGATCGTGATGGATGGCTATGGCTGCAACCCCCGCGCAGATGGCAATGCGATTGCCGCGGCCCGCAGACCGGTGCTCTCCCACCTCTGGGATACCTGTCCGCACACCGAGCTGAAGGCGTCCGGCCTGGCGGTGGGGTTGCCCGAGGGGCAGATGGGCAACTCGGAGGTGGGACACCTCAACCTCGGGGCCGGCAAGGTGGTCTATCAGGACTTCACCAAGATCTCCCAGGCGATCGAGGATGGCTCCTTTTTCGCTAACCCGGACTTGCGGGCGGCGATGCGACACGTCAGGGAACGCGGCTCTCGGCTGCATCTGATGGGGCTCATCGGCTCCGGCGGCGTTCACGCCCATTCGGCGCACCTGTTCGCGACCATGGAGGTGGCCCGGCGGGCAGGGGTCGAGCAGGCGTTCCTGCACGTCTTCACCGATGGTCGGGATACCAAACCAACCGACGGAATCGAGGCCGTCCGCCGGATCGAGGAAGAGATCGAACGGCTCGGCCTTGGCTCTATCGCCACCGTATCCGGTCGCTACTATGCGATGGATCGCGATGGGCGTTGGAATCGAACGGCCCTGGCCTATGCTGCCCTGGTGCGCGGTGAGGGCCGCGTGGCGGATAGTGCGGAGCGAGCCGTACTGGACTCCTATGCCGAAGGCGTGACAGATGAGTTTATTCTGCCCACCGTTATCCGGAAGGGTGATGGAACGCCCACCGCTGTGATCGGGGCACACGACGCCGCGGTGTTCTTCAACTTCCGCACGGACCGGCCGCGTCAATTGGTGCGTGCCCTCACGGCTGCCGAATTTGCGGAATTCGACCGTGGACCTGCTCCCCAAGATCTGTTCTTTGTCACCATGACCGAGTACGACAAAGCGCTTCCGGTGCACGTTGCCTTTCGCGGCGAAGATGTCCCGATGCCGCTGGGACGGGTGCTGGCCGATCGCGGCCTGAGACAGCTCCACGCGGCTGAGACGGAGAAGTATGCCCACGTCACCTTCTTTTTCAACGGCGGGCGGGAGGTGCCCTTTGACAGGGAGGATCGGATTCTGGTTCCTTCGGCGCGTGATGTCGGTACCTACGATAAGAAGCCGGAGATGAGCGGTCCTGAGATTGCGCAAATGACTGCCGAGGCCATCGGTACCGGCGCCTATGACTTCGTGCTGGTGAATTTCGCCAACGCCGACATGGTAGGACACACGGGCGTGATGGAGGCCGCCATTACAGCCGTGGAAACGGTGGATCGCTGTGTCGGCCAGGTGGTCGAGGCGGTGACTGACCAGGGCGGAGTGACGCTGATTACGGCGGACCACGGCAACGCAGAGCAGATGATCGACTACCATACCGGTGGTCCCTACACGGCACATACCACGTCCTTTCCGGTGCCACTGGTGCTGGTGGCGGGGCGCCACGCTGAACTGGTGCACGCGCGCCTCCGCCCAGGAGGAGTGCTGGCGGACGTGGCCCCGACGATTCTGGAGCTGATGGATATTCCGCGGCCAGCCGACATGGAAGGCACGAGTCTGCTGCTGCGCGGTGAGGAGAAAGAGGAATGAGTGCGATTGAACAGGTAGTGGCACGCGAGATTCTCGATTCGCGCGGCAACCCCACGGTGGAGGTGGAAGTGGTGCTGGAGAGCGGTGATGTGGGCATCGCCGCCGTTCCGTCCGGGGCCTCGACCGGCGCCCACGAGGCGGTGGAACTCCGCGATGGCGACCGGAACCGGTATGGCGGCAAGGGCGTCTTGCGCGCGGTGGAGAACGTAAACACCACCATCGCCGACGCCATCGCGGGATTGGACGCCACCGAACAGGTGGCGGTTGACCGGCTGATGATCGATCTAGACGGCAGCGAGAACAAGGGAAACCTGGGCGCCAATGCGTTGCTGGGCGTGTCACTGGCCGTAGCCAAGGCCGCCGCCAGTGAGTTGAATCTTTCGCTCTACCGCTATCTGGGCGGACCCTTCGCCGACGTGCTGCCGGTTCCCATGCTCAACATCTTGAACGGCGGCAAGCACACCGAGTGGCAGTCGACCGACTTGCAAGAGTTCATGGTGATGCCGGTGGGCGTCGAATCAGTCCACGACGCGATTCGGATGGGCGCCGAGATCTACCACGCTCTGGGCAAAGTACTGACCGGTCGCAACCTGAGCACCACGGTGGGAGATGAGGGCGGCTTCGCCCCGAGCTTGAGCTCGAACCGCGATGCGTTGGAGGTGATCGTCGAGGCCATTCAGGCCGCCGGGTATACGCCGGGTGAGGATGTTGTGCTGGCTCTGGACCCCGCCTCGAGCGAGTTCTACCAGGATGGCAGCTATGTGCTGCGAAAGGAGGGCCGCACTCTGTCCTCCGCTCAAATGGTCGAGTTTTATGCCGATCTCGCCGAGGAATTCCCCATCGTTTCGATCGAGGACGGGATGGCCGAGGACGACTGGGAAGGCTGGAAGGAACTCACCGAGCGGCTGGGCGATCGGATGCAATTGGTGGGGGATGATCTTTTCGTCACCAACACGGAAAGACTATGGCGTGGGATCCAGCAGGGCATCGGCAATTCGATCCTGATCAAGCTCAACCAGATTGGCACCGTGACGGAGACGGTTGAGGCCATCGAGCTGGCCCGCCAGAATGGCTACACCGCGGTGGTGTCGCACCGCTCTGGCGAGACCGAAGATACCAGTATTGCTGACCTGGTGGTGGCGCTGAATACCGGGCAGATCAAAACCGGGGCGCCGGCCCGTAGCGAGCGCGCCGCCAAGTACAACCGGCTGATGTTGATCGAAGACGAATTGGACGACACGGCGCGCTATCCCGGCTGGGCGGCGTTCTACAACGTCAGAGCGCTGGTCCAGCGCGGCACGATTGAATGAGAAGTCCGAGTGAGGTCGACGATATGGAGGGAACTAGCTTCACAGCGGCGCGATTGGTGTAACGGCGAGCTCGGCGCTCACCGGCGCACAGGTTATGCAGGTTCCGGGCTGGCCAACAGCCTGCGTGGCGCTCGTAAGCCGAGCGCCGAACGCAGTTCCGCGGCCAGCCGCTGGTCCCGTTCGCCTACTTCCAACATGTGCTTGTAGATGGTGTGGCTTGGCTGGTCCAACTGGCCGCACCCCGACGTGAGCTGGGCGTCGGTTGTGTTTACCACAGCACGCAACAGCGTGTGGTGGACAGTATGGAACGTGGACCAGGTTTCCTGCCAGGAGGCGTGAGGCGCCGTGCCGGCGTCCCGCTGCTCTGACTGAGTGGCGGCCTGTTCAGCCCTCAGTGCAGCAAGCAGCTCCCGCTCCTGCTCGCTGAGGCGGCCAAGCAGTATTTGTAGCGTACTGGACTGAGTTACGGCCTGAGTCGGACGGCGGTGAGCCGGAACCAGCGCCACCACGGTGAGCAATTCTTTGCGCGCCGCGCGTAAGTACGGGGCGAGGACCACAGTCGGTCCGATGCGACCGTCCAATCTTTCGCGGCGTCGCCAGGTAAGCAACTCGCGAGCGTGCTCGCGGTCGTGACACCCGCGCCATTCCGCCCATGCTCTGATAGATTGCCCGCCCCACGGGACCGCGTTGGCGGCGTGCAGTTGCGCATCGTCCACGCGGGCCAGCGCGTCGAGAAAGCGCTTGCGCGCCTGCACGCAGGCCTCGATTGATCGTTCCAGAGTCCAGTCTCGACGCTCGGCGTGGGTGCGGGCATTCCGTTGATCCAGATCAACCTGCTCGATCGCGTCTTGACGGCCCGCCAGGTGCATTTCGATACGTGCGGTGAAGAACTCGTCCCACGACGCGACGTGGGGCAGCAGATCGACAGCGGTCCAGTCCTCGATCACCGGGCGGCTGGAGAGTGCTGTCCGATCGAGACCGGTCAGGGCGTGCAGCAGGCCGGCGCGCTCGGCGGCCAACCGAGCCCGGAGCTGTGCTCGCCAAGAGCGAAGCACTTCATGGACGTGCTCGGTATGCTCCAGCTCATGCTCGACCATACGGCGGAGCGCTTTGCGCGCCGTCCAGGGCTCATCCGGGTGGGTGGTCCAGGCGGTAGGGAATACCACCTCGGCCCGCGCACGGTCGCTCATCTGGTGCAGACAGTGATGCGCCGTTCTCCGCTCCATGCGCAAAAAGGTGTGAAGCGGCAGGGCATGATCGTGTTCCCACTCCGGCGGTAAGCTGTCCCTGGAAACCAGGCGGGAGACGTACCACTGTTCGGTGTTGCCGACGTGGCGAAGGATTTCTTGGATGCTCATCGCGCCGGCATCCAGCTTCCAGCGGAGGATAGCCGGTGGTGCTCCACGGGTCGCGCAGAGCAGATCGGCGCGTGCATAGCCGCTCGGACGAAGATAGCGTTCGATGTCCTCCGGCTGCACCGGGATCTGGTCCGGCTGGAATAACGCGGCCCGGTCGCCATGCCTGAAGGGAACAGGACCTTCGATTGTTTCGACCACACGGACGGTTATCGACTCGGTCTCAGTGGCGTCTAGCCGCTCGCCGTGTCGCTCCAGCCATCCCTGATAGCGGATAATGGCAGCCGGCACCCCGTCCAGCGCCGCCTGCTGAGACTGGCCCCGACTGATGCAGCCGGGCAGGTCGAGTACGTGCGCCATGCACTCGCCGTCCGCGCCGACTTCAACGTAGACATCGTGTACTGGCATGCAAAGCCCTACGGGCGTCGCGCCTTGCGCTCGCGCGAGAACTCCCACCAGGGTCGGGCAGGTTCGCCGCGGGCGTAGGCAACCGCCGCGGAAAACACGTCGAGTACGCAGGGGTCGTGACGCACGCCGTCCAGGGCGCAGAGCGTCTCGTACATCTCGTCGGGCTCACGCTCACCGATCTGATGCACGTCGGAGATGCCCAACCGCACCAGATCGCCGGCCATGGCCGGACCGATATTGGGAATGGTTTGCAAGTCGCGGAGGACATCCTGCTCAGGTGTTGAAGCCTCCTTTTGTCTCACCACGCCGTGCCTCCTCCCCTGCAGACAGCATAGCGCGTGGACGTGTAACACGTTCGGAGGGAGATGCCCAAAAGGGCTATACTGAAGTCCGAGTAGGTTAGTCGGACTTGAGGGTGAGTATGATCAGGTTTTCGACGCGCGGCGAATACGGTTTACGCATGATGATGGATCTGGCTCGCCACTTTGGCACTGGCCCGGAGTCGCTGGCGGAAATCGCCAGACACGAAGCGCTGCCGGCTACCTACCTGGAGCAACTGGCGGCCAAGCTACGCAAGGCGGGACTGGTCACCAGCTACCAGGGCGCGCGGGGTGGCTACCAGTTGAGCCGCCCGCCGGCCGACATTACGGTGGGTGATGTGATGCGAGTGCTGGAGGGAGCGATCTCCCCGATGGTATGTGCTACCGAGGGCGAAAGCGACCTGCTGTGTGAGCGTCAGGTCTTTTGCAGCGCCAATCTGGTCTGGGAACGGGTGCGGGATAGCGTGGCGCAGGCACTCGATTCGCTGACCCTGGCCGATCTGGTCCCGCCCAAAGCACCACTGCCCTGGATGGAAATGGACGACCGTTCATATCAACCGACGGCCGTGCGCGTGGCGCAATGACCGGGGAGGCAAGTAGATACGGGATGGGAGAACGTATGACGGAGCAATCGAACGAGTTAGTAATCCGAGACTTACATGTGAAGGTCGAGAATCGCGAAATTCTCAAGGGACTCAACCTGACGGTTGGGCCGGGCAAAGTCCACGCGATTATGGGTCCAAATGGCTCCGGGAAGAGCACGCTGGCCTACGCCCTAATGGGACATCCCGGCTATGAGGTGACCCACGGCGAGATTCTGGTCAACGGGGTCAATATCATGGACATGGCGCCGAATGACCGGGCCAGAGAGGGCGTGTTCCTGGCCTTTCAGTACCCGCACACGGTGCCGGGAGTGACCATGGCGAACTTCCTTCGCACAGCGGTGAACTCGGTCAACGAGAAGCCGATGCCGCCGCGTGAGTTCCGGGCCAAAATGCGCGAAAAGATGGCGATGCTGAAAATGAACGACGAGTTCGCCGGCCGGTACGTGAATGAGGGATTCTCCGGCGGCGAGAAAAAGCGTGCCGAAATCCTCCAGATGGCCATGTTGGAGCCGAAGTACGCGGTGCTCGACGAGACCGACTCGGGCCTCGATATCGACGCTCTGAAGATCGTGGCCGACGGCGTCAATGCGCTCCTGGGTCCCGACCTCGGCGTCCTGGTCATCACCCACTATCAGCGGTTGCTGAATTACATCAAGCCCGACTTCGTACACGTGCTGGTCAACGGCCGGATCGTGCGTGAAGGTGGGCCTGAACTGGCACTTGAACTCGAAAACACCGGCTACGAGCAGTTTGAGCCCGAGTCGGACGAGCCGGCGGCATAAGGGAAGGAAAACAGATGGCAGTCGATCAAAAGACAGAACTCGAGGCACTCGGCGAATACAAATTCGGCTTCAACATGCCGGAGAAATATGCGTTCAAGTCTCGCCGCGGTCTCGATAAGGATATCGTCGAAGAGATTTCGTACATGAAGGGTGAGCCGCAGTGGATGCGAGATTTCCGCTTGCGCTCCCTGCGTATCTTCGAGAAGCGGTCCCTGCCTCAGTGGGGCGGCAACCTGAACGACCTGGACTTCCAGCAGATGTTTTACTACATCAAGCCGATGCAAGACCAGGGCCGTACCTGGGACGACGTCCCGGACGACATTAAGACGACCTTTGATCGTCTCGGCATCCCTCAGGCGGAGCGGAAGTTTCTAGCCGGAGTCGGTGCCCAGTACGAATCCGAGATGGTGTATCACAGCCTGCGCGAGGATTTGCAGAAGCAGGGCGTTATCTTTCTCGATATGGACAGCGCGCTCCGCGAGTATCCCGATATCGTCAAAGAATACTTCGGCACCGTGATACCGCCCAACGACAACAAACTGGCCGCGCTCAATAGTGCGGTCTGGAGCGGTGGTAGCTTCGTCTATGTGCCCGAGGGGGTACACGTCGAGATTCCGTTGCAGGCCTACTTCCGCATCAACGCCGAGAACGCCGGCCAGTTCGAGCGGACGCTGATCATCGCGGAGCCCGGCAGCTACGTCCACTACGTGGAAGGCTGCACCGCGCCGACCTACACCAGCGACTCGCTGCACAGCGCCGTGGTCGAGATCATCGTCAAGCGCGGCGCGCGCGTCCGCTACACGACCATCCAGAACTGGTCCAAGAACGTGTACAACCTGGTGACCAAGCGGACCTCGGTGTACGCCGATGGCACCATGGAGTGGGTGGACGGCAATCTGGGCAGCAAGCTGACCATGAAGTACCCCAGTTGCTACCTGCTTGAGCCCGGCGCCAAGGGCGAGGTCTTGTCGATCGCCTTTGCCGGCGACGGCCAGCACCAGGACGCCGGCGGCAAGATCGTACACGCCGCGCCGCACACCACTGGCACGATCTCCTCCAAGTCGATCAGCAAGGGGACCGGCCGCACCAGTTACCGCGGCCTGGTGAAGATCTATCCCGGGATGACGGGGTGCAAGACGCACGTGAACTGCGACGCCTTGCTGCTCAACGATGAGTCTCGCTCCGACACGTACCCGTACATGGAGATCGAGGAGCAGGACGTCGAGGTCACGCACGAGGCCAGCGTCAGCAAGATCGGTGAGGACCAGCTCTTCTATCTGATGAGCCGGGGGATCGGCGAGGCGGAGGCGCGCGCTATGATCGTGCGCGGCTTTATTGAGCCAATCGCCAAGGAACTGCCGATGGAGTACGCGATCGAGCTGAATCGCTTGATTGAGATGGAGATGGAGGGTTCGGTCGGCTAGTCCGATTCGGACCCAAGGCGGGCGCCGCGTGGCGCTCGTAGCGGCGGGGGCGTCGGGTGCGAAACGCATCCGCGCCCCTGCTTGCACGATCTGGTCATGGTGGGAGAACAGATGATAGACGCAGAGGTTTCAGCGGGCCTGAATCGCGCTGAAGTGGAGCGGCTCTCGGCCTCCAAGCAGGAACCGGGATGGATGCTCGAGCGCCGGCTGCATGCCTGGCGCCTTTTTGAGGCGCTGCCCATGCCGACGCGGCAGGACGAGAATTGGCGGCGTACCGACCTCTCCAGGCTGAAGCTCAACGGCCTCCGGGCTAATTATTCGCCGTCCTCCGGTCCGATAGTTGCCTCGCCCTTACAACTCGATGGAAACAAGGGCGGAACTCTGGCTCATCAGGACGGTCAGACCGTAGCCTCGTCGCTGGACGAGACGCTCGTGGCGCAGGGAGTGATTTTTACCGATCTCGATACCGCCGTCCGGGAGCACCCGGAGTTGGTGCAGCGCTATTTTATGACCGAAGCGGTCACCGCCGAGTACGACAAGTTCGCGGCGCTGAACGGAGCGCTGTGGAGCGGCGGGACGTTCCTGTATGTCCCAAGAAACGCCGACGTCACGCTGCCGCTTCAGGCTCTCTACGCGCTGACCGCATCCGGCGCGGGGCTCTTCACCCACACGCTGCTCGTGGTTGAGGCGGGCGCCCGAGTCACCTACATCGAAGAGTATGCGTCGGAAAACATCGAGCGTCGCTCCTTGAACGCCGGCGTGGTGGAGATCTTTGTCAAAGACGGGGCGCAGTTGACGGTGGTCTCGCTCCAAGAGTGGATGGGCGAGGTCTACGATCTGTCGACGCAGCGGGCGCTGGTGGACCGAGACGCTCAGCTTCATTGGCTGGTTATCGGCATGGGGAATGGCCTGACCAGGGCCAACATCGAAGCCGCTCTGCGCGGCGCGGGTGCCAGCACCCAGATGCTCGGCATCCTGTGGGGCTACGGTCATCAGCACACGCACTACCACACCGTGCAGGACCACATTGCGCCGCATACCACCAGCGATCTCCTGTACAAGAGTGCGTTGACCGACGAGTCGCGTTCCATCTTCTCGGGCACCATTCGGGTGGTCAAAGGAGCACAGGGTACCGACGCCTATCAGGCCAATCGAAATATCCTGCTGAGCCCGCACGCTGCCGCGTTCCCCAGTCCCAATCTGGAGATCGAGGCCAATGAGGTTCGCTGCACGCACGGCGCGACGGTCGGCAAGGTCGACCAGGATCAGCTGTTCTATCTGATGTCGCGCGGTCTGCCCCGAATTGTCGCCACTCGCATGGTGGTTGAAGGCTTTTTCGAGGATGTGCTGCAGCGTGAGCCGGTCGCGAGCATTCGCGATAATCTGCGCGAGTTGATCGACCGAAAGATAGACCTGGGCTAGAGCATGGCAGTCGGCGAATGGATCGAGGTAGCGCAGGTGGACGCCGTTCCGGAGGGCACCGGCCTGCGCGTGGAAATCGACGAGTACCCGGTGGCCATCTGGAACGTCGAAGGAGAGTTGTACGCCACGGCGGAGACCTGCACCCACGAGGAGGCCTCGCTGACCGAGGGAGAGCTGTGGGGGGAGGTTATCGAATGCCCGCTGCACGGGGCGCAGTTCGATGTGCGCACCGGTGAAGTGCTCACCCTCCCGGCCATCTTCCCGTTGCGCACCTACCCCATCAGGGTTCAGGATGGGGTGATCTATGTTGAATGGAGCGGCGAGCGCTAGAGACGGCGCCGCGTTAACAGGAAGGGGAAACCAATGCCAACCGAAGAAATGGTGCGCGAAGCACTCAAAGAAGTGATCGACCCCGAGATCGGCGTGAATATCGTCGATCTCGGCATGGTGTATGGCGTTGACCTGAAGGATGATGGTGGCACGACGATCACCATGACCTTGACCACGCCTGCCTGTCCGCTGAGCGAGTACATCGATGCAGCCGTGCATGAGGCGCTCGAGCCGGTGCCGGAAATGGGGGACGTCACAGTGAATCTGGTCTGGACTCCCGCCTGGAATCCCACCATGATGAGCGAGGACGCCAGGCTGGAGCTCGGCTTCTGGTAGAGCTGGATGGAATGCGGGCACATCGCTCGCTGGCGATCTGCCTGGTTGCGCTGATCACGACGGGCACGCTGCCTCTGGCGTTAGCCCCGCCGGCGAATGCCGCCGGGAAGCCCGGACCCTTCCACGCGGCCTTCACCGGGACCTACGTGGTTACCGGTCGCCATCTCCTGCTGTCGGATGCCTACGGTCCTATTCCAGGCATTGGGCGAGGCGTCCTTGAACTTCGTCTTACCTTTGGGGCCGACCGAGGTCGCCGGAGCCACTGTGCGTCATTCGCCGGCACTGGCACCCTGGGTGCGGCGACCAGAAAGGATCGAGTGGCCCTGGCGCTACGCGGCACAGAGTGCAGTAGCAGCCGGCACGCCGCCTACTATCTGGACGCCGCGACCTATACCGTTCGCGGAGGCAGCGGGAAGTATGTCCATGCTTCTGGATCGGGGAAGCTGCAGGGTATTGTGTCGGTGGGCAACAACGGCACCGTGATTGACCGGGTCAACGGTACGCTAACCCTGTAACAAAAGGGCGGTCGTGCCAGACCGCTCGACACCTATCTACATACAAACGGGGGTCGCCGGCAGGCCGGCGCCCCCCGTTCCCCCCACACTACAATCTCAGCGCTGCTTCCAGCGCCCGCCTGGTCATAACTTTCACCAGATGCTTTTTGTATTCGGTCGATGCGTTGAGATCGGCCGATGGTTCCAGTCCCTGGTCGGCCAGCTCGGCAGCCTGACGGACGGTGTCCGCGTTCGCCTGCTGACCCTGTAAGGCCTGTTCCGCGGCCGGTGCTCGCATTGGCGTCGGTCCGACGTTGGTGAGAGCGATGCTGGCGGAACCGATCGAGCCGTTGGAGCGGACCACATTCACCGCGCAGCCGACGATGGCCCAATCGATCATGCGACGGCGGAACTTCTGATAGTTCTGGGCCGGGTTGTCGTGGGCACGGACCCGCACTTCGGTGATGATCTCCTCCGGCTCCAGGGCGCTGGTAAAGATATCCTGGAAGAAGTCGGCCACATCGATGGTGCGGTCACCGTTCGGTCCATGCGCGATCACACTCCCGCCGAGGGCTGAGACCACCACCGGCATGTCGCCGGCTGGATCGGCATGGGCCATGGCGCCGCCCAGCGTGCCGCGATTGCGCACCTGCGGATCGCCAATCATGCCGGTCGCTTCCACCAGAAGCGGAATGCGGCGCTGCAGCAGCTCCGAATCCTCCAGGTCGAAATAGGTCGTCATGGCGCCGATGGCGACATGATCGCCCTCATCGCGGATGTAACTCAGGCCCGGAATCTGAGCCAGGTCGATCAGCAGGGCGGGGGCTGCCAGTCGCAGCTTCATCAGCGGCAGGAGGCTGTGGCCGCCCGCCAGGATCTTGGCGTCGTCGCCATGCTGCTGGAGCAGCGACACCGCCTCATCCAGTGAGGTCGGAGCCGCGTAGTCAAAGGCTGCTGGGATCATGCCTGACTCCCTTTCGCTGCGGAGATAACGTGCCACACCCTCTCGGAGGAGAGAGGCATGTCGATGTGCCTGACGCCCAGCGGGCGCAGCGCGTCGACCACGGCATTGACGATGCAGGGCGCCGAGCCGATGGTGCCCGCCTCTCCGATGCCCTTAATGCCCAGCGGGTTAACCGGAGAGGCCGTGACCGTTTCCCCGGTGTCGTACATCGGTAGCTCGCTGATGGTTGGTATGGCGTAGTCGGCCATCGAGCCGGTGAGCAACTGCCCCTCGGGGCTGTACACCGCGCCCTCGTACAGCGCCTGAGCGATGCCCTGCGCGATGCCGCCATGGACCTGGCCATCTTTGAGCAACGGGTTGATGACGCGGCCGCAGTCGTCCACCGCGTGGTACTTGAGGATCCGCACCTGACCGGTGTCCGGGTCGACCTCGACGGTGCAGACGTGCGTGCCAAAGGGCCAGGTAAAGTTGGATGGGTCGTAGAAGCTGGTGGCCTCCAGGCCCGGCTCAAGGTCGGGCGGGTAGTTGTGGGCGAGGTAGGCGGCAAGCGAGATGTCGGCCAGCGTCTTGGACTGGTCGGGGGAGCCCTTCACAAAGGCCTTCCCGTCCTCATAGACCACATCCTCCTCGTTTGCTTCGAGCAGATGCGCCGCGATCTTGCGGGCCTTGGCCTTGATTTTCTGCACGCTGTGATAGGCGGCAATTCCACCCACCGCCGCACTGCGCGAGCCAAAGGTTCCGATGCCAAACTGCATGCGTCCGGTGTCGCCATGGACCACTTCGACGTCTTCCACCTGGATGCCCAGCTCATCGGCCACGATCTGGGCGAAGCCGGTATCGTGCCCCTGCCCATGCCAGCAGGCGCCCGAGAGCACGGTGACTTTGCCGGTGGGATGGATGCGTACATCCGCGCTTTCCCAACCACCCGCGCCACCGCCTACCGCGCCCAGTACCTGCGACGGCGCCATGCCGCAGATTTCGACATAGGACGCCAGGCCAATGCCGAGGTAGCGCCCTTCCGCTGCCGCGGCCCGCTGCTCCTGACGAAAGCCCAGGTAGTCGATGGACTTCAGCGCTTGCTCGAATGCAGTATGGTAGTCACCGCTGTCGTAGGTGACCCCGGTGGCCACGTCCGCCGGGAAGTCCGCGCTGGGAATGAAGTTCCTCCGCCGGACATCCGCCGGGTCCAGATCCAGCTCGGCCGCCACCAGATCGACCATGCGCTCCACCAGGTAGCAGGCTTCGGGGCGGCCGGCGCCGCGGTACGCATCCACCATCACGGTGTTGGTCAGCATGCCGTGCACCGTGCACTGAATGTTCGGGATCTTGTAGGTGCCGGACAGCATCAGCGCGAAAAGCACCGTCGGAATGCCGGGCGCGAAGGTGGACAGATAGGCGCCGAGATTGGCATAGGTGGTTACCTTGAGGCCGGTGATAACGCCATCCTCGGTGACGGCGATCTCAGCGTAATCGATGTGGTCTCGCCCGTGGGTGGTGGTCGCGTAGTCCTCGCTGCGCGACGGCGTCCAATTGACCGGGACCCCGGTCTGCTTGGCGATGAACGCCATGATGATCTCTTCCGGGTACAGGTACAACTTGCTGCCGAAGGCGCCGCCGACATCGGGTGCGATGATTCGTATATTCTGCTCGGAATGACCGGTGACCAACGATAGCAGCAGGCGGACCAGATGTGGAATCTGGGTTGAGGTCCACATGGTCAGTTCATTGGTGTACTTCTGAAACTGCACGGTGACGCCGCGCGTCTCCATCGCGTTTGGAATCAGGCGCTGGTTCACCAGCCGCTGCTTGATGACCCGGTGGGCCGATTGCAGCGCCTGTTCGACATCTCCACCCGATACAGACCAGGTGAAGGTCTCGTTGCCCGGCACCTCGTCGTGAACCAGCGGCGCGCCGTCCTGAGCGGCTTCCTCCGCGTCGGTCACCACCGGAAGCGTTTCGTATTCGACCTGAATCAGCTCGGTCGCGTCCTCGGCCGTGGCCCGCGAGTCGGCCACGATCGCGGCCACGGCATCACCCTGGAATCGAACTTTGTCCACCGCCAGGGCAGGATGCGGCGGGATGATCATGTCCGGCAGAACCCAGCCGCACGGTACATTGCCGATGCCGGCATCCAGCATGTCCTGGCCGGTAAACACGTGAGAAACGCCGGGATAGGCCCGTGCTTCATCGGTGTTGAGCGAGGTGATTCGGGCATGGCCGTGCGGGCTGCGTAGGATGGCCACGTACCGCAGTCCCGGCAGCGCAATATCATCGACAAACATACCGCTGCCGGTAATGAGCTTGGGGTCTTCCGTACGGCGTATGGCGCGGCCAAAAATACGATCGACGGGAGGGGTGTCAATTGCCATCGAGCAGCCTCCTCATTCGCTCGGAGCACCGACAGCCGCGTCGGCGCCACTGGCGTTGCCGGCCATGACGCGAGCCGCGTCCTGCACCGATCGCACGATGTTGTGATACCCGGTGCAGCGGCAGAGATTCCCCTCCAACCCGTGCCGGATCTCTTCGATGCTGGGATCGGGGATGCGCTCCAAAAGTTGGATTCCGGCCATGATCATGCCCGGCGTGCAAAAGCCGCACTGCAGCCCGTGGTTGTTCCAGAACGCTTCCTGCATGGGGTGGAGTTGATCGCCCTGGGCCAGGGACTCGATGGTGTTCACCGCGTGACCATTGGCCTGCACCGCGAGCACCGTACACGACTTCACCGCCGCGCCGTCCAACTGCACGGTGCAGGCGCCACAGGTGGTGGTGTCACAGCCGATATGCGTGCCGGTGAGTCCGAGGGTATCGCGCAAAAAATGGACCAGCAGGGTGCGAGGTTCAACCTCGGCCTCACGCTGCTGGTCGTTGACGGTAATGGAGATGGGCACCTTCATACAATTGTCGCCTTTCCGCTGAAATTCAGGTAGCCGTGGCGGTTGGAATCGAACTGTGCTCTACGTACCTCCGCGAAAACGTGTGTGTGCCGATGCTGACTATGTGCCGGGAACGTCGATGGGCGCGTTCGGAATATCTCGCGCGAACCCCTCAACATCGTGGAACGAAGCCCACGAGTGCGCGGTCATCGGATCGAGACCCATACTCGTCAGGCGCCGCTCGTCACCCGAACTGATCGCGCCCCGTTCCTCATCCGTCAGATCATATCCCTGGAAGGCCCTCCCAGGATCGGACTCGAGCCGATTCCGTAGCTTTTCATCATCCAGAGCGAGCGTCACAAAACGAGACACGTCGGCGTAGCTCACGGCAGGCCTCCTGAGATGGGGGATGTATCTCCATACTACATAGAGGATCATGCCGGCTGTGTCAAATGAGCGCGGCTGGGACCAGCGTTTAGAAAAGAAGGCAGAATGCGTCGAGGCAACCGGTTGCACCGTGATCTCGCCGCGCCTGCTTCAGCAGTGGCGGGAAGGACACCCCGATCAACCCGCCGCTGGAGGATCACTATAGTCATAGGAGATCCAAAAAGTGCCGGTCAGGAAGTTGATCTCCTCCTAATACTGGGCTTTGAGCGCTGGAAGGGACAATCTGGGCCTCGTTCTACAGCCTTTTCTCAATCCTGCCAGAGGGTGCAGGGTCCCATAACCCCTCATTGTGGGTACCCACAAGAAATTCGCGAGTGTCTACCGCGGCAAGATGTTGCTGAGGCCACGCTCACGGAGGAGCGCATTGGTTACCTGCAGAGGCTGGGCCTCTTGCAGCAAGAGCCCGACCTTGTCAAGATCAGTGGCGAGCTCATCGAGACGCTGATGCTGAGCCGGCAGATCAGCCGGAGTGACCGCGTACAACTCCCTGAGCGTTGTTTGTGCTTGAGCCAGGATATCGGTGGCGTCGATGCTCCTCTTGGGGAACGCATGGTGTTGCGCGAATTGCTCAAGAAGTACGAGAGATTGTGCGGCCGACTCGGTTCTCAGCCCATGATGATAGAGAAGTGCACGTATCGCGAGAGCCGTGGCCTGCTCGAGTCCCGCGCGCACTGCGGCAAGTCTTGAATGCCGCTGTGCACGATCGATCGCTTCCCACAGGAGCCTCGGATCGTCTGCGGTGAGAGGAAGCGCCGCGGGATCAATGGAGGACCGAGTGTAATACGTGGTCTGGGCTGCGAGTAGGACCCGCAAGCCGCTTGCATCGAGGGTTGCAACTCGATTACCGACCGTGAGGGCATCGGCGTGGATGGTCACGATCCGGCGAAAGTGAAGGAGCCCTCCGTGCGGAAGGAGATCCGCCAGAGGCGGTAAAAAGAGGAGATGGCGAGGCAACGGAGGAACTCCGACTCCAGCGTCTGCGGTTACGGCCTCGATAGGAGCTACCTGCCGCTCTGGATGCTTTCCTTTGAGCGCGAAGTCACACGTCGGTGTAAGGAGGATTGCCGCGGCGTAGACGGGAACCGTGTCCGAATCCGGCAGCAAATGTGCAAAGGGGATGCCGTGGAAGACATCCCCTTGCATGATTTGGCCATCTGAATCGACGAGGCGAGGCGGAACGATGTATTCTACGTTCACCTCACCAGTAGCTCAGTCGATGCGACATCGGGTACGTCGTCGATCGACGGTCCTAAGCGGATGTGCCCAATGATGTCACCCCGCGAGACAAAGGAAAAACAACCAGCGAGAGCTGCAGGGTTCTCACGGAGTTCCTCAGCTTCAAGAAGCCAGGAGGGCACATCGCCGGATCCAGTGTCAGGATCCGGCTGGCTCTTCTCGGTCCGATGTACTGCTGTGGTCTGCTTGCGCGAGGTGGAGATTGTGTACGCGGCACCTGTCTCATCCAAGAGACGCAAGAGGACCCGGCGGACTATACGCGATTCGGTATCGAGGCGTGGTGAGAGGAAGATCGTAAGACGTTCGACAAGCGTTTCCGTAGGCACTCGGTGATATCGACTGCCTATGCGCAGAACTTCCCATGGAGAGAGAACATGACGACCGCGACCGAGTCCGAGGACTGTGTACTCGATTTGTCCCGCATGGGCCCGCTTGGAAAGCGTGCTCTTGGTAAGTCCAACGATACCCGCTGCTTGGCTGAAATCGGGCCAAACAGCGGGTTCAGCGAGAGCCGTACAGACAGCTTGTTCGTCGAGCAAGGCGGGCATGCCACCACCTCCTTTCGGCCTCATGCCTGGGAGGCTACGTAGCCCAGCTTACCAGGCTTGGGAAACTCCGTCAACTGCGTAAACTAGAGGGGGTGTCCCGTACGTTGTTGCGTCGTCTCTGGCGCGGCGAACCGAATCGTAGCTCTGCTTCCAGGGATGCTCCATGGTGGGAAGCGAGGCAGCACGCCTCTGGGCCCGTCGCCGGCGTCGCCGATCAGTGACCTGCTGCCGTAGCTGTCCGCAGATCAGCGGCCTGGTTCCAGCGACCACTACATTTTGCCTTGGCTGGTTGATGGGAGCGACGGCCAGGTGGATGGCGTCAGATGGCTGTGGGAAACTGCTCACCTTGGGTGAGACGTTGCGCACGGACGGCGCCGGAGTTGTGGAATTACCGGGGATCCGCCCAGTATGAATCACCTCTGTCTCCCGCGTTCTGAGCAATCACCTGCGAGCGTGTGCGACCGACAACCTACGGCGGGAACACAGAGTTGTCGGGGCGATTGGAGCCGTAGACTGGAGGATTCCCAGTCTGCGATGTGGAAGGACGGGGGAGTCACTAACCACCGCCTGCCACGATGCCTGCCCTCAGACGTCTTCCCCAGCGCTCGCACCTATTTGTTGAGCGGTCCGCTCCCAAACGAGTTCTCTGCCTGGCCGCCCTGTATCTCCGCAGCGGAATCGGGCTGTCCGGCCTGGTCGAGATTCCCGTGGGCCAGAACGCCCAGGGACCAACAGCACTCAGTAGTCGGATGCACCGTCACCGTCACTACCTCCACGTCATCGGATGGAAGGGATCCAAAATCCCACAGATAGGCGTTGTCCGAGCCCAGGGTGCGTTCACGTGGCGCCGAACCTGGCACGGTGTCCGCCGGCAGCGACCGGACCACAGCGTCGTGCCGAGCGCGGTCAGGGACCAGTGTGCCCGAGTACCCACCGGCGTCCAACTTCCAAATGAATCCATCCGTATGACGAGATGCAGAATGCTCGGCCGCCCATTGGTAAGCTGCAAGCTATTATTCGGACCAGGGTTTCTTTCCGGGTCATCCCACCAGGCCGACCCGGTACCTTCTCCCACGTGCATGGTCACCTCATATGGCGCTCCCCCAACTCCACCCCATGTGGACCGGTGGTGATCACGCGGTGGTGACATCGCGGCGTGGTGTCGCTCGAACTCTTCTCAAGCAGTAGCTCCTTCGTTCGCCCAGTCCCCATGGTCGTGATTCCCGCCTCAGAAGCTTGTCAACCCGAGTTGCCAGCTGGTGCAACCCGCGGCACTCGCCGGCATGAGCTTGACATAGAAGTACCCTCGGTCGTGTATCCGGTATGCGGACTGTCCGGATGGCTGACGAAAGGTCACCGGTGAAGTAAGCGGGTGACGGTGAGCATCAGACACGGCCATCGTCACCGCTCCACCGTGCACTGTCGGGCAGCCCTTATACCGCAGCATTATGGTCCACTCATTACCATCAGCGTAGAGGCGAACGGTCTTAGACGTACGACCGTGCGCATCGAGTGGAAAGACAAGTTCGGGTGCCGATGCGCGAATGGGTTCCAGTTCGGTAGTGGTCGAACCCGCGGTAAAATCACGCACGGCGTATACGATGAGCCCCAAAACAAGCGCGCCTATCACGCTCCCCATTAGTGACCGATGTGGGATACGGAACATCGCGGTGAAGCCTCCCCACACTCAGGCGACGCACAACACTGGAGGTCGCTTTCCTCGTTGGCAGTAAACCCTAACACAAGCGACGCATACGCTTTTCCCGACGTGGAGTTGTACCGCTGCGTGGATGTCTCGCACGCCACTGGAGCATGTTCAAAAGGGCTTTACAGAACCAACGAGACGCCGCGCACGGTTGGATACCATCCTTCCTGTCGACGCTAGACCGAGTTCGCCCGCTTGAGATCAAGCAGCAATCGACAGCTGAAGATGGCGCAGCTAGACGGGCGGTGGTCGTGGATACGGCAGCCGCCGGCGGTCAGCGGTGTGTCGACCTGGCGAAACACGCACGGACCCTGCATCATCTGCCATCCAGCATGCGCCGTGTCCGGGACCATGATCAACGCCTTCAAGTGCTGAGGAAAGGCGGCGTGCAGGGTGCGGAGTTCGGCTGCTTCCTCATCGGTGACGGCGATCTCGGGCAGGTGGCAGCAGTCGGTGCATCCGTTGCACCCACGCAGGTCCGGCTGTCCACCGTGCTGGGGAAGACTCTCACCGGCCAGTGGACCGTTACTCGCTGGTTTTGACATAGCAGCATCGTAGTGCATGGCAATCGAGTGCCGCCAATCCAGTGGAGAGCGCGAGGCCCAGATCACGGGTCTGAGCGCCCTCGGAGATCTCCTCCCAACTCGGCGACGCCGGCCAGGACCAGCGCGGCGACTACCATCGCCGCTGTTTCGGCGCGCAGGATTCGCCGGCCCAGACTGGCCACGGCGGCCCCAGCATCACGTGCCAGCGCTACCTCAGTGATCGAAAATCCGCCCTCCGGTCCGATAAAGAGGTTGACCGGCGCGCCCACCTCCAACGGTATGTCGCCAAGCCCGGTGGTGTGCTCGTCTTCCCATAGCAGGATCTTTATTCCTGTGGCCTGCGTCAGCGCGTCACCAAATGCCAGAGGTGTACCAACCTCTGGAATCCGGCCACGTCCGCTTTGTTCGGCGGCTTCGCTCACGATGGTGTCGAACCGACGTTGTCGGGCGGCGGCCGGCTCCGCCGCCACGGCGCGCTCAGTCAGGATGGGCACAAAACGCGACACTCCAATTTCAGTCCCCTTCTGCAGGACCAGCTCGAACTTGGCTGCTTTCAGCATCCCCAGGTACAGGGTGACGTGCGTTCGCGGCTCGGCCTGGTTGGCTCGTCGTTCGCTGATACTGCCGGTCACCGTTGGCTGAAGTTCCTCCAGCCGCACTACATACTCCATGCCCGTGCCGTCCAGCGCGATCACTTCATCGTGCCGGCGCAGGCGAAGGACTCGAACTATCTGGTGCGTTGCTTCCTGGCCGAACTGGACCTCGCCGGCCGAGAACGAGGCGGGGGGAAGGAAAAAGCGGTGGGTGCTCACGCGCCCCTGCGCGCCACCAACAGCCACCAATCGCCTTCCTGGCGCTGGTCGGCCAGCTCGAGTCCCGCCGCGCTGAAGGCGGCGCGCACCTCGTCGGCTCGCTCTTCGATGATGCCGGAGCCCAGCAACTCGGCGCCGGGCGCCAGAGACGCAGCCAGCGGCGAGGCCAGGTCGATCAGCACACTGGCGATAATGTTCGCCAGCACCAGATCGTAGATCTGGCCGCGGACCACCGACACCGATCCATGGACGACCTCGATTTGCCCGCACAGACCGTTGATTTCGACGTTCTCTCGGGCCACCTCCACCGCGACTTCGCTGACATCCGTGGCCGTCACCGTGGCGCCAAGCTTGGCGGCAGCGAGAGCCAGGATACCGGAGCCGGTCCCCAGGTCGAGTACGCGCATGCCGGGCCGGACCCGGTCCTGGAGGGCAGACAGCACCAGCTGCGTGGTGGGGTGCAGGCCGGTGCCAAAGGCCATGCCGGGATCCAATTCGACGATGATCTCGCCGTTGGTCGTCTCCCACTCGCGCCAGCTTGGCTTGATCACAATCCGGCCCACTCGCAGCGGGTGAAAGTGTTCCTTCCAGGCGTTGGCCCAGTCCTCCTCCTCGATCTCACGTCGTTCCAGCGGACCGAGCGGCGAGAGGTCGAAGGCCTGCAAATGCCAGAGTGCCTGCTCGATGCCGCGTTCCTGGCTGGCCGTGTCTCCCGTTATCGGAAGGTACGCTTTGATGATCGGCATGCCCAGAAAGGTGGCGTGCTCCTCGCCCTCGGGGTCTCCCTGGACCGCCTGTTCGATGGCTACCCCGCCGGTTCCATACTGGTGAAACACCTCAGCGACAGCGTCAACCGCCTCTGGATGCACCTCGACGCTCAGCTCGATCCATCTCACCGTGGTCCGCTATCCACCAAAGGCCTCTTTGACTTTGGCGAAAAAACCTCGGTGCTCGTCGGAATCGTGGCCGAGTTCGCGGCCCAGTTCCTCGAAGAGGTCTCGCTGGCGAGAACTGAGTTTCGAGGGGATAACCACCTTGGCGACCACGAACATATTGCCGCGCTCGTTGGAACGGAGGTGCGGCACACCTTTGGAGCGGAGGCGGAACTGGCGTCCGTGCTGAGTTCCCGGTGGAATGCGCAGCTCCGTCTCACCTTCCAGGGTCGGTATGGTAATCTCATCGCCCAGCGCCGCCTGGGCCACGTTCAAGGGCAGGTCGAAGTAAATCTCGTAGCCTTCGCGCTTGAAGAGCGGGTGCTCTTTGACGTCCAGCACCACATAGAGATCGCCCGGCGGGCCGCCCTTCGGTCCAATTTCACCCTCACCGGAGAGCCGTATCTGCTGGCCACGGTCGACGCCTGCGGGAATTTTAATGGAGAGAGGCTTGGCGCGGCGCTCGCGGCCCTGTCCACGGCAGCGAGAACAGGGCGAGGCCACGATCTGCCCTTCGCCCTGGCAGGCGTCGCACATCACCACGTTGACGAACTGACCGAACACCGATTGTTGCACCCGGCGTAGCTCGCCGCTGCCCTGGCAGCGGGGGCAGGTAATGGGCTCGCTGCCGGGTTCAGCGCCCGTGCCGTCGCACTTTTCGCAGATCTGGAGCGACGGGATCTCGATCGATTTGTCGGCGCCGAAGACGGCCTCTTCAAAGGTGATGCTCAGGTCGTAGCGCAGGTCGGCGCCGCGCTGGGGACCTCGATAGGAGCCACGCCGGCCCCCGGCGCCAAAAAAGGTCTCAAAGATGTCGGCAAAGCCGCCGACATCGCCGAAGCCCTCAAAGCCGCCGGATGTTGCCCGGTGCCCAAAGCGGTCGTAGGCCGCGCGCTTGGACTGATCGCCCAGCACTTCGTACGCTTCGTTGATCTCTTTGAAGCGAGCTTCGGCATCCGCCGCTTTATTCACGTCTGGATGAAACTTGCGGGCCTGGTTGCGGAAGGCACGCTTGATCTCCGTCTCGTCGGCGCCACGCGTCACGCCCAATACTTCGTAATAATCGCGTTTCGTTGCCAAAGAAAAGTCCTACTTACTTCCCGGTGCGTAGTCCACCACCGGGTTCCTGCATTCTAGCGAACCGCCGGGCTACGGCCCGGCGTTCTCGATTCCGGCCTGATCGGCTATTTCGACCGCCTCCTCAGTGTCCGTCGTGGCCGGAGACGACCCATCGGGCGGCTGGGGAGCCTCTGGCCCGGATGATTGTTCGGTCCTCTCGGGCTCTTTGGCCAGCTCGACCAGCGTCGGGCGAATCACACGTCCGTGCATAGCGTAACCGCGTTGGTACTCCTGAAGCACGGTGCCAGGCGGGGCTTCGTCCGTCGCTCGATCGGACACAGCTTCGTGATAGTGCGGGCTGAACGGCTTGCCCTGCGCCTCGATCGACTCCAGTCCCCGGTGTTCCAGGATGGCGCGCAGGTGCCGCTCGATCAGCATGACACCGTGGACCCAGGTGAGCATGGCGAGGTTGCCGGGTATGGTGGCGATGGCGCGCTCGAAGTTATCCAGTACCGGCAATAACTCCTGAACCAGCAGCATCGACGCAAATTTCTGCACGTCGTCCTTGTCTTGCTCGGTTCGGCGACGCAAGTTCACCAGATCGGCGGCCGCCCGATGCCACTTGTCCTGCAGATCGGTAATGCGCTGCTCTTGCTCGCTAAGCCGCGCTTGCAACTCGGCGACATCCGCGGGCGCGTCAGCGGACGCCATCCCTCCGGGTTCGGCAACGACCGAGGTCCGGGACTGCTCTTTCTTACGCCACTTCACCTCAAAACGGGGGTCGTCGAGCGGTGTGGTGGCCTCGTTGCTCTCGTTATTCTCCGTGTCTTCTGTCATCTCAGTACGAACTCATCAAATCACTCATCAGATCGGTCATGTAACGAACCAGGGCGACGGCCCTGGGATACTCCATGCGGGTGGGTCCCACGATTCCCAGGTAGCCACTGCTGTCCTCCTCGTCGCCATAGCGGGCCAAGACGAAGGAGTAATCGTGCAAGCCCTCTACCGCTGTCTCACTGCCGATCACCACCTGAACATCCGCGGCCACCGGCAATCCGGCCAGCAGACGCTGTAACGCAAACCCCTGATGAAGAAATTCGACCATTTGGTGCAGTCGCTCGTTGACCACCGTGGCTGGTTCGCCGGGACGTGGTTCCAGGAACTCTGGCTGGCGGATCAACTCGGCCAGACCGGCATGAAACAGTTGCGCATGCTGTTCCTCACCACGTTTCAGCAGCCTGACCACAATCGTTGCAATGCTCAGGTCGAGCGGCGGGAATGCAGTGATCTTGCCCTCGATCTGCCCGGAGGTGAGACCGCGCAGGTTCTGACTCAGTCGGTCCGCCAGGCCGCTCAGTGTTTCCTGACTCTGCGGCTCAGTTAGCGTAATCATCTCCTGGAGCACACTGCCATTCTGCAAGACGACGATCAGCAAGGCCATGGCATGCTGGGTCGAGATAACCTCCAGATGGCGAAGGCGGCCCTCGGTGGCCTTGGGCGCGGTGATAAGCCCAACGTTATGCATCCGATAGGCCATAACAGTCGCCGCCAGCTTGAGCCATTCCCCCATCTCGGTATGTACCTGGTGGAATTGATGCCGAATGGTACGCGCGTCAGCATTGGGCAGCCGAACAGGCTCCATTAAGCGCTCAACATAATATCGGTAGCCTGCTTTGGTTGGTACCCGTCCCCCGGAGGTATGGAGATGATGGATGAAGCCCAACTCCTCGAGAATGGCCATCTCATGCCGCACCGTGGCCGAGCTGATACGGAGCGCCGCGTTGGATACCAGCGCGGCGGACCCGATCGGGTGGGCCGTCGAGACATACATCTCGATCACCATTTTGAGAATTCGTTCCTGTCGTTCGCTTAGCTGTATCACTGCTCTCTCACCCTCGATTAGCACTCCTACGGTAGGAGTGCTAACGCCTTCACTATACCACCTGCGTGTCGTACTTGTCAGCAGATCGCACGGGAAATAGATGCGTTCCGAGCGAGCGTGGGGCCGGGGACTCTACGCGGAGATGACTATGCGAGACGGTAGAATGCCGTGCTATGTGGAATGTCATCGGGCACGAGCGTGCCATCGCCGAACTGGAAACCGCTATGCGCTCCGGACGCCTGCCTCACTCGCTGCTCTTCACCGGACGGGAGGGCACGGGCAAGACCACGCTGGCCCTTGAGCTGGCTAAAGCGCTCAATTGCACGGGCGATAGCCCGCCCTGCCAGAACTGTCTCCACTGCCGGCAAATAACTGGGGGCACGCACCCGGATGTAACGGTGGTAGAGAGGTCCGAAGGCAAGGACAGCATCGTCATCCAGCAGGTTCGAGAGCTACGTGAAGCGGCGGCGCTCCGACCCTTCCAGGGCCGGCAAAAGGTGTACATCGTGGCCGGCGCGGGAGCGCTCACGGCGCAGGCGGCCGACGCGTTGCTGAAGACTCTGGAGGAACCGCAGCCTCAGGTGACCCTCATGCTGACGGCCAGCGAGGCGGAAGCGCTGTCGTCCACCGTGGTCTCGCGCTGCCGGCTGATGATCTTGCCAGGGGTGGAGACACACGCTATTGCAGCCATGCTGACTGAACGCGGGGTAAGTTCGGCGACAGCGGACGACCTAGCACGCCTGGCGCGTGGCAGCGTGGGGTGGGCGCTGCAGGCGCTCAAGCAGCCCAGGCTGGTGGCGCAACAGGAGGATTTGGTGAAGCGCGCGTCCCGCGTGCTGGACCTGGGCCTCGATGAGCGGCTGGAGCTGGCCGAAGACCTGGTGGCGGATCGCAAGGACCGCTCCGCCGTCCGCCGGAACGTCGAGATTCTGGTACTGCTCGCCCACGACATGCTGCTGGCGAGAGAAGGATTGCCGCCTCGAATGGTGAGCGCCGCGCAGGAGCCGGCCTTGACCGCCTCGGCTCGGCGATGTAGCCTGTCGCAACTGCGCGGGTACCTGAAGAGCCTGGGGACGGCGATGGAGCGGATCGACCAGAACGTGGATCCGCGGCTGGCTCTGGAAGCGGTCATGGTTGGCTTACCGTGAGAATTGCGGGCGTCCACGCGGATAAAAGGATGGTGTGGCTCGATGCCGGCAATCACCAACTCCACCCCTGGGATCGCGTATTGCTCGAGTGGGATGGAAGCGCACCCGAGGGACGGGTAGTAGTCTGTCCCGAGCAGTTGGTACAGCCGCCTGAGAGCATCGACGGCGCAATTACCGGGGTGGTTCCCGTCGAACCCGAGGGTTCCTGTAATTGCGGGGATCGACTATCGGATCTCCCGCCGCTCGGTTCCACCGCCTGGCTCCCAGCCGGCAGCGGCACAGTCGTCCAGCTCGATCCGGTGCGGCGAATGGTGACGATTAAGACGCACGAGCACGGCCTGATTCTGGTGGCGCTCACCGAACTTCTGGCGCCTGGCGGGGAGTCGCCGCGGCCTGGCGAGCAATCTTCCGCCATAGTGGCGCCGTCCAACGAGTGAGGATCCGGAACGCTGGCTCATACTCACCGTTACTCACTCATCTCGCTGATCCCTTGCTGACCCGCGCACCGAATGGCATGTGAGCAACGTGCTCCCAGCTTGGCCATCACGTTGCTCACATGCCATTCGGCAGTTCGAGAATTGATCCCGAGCGCCCTCGCAATCTCCTTGTTGCTTTCCCCCCGGCTCACGAGCGTCAGGATCTCGATCTCGCGGTCTGAGAGCAGCTCGGAACGAGGTAGTCCGACATTCCTCCGGCGTGCCTCGATCTCCGGGCTCTGGACCTGCTTACCAGCAACGACATCCCGGACCGCTGTGATTAGTTCGTCACCCGAGGCATATTTCAGCAGGTAGCCATCGACGCCAATCGCAAACAGCGCTCGCACGTACTGGTCATGGTCGTAGGCGGTCAGGATCAGGATCCTGGTCTCGGGCAGACGCTCCCGCAACTGTCGCGCCACCTCGACGACGCTCAGTCCGCCCAGGCGAATGTCGAGGACGACCACGTCGGGATGATACTGTTGTGCCAGGTCCAGCACCGGCTCTCCGCGGTCAGTCTCCGCCACGATCTCGATGTCGTCCGCCGAACTCAGCAGGGCACGCGTGCCCTGTCGCATCAGTTGATGGTCATCCACCAGCAGGACGCGGATCACGTTTGTGCTCCGATCACGGCATCGCCACCCGGACGGTCGTGCCCTGCCCCGGCGCCGAGATGACCGTCAACCGGCCGCCTGCTCGCTCGACACGGTGGCGCAGACTGGCGAGGTCCAGGTGACCCTCCAGCACCAGCCGATCTAGCTGGTGGGGAGGGGTGAACCCCGCTCCATCGTCGGTCACCTCGAGTTGCACGTCACCTGCATCCTGGCGGAGGGAAACCATAATCGTGGTGGGCGCCGCATGGCGCAGCGCGTTATTGATCGCCTCCTGCCCGGCGCGGTAGAGCATGAGGTCGACATCGGAAGGGAGCACCCCAGGTATCACCTCGCTGTCGGCGTGGAGCGTAACCGGGATGCGACCCCGCTCGCTCATATCACTCGCCAGCTCCTCGAGCGTGGCGCCGAGACCCAGATCGTTCACGGCGGTAGGCTGCATTGCTATGGAGATGTCGCGCAGTTGATTGGCCAGTCGTCGAGTGAGGGTGGCCGGGGAATGGGCTTCAGTTGGTCGGCCGTCCATGGCACGTAGCTGGCGGTCGAGGTACATCGCCGTCCCTCACGGTGGCGAAAAATAGTTTGCCTTGCAGGGGACGCGCCTGCTCGGTGAGGGCGCACAGCAGTGCGGAGTCGGAGGAGGGAGCGAGACCTCGCACGCTGGCCACGGAATCCTCGTACACCAGGAGCGCCGCGAAGTGAAGGTTCATGAGTTGGCGCAGCGACTCCGGAAGCGACGCGGCCAGGGTGTCCAGGTCGCCGGCCAGGGAGAGATCGCTGCTGAGCTGCCGAAGCGCGGCGCGGTAGTCGTAGCTGTCCTTGAAGATCAGCCGGTCGAACAGCATCAGTAGCCGGCTGTACAGCCGGCGGAAAGACACGCCGGCCAGCAGAAGGATGACCGCGGCTACGCCGGCCTACTCCACAAATTTGCCACCTGCCCCTGAGACGTTTGTGGTGACGGAGCAGACATCGCAAAGGCAAGATCATCCCTGCTCTCAGGATCCAGCAAAGATGTGCTACGGCGTCACCGCCGTGACCGTGAGTCGACCGCAGGCTACTGCAGGCGGCGCCACAGCCACGTCAACTTCTACGGGGAATGCAGTCAGCTACGTCAAGCCGGGTATCAGCCATACCGAGTATGGCTGGGACCACCCCAATGAGGTGCTTTACACGGTGGGATTCTGCACTGAAGATGGCTACGACGGCTCAACGGTATGGAACGTGTACGGAAGCCCGTCCTGCAGCATCGGATGGGAAGGCATCGGCTGGTCCCGCGGTAGCGATCAGAACGGAACCTACTGGGACGGAGCCAAAGGCAAAAACTGCAACTGGGACAACCGTGTGACGATCTATACGTCACCGATTCCCGGATACGCCACAAAGGACACGACGTACCTTCGGATCTGGGTAGGAACTCACGGCGCCGTTGAGACAGGTTGGTCGAATAGTCACGGATAGAGGGTCAGGGCCGAGATTGCCTGGCGGCCCCGTGCCGAACTAGCGGATCATGGGTTGGATGCAATCCCACCCATGATCCGCCCACTTTCAATTTGAGGAATCCGTTGAGTCCCACTCAAAGTCAACCAACGAGCACAAGCACATGAGCCACTTCCCAATTCTCGCCTTCATCCTGGTACTGGTACTTATCGTTGTCGCAGTATGGGTGGTTAGGTCAGTCCTCCGATAGTCCAACGCCACCGGCGATCGGACTACTCACCACAGTCCGGTCGCTGGTGGCTCTCGGGGCTTAATCATAGGGAGGTTGAGCATTTAATGACGGACGATCTGGAACGCTGGCAGTAAGAGGATTCAGAGCACTTTATCGAGCGGGGCGACATTATCACGCCGTCCCGCGCCGAGCAGCTGCGCATGGTCACCGGACTGATTCCCGCCGAGCCTGAGCAGGAATTCCTGGCGGTTGATCTGGCCTGCGGGCCCGGATCTCTGAGTGGCGCCGTGCTCGCGCGCTTTCCACGGAGCCGGGTCGTGGCGCTGGATGGCTCCCCGACCATGCTGACTGAGGCTCGCCGGCGCCTCGGGATATTTGGCGACCGCGTCGAGTGCCGGGAGTTCGATCTTTTCGATGACGCCTGGCTGGATCGTTTGCCGGTGCCGCCGCTCTGCTTCCTGTCGTCGCTGGCGATCCATCATCTGGATGCGGACCAGAAGAAAAGGCTCTATGGCCGCCTCTATGACCGATTGCTTCCCGGTGGCGCCTTGCTAGTGATTGACATCGTCGAGCCGGTTAACCAGTATGCCTGGACGGCATACGGCGATGCCTGGGATGCCGCGGTGCGCGAACAGTCGATCGCGGCTACCGGCGACCTTGTGGCCTATGACAGCTTCGCCGCCGGCTGGAGCCACTACCGGACGCCGGATGTCGAGTTCGACAAGCCCTCCGGGTTATTCGAGCAGTTGCAGTGGTTGCAGGGAATCGGCTTTCGGCAGGTGGACTGTTTCTGGCTGCGAGCAGGACATGCGTTGTACGGCGGGTACCGATAGCGACCATTGGCGCCGGGCTCAGGGCCGAACAGCCGGATCCCGGCTCCTGAGTTCGGTGGTAATCTCCGCCAGCCAGCGTCGCGCCTGTCGCGGCGAGCGGAAGTGCAGCACGCGGAGGTGTGCATTTTCCCGCCGGCGGAAGTGCTCAGGGATTTCCAGCCTTCGCCGGCGGTAGGTGCGAAGCGCCCAGACGTACAGTGAGTCTCGACTCAGGCTATTTCGCAAGGTTTCGCGATTGCCGTTCCAGAGCTCTACTCCGCGGCCGATTCGATACGCGTTGCGGCGGGTGAGCCGGTAGAGGATCACCGGGAGGGTATAGTCGAGCCAGATCACGGTGTCGGCGCGCGACCAGATGATGTCGCGCGCCTTGCCGTAGTTTCCATCCACCACCCAGGCGTCTCGCCTGGTGGCCTCGGCTACTCGATCCCGGAAGACCTCGGTCGGACACTCGGTCCAGTTGCGCCCCCAGAAGAGTGAGTCCAGTTCGACGTGTGGAATCGCCAGCAGCCCGGCCAGGCTGGCGCCCATGGTGGTCTTCCCGGCCCCGGTGGTGCCGATCACCACGATACGCCGTCCCAGCGATTCCATGACGCGACTCCGATTTACACTACCGGCAGGTAGCGCTCCAGCTCCCAGGGCGTGACCTGCATACGATACTCGTCCCACTCTTCCTGCTTGGCCTCCACGAATCGTTGGTAGACGTGCTCACCCAGGCCTGCCTGTATCACTGTGTCCGCCTCCAGCTCGGCCACGGCTTCGATCAGTGAGCCGGGCAGCATTTCGATTCCGCTCTCGCGCCGCCGCTCTTCGCTGAAATGGTACAGGTTTTCCTCGATGGGCGGCGTCAGCGGGAGTTGCTGCTTGATGCCGTCCAGACCGGCCTTCAGCATCACCGCGAAGGCCAGGTACGGGTTGGCGCTGGGATCGGGGAAGCGAAGCTCGATCCGGGCCGATTTAGGTTTGGCCGGCGTGATGTTGGGCACGCGAATCAGCGCGGAACGATTGACCCGCGCCCAGCTGATATAGACCGGAGCTTCGTAGCCCGGCACCAGGCGCTTGTATGAGTTGACCAGCGAGGCGAGCACCGGAGACATGCCGCGAGCGTGACTCAGCTGACCGGCGATGAAGTGCTTGGCCACCTGCGAGAGGCCGTAGTCGTCATTGAGATCGACGAAGGCATTCTCATCCGTCCCTCGGTTAAAGAGGCTCTGGTGTACGTGCATGCCGGAGCCATTTACGCCGAAGATGGGTTTGGGCATGAAGGTGGCGTGCAGGCCGTGCAGCTGTGCAATGGCCTTCAGCGTGTACTTGAAGGTAACAGCGTTGTCCGCCGTCTCCAGGGCGCGACCATAGCGGAAATCGATCTCGTGCTGTCCGATGGCTACCTCATGGTGCGACGCTTCCACGTTGATCCCCATATCCTGCAGGGCATTCACCATTTCCTTGCGAACCGTGGAGGCCAGGTCGGTGGAGAGGTCGAAGTACCCGCCGTGGTCGTGCGCCAGTGGGCGGTCCTGGCCGTTTTCCCCCGGCACCAGCAGGAAGAATTCCAGCTCCGGGCCGGTGTAGTAGTCGAAGCCCATCTCCTCGGCCTCTCGCAGCACACGGATTAGCACTTCCCGTGGATCGCCGGGAAACGGCTGGCCGTTCGGGGTAAACACCTGGCAGATAACGCGCGCCGTGGTGTTCTCACCCCGCTCCCAGGGAATCACCTGAAAGGTCGAGATATCTGGTTTAAGGTACATATCGGACTCGGCGATGCGCGCAAAGCCCTCGATGGAGGAGCCATCGAACCAGGTGCCGTGCTCGATCGAGTCGGCGAACTGGTGGATCGGGATGGTGACGCTCTTGACCGCCCCCGTGATATCGGTGAACTGCAGGTTAACGAACCGAACCTGTTCATCTTCGGCGCGCTTGAGAACGTCGTCCGCGGTCGTGTCTGCCATGGATGCCCCCTTTTCTTCCTCGCCGTGCCGGCCATAGCGCGGTATAAATCGGTCCAGGTGGGAACCTCGAGCCCCCTGCCCTGGACCACGCAAACATCCGATGATACCAGCCTTTCACTGCTAAAATTGCCAGCCATGGACCCGGTTGAATCGCTCCATCAACAAATTCTCGGCTGCACTCGGTGTGCGGACCTGGGCTACATCCGGCGTGCCGCCCCGGTGGTGGCGGGACGCGACAGTAACCGGATCATGCTGATCGGTCAGGCGCCGGGCATCACCGAACTCGACCTGCGGCGACCGTTTGCCGGTCGGGCGGGGAAGGTGCTGTTTCGCTGGATGGCGTCGATTGGGATCGGTGAAGAGGAATTTCGCTCCGCGGTGTACATGACCGCCGTGACGAAGTGTTTCCCCGGCAGGGTTCCGTGCGGCTCAGGGGACCGCCGGCCATCCGGGCGGGAGATAGCACTCTGCCGCCCCTGGCTCCAGGCGCAACTGGACCTGGTGCGCCCCAGGGTCATCCTGCCGGTCGGTGGTCTGGCCATCGAGGGCTACTTTCCCAAGATGCCTTTGACCGAATTGATCGGAAGGCGCTTCACCCAGGACGGAGTCGTCTTTATCCCCTTGCCGCATCCGTCCGGCGCGTCGCGCTGGCTGAATGCGCCGGCACATAAGGAACTGTTGCGAGATGCACTGGTGTTGATCAGGGAGGAATGGGAGACGGTCCAATACGGTTGACTGAAGCGCCTCGCAGGCCGAGGCACACCCCGGCGCCCGTAGCCCGGCCGGACTGGTTCGCGGGGTATCGGCGGTGCGAGCGGCTGGAACCGTGGTGTCGGCCTGCGGGCCGATCCCGCCGACAAGCGGACGGGCTACCAACCGCTATCGGCCGGTTACGACGTGCCGGTCGCCCAACGCTCGTGCCGTATACGTCCGGTAGCCCGGCCGTCCTGGCCGGGACTGGCCCGCAGGCCAGCAGATTCGGCTGTGCGAGTGGGGACTGCAGCCCCTCATGGTGGCGCCCGTGCATGACGTCTGTCCCCGTGTCCCCCCTTGTCGGGGTATCCGCGATTCTCTTAAATAGACCGTACTGCTAGAGAGATCGCTGCATGGATGACGCGGTGGCAGCAACGCGCATCAATCGAAATGTCCGCCTTTCTCATCTCCTGCGTCTATGTATAGAGAAGAGGTACGGTGGGCCGCCCCCAGACCGGGCCCAACCAGAAAGCACCCGCCATGAGACAGGCAACAATGTTGGCGCCCCAACCCGATAGCGACCGCGATGAACGGCAGCTGGTCGAACGTGCGCGGACTCACTCCGATGCGTACGCCGAACTCTATCTGACCCACGTCGCTGCCGTGTTCTCGTACCTACGCACGTACACCTCCGGCGAGGAAGATGCGGCCGATCTCACCCAACATGTCTTTCTCCGGGCATTTGAGGCCTTGCCCAACTACCGCGGCCAGGAGGCGAGTTTTCGCACCTGGTTGTTTCGCATTGCCCGAAATGCCGCCACCGACCGCTTCCGGCGACAGAGGTGCACGCTTCCCTGGGACCACGTTCCGGAGAGCGTTCACCCTCGATCTCCCAGTGACCCCGAAGCCACCGTTCTGCACCGGGAAGCCTTAACCCAGGTCCATCTGGTCGTGGCCCAGTTAAGCCCAGAGAAGCAGGAGCTTCTGGCGCTTCGTTTTGCCGCCGGCCTGTCCTCGGCGGAGATAGCCGGTCTGGTCGGCCGGAGTCCAGCCGCTGTGCAGAAAGAACTGGTTCGAATTATGCATGTCTTGAGGGAGCAATTTCACGATGCCGCTGAGTGACGACGAGTTGCGCAAGGTCTACTCGGATCTTATCGAGCCGGCCGACGACCCTACGCTGTTGCGGCTGACCGGACTCCTGGATGCGGAGTATCGCAGCCCGGAACTTCCTTTATCGCTGCGCAGATGGGTTCCTACCGGTCCACTCACTCCGCATCAGCCATCTTCTGGAACCGAGGCGCCGAGCCGTCGTCGTCGTCTCGTTCCACGAGTCGCGAGCCTAGCAGGTGTTGCCGTCGCCTGTGTCATCGCCCTCGCCGTCACCCAGGGCCTGGCGACGATGAACCCTGCTAACCTCGGTCCTCCCACCGATGCGGCTCCCCCCTACCTCCCGCTCGGCTCATTTCAGCGCGTGGGCGCCCCGCTCTACCAAGGAGGCAAGGTTGAACTCCTCTTCATTAGCTCCCAAGGTGACGCCTACGCGGCGGCCGAACGCTGGCCCATCGTCAAGGCACTGGGACAGTTCGGGACCTTCTCCGGACTTCGTCCGGCTTTCAGTGACCTAACCAGGTCGTGTCCAGGTGTGCCGACCTATGACTTCACTCACGCCGCCTATCGGAGCCGGTATATCACCTTCATTCACCGGGATTTGCAAGGTTGGGACCTGAGAAGTAGGGCGAATTCGAATCAGCCCCTCCAGCGACTGACTCCGGGGGAATTGTCGCTGTTAAGGCGGTATGGCGGCGTTGGCCTTTCGCCTGAAGCAGGCGTGCCCAATCCAGCCTATCGGCTGCGGCACATGTACCCACCAATGGAGTTGCTGGGTGGCTATGTCTTGAATGGGGCCTATCCGGCATACGGGAGCATGGTCCCCGGGCCGGGTGGGTGTGGTGGCAGTTACATCGAGCCGGCGCCGGAATCAGCCTTTGCCCAGATTCAGAGCGCGCTGCTGTCCGGGTATCGCAATCACTCAGATCGGCCGTACGTCTTTGAGATTGATGTTGAAGCCAATGTCATCACGGCGCTGGTTTGTCACGCCGACAAGGGCCGTCCTGCGAGCGTGTGCGGTCGTCGCGTGATCACCACAATAATGCGGCACATAAAATGACGAGTTGCTGTGCCCTGTTGTTCGGATAGAAATCCATGGCCATCTACCTGGCGCAGCGCCTGCTACAAACCGTCTTCACCGTCTTTCTGGCCTCGATCGGGTTTTTCCTCCTGATCCACTTTGAAGTCGGGCCTCCCTGTGCACCGGCAGCACTTGGGTGTCGTGAGGCGTTAGATCTGAATGCGCCGATCTCTACCCAGTACGTGGTCTGGGCCTCGCACCTGCTCAGGGGTGACTTCGGGACCTCCATTGGGGGCCAGCCGGTCACCGCGCTCATTCTCCAGCGGCTGCCGCCAACCATCCTGTTAGTGGGCGTGGCATTCATCGTTCAGCAGATGATCGCGCTGCCCCTCGGCGTGCTGGCGGCGACGCGCCAGTATTCGCGACTTGACGGGGCATTTACCATTGGTTCGTACATCGCGCTGTCGCTGCCGGCCTTTGTGGTCGGGCTCCTTCTCATCTACTTCTTCAGTGTGCAGTGGGGGCTGCTCCCGGTGGGGCATGTCCAGGACTACTCCGTTCCGCTCTTCTGGTCCTCGGACTGGTTTGTCGCGGCCTGGCACGATCCCACATACGTTCTGGGCGATCTGGTGCGGCACCTGGCGTTGCCCGCCCTGGTGCTCGCCCTGACCGGCATCGCCATCGACTCCCGATTTATGCGCTCCGCGATGCTGCAGGTGCTCAGTCAGGACTACATCCGAACCGCCAAAGCCAAGGGCGTGCCGCGTCGACTGGTGGTGTTCAAGCACGCCTTTCGCAATGCACTCCTGCCCATCATCACCAATATAGGCCTGTATCTCCCCAGTTTGATCGGTGGCGTGCTGGTGGTCGAACTGGTCTTCAGCTGGGACGGGCTTGGCTACCTCTTCGACGCATCCACTGGCCGCTCGCTGCAGCTAGCGTATGGTGGGCCGTTCACCTTTTTTTCGTACCCGGACATGCCGACCTTACAGGCGCTCCTGATCCTCTCGATCGTTGCTACCCTGCTCGCCAACCTGCTGGCGGATCTGGCCTATGCCTGGCTCGACCCACGTATCCGCTACAAGTCTCGTTCGGGCGGCTAGCCGGCGCTTTGTCGCCAGGTTTACCTGTTACGTCTCCATAGCGGCGATTCCTTGATAGAAGGCGATAAGAGATAGAAGGCGGTAACTCTTGACAGTATCGCGAGTGGCAGCCGCAACTGGCGCGGACCGGATCGCTCAGGTCGATCAACCAGGCCAGTTGAGACTCGTCTGGCGCCGCTTTTCACGGCATCGCCTCGCGGTCTTCGGGGCCGGCGCACTGCTGCTCATTGTTCTCCTGGCCTTGCTTGGCCCTCTGATCGCGCCCCCTCTCTTCGCGGGCGGTCTCTTCCATACGACCCCGCCCGCGATCTATGTGCACCGGGATCAGGCGCCGTCCTTCTCGCTGGGGCAGTGGACCTACCTGATGGGGACCGACGCCAACGGCAACGCCGTGCTCGCCTACGTCCTGGACGGCGCGCGCTCCACCCTGGCCATTGGTATCGTGGGCTCGGCCCTGGCGGCCGTCATCGGCGCCCTGATCGGCGCTACCTCCGGCTATGTCGGCGGGGTGCTCGACAGCCTGCTGATGCGCGTCGCGGACATCTTTCTGGCGGTTCCGCTCCTGCCTCTCTTCGTGTTCCTCAGCCTATCGCCCGTCCAGGACCAGGGCCTTCAGCGCTACATCGTCCTCTTCGGTTTCGCCACCTGGCCTTCCGTGGCCCGGCTGGTTCGAGGCTACTTCCTCAGCCTCAAAGAGCGGGAGTTTACCGAGGCGGCGCGTGCCGTCGGCGTGTCCACCCCGAGAATCATCGTGCGACACCTCCTGCCCAACGCCCTGGACGTGGTGATCGTGGCCTTTACCCTCAATACCGCTCTCTTCATTGTGATCGAGGCCACGCTGGATTTGCTGAACGTCGGTCCCGGCGCTGTTACTTGGGGGCGGGAACTGGGGATCACCTTCTACGCGGGCGGAGTCATCAGCGGCTACTGGTGGCAGTTTGCCTTCCCTGGGGGAGCGCTGCTGGTCACCGTTCTCGCCATTAATTTTCTGGGAGATGGCCTGCGCGATGCGCTGGATGTCACGGCCGGCCCGTTTGTGGTCGCGGATGTGGTGGAACCGGCCGCCGAAACGCAGCGGGGCGGCGCGAGCCGATGGGTACAGCGTGTAGGCGGCGTCCCGATGCGTGGATTGACCCTGGCCCGCTCGGGCTGGGCGATTGCCACGTCGCCGGTGATGCGCCGCACCAGAACGGCGGTGCTCCGGGTCGCGCCGGCGACTGCCCGAACCTGGCTAGTACCGAAAGAGCTGGGCCCGAGCAGAGAGATCCCACTCCTGCTCGCGGTCCCCCCGCCCGTCGTCTGTCTCCTACTGGTGAGTCTGGCCTGCCTGCTCGGCAACGCTCACCTGGCGTACGCTCCCAACTACTCCCCGCCCACGCGGTTCGCCACCATCGATTCGGCGTCCGACTACGCCGCGTTGCCGCTTGCCAGGGGCGGCTGGGCCGTCCTGGGGTTCAGCCATAGCGCGCTTTGGTATCAGGAGGTGGGCGGGGAGGGCCGGACCACTGGTCGCTCGAATGTGACACGAGGTGAGAGCAATGCGACGCAACCGGCGCTGGGCGAGAGCCACGGCCAGATCCTCGGCGCCTGGGTTTCCGCCAATAACGACCGTGTCCAGGCTGCTTTCCTGGGGAAGCACCGGCTCAAGTCATTCGCCCTCAATCCCACCGGCGGCATCGTGGAGCATCCCTCCGTCGTTGCGCTGCCCGCTCGACGATTTGGCATCCTGTTCGACTGGCAGCGCGACCAGAATCTGCCCCAGGCCACCTTCGATATCTATCTGGCTTCTCTCTCGGATGGCGCCAGGACTCGGCCGCGTCTGGTGCGACTCGTCCGCTCCGCGAACTATGGTCTGCTACCACGCGGCGTGATGGACGGTAGCGGCGCGCTGGACACCATGTATCTGGAACGCGCCGGGGACGGGAGTTGGACCATCGACTTCCAGCGATTCAGGCCCTCCGGGGCGCCCCTCGGCGGCGCCATATCGCTCGGGAGCGTGAGTTACCAAATCCGGCGAGCAGATGCCAGCATCGATCCCACGGGGGTGCCGCCACAGTGGGGAATGGACCTCCAGCCCGCGGCCGACGGAAGTGTGTGGGGAGTATGGAGGACCGGGACTAGCATTCACTCATCCGGTAACGCCGATCCGCCGGAGGGCGCAACGACCATCAACGTCGCTCATTGGAGCGCCGGCGGAAGTCTCCTGTTGCCTCCCGCTGTGGTCGGAGTCGATTCCGGTACAGACGTACCGTCGCTGGCCATGGCGATCACTCCAGCACAGGAGGTTATTTACTACACGTATCCCGGCGACACCCTCATTCCTCGGCTCGACTCGTCCGGCAATCTCGTCATTACGCATCAGTCATACGGTGGTAGCGGTCAGGTGCTGGTCAATCTGAGACTCGATACGACCGGCCGGCCGATTGGGTATGGGCGTGTGGCGTACGACGCAGGGGGTGAAGCGAGCAATCCCCGAGCGGGAACCATCGCAGGGCGAGCCGAAGTGCTCTGGCAGAAGTCTGCTCTTCGCGGGGATGTTCTGGAGGGGAGTGTGTATCATCCCGCTCACTCACCCGATCTTCTCACCCGTCTCGGGCTCAATATCGGCAACGTCTGGGCGAACCTGGTGCTGATCACCTTTGGAGCGCTCGGCATCGGGATCGTGCTTACCGCGATCAATGCCTTCTTGCTGCTGCCATTGATTCCGGTATGGATGGTCGCACGTCGCCTCGGCGCGCGCCTGTGCTGGCCGGTGTACGCCCTGGCTATCGGGCTGCTGCTGGTCTACGGCCTGCTCCTTCCTCCCTATGTGCCCGCCTACGTGTTGGGTGTGCGCAGTCTGGTTGGCGCCCTGGCTCTTGATCCACTCGATCGCAGCCTCATCGCAATCGGCGCCCTCGTCGCCAGCTACTGGCTGGGGGCAGTGGTGCTACGGCGTCAGGAAGCCTGGCTACGCGCCGCCGTGATGGGCGCGACCGCGCTCTCCTTCGTCCTCGTGATCTACGCTGAACTGTTCATCCAGAGCCAGCTGGGCAGAATATGACGCTCCGTTTGGTATGGTCAAGGTAGAGACGCTGTCCTGGTCTGGCGGCGCGAATAGGAGATACTCATGGACACCAGCGGTAACTTTGACGACACGGCTCGCGGGGCAGGTACTGATATTCCTCCCATTGACGGGAGGGGCACACGGCGCGCGGAAGGCGTGGCCAGGCGCGCGACCCTGGCCTGGTTGGGCGCGGCGGCGACCGCCTGCGACCTGGCGAACAACACCTACGAACAGTTTGTCAATCGCGGCGAGCAGGCTCGAGCCGCGGCGCGGCGACGGGCAGACGAGGCGCGCCAGCAGAACGCCGGGACGCGCGATCGGGCCGAGGATTTTGTGCGGACCGGAATGAACGTGGTCCTGGACAATCTCCAGGTGCCCAATAAAGCCGATGTCGACACCATCAATGTCAAACTGAACATTCTGACGCGCAAGATCGACGATCTACAGATGCAGCAGACCTTCGAGGCTGAGAGGTTCGCGCCCGAACCGCCGCTGACTCCACCAATCGTGGGGCCGGACGGCGAAACCACGCTTGACGTTTGACCGTGGCGCACGCGCTATGAAATGAGTGTCTCGCCATCTCCAACGGAAGGCGGCGAGACACCACTGCCTTGTTTCGTTTGCGACCCGATCCCTACCCGGATAACTTCCCAGCTAGCGTACCCGCGATGAGCAGCACGCCGGTGGCAAGATGCAGAATCACGTTGGTCTGCAGTGCTGCCATGACTTCGTAGGGGCTGTCGTAATGACTGCGCAGCCCTCTGGCGGCTTGAATTGCCAGCGGAATGGTGAGTAGCGCTCCCAGTGCCGGCCAGGGAATGAGCCCAACAAGCACGCCGACCAGCAGCGAAACGTAGGCCAGGCTGGCTGAGATGATATACCCGTTGACCACCGCGCTGGGAGAAAGCCGGACCACCAGGGTCCGTTTACCGGCCCTGGCGTCCGCGGTTCGATCTGGAATCTCGTTCGCATACAGGATCAGCATCACCAGGATGCCGACCGGGATCGACAGCACCAGGGGCCGCAGAGTGTAGTGCCCGGTCTGGACGTAATAGGCGCCGAGCACCATGATCGGGCCGAAGCCGGCGGCGACCGCCAGTTCGCCCAGACCTCGATGCACCAGCTTGAAGGGCGGCGCAGTGTAGAACCAACTGATGAGGACCCCGGCCAGGCCCAACCACAGCAGCCCCAACCCAGTTTTGGCCACCAGGATAATGCCGCAGATGATGCCTATGGCGTAAAACAGTCCGCAGAGCAGCGACATCTGGCGCATACTCACCAGTCCGTACTGCATGACCCGCGATCCGCCGCTAAACATAGTAGGCGTCACGTTGTACTCATCGGCGCCGCTGCGCGCGTCAAAAATATCGTTTGAAATGTTCAGCCCGAAATGGATTGCGATGGCTCCGAGCACAGTGAGCAGCATCAGCGGGAAGGAGAAGTGGTGCTCGTAGGCCGCGGCCGCGATACCAAGGAAGACCGGGACCAGCGTGGCGGTCAGAAATGGCGCGCGTGTGGCCAGAAAGAGCTTCCAGCCGGTGGTCATCCCCGGCTGCACTGTCTCACCGCGCTCTTCGCTCAGGGACTTCAGATAACGACGCGCCTGCGGCAGCGATCGCTCGCACAGTTCGAAGAAGGCCAGCGTGTTCTCGTCCCAGCCGCGTGCCTTTTCTGCAGTGAAGCGCCAGGCCGGTCCGGCAATGGATACCGTGCCGGTCAGTTCCACATAGGCGCGCTGATCGTACCCAACGCCGGGCTGCGGATGAACCCGGCTGAAGACCAGCTGTGCGTCCTGTCCCTCAGCCACAGGACTGATACCGGTCTGCGCGGGGGCCAACTCCACCACCTCCTCCACCACCGTAAAATTCGTGGCGACGCTGAAGGGGTAGCCGTCTCGGTCTCGGTAGATGAGCACTGCATGCTTGAAGCGACCGAGATCCGTCAGTGCTTCGGTTACGTTCACGCCGCTGCTCCAGCCAGATTGACAACATCGGGCGGACGACTGGTATCACCTTCTGGCCAGTACGTGACCCGGCGCGGTGTAATCTCGATCACCGAGCGCTCCCAGAACAGGGGCAGCGCGAAACGCAGCTTGAGCAGTTTCTTAACGACCGGCTCCTTCTCCAACCAGAGGGGTAGCACGCGTTCCCAGTCGGAGTGCACGTCGCCATCGATGACGCGTGCATCTCCCTGGATGGTGGCGCGCCCGAATGGTGTCACTGGAATGCCCACGGGGTCCGACAGGCTAACCGACACTTTTGGGTTGTGCTTGATGCGCTCCAGCTTGCGCGAGAACAGAATGCTGGAGGTCATGATGATGTGCGTGCCGTCCCACATGGGGATCAATGGGTCGGTGTGCAGACGGCCACGCTGGTCGACGACCGTCAGCTCTGCCACCAGCGCGGCATTGAGCAGGGAGACGACACGGGCGGGAACCTCAGCCATAGATGTACCTCATGGATGATCAACCGAGAATATGCATCTCATGTATACCATTGACCAAGCTGTCCAGCTTAGCCTACCGCTGCTTGCCAAATGCCTCTGGATGGAGCACCCTGGCCAGCGCTTTGAGGCCGACCCCGATGCGCGGTCCGGCCCTGCTGACCAACTCGTCGTTGAACGGGAATATTTTGCCAGACTGGACGGCGGCAATGGTGCTCCACCCACCTCGTGCTTTGACGCTGTCCACCGTGGTTCCGTAGGCGGCGTCGCCCAGCAGGATGATCTGGGGATTGAGTTGCACCAGCGCTTCCAGGCTGAACTGCGGGTAACACAGGGTTCCGGAGCAGGAGGTGACGCTATCCGCCACATTTTTACCGCCTGCCAGGCGCAGCGCCTCGTCGATGAAGGTTCCCGGACCGGCGGTGAACGGCTGGGTGGGATTGGTGGCGTCGATCTCGTAATACACACGAGGTCGACTGTGGACTCGTGCCAGCGATTTCTTGACTCCAGACACTTGCTTCTTGATGGCCCGAGATACCACTGCTGCCTGTTTGACGGCGCCGGTAGCCTTTCCCACCAATGCAAGGTCGGAGAGGATGCCGTGGATGCTGGATGGGTCCAGGATGATGACCTTTATTCCCAGCTCATGCAGCTTCTGGTATGTTGGTTCCTCGGTTTTGCTGTAGGGCGCCAGGATCAGATCGGGGCGGAGGCTGGAGATCGTTTCCAGGTTGAACGGCGTGCCGCTATATCCCCCTTCGACATGCGGTAAAGACTTCGCTTTAATCGGGTAGTCCCGACCCAGCCGCGACGGCCACTCGCTCGCATAGCGGAAGTTGCGCTTGATGCCGGCAGCGCCCTCCGAATACTGGCTGCCATCGCCGACCACACGCGATTCCAGACCCAGCGCGAAGAGGGTCTCGGTGTCGCGCGGATCCAACGACAGCAGGCGTTGTGGCCGGGCGGAGAGACGAACCTGGTTGCCGTGGTCGTCGACCACGGTGACCGGAAAAGATTTGGTGGCAAGCTGTGATCGGGCGAAGGAGGAGCGGAGCCCGACCAGCGACGTTACGAGGACGGTGAGAAGAACGAGCAGGCGAAGTTTCACGGTAACCTCATCGGGGAACAAAGGGAGAATCGACAGATAAACTCGACATAACTGACGGGCGTCGTTTTCAGCCAGGGATGGATGGCCTTTAGCTCAATACGGTTGGGTTGACTCAAGAGAAGCACGGACGGATAGCGGTGTTGCACCGGCACTACCTTGGAGTCATGGATTCCCCACCCGCACCTCCGAACGTGCTGGCCTGCGGGCCAGTCCCGGCCAGGACGGCCGGTCTACAGGGGCCGTGCCATCCGTCGGCTTGAGCGCAGCTTCCGTCACCCGTCTTAGCGTGTAGCCCGCCCCTTGTGGGCGGATCGGCCCGCAGGCCGACACCGCAGTTCCAGTCCGGACAGGACGGCCACGCTGCGGGCGTCCTGGCGTACGCCGGCCTGAGAGCTGCTTACGTCAACCGTGTTGCCATGTAGCGGGCGGCTACAAACGAACGAGCGAGTCTTTGCCGCATAAATCGAAACCCCTGTTCATACGAACAGGGGTCAGGTACAGGTTTTGACCATGCCGACCCCCTTACCAACGCAGGTGTGCGGGCAATGGGCGGTGACTGGTTTTCTGGCTCGGCGGATTGGATCCGCCATACAGTAGCGTGGACTGCGCCGACCTTACATCGGACTTACCCAGGGCTCACCGCCATATGCGATTGCTCACCAGGCTAGCACAAGTTGCGCGTCACGTTGTTAGTCGAATCGTGCTATAACCGGAGCATCGGGTGCGGGGCGGGGAGGCCAGGTGCTGACGTGATTGAGTCGTACGAGGATTGGATCCCGGAAGAGCTATGGGAGCACGCCCAGGCGAATTTCAGCGGCCATCTCGCCATGATGTTTACCTATCTGGCGGAACATGGCCTGGACGTCACCGATTTCATCCGGTACACGGGCGAACGTGCCGCTCCCGGCTGGGAGGAGTGTAGCTCAGCGGCCGACATGATGAATGGCGTGTTGCTGAACGTGCTGGCCAACGGGGGCGGGGTACTGGAGTCCACGCTAGAAGAGGACCAGGCCACGGCCACAGTCACCAGGTTGTTGAATATGGATGTGATGCGCCACTACGGTGCCGCTGAAGAGGCGAGCGAGCGCTGCTGGGATAAGTTCATTCCCATCGCGACCTCTTTAGGTTTGCGCTTCAGTTGGACGCGAGTGGGGCAGGGCTACGAGATTCGGCTGGATCGCTGGCCCGAATAGCGCGATCGATGGTTCCGCCGCCGATCACTCGGTCGCCGTCGTAGAATACCGCCAGCTGTCCGGGTGCCACACCCCAGATTGGTTTGTCAAAGGTAACCTGGGCACAGTCGTCCGCCACCTGGACCGTTCCAGGGCGCTGTGGTGTTCGGTAGCGCACTTTAACGCCAGCTGAAAACGCCCCCGCTGGGCGACGACCGGTGAACGAGAGGCGTGAGCAGTGAAGCGCAGAAGCATCCGCCTCCGCCCGGTCGCCGACCACGACCTGATTCTCGCGCGGCCGCAACTCGATGACGTAGCGCGGCTCGGCGGCCGCCACCCCCAAACCGCGGCGCTGGCCGACGGTGAACTCATGGACGCCCCGATGATGGCCCAGCACCGCACCGTGTGCGTCCACAATCTCTCCCGGGCGTTCGATCTGGCCGGCGTACCGGCGCAAGAACTCCTTGTAGTTTTTGCCGGCCACGAAGCAGATCTCCTGGCTGTCCGGCTTCTCGGCGACCGGTAGGGAAAAGTCGCGCGCCAACTGTCGGGTCGCCCGCTTCTCCATCTCGCCAAGCGGGAAGAGAATGCGCCGCAGGTGCGATTGCTGCAGCGTGTGGAGCATGTAGGACTGATCTTTGGCGGGGTCCACCGCTTGCTTCAAGACGTGCTCGCCGCGCGTCTCGTCCCATTCCGTCCGCGCGTAGTGGCCCGTGGCCACGAAGTCGATCCCTAGCTCGTCGGCTCGCTGGATCAGGCCGTCGAAGCGGACGAACTGGTTGCAGCGCACGCAGGGGTTGGGCGTGCGCCCCTCCAGATATTCGCGAGCAAAGTCGTCTACCACTGCGTGGCTAAACTCCTCACGGAAGTTCGGTACATAGTACGGAATGCCAAGCCGCGACGCCACCCGGCGGGCGTCGTCCACCGCGTCGATGGTACAGCAGCCCTGCATCGCTCCCGGATCCTCGAAGGTCTGGGAGCGATGCCAGATCTGCATGGTAATGCCGATAACCTCATACCCCTGCTGTTTGAGCAGCGCGGCGGTCACCGAGCTGTCCACGCCGCCGCTCATGCCCACCAGGACCGAACCCTTAGCTGTCATACCTGCATGTTATCCCGTTCTCTTCAATCGTCCGGTGCGCTTGGCGAAATGCTCGGCGCGGGAGAATACCCAGACGCCCATTGGGATGGTGACGATGCCGATGATGGCCAGTGGAATCAGGGTCTGGGCCATCACCGTTCCGGTGGCGTGACCGATCAGTACGGCCCGCGTGCCGCGTAGCACATAGGTGGCCGGCGAGATGTAGGATACCGCCTGCAACCAGCTAGGCAGAACCTCAATCTTGAAGTACACGCCCGAGATGAGCAGCAAGACGGCCTCGATCACGTACGTCATCTGGGCGCCTTTCTCGGTAAACAGCAGAGGCAGAGTGGCAGCCATAATGCCGATACCCACGAAGCTCAGACTGCCCACCGCGACGATGGCCGCGGCCGGGAGCAAGCCGTCCTGATTCGCGCTGAGATGAAACATCAGCACCAGCACCACCAGCACGATCGAGGTTCGGACTAACCCGTAGAGTACGCCAAAGAGGCTTGAGCCCAGCACATAGGTCAGCGTCGAGATGGGCGACATCATGGTGTATTCGATGGTGCCTTCCCAACGTTCCCACTGCACGCTTTCCGCGATGGCCATGAACAGGTTGGCCATGTACGACCAGGTCAGGGCGCCGATGCCCAGAAAGAGCAGCAGCTTCTGCACGTCGACCCGGCTCCCGGTCACCGAGCCGATGCTGGCTGGGATGTACATGATCGCGGCGGATTGAGCGACGGTGTAGAGCAGGAAGGTGAGTTCCCAGCCCCAATACCGCTTGGAGAGATGGACGTTGCGTTCCACAAAGGCGTACGACGCCTTCACTTCGCGTAAGAGCGGGGCCTGCGAGGCGATCATTCTTCTCCTCCTTCATCGGCGTCCGAGAGACTACGGCCGGTCACTTCCATGAATACCTCCTCCAGCGTCGGCAGGTCCGTGGCGCCGCGGCGGTCGGCGTGGACCTGTTTCAATTCCTGTGGCGTGCCCTCGACCACAATTCGTCCCTTGTCCAGGATGGCCAGCCGGTCGCACAGCGCATCCGCCTCTTCCATGTCGTGGCTGGTCAGCAGCACGGTGGCGTCGTGCTGGTCGCGCAGTTCCAGGATGAATCGCTGCACGTCTTTCTTGGACCTCGGGTCCAGTCCGGTCGTCGGCTCGTCCAGCAAGAGGAGCACCGGCGAGGTCAGCAGGGCGCGCGCGATGGACACCTTTTGCTGCATGCCGCGCGACATCTTCTCGACCGGCTGCCGGATGCGTTCCTCGGGAATGCCCAGCGCGCCCAGGATGCGGACGATGTCGGTGCGTGCCACCGAGGCATCGACGCTATAGAGCCGCGCCGCGTAGATGATGTTCTCCATGGCCGACAACTTCTTGAACAGTGAGGCCTCCACCGAGACCCGGTTTATCATGCGTCGCACCTTGGACGCTTCGGCCACCACGTCCAGCCCAAAGACCTCGACGGCGCCGTCGTCCGGCAGGAGCAGGGTGGAGATCAGCCGGATCAGGGTGGACTTGCCCGAGCCGTTGCCGCCCAGCACGCCGTATATCTCGCCGCGCTTTACCTGCAGCGAGACGTCGTCGATGGCGGTGACCCGTTTGCTGGGTTTCTTGTGTGGGAGCGTAAAACGCGATGGGCCGCCGAAGAACTTGGAGACGTGCTTCACTAGCAACGCCTGCTCGACCTCGGATCGACGCGCCACGATATCTGCCGAAAGATTCAGTTCCAATACGCCATTCATGCTTGCCTCCAGAGTCAATAAAAAAGGACCGCGGGCCGTCCAAGCGGCCCGCGGTCCAGAACATCCTGGATCCAGTTGATGCGTCACGTCTGCATGATCACGGGCCAAATGACAAAGGGCGCACTACCCCCGTTGGGCACAGTGAGCCCCGGGCGGAAGATGCTGCTGATAGGACGTTTGGCGTCTGTCATCTCGGTCCTCTGATGCGGTCGGTTACTGCACCATCTTAGCGGAGTGGAAGCGCGAGTGCAAGCAATTTGTATAGCTTTATGGGTTTGTTTGTACTGATTCGCCGTGGAAACGGACCGTTGGCTCGGTCCCGCCGTATGGTGGCGCCGCCCGCTCCGTCCTGTGCATCCTCGGCCGTGCGCCAGGCGCCGGTGAACCAAGCGTGCAAGGGGCGAGCGGAGCCCCAACCTGTCGCTGTACTTCAGGGATAGGTGAACCACACGAGCCAATGGCCACGCCGCTTGAGGAGGTCCACATACCCTTTCTCTGCTGGATAACATGGGCGTCTGCAGATGACAAACTCCAGAGAGTGTGCGAGCGTCGCCGCGCCGCAGTTGTAGCGAATCAGTCCGGCGTATGGCGAGCGACGGGCCGGATGCGCTTTCACCACGTCCGTTCGCGATACGAGGCCATGCTCCACAGGTCGCCCAGATGAGTGGCGCCACTCCAGGCGCAGAGCCGGCCAGAGCGCCCGATCGCTTAGATGTAGGTCGGTCTGAAGACTACTGCGACCGAACCGTGTGAGCGTGGGAAAGGCCGCGTTCCGGGCTCCAGGGCCGAGGACCTGGAGCCCGGAGAGGCTCGGACAACCACCAGGTGACCCCCACGCCGGGAAGTATCGCGCCACCGGGTAGATCGAGGGTGGAAACCCTTCTGACGGGGCCTCGGCTTTGACCCACATCGGGCTGCCGAAGGCTAGCGCACACGCGAAGAAAGCAACCCATCGAACTCTCATACGTGCTCTCCCGCAGGCATCCACCTCGGGCCGCGCGCGCGATCGCCTACACGCCAGGTTACTTGCCATGAGCCTTCATCCACGAGGGCCACAGCTCACGCCACGTCGGGCGTTTGAGTGGACGCGAGAACTGCTTCCATGCGCGGCAACTCGAGGAACGGTCGGATGAGACGTCGCTACCCGCGAGGATGACTGCGGAAGGGGTGCCAGGTCTTGACAAATAACGTACCGCCCACTGTTGGATAGCCCCGCATCCGGCAGCTGAGGATGCCCCGAAAGGTCGCCCAATGCCATGTGACCCAACTTGGGCCATGCCCAAACCACTCTACCTGCAAGAACGGCGTTCTATCCGCAGCCCAAAGGGGGCCGAGGGCGTGCTTCTGCTCATAGAAGCCACCAGCTCCGCCCGTACGCGCAAGCCCCAGCGGAAGGCGAAGAACGAAAAAGCCACGAATGGTTGCGTGATAGGACGCTGCTGTCGGATGAGCAGCGCAGTAGGCCAAGGCCCGGTTGACCCTAACTGGCCGGCTAGGGAACGAGCCGCCAGCCTGAGTCGCTCCGTAGACTCGACCGCTGTCGAAGAGGGCGACGCTCAGTCCAAGCGCAAGAAAGAGGTAAAGAGTCCGCGTTGTCACTTCATTCTCCTCGTTGGTCACTAGTATTCGCAGCATACCCAGAGTCGTCAACAAGCCATCCAACGGGCCGCCGCGCTGGGGCCAGTTTCAGGCGCCGTAAACAGGCCTTAATCGCTCATGACTACTGCCTGTCGATCACAGTGTGGCAGAGGAGGTGAAGCTGGGTGGGATCGGGGAGGAGGCTGGGGGGACATGCACGGCATCTTCGAGAAAGGCATGCCCTATCGTCCCTTAAGAAGGCGTCACGCCATCATCGCCAAAAGCTCGGACGAGCCACGAAAGCGGGTTAACTCCAATGCCGACGAGCTGGCCAAGTAGGAGTGCACCGAGCACTGCAGCGACCGGACTCATCCTCGTCACCTCGGCGTAGATGCAGAACGCGAGCACGGCAGCAAGCGCAAAGACGAGATGCACAGCCTTGCGTACAAGGCGGGACGGTCGACGTAGCTCGGAACTCACGCCGACTAATGGCTGCCGTCTTTGAGTGCTCTGGCCCACCAGCCGGTCCAGAAACCCTTCGATTAGATATGGCTGCACATCGGGCGAAAGTTCTCGGCTCGCATTAAGAACAGCCAGCAGGTCGTGGCGCAACTCCTCACGTGAGGCTGACATGATCCACTCTCCTGTACGTAGTCTCCTAATTCGATTATAGGAGGAAGCGTCCTTGCTGGCACGTTTACACCGACACGTCGGGCTCACTGATTTTTTGGCTTCTTTGCCTTGGAACCACCAGCTTGATCTCATCACCATCGCGATCAGGACACCTCCTTCGATTGGCCTCGCGAATCCTCGGTTGTCTGTGTACTGCCACCAGCCCATCAGGATTTCGTACAAGTCCCCACTCGTGGGGTAAATTCTCCGTGCTGTCCACGTCGCCAGCGGGTGTACCCCGGACACCAGCGTGGTTCGCTCAGCTCGCCTCAAGCATCGCGGTCGGTTCCACCTCGTTCCGCTCCTCCACCGGACCTAGCGGATTTGGTCCTGTTGTCTCACGCTTTGCCTCCTTTGAACTCTGTCCTGCTAATAGAACAGAATAGGCGCGCTCTGTGCCGGGCATACCTATCGTTAGCGATAGTTTTCGCTGGACCTACAGGAGTCCTCGCTGCTGGGCCACACTCGCCAGCTGAGTCCGTCGATTGACGCCGAGCTTGGTGAAGAGGTTGTGGACATGGAAACGGACCGTGGGCTCGGTGAGATGCAGCTGCCTGGCAAATTTCCTGGTTTGAGCACCCCTCAGCCACCAGGCGCAGGACTTTGACTTCCCAGGCCGTATTGCAGGTCATTGTGGCGAGACTGATCGGAGGAACTGACCACAGCAATTCACGGCTATCAAGAAGTCTTGCTCCGCCAGTATTCCACTCGAAACTTTGGCATGCCATCTCTTAGAGCTTGTGGATTTTCGCGCTCCGTAATGCTGTCGACGTGGTATCCCCGCCGTGCCTGGCGCGCGACACCAGCCTGGACCTGTCGGTACGTGTGGTAGGTCAGAGATAGCCACGTGCGCTGATCCGAGCTGCTGAGGATGCGGGCAGGTATAGGGGGTGCAAAGGGGATGTAGTGCGTCGATTGGGAGGAATGAGGCCATGGCTGCAGGGTCGCCACAAAGATCGCAAGACCGGCTCCAGTGAGGCAGAGGAGCTTGAATTTGGTCCGAGAGGACCGTAGAGCCCGGCCGATCTCCAGTCGACAGAGGCGCCTCGCCAATCGACGGCGAAAGAACCCGACACTGTACTCCTGCTCGATCCGATCAAGAAATGTTTCGATAAGCTGCTCCTCAACAATATCCGGCGGGAGCTCGGTTTGCGCGGCCAGCACCGCTCTTAGCTCATCTCGCAGATTTTCGCGTAAGGGTGGCATGGAATCCTCCTGTCTAATTCGTTCCGCGACTATCAGGATACAGGGCCTGGCGCTCGCCGTCCATGGCTGGAGAACGTCAATGCAGCGGTTCCGCTCTTGTGGAACGCACCCACGCCCTGGCGCACCGGGGTGATACGGTGTTATCGCTTAGAGCCCGCGTCCGAGTCATCATTCGCCAGTAACGGCGCGCCCCGTGGTTGTCACCACGTGGGCACGCCGCAACGGCTATTTATCCTTCGCCTTCTTCACAGGTTATGGTCGCAATTTTTCCGAAGACGTCATGTCATTCAGCTCGGGAAAGTAGGGGCAATCCGCGTTTGGGCATGTGTACACTGCGCCCTGATATCCGGCATCGGCGTAATGGTCGAAGTGCCAGCAGCCCATGTAAGCGTGCGCGGAGGAAATCTGATCGTTCCACCCGCTGGGCTCAGTCCACATCCGGTAGACGGAACCATCGTAGCATCCACTCGCATCGTTGGTGACCCATGTGAGCGAGGAGCCGCCGTAGTTGCTGTTGATCCAATCGATGCCGATGATGTTCCCGCCGCAAGCACCGGTCCAGGAGCTGCCGCCATCGGTACACGTGTTGGGCGGGCAATTGGGAGAGCCCCAATCCCCACACGCCATGGGTCGGAACATCCCCCGGGTGGCTGGTTGTCGTTTACGGTGAGTCGTTCGGCGATGAGGCGACTGAGACCCACCTCTTCCGGCCGCCTGTTCCACCATCGCCTCCGTTAGGTCCTTTCCTGTGGCATCAGGTGGAAGGAGAATTCTGGCTCCAGTAGCTGCAGAGATCGCGCCGGAGAATGTGTGGTAGCACCCCCGAACAGTAGCGCTGGACCGCGTCGCTGCTGGCCCCGCGGGGTCAAGGCTCACCACACAGTGCGTGTTCTGTGCGGTCTGCGGCAGGGCCAGCGGCGGATCTAGTTGACTATCCGCCTTAGCGCTGGGACTCAGGACCAGCGGTAGACCCAAAAGGATCGCGCCGAATCCAAATCGAATGAGGTTGGGCTTGAACACTAGAAGCTCCTTTACCCGTTCCGGAATACCGCTACGTAAATGAGTTGACATCTCGGCGGCCCATCACTTCCAATAGTGGGTCGCAACTGTCGTTCTCCAAGGGGCAGAGCTACGGGGCCCGGGCTGAATGGGTAGCGGGCCAATCACGCTCACATGGTAAACTCGGCGCCTTGGTGACCTACCTATCGGAAACGATAGTTTTTGCCGCGTTGCAGGTGGTACTTACAGGAGGCCTCGCTGCCGGGCCACGCTTACCAACTGAGTTCGGCGGTTGACGCCGAGCTTGGTGAAGAGGTTGTGGACGTGGAAGCGGACCGTGGGCTCCGTCAGATACAGCTGCCTGGCAATCTCCTGGTTTGAGCACTCTGCAGCCACCAGCCGGAGGAATTCGTGTTCCCGGGCCGTATTGGAGGTCATTATGGTGAGACTGATTGGCAGAACTGTCCACGGCAATTCACGGCGACCTAGAAGACTTGCTCCGCCAGTATTCCACTCGAAACTTTGGCATGCCATCTCTCAGAGCCCGTGGGTTTTCGCGCTCCGCTGACCAGCCCCACATCGCGAGCACCCTGCGGGTGATAGATACCGTCAGCGTCACGATTCTCCAGATAGCAGAACATGAAAGAGCGGAGCCGGGATGAGCCGGCTCCGCTCTTTCGCTTGCGGGCCACTCGATCGCCAGTCCTGGCGTACTTGCATGCTCTGCAGCCGATCAGTCTTCGTGGACGCGAAGTACTGCTCCAGTCGTGTCGTCCACGATTATTGTCATGTACTGCATAGGCTTGAGCGCCTTTGGTGATTCACCCGGTACGGGAGCGGGCATGCTGGGAGCGTCATTTATTCCGCTTAACCGAATCGCCCAGACGTTACGAGCAGGACGATGTCGAATCTGGCCCGCACCTATAGGGTCCACGAAGCCCACGTCCATTGACCCGAAATCAACCGATTGAACGACACCCCGCTGGAGGTACGACTTCCAGTCGGAATTCTTAGCGATGGAGAGCACGAGATCGCGAGTAAGGTGTGCCGGAGCATTCGGCGATCCAAGCGTCAGCGGGTGGGACTCCGCCACACCTGGAGTTGCCCCCACGCCACGGTGCTGGAAAGCCAACAGTAGGAACGTGGCGATGAGTACGGCCACGACTGGCCCAATAGTTCGAACGCGCATGATCGTCTTCATGATGGATACCCTCTTCCTCTCTAGCCGCACCGGCTGTCCCAGGTCCACCAATAGTCAAACTGACCGGTGTCCATGCCATAATTCTGGTATGGTGTGGCCGTGCGGTTGTCCCAGCCAAGGTTAGCGGTGTGAGCCACGTACGAGGAATCGATCCACTTCACCGCGTTGACGTGAATGAAGTTCGACTTGTCCCCTATCCCGGCGTCTCCCTTGGTAGAAGAGCCAGGCTCGTACAACTGGACTTCCGCGTAGGTCATTATGTGTGTGGGATCGAATGTTGCGCTTAGGAATACCGTCTGCCCGTTGAATTGCGCCGCAAATCCCCCGTCCCGCCAGTCGCGCCATACCTGGTAATCCAGGGGACCAGCCGGAACTACTCCCCAGAAATCCCGAGTAGAAATCGAACACCCGTCGCAGTACTCCGTAAAGAACTGGTCGGTGCCGTCGCCAGTACCGATGTGCATTTCTCCGACCTGAGCGTAATGGGTCTGATCGATATTGGTTAGCGCATACAGATTCGAGAACCCCCATACGGGTGCCGGGTTCCATGTTCCCAACTGCGCATCGACACCGGCAATACCAGTTGTTCCGCCTTGCTGGCCCCCGATCTGCCAATTATTACCAGAGTTGGTGCATGAACTCATGTCGACGAAGCCGACGCACGGCTGCTGCACGGCCGTGCATGCGGCTGCAGTTGGGGCATTGACCACCGCGATCACCGCTAGCACGACTAGCGGCGAGAGCTTTGTCAGTGGTGTCACACGCCATCGGCGTATCCTTTGCATCAAGCATCTCCTCAAAGAGCATATCCGGGTGATGATCGCGCAGATCATGGGTTTAGGCGCGCGGAGGGGGGGCTGCCTCAATATCGCCTCCGCCCGCGGGCCCACTGAGGCCGCTCTCCGTTGTTCCTCGTGTTGGCATCCCCTCCTCTCCAAACCCTTGTCATTGCTGCGATAGCGAGGACATCGTCTCGCTGTAAGATCAGCGTAGCTTCGCCTCCCTCCGAGCCCACCTATCGTTTTCGATAGTTTTCGCTGAGGTATTTACAGGAGGCCCCGCTGCCGGGCAACGCTCACTAGCTGAGTCCGGTGGGTGACGCCGAGCTTGGTGAAGAGGTTGTGGACGTGGAAGCGGACCGTGGACTCGGTGAGATAGAGCTGCCTGGCAATTTCCTGGTTTGAGCATCCCTCAGCCACCAGCCGGAGGACGTCGAGTTCCCGGACCGTCGGCTGCTTCGGAGCGGTAGGTCTGGCGATCAATTCGCCGAAAGCAGCCTGAAAGTACGTCCTTCCTGCGTGAATCTGGCGGAGGGCGGCGGCCAGTTCCTGGGGCGTGGCCTGTTTGGACAGGTACCCTTTGATGCCAAGCAAGGCGAGCGCCTCGTTGTAGTGCTCATTCTCTTCGTAGCCGGTCATGATGACGATGCGAACCGCCGGGAACTCGTCCCGGATCACCCTGGTTACCTCGATCCCATTCAGGCGCGGCATGCTGATGTCCAGGAGAAGGATGTCGGGACGCAGCGTTCGAGCCAGGCGCAGCGTCTCTTCGCCGTCGACGGCTTCGCCGATGATCTCGAGGTCGGCGTGAGCCTCCAGGGACTGCCGAGTGCCCTGGCGAACCATCGGGTGATCGTCTGCGATGAGGATGCGAATCACTGGGAGATACCCGCCACGACGAGCTGTGGCTCGACCGCCGCAGGCGCGGGGATGGGGATCTCCGCGCGGAACTCCGTTCCCTTGCCAGGCGCCGATTGGATAGCAAACGTGCCATTGAGGGCTTCGATGCGCTCGTGGACAGTGATCAGTCCCAGGTGCCCGCGCCTGAGGCGCGTGGCTGACGATGGTAAGGAGTCGAAACCGCGACCGTCATCACGCACGATCATGACGGCATGTCCGTCCTCCATCCTCAGATCCACCCGTACCAGATTGGCCTCGGCATGGCGACGGACGTTATCGAGGGCCTGGCGCGCGGCGCGATACAGCGCATCCTCGACCTCCTTCGGCAGACGGCGTCCTTCGAGAAAGTGTTTGCGGGAGAAGATGACCTCGAAAGCCTCATTTCGGCTAACGTCGTCGGCGAGCTTAGCGAGTGCTGGTCCCAGTCCGTAGTGCTTCAGCTCCGCCGGATAGAGCTCGGTGCACGCCTCGCGAAGCCGGTAGGTAGCGTACTCCCCCAGCTCTAAACCCTGACGCAGGTAGAGGGCAGCCTCACTTTCGAACTCCAGCGTGGCCATCGCCCCCTCCATTCGGCTGAGCATCTGGAGTTGGACGCCAAGGATGTCATCGTGCATCATTTGTGCCACTCGCTTGCGTTCTTCCTCCTGCACATGGAAGAGCTGATCACGTAGTAGCTCCAGCTCTTCTACCTTGTCCCGCAACCGATCGACCAGCAAGGCATTCTCCACCGCTACTGCTGCCTGACTGGCAAGAGTTTCGAGAAGTGTCACATCTTGGGCACTCAGTTCGCCCGGGATGCGCTTCGGGCCAAGGTAGAGCAGGCCACACACCTCCTCGCGAGCAATCAGCCGTACGCACCTGCCAGGTGACGAGCCCTCGTGCCTCTGTAGCGTCTGCTCCGCAAGCGCGTCCCCGATGGACGCGTTCGCATATTCGCCGCTTGCTCCTCGCACCACGAACCCCGCATCGCCTTGGCGGAGAAGTATGGCCGCTCCAGTCAGGTTCATGGCCCCAGTCACCCGCTGCGCCACTATGGTTAGCACTTGATCAAGCGGCTGCATGGAGGCGAGTTCGGTTCCGAGATCTCGGAGGATGCGGGCATAGTCATACCGGTCTCGATAAATCAAGCGATCGATTCGCTCTCGGACCCAGGTCCATAGCGGAACGAAGGCCGCGGCCACCGCGGCGAAGAAAAGCGTCGACGGGAGCAGACCAAGCGAACTCGGGCGGAGCCCAAGGAGACCAATGGCGGCGAGGAAGAGGGCGTAGCAGCCGGCCAGGAGAAGCGTCATAATCGCATAGACCAGGCCGCGATCCACGGCTGCATCAATGTCGAATAGATGGTGCCGCAGGACGGCGTAGGCCAGGGAGATAGGAAGGAAGGCGAGACTCAGCGCCGCGAGCTGAGGTGGAATGATTGGCTCGTAGCCGAGCACACCGGGGAGCAGGTAGAGGGCGATGAGCGGGAGGACGGCCAGCGAAGCGCCGATCAGGACCACCTGGAGCTGCCGTCTCTGGTGCTCTGAATGGGGATGAACGTAGCCACGGAGTAGATCGATAATGCCGCCAACGAAACCCGCCAGCAGGAAGGCGTAGAGCAGCACGTGGGCCACGTTGTTGAGCATCGCCTCGGACGATTCGGTGGCGAGCAGGAGCGCTCCCGACCCGATGCCGCCCAGCCAGAGCAACCGGGTGATGAGGGTCACCTTGTCCCCCTCGCCGCCGGCCACGAGCCGATGGAAGAAGCAGTAGAACAGGGCCGGAAGCGGCGCCATGGCCGCGACCTCGAATGCCCGATCCCAGGAGACATCGTTCGGCGCCGGGTTACCGTAGGCCAGCACGATGGCGGTTGTCATCTGAAGCCAGAAGAGGAGTTGTACCAGCGGCTCGTGTCCACGCTTGACCCCAGCGTACACGGCGGTACCCCATAGGGTCAGGGCGACCGTGAGAAGGGCGAGTTCGAAGGGCTGTCCCCGGAATCCGCCGTGGAGCGCGGGTGCCAAGAGAAGCGCCAGCACGAGCAGCGAGATCGACCACCAGATGATCTGCCGGAGTCTCCCCTCAGCCTGCATTGATCCCGCCTGCCATTGGTTCCGCCTCCCAGCTTCGCATCGTCTCGACCAGCCCGCGTAACGGGCTGGAACTGAGCCCGGCCAGGGCGCGCTCCCAGTACACATCGGCTACCAGCAGCGCATAGTGAAAGGCGCCCGTCGCTTGCAGCATGCCGCGTAGCCGATCGAGGTCTGGAGGATCAATCTTGCTGGCGCGTGCTCGCTCCAACAACGCTTCTAGCCACCCCCGCTGCTCTGCTGGCGCGGAGGCGAGCGCGAAGAGAAGCGACAGTTCTTTCTTGCCGCCCATCAGGTCATTCCGGTCTTCCTCCGTCGCGATGGCAGCGACGTCATTGGCAATTTGCATGGCTATACCAAGGTTCAAGCCCAATTCAGCATAACGGTCAATCACAGTCTGATCGCTGGTCGCCAGCGTGGCAGCCGCTCGACAGATTCCCTGCGTCAAGCTCCCTGTCTTCCTGGCCACCATCCCCAGATACTGGTCTTCGTCCTGGGCGCTTCCATCCAGATCCTGCTGCTGGCCAGCGCAGGCACGAATGCCAGCAGTTGCGTAGATCCGCTGCACCGCGCTGACCAAGGACGGATCATGACACAGATCGACCAGGCCGGCAAGCGCCCGCTGGTAGAGAAAGAGGAGGAGGGTGGCAACGTTGGTCGCCGTGGCGCGGCCACAGGAGCGCCAGAGGGCATCGAGTGCGTCCTCATCCTCCAGATCATCAAGCACATCCAGTGCCGCAATGAAACATTCGGTGGCGGTGCTGAGCGGCAGCGCCCGAGGGGACTCCATCCCCAACTCCCCACAGATCAGGAGTGGTAGCATGCCCCAAGCGAAGCTGTCGCGCGAGCCCAGCAGCTTGCCACGCGTTCCGAGAGCTTGCCAGACGGCGAGTATTGCCGGGAATTCACCCGCCTCATCCTCGACGAATCGTCTTAGATCGGCTTCGGCAGCCTCCCGTCCGTGCCCCGCTGCGTTGTCTGCATAGGCTCTCCCCCGTCGGCCGGCTTGAGTGCCCCTGCCGGGATGGCGGTGAGCCGAGATGTCTTCTCCTTTGGCGATCAAACCGGTCTCGAACTAGGGCCATATCCCGGCCGGATTGACGAGCAGAGCGCCCGTCTCGGCCATGGTCGAGAGACGCCCACGGAGGCGGAGTAGCGCTCCTCGCTCTTCAGCCGACAGCGGCATTCCTCCAAGTAAACCCTCTGGATCGGTGAGGAATGCCTGAAGACGCCTCTCGTTAGCGAATAGCTCGTGGACAAGGGTGCGCAGATGTGGGAACATTCCGTACTTTCCTTTCCGACTCTGAGTATACCGGCACCCCGCCAAGTACACGAGCCGGTGCAGTGAACAGGGTTTCCGCGGCGCCGTTCAATGTCTGTTGGGTTTCTGGTTGCAGGAGCAGCATAACCGTGGCGCACCGCTCGGATACCTATCGGAAACGATAGTTTTTTCCTCGAGGGCTTACGCACGAGAGCCACGTTCGTGGGTTACGTGGAACAGTTCGGTCTGTAGCACAACCGGCATACTCTTCCCTCTCGCCCATCGACGAGTACCTGCCCCACACGCTCCGGCTCCATTGGGTGTGCCGCTAAACGCTGCCGGATCGATGCCAATTGTTGCCACTGCCTGCATAGGTTCAGCTGGATTGTGTGGCTGCCGCGCACTCGTTCGGTCAGCGGCTTACCTGGAGCGTCACGGCGCCGTCTACCAGCGACTGGCTTCCGCCGGTATCGCTGTTGAAGAGGGTGAGCGAGAGGTAGTACGTGCCGAACTGCAGCCCAGCCGGTACCGGCAGTGTCGCGAACTGTGTGCTGCGGCCGGGTGGCAGGAGGACCGCCCGCACAATCGACAGGTTGCTTGCTGTTCCACTCGTACCGAGAGACAGTGACGCCATCAGGGATGCCGTCAGCGACACTGGTACTGCGCGACTGCTGGGATTGGTCACCACGTAGTGAAACGCCACAGTGTTTCCCGGATGCACACGTGCTACATCCGCCCACGAGCGGAGCAGGGAAGGCGGTACGACCGGCGGCGACGCGCGGCGGTCGACGTGTTTGGAGATGAGACTAGATGATTGAGGGCCGGCCGCGTAGGACGTAAAGGAGAGATGAGGAAAGGTGAGAGATGGCTGGAGTCCTGAGACCGCCAGCGCGCTGCTGGCGAGAGTGCTGACGAGCAGGAAGAGAAACGCTCCGGCAAATGCGTAGCGCGAAAGCATCGCTTTGCCTGCCTAACCGCCAAACCGGGCTTTGAGCGCCTCGACGTTGCTCACGTACTGCACCGTGTCCTGAAACCAGCCCAGGCGCTGCAAGGATCGAGGGCCCTGGTAATAGGCCGCGGCGGCCAGACGCTCGTTCCCGTTGTAGTACGTCAGGAGTCGTGACAGCCAGTAGACGCCGGCCTGCACATTGTCTCGCAGGTCGTAGATGTTGAATGACCGCCCCAGCAACCAGGAAACATGGTCGCGAGACGCCGGCTCGAGTTGCATGACGCCTACCGCGCCAGTGCTGCTGACCAGGGCCTGGTTGAAACCGCTTTCCTGCCACGCGATACCCAGCGCGAACGAAGGCGCGACATTGTACTCCTGGGCGTACTCCACGATCAGCGTCCGAGCGCTGGAAGAGCTGATGGAAGGGCTATAGGTGTCGCTTACCGCGGTGGGCACGGCCAGCCGCGTCCCGGCCAGCAACCGGTTGGGATTCGAGATGCTATTCAAGGCACGCAATGAGGCAGTCGTGACGCCGTAGCGCGCAGCGATGCCACTTAGCGTGTCGCCAGGGCGCACCGTGTAGCCGGCGCTTCCGGGGCTGACCGCAGCGGGAGCAGCGGCTGTTCCGCACGATACGCACAACGCCAAAATCTGCCCCGCTAGCAAGTATGCTCCCAACCTCGGGTTCAGGGAGCGCAGCGTTTGCAGTGGGGTGTGAAAGGTCACAGATATGCCAGATAAGGTGTCACCCCACCTCACGCGATAGCGGACAGCGCGGCTGGACTGAGGCGAGACCCCGACAGAGGGAATGAACAGCACGCGGCCTGCCGGCACCAGGTTCGTGTCGGTGATGCCGTTGGCCCCGGCCAGCGTTTGGATTGGTATCCCGTACCGGACGGCAATCTGTCCCAGCGTGTCACCACGATGGACCACGTAGGCCGCGGCGTGTGCCGGCAGTGGCAGCACGAGCACCAGGAATACGAAGAGAGAGCGAAAGAGCACATAGTCCTCCACATAGAGCACAAGACAGTTTTCGTGTGTACCTGAGAGTCACTGTAACCCCGTTTCATGCAGTGGATTCCGACAAAAAACCGATGGATGCGTCGCCACCGCTTACGTCAACTTGACCACGCCTGCCGGGGTGTGAGTGCCGCATATGCGGTTATCCCCACCGCATCGCGCGCTGTCCACCGTCAACCACATCCTCAAGCACGAAGTTGTGCACGTCGCATGCTACGATGGTCCAAATTGCCATGCAATCCGAGTTTGTCCTTTGCGACGTTTTTGCTGATGCTCCCTTTGCCGGCAATCGACTGGCGGTGTTTCCGGACGGTGGCGGCTTTTCCGATACCGAGATGTTCGCGCTGGCCCGCGAGTTTGGTTGGTCGGAGATTACGTTTGTAGCGCTGCAAGGCTCCGGTCCGCCACGGGTGCGAATCTGGACACCCAGGGGCGAGCTTCCCTTCGCCGGCCATCCCACCGTTGGCACGGCGGTGGTGCTGGCGGCCGGCGGACACATTACGGTTGGAGGCCACGTGTTCGAACTTGGCATCGGTCCGGTCGAGGTCGAGGTGGCTCAGGTGGGACCATCCGGAGGGCGGGCGACCATGATCCAGCGAGCTCCCGAGTTCAGAGATATCTTCGATGACCCGACCCGGCTAGCGGTCGCGCTGGGTCTCTCGCAAGAGGATCTGGCGCCGGGTCTACCTGCTCAAATGGTCTCCACCGGACTCGATCACTTTATGGTACCGTTGGCTTCGCTTGATGCCCTGGGCCGCGCGCGCGGCCATCATAACATGCTGCCCAAAGTTCTGAGCGAGATCGGAGCCAGGTCGGCCTATGTCTTTACCGTAGAGACACCGCAAAGTACGGCGGCGGCACGTGCCCGCTTGTTGGGCGTCGATTATGAAGATGCGGCGACCGGCAGTGCCGCCGGGCCTCTGGGCGCCTACCTGGTGCAGTACGGCCTCCATCGGGCGGGGGAATTGGAAATCGAGCAGGGGATCGAAATGGGACGGCCCAGCCGGATCGTGGTGGATGTGCCCTCCGAGGGACATATCATCGGACCGGTGCGGGTCTCAGGTAGCGTACACATCTGGGCGACCGGCGTCCTACAGGATCACCTTCAGTCATAGGCTATGCTCGAACCATGGCTGAAGAGACACTGGAGCGCCGGCGGGACCGAATTCACGCCATTGTGGAGGGCGCGCTGCTGGGCGACATCGCCATCGTGTTCCTGCTGATGCGGGCCTTTCTGCCGGTGCTGTTCCTGCGGCCAATTCTCCTGGCCCTGGCTGCGGTCTCATTCGTCATGCTGCTCCAGCGCAGGGGTGTCCAGATGACGATTCTGGCCTCCATCGCCGCCTATATCCTCTTCTCCGCTCTGGTTGGACCGATTCTGGCCATTAAAGCCATCGATACCGCCGCCGCCGCGGTGCTGATCGGGCTGGGACGGAGGGCCGGCCTGGGAGCCGCGCTCAACACGCTGTGGACCGGTCCGGTGTACGCACTGCTCGATCTGGTCATTCCCACCGTGGCCAGCATCATTATTTTTCGGTATCCAGTAAAGGATCTGATAAAGTCCGCCCAGAACTTTGTGCACCTGGTCTTTAACGCGTTGCGTTTCCTGCTGAATGGGTTTCATGCGTCGCCAGCGGTGCTGCACCAGGTTCACGGGTGGGAGGCCTTTGGTGTTAGCCACTGGCAGTATGGCTGGCTTGCCACCATGGTGCTGTACGGCTGGCTGAATATGTACCTGGTGGCTATTGTCGCCGAGATGGTGCTCAAACAGATTCCCGTCCAGACGCTGGTTCGCCAGAGAGCGGCCTAATGATCGAGGTTCGCTCATTGTCCTATGCGTACCCGCACGCGCCTGCGAATGCGCTCGAGAATATTTCGGCCCAGGTTGGTTCGGGCGAGGTGGTAGGCATTGTGGGGCCGAATGGCTCGGGCAAGTCGACCCTCGGGCGACTGATGAAGGGGCTCCTGTTGCCGGGCGGCGGTGACGTGCTGGTTGATGGTCAGGACACGCGGCTGCACGGTCTGGAGGTGCGCCGGCGGGTCGGCCTGGTCTTTCAAAATCCAAACAGCCAGATCGTGAACGCCGTGGTGGAGCATGAGGTTGCGTTCGGTCTGGAGAATCTCGGCATGCAAACCGATGAGATGCGCACTCGTGTCGGGCAGGCCCTGGAAGCGGTTGGATTACAGGGACAGGAGACCGCGGAATGCCACTCGCTCAGCATGGCGAATAAGCAGCGCGTGGCGATTGCTTCAGTGATGGCAATGGAACCGGATTATTTGATTCTGGACGAGCCAACCGCCTGGCTTGAGCCCTCGGCTCGCTGGCCGCTCCTGGAGGAGGTCATGCAGTGGTGCCAGCGCCGCGATGTCGGGCTGGTTCTGGTGACGCACCGGATGGATGAGGCGCAGGTGTGTGTGCGCCTGTACGGGATGCTCGACGGACAACTGGAGGCGGTGGGATCGCCCGATGCGGTGCTCGGGGACACGGTGATTCGCAGTCGGTTGGCCCTGGAAGTTCCGGAGACGCTCGAGCTGGTCGGCGATCTGGCCGCGGCGGGATTGCCCGTCTTGCGTGGCTCGTCGATCGAGCGACTGGCGGACGCGCTGTGCCGGTCCTAGAGCACACCGGTCCGCTGGCCCTGCGCATCGAACCCGGAGAGATCGTGTCGATTCTCGGTGCGCCGGCGAGCGGTAAGACCAGGGTTGCGCTGGAGCTGGCGTTCCTGGCCAAGCCCGAGGAGGGCGAAGTGCTGTTCCACGGGGTCAATCCGCTCAAGAAAAAACGAACATCGGAAATGCGCCGGCCGCGTGAGGTGACCCTGCTGGTGCAGAACGCTGAGGACCAGCTTTTTGCTCAGACGGTGTTCGACGATGTCGCCTTTGGCCCCAGACATCTGGATATTCCCGAGCAGGAAATCGAGCAGCGCGTGGTGCGTGCGCTGAAAGCAGTGCGGCTCTGGCCGGATGAGATCCGCGATCGCTCGCCGTTTGCGCTCTCCGGGGGAGAACGGCGACGCGTCGCGCTGGCCGGAGTACTGGCCATGGAGCCGGAGGTGTTGATTCTGGATGAACCCACCGCCAATCTCGATCCAAGAACCAGGAACGCATTCCTGGAATTATTGGCCCCACTCCGGGGGAAGAGTGCTATTGTGTGGCTCACGGTGAGTGCGCGTGAAGCCGAGCTGGCCGATCGCATCGTCCTGCTGGACGGAGGACGCATGACTGAAGTCCAGGGGGGAGCCGACCTCCTCCGGAATTGGCAGGCGTTGGCCTCGGCTGGTATCGAACTGCCGGCGGTGTATGAGTTGGCCGGAGCGCTCGAGCAGCGCGGGCTCTCGCTGGCGCCCGCCGGTACGCCCGGGGAGATGACCGCGGCGATCATACAGGGATGGAGGAGGCGGCAGGATGATCGGTAGCGCGCCGCGTTTTCTCAGCTATGAAGCCGGCTTTTCGCTGCTGCACCGCCTCGACCCGCGCACCAAGCTGCTCTGTACCGTCGCCTTTGTGGTGGCCATTCTCCTGGCTAACGTGCCGGCCGGTATCTCGGTCGCCTACGCCTTTGGGGTGGTCGTTGGGCTGTTGGCGTACGATCGGCTGCCGTCGATCTGGCGCACCTTACGCCCCTTGCTGATCGTGGAAGTGCTCTTCGGCGCCATTATCGTCGTGGTGACTCCGGGGCATGCTCTGGCGCACCTCTGGATCATCGTGCCCAGCCGCGACGGGCTCGATCTCGCCATCCGCCTGGTGTTGCAGGTGACCTTGATCGTCTATACCACGTCCTTTCTCACACTGACCACCCCGCCGCTGTCGGTGGCCGATGCGCTGCTTTGGGCACTCGGGTTTCTGGAACGGTTTCGGGTGCCGGTGCGCGATATCATCGCCATGGTGGCCATCGGGCTGACCTTTGTGCCCCTCCTGATCGAAGAGGCGCAGAAAGTGATCTCAGCTCAGCGGGCCCGCGGCGCTGAGCTTGGCTTCAACGTGATGCTCGACGAGCGAGCCATGGGAGCCTTGCTGATTCCGCTCCTGCTGGCCAATCTTCGTCGCGGCGAGGAACTGGCGGAGTCGATGGAAGCCCGTCTCTACGGCACCGGCCCACGCACCTCGTTGGTGGTCCGTCGCTTCAGCCGGCTGGACGCGTTTGCTGCCCTGGTTACGCTGCTGGTGGTCGCGCTTATTGTCGTGGTCAGCTTCCATCCGGGGTTCTGATCGGGCTGCCGAGGGAGACCGGCGCAAGGGCGGCGCGTCACGCGGGTTGGCGTTAGGCGGGCGTGCTCAGGGTATCTCGCTTACGCTCGCACCTCGGCGATCAAATCCACCTCCACGGGAATGCCCATGGGGAGCTGGTAGACGCCGACCGCGGCCCGGCTGTGTTTCCCGGCCTCGCCGAACAACTCAACCAGAAAATCTGACGCGCCGTTCACCACCGTTGGCTGATCGGTGAAATCCGCCGCGCTGTTCACATACCCGGTGACCCGCACGATTCTGGCGACCTGGTCCAGGTCGCCCGTCACCGCTGCCACTGCCGCCAGGCAGTTCAGAGCGCACCTGCGTGCCGCCTCTTGCGCTTGCTCCACCGTAAGGTCCTGCCCCACCCGGCCGAGCAGACCGAGTTGACCATCGCGAATTGGCCCCTGACCGGACGTGAACACCAGATTGCCGGAGCGTACCGCCGGTGCGTAGCTGCCCAGTGGCCGCGCCGCCACCGGGAGCGACAAGCCCATGGACGCAAGTTTGTCCTGAATCGACATACCATCCTCCTGTGTGATTCTCGTGTCTTTACGTATCGGGAAACCCCTCATATGGTATTCGGGTAGGGCTTATGCGCGAGTGGGGATGACAGAGCGAGCGTTCCTTGGGATGATGGTGCGAGATCAACCACATCACCAGTCCCAAGGAGCGCGCCATGGAGTCTACCACCCCCTCCGAGCCCACGACATTCTGTCCCGTCACGGTCAGCAGCTTGGCTGCGACCTTCGCCCAGGTGCCGGATCCTCGGCGCCAGGCCAGCGTCCAGTATCCCCTGCCAGCAGTGCTTGCTCTGGCAGTGAGCGCCATGCTCTGTGCCCGGACCTCGGTCTTGGCTATGGCCGAGTGGGGAGCACAACAATCGGTCGACCTGCTGACCTCGCTGGGCTTTCCCGCGGGACGCACGCCCTGCCAGTCCACCCTGCAGCGCCTCTTTTGTCGCCTGGACACCACTGCCCTCTCGGTGGCATGTCAGCAGTACTTCGAGGAGGCCACGCCGCGGCAGCGGGGAGCCGAAGGCGTCGCCATCGACGGCAAATCCCAGCGTGGCCGCTTGCAGTACGAGCCATCTGGCTCTCCTGTCCATGCCCTGGTTGCCTTCTGTCACGAGCGAGGCGTGGTCCTGGCCCAGGAGCCGATTGACCGTGGCACCGACAAGGCAGCAGCCGAACTCGCCGTGGCGCCCCTTCTGCTTGATCGGCTTGACTGGCATGGACGCGTGCTCACCGCGGGTACCCGCTTGCGGGTGTCGCTTCACTGTCAGCGGCAGCTGTGTGCGCAGGTGCTGGCGGCCGGTGGGGACTACCTGCTCCTGGTCAAAGCCAACCAGGGCCGGCTCTTCACGGATCTGAGTCGCTGCTTTGCGCCACCCCTCGACCTGGTCGACCGACGGGAGGCACAGACGCTCGATCAGGGCCATGGACGCACGGCGGAGAGCCGGACCCTGATCGCGACTACCGATCTGGTGGGCTACCTGGACTGGCCGGGGCATGCTCAGGTCTTCCAGCTCACCCGCATCTGGTGGAAACACGGCACACGGCATGAGCAGGTACGCTACGGTATCACCAGCCTTCCTCCCGCGGTCGGGACGGCGCAGCGCTTACTGGCGCTCAAACGCGGGCACTGGACCATCGAGAATCGGGGCCATCGGAGCAAGGATGTGAACTTCGGTGAGGATGCGAGTCTGGTGCATGTGGGCCACGGCCCGACTGTCTGCGCCATGCTGCGCGATGCCGCCCTCAGTCTCCTGCGCGCCGCTGGCACGACCCAGATTGCTGCTCGACTACGCCGGCACAGTCAACTGCCGCAGGAGGCCGTCGACCTCCTCTTCCACCCTGTCACTCACGCATAAGCCCTAGGTATTCGGGAGCGCCCTGAAAGCCGCTTCGAATGGGCGACGTACAATAGAGAAGAGAGTATCCGGCACGGCTCTGGAGATGCGTAGGCGGTCATGGGCGAGAAATATCGAACAGGTCCTTTTTACAACGGTGTAAGCACCTTCAAGGCGGCGTTTCCCGACTTGAGCGATGCGCTGATTGAGTGGCGCGAGCGGCGGGGGCCGGAGGACGAGAAACCGAGTGACGTGCGGAAGACCGGCTTTCGGCGGGGGAACTTTACACAGGGTATTGCGCCCTGTTCGAATCTGTCCTGCCACGAGGGTGGATATCAGTTAGATCGCCTGGTGGCGGACATGCTGGTCCTCGGAGAGACACAGCGGGAGGGGATGATGCTCTGTTCGGGGCGTGAGGTGGCCGAGGAAGTTCGTCGCGGCCCGGTGCGCTGCCCGCATCGTATCCACTTCAAGGCAACCCTGTTTCCGCGCGCCGAGGGTGAAGCGACTCAGGGGAAACAGCAGCCCCGGCGTGGCCGCAACCGGCCGGTGCGTGGCAAGAGCGTGGCGTAGCAGGCGCCCCTTTCTCTGATACCGGTTGCCGGCATCGAATGTCTGGACAGGAGTCCGCAACTCCTGTAAAATCCTACGGCGCGGTGCGGGCAGTGACGCTCTTCATTTCCTGGAGCGCGTGACAGTATGTGGGGGGTATCAGCACGACATGAGGGAAAAGTAATGGAGCGGACGCGCTACGGCGTACGCGATGAAATCAGACAGACCGCCGAGTCCTTTTATCGTGCGGTCTCGAATAAGAACCTGAAAGCGATCGATGCCATCTGGGCGCACGAAACCTATGCTACCGTGGCCGGCCGGTCGGGCTCGATCTGTTTGGGCTGGACCCAGGTGCGCGGCTACTGGGAGCAGCGATTCCGGCAGCTCGGTGATATCAACGTCTCGGCCAAATTGAAGAGCTCGGTGTGCCATGCGGTGGGCGATGTTGCCTGGCTCTCGGGCACCGAGTTGCGCACCGTAACCGACGGCGAGCACCAGCGGCAGGAGAGCCTGCGCATGACCTGCGTACTGGAGCGCAAGGGCAGCCACTGGCAGATCGTGTCCTATCATGCATCGGAGCCGGCCGCGACGGCCGACCTTCCCGCGGCGGTCGCGTCTTGACGGTCCGGCAGTGCTGTTGCTAGACTGTCCCTGAGCGGCCCCTCGGGGCCGTTACTTTCTGACGCGCGTTTCATGCGCCGTATGCTCGAAGGAACGATGAATGCCTTACGCGATTGTCCACACTGGTGGCAAGCAGCACCGCGTGGAGCCAGGCCAGGTGATCGAGGTCGAGAAGCTTCCCGCAGCGGAAGGTGAGACCGTCGAGTTGACCCAGGTACTGCTCGTATCGGACGACAGCGGCCTGCGCCACGGCCATCCGGTGGTGGACGGCGCCAGGGTCGTGGCACGCGTCGTGAAGCAGGCGCGCGGACCCAAGATTATCGTGTTTAAGTACAAACCAAAGACGCGGTATCGCAAAAAGAACGGCCATCGCCAGTCCATCACGCGGCTGGCCATTACCGAGATCATCGGCGGCGAGCGGGGAGCAGAGAGAGATGGCGCATAAAAAGGGCGTAGGTAGCAGCAAAAACGGTCGAGACAGCGAGTCAAAACGGCTTGGCGTCAAAGTCCAGGATGGTCAGGTGATTCGCGCCGGTGGCATCATTGTCCGGCAGCGGGGTACCCCGAAGATTCCCGGCCTGAACGTCGGTCTCGGTAAGGACCATACCCTGTACGCGCTGATCGACGGCAAAGTGAAGTTCGATCAGGGGCACGGCAGGACTCGCGTCAACGTAGCGCCCGTGGCCGAACCGGCCGCAGTGGGGATGTAGCTCAGCTGGGAGAGCGCCGCGTTCGCATCGCGGAAGTCAGGGGTTCGAGTCCCCTCATCTCCACCAATCTGTACAATAGAGGCCGGGCGTGCAAGCGCCCGGCCATCGATATCGCGGCGAACGAGAGTAGTAGATCCCGCCCCACAGCGAGCCGGGAGGGTGCAAGCCGGCTGCAGGGATTGAACTCGCTCGGGAGCAGCGGCGGTCCGTGCAGCAAGCGCACTAACCGTCGCCGGGGAGCGCCCGTTACAGTGCTAGAATGAGCGGCTAAAGCCCGAGCAGGGCGGAGGACGTGGGGCTGTGGCGCAGTTGGGAGCGCGTCTCAATGGCATTGAGAAGGTCAGGGGTTCGAATCCCCTCAGCTCCACCACTTTTCCTCCGCGCTGATCGAGCGCCTTAGCAACGTGGGTGGTACCGCGGAGAGCCCTCCGTCCCTAGTGGATGGAGGGCTTGTTTTTATTTCAGGGAGGCACGGCATGGCGGTAGCGAATAGACGGCAGACGCGGTACGAGCCGCAACAGTTCGAGGCGAAGTGGCAGAGCCGCTGGGAAGAGGAAGGGCTCTATCGGGCCGAGGATTTCGCCGACCGACCCAAGTATTACCTGCTGGACTTCTTTCCCTATCCGTCCGGCGATGGGCTGCACGTCGGCCACTCCAAGCAGTACGTCAGCACCGACGTTGCCTCGCGCTTCATGCGTATGACCGGCCACAACGTGCTGCATCCCATGGGCTGGGACGCCTTTGGCCTGCCGGCCGAGAACGAGGCCATCTTTCAGCAGGCCCAGCCGGCGGAGAACACGGCGCGCAACGTGGCCAACTTTAAGCGGCAGTTGAGCCTGCAGGGTATCTCCTACGACTGGAGCCGGGAGCTGAACTCCTCGCAGCCGGAGTACTATCGTTGGACGCAGTGGATCTTTCTGCTGATGTACCGGCGCGGCCTGGCCTATCGCGCCGCCAACGCCCAGTGGTGGTGCCCGCAATGTCAGACCATCCTGGCCAACGAGCAGGTAGAAAACGGCTACTGCTGGCGGCACGGCGATCAGGTCGTGGAGCGTAAAGAGCTGGAGCAATGGTACTTCCGTATCACCGAGTACGCCGAAGAGCTGCTGGGCGACCTGGACACGCTGAGCTGGCCGGAGCGCATTATCCTGATGCAGCGCAACTGGATTGGCAAGAGTACCGGCGCCGAGATCACCTTCACCGCGCACGCGCCGGACGGCGGCGACCATCCCATTACGGTCTTCACCACCCGGCCGGACACCGTCTATGGTGCCACCTTCATGGTGCTGTCGCCTGAACATCCGCTGGTCGAGACGCTGGTGGCGTCCGATCAGCGTGGCCGTGTCGAGCAGTACCGGCAGGCGGCCTCGCGACAATCAGAGATCGAGCGATTGTCGACCGATCGGGAGAAGACCGGCGTCTCGCTTGGCGCCTACGCCACCAACCCGTTCGGCGGCGAGCGAATCCCCATCTGGATCGCCGACTATGTGCTGATGTCATATGGCACCGGCGCCATCATGGCCGTTCCCGCCCACGACGAGCGCGATTACCAGTTTGCCCGCAAGTACAGTCTGCCCATCCGCCGGGTGGTGCAGATACCGGACGAGGTCAGCGCCGAGGATCAGGTCTTTACAGGAACGGGAACGATGGTCAACTCAGGCGATTTCAGTGGACTGCCATCGGACCAGGGCAAGAGCAGGATCATCGAGCGATTGGAGGAGACCGCTACCGGCCGGGGCGCCACCAACTACCGGATGCGCGACTGGCTGGTCTCGCGCCAGCGCTACTGGGGCGCGCCCATCCCGATCGTGTATTGCCCCAGTTGCGGCGCGGTACCAGTACCGGAAGATCAGTTACCGGTGATCCTGCCGTCGCTGGAGCACTACCAGCCGGCCGGCGACGGCCGTTCACCGCTGGCCACCTCCGCCGACTTTGTGACCACAATCTGCCCGGAGTGCGGCGAGCCGGCCACGCGCGAGACCGACACGCTGGATACCTTCGTGGACTCCTCCTGGTACTACCTGCGCTACCCCAGTCCCCACGACACCGAGCTGCCCTTTGATCCGGAGAAGGTCGCGTACTGGTGCCCGCTGGACCTGTACGTGGGCGGTGCGGAGCACGCCGTCATGCATCTGCTCTACTTCCGCTTCGTGACCAAGGTGCTGGCCGACGCCGGGCTGATCGGCTTCCGTGAGCCGGCGCCGCGGCTGGCCAATCAGGGCACGCTGCACGCACCGGACGGCAAACGCATGTCCAAATCGCGCCACAACGCCATCACGCCGGATAGCGTGGCGGCTCAGTATGGCGCCGACACGCTGCGCGGTTACATCGTGTTCATGGCGCCCTTCGAGGGTGACGGGCTGTGGGACCCGCAGGGCATCAATGGCATTCACCGCTGGCTGGGTCGGGTGTGGGACCTGGCCCAGCCAACTCAGCGCGTCGGGGGTGAGGAGCATCAGCCCTCCGCCGAGGAGTTGCGTCGCGCCGTGCACAAAACCATCAAGCGGGTAGGACACGACCTGGCGCGCTACCAGTTCAACACCTCGGTCAGTGCCCTGATGGAGCTGACCAACCTGATGCAGCAGGTGCGGGACGCGCTACGGGGCGCCGCGATCTGGCAGTGGGCCGTCGAGCAGCTGATCCTGATGCTAGCGCCGGTGGCGCCGCACATCACCGAGGAGCTGTGGCATCGCCGCGGCCATACCGACAGCGTACACCGTCAGTCCTGGCCGAAGTTTGACGAGGCGATGATCGTGGATGAAGTCGTGACCGTCATCGTGCAGGTCAACGGCAAGGTGCGTGACCGCCTGGAGGTTCCCCGCGGGGAGGAAGAGGAGAGCGTCAAGGAGCAAGCGCTGGCCAGCGAACGGGTGCAGCCGCACCTGGCGGGCAAAGAGGTGGTGAAGGTGGTGTCGGTGCCGGGCAAGCTGGTCAACATCGTGGTGAGATAGCGGGGAGGTAGGGATCAACCTCCCATTCCTCAGATTTGCACGGAAAAGTTAGTGAGTGTATACTAACCACATGAGCACTGAAACACGCACCCGAATGTCGGCCGAGGAGCGCCGCGAGGAGATCCTCGAGGCAGCGGTGGCGGAGTTCGCCCTCAAGGGGCTGCACGGCACCTCGACCAACACCATCGCCGAGCGCGTTGGCATCTCGCAGCCCTATCTGTTCCGGCTCTACCACACCAAGAAGGATCTGTTCCTGGCTGCGGTGGCGCGTGGCTTCGACCGTGTCCTGGCGGCATTCCGACTTGCCGCCGAGCAGCATCCCGACGAACCGCTGCTGGCTATGGGACAGGCGTACTCGATCCAACTGCTTTCCCACCGTGAGGAGCTGCTTTTGCAGATGCAGTCCTATGCCGCGTGCTCAGACCCCGAGGTCGAGAGACTGGTACGCGAGCGCTTTGGTGAGCTGTATCGCTTTGTCGAGGAGGTTTCCGGCGCTGATGAAGAAGAAGTGCAAGGGTTCTTTGCCAAGGGTATGCTCCTCAACGTCGCGGCGGCCATGGACCTACCGGCGGTTCTGCCCGACCAGAGCTGGGTGCGGCGCTGCCTCCATCCTGAAGACACTTAGAATCTGCCTCCCTTTTTTTATCGGCTTAAAGTAGTGAGTAGTCACAAGCAAAAGGAGAATCGAATGAACACCCGGACTCGTTGGTGGACCTTTACCGTCGTCTGTATCGCCCTGTTCATGTCCATGCTGGACAACCTGGTGGTGATAACCGCCTTGCCCGCTATTCGCAGAGCACTCAACGCCACCGTTTCTGACCTTGAGTGGACGGTCAACGCCTACACGCTGGCCTTTGCGGTGCTCATGATGACCGGCTCGGCCCTCGGCGATCGCTTCGGCCGCAAGCGCGTATTCCTGATCGGCGTCGCTCTCTTTACCATCGGGTCCAGCTTTGCCGCCCTGAGCGACACGGCGACCCACCTCCTGCTCTCTCGAGCGCTCCAGGGTGTTGGCGCCGCCTTCCTCACGCCGCTCACCCTGACGCTTCTGGCCCGAGCCTTTCCTCCGGAGCAGCGTGCGGCCATCATCGGTCTCTGGGCTGGGGTCTCGGGTCTCGGTCTGGCCATCGGCCCACTGGTTGGCGGGGCCATCGTGGACGGCATCACCTGGAGCGCCATCTTCTGGATCAACGTTCCCATCGGCCTGGCAGTGGTGGTTCTCGGCGCTCTCCGCCTCGAAGAGTCGTTCGGCGACCCGCAACCGCTGGATTTGGTCGGCCTCCTGCTCGCCGCCGGTGGCCTCTTCGGCATCGTCTTCGGTCTGATTCGTGGGAATGCCCTCGGCTGGACCAGCGCGCCAATCCTGAGCGCCTTTACCGCTGGCGCCCTGGCGCTTGCCGCCTTCATCGTCTGGGAATGGCGGTCACCCGCTCCCATGCTGAATCTGGAGCTGTTTCGCGCCCGTGCCTTCTCGGCGTCGAACGCGGTCGGCTTCCTGATGAGCGCGGGCATGTTCGGGTCGATCTTTCTGCTCACCCTCTTTATCCAGCAGGTGCAGGGAGCATCTCCCTTCCAAGCTGGCCTCAAGACCATGCCGTGGACCGGCACGATCATGATCGTGGCGCCGCTTGCGGGCATTCTGGCCGGCAGAATCGGGTCCCGTCCGGTAGTGATCGCCGGCATGGCGCTCCAGGCCTCGGCGCTAGCCTGGCTCGGCTGGATCGCCCAGCCCGGAACGGCATACATCGATCTATTGCCGGCCTTTATCACGGGCGGCATCGGCATGGGCCTGACCTTCGCCCCGCTGTCCTCGGCGGTGATCAATTCCATCCCGAGCAACCTCGAGGGCCAGGCATCCGGCGCCTATAATTCGATCCGCGAGCTGGGCGGCGTCTTCGGGATCGCGATTCTGGGAGCGGTGTTCCAGCACCTGGCAACCGCCCCCACCGCCTCCTCGTTCATGGCCGGCTTCCGAACCGCCCTGGTCGCCGGAACGGTGCTGGTCGTGGTGGGAACCGTCCTCGCCGGGCTGCTACCTGCCCTGGTCCGGGAGCGAGTGGCCGTGGCCGAGCCGGCCGCGGGAGTTGCCTGACGGCCAGATCACGAGCCGAGGCAGGCATGACTGCCTCGGCTCGTGATCTGGGAACGCGCCTGATAGAAGGTCGGCTCAGTCTTCAATTCCGGGATTGATTGCCATGATGGCTTCCGCTACGTCCCATACTCGACCAAGATGCGCCTTGACCAGATCACGTCGCCGTTGCAGGTCGGCGAACGACGTGACGCCGAGAGCGCCGAGCAACTGTCGATAGCCGGGATCGAACCGCCGCTTCAGCTCCGCTGGCGCGTCAACGGCCAGCACGTGCTGACACCGAGAATAGGTGACGGCGACCCAGAATATGGCTTCCCGGTAGAAGCCCCGCTCGATCAGATCCCGGCTACCGTCGATGGCCAGTGGCCGGGCCACAGCACTGATATCTGACGCGAACGAGAACGGCGTCTCGATCACCGCTGCAGCAGCATCGAACGTCTCCGTAAGCGCCGCGAGATGCTGTTCGGCTCGCGTCCGGCTCATCCCACCGCACCCTACCAGTTCGAGCAGCGTCTCGTAGAACTCCAGTTGCCCGTACTCCGCCAGCAGTTCCCGCACCGCTTCGTACCTCCGCCGAACTGTCGGGTTCCGCAGCCCGGCCACGAGCAGCACATGCGCCGTCACCCCGGTCGGAAAGACCCAGCTGAACACCTGGTCGTGGATGGAGGCCGCCTCGTCCAGCGCGGCAAGCCCTGCCAGGACCCGGCGCCTGGCGTGCTCGCATCGCCGACGGACCCACTGCCGCTGGGCGTAGCCGCGCGACACCGCCGCCTGGAGTTCGGTCAGTCGCCCGGACGGGTCCAGAATGATGCTTGGCGTCCTGAACCCGCCAGCCAGGTGATAGTGACCAAGGATCAGATCGGGAGACTGCAACTGCTCAATGGACAGGGTGGTGACTTCGAGCAGAATGTTCTTATAGACAAACTTCCCGCGCTGATTCGGCGCAGTCGGCCCTCTCATGACGATATTGATGTCCAGGTCTGAGGTTGGCGGCAGCGGGGCGTCGGCAGGGAGCCAATTGGTCGAGCCGGCGAAGTAGGCGCCGTGAAAGCCCGGGAAGGTGCTGGCTTCCTCGATCACCCATTGTCGCGCTATGGCTTTGGCCTGTTGGACGAGCATACTCACCCCGACAGCGTAGCGGATGACCAAGTCGGCTAGTCAGTTACCCGCCGTCATTCGAGGGACGTGCGATCTCTCGCCGCTAGACTGGTGGTAGTTGGTCGAGTTGAGACGCATCGGTGAAGAGGTGTGCGTGGATCCGGACGGCTTTGGCGGCCGCCACATTCTCGGGACGGTCGTCGAAAAAGACGATCTCTTCCGGCTCAGCGGCAAGTTCATCGAGAACCTCGTGGTACACCGCTGGGTCCGGTTTGCTCAAGCGCAGTCGGCAACTGAACACGCGGGGCTGGAATCCGGCCAGCCAGGGAGCGCGGTCTATCGCATCCGCCACCTCGATGGGGGCGTTGGATAGGATGGCGAGCCTAAATCCTCGCCGGCCGGCTCGGGTGGCGGATTCCACGGCGGCGGGATTCGCATGGAGCCAACTGCCTACGTCGAGGGCGGTCAAAGCACGCACTTGCCGAGGGGTGGCGGAGCCGCCGAGCACGGCGACCCAATACTCCTCGACGGAGATGTCGGCCCGGTCGTAGGCGGTTCGGTGAGCCCAGTAGGCATGCCAGAAGGCCAGTTCGCCGAGGCCGCTCGCCGCGACCAGGGCTGCTCGTTCGCCGGCAGGCTGTACCTGGCTGAGTACTTCGCCGTAGTCACAGAGCAACCAGGTCACGGTGTTATTCGCTCGGTGGGAAGCAAGAGCACTCGCTGTAGGGCGTCCACGTCCTCTGCCATGCCGAGTATCGCGAGGGTGGCGACGCCGGTCCATCGTCGTCGGGGATCGGGCAGTGGGCAGGCTGCCGTCTCAGGCTCGGATAGTGCATGGTGATCGTGGCGTGGGCGCTGCCGCTACTGAGGATGGAGCGGCACATGATGGGGCACGGGGTGGTGATGGACTCGGCTGGGGTTGGCGGAAACCAGGCCGCCACCAATGCCGTAGACGCCCAGGACCATGGCCGTGGCCAGGGCGACGGCCAGGCCGAACTGGTTGCGGCGAGATGGCCGATAGACGCGCTGAAAGCCCTCCGCGATCTCGGCGGGATCACCGAGGCGCTCGATGCTCTCGCGAGTGGCGTCCTCCGGCTGCCAGCCGGCCAGCAGCAGGTCACGGCGCGATTCGTCCAGGTGCGCCTGCAGTTCACGGGTGATGTCCTGGCGCCGGCGGCGGGGCAGACGCAGCGTCTGAACCCAGTGGTCCATCATGTCTCGTCCCATGGTGTCGTCAACTCCCCGTCCAGTCTAGCGTCATCGATCCGGTGACACGTCCCACGGCCTGGACGAAGCTCTGCCACTCAGACAGCTTGTCACTGAGGGCGCGCTCCCCCCTGGCGGTCAGCGAGTAATAGCGTCGCTCGCTGCCGCTTGGCATCGACTCCCAGCGCGCGGCTAGCAATCCCTGCTTTTCGAGCCGATGCAGGATGGGGTAGAGCGTGCCTTCTTTGAGGCAAAAGAACCCCTCGCTGCGCCTCTCCAGCTCCTTGACCACCTGGTAGCCGTACTTCTCCCCTTCGGCAAAGGCGGAGAGCACCAGCGTATCGGCAGCGCCCTTCAACAGTTCCTTGGAGTAGCTAGCCATGGAATACCCCCTCGATGGACTTGAGCACGTGAACAGGGTTGACCTCGTACAGATGGAGATCGGAGGGGGGCCAGTACGAGACCCAGGCCTTCCCGATGATGTACTTCTTGGGCAGCCAGCGCCAGAGATGCGAGTCCATGCTGTTGTTTCGATTGTCTCCCAGCACAAAATAGTCGTTCGGCGGCACCTTCTCCGGACCAAAGGTGTATTGCGGTGGATCGGTGATATACGGTTCAGGGTACTTCCTACCGTTAATGTACACCGCCAGGTTGCGTACCGCGATGGTGTCACCGGGCAGGCCGATCACACGCTTGATAAAGTCCTTGTCCGGCTGCCCGGCGGGAACCGCCTGGAACACGATGACATCGCCACGATGCGGCGCCTGGATTAGGTAATCGACTTTGTTGACCAGGATGTACTCGCCGTTGTGCAAGTTGGGCTCCATTGATTCGCCCTCGACCTTGAAGTTCTGCAGAGCGACGCGGACCACCAAAAATATGGCGATGGTCAGCACCGCCGTTTCGAGTAGCTCGCGAACCATGGATCGTCGTTTGGCCATCGTTATTCCACCTACCTAGTTATGCTACTACCTAGTACCGCTAAGTATAGGTGCGCGAGGGGCGTAAGTCAAAGCGGCGCCTGCTGCGCGTGGGTAAAAAAAGAGGGGCAGTCCTGATTCGGCTGCCCCTCCTGGCGTGTGAAGTCGATGGATTACGGCTTGGAGCCGTTTTTGCCGTTGCCGACTTTGGGTACCGACGGCTTCGCTCCAGGCTGGGCCGGGACCTGGACGCCAGGCGCGTTGGGGACCGTTTGCCCAGGGACCGTTTGTCCAGGAACTGTCTGACCAGGAACTGTCTGGCCGGGGATCGTCTGCCCAGGCACTGTCTGGCCGGGGATCTGGACGTTGGATGCAGCACTCGCCGCGGCGGCGCCAGGCACGGTGGGAAGGTTGGCCGGGGCCACGAACTTCTGGATGTGCAGTTTCGCCTGCTCGCGCTGGATCCAGCCGGCCAGGGCGGCATCTTTGGCCTGTTGCAGTTCGGCGGGGGTGCTCTTGACCTGCTGGTGGCCGGTGAGCTTGATCACGTGCCAGCCGTACCGGCTCTGCACCAGACGGAACTCGCCGACCTTCATGGAGAAGATCGCCCGGTCGAAGGCTGGTACCATGGCGCCTCTGGCCACAAAGCCCAGATCGCCCCCGTGGTTCTTGCTGCCCGGGTCGGTCGAGTACTTCCTGGCCAGGGCGGCGAAGTTGGCGCCGTGTTCCACTTCATGCAGCAGCCGTTGGGCCAGGGCTTTCTGCTTGGTCGGGAGCAGGATGTGGCTGGCGCGTACCTTCAACTGGTACGGATTGACCTTTTTGGCGAGCACCGCGGCCACCTTGCCACGCAAGTAATCGCCGACCACCAGCATGCGAAACTGGTCGCTCGACAGGCCGGTGCTCTGAATGAACTGCTGGAGATGAACTTTCCCACCCTGGGCCTTCTCCAGTTGGAACACACTGGCGTCGATCGCTTTCTGGGACGTCGTTACACCGAGTATTGATGAGCGCTGAATGAGCGTGGAATCGTCCAGTAAATTGGTAAGCGCGATCGGCGCTAGATTACCGAGCTCCTGCTGGATGCCGGAGATCTCGGCCTGTATCTGCGCTTGTTGTGGATCGTTCTTCTTGAGCGACGTCGCAGCCTGCTGCGCCTGGGCAACCTGCTGAGTGAGTTGGTTGTAGCGGAACTGTTCGAAGTTCTTGAAGAAGCCGGTGGTCACGGTAAAATTGCCGACGGACGCGATGGGCACGTTGTTTGCCGCCGCTTGCTGGTTTGGGTCGATCACGTTGTCTTTGAGCAGTCCCCAGCCCAAGAGGCCGAGGACCAGCACCGCCAGCCCGATGCCGGCGAAGAGCGCGATCCGCTCTTTCACTGCTTCGCGCTCGTGGCGGTTCAGATGTGACCCCCAGCCAAAAAGAAACGGCGTGGCCTGGGCGTGTTCGATCATGACCGGGGCGCGGCGGGGCGGCGCCTTGCGTCTGCGGCGGACTTCCTTGTCGGGTTGCGCGTTCACATTTGCTCCTGCGGTACTGCGTTGGAACGGATGCTAGATGCCGATCCGGTTGGCCTGTTCGGGAGTGTACGGCAACAGGGCCAGAACGCGGGCCCGCTTGAGGGCCACCGTCAGGCGACGCTGGTGTTTGGCACAGGTGCCGGTCTTGCGGCGCGGTTCGATCTTACCGCGCTCGGAAATGTACCGGCGCAGACGGCCCAGATCCTTGTAATCGATTTCCGAGATGTGGTCGACGCAGAACTGACATGGACGGCGCCGGTTGTACGGGCGATAATCGCGGCGCGGGCGGCCAGCCCCGGGCGGGCCGCTCGGGCGTGGACCGTAATTGCCGGAAGGTGCGTGGCTTGCCAAATGATCCTCCTGAAGGGAACCTAGCCGGGCGAGTGGTACTCATCCGGCTGATGGTTAGAACGGCATATTGTCGAATTCTTCGTTGTCACCAGAGCTGGGAGCGGTTGCTGCCGGCCCCGGCCGGCTGGATCCCTCGTCGCCAAAGGAGTCACCGCGCTGGCCGAGCATCTGCATCTCATTGGCGATCAGTTCCGTCCGGTACTTTTTTTCGCCGGTCTGCTGATCGTCCCAGGAGCGAGTGCGGAGACGGCCTTCGAGGTAGACGGGCTTCCCCTTCGACAAGTACTGATTGGCGATTTCCGCCAACTTATTCCAGCAGCTGACGCTGAACCATTCGGTCTCTTCCTGTTGTTCACCGTCACTGGACTTGTACTTGCGGCTGACTGCAACAGTAAAGCTGGTGACCGGAGAGCCGCTGGATGTGTAGCGCATCTCCGGATCTTTGCCGAGATTGCCGATGATCATGCATTTATTGAGGCTTGCCATGGTTCCTACTCCTCCGGCGCTTCGGTGCTGGTTACTCCGGGTGCAACTGCCACGGGTTCGGGCAGCGCATCGATTGCTTCTATGGTGGAATCTGCCGGCGGGGCAGCGGCAATGGGCGCCAAATTAGCCGTTTCAGGTGGAGTCGTGGGACTCTCCTCAGCGGCAAGGGCGAGGTCCGGTGTGGTCAGAACGGGTTCCGGTATGGCGTCTTCTCCGGGAACCTGGTTCGGCTGCGGCTGGGCGATCGGCTCGCGCGGAGCCGCCGCGGCAGCCGCCTGATGCACCCGCTGCTGGGCCTGCTTCACCATGGTGTCGGTGGCCTGCACCAGAAGATACCGCAAGATATTGTCGTTGAGCTTTAGCGCGCTCTCAATCGGCCGCAGCGCCTGCCCGTCCAGGTTGAACACGGTGGTTACGTAGAATCCATCCCTGAAATCGCGGATGGGATAGGCCATGCGACGGCGTGGCGGGTTCCAGGGAATCGTGGCCAGAATCTCACCGCCGTCTGATTCGATCCGGCCAGTGATGGTGTTAACCACGCCCCGGATTTGGTCCTCGTCTCGGTCCGACCGGACGATAAAGGTCATTTCGTACGCGTTCAAGGGCCCTCCTTCCCTCGGGTATGTCCTGAGTCTTCGGCGCATGCCGGCCCAGAACAGGAAGTAAGCCCCACGAGATGGGGCCGGCTGTAGTATACCAGAGCAGGAACTTGACGTAAAATCTATCAGCGCCGGCCAAACTCGCGCTCCAACTGCGAATGGCTGAGGTGAATCATGGTGGGCCGGCCGTGTGGGCAGGTGTCGGGCCGCGGCGTTCGCTCCAGCTGGGACACCAGTTCGCGCATCTCCTGCACGTCCAGGGTCGCTCCCGCCTTGACCGCTGCCTGGCACGCCATGGCCGCCAGCGCGCGCTCGCGAGCCGCCGCCGGCTCGGGCAGATTCTCTAACTCGGTCAACACCTCGCCGACCAGTTGAGCTGGGCTGGCACGTCCGGCCAGGGCTGGTACCGCGCGAATCAGACAGGCATCGCTCCCAAACGGCTCCAGATCGAAGCCGGCGTTGGCCAGGAGCTGCTGGTTCTCTTCCAGCGCCAGCATCTGGGAGGCTGAAATGGCGAGCGAGGCCGGCTCCAGCAGCGGTTGTGTCTGCACCTCGCCGGCCTCCAGTTGGAGATCGAACCGGTCGAAGAGCACTCGTTCATGAGCCGCGTGCTGGTCGATCATGTACAGGCCCTGTGGCCCCTCCGCGATGATAAAGGTCTGGTTGGCCTGACCAAACACCCGTAAGGCGGGAAGAGCGGAGAGCGCAGGCGCGGAGCCGGCCGGCTCGGCGGCATTGAGCGACCCGCTTAGCACTGGCTGAGTGGGAAGCTCCTCCGTCTCCACGGCGGCGAACACGTCCGCGTCCGCTCGGTTGGTGCGACTGAGCCGCATCTCGAGTAGCGTGTTGCCGATGGATCGATGCAAGGCGCCGTGAACCTCGCGATCCCGAGCGAAGCGCACCTCACTCTTGGCCGGATGGATGTTGGCGTCGATCTCGGCGGGTGGCAGCACCAGGTGAACCGCGGCAACGGGATGACGCCCGATCATCAGGAAGCCGCTGTATGCCTCTTCCAGGGCAAAGATCAGACTTCGATTCTGAATGGGCCGCCCGTTGGCAAAGACCGAGATCGCCGATCGGTTCGACCGGCTGAGGGAGGGCTTCGAGATCAATCCTTCAATGCGTATCCCGTGCTCTTCCCAGTCGACGAGCAGGAGCGATTCAATCATAGTCGGGCCGTGTACGGCGGCAATGACATCGGCCAAATTGCCGCTTCCTGGACTTATAAAGGTATCCCGTCCGTCGAGGCTCAGGGTGAACTGCACGCCTGGCTGGGCCAGTGCGTACTGCATCACCACGCTCTGGATCTGGCCGCCCTCGGCACGCAGGGAGCGCACGAACTTTCGGCGGGCAGGAACGTTGCCGAACAGGTCGGAGATGGTGATTCGCAAGCCGAGCGGCGTGCTGCACTGCGACTGCTCCAGGATTTCGCCGTGTTCCGCGCGTAGCCGCGTTCCCACCGTTTCATCCGCGAAACGGGTCTGGACCTCGACCCTCGATACGGCCGCGATCGATGCCAGCGCTTCACCGCGGAAGCCAAGCGTGGTCAGTTGTTCGAGATCGTCCCAGTGGTGGATCTTGCTGGTGGCGTGCGAGGCGAACGCCAGCTCAACCTCCGCGCGGGGAATGCCGTGACCGTTGTCGGTGATCCGAATGAGTTTGAGGCCGGCCTCGCGGATCTCAAGGCGAATGTGCTGTGCGCCGGCGTCGATGGCGTTGTCAATCAGCTCCTTGACCACCGACGCCGGTCGTTCCGCGACCTCGCCGGCGGCGATCTTGAGGGCCAGATCGGGAGGCATACGCCGAATTGGCCGGCGCGCGGAGTCATCGCTCATGTTCCAATCATTTCGGGATGCAGGACCGCTTCGGTCATAGTTACCACCCTACGGGTCGAGCGCACGTCGTGTACCCGTACCATCTTTACCCCCTGCAGTACGCCCCACGCTACCACGGCCAGCGAGCCTTCCAGGCGTTCGGTGACGTCGGCGCCAAGCAGGTCTCCGATGAACTTTTTGCGTGATGCGGCCAGCAGCACGGGGTATGGCAGGGCGGTGAGTTGAGCAAGGTGGCGTAGAACTTCGAGGTCGTGCTCGGTGGTCTTGCCGAACCCCGGGCCCGGATCAATGATGATGCGCTCCGCTGGAATGCCGGCCATCACGCATCGGTGGGCTCGTCGCTCCAGAAACTCGCGAACTTCCGCGACGACGTCTCGGTAGCGCGGACGCGGGTTGGCCACCCGCGGCATGCCTTGTATGTGCATGATCACCACTGCCGCGCCCGACTCCGCCGCGACGCGACGCAAGGCGGGATCGGCCAGGCCACTGATGCTGTTGATGATACCGGCCCCCGCTGCCACGGCGGCCTTGGCCACCGGGGCTTTAAAGGTGTCGATCGAGATGGGAACCGAAAGGTCGCTGTGGAGCGCCTCAATGACCGGTATCACCCGTCGGATCTCCTCGGACGCTGAAACCGGGTCCCCCGGGCCCGCCTTCTCCCCGCCGACATCGATCAGGCCGGCGCCGTCCGCCACCATCTGGCGGGCGTGGGTTACGGCTGCGTCGAGACTGAGGTACTCGCCGCCGTCGTGGAACGAGTCCGGGGTGCGGTTAAGGATTCCCATGACTTGAACCCGGTCCAGTGAGAGCCGGCCGGAGGGAAGATCAATCTGCAATCTCGTCGATCTCGCGGTCGATCCGTTCCAGATCGAGATACTCTTCGTGGTATAGCTTGAAGCACCGCTCCAGGTACAACTGGGCGAGTTTTTGTCCGCGTTCGCCGCGAATGGCAGCGGCGACGACTAAATCGCCGACATGATACTTGGCGGGCAGGGCAGCGCCCAGCGTCTGCATATCTCGCTCGATCTCCTGGTCAGGTTCACCCGTGCCAAGCGAGTCCCGCAGGCGGCCGGTGAGAGTAGTGAGTTGATTTAGCTTTTCCTGTTCACTCAGCCCAGCAAACTGATCGTTCGGACGCGCCGGCTCGGCTGCCGGCCCGGCGCTGTCGGGTAGCGTCGACTGTTCATACAGCTCGCCGTACTGACGAGCAGCTTCGGCGGCTTCGGACATGAGCCGTATGATGTCTGACCGGTTGGCGCCGCCCGCGAAAATCAAGTCATCGCTGCGCCGGTCGGCAAGAGCACGCAGGTACTCAATTCCAGCCACTTCTTCGGGGCTGGGAGGCAGAGGGGTAGTAACCATATTGCTTCCCAAGTCGAGCCCTTCCATGGCGCCGGCCAGAAAGGCCGGAACGAATTTGCCGAGGTTGAACGGTATAGGCGGTACGCTCACGTACGTCGCCAGGATGGCGCCGTCCTCGGCGCGGAAGTAAATTAGGGCATGACCGGAGGGCACGTCACGGTCGCCGCGTTCAAAGATGAGGTTCATACCGCCCACGAAACGAAAGTGGAGCGGGTGATGGGATTCGAACCCACGGCTTTCTGCTTGGGAAGCAGACACTCTACCACTGAGTTACACCCGCTCGCGGACCACCACAGTTTACTGCCTTCACCGCGAGGTGGCAACTAATGCGACGTGATCCCGGCCAGGCTGAGGAACTCGGTGCGGGTGCGCTGATCCGTCCGGAACACGCCTCGGTTGACGCTGGTCACGATGCGGCTTCCTGGCTTCCGGACGCCACGCATCATCATGCAGAGATGTTCCGACTCGATCACCACGCCGACGCCCATCGGATTCATGGCCTGGACGATGGCGTCCGCGATTTGTGTGGTCATTCGCTCTTGCACCTGGGGACGGCGCGCCAGGATTTCTGTAACCCGCGCCAGCTTGCTGATGCCCACGATTCGACCCCGCGGCACATAGCCGATGTGGACCACGCCGAAGAACGGTAGGAAGTGATGCTCGCACATACTAAAGAACGAGATGTCTCGCGCCACCACCATTTCGTCGTGACCTTCGTCGAAACCCGTCTGGAGCACCTTGACCGGATCCTGGCGAAGTCCAGCGAAGACCTCCGCATACATACGCCCGACCCGAGCAGGAGTATCCCGCAAGCCCTCCCGGTTAGGATCTTCGTGGAGGGCTTCAATGATGGTGCTAATCGCGGCCGCGATGCGTTCCTGGTCCGGCAGCAGGCGCTGAACTTCACCGGAGGTCGAGGCTTCGTCGCTCAACGGAGCACGCTCACCAGGATAATGATGGCCATGGACAGGAAGAGGAATGCCATGGCGGCCAACACGGGCGCACGATGCGCGGCCCAAGATCTCAACGACGGCATGATGTACTCATTTCTTATTGGCCGATTCGTGACGTTCTCCGTATAATCACTCGCGAGGGCGATTAGCTCAGGCGGCTAGAGCGCTGCGTTGACATCGCAGAGGTCACTGGTTCAAGTCCAGTATCGCCCACCACAGCATTATGGCGATTGGGTGCGGCGGCCCGATCGCCATCTGTCTAAATCGAACCGGCGGCCGATCGTTGTCGTCAAGACCATGGTAAAATCAGAGCGGGGATCTGTGCGCCACATTATTATTGACGGCTACAACGTAATTCGCGCCGATCCGCGGCTGCAATGGCTGGAACAGGGGAGTATGGAGCACGCGCGAAACGTCCTGGTGCAGACCCTGGCCAGCTCGCCACGACTGGTGAACGACGATATCGTGGTAGTGTTTGACGGGCGTGGAGGCACGCGGGCACACGTGCACAGCCACAAAATGGGTCGAATCATGACGCTGTACTCCGCCCGAGGCCAGTCGGCGGACGACGTGATCGTGTCTCATGCCCAGGAGTTGGCGCAGGTCGGACGGGTGGTGGTGGTCTCGAATGACGTCGAGGTGCGTGAGCACTGTCGTGCCGCGGGATGCGAGATAAGCGCTTCGGAAAATTTACTCGGCCAGATACCGGGACGCCCCAGGATGGTACAGCCGCGAGAGGGGGCGCACGAGCCAACGCTCTCGACCGAGAAGCGAGGCAATCCTCGCAAGGCCTCCAAGAAGGCGCGCAAGAATCGTGACATCAGGTTTTAATGGGGCCTTCTACCGCGCCCTACCAACCAGACAATTGATAGAAAAGTATGGCAATGAACACTAACAACGGCGACACTATTTGGGATGTGCTGATTATCGGCGGCGGGCCGGCTGGGATGGCGGCAGCGCTGTATGCCGCTCGGGCTATGCGCTCCACACTGGTGCTGGAGCGAGAGATGCCGGGTGGCCAGATCGCTACGACGTCCGAGGTGGAGGACTATCCCGGTATCAAGATGACCACCGGACCCGAACTCTCCATGATGATGATGGAGCACGCGCAGAACTTCAACGCCGAGTTCAGCATCGGCGACGAAGTCTCTGAGGTGGACTTTAGCGGGACCATCAAAAAGGTCTGTACCACGGACGGGAAAGTGTACCGGGCCAGAGCGATTATCATTGCTACCGGGGCTGCGCCGCGCACCTTGCAGGTGCCGGGCGAAGATGCCCTACGGGGCCAGGGTGTGTCGTACTGTGCAGTGTGTGATGGGCCGTTTTTCCGCGATCGAGAGGTAGCGGTCGTGGGCGGCGGCGACGCAGCCCTGGATGAAGCCCTGTATCTCACCAAGTATGCGTCCAAAGTCACCATCATTCATCGTCGCGACGAGTTTCGCGCTCAACGCGTCCTGGTCGATCGCGCGCGTAAGAACCCGAAGATCGAATTCATCACCAGCGCCGTGGTGGAACGCGTCAACGGCCAGAGCAAGGTGGAGTCGGTTGCGGTGAGGGAACTTAAGGAGGACCGGGCGTACGATCTTCCCTTGACGGGGCTATTTGTCTACGTCGGCAATATCCCGAACACCAAGATGTTCGGCGCATGCGTGGAGGTCGATGCGAACGGCTACATCGAGGTCGATGAAAACATGGCCACGGGCTGCCCCGGCGTCTATGTGGCGGGCGACGTGCGCAAGAACCCGCTCAAGCAGGTGGTGACGGCTGCCGCCGATGGATCGATCGCCGCACTGACCGCCGATAAATATCTCGACCACCTGGCCGAGCAAGAATCGCCCGAGGAGGCGGAGCAGGATGCCGAGAATCCCGATACCTGGCCGACTCAGTACTGAGAGAGCAGATGACGGACACGACTAGGTTGCAGCGAGTTCTCACCGATCAGTTGCCGGGGTGTGTCGGTCAGCGCGTGCGCCTCGAAGGGTGGGTTAGCGCCATCCGAAAGTTCGGCGCGGTGAACTTTCTGGTCCTGCGCGACCGGAGCGGCCTGGCTCAGGTCATTCTTGAGCCAGACCAGATCACGAAGCTGGAGGGATTACAGGTCGAAACGGTGGTCTCGGTCGAGGGCACGGTGGAGGCGGAGGAGCGCGCCTCCAATGGTGTGGAGATCCGCGATGCCGGCCTGGAGGTCATCTCGCCGGTCAGCGAGGTCTTACCGTTCGAGATCAACAAAAAGATTCTCAAGCCCTCACTGGATGTGTACCTGAACAACGCCCCCGTTGGCTTGCGCCATCCACGCAAGCAGGCCACCTTCCGGCTCTACGCTGATCTACTGGCTGGATTCCGCGACTATTTGGTGCCGCGTGGCTTTATCGAGATTCACACGCCCAAGATCACCGGGGCGGCGACCGAAGGCGGCGCCAACGTCTTCAAACTGGACTACTTTGGTCGGCCTGCCTTTCTGGCCCAGAGTCCGCAGCTGTACAAGCAAATTATGGTGGGAGTGTTCGAGCGGGTATTTGAGATAGGTCCAGCCTTTCGCGCCGAAGAGCACTCGACCGTTCGCCACCTGAACGAGTACAACAGTCTCGACCTTGAGATGGGCTTTATTGAGAGCTACGCGGAGGTGCTGGGGGTGCTGATTGGTGTGTTACAGCACATGATCGACACCGCGGTGAACTCGCATCCGGCCGATCTGGCCCTACTGGGCGTCGACCCACCGCGTTTTGGCGACGTCCCGCGCCTCAAGTTTCGTGAGGCACAGCAGCTCATATTGGAGCGTCATGGGGAGGATCGGGCGGCGGAGCTTGATCTTTCCCCGCAGGACGAGCGCTGGCTGGGCGAATGGGCTTCGCAGGAATATGACTCGGATTTTGTGTTCGTGACGCACTATCCAACGGCCAAGCGCGCCTTTTATACCATGCCCGACCCCGCCGACCCGGAGTACTCGTTCGGGTTTGACCTGCTCTTTAAAGGCGAGGAATTGGTGAGCGGCGCCCAGCGCATCCATCGCTATGAGCAGTTGGTTCAGACCATGCGGGAGCGGGGCATCAATCCCGAGCCCTTTGAGGGCTATTTGCAGGCCTTTAAGTATGGGATGCCACCCGAGGGGGGCTTCGCCATCGGCTCGGAGCGGCTGCTGCTCCGTCTGACCGGAGCAGACAATATTCGTGAAACGACCTTGTTTCCCCGCGACATCCACCGGCTCGCTCCCTAGACCGCCCATGAGCGACAGACCCGCGCCCCGCGTCGCCTTCACCACCCTCGGCTGTAAGGTGAACCAGAGCGAGACCGATCTGCTGGCGCGTCAGTTCCAGGCCGCGGGATACGAATGCGTGCCGTACGAGGAGTGGGCAGACGTGTACGTGGTCAATACCTGTACCGTCACGCACGTGGCGGATAAAAAGTCGCGGCAGGCGATTGGTCAGGCCCGGCGAGCCAATCCCGATGCGTTGATGGTCGCCACCGGCTGTTACGCCAGCATCGTGGGCGACGCGCTGGCCGGCGAACGAACCATGGTGGTCCGCAACCGCGATAAAGAGCGTCTGGTGCCGCTGGTCGAGGGACGCGTGCGGCGTACTGCGCCCGAACAGCTCTACTTCGCCGATGCCGAGAAGTATCTTGATCGGCCGGCCGGACAGGAACGGACGCGGGCGATGGTCAAGGCGCAGGATGGATGTGATTCGCACTGCACCTACTGCATCATTCCACGAGCGCGTGGACGGTCGCGCAGTGTGCCACCCGAGGACGTGATCCGACGGGTACGGTCGCTGGTGCGCGAGGGCCACGCCGAAGTGGTACTGACCGGCGTTGATCTGGGCAGCTATGGGGAAGATGTCGATCAGTACCCGGATCTAGGAGGGCTGCTGGACCGGGTACTGGCCGAAACGACGGTACGGCGTGTGCGGGTCAGCTCGCTGGAGCCGGGAGACTTCGATCCAGCCTGGTTAGGACTGTGGCACAGCCCGCGGTTGTGCCGCCATCTGCATGTTCCACTGCAGTCGGGCAGCGCCACCGTGCTGCGGCGTATGGAGCGCACCTACCAACCGGATCAGTTCGTGGCCATGATCGAGGCTTGCCGCGCCGCCCTTCCCGACGTCACCATCACGAGCGATGTGATGGTTGGCTTCCCGGGTGAAACCGCTGAGGAATTTGACGAGGGATATCGTTTTATTCGCCGGTGCAGCTTCGACGGCATGCATGTGTTTAAATACTCTCAGCGTTCGGGCACGCGCGCCGCGCGCCTGCCCGACCAGGTCCCCGAAGACACGAAAAGTGAGCGCAGCCGGCTGCTTCGAGACGAAGCGGTGGCTGGCGTCACGCGCTTGCTGGCCCGGAGTGTGGGACGGTCCGCGTCAGTGGCGTGGGAGAGTGAAAGCGACGGAATATGGCGCGGGCTGACCGACACCAATATTCGGGTCTACGGCATACCCGAAGCAGTGCGGGCGGGTTGCATGTCTAACGTGACGCTCGGTACTTCATTCAAAGACGGACTGTGGTCCGAGGCGGCTCAGGTTGAAATTGCGCTGGTTGCGGTCTCGTAGAATCGTGTGCGCAATCATCCCCTAGATCCCCGCCATGCCCAGCGCAGCGCGGAGGTAGGCGTCGGCATAGTCAATGTAGGTCTTGAAGTCGACCAGATAGCCTCGCATCTCCGCCGTATTGACGGCCATGGCTACGTGCTCAGCCTGGGCAAATGCTCGCTCCAGAGCGGTCACTGCGGTGTCGAGGAAGTGGCGATCGACCCGTGGTCCGCCACCGTCTCCTTCGTCATGAATGGCAGCCAACCGTTGCTTGAGGACAACGATGCCGGCCTGGGCTGCGCCGGCGTGTTCGTTCATGTCGCGGGTGTTCTCAGCCAGGATCGCGGTCCGCACGTGGTCCAGGATGCTTTCCATGGTGCGCTGGGTGTCTCGAATTTCGCGATACATGTTACCTGTACTCCATCAGCCAACGGCGGACCGGGTGCAGCATGACTCCCGTTCCCAAACAGAGAGAGAGATGGAGCCGATGGCCGGACTCGAACCGGCGACATGACGCTTACGAAGCGCCTGCTCTACCAACTGAGCTACATCGGCACGCCCCGCGACGCGCAGCCACGCACCGGATATTCTACGGGACGGCAGAGCGGCAGCACAATCCGCCACGGCCTGCATCTTGCTTACCCTTCATACCAGAGAAAGGAGGCACTCATGCTTTACACCATCATTGTCGTTATCGTCATTCTGCTGCTTCTCGGCTTCGTCTTTGGTCGCGGCCGATTCATGTAGCCCAGGGCGCCAGGACCCCGGATTGCTCCCGAGGGGATATGCTTCCGGGGTCTTTACCTGTCGCCGCGATCAGAGCAAGTTTTTGGTCACGAGGCAACCGCTTGACGCGGCGCTCGGCGCGCAACGCGGCGCTCTTGGTCTCGAAAGCCCAGGCGGCTAGCAGTTCGACCGGTAATAATCCCCTGGTATAACGCGCTCCTCGACCTGCGTTATGGGTTGCCAGGCGGCGCTCCACGTTGGTCGTATAGCCCGCGTAGAGTGTTCCGTTAGCACAGCGCACGACATAGACGAAGTGGCAGGCGGTGACAGGCTCCTGAATATCCGCCGCAGCCGAGACCGGATTGTCGCCGGATGGCGACGATGGATTCGATGGAGGACAGCGGTGCGCCATGACCTATTGTTCGCCCCTAACGTCACCGTATTGCAACTCTCGCCTATCGACAATCGGCGCCGAGTCCGATACAGTGGTACGGAAATAGGTTTGCCGTGGTCGAGTACCGGGGCGAATCGAGTGGGGGGAAACCGCATGACGCCGACTATAAACTCGCTTCATCAGGCTATTCAGGCTTTTTTCATCGGTCTCCGCTTGCTCAGCGATCTTCTCGATCCGCGGCGCTCGCCGGTCAGCATCGGTGTCGCGGTCGAAAGAGCGTCGTTGGACCGGTAGGTACCTATCCCAGAGGTTGTTCCAGTAGAGGACGGTCAGGCACAATCAGCCAGTACTAGGTCCACCGCCGCGGCGGTCCACGGGAGCACAAAACGGATGGGAAGACGCGTCGTTGTGACAGGATTGGGCTGCTTGACGCCGCTCGGTAACACTGTGGCCGACACCTGGTGCGCCATTAAAGCCGGCAAATCGGGCATCAGGCCGATACAGCGCTTCGACGTCAGCAATCAAAGCGTGCGTTTTGGCGGTGAGTGTCTGGATTTTGTGCCCACCAGCGTGCTTACCCCCAAGGAAGCACGGCGCATGGATCGCTTTCAGCAGATGGCGTACGCCAGCGCGATGGAGGCGGTGGCCCATTCTGGCCTAGAAATCACCCCAGAGAACGCGGATCGGGTCGGTGTGGTAGTGGGTTCCGGCATCGGTGGGTTACAGACGCTGACGGACCAGTTCCGAGTGCTTTTCGATCGTGGTCCGAGCCGCATCAGCCCCTTTCTCATCACCATGATGGTGGTCGATCTGGCGCCCGGCTTGATTTCCATAAAATTGGGCGCGAAGGGGCCAAACTTTAGCCCGGTTTCCGCCTGCGCCACGAGCGCACACGCCATTGGTGAGGCCGGTGAGATTATCAAGCGAGGCCAGGCTGACGTTATGATCGCCGGCGGCTCGGAGGCGGGGGTGGTGGAAATGGGCCTTGCCGGGTTTAGCAGCATGCGAGCGCTCTCGACGCGGAACGACGACCCGGAGCATGCCAGCCGTCCGTTTGATGCGCAGCGTGATGGCTTCGTCATGGCGGAAGGAGCAGGCATTCTGGTCCTGGAAGAGCTGGAACATGCTCGGGCGCGAGGAGCGACGATCTTTGCCGAATTGGTCGGCTATGGCCAAACTGCCGATGCCTCCCATATCACCGATCCCGCGCCCGGCGGCGAGGGAGCAGCACGAGCTATGAAGCAGGCGCTTGAGCAGGCGGGCATGCGGCCCGAAGAGATCCAGTATCTCAATGCACACGGAACGTCTACCCCGGCAGGGGACCGGGCCGAGACGACAGCCATCAAGACCGCCTTCGGCGACTACGCGCGTACCCTGTTGATCAGCTCCACCAAATCCATGACCGGACATTTGCTGGGCGCAGCGGGTGGTGTGGAGGCCGTCTTCTGTATCATGGCGATGCAGGAGAGCTATGTGCCGCCTACCATCAACTATGAGTACCCGGACCCCGAGTGTGATCTCGATTATGTTCCAAACCACGGTCGCACCGTGGCACTGGAGGCCGTGATGAGCAATTCCTTCGGGTTTGGCGGGCATAACGTCAGTCTCATCCTCCGTGCCGCGCCGTAGACCATGACGGATGAAGGAACGAAATATCCATCGGCCCTTGACCCGCTAGTACTGCGCGAGCTGATTCGGCAAGTGACAGCTACCGATATCGATGAGCTGGAGGTTACCTATGGGCGAGCACGGATTTACCTCCGGCGCCATCCCGGCAGGCAACTGGCGGGGGCGCTGGACGATGATGCGCATGGTGGCGCGGCGCGGTCGGGGCTACCGGTTATTGCTCCGTTAACCGGCATCTTTTATGCCCGGCCCTCGCCGGAACAGCCGCCTTTTGCCAGTGTGGGAGATGCCGTTGAGGAAGGGCAGGTGGTGGCCCTGATCGAGACCATGAAACTGTTCAATGAGGTGATCGTCGATTTTTCGGGCGAGGTACTGGAAGTTACCGCGACCGAGGGCGATTTGGTCGAGGTTGGCCATCCCTTGATGTTTATTCGCGCAGTCGATCGGGAGGAAGAGCTTTGAGTGCGTGAAGGGCTTGCTGTTCGAGCTTTTCCATATGCTCCGCTTGGTCGTCGGCACTATGTTCGTAGCCCACGAGTTGCAGCGTCCCATGCACAACCAATAGTGCGATTTCGTCGTCCAGCGAGTGCTCAAGCTCTCCAGCCTGGCGCGACGCGTAGGGTAGGGCGATCACGATGTCGCCAAGTGGCAGAGGAGCGGTCTCCTCTGGAGTTACCTCAGGGCCGTGCTGATCGTGAATGAACGAAAACGAGAGGACATCGGTCGGGCGGTCAACCTGTCTATAGTCGCGGTTTAACTGGCGCATCTCCTCGTCACTGGTGAAGTACACGCTGACCTCGATTGAGCGCCGGGGCGCCACGAAGGGCGCGGCGCTGCTACCGTCTTCGAGCGCGGCCGCGATGGCTGAGCGAACCGCATCAGTCACCAGAGTGCGATCAGGGTCCGCATCCAGGTTCGGTAGCACGTCTATCAAGACGTGAATCTCAGGCGGGCTCACTGGTCTTCGTTCGCGAGGGGCGAAGCAATCGCACACCGCCGTCGTGGGCGCTGTCGGTTGGATCTGGATACTCAATGCGCGGGTGATACAGCCCGTTCAGCACCGAGCAGAATGCCCCTTGTGCGGCGTGAAGGTTGGCCAGAGTGAGCGGACACTCGTCGAGTTGGCCCTGGGCTATGCGCTCCTGAATAATTTTCTTTACCGTCTCCTGGATTCTGGCGTCGGATCGATCCGCGGTGGCGCGAACGGCGGCTTCACATCCATCGGCCAGCATGAGCAAGGCCGTCTCCTTCGACTGCGGTCTCGGCCCTGGATAGGTGTAGGGTGCGGGATCGATGGTCCCGGGTGGGTTCTCGCCGCGTGCTTTGTGAAGAAAGTAGGAAATTGTCATGGTGCCGTGGTGCTCGGCAATAGCGTCCACCACGGTTCGTGGCAGGTGGTACTGGCGGGCGAGTTTAAGACCGTGGGATACATGGTTGCGAATAATGCGAGCGCTCTCCTCGGGCGGCAAGCTATCGTGAATGTTGGTCATGCCGAGTTGGTTTTCGACAAAGCAGTGCGGGTTGGCGGTCTTTCCGACATCGTGGTACAGTGCGCCCAGTTTGGCGCCCAGGGAGTTGCCTCCAATCTCCTCGGCTGCGTGTTCCACCATGCTGGCCAGTAGGAGGCTGTGGTTGTACGTGCCTGGCGCCTTCACCATGAGCCGGCGCAGCAACGGTTGATTCGGCTGACCCAGTTCCAGGAGCTGCAGCATCGTGGTGACCCCGAAGAAGCTAGATAGAAGGGCAAAAGCACCCAGCGCCAGGGCCGAGGAAACAAACCCATTGAAACTGGCCGCGAGCACATACTCTTGCAGCGCCGCGAAGTCGTAGACGCGGTCCAGGAACCCGAAAGCAAGTACCGTCACCAGACCGAAGGCAGTGATGGAGGCGCCGGCCAGAATGAACTGCTTGAGCTGCCGAACCTGGCGAATGGCGAGCACGCCGGCCGCGCTGGTGACAAAGTAGTAGGTGGTCAGCTCGAATGAATTCGCCACCACCCACCCCGCCAGGAGGGCAGCGGCCAGGGCAATGGCCACGCACGCTTCCGGTGCCACGAGCGCGGCGGCAAAGGTGGAAGCCGCGGCGACGGGAAGAAAGAGCGGCAACAGGACATGGCCGCCGGTCAAGAGGCGAGCGCCGACGACATCGGCAAGCACGGTGGTGGGAACCAGCAAAAGGAGTCGGGGACTGCCAGTAATAGCCGGATGAAAGGCAGAGAGGTACCAGAAGAGCATTGCCACGATGGAGCTGGCAAACAACACGGCAGCCGTGATGTCCTGCCAGCCCTCTCGACGACTCTGAATACCGAGTGCATCCAGCCGCTCGAGAATCAGCGGCGTTACGATATCGCCGCGCCGCACGACCACCTCACGTGGATAGATGGTCTCGTAGGAGGGCGGGATTAGCTCTGCCGCCCCCTTGCGCCTTTGGCTGGTTGCAACCAGGTCTGGTACCAGGGTAGGAGCGAGAAAGGCGATCAAGACCTCGCCGATGGCTGCCCGTTCTCCAGGTGGAATCTGATCAGGAAGGGTCGTCAAGAGTGTTGACTCGGTACTGGGAATCTGGTTTGCGTCGAACTGCGAGAGGATAGCGCGCGAGAGCAGACCGACGCTCTGTTGCCGGACCGTTGTCAGCGCGCTGGGACGGAGAGAGGGAAACCCTTGCAGTGCCGAGGGATTGAGACCAGCTGGGAGCAATTGGCGAATCGCCGCGACTCTGTTTGATGGAGATAGGGAACCGGTCAAAAGAGGGGCTGCGGCGGCGAGAAATGCGTCCGCCTGGCTGCGACGCGCGCGAGCCAGCGTGGTATCGACGCGAAAGGCCAGCGGGACCGCGTCCATCGCCTGCTTCCGTCTGGCATTGGTCGACACGCGGTCGAAGAACGTAACTTTGCGCTGCGCTACCACCGTGTCCCCAGCTACCTGGCCCAATTGCATGGTGCTGGTCCGAACCTGAATCGTGAAGGCAACCACCAGCGAAGCCGCTAGCAGTATCGCGGTGATCACCGCGACGAACTGGGGCGAGCCGCTCCGGTTGTCTCGCAACGATCGGCCTTGCCGGAAACGCTCCGCACTGTCCACAGAGAGTGAGCTCAGCTGCCTTGCTGTGTAAGCAGGTCTCGGGCCAGCACACTGACCTGAGAACCTTCTGCTTGACCGTGTAGCTCCTGCATAGCCGACGCCATGACCTTGCCCAGATCACGCAGGCCGGTAGCTCCGGTCTGCTGAATGGCCCGTTCCACAGCCACGCGCACGTCCGCCTCGTCCAACTGCTGAGGCAGGTATTCTTCTAAAATCGCCTGCTCGGCCAGCTCCTCACGCGCGCGGTCTGGGCGTCCGCCTTGCTCGTAGGCGACGGCCGCTTCTCGTCGCATTTTCACCTGGCGTCGTAGGACATCCTGGTACTCGGCGTCTGTGAGCGGCGCTCGCTTGGCAATCTGAGCGTTTTGGGCAGCCGCTTTGGCCAAACGCAACGTTGATAACCTGATGCGATCACTAGACTTCAGGGCCGCTACGAGATCCTCTTCTATTCGGCCGACAAGGCTCATACATCACCCACTTGCTGCGCTTACGGAACCAAGAGCACAGTCGACCGATCGCCGCGGGCGGCGGCTCGTTGAGTCAACTCTGCCAGATTATAGCCACCGATCTGGCATTCGTCAATGCATGGTGGCGACCATTCGCTGACTCATTCCTGCGTTACATCCTGATAGTCATCTCCAATGATGACGATGATTGGAGCACCAATGGACCGCGCGGAATCAGTTATCAGCGGCGCCTGGAGCATGGTCGAGACCGCACGGGCTACGTACTGAGTCTGTGTCCCAGCGTTCTTCCCAACGATAACGTGCGTGCGCGTGAATCCGACGGAGGGCGCGGAACTCTCACCATCTATGCGTACCCCGCTCTGACGCAACCAGCCCCCCACGGCGGCCGCTCGTCCCGCCGTACCCGTTCTATTCTGTACCTGGACCCCGGAACCGCGTGCGAGGTCGGCGTTCGGGAAGGCAGATTGAACGATAGAGTGGATCCGCGGCCAATTGGGCAACAGCACAGGTTTACCCTCTGCGGTGTAGTCGGCGACAGCGTTATTCGGCACGGTCAGGTAGTGACTTTCCGCGCCCAAACGAGACGTCCCCTGGAACGTCTGGGCGAGCGGAACTATCTGGTTATAGGGGAAGTTAGTGATAATGGTCCCGCCGAAATTGTCGACCAGTCCCGCCAGGCGCGGCAGGCTTGCGGGCTGCATAGCCCCGGTTAACAGAGCCGTCACGCCGAGATACTGGCGCTGCATGCGCAGCATGATCTCCGCTGCCGTCACTGCGGGTAGCTGCATGAAGCGGGTAAGCGTGGCGCCGTCCATCCGCTGTGTCCCGCTTTGAATTGCGGGACGGGATACCCTGGCGTCGAACCGACCGGCTAGTGCTGGTGAAAGATGTACCGATACCCCTCCCACGGCATCGGCTAGTTGGCCGACCGTGTTGGTCCCCATAACCGCATAGTAGGGAATCGGCATGTGGAGCGAGCTCTGCATCGTGAGCAGGACGAGTCGAGAACCGCCGTACGTGTAGGCGTCGGCCATTGTGCCACGTCCGAAGCCAGGTATGGTGACCCAGAGATTGGGCGGAACCGACAACGTGGCAAGTCTGCGATGGTGCTGATCGAAGGAGACCACGAGGAGGCCGGTTATCGATGAGGTTCTGGCCGCTTTCCCATTGGCGCCTAACAGGAGCATGGTCCAGCGACCGCCGTCCCATCGCAAGGAACCCGGCTGGGCTTGCAGCCGTGATGCAGCGAAGTTGGTATTGCCTGGAGAGAACATCGAGATGGCGGCCGCGCCCACGCTCACCAACAGCAGCACCAGGACACTGCTGAGAATCGCTGTGGTGCAGCCAAAGCTACCTTGACGCACGCTACGCGCCCGGAAAGCATGCACTCTCTGGCTCAACTAACGTCCCTTCGTCTAATCTTCGCTTCCATGATAGCCACGGTTTGGCGGCCGCCACCTGTCAGTATCGCGGTAGAGTTCGATTGATACCTCGTCGGTCGTCTCGCTTCGGCTTCAGGAAAGGCGGCCGCGGGTCGAAGTCTCGATAGTACTTGCTATACTGATGTGGTCGTGCTAAGCGGGGAGCTAGCGGTGCCCTGTACCCGCAATCCGCTACAGCGGGGTCTAATTCCACACTCGAGGCCTGGCTTATTCGCACCTGCTGGGTCGGTCGACATTGATAGCCGGGTTCTACGCGGCGGAGCCCTGTGAACCCCGTCAGATCCGGAAGGAAGCAGCGGTAAGCGGTAAGCTCCGGGTGCCGTAGAGTAGCCTGGCTTGAGCCGGCAGATCTCGGTAAGGCGAGTTGGTCCACGTCGACAGAGTGGTGCACGATCATTTGGTTTCATTCGGTGGCTGGGCTCTGGCCCAGCCATCTTCTTGTTGCGACCCGAAAAAAGGATAGACGGGCCGTACCGCCGGCACGGCCCGTCTATGCTGTGTCCGTTCTTCGCGTTAGCGTGCCACCACCGGAGTTGAATCGACCGCCGAACGACTGTGGGCCACGGCGTTGCCGGACGCTGCATCGAAGAGATGCAAATTCGTGGGATCGAAGACGACGTTAATGTTCTGCTCCGGCTCAGTCTCCACATCTGCCGGGAATTCGGCCGTCATCGTATTGCCGCCCTGGGTGATGTACACGTATTTCTTGCTGCCCATGTTCTCAACCACCTCGACCCGCGCCGTCATCTCATTGGGCGGCTGACCAGAGTAGGTCGTCATGGGTATGATGTGTTCTGGCCGGACGCCGAGAAGTACATCGTTGAGATCTTTGCCGCGGGCGGCGGCCACCAAAGGATCGGGCAAGGGAACATTGAAGCCCGCTCCCTCCACCGCCAACCGGCCGTTGTCCTGCCGAAGCGTTCCCGGCAGCAGGTTCATTGAGGGGCTACCGATGAAGCCGGCCACGAACGTGTTTACCGGATAGTCGTACAAAATCTGCGGCTTGTCGATCTGCTGCAGGAAGCCGTCCTTCATCACCGCGATGCGGTCACCCATGGTCAGCGCTTCAGTCTGGTCGTGGGTGACGTAGATCACGGTGGTTTTCAGGCGCAGGTGAATCTTGCTGATCTCCGCTCGGGTCTGCACCCGGAGCTTCGCATCGAGGTTCGAGAGGGGCTCGTCCATGAGGAACACGGCTGGATTCCGCACGATGGCACGGCCCAAGGCCACCCGCTGCCGTTGACCGCCGGAGAGTGCCTTGGGCTTGCGATCGAGCAATGTCGTAATGCCGAGGATCTGAGCCGCTTCGTCGACTCGCTGTTTGATCTCGGCCTTAGGCGTCTTGCGCAGTTTCAGACCGAACGCCATGTTGTCGAAGACGTTCATGTGTGGGTACAGCGCATAGCTCTGGAACACCATGGCAATGTCGCGATCCTTGGGCGACAGATTGTTGACGACGCGATCCCCGATGCTGATATTGCCTTCGGTGATATCGTCCAGACCAGCCACCATACGGAGTGTGGTCGACTTGCCGCAGCCTGATGGACCAACCAGGACCAGAAACTCCCCGTCCTTCGCTTCTAGGGTGATGTCGTGTACCGCGACCACGTCGTTGCCATAGCGCTTCCAGACGTGATCAATGCCGACTTGTGCCATGTCGCCCTCCTGAACCACTCATCTACAATCCGTTAGTCTCTGTGTAGCGCATGCTTGCCCTCAGAGTCAATAATTGGCGGCGTTTGACACGGTCTACACTTCGAACTGCCGGGGAAACTGAGTCAAGTTGCGATATCCGTCCGCCGTCACCACTACCATGTCTTCGATCCGCACCCCTCCCGTCTGAGCGTCGTATAGGCCTGGTTCGACGGTCAGAATATCCCCTTCGAGTAGCTCGACGTCGAGCGCGCCAAGGCTGGGATGCTCGTGAATGTCCAGTCCCACGCCGTGTCCGGTACCGTGGATGAAGCGAGGTCCGGAACCTTCGCCGCTGAATCCCTCCGCCGAGAAGATGGCCTCAGCCCTGGCGTGGACGTCGTGCCCGTTGGCTCCCGGGCGAATCTCCGCGAGGGCCGCGTCCAGGGCGGTCTCGGTGGCCCGGTACATGCGCTGCAAAAGGTCTCCCGGGTTGCCCTTCACCACGGTTCGTGTCATGTCGGCAAAATATCGACTGGATTTGCTCCGTGGAAACACGTCCAGGATGATGGCCTCGCCCCAACGAAGCGGACCAGTCCCGAGCCAGTGCGGGTCGGCGGAGCCCGGTCCGCCGGCCACGATGGGACTGCCCGGATCCATGCCTTCGCGAGTCAGAGTGATCTCGATTTCTCCGCGCAGGCGCTCGGAGGTAAGGGGGATTCCCGCGTAATGGAGAACTCCATTGAGATTGTCACACCGACTGATGATGTCGATCGCGCCCCGCATGGCTCGCTCGGTGGCTCGTTGTGCTGCTTCAATGGCGGCAATTTCCTCAGCGGTCTTTTGCCGGCGCTCGCGCACGAAGAGGTCCGGCTCGATCACCAGAGTGGTCCCCGAAGAGCGCAAGGCGTCGGCGTAGGCCACCGGAAAGGTAGGCTCGATCGTGATCGGTCCGGCCCCTGCGTCTTCGACCACACGCTGGATGAGGGTGGTGAAGGCTTTGGTCCGGTTCTGCAGCTCGCGGATCAGCTCGCGGTAACCAAAGTCGTCAAACGTCCTGGTTTCATCAACGCACGATTCCTTGCAGGCTCGACCACCCTCCATGCCACTCACCACCACCATCGATTTTCCACCGGCCTCCAGGTAGATAAAGGGATCGCCTGCCAGGAAGTGCGTCTTGTAGTACAGCGTCTGATTAGACTCGCTGTCGCCGACCAAAAATATCGCATCAGTCATAGCGAAGCTCCTCGTTGGATAGTGGGTGATGGCTGCCGGGTTTTTGGCCATTACAGGGTGCCGCCACGTTTCAGCATAGTAGGAGTGGGCGATGTGGTCTACGGCATGCAACCAGTAGCCCTTTGTTGGTCACCATTCTCGTAGGGGCCGTGGCTCCGCCCGGCCCGCCCACCGGTTTCTCCGACGAGTAATGGTCTCCATTACCACCGACGAAGGCGGGTCGGGCAGGAGCCACGACCACTACCGGATCATTGTGCCTGAAGTCGGGACCGCGTGGACGCAGCACGGCCGGTCGGTTGACCTACCAAGCGACCACGAAGCCGCAAAACTAGTCGTCAGGGACGTGTGTCAGGCCAGGGCTGACCGGCGCTGGTATACTCGCCAGAGGTGCATCAGATGGATGTCTTTATAAGCGCCGATGTGGAGGGTGTGGCCGGCATTGTCAGCTGGGATCAGATAACGCCGGGGGCAGATGATTACGCGGTTGGCCGCTCGCTGATGATCGGCGAAGTCAATGCCGCTATCGAGGGCGCGTTCGCGGCAGGCGCCTCGCGCGTCGTGGTGAACGACGCGCACCACCGCATGAGCAATCTAGTGCCCGACCAATTGCACCCGAGAGCTAGATTGGTTTCCGGTCACTTCAAGCCGCTGTATATGGTGCAGGGACTCGACCAGAGCTTCGACGCTGTGTTCTTCGTGGGCTATCACGGCGCCATTGGGGAGCCGGAGGCGATTCTTTCTCATACCTATAACCCGCGTGCCATCTGGGAGGCCAGGGTAGACGGCCGGCCGGTAGGGGAGATTGGCCTGAACGCACTCGTTTGTCAGTATTTCGGCGTGCCGATTCGTCTGGTCACGGGTGATCAGGTCACTGCCCTGGAAGCGCGCGAGCTGATTCCCAGTGTCCACATCGCTGAGGTCAAACACTCGTTCGGCCGGTACAGCGCGGAGAGTTTGAGCCCGTCGGAATCCCGCGACGTAATTCGTCGTGAGGCCGAGGCCAGCTTGTTAGCGGTGGCCCAGCAGGAACCGAGCCGTCGCCCCACGACCATCGAGCTGACCTTCCTGGTGGCTGACATGGCCTCCATGGCGGAGTGGATTCGCGGTGTGGAGCGGACCGGGCCTCGCACCGTCCAATTCACCACGCCAGACGGAATGGAGGCGTACCGCACCTTCTATGCGATTGTGACCCTCACGCGCAGCATCGTGGAGTGAGAGCGCTCGGCATCGATCCCGGGCTGGTCATAACCGGCTACGCGGTGCTGGAGCAAGACGAGAGTGGCATCGGGCTGGTGGAGGCCGGCACCATCGAGAGCGGCAGTCCGCATGATCCGTTGCCGGTGCGATTGCGTCGCCTCCATGAAGATCTCGGCGACCTTATGGCGCAGCATCATCCGGACGTGATGGCCCTGGAAAATCTGTACTCGCATTACGAGCACCCGCGCACTGCGATCCTGATGGGGCATGCTCGGGGAGTGATCGTGCTGGCTGCCGGACTCTATGATGTCCCCTTACATCACTACGCGGCCACCCAGGTGAAGAGCGCATTGACCGGAAACGGACGGGCTGGCAAAGAGCAGATCCAGCAGATGGTGCGTCGCACCTTCCGGCTGGCCGAGGTGCCCAAGCCACCGGATGTGGCCGACGCCATGGCCATCGCCCTGTGCCACCTGTACCATCAGGGCACGCGCTCCGCTACCGACTCCGTTCGATTACTACAGTAATCCTGGTGCTACCGGCCGGAGGAGTTACGGCTCGCTGCCGAGCAGGACGAACCAAACCGAAACCATGTAGCTGAGGACGCTCGATGATCGTTAGGCGTACACTCGATCATGCAGGGTTACGCATTTGGTGGGGCTCCGATTCTCCGGATGGTGAAACCGCGATGACCAAGTCGACCGAGGAACTGCTCCGCGAACTCGAATCGAGCGGCGTCCTCTCCGGGTCGGCTGAACCGGCGCGGGTGCCGTCGCGCTCCACGGCTGGCGCGGTCCGGGCGCCAGGTGAGCGCGGTAGTTCATCTGGCCTGGTATTTCTGGTGGTTGCCGCCGTCATCATCGGACTGGTTGGATCGCTTCCCTTTGGCAGCTACGTGTTGTATCCCTTCAGCCTGTTGGTGACATTGGTGCACGAGAGTTGTCATGCTCTGGCCGCTGTTGCTAGTGGAGGCACCGTGCGGAGCCTGGAAATATCTCCCAATCTCTCCGGCGTGACCAACATCAGCGGCGGCTGGAGGGTGCTCATCGCGCCGGCTGGGTATCTTGGCTCGACCGTGGTGGGGATGATCCTGCTTATCACCCGGATGCGCGCGGCCCGCTGGGCCATTGCAGCCCTGGCCGCCTTTCCTCTGGCGGTCCTGTTTTTCTTTCAGCCTGCCACGCTGTTCACGGCCGTATGGGCCGTGCTGTTTGCGGCCGCTCTGGCCGGCGCTGCCTGGAAGTTGCCCGCGCGCGCGGTCGAATTCCTCCAGATCTTTCTCGGCGCCGCCTGCGGACTCAACGCCTTCCGCGACCTGATGACGCTCTTCTTCATCTCGACCAGCCGGTCGGGCATCCACACCGACGCGGCGACCATGTCGGATGTAATACCGCTGCCGGCGACCGTATGGGCGGTCATCTGGACCGCCATGTCTCTCATGATGCTGGTGGGTGCGCTGGCCCTCGTGGTACGCAGAGACATGCGTCGAATTCGAGTACGGTAGAGCTGAAAATTCGGGTCGTGTTAGCAACAGTCTGAGCAATCTCCTCCACATCGGTTACACAAGAGGCTTTCCAACGTTCTACGTGAAAAGAAGACGTCATGGGTAAGAGGTTGCTGATGCGGGTAATTCTTGCTACGTTCATAGCCGGAACAATGAGCGTCGCAGGTCAGCGATCGGCAGGAGCCGGGACGAACTACGCCTCTGGCGCTGCGATAGAGGCGGTGGCGACCACGAATGCCGTCAGCCACGATATGCGGATCACCATGGTCGTCCCGCTCATTCAGCCGCTGCCGCGCTCTGCTCTGCTTCGGCTCCGGGTACGCGTCACGAATATATCGACCCACCAACTGGAGCTGCCGCGGGCCTGCGATCGTGCGAACCCACGCGCAGTGGTAACCAATGAAAATGGCGTCGTAACCTATACCACCATGCGCACCCGGCCGGTTGTCCAGCGCTGCGTGCCAAGACCGTCCATTCAATTAGGATCCGGCCGCTCCGTGGAGCGGCAGAACTACGTGGTGCTTCGTGGACTGCTGGTGCAACCGGTGGTTGATAGAGTCGTCGACGGACGAACCGTACGGGTGGTGGGCAAAGCCTACCGGTTGCCAGTCCGTTCTCACTATCTCACGCCTCATATCACGGCATTGTTCGTCGGCGGCGGGCGTCGATCCGTTGCCGGCGGGCGAGGTAACGTGCCGCTCTATCAGACGTATCGCATCGCCGCGCTCGAGGTGGAGTCGCGAGGACCAACGTTCGGGCCGCTGGTGGTGGGCGAGTCGGCCCTGTGCCCCGGTCGCCAGGTCCTGGTTCGAACCTGGACCGCTATCTCACGCATGCAGCCGCGGGCACGGATTCCGGCGCCATGCCCCAGACCTCGACTGTGGTCTGTGGACTATGGCTGGGAAGGACAATCGATCGGAGAGGTGCTGGTCGGACGGGGCAACCTGCGTCCCACTGCGAAGTGAGCCTCATCTCCACGACACGGTCGTTCGGCGCCGGTGTTAGCTCAGAAACCGATGGCACGTTTGGTTCAGGACGCCGCACGCGATAGGGTGGGGGATGAGCGACGGAACCAGCCGCTGGGCCGGCATCGAGTTGCGCCACCTGGCGGCGCTGACCGCCATCGCGCGGACCGGGTCTTTCCACGGTGCGGCGGAACGGCTGGGGTTTACACAGTCCTCTGTGAGCGAACAGATTGCCGGGCTGGAGCGCGTCGTGGGGGAGCGGCTGATCTACCGGCCGGGAGGTCCGCGGCGGGTATCGTTGACTGCAGCCGGTCAATTACTGCTGCGACACGCGGAATTGATTCTGACCCAACTCCAGGCTGCCGAGACCGACCTGCACGCCTTCGCCCTGGGCGAAAGCGGCAGCCTGACGGTGGGAACGTATCAGAGCGTCAGCCGGCAGATTTTGCCCCCGCTCATGCGTCACTTCTCCTCCTGCTACCCGAAGGTCGAAGTGGCTCTGACCGAATCGGCCGACGATGCCGATTTTTTCCCGCTGATCGAGCACGGCGAGCTTGATCTGGCCTTTGCCATCTATCCGCTGCCGCCCGGTCCGTTCGAGGACGTCGAACTCCTGCGCGACCCCTACGTGCTGGTGGTGCCGGTTACCTCCTCACTGGCATCACGAGAAGCTCTTCCCACCCTCCGGGAGATCGGGGCCTTGCAGCTCATCGGCTTCCGAGAGCAGCGCAGCGTGGCCCCAATCGAGGCCCACCTGCGGGCACGTGGCATCGAGCCGCGGATCGTGTTCCGATCGGACGATTCCGGCACGGTCGAGGCCCTGGTGGCCTCGGGCCTGGGCGCCGCGCTAGTCCCCCGCTTGACGGTGACCCGGGGCGACCCGCGGGTGGTTATCCTCGAACTGGATGACGACCTGCCCGCGCGCCGCGTCGCGCTTATCTGGCGCCGAGATCGGCACCGTTCTCCCGCGGCACGAGCCTTCGTGGCCGCGGCGGAGCAGGTCTGCCGCGATGCGGCATTGGACTGCGAGGCAGCTGACCGCGCGCACCAGGCCGGCGCCTAACCCTGAGGCCGGCAGCCGCGTGCGACGTTAGAGGGCTGTGGAGTCGGGCTGCAAGCGGCTCGTGACATAACGGCGTATATCGAGGCTCGGGTCTTCCATGGGGGCGTAATACCCGATAGTGAAGGCACGCGACGCCATGCCACGTTGCACCCCTTCGCAGATCCCCCAGTCCTGATGATTCACCAGATCCCAGAAATCCACTACGTCCGATGGGTCAAAATCGCTCTTCGCCATTTCAGAGGGATGGAAGAGGAAATCACAGGTCAGCGTAGTGCTTTTCGGGCTGGTGGGCCAGAGCGTGAAGGCGGCCACATGGTCCGACGAGATGCTGGTCATCATATTGGGGTACGAGAGCTTGCCCCAGTGGCGCGACGCGTCCTCCGGCGTCAGTCCGGGAAAGTGGGCCCGGCTTGAGGTTCCGCTCACGGTGTAGGTGTGAGTTCCTTCTCGTTGTGGGATGCCGGACGACCAATCGAGATTGGAGCCGCCGTACTGCTTGAAGGCCGGAACCACCTTACACAACTCGGGATGCACCCCGGCGCAATGGTAGCACTCGTTGTAGTTCTCCATCACCACCTTCCAGTTCGCCTCGATCTGATAGGAGATGCGGCGTACGGTGCGAAGGTCGGCGAGCGGAAATCGCGCGAAGAGGTCCATGGTTGCGCCAAGCTGCCGGCGCAAAGGTGGGGCTTCGGCTGGTGTCAGGTGGAGGAAGATGAAGCCTCCCCAGGTAGCTATGCCGACCGGATGCAGCGAGAGGTCGTCCTTGCGGAATTGCTCGCTTTCGCGCAGGAAGGGCGCGCCACGCAGGCTGCCATCGAAATCATAGACCCAGGAATGATAGGGGCAACGAATGGCCTTGTGGAAATGTCCGCTGGCTCCCGCCGGCGCGCCGGCGCGGTCTTCGATCCGTGGCAGGGCGGCGGGCAACGCGAGCTGGCAGCCACGATGGCGGCAGAGGTTGTAGTGGGCATGCAGGTCGCCAGCCGTATCTCGCACGATCAGTACACTCTCGCCGACCACATCAACCAGCACGTAATCGCCCGGCTCGGGCACCTGCTCCTCTCGCCCGGCGCAGACCCACTGACGGAAGAAGATCTCCTCCTTCTCTCGGGCGAAGATTTCGTCGGACAGGTAATAGGGCGCGGGCAAGCTCTCTTCCAGATCCGCCTGCTCAAAGGAGAGATCGGATAGATCGAGGGATGCTGCACTATCGACACTGGTCATCGGTACCTCCATGAACGCTGCCGCCTACACCCGCTTGCTCGACCTGAGCGGCCGGGCGCGCGCGGTTTCGCTTTGCTACTTCCAGCATCGCTGTGGGCGTGAGGGAACACCAATGGACTTGCCGTTGTTTAGCATCGGCAGCGCCGATTGACCGCCGCTGTATGAGACCTTACGGAAACGCGTAGGAAATGATTCGCCGCCCCGTGTCGGCATCCACTACGACGCTATGCCGATTGGTCGTCGGCCTCGAATTGTAGAGTTTTGACGGCACCATGAGTACCGCCGCGATCCTGAAAGATCAGCATGCTTGGGGCAGGTGGGCCCGGGCAGGCGCTATCTTCGCTACAACGACAGGGTCGCGATCAAGCTCTGTTGTCGCCATCAAGCTCTTGACAATTACCTTGCAGTATGTAATGATTACGGTACTTGCAACCCGACATTGCCTTGCGCGGAAAGATAGGACATATTGTACTGTCGCACTTGTGGAAACAAACAAGGAGAAGGGCTGTTCTGTCAGTCATGCGGTCGTCCAAGGGACGAGGTGCCGGCACAGCAGACAATGGTTGCGGATCCGACTCAGTCTACACCGCCCCACGACTTCATTCAGCAGTTTGTTCCGGCTACCGACGGCCTCGCGGTCGCGACACCACAGCCTTCTGGCGCGAGGCCTCTGTCCCCACCGGCTTCCGGCATCGCGAACACCACAAACGTAGCAGTGAACGTGGCTGGACCGCAGATTATCTACCGACCACAAGAAGGGCCGGGACTCGCCGTTCGTGCGATCTGGTTCGTCTTCATCGGCTGGTATCTTGGTTTCTTTTGGATTCTGCTAGCCGCGCTGCTGAACTCCACCATCATCGGCCTGCCGCTGGGACTCATGATGTTTAATGCCGTTCCGAAAGTGATGACACTCAAATCTCGGAACACGCAGCTCAGCTTGACCGCCAACGCCGATGGCACTTATACGATGGCTCATCAGCGTCGCGAGCAGTATGCGTTCTGGATCCGCGCCGTGTACTTCGTGTTGGTGGGAATTTGGTTCAGCATCGCGTGGGCGATGGCAGCATATGCGATTGGCCTGCTGATCGTTACGCTGCCCATCAGCTTCTGGATGTTCGATCGCATGCCAGCGGTGACAACGTTGGCACGTTACTAACACGATGTTCTGTCCTTGGTGCGGCACGGCCAATCAAAGCGGTCCTTTCTGCGCGCAGTGCGGAAAGGCAATCAGCGGCTCGTCCCCCGCTTCACCGCCTTCTCTCAAGAACGAGGTGAATGTCAGTGTGAATGTGGGTGGGCCGATGGTGGTGCAACCAAACCGGCCCCCGACGCTCGGACAGCAGGTCGCGAATGGAGCTCTCAACGCCTTTCAGGCGGCGCGCGAAGCGAAGCGAGAAGCGCAGGCGAGGCGAGCAGAACTTCAGAAGCTCCATGCACAGACTCTCACCAATCTCAATACATGCCATGACATGATCGGCGAAATCGAAAGCTCGATTCTGCTGGAATTGCTGCCTCCCGAGTCGCGCGCTCGCCTCCTGTACACGCGGGGACTGGAGACGCGGCGCGAAGCTGCCGAACTACTGTTGGAACGAGTCACAGATGTCCAGCTGATACGCGCTTACGGTCTCGCCATACAGGCGCTCGAGGATTTCCGGATCACGAAAGAGCAGCTCCAGCTCAGCCTCCTCTGACACCCATTTACGCTCTATCCCCCATGATGAGTGATCCCGATTTTCGAATGATGGGAATGAACTTGCCCACAAATCAGGTATCGCCTGAGAGAAGAGGAGATTCGGTACCGTAAAGCCGGTACAGGGTCTAGGATGAGAAGAAAGGGATTCCGATTCCGGGGAATCACGCGCGTATCCAGTGGGCGCCGAAGCTCCGTCCTCATAAGCTCGTGCGTCTCTATCAGAGCGATGCCGCGGGGATGCTCGATGACGAGCTGTTCGACGATGCTGCCTGGACGCTCTATTGCCGAGTACGTGATGTGGTCCGGGTGAGCAGTTCGCTCGTGGTCTGCCCGCGATGCACGGAGGAGTTCGCGGTGTGATGGCGGGGTGAAGCGCCACACACAACCTCGACCTGCCCAACCTGCGGGTGGACCACCACGGCCGAGGAGTATCACCGCAGTTGGGAGCACCGGGATCTCAACGGTCACTGCGACGAATTTCAGTACTACCTCGAGCATTTCCCGCCCGCACGATCCTCCCAACAGCGCATGCTCCTCATCGATCGGCTGGCACACGCGCTGCACGTCGCGGCGCTCGAAGGGTCCACCGAGAACTTCGCCGCCCGCAACTTCCTGGAGGCAAACCGGCCCACGATCGTGGCCCTCCTCGAACGGGCTACGCGCCACGACGGGTTCCGGCTGCTAGGACCGGATGATTTCTACCCTCCGGTAGTCCTACCCTCGTGCCGTCTCCGTCCGGTAGCCCGGCCGATCTGGCCGGGACTGGCCCGCAGGCCAGCACTGTCGGCTGTCTGAGTGGGATATCAGCCCCCCAAATGTGACGCCGGTGCACGACGCATATTCGCGTAGGCCCCCTCGGCGGGGTATCCGCGATGCTCCTACGTCAACCGTCTCGGCCTCAAGGGCGGTGAGCATGCTTGGGCCGGTACTTTGCCAGCGCGGGGGAGTACCGTTGCGTGGCGCTACAGGCGTTGTCCCAGTACGGAGAGACGTGCGAGAGGGGCTCCGGAAAGAAGAGGTAGGTGACGCCTTTTCGGAATAACCGGGAATCCTCGCCGGAATCGTTGTTCACGATGGCAATTTTCGGCACATGATTACCGCGCCAGACATCCTGCACTCGCACCACGGCGGTCCGTGAATCGGTTCTGGTTGCCAGCACCCTGCCCACAAAGACTACGGGAGCAGTGGCGAGACCTCGCGATAACGATGGGGCGAATGCGCACGAGGCGACAGCAGGTCGGGGATTGGCCCTACCGAGGGCGCTCGTCGCGAGGGCGAGTGTGAAAGTCACGAACAATTTTCGAAGTTTCATCGCTGGCCTGTCCCCTGGAAGGTAGAACGGTGCACTGAGCTTGCTGTGACAGCACGGGTGCTGCAGACATGCCAACTGGAATCACGCTACGCTGACGATTTCGTCGGCGATAGTCGCGAGATCTAAAGCAAGGAGCCTGCTCCTCGGTCCTGGTCTTTGGGGACGGTGATCTGGGTGCGCAAGTGGGCGCACGCATCGCCTCTACAGGGAGGCAAGTTCGGCCATGTTATCGACCCGTTTGGATTCGCTTGTCAACGAGTCGGGCCAGAGCAAGTGCTGAGCCCGCATCGTGTCCTGTACTGGATACGGAGACATTAACGACGTCAGGGCCTTCTCGGAAAAGGATCCCTGACCAGCCCCCAAAGTTACTGGGGTTTGGTGCATATGCCATGCTCTCGTTTCCGACCCGGGGCATAGCGATGAAATGGGCGAACGGTGAACGCCCATAGACACCCAGCGCGTTGTGACCGTGCATATAAGTGAGGAACCCCCAGTGCGCTCCGTTGGCGCCTCCATATTGATCGGCCGTGCTGTCGACTGATGGCTCGCCGCGCCGGAAATAAGCGTCAAATGACGCACGCCAACCTTCCGCCCGGAGTTGATTCGCACCAACGCCCAGCGAATCTGTCCTGTCGGAAATCGACAGGTATATCCGCTGCTGTATTGTGTAGCCGGGCCGCAAATCCGACAGGCGGAGCATTACTGACTTTAGAGGTGCGCTTCTCGTCGGTGAAGCACTGGCGACGGCCCATGCACTCCGCGGCACACCCATCGTGCCAACCAAAACTGTGCAATAAAGGACACCCACGATCGCTCGTCGCACAATAACCATTCCCCCTGAAATGCCGTAGCGCAGCTCAGTTGCATTGCTGAGGTAGTTTCGATAGTCCCTGATAACGCAACTACAGTCTAGCGTGCCGAGCTAATTCAAGATACCGAACAGATACGGAAGGACAGAATCATAGTCCCATGTCCAAGTGAATGGTGGAACAGATCCGGGAAGAGACTGCCCAGCAGCGCCATGACCTGGGTCAGGATGGTCTCGCCGCCGCAGTACCGACACAGCCACCCATCACGTTGGTAGATGGACAGCCGTTGGGCGACTGAAAGCGAAGGCCGGGGAGGCAGCTCCCGTGGAAGGTACGCGATGGGTCGAAGCTCTTCCACAGCGGCCCCACGACCCTCACCGAGGAAGCGAGAAATTACGCGCTGAAGCCGTGCCGGGAAATCATCCTGCGGAGGAATCATGCCGACAGCTTACGCGCCGAAGATGTTTCTTCTCAACTGCGTGGGTGGCGGTGTCGTCGGGCCGTACGCGTCGAGGAAACCGTTGTATGGCTCGACATCGTTAGCTACCCACCGGAGCCATTCTTTGATCTCTGAGACATCCTCGTGGAACTTCTGCTGCGCTCCTTGTAGTCCGGACGCATCGCCCTCATATTCAAGGACGAGGTGATCCTCGGCCACGCTCGCAACCGGCGGGCTGAAGCCATACGTGGATGGCCGGTATACGAACAAGTCGCCATCTCCATCAAATGGAATTGAGAAGACATAGTCGTTGAGAGTTGTGCGTTCGGTATCATGCCCGACAGACCTGAGGGGTGAAGTGACCCGCTCGATGTGCGCAACATCCTCATGCAGAATAGGCACTTTAAATTGAAGATCCCGGTACAGGTGGCCAGCGCCACATGCCTGTTCGCTGCCAATCGTGAGAAATGGCTCCAGAGGCGCGAGCCGCCTGCGATCGCGAAGAATGGCGGATAGAGGAGTGCCCGAAAAAAGCCAGGAAGCGTGAGATTCACTCCACTTTCCTCCATCGCTACGACATGACTTCTGCCGAGTAATCACTGCGTCCATTCTCCTGTCTTCCAGCCGCCGCGCACGCATCCGATTATACCAAATCTAGAACATACATTCTAATTAGATGTAGCTAATTGGAGCGAAGTCGCCTAGGTTTGTTCCCGACGGTTCCTAGCGTGGTACGCTTTACTCAGCTCGTCGATCTGACTCTGCGCAAGCCCATCCCTAATGGCCTTGATGCACTTCTGCGAGTAGCGCTTGTGCCGCACTGACCCTATTTCAAATTCTTTGTAGTACTCTTCATCGTTTCGCAGGTCAAGATGCCAAACCATGATGAGGGTCTGATTTCGCGTCAGGCCGACCTTCTTCGCGAGGAGGTCGCAACCGAGGTTGTAGAAGTCCAGGTCGTTAACTCTCTTTACTGCGACCACTGATGCTCCGTTCGTGCCCTCTGGGACGGTCTGGACTGGTACACCCTCCCGCTTGCCGAGTCGCAAATTGAGGTTTGGACCGTCTCCATCCTCATGAAACACAATGACCGCCGCGCCTGGGAAGACATCTTGCCAGCGCTTCCCCGTCGCCAGATGCCTGGCACGCTTCTCCAGATCCCGGTCACTCGGCTGCTTAGTGCTCCCTCGGATAGTCTCGTCAAGAATTACTAGGGGCCGGAGCTTAGCATAGGCCTCAGCGGTGCGACGGCGCCCGGGCGCGAGTAACTGGACCACCTCCGCAACCTGTGAATCGAAGAGAGTGATGATGTCGGCGGGAACCGAGATAGAAATTGGGAGAACTCGAGCTGGCATGTGTTGTCTAAGATCCTGGTCAAACACGTCGCGAAGAATGTCGCGAAACAATGTCAATCCTGACTGAGCATGGATATAAAGCTGTTGTTCTGCAACATCGAGAAGAAAGTGCTGAGCAGCATCTCGCAGACCGTTGACCATTTGGAGAGTCAAGGCCTGGTCCTCGGACAGAAATCGGATGTTGCCGTCGCTGAGAGCGCATCGTACACACTTGTCGAACCCGATGGATTGCTTTTCACCAGGCATCCAAATGCGTCCCCCTCGGTGGACGATCCCGGCCTTGAGCAGCATCTCAAATCCATGATCTAAGAGGATTAGCGTGGTGGCCACTCGGCCGCGATCGGACGGTCGGTTGAAATGCTCGACGCTTAGTACGAGTGAGTCCAGGGCCTTCAAGAGGAACAGGCGAGGTTGGCGTTTCACCTGGAATACCCGCCTGCCGCGCTTGTTAAGCACAGCGACGGTTGCGCCTCGCGAAAGCCAGGCATCCTCAAATCACACGAGCCCTTCTGAACAGATGATCCGCATGACCCCTGCTTCCATCCCCGGCTCATGGCCGTCCTCGTCCGGCGGATTGAGACGATGGCGCACTCTCAGTGCTTCCAGTCGCCGGACAAGGCTCGGCCCTGTCAGCCCCAGGCGTCGCACCTCATCGAGCTCCTCGATAACGCGCACCGGCAGGTGGTCGAGAAAAATCAGTTGGAGAACGGAGATCCGACTCAACTCCTCCTCATCGCGCTGGTGCTCGTCGCGGAGGGCTCGCAGGTGCTTCGAGACGTACCGGCGAAGGCGGGTATTCGAGGTTGGCCTTTTCGCACTGCCAAGCCTTGTGGCAGCGTCGTAGCAGGCCTGCTCGAACGCGGCCATGACACGCTTGTTGGTCTCGGCGGGCAATGCCTTCGCTGGCGTCGTAGCTTCACACTCCACGGCGCGCACCAGCTGGGTGGGCGTGATGCGGCGCGGCTTGAGGTCCGAACCGACCGCGTAGACCAGGGGCACGTCAGCCTGTTTTAGAAGTACAACGCTCTCACCGGCGCGCGGAGCGTCCAACGGCGCCGCAGGCGGGCTACCGGCCGGCATTGCACCTAACGGAAGCTGCATCTCGCCCATGAGGGTGAGTTGCAGCGGGCCGGCAAAGCTATCTTCAATAAAGCGCAATAAGGAACTTTCCACGTCGGGTTCTGGGACAGTGATGGCGGAGCGAATACCGTCGGGAAGCGATGTCAGGAGTTTCCAGGTTTCGGGGTCATTTTCCTGGATCTGCTGAAGGAGGGACACGCCACGCTGGAAGGCGGAGACATCATCCAGCGCCGTCTCTTCCTCCTCTGGCAATCGCTGCTCGGCGTAGATGCGATACATGGCGGCGGGGTTCAACCTCTCGGCGTCACTGAGCAGACGAGCATCGAGGCCGATGAAGTCGTGGAAGGCCTGGATGCGATTCGTGAGCCGCTCGGTGAGCGAGAGTTCGGCGTCGACGGCGGTGTCCGGCCAGGTGTTGTGGAGATAGATCCGATTGTGCGTCGTCCCGATTCGGTCCACCCGTCCGAACCGTTGGATGAGGCGAACCGGGTTCCAGTGAAGATCGTAGTTGATGACCCGGTTGCAATCCTGTAGGTTCTGTCCTTCGCTCACCACATCCGTCGCGAGCAGAATCCGGATTTCGGGCCCCGGAATCCTCTCCTTCGGCCCGAGGTTGGCACGAGGCGCGAACCGCTTCACCAACTCCTGGATACTGTCCCGGTTCGATCCCGTTACCTTCGCGATGGTGGGGTCGGCGCCGCCCGGATTGAGCTGATCGTACAGATAGTCGATCGTGGCCGCGGCTTCCGAGAAGAGGAGGATCTTTTCGCCGGCGACGCCGGGCTGGGCAAGAAAAGTCTTCAGCCGCTGAAGTTTGTCGTCATCTTCCGGTGTGATCCGGTCGAGACACTCCTGGATTGTATGTAGGAGCGTATAGTCGGCGTCGAGGTCGGCCGTCCACCGCTCGACGTCAAAGTCTGCGACCGGATGCACCATCTTCTCCCTCGCGGCTCCGGCTGCGGTTCGTTTCTGCTCTTCGCGGTATAGCCGCTCCAGCAGCTCTTCGGGGTCGAAGGATCGACCGGAGAGGATATTGGTCGCCGTCTGACCGACGGGGACGAAGCCCTGGCCAAGGGCTTCGCGGAAGTGCCGGTTGCTGCGCATCAGCACCTCCAGCGTCGAACGGAAGGCAGCGACGCTGGACTCGAGTCGCTTGACCAAGAGGTGTCGCATGAGAATCGCCACTCGGTTCCGCGCTCGGATCAGGTCGCGATATTCCTCCTTGTGCCGTGCCTCGGGACGCAAGTACTGGATCGCCAGATAGCGCGCGCCCTTGTGCAGTCCCAGCTGGGCCTGAAGCTCGGTGAACTGGAACGCACGCTCGTAGACCTTGTCGAGCCGGTAGTCCAGATTGTCGAGAACTGGCTCAGGAAACAGGACCCGCAGGCCGGCGACTTCGACGTGCTCACCATACAGTTCGCGGATGTCCTTGCGCCGTCGCCGAACGAAGACAGGGTTAAGCACTTGATCGATCGTAGCGTATGGGTCACTTGGCTGCTGTGGCGCCTCGGGTGGTGGGACGCGCTTGGTGCCCTTCCGCTGGCTGTCGATCTGCCACCTGCCGTACTCTAGCTTCCAGTTCTCCAACTCCACCTCGTAGGCGTACCAGTGCTGAATAGCGCTGAAGTAGTCTTTCAGGTGGAGTGGCTCGATGTTCAGGCCATGGTCGAGATCGTCGAGGAAGAGGCGGAGTTGATGGTAGATGTCGGTCGGGCCCAGATTCTGGGGGGTTGCACTGAGCAGGACGACCTTACGATCGCCGCTCCAGAGATAGTCGTACAACGCGCGGTAGCGCCGGGTGCTGGCGTTGCGGAAGTTGTGCGCCTCGTCCACCAGGACGACACCTCGAGTCGGGTAGGCAGCCTCGAGCTCGATACCGCCGCCGCTCCATTCCGCGTCAACGTATTCTCCAGACTCCTCATCGAATTGTGCCCCAGGAGCTGGGGCGATATTCGACATGGAGACGACCTGGGCTCCAAGTCCAAAGCGCTCGCCCACCATCTCCCACATCGGCATCAGCCCAGCCGGGCAGACAATGAGCGGATGCCTGCCGGCCGGCTCACTCAACTGGAGCTGGCGAACCACCTCGGCCCCGATATACGTCTTTCCCAGGCCAACCACATCCCCGATGAAGCAGCCACCGTGGCGCTCAACCATCGCTAGTCCGCGTCGAACTGCGTCGAGCTGGAAGTTGGCGAGCTGGGGCGCCCCACGCTTCTGTGGCTCAACCGCCGGGAGGCCCAGCTCCGCGTTGTACAGTTCGTAAAGCGTCTTGAGATACACGTGGTACGGCGTCGTTTGCGCCAGCGGCCAGGAGCGATCGAGCCGCACGAGCACATCGTCCGTGACGTCGATAGCATCAGCCCACAGATTCTGGAACCAGACCCCCAGCGCAGCCATTTCCGCGTCGCCCGTGACGCGGACGTTGAGTTCCGTGTTCCCCGAGAAGCCTGCGAGCGTGAAGTTGGAGGAGCCGACGATTGCGGCTCCTTTCTCGGCGTGGTTGGCGTACCAGCACAGATACGCCTTGGCGTGAAGCATTCCTCGCGGATAGGTCTTAACCTGGAGCCTACCGGATGCCACGAGATCGCGAAGACGGCGAATACCTCGCTCCGCACGGTCGTTTTGACCGAGTCGCGCCACACCCTCAGCGATTGTGTCGGCTGCTTCCTCGCTCACAGCTTTACGCTCGCTTTTCTTGACGAGTCCATCGAGATGGACTTGCGCATGTAGCGCCTCTGCCTGCTGTAGACCGGTTGCCAACGCCTCGAGAGTTGGCCGATCAGTTCGCCCGACCAGTACGCGAACGGCGTCCAGACGCTCGAACTCATCGATTACCTCGGTGAATCCAGAAAGAAATAAGTAGCCGACGGCAATGTCGACCCGCTCGGACGAGCGGAGCATCTCCCTGAACCGCGCAAGAAGCGAAGGTTCAGTGGTCGCAGTCAGAATGTTGGAGTGAATGTCCGAGAGGAGTGTCACCGGAGTCCTTGCTAGGGGAGAGTAGTCGACAATATGGGCGGGCACCCCTGGATTCCAAAAAGTTGCTCAACTCTCGCATTGATTTCTGCCTCGCAAGATGCAGCCGATGTGTTGCCTGCGGGCATACCAAGACGCGCTTGCACCAAGTCGCCGATTGCATTCCTGTCGGAAGCTCCAGAGTTTGGAATAGGAATCTGCATCACGTACTGCCGTTTGAAGCGGAAGTAACCTCCCCGAACCGTGGGACTGACCTGGGAGAAGAAGCGCCCAACCACATCCGAATTGAGTACACCGAGTAGAAATAGGTCATCAGATGGCATGAGAAAGATCGTGGTGTCAGCGTACGCCGGGTGCTTATCGACCGCGAACCTTGGCTCCGCCGCTATGTCGGGGAAGACGATCTTGGGAGAATCAAAAATCGCATAGTAGGCGACATCATCTTGTATCTCGTACCACTTGTAGCGGCCGGGTTTTCTGCCTGGGTCGTCCTTTTTAGCTCCAGCCGTCTTCGGAGTTAGTCGATCACGCCATTGAGTTAGATGTGCCTCAATTGCCGGATAGTTATCGATATCAATCCCGCGGCGCGTGAAAATCAACCACCTGTCCCGATAGGTTGGAAGCCACCGTTTGATGTCCTTGCCAACGACGAGAGGCTTGATTATCTCAGCGCTGCGGGGGTCAGCTTCGATGAGGGCTGCCCGCTGGTCGGACGTAACGTAAAATGCCTCGTTGAAGCCAGTCAAGACGCCACGATAAATCTGTCCATTCACGTACACGCCGAGCGGTACCGTTCCGGCGGACATCGTACGCATCAGGGCGCTTGTCGCGCTGTCGCTGAAATTCCAGGCGCTACCTTTGAAGGCATCTAGCGCCAGTTCCCGTCCGTGGGCACCGATAATAGCTGCCATGTCGGGGTAAGGGGGCAGCAGCGATTCGACTCGCGTGTAGCGCGTCGGCACGGGCGGTCCCCCCTTCTGTGCCGCGAAGATCATGGGATACGCAGTTGCAGACTCGAACACCGGCAGATCGCCGAAATCGGTAATGGACCGAACGGACGTGGCAGCCGCGATGTAGGCTCGCAGCTTCTCTCCGTACGCTGCCCGGAACCATTTGTTGCTGCTGATGAATACCAGCATACCCCCCGGGCGCAGAAGCTGCACGGCCCGGAAATAGAAGTACACGAAGAGATCGGCCATAGCTGTGAAGTGTGTGCCGAACGCGAGCTTCAGCTGCGGTTTCTGGTCCGTGATGAGTTCCTGACGCACATACGGCGGGTTGGCTGCTACCACGTCGAAGCCACCCTGCTGGAAGACCTCCGCAAATTGGACGCGCCAGTCAACGGTTCCCGCTGGCAGACCGCCTGCCTCGGTTTCCCGCTGGAGCGCTTCCATCCTGGACTCGATCTCTCGATGCAAGTTATTCTTGTCTTCACCCGTCGCCTCCAGGTACTGGGCCTTTAGATCGGCCATCTCCTGCGCCAGCGAGGCCTGAAGAAGTGTGGGCTGATATGCATCCGGGTTCGGGCCCAGCAGGCTGTCGCCACATGCAATCTTAAAATCAAGGTTTGGCAGAGCCGGGGGATCGCCCGGACCCTCGTAGTCCACGATCAGGGAGAGCCAGAGGCGGAGCATTGCGATATTGACGGCGAAGCGGTCGATGTCCACGCCGTACACGTTGCGCTTAATAATGCGCAGCTTCATGTCGTACTGGGTACGTGACGTGTCGATAAGCTGAGGATTGTACAGCAGGTTCTCGCATCCGAGTAGCTCCTGCATCATACCCAGCAAGTACGCGCCACTGCCGCAAGCGGGGTCTACTACGGTAACCTCGTCAAGGGCGTCTAATATGTTTCCGGCCTGCTGGCGGTCGATACCGCTCACATCCTGATGATCGACATATTGCAAGATCGCTTGCTCCCCGAGGCTGGGAACCCGCCGGGCGAGATACCCCTTCAGTGCCTCGCGACACATGAACGAGACGATGGGCCGTGGGGTGTAGTAGGACCCAGTCTCATGCCTGCCGGTTACGAGCTCCTCGAAGACTTTGCCCAGCATCTCAGGATCGACTGCCACCTCGACGTCGTACGGCGTGCTCTCGGTAATAGTGAAGTTGAAATGTCCGAAGAGGTCGTTCAGGATGAGATCGATCGCAGCGTTTGGGACCTTGATGCCCGGTTGCCGGTCGAGCTGCGTCCCCTCGAAGAGCCCACCGTTCAGGAACGGAACCTCGCCGATCTGGTCGCGTGCAAGGGCTCTTGCCTGATCAAAGTCGGCCGTGCGGGGATTGTTCAGCCCCATGAAGAAAAGCAGCTTCAGTCGGACCTCGTAGAAGCTCTCGCCCTGTCGACTCGAGTCGCGCCAGATGGCATTGAGGTAAGCGGTATCACCTCGGAAGGTGAGCCACCTCTTTCGTTGCAGAAAGTAGATGAACATGAGGCGATTGAAGAGTGTCTGACAGAACAGGCGGTGCTCCTCAGCATCTGTGAATCCCTCCACCAGCGCCATCACTCGGTCGAAAACCCGCTTGTACTCTCGGAAGAACGCACGGGTGACGACTTCCACGTCGTACGCCCGCTCCAGAGCAGCTCGGAGATCGCCGCGTTCGGCCTCTCCCCATACCTTTGCCAACTGCTCGACGACCGTTCGATGCCCGTGCCCGCGATGGAGTACCATGCGCCGCAGAACTTCCCGACCCCCACGGTAGGTCGGATACACAAGTTGCCACTCATCGCCATCTGGGTTGCCGGCGACGAGCAGGATATCCCCTCCAAGGGGTGCTTTCAGTTCCAGAAGTGTTGATCGAATGTCGCCCACTCGAAGTGGTCCGGCGTAAGACATCCGCGCCAGGACGACTTGAACTCCATCGCGGGACGCAATCCTCAATGCGGCTTTTGCAGGTTCGGGTCGACGGAGTGCGACGAGTCCGTTCGCGACATGGAAGTCGAGCTCCTCGACGAATAGTGACCGCAATGCGGAGGCCGCGCCAGAATCATTGCCAGCCTTTAGCAGGCGAGTGAGCGCACGGTCAATGGGCGTAATGTCATCCGCTGACGCAACCACGCCATCCTCCTCTCTTCTCGCTGGCTAATTGTATGTAATGCGCGAACTACGGACGTTTGCTACCTGGAACCACTGCTGAGAGGATTGGTTGCGGGTGTCGAGTACGAGTGCCGCGCTTTTCGGGTCGCAGGTGCAAAAGAGGCCCGGATCACTCCGGGTCTCTTTGTTACTCTACCGTTGTCGGTCTAGTAGTCCGGCGTCGGGGGAGCGGCTGGGGCATCCTATTGGGGGATGTCGCTGATCAGCGTTTCCGTGGTGAGGAGCATGGCGGCGATGTCGGCGGGCGAGCCAGCCTTCAGCCATCGAGTCGGTACCGTCGCCACACCGTGTGCTGCCAGGTCACGCAGATAGCGCTTGTGCGCTTTCCACCGCACCACGGGAAGCGGGTTCCACAGACGGGTGACGGTGGAGACGTGACGCGCCCAACCCAGAAAGTCCTGGCAGCGCAGGTGGTAAGTCCAGGTGGAGCGGAGCACGCAGAGGCCAGTCGTCGACCAATCCGCGACAGGATCGTCCCAGGCCGCAGCCTGCACCTCAATGTCGCGCGCCACCAGCGCATCGCACAGGATCTGATCGTCGGCGGTAATGCCGGGATCGTCGACATAGGTAGCGAAGATGACCTGTGCTGACATCAGTTTCCTCGTTTCATCCTGTTAAAAGGTCACGTCTACCATTCTCTGCTCGCTGACAAATCCCGCCTTCTCTATGGCCTTCTTCGAAGCAATATTCCCAGTGTCACATGAACAGATAGGTTTCCAGCCCGCCGCATAACAGTGTTCTTTTAGGTGAAAGAGCATCTCGGTGCCCAGACCTCGTCCTCGATACGCAGGCTCGACGACCATTCCAAGATCTGCATAGGGCGTTTGCTCCTGACTGGGAATACACTCGCCCGCCGCGACCAATATCTGCCCGTGGTACAGGCCGAATAATTCTTCCCGAAGGACACGGGTCTGAAGAAAGCTCTCAATCCACTCTGCCGTCCCTTCCGTGCTAACCCGATAGAAGTTCACAAAATTATGAATCTCACTTCTCTCCGCTCTCGTAAAGGCAACAGTATCTTCCAGGCGGAACGATGACTTGGAGGCCACGGTATCGCGGAATAGATAGCTGCGAATCGAGACGTCTGTTTGAATATCAAGGCACAAGGACAGATAAAAGGGCTCTATGGTGCTGGCGATGGCCTGAGGGATTCCATGCTTCGAGATAACCCAACGGAAGATCGTCTGCGCCTGCCCCCGATAATCCTCCAGGAGATAAAATCGTACCAAATAATTGTTGGAATCTATGCAGCAGTATCCTGCGTACTGCCCCTGATCATGCAGTTCCCAGCACGTTGCCTGAGCGATAACTCTACCCTCCCACATCCCGTCCATCGGTGCGATCAGGGTGCGCAGGTAGTCAGTGCTTCTCTGTTTTACCGTGTTGGAAGACTCACATTCAGTACTTGTCAACATGACAAAAGTGGAAAGCCTCTCTGTTACTTCGCCAGGCCGCCAACCGCTGGAAATGGGAGCGACGAGGTGAGTTCCGGCAATATCAGCGGTCCGTCATGCGACACAACTTCGCCTCAGTGTCTCTATCCTACCGGCTAACGTAAAAACGGCGGGATTGAGGCTGTCCATCTCACCCGTGAGTCTCCACCACTGCTTGTCATGCGCCCCTATTGCCCCGGTCCATGTTCGACCCATCAAGGCCCGGCAGAAGACTGACGCAGGGCTGCAATCCACGCTCGATGTTCTCCCCCCGGTTGCCCGGCAGCCTCCCACAGCGCGGGGTAGAGGCCGGTCAGTCCGTCCCACTGACTCGTTTCCGGCGCCGTCAGGATTGACCACCCAAGTTGCTCCAGCGTGAGGTCCGCCTTCCTCATGTTGCAGAGCCAGCAGGCCGTTGCCAGGTTGTCAGGGTGAATCCATATCCCGCTCACGCTGCCGGGATCGACGTGATCGACAGTCGCACTGCGACTGATGATGGCCGGGTGGGTGGCGCCGACCTTCCAGTTGGGGTGGTAGGGGAACAGATCCGGGAAGAGACTGCCCAGCAGCGCCATGACCTGGGTCAGGATGGTCTCGCCGCCGCAGTACCGACACAGCCACCCATCACGTTGGTAGATGGACACCCGTTGGGCGACTGAAAGCGAAGGCCGGGGAGGCAGCTCCCGTGGAAGGTACGCGATGGGTCGGAGCTCTTCCACAGCAGCCCCACGACTCTCACCGAGGAAGCGAGAAATTACGCGCTGAAGCCGTGCCGGGAAATCATCCTGCGGAGGGATCATGCCGACAGCTTACATCCCGAGGATGTTTTTTCTCGATTGAGTGGGCGGCGGTATCGTCGGGCGAGTCTATGTGATCGGACACCGACCTGGGATGTTGAATTGCCGACGCCTTATCCCCTTGGATCCAAACCGCGACGTGGACCAGGCGCACGACGTACTGATCATGGCTCGGGTCGCTGAGGAACACCTGAAATAGGAAAAGAGGCCCGGATCACTCCGGGCCTCTTCGTGTAGTTACCGCTGTCGGTCTAGTAGTCCGGCATCGGGGGAGCGGCTGGGGCATCCTTTTGGGGGATGTCGCTGATCAGCGTCTCCGTGGTGAGGAGCATGGCGGCGATGCTGGCCGCGTTCTGCAGCGCCGAGCGGGTGACCTTGGTGGGGTCGGGGACCAGGTCGAGCAGGTTCTCGTACTCACCGGTCTGCGCGTTGAAGCCGATGTTCTCGCCCTTGCGCTCAACCTCGGCGACGATCACGCCACCATCGTAGCCGGCGTTCTCGGCGATCTGGCGAACGGGCTCCTCGAGGGCTCGGCGGACGATGTCCACGCCGACCTTCTCGTCGCCGGTCAGATTCAGGCTGTTGAGGGCGGAGCGGGCGTTCAGAAAGGCCGTGCCGCCGCCGGCGATGACACCTTCCTCAACCGCGGCTCGGGTTGCCGAAAGGGCATCCTCAACGCGGTGCTTCTTCTCTTTGAGCTCCACCTCGGTGGCCGCGCCGACCTTGATGATGGCGACGCCACCGGCCAGCTTGGCGAGGCGTTCCTGCAGCTTCTCGCGGTCGAAGTCACTCGTGGTGTCCTCGATCTGAGCGCGAATCTGCTGCATACGGGCGCTGATCTCGTCCTGCGAGCCGCGGCCCTCGACGATCGTGGTGTTGTCCTTGGTGGATGTCACCCGGCGGGCCTGGCCCAGCATGTCGAGCGTCACGCTGTCGAGGCGCAGACCGGCCTCTTCAGTGATCACCTGGCCACCGGTGAGCGTAGCGATGTCCTGCAGCATGGCCTTCCGTCGATCACCGAAGCCCGGAGCCTTGACGGCCAGCACGTTCAGCGTGCCACGCAGCTTGTTGACCACCAGGGTGGCCAGGGCCTCGCCGTCTACATCCTCGGCCATGATAACGATGCTCTTCGAGACGTTGACCAGCTTCTCGAGCATGGGGAGGATGTCCGCGATAGCGCTGATCTTCTTGTCCGTGATCAGAATATAGGGGCTATCGAGCGAGGCCTCCATGTGGGTGGTGTCGGTGACCATATACGGGGAGATGTAGCCGCGGTCGATCTGCATGCCGTCCACGAACTCTTGCTCGAGGCTCAGGCCCTGCGATTCCTCCACGGTGATCACGCCGTCCTTGCCGACCTTCTCCATGACATCGGCGATCATCTGGCCGACCTCTGCATCCTGGCTGGAGTTGGTGGCAACCTTGGCGGTCTGCTCCTTGGTCTCAACCGGCATGGAGCGCGTCTTCAACTCCGTGACGATGCAGTCCACGGCCTTGTTGATGCCGGTGCGGATGGCCATCGGGTTGGCGCCCGAGGTTACGTTGCGCAGTCCGGCGGTAATCATTGCCTGGGCCAGGACCGTGGCCGTGGTCGTGCCGTCGCCGGCGATGTCGTTGGTCTTGGTGGCGACTTCCTTGACGAGCTGGGCGCCCATATTGGCGAACGGGTCCTCCAGCTCGATGTCACGGGCGATAGTCACACCGTCGTTGGTAATGGTCGGCGCGCCGAACTTCTTATCCAGCACCACGTTGCGACCCTTGGGGCCGAGGGTTACTTTCACCGCATCGGCCAGGGCATCAACGCCCCGCTTCAACTCACGTCGCGCTTCCTCGTTGAACAGTAGTTGCTTAGCCATTCAGTCTCCTCCGCCTTACTCGGCAATGGTGGCCAGAATGTCCTTCTGGCTCATAATCAACACATCCTGGTCGTCGATCCGAATCTCGGTGCCGGCATACTTGGCAAACAGCACCGTGTCTCCCGGCTGAACCGTCATGGGTTCAACCTGGCCGTCTTCCCATTTGCCAGGGCCGGCTGCCAGAATCTTGCCCTTCTGGGGTTTCTCCTTGGCGGTCTCGGCTACATAAATACCGCTGGGGCGTTGCGATTCCGGCTCGCTGGGTTTAATCACCACGCGATCGCCCAGCGGCTGGATCGAAAGCTTGGTTTGGGTCTCCGTTGCCAACACTTGTCCTCCTTGAGTTTGTTCACGGTTGTATTAGCACTCACAGGTATCGAGTGCTAACCTCACCCTCAATACTACTCATCTGATTGAGTTGACGCAAGCACTCTCTCCTGGCGAGTGCTAATCAGGCTGAGAGACCAAGACGGTTGACTGCAGCGGCTCGCAAGCCGGCCTGGTCCGTGTAGCCCGGCCGTCCTGGCCGGAACTGGCCCGCAGGCCAGCACGTTCGGATCTGTGAGTGAACATCCAGCCTCCCATTTCATGCCGGTGCCAGACGGATGCCCGCGTGTGTCCCTCCTTTGCAGGGTATCCGCGATTCCCTCAAGTCAACCTGAGAGATCATTCCCGCCGGCATGCTCGTAGTGGCCAGCGTGGCATAGCGGTCGGACCTGCTCGCTGGTCTCCCGTGCATAGCCGTACACTCCCGCGAGAATCGGCAAGCAGTTCTTGGTAGAGTGGACTTGATCCGGCCCGCACCAGCCCCACGACTCGGGCCGTCCTCGCCGGTTGAATGAGTCAGGGATAGAGCGTGTGATTGTGGAGTTCGACGGGTACCGACCACGGGTGGCCGAATCGGCGTTCGTGGCGCCGACCGCGGTGTTGATCGGCAACGTTACGGTCCATGAGGACGCCAGCATTTGGTATGGCGCGGTGCTGCGAGCGGATCATGGGGAGCAGGGCATCATCGTGGGGGCGCGTAGCAGCGTCCAGGATAACTGCGTGGTTCACGTGGCGCTCGATCGCGGAACCACCATCGGTGAGGATGTCACCGTGGGCCATGGCGCCATTCTTGAAGGGTGCGACATCGAGGATGGCGCGCTGGTGGGGATGAACAGCACCGTGCTCGATCATGCCCGGATCGGCGCCGGGTCGCTGCTGGCGGCCGGTAGTACGGTGCTGGCCGGGACGGTGATACCGCCGGATTCCGTCGCCGCCGGCACTCCCGCGGTCGTTAAAAAGGCGGTGTCAGGTGATGCTACCTGGTGGATTCAGAACAGCAGCCAGTACTACACCGCTCTGGCCCGGCGTTACCGTGAATCGAAGCTGGATTAAATGATGGCCTCTGTTCGTTGCAGAGCGGTCTGCCACTGCCCCGGTGTGTTGACGTTCATCAAGGAATGAAGATCGGGATCGAGCTGGATGATCTCGTGCTCCTCGATCCAATGGACCTTGAGCCGATCGAGCAGCGCACTCAGCCGGCGTTCGCCGTCGAGCGACGCCTGCTGGGCGCTGTCCATCACCCCCCGGGCGTAGACGGCGTGCAACGGTTGAGCGCGTCCTCCGACGCGGGGCACCACCGCATCCCAACCCGGCGCGACTGTTAGCAGGTAGCGCAGTACATCGGCGCGAAGAAACGGCAGGTCGCAGGCGACCACCAGCGCATACGGGCACCGTAGCTCTGACAGGGCAAAGGCCAGACTCACCAGCGGCCCCTGGTCGGGACGTTGGTCCGGAAGGTATGATACGCCCGGCTGCGCCTCGCGATCGGCCGGCCAACCGACGATCGAGACGGTCCCGACGACTTCCTGCAGCACGCGGGTGGTTCGTGCCAGCAGGGTTTCGCCGTTCAGCACCAAGGACGCCTTGTCGCACCCCATGCGCCTGCTACTACCCCCCGCCAGGATGATCCCCGAGGCTCGGGCTGCCGGTTGTTCCAACCTCGCCACGGCCGCGTGTCGTCCGGTCAGGCGTTGGCGGTGGCAGCGGCCGCTGCGGCGGTCGCCAGGTCGAGACAATCGTGCAGGCGTCGCGGCTCTACATTGCCGCCACTCACCACGGCCACGATGCGTTTGCTCTCCAGCCCGGTTCTACCCCACAGCACAGCGGCGGGGGCCACCGCGCCGGAGGGTTCCACCACCAGCTTTTCACCGCTCAGGAGCATGCCAACGGTGACCAGCGTTTCTTCGTCCGGCACCGTGATGATGTCGTCGACCAATTCGCGGATCGTGGCGAAGTTGAGTTCGCCCAACCGACTGGTCCGCAAACCATCGGCGACGGTGTCGACGTGGTGCAGGGTGGTCAGCGTGCCGCTGCGAAAGGAGGCCTGCGCGTCGGCGCCGCCTGCCGGTTCGGCGCCGATGATCCATACCTCCGGTCGAACGGACTTGATAGCGGTAGCTATACCGGCCAGCAGGCCGCCGCCGCCCACCGGGACCACCACCGCCTGAACCTCCGGTAGCTGCTCTAGAATCTCGATGCCCGCCGTGCCCTGTCCGGCAATGATTCGGGGGTCGTCAAACGGCGGGACGACGGTGTAGCCGCGCTCTTCTACCAACTCCATGGCCCGTTGCTGCCGGTCCAGAGAGGTCGTGCCGGCAAACTCGACCTCCGCTCCCCACTTGCGGGTCGCCGCCACCTTGACTGCCATGGCGTCCTCCGGCATGACCACCACCGCATGCACGCCCCGGAGGTGAGCAGCGCAGGCCACCGCCTGGCCGTGGTTTCCTGAGGAATAGGTGATGACGCCCCGCTCCCGTTCCTCCGCGCTGAGGCTCGCAATTGCGTTGGCGGCGCCTCGAATCTTGAACGAGGCCGTGCGTTGTAAGCTCTCGGCCTTGAGCCACAGTTCGTTGTCCCGGGATACGGGCAAGCTCAGCACCGGGAGCAAGGGGGTCCGGAGGGCGACCCCCGCAATGCGCTCGCGCGCCCGATAGATTTCATCCACGGAGACCGGGGGCATGGTCTATTTCACGACCAGCGGGATGGCGCGCATACTCTGAATGCTGACCTGTTGGGCTACTTTCCTGGCGATACTGTGAAACGCGGCGCCAGTCGCGGCGTCAGCGCCACCGCGCGTGGTAGGACGGCCATCGTCGCCGCTTTGCCGGATGGCCTGGTCCAGCGGAACCTCTCCGAGAAATGGCACCTTGTGCGTCTCGGCAGCGGCACGCCCGCCGCCCTGGCTGAAGATATGGCTCTGGTGACCGCATTCCGGGCACTGAAAGCCGCTCATGTTCTCCACGATGCCAAGAACGGGCACGCGGAGGTTGCGGAACATCTGGAGGGCTTTGGTGGCAATACCGAGGGCTACGTCCTGCGGTGTGGTGACCACCACCACCCCACTCAGCGGGATGGATTGAATGAGCGTCAAGGGAGCATCGCCAGTGCCGGGCGGAAGATCGACCAGCAGGTAATCAAGTTCACCCCATTGCACGTCGTTTAACATCTGTTTCACGGCCTGGCCCACCATCGGGCCGCGCCAGATCACCGGACGGTTGTCATCGGTGAGAAAGCCGAGGGACATCAATTTCACGCCATGCGCCTCTTTGGGGATCAGCCGTTGTTGGTCGACCTGCACCCCAGGGCCAATGCCCATCAGCGCCGGGACACTGGGGCCATACACATCAGCGTCCAGCAGTCCGACGCGGGCGCCGGTCTGGGCCAGCGCCACAGCGAGATTGGCGGCCACGGTGGACTTGCCGACGCCTCCCTTGCCGCTTCCGACTGCGATGATATTCCGCACGCCCGGTAACTCGACCTGCTGGCCGGCGCCACCGCCGTGCGACCGCACGTTGGCCGACATGGTCACGTTCACGCTATGGACGCCGGGCAGATTCATCACCGCGCTTTCGGCGCTGCTCTTGAACTGATCACGTACCGGACATGCCGGGGTGGTCAACTCGAAGGTAAAGCGGACCTGCGCGCCGCTCTCCCCGTCCTCGATCTCCAACTCCTTGATCATGCCCAGCGATACAATGTCGCGGTGCAAATCCGGGTCGATGATCTGGCGCAGGGCGTCGAGCACCTGCTCTTTGCTGACCGATGGGTTCAAGGTGGCTGCGGGACGTTCTTTTTTGAATAGCACAGTTCTCTCTCAGTCCGCTATGGAATATACCTCAGTCTACAAGCAAGGCAAGGTACCTTCGATGCTTCCGCCGCGAACCGTGAACGAAGTATGCAGCCATTCTCTTCAATTGGGAGAGGACCGGCAACCTGCATCGCCGGTCCTCCAGGTCAGTGAGTACGTCAGCGGCGACGAATGAAGGCCGGGATATCGTACTCGTCGTCGCCCTCGTCAGTTTCGGGACGTTGATAGGCGGATGTCTGACGCGGCGCCGGTCGCGGCTCCGGCTCCGGTTCCGCGCGATTTTCCGCTCGGGGGCGCTCGTAGGGAGTTGCCGCGGGCCGCTCGGAACGAGTTTCCGTGGTCGACTGATCCGCATAGGTCGGGCGCGGCCGCGAGACAGATGGGCTGGCGGGCCGGGCGCCTCGACTAACGGTGTTGGTGCGGCTTTCAAATCCCGTCGCGATCACGGTGATCTGAATCTCGTCCTGCAGGCGCTCATCGATGACTGCCCCAAAGATAATGTTGGCATCCGGATCGGCGGCGTCCTGGATGACCTGAGCGGCAAGATTCACTTCGTGAAGGGTGTAATCGCTGCCGGCGATATTGAACAGCACTCCCTTGGCGCCCGAAATAGAAACCTCTAGCAACGGACTGGAAACGGCCGCTTGGGCCGCCCGTAGCGCGCGATCTTCGCCGCCAGCGCGACCGATGGCCATCAGGGCCGAACCGGCGTGCGACATAATCGTCTTCACGTCGGCGAAGTCCAGGTTGATCATGCCGGGCCTGGTAATGGTGTCGGAGATTCCCTGGATGCCCTGATGGAGCACCTCATCCGCCATGGCGAACGCCTCCACCATGGACATTTTCTGATCGGCGATGCTCAAGAGGCGATCGTTGGGAATGGTAATCAGCGCATCCACTCGGTCTTTGAGTGCAGCTACCCCTTCCTCGGCGGAAGATCGACGTCGTGAGCCCTCAAAAGAGAAGGGCTTGGTCACGACACCAACGGTGAGTGCCCCAATATCCTGGGCGATCTGGGCGACGATGGGAGCTGCTCCGGTGCCTGTGCCGCCGCCCATACCGGCGGTGATAAAGATCATGTCCGAGCCGCGCATCGCTTCGTAGAGTTCCTCGCTGCTCTCTTCCGCCGCCTTCTGCCCCATTGACGGATTGCCGCCGGCGCCCAGCCCACGCGTCAGCTTTTCTCCGATTTGAATGCGGTTTGGCGCTTGAGCCTGCTGCAGCGCCTGGCTATCGGTGTTGATTGTGATAAATTCGACGCCCTGGACCTGCGCCCGAATCATACGATTCACCGCGTTAGTCCCGCCGCCGCCCACGCCCACGACCTTAATCGTGGCCTCGGGCAAATGGTCCCCGATCATGCCCCCTCCTCGCCTGTCCGGATCCCGGAATGGTCGCATGTTATCCAATATCCTCTCCTGATGACTTCTGCCGTCCCTACGTCAAAAATTCTCTGAACCATGATCGCAGGCGACCAACGCCTTTCCACTCCGAGAATGAAGTGGCCGGCGCTCCTATTCCTTCAGTATGATACGCCGCCCATAAGAGAAGTCCAATGGAGGTGGCGTATGCCGGTCGCATAATCGTATCAGTTAGTCCAATCGCGCCGATGGGTATCCCGATCCGCACCGGCAGATCCAAGACTTCCCGCCCCAGCATCCGCATGTGGTGCAGTTCGGAGCTGCCGCCCACCAGAACCACTCCGGCCGGCAGGCGTCCATCGAATCCTGCACGCCGAATCTCCAGTTCAATCAGACTAAAGATCTCTTGCATCCGCGACTCGATGATCTCCGCCACCAGTCGACGTGAGATCAACTCGCCTTGGTCCTCATCGAAGGTGTTGACCTCAACCGCGTCCCGCGGATCAATATCGTCGCTTACGGCACTGCCCGACTCAATCTTGATGCGCTCGGCAACGTCAAAGGGCGCCCGCAGCCCCAGAACCAGGTCGTTGGTGACGTGGTACCCCGCGACACCCAGCGCCGCGGTATGGGCGACCCCACCATCGGAGAATATGGCGATATCGGTGGTGCCGCCGCCAATATCCGCCAGAGCAACCCCTATTTCTTTCTCGGCGGAAGTCAGCACAGCTTCGGCGGAAGCGAGCGGCTGCAGAATCAGACTGTCTATCTGCAGACCGGCGCGATTCACGCAGCGGACCAGATTATGGATGGCGGTGGTGGCGCCGGTAACAATGTGGATTTCCGCTTCCAGCCGCCGCCCAGCCATACCGATTGGGTCGCGCACTCCATCCTGGCCGTCGAGCATGTAGCCCCGCGGCAGCACGTGAATGATCTCGCGATCGTTGGCGATGGCTTGCACTCGTGCGGCTTCCATGGCGCGATTCACGTCTTCGGCGGTGATTTCTTGCCCGTGTGGCGATACCGCAACCACACCACGCCGCGTCATGCTGCCGATGTGGGACCCGGTGATACCGACATAGGCGGACTCAATGACGTAGCCGGACAGGCGTTCGCACTTGCCGACCGATTCGCGGATGGCGTTAGCGGCCTCGTCGATATTCACCACGACCCCGCGACGCATACCGGCCGATCGAGTGGCGCCCACACCCACGATGTTGGTCTCACCGCGTTGATCCACCTCGGCCACCAACGTGCAAATCTTGGTGGTGCCGATGTCCAGGGCGACAATCACATGGTCCCGTGGCATCAGCGAGTGCCCGAAAAGTGAGAGAACGTGACCACGGAGCGCTTACCTCGGTCTGCCGTCCGATTCGTGATATTGGGACCTCTCCTGACTGTCATCAAGCGCCGGTATAGACAGCATACGGCGTACTGGATCGCAGGTCGACCGACTTCAACTTCTGGGCCCGCGGGCCGATTGTCCGCAGAAAGGCCGCGAGCGTGGCGATACGCTGCACCAGGGTTTGAGCATCACCAGCGCCAATTTGGGCCTGCCATCCAGGACGACCGACGATGGATAATCCGGCTTGATGATCGTAACTAAAGGCGGCGATTCCGCCACCGGGCGCCGCCGGCAGGAGTTGCACCGCGTAGCGCACCGCCTGCACGATGCCGGGTCCAAGCGAGGGCTGATCACCACCCCCATTCACTCCGGTGATCACCGGCAGAGTTGTGGACTTCACCCGATCGATAAGGTTGCCCTGCGGATCGACCAGGTAGAGACCGCCCCGACTTTGCCATGCCACCATCGCTCGACGGAGACGTGCACGAATCATGACCCGGTCGGGGAATGACGTCTCCACCCGATCCACCGTGACTTCCGTCACGCTACTCAGCCGTGCCACCACCTGATCGGACCGGATTCTAAAGATGTTCTGGTCGTAGACCTGGGAGGCCTGAATGATGCGATCCACCGGTAGGTTGGAGCCAACCACGTCGATGTGCCTCACCCTGAAGAGTCCCGAGAAGGCGGCAGCCAGAGCCGTCAGACAGAGGCAAAGCCCGCAGAGCGAGAGGACGGCGCGCCGCAATTCCACTGGTCGGTTCGCCGGACCGCGCGCCGGGCCCTTGCCTGGTATACTCACGCCGCCACGCCCAGCACCGTGCAGAGGACATCGTGCCGCCAGCGGCCCACGAACTGCACCTCTGGGATGAGATCGATGCCACACCCGGCCCGCACCTGACTGCGGGCCAGCCGAATCAGCGCGATGATATCATCCGCCGTCGCCCGATCCACGTTGAGTATGAAATTGGCATGGAGGGGTGAGATCTGCGCGCCGCCGAGCCGATATCCCTTTAACCCGGCCTGTTCTATCAGGGCGCCCGCAAAATGATCCGGTGGATTGGTGAAGGTCGACCCGGCCGACGCTTCTTTGACCGGCTGAGTACGCAGCCGATGCTGTCGCAGCTCCTCGATGCGGCCCAGCGCGGTGACCGGGTCTGCCGGCTCCAGCCGAAACCGGCACTGCGTGACCGCGAGCGAGGTCTGCGTCGTGTGCGGTGTTTTCAGGGCGCTCTGTCGATAGTGGTACTCGAGATCGGCAGGCAAAACCGTGTGAAGGGTGCCGATGGAGTCCACCACCTCAGCGGACACTAACGAGCGGCTGACTTCGGACTCGTGCGCTCCGGCGTTGTTCACCACGCCCGCGCCCACCGTGCCGGGGATGGCGATTCCCCATTCCATGCCGCTGAAGCCCCGACTCGCGGTGTAGTGCGCCGCCTTGGCAAAGAACACACCGGCGCCGCAGCTCACCATTGGGCTACCCGTGTCATGTTCGAGGTGCAGGCCGCGTAGCCGGTTCAGCATCACCAGCCCGGCGATACCTTGATCTGACACCAGGATATTATTGCCGCCCCCCAGCACCAGCCAGGGTAGATTGTGCCTTCTGGCTACCTGAATAGACTTCAACAGCTGCTCCGGCTCCTCGACCGTGCAGAGATAATCCGCAGGCCCGCCCACGCGCCAACTGGTGTAGCGGGACATGTCCTGTTGAGCACCGGCCCGCTTCACCCCGGTAGCGTGAATCTCCTCCAGAATGAGGTCCCGAGTCGCCATGCTCACAGCTCAGCAAGGAGGCGTGGGCCGAGACGGAACACATTGCCGGCGCCCATCGTCACGACGACATCGCCCACGTTACACTCGTCTACTAGAACAGCCACGGTATCGTCGATGGTCCGAGTGTAGTGGACGTTCGAGTGACAGCGGCACACCGCACTGGAGAGGTCCTGGCCTGAAATGCCCAGGGAATCGTGCTCTCGGGCTGCGTATATGTCGAGGAGATATACCACATCGGCGTCGCGGAAAGCACAGGCGAAATCCGCCAGGAACGCTTTGGTGCGGCTATAGGTGTGTGGCTGGAAGACGACTCGCACGGGACGCTTATACCGTTGTTTGACGGCGGCCAATGCGGCTCGCACCTCGGTGGGATGGACGGCGTAGTCATCGAGAACCAGTACCCCTGCCGCGTCGCCCTTTACTTCGAGCCGCCGGGCCACCCCGGTGAAGGCCGGCAGGGCGGTTTGTATGACTTCGACCGGCACGTCCAGGGACGCTGCCACCACGATGGCCGCCAGCGCGTTGAGCACGTTGTGCCGGCCGAACAGCGCACTGGTGTAGGGCGTGTGTGTGCCGTTGTGCTCCACCGTGAAGTGGGTGAACCCGTCTTTCTCACTCAGTCCGCTCGCTTGCCACTCCCCGGAATCGAGACCATAGCCGATAGCGGTCGCGGATACCTCCCGTGCAATGCCGCCCGCGATTGGATCGTCCGCGCAGTACACGAGCCGATCGGTGATGCCATGCGCGAACTGACGGAACGCGTCGTACACCTGCTCCGAAGTGCCGTAGAAGTCAGGATGATCGTCTTCAACGTTGGTGAGGACTGCGATCTCGGGCCGAAGTCGCAAAAAAGACCCATCATACTCATCCGCCTCCGCGACGACCAGCTGACCGCCAACTCGGGCATTTGAACCCAGACTCGCGCTGATGCCGCCAATGAGAATTGTGGGATCCAACCCGGCGGCTATCAGGAAATGACCCACCAGGGCGCTGGTCGTGGTCTTGCCATGCGTACCGGCCACGGCAATACCGCGTCCCGCGTTAAAAATCCAGGACAAGAGTTCGGCCCGCTTCAGCACCAGGATTCCACGGTCCTCGGCTGCGAGCACTTCTGGATTGTCCGGCCCGACCGCGGAGGTCACAACCACCAGGTCGGCGCCAACTATCGCGTCCGCCCTGTGGCCGGCCGAGACACGTGCACCTAGCTGCTCGAGCGCCTCGCCCTGCTCACCTGGGTCCCGATCGGAGCCCGACACGTCATAGTGCTGTGCGAGCAGCCAGCGAGCAAGCGCGCTCATACCGATGCCGCCGATGCCGACGAAGTGAATGTGTCGATGCCCCTCTAGCGGATGAGTCACAGGGCATACCGCGAGAGCAGTTCGCCGAGCGCACCGGCGGCGTCTGGGCGGGCGAGCGCAGCGCAATTTTGCGCCATGTGCTGAAGGCGGGCACGGTCGCCCAGGAGCGTGAAGAGCACGTTGCTCAGACGCTCCGGTAATTCGGCGTCGGCCACCACGATGGCGGCGCCGTGATCGGCCAGATACTCGGCGTTCTCCTGCTGATGTACAGCAGGATCGGGAAAGGGTACCAGTACCGCCGGGGTGGCAGTCACCGGTAGCTCGCCGAGGGTTGAAGCTCCGCTGCGGCACAGCGCCAGGTCGGCCGCGGCTAGACAATCTGCCATCGCCGCCCCATCGAGATACGGATAAAGAACGTACCGCGCTTGCTGCTCGGGCGAGAGGGTCGCGGCTGCCGCCTTCGCCTCGTCCATTCGCTCCCGTCCACAGATATGGACCACGTCGTACCGATCAAGCAGCGCCGGCAGGCAGCCTGCCAGGCCGGTATTGATTGCCCGCGATCCCTGGCTGCCACCAAAAACGCAGAGCATAGTCGCCTCCGGAGAAATGCCCAGGCGCCGCCGTCCCGCCTGGCGGGAGGCCGTCAGGAACTCGGGGCGGACGGGATAGCCGGTGACTACTACTTTGTGCCGCGGAAGAGAGCGACGAGATCCGGCAGCGGACACGGCGATCACACGGGAGAGCGGCGCCAACCACGATACTGCCCTGCCGGGCACGATGTCGGGCAAAAACAACACCACGGGGACGCGGCAGAGCCAGGAGGCAAGTGCCGCTGGGGCCGATACGTAGCCGCCCGTCGCAAAGGTGACGCGGGGCCGTAGTCGACGGAAGAGCCAGAGAGTGCGAGCGGTGGCGGACACCAGCAACAAGCCGCGCCACGACGTGGGCGGCGCCATGGCAAATAGGAATGTGGGTGTGCCGGTGGGAGGCACCAGGGTGCGTTCCATTCCTCGTGAGCTGCCCACATACGCCACAGCCAGCTCACGGTCCCCCTGGGTTATGCGGTCGCTGCCGAATCGGGTTGCTTCGGCCTTTGCCACCCTGGATGGAGGAGGAGGCGAGACGTCGGGGTCGCTCCGCCCGGCGAGGCTGGAGGGAATGTCTGCCTCCCCCGGCTGATGCAGGTACTGGATGACTGATAACGCGGGGTAGACGTGCCCCCCCGTCCCTCCGCCCGTAATGAGTACTTTGACGCGCAAAGACTTCCCCCGAAGCATGCCGCGAGATATTGAGCAGGATGCCCATGGCCGTCATACTGACGATGAACGACGTTCCACCGTAACTGATAAACGGCAGTGGCACCCCGGTAAATGGCACTGACGATGTTATCACGGCAAAGTTGAGTAGGGCCTGAAACGTGATCCAGCAGGTGATACCGGCGGCCAGTAACTTCCCGAAGCGGTCGGGGGCGGCCACGGATATACGCATTCCCCGGTAGGCAACGACCAGGAAGAGCAACAGAACGCCGAGCGTTCCCATCAGACCCCATTCCTCGCCAATGACCGCGAGAATGCTGTCAGTGTGGGGGGCCGGCAAGACGTTCTTCTGCACGCTGTTGCCAAAGCCCTGACCAAAGAGTCCACCCGTGCCCAGGGACAGCAGAGCCTGAATGGTGTGATAGCCCTTGCCAGTGGGATCTTGCCAGGGATTCATGAAGGCGGTGAGGCGGTCGTAGCGATAGCTCGAATTGTGGGCAAAGACCCAGGCAAAGACGGCTGCGACCGCCCCGGCGCCCGCCATTGGAAGTAGGTCCGCGCCGGCAATGAAGTACACGCAAAACATGGACATGGAGACCACGATGGTGGTGCCCAGGTCTGGCTGCTTGATAATCAGAATTGCGACTACCCCGACGATGATGCCAAACGGGAAGAACACCTTCTTGAAGTCGCGTACCCTGTCGCCCTTGGAGGTGAGCCAGGCTGCCATGTAGACCACGCTGGCCAGCTTTACCAACTCGCTTGGCTCGATGGTGACTCCCGCGGGGAGCGAAAACCAGCGGCGCGCGCCATGCGACGAATGCCCAAAGTGAGGCGCCAGCACCGCCAGTAGCATCGCGACGCAGATGGCAAAAAAGGGAAACGCCAGACGACGCCAGGTGTGGTAGTGGAGCCTGGTGACCGCCGCTAGCGACACCAGACCAATGGCGACCCAGACGACTTCCCGTTCAATCACATAGTAGGGTGAGCCGTAGTTCCGGTATGCCGAGGCGATGCTGGCGCTGTACACCATCAGTACACCAATACACGTCAGCCCAACCAGAGCAAGGAGAAGCCACGGATCACATTTGCCGACCACTGCTTTGGCCCGGTCAACTCTAGGCTGCACTGAGTAACTCCACCGCGCGGGAAAAATTGTCTCCACGCTCTTCAAAATTGCCAAACATGTCATAGCTGGTGCAGGCTGGAGCGAGCAATACCACGTCGCCAGCCTGCGCCACCCGGCTGGCCTGCTCCACAGCCTGGTGTAGTGATGTGCATCGATAGATGGCGTCGGGGTGTAGCAGGGCGCCGGGTTCATCCAGAAATCCGCGCACAGTATCCTCAATTTGAGAGGCCGACTCGCCGATGAGGATGAGCGACCGGACGGTGTGGACCACCGCTCGGGCGAACTCCGTCCAGGGGAGACGCTTGTCTCGTCCACCGGCAATGAGCACCACCGGAGCGGACATGGCCTGCAACGCTACCTGCGCTCGGGCGGGCGAGGTCGCGATTGAATCGTCCACATAGCGCACACCTCCGTACTCTCCAACGGTCTGTAATCGATGCGCCGCCGGCTGAAAGGTCCGTACCGCGGCCGCCATAGTCGCGGGCGCCACACCCAGGACGTCGGTGGTAGCCAGTGCAGCCAGCACGTTTTCTAGATTGTGGGCACCCAGCAGGGGGACATCCGCCACGGGCAAGACCGGCTCAAATCGCTCGCCTCTGAGCAGGCCCGCCTGCCCGTCTCGCACCGTCGCGCCAGTACCGTGCACCCCGGACTGGCCGAACCAGCGAAGCTGTGCCGTCGTGTGGCGCCGCCAGGCTGCCACCTCTGCGTCACCGGCATTGAACATGGCCACGTCGCTCTCGACCTGATAGCGAATGATGTGGCGCTTGGCCGATAAATAGTCCTCCAGGGTGCCATGCCGGTCGAGGTGATTGGGGCTGATATTCGTCACCACCGCAATGTGCGGACTGCGGCGCAACAAACCGAGCTGGAAGCTACTCAGTTCCAGGATGACGTTGGTCCGAGAGCTGATTTGTGGCAGGAGGTCCAGCATGGGCGCGCCGATGTTGCCTCCCACCACGCACTCAAGACCTTCGGTCCGGAGCATGTGTCCAATCAGGCCGGTGGTCGTGGTCTTCCCGCTGCTGCCCGTAATACCGACAATCGGAGCGGGGCATAACGCAAAAAAGAGGGTGGTCATGCTCTGTACCGGTAGTCCGCGGTCTATCGCCGCCCGGTACACCGCGTTCTCTTCCGGTACGCCAGGGCTCACGAAGAACAGGTCCGCGCCGTCCACCAGCTCAGGATGGTCTCCTCCCAGCACAAAACGCGCGGTTCCCGCGGCTTGATGCTGCTGATCCTTCAGTCGCTCCGGACTAGCCGAGTCTGTGACCGTCACCAGCGCCCCCTGCTTGGACAGAAAACGGGCCAGGGAGACGCCCTCTCGGGCCAGTCCCAGGATTAGAGCGTGTTGTCCTGCGATGTCCATAGTGGGCTAACTGAAGGCGAGCGCGAGGCCGGCCACCCCGGCCAGCATGCTGACAATCCAAAAGCGTTGAGTTATGTGGTTTTCGTGCCACCCGATCAGTTCCAGATGATGCTGCAAGGGGGCCATGCGGAGCAGGCGTTTGCCGTCGGTCAATTTAAAGTAGCCGACCTGCAGCATGACCGATACCGTGATGATAACGAAGACAAAGCCGATTACGGGCAGGATTAACAGTTGATTGAGGAGCAGTGCGACGGTTGCCAGACAGGCGCCGAGTGCCAACGAGCCGGTGTCGCCCATGATGACCTTTGCCGGGTAAATGTTAAACCAGAGGAAGGCCAGCAAGGCGCCAACCATGGTGAAGGAGAACTGCCCGGTGTATTGCTGGTGCTTTAGCAGAGCGATCGCGCCAAAGCTGCCAAAGCAGACCGCGCCCGTGCCGGCCGCGAGGCCGTCCAATCCATCGGTGAGATTAACCGCGTGAGCCGTGGCAGCAATAGCGAAAACCGCGAGGGGCCAATAGGCCAGCCCGAAGTTGAAATACCCGTAGGTAGGGACCCAAACGTCGTTGGGACTGGCCAGTAAGCGCGGGACGTGCAAGATGGCCACGATGATGATGGCGATGAGAATCGTCCAGCCAAACTTGAAGCGGGCCCGTAATCCTGCTTTGCCCACCTTGAAGGCTTTGAGCAGATCATCCACCATGCCCAACGCGCTGCAACTTACCAGCGAGCCCAGCGTGAGCAGCTGAGAGAAGTGACCAAAAAGGTTGTAGGCCACGGTAATCAGCAGCGTCGTTCCGGTGAAGAGTATGCCGCCCATCTCCGGAGTGCCGGCCTTGGCCAGATGCGACTGTGGACCCTCACTGCGGAACTTGGTGCCGGCCCCTATGCGACGCAGAAACTTGATGACGTACGGCGCCGCGAACATGGTGATTGTGAACCCCGCTACCCCAAAGACCATGGCCGGCAGCAGAATGCTCGCCTTGACCTGGTCGTCCAGCGTTACCCCATGGTGTCTGGCGGCCAGCATAATCGTGTACGACAAGTGCGTGAGTGCTGTCACCGGTCCCCTCGCAATCCCTGCACCACTTCCTCCATGCGCATCCCGCGTGATCCCTTGATCAGAACCGTCCAGGTGACGCGCTTCTCACCTGACTGGTCCTTGCCAGGACGTTGCATTGTATGCGCCGAACCCGCCAGGACTGGAGGACCGGACAAGATAGTTTGGACGGCTTGAACGGCATCGGAATTCGAGCCGGCACGGATGATCCGGTCGCGGGGAAGCCCTCGGCGCTCGGCGGCTTCCGCTACGAGCTCGCTGCGCGGCCCACGCACGATGAGCCAGTCCACCACGCTTGAGGCCTGCTCGCCAAGTTCCCGGTGAGCGCATTCCTCCAGCGATCCGAGTTCCAGCATGTCCCCGAGCACCGCTATCGTGCTCCCAGCTGACGTTTGCAGCATGTCCAGAGCTGCCTGCATCGAGAGCGGCGAAGCATTGTAGCTGTCATCAATGATGGTCAGGTCGTCGGCCGGGCGAAGAATCCGCTGGCGAAGATCCAGTCGCACGATCTCCACGGCCTTTTGGATCTCGGTCCAACTCATACCGATCTGTCGGGCAATGGCCGCGGCAGTCAGAAAAGCGATCAGCGTATGCCGGCCCGGCACCCGAGTGCGAACCGGGTAGCGCCGACCTTCGGCCCGAATAGTGAAGGACATGCCGTCTAGCTGGTGGCTCATTACCTCTTCGGCCCGGAAGTCGCAATCACCGCTCAACCCCACCAGCACAGCTGGGGCGACGCCGCTGGCGCCAGCCATGGCACGGGTCCACGGGTCGTCGCCGTTCAACACCGCCAACCCAGTGGGAGGCAGCGCGGCGATCAAGCGGCTCTTTTCGCGAGCGATCGCCTCCACCGTCTTCATTCGTTCGAGATGAACCGGCGCTACGTTGACCACTGCCCCGATGTCTGGGCGGGCAATGTCACTGAGCAGCGCAATGTCGCCGGCGACGTGCAGGCCCATTTCCAGAATCGCTGCTCGGTGCTCGAATCGCAACTGGGTCAGCGTCAGGGGAAGGCCAATCTCTGTATTGAGATTGGCCTGGCTGCGCAGCACCGGCCATCTCGTGCCAAGTAAAGAGGCCAGGATCTCTTTGGCCGTGGTCTTACCGACGCTTCCGGTGATACCGACGACCGTTGTGGAGTGGCGACCCCGCCAGTACGACGCTAGCCGCTGCAGAGCAACCAACGGGTCATCCACCACCAGCAGGTATCGAGCACAACGAGTTCTCTGGTCGGTTTTCACCGCCTGCGCCAGAGTGCGCTGATCCGGCAGGCGCGACAGTACCGCGCCCAGTGCGCCGGCGGTGAGGGAGGCCGGCACAAAGTCGTGGCCGTCTACCTGCTGGCCCGGGAGCGCCACGAAGACGCTGCGCGAGCCAACCAGCCGGGAGTCGATTACCACCTCGGCAACCTCCTGCTGCAAATCGGCCGCGGCAAGACCGCCCTCTCGCACCTCGCCGTCCGGCGATAGGCGCACGGCCAGTGCGCCTGTCCCGGACACGAGGTCGGCTAGACACAACGTCATCGATTCAGCGCATACGGCGACGGAGCGACGTGATAGTGGAGAAACAGCTCTTGAAACAGATTATGCAGCACGGGCGCGGCCGCCATCGATCCCCATGGGGTGTCGCGCGGATGTTGCAGAATAACCAGGATGACGAAGCGGGGATGAAAGGCGGGAGCGTAGCCCACCACGCTGGCGATGGTCGCGCCCTGAATGTAGTGCCCGTTGCCGTCGGCAATGTTCGCCGTGCCCGTCTTGGCTGCGATGTTATAGCCCTTCACCAGGGCGAGCGACGCCTCGCCATCGATGGCCGAATGGAGCAGCATGTTGGTGAGCGTGTGAGACGTTTGCGTCGAGATCACTCTCCCCTGCGATACCGGAGGGTGATCAATAATTCGACCATCGTAGTCCATCTGCTTCACGATCTGCGGTTTCATCATCACGCCGTCGTTTGCTATCGCGGCGGCGGCGCGAATCATCTGAATGGGGGTTACCGAGATTCCCTGTCCGAACGAGTTCGTGTACAGATTGACGATGGTCCAGCTTTTCTGTCCAGGTAGTGGAACGATACCTGGCTCCTCTGCCTGCAGATCGATACCGGTCGGCTGACCGAACTGGAAGCGATGGATGTAGGTGTAGAACGCATTTGTTCCCAGTCGGCCCGCGACCCAAGAGGCGCCCACGTTGGCGGAGTGCTGGAGTACCTGGGTCATATTTTCCACGCCGAAACCCTTCAGATTCCAGTTGTGGATCTTTACATCGGCGATGGTGAACAGACCGGAGTCGTAGAAGGAGCTAGCCGGGGTAATCACGTGGGTATCGAGGCCGGCAGCCATGGTCACAATCTTAAAGGTCGATCCCGGCTCATAGGACCATTGGGTGGCCGGGTTCATGAAGCGGCTTGGATCCCGCTGCGCCGTTCGTGCATAGGTGTTGGGATCGTAGGAGGGGGCGCCGGCCATGCCCAGAATGTAACCGGTGCGCGGGTCCATCACGATAACCGTTCCACCATCGGCGTGGTGTGCTTTGACGGCCTTGTGCAACTCGTCTTCGACCAGCCCCTGGACGGAGCGGTCGATGGTCAAGTGGAGACGTGCGCCGTTGTGCGAGGGAGTAGATACCGCGGGACTGAGGCGGATGTCGTTGCCGGCAGTATCTTTGAGCACCGTGTTCAGTCCAGCGACGCCGGACAGGGGGCGGTCGTAGTAGCCCTCGACGCCGTAGTTCCCTTTGTTATCAGTGTCGGCAAAACCCAGTACTTGGGAGGCGAAGCTGCCCTCCGGGTATGCGCGACGGATGACCGGCTCCAGCAGAATGCCGGGTAGACCGAGGCTCTGGATCTTGTCGCTCATGAGCGGAGAAACGTTGGATGACACCAGAACCGCGTACGGCGAGCTACCCGAAAAGAGATCCTCGAGCGTTTTCACGGGGGTGTTCAGCACCGGACTCAAGGCCTCAGCCGTTTTCGTCGCTGACGTGATCTTACGGGGTACTGCGTAGACCAGATTGGTGGTCACATCGGTCGCCAACAAAGTGCCGTTGGCGTCGAAGATAGCGCCTCTGGTTGGCGCCGCGACCAGCGCGACTGTCCGCTGGGCAACGGCTCTGGCCTGCAGGTTGTCGTGTTGCATCACCTGCCAGAACATTAATCGCGCCACGAGCGCGCCGGCTGCAATCATTATCAACGCCAGGATGACCAACGGGCGATGAGTTCCTAGATCAGTCTGTCGAACAGCGACACCGCGTGCCGTCGCCCTTGCGGCTGCCGGATGGTGCGTTCCAGATGCTCCCGCGAGACGAGCAGCCGACCCTGGAGTCCGCGTGGCGCTGCTGCGCCTTCGAGTAGTCGGCGATACTCCACGCTGCAGCATCAGAGTGAGTCGCCCACGAACGAGACCAGGCGGACCATCCAGGACAGTGGCTCCGATTGGCGTTGCGCGGTGAGGGTGTCGGTACCGGCGGGAACCGGTGGACCGACCACAGGTACGACCGGATACACCCACACGGATTGAGAAAGCGAGAGTTTCGTCATGTGAAGCTGGTTGGTGGCAATGGTGTCGACCCGCTGGATTGATTGAAGGCGAGTGGCGCTGGTCTGTAGTGCCGCATTCTCCAGTTGCAACTGCATTTGTGTGGATTGCTGATACGCGATATTCATGTCGAGGACTGAGGTCTGGCTGGCCTGAAAGAGGTATAGCAGGAAGGCACAAGCGATCAGACTCATGGCCAACGCCAGTTGTACCGGGACCGCGTGACCGATGGCCTTCGCGACTCGCTCTCGACCGAGCAGGGCCGGCCGCACCGCTAACCGGGTGCGCCAGGACGGCCGTGGACTCTTGTGCGCCGTAGCGCCTATACGCCCCGCTGGAGCATATCGTTCGCTAATCATTGCTCGACTCCGTAGCATGGTGGTTGGGGATGGCAGCGGACGGAAACTGTCCGCACTAGGTGGCAATGCGTTCGGCGGCACGAAGTTTGGCGCTGCGTGCTCGCGGATTGGCCAGCGCTTCATCCCTGGACGCCACGAGCGGGCGTGGCGTCAGAATCCGAAGTGATGGTTGATGCTGGCAGACACAGACCGGAAGGCCGGCTGGGCAGACACATTCGGCGGCCTCATGACGCAGGAAGCGCTTTACGATTCGGTCTTCCAACGAGTGGAAGCTGATCAGAACCAGGCGTCCGCCGCCTTGCACGACGCTCAAGGCCTGGGGCAGCGCTCGCTGTAGCCGCCCTAATTCGTCGTTGACGGCGATGCGCAGCGCTTGAAATACGCGTGTGGCGGGATGGATGCGTTCGCGCTGCGATCCTGGTTTGGCCCGCGCTACGATTGCAGCGAGCTGTGCCGTGGACTCGATCGGGCTCCGCTGTCGTTCCGCGTCGATCCGCTGCGCCACCTGCCTGGCATATCGCTCTTCTCCGAACGCGTAGAAGATTCGGCGCAACTCCTCGGCGGGCAGTGTATTGACCAACTGCGCGGCAGTCTGTGGCGCATCGGGTCCGAGCCGCATGTCGAGCGCGGCGTCCTGCTGGAAACTGAAACCGCGCCCCGGCGTATCTAGCTGGGGTGAACTGACGCCGAGATCGAAGAGAATGCCATGAGCATCCTCAAAGTGGCGCTGCCGGCAACGCTCACCAAGGTGGTCAAAATACGTCTGCTCCAGCATCACCCGCCGGCCAAAGGGGCGCAGGCGCTGCCCGGCCGCTTGCAATGCGATGGGATCGGCATCAAAGCCAAGTACCATTCCCTCCGGACCCGACAACTCCAGCACCTTTTCCGCGTGTCCGCCCCCGCCGATGGTCGCGTCGATATATCGACCGTTTGGCACGGGCTGGAGCGCTGCTATGGTTTCGGCAAGAAGAACGGGAGTATGGGTGAAGGTAGACGTCACGCGGTACCGAGCGACAGAACCTCAGCGAACCGCGCTCCATCGGTCTCGAACTTTTGCTGCTCTCGCAGCCACGCCTCCCTGCTCCAGATCTCCACGCGACTGTTGACGCCGGCAATGACGGCATCTCCGTTCAGGCCGGCGTGCTCGCGTAGAAAGGCGGGAATCGTGATCCGCCCCTGTCGATCGAACTCACATGGCACTGCGCCGCTAAAAAGAGAACGAGCAAGGACGCGAACCTCAGGACGTACCTGTGGGAGGTCATCGACGGCTCGCGCCAAGGCCTCCCACGTCACGGCTGGATAGATACACAGGCAGGTGTCGAAGCTCCGGGTGAGTACAGCGCCGTTCCCGAGGCCGGTTCGCAGTTCCGTGGGAACCGCCACTCGGCTCTTGTCGTCCAGATTCCGCTCATACTGGCCGAGAAACACTCTGCTGCCTTTCGCCACTAGCTTCCACAGCTATCCGTTATCGTTCCACTGTCGCGGTGTCCGAGGAGAATGTCCACCATTCTTCCCCACTTTCTCCCACTTCTTCCCACCTGCGCCTATTATTAGACACGGCGCGGAGAAATGCAAGGGGAAGTTTCGAGGCTGAGCTGCAGAGACCGATCCCGCGGGTCAGGCGGCTATTGGGCTGGACAGGCCGGTCGGCATTCGGTCGTTGGAGGCGGCGTTGCTGATCGGCATGGGATGTATCGCGGCTGAGACGATCGTGCCCGTGCGCGGGGTAAGGGTGTCGCCGCTGGGACACCGAGGGCTGGCCGGGGTAGGAACCCGGCCACTACCGGGACAGTGTCTCGAATAAGGGATGCGTGCTTTAACCGGACACAGCTGCCGTAGGGGCCGTGGCTCCGCCCGGCCAGCCCAACGGTGTTTCCCGTAAGTACTGGCATCCCGGCGGCCACGCAAGCCGCGCCAGCTAGGAAAATGCTCAGCGAGGACACCCCGTACCAGAACGGTGACTAGCACAGGGCACCTTGCGTCTGGCGCCGTGCCTAAGCACCGATGCCGACGCCGAACACGGACCTCTGCTAAACTGTCGGCTCACGGACTCACCTAGTGCAGGAAGCGGCGGGGGCCGCTGTAGAACGTAAAAAACCGGCGTGCGCCGCCCGCCGCCCTCGTGTAGGTGGTTAGGGTTTCGTCATCGTCACAGCGTAGCAGTTCCCGTTGTTGTTGTCGATCTCGACCCCTTTTCGGGTTACGGTCTGTACCTCGTAGTAGTACACCGCGCCGGGACTCAGACCAACGTCACCCACTGTTCCCGCTAAGTCGTTACCCTGCACCAGAACCGTATGGGTGGTTGTTCCGGCGCTAACGTCTCGCGTTGCCGTTTCGACTAGGGCGCTGCAGGATGGCCCGAACAGCACGTATCCCTGCCCGGGATTGGCGCTGCTAAAGGTGACGGCAAAGCCCCGAGCGAGATCAAGCGGAAGTGCGCCGATGGTCGCGGTGAGGAGGTCAGTCATCGGCTGCACGGCGGAGTTGCAGGTGTTGGCAAGGCAGCCCAGCCCGAAGTTGTCCTGGATAGTCCGCAACAACGAGTAATGATTGTACGGTCGCAACGACACCGTATGCATTGGGCTGTTTGTCACCAGAATCATGGGCACCCGGCCGCCCCCGTCGTTCGCTGGGCTAGCACAACAACCAGTGTTGGACGCATAGCCTCGATTCGGAGAACTTTGCCCGCTGGACTCGTTCTCGTCCCAGGTCACCGCGATCACTGAGTCGGCCGTCCAGCCCTTGGAGGACTTGATGGTGGTTACGAGTTGCTTGATGTACTGATCGCCGGCCTGGATAAGGGCGTGATTGAGCACGAAATTCGGCGGGTAACCACACGACGGCATACCATACATTTTCGCGCTGGGAGGGGAGACGCCGTGCATGTCATGGCACTGATCGGGAGCGATAAATGCGAAGTTTGGGGCGTTGTTTGAATTTAGATCCGTTGCCAACGACTCGATCGGCTTGATGTTCTGCAGGCGCTTGGGATTGTTCAGGATGTCGTTGTACAACTCGAACGGGTTGTGCTTTCTCACGTACAAACCTGTCCCCGTCGCGGGGAACTGATCGAGTACCGCGCCTATCGAGGGAAGGCCTTGCTGGTAGGTGGCCCAGGTGAGCCCCTTGGCTTCGAGCTGATCGACGATGTTTTGAGCGTCGTATCGCTTGCTCTGGTCGTCGGCGTGCAAGCCGAAGAAGTCTCCGGCCGTGGCTGCCAGGTAGTTCGGTTCGCTGGGGTGCGTCACCCCGTAGTAATTGGCCGCGAAGCTATATTGGTTTGCCAACGAATTGATGTACGGCGCGTCCGCGGTGTTACCGATTACATCCTCGTAGTTGGTGTTCTCCATCATGATGACGTAGATATGGCTGAAGGCTGGCGCAGCGTGCACGTGCGCAAACTGCGGAACGACCATGGATGCGGCCAAGACTCCGGCCGCCAGACCCCGTTTGAACATTGCGCTCTCCTTGTATTTGCCAAGCAATGGTTGTATCTCCCAAGTACCTAATGGTCCGTGTGAATACCAGCATTATGCTCGTTTGATGTCGCATGTGCCAGTCGTGTCGGCCTCCGGTCCCTTTCGCTGTGAAGTAGCATTGAACCAGAACAGAGCGGGAGGATCAAGCGTGCGGGAACTCATTTCGGAAGAGCAGATTCAGCAACGAGTGGCGGAACTGGCTGAAGAGATCAATGCCGATTTTCACCAGGTCGAACTCCTGTATCTGATCGTGATCTTACGCGGCGGCGCCTTCTTTGGGGTCGACCTGGCGAAGCGGCTGAGGATGCCCGTGCGGTTGGACTACGTGCGGATCACGACGTATAGCGGAACCAAGTCCACCGGCGTGGTCAGCATGGTCAGTGACATCATGACGGACATCCGCGATAAGCCGGTTTTGGTGCTGGACGACATTATCGACTCTGGCTTCACCATGGAGTGGATTCTTCGCTATCTTCAGCTCAAGCAACCGGGATTGGTCCGCGTGGCGGCTCTCCTTGATAAACCGGCGCGACGCGAATTTGACGTGCATATCGACTATCTTGGCTTCATTGTGCCCAATGTCTTTGTGGCCGGCTACGGGCTGGACGGGCTCGACGATACGATGGCCAATATTCCACGCGTGATTGCCGTGGAGAAAACAGACGAGGAGGTAAAGATACCTCCTCGCCGCACTCGGTTGCCGATACCCTGAGTGCTTTACATCTGCTGTGGCGCCTGTTGCCGCGCGCCGTCCCGTCGCGATTGCCAGCGCCAGCGGCCGTAGCAGACCACACACATCTCGCGCGCTTTGTGCATTTTTACCTCGCCGCAGGACACACACGCACGTATGCGCGGTTTGCGTGGATTCTGCTGCCGGAGTTCCCGTATCCTGGCCCGGCAACGTTCCTGTGACGCCTTGTAGCGCTCCGGATACTTTTCCCGCCAGCGGCGAGCAGACTTTGCGTTCTGCTCCAGCTTTCGCGCCCGGTGCGCCAGGTAATACTGCCGGTTGTATTCGCGCTGCTTGGCTTTGCGTTCCTCTTCAGTTAGTGCCATCCTTATCACCCCTTCTCGGCGTGGTCGCCCAACCACAACCGTTTGCGCTTCTAGCATACCGACTTTTTTATAAATGTCAACAGCAAATTATTTCGAGAAGACTGTCACGCTACGGATTGCTCACCGCCAGTTAATTTGCGCCGGTAGCGGATTCGGCGAGTCCTGAACAAATTCCGCATCGCGTGCAGGGGATCAGCAGTGATACGAATCGAATGTACTAGTTTTTATGGGGGAATCGGCGCCAGGCCTGATGGGTCGGACGAGATACAGATTGGCCGCGCCGGTCAGCGGGGTGGCGGATAGGAATGCGAGGAGCAGCCACTATGACAGGAATGGAGAACGGGCATACGCAGCCGGCGATTGCTGGGATCGTTCTTGCTTCCGGCATGTCGCGCCGCTTTGGCGCCGGCAACAAGCTGCTGGCTCGCTTCGGCGGTCAGAGCGTCATCTCCTGTACCGTGCAGGCGTACATCGATGCGGATCTGGCGCCGCTACTGGTGGTGGTTGGGTATCAAGCCGAAGAGATCGTGGAAGCACTCGATGGGCGCCCCATTCAGGCGGTGCCGAATCCCGATTTTCTCCAAGGGCAGAGTCGCTCGCTCCGTCATAGTTTGCTCGCGTTGCCGGAAGGGACCGCCGCGGCCGTGATTGGTGTCGGAGATCAACCCCTGCTGCGTCCAGAGACGATCCACAGCTTGATCGACGAATACCTCCGGTCTCATGCCCCGCTGGTGCTTCCACGCTATGCCGGCCGGCGAGGAAACCCGGTGCTTTTTGATAGGCGACTTTTCCCTGAGTTGCTGCGCGTCGAGGGGGACCAGGGCGGGCGTTCAGTTATCCAGAGATATCTCGTGGAGGCAGCGTTCGTTGACGTTACCGACGCGCGTAGCGGGGCCGACATCGACACCGAGGACGATCTTGTCCAACTGGAGATCAGGGACCAGCGGGCTTAAGTGCGATACAGTTGACGTAAGCGGCCTTCAAGGTGATGTACGCCCCGGCACCTGTAGCCCGGCCGTCCTGGCCGGACTGGCCCGCAGGCCAGCAATGTCGGCTCTGTGAGTGGGGAGTATCGTTCCCGCTATGATACCGTTGCCAGACGAATGTTCTCGTGTGCCCCCCCTTGATGAGGTAGCCGCGATTCCCTTAAGTCAACCGCATTGGCCTGTAGTGGGCTACGGCTAGCGGCTTCTGATGGCCGCGCTCTTGTCGAGAGCATAGAACCATAGAGACCACGCCCGGACCCCACCACGGCCCTTTATGCTGCGATGGGCAGCGCTTCGAACAGTACGGCGATACCCTGGCCGCCGCCAATGCAGGCCGACGCCACACCGTATCGCAGGCCGCGGCGGCGTAGCTCGTAGAGAACGGTGAGGCCCAGACGCGCGCCGCTGGCGCCGAGTGGATGGCCGATGGCGATTGCTCCGCCGTTCACATTAACCTTGTCTCGATCGAGGCTAAGCTCGCGCTCCACGGCCAGATACTGTGCGGCGAACGCTTCGTTGACCTCGATCAGATCGACCTCATCGAGGGACATACCGGCTCGTTCCAGCGCGAGTGGGATCGCCCGCGCGGGACCAATACCCATAACGCTGGGGTCGACGCCGATAATGCCCCACGAGACAATGCGTCCGATTGCCGGGCGATCTCCCAGACCTTCTTTGGTAGCCAGTACCACTGCCGCCGCCCCATCCACAATGCCGCTGGCATTGCCGGCCGTGACGACGCCGTCCTGCCGAAATACGGGTGTAAGCCTGGCCAGCGCCTCCGGGGTTGTATCGGGCCTGGGGTGTTCGTCGCGTGCGATGGCCACCATACCCTTCTTGGTCATGATCTCGACCGGCACAATCTCGGCCGTAAAGTGACATGCCTCCTGGGCGGTCGCCGCGAGTTGCTGACTGCGCAGGGCGTACGCATCTACCTCCTGGCGCGAGATGCTGTACTGCACCGCGAGGTTTTCCGCGGTACTGGCCATGTCGCAGCCGCAGAACGGGTCCGTGAGCGCCTCCCACAGATAATCCTCGAATCCAGCGTTGCCCATTCGCAGGCCCCAGCGCGCCCCGCGCACCACGTACGGCGCCTGGCTCATATTCTCCGCGCCGCCGGCCAGAACCATATCGCCCTCGCCTAACTGCATCGCCTGCGCTCCGCTAATCATGGCCTGCAGCCCGGAACCGCACAGGCGGTTCAAGGTGAGACCCGGCACCTCCTGCGGAACGCCGGATTTGAGTCCAACGTGGCGCGCCATGTAGACGGCGTCAGGGCTGGTCTGAATCACGTTGCCAAAAAATACGCCCTCAATCTCGGCTGGCTCAACGCCTGCTCGCTGCATGGCTCCGACGGCGGCAGCAGTGCCTAACTCGATAGCTGAGGTGTCCTTAAAAGATCCGCCAAAGGCGCCGAAGGCCGTGCGCGCGCCTTCAACCACATACACGTCGGTCGTCATTGCTTTTCTCCTCTCATGGACCGCGCAGACCGCGGTAAACAGGAGATCGATCAGTGTCGCCCGTTGATCTCCATCTCTTAGGGGTACTATACGGGCTGGTCAGATGGCAAGTCTATCACGGGTGTTTCCAGTGCTGCGAGGACTAGATCGCCTACCCTATCGGTCGTCAGGCCACTGTCTGCCTGCACGCTGGGAATCTGGCGCGTCACCAACAAGCTGCGGATTGCCGCTTCGATGCTCACCGCGGCCCGCCGCTCACCGAGATAGTCCAACAACATCCCCATGGCAGCGATCGCCCCCACTGGACTGGCTCTATTCTGCCCGGCGATGTCCGGCGCGGACCCGTGGATTGGCTCAAACATGGAAACCTGACCGGGGTGAATGTTGCCGGAAGCAGCGCTTCCCAGGCCGCCCTGGATGGCGGCTCCAAGATCGGTCAGGATATCGCCAAACAGATTGGTGGTAACGATGACATCGAAGCGACGCGGGGCCGATATCATCAGCATCGCGGCGGTGTCCACGTACAGTTCGTCCCGTCCAATGTCGGGATACTCCGCTCCGACCTCGGCAAAGGTGCGGCGCCAGATCTCTTGAGCGCGCACCGCGTTCGATTTGTCCACCAGCGTGACCGTTCGCTGTTTATCGCGAGCCCGACCCAGTTCGAAGGCATATCGCACCGCACGTTCCACGCCACGCCGGGTGTAGATCATTTCCGCAATGGCCGTTTCATCCGGCGTACCCGCTCTCAGGGTGCCGCCGATTCCCACATAGCAATCCTCGGTGTTCTCCCGCACCACCGCCATATCAATGTCGGCCGGTTGTATTCCTTTGAGCGGGCACAGGTGCTCCGCATAGAGGACCACCGGGCGCAGGTTGATATAGAGATCCAGGCCCAGCCGGAGGGTCATGATGACGGACCGCTCGATCAGACCGCGCTCCACTCGCGGATCGCCCAGGGCGCCCAGATACAGCGCATCCAGGGTGCGGTATTCGTCGAGCATGGACTCCGGCATGAGCTGCTTGGAGTCCAGGTACAGCTGACTGTTCCAGGGATACTCCACCAGTTCGTAGCTGAACTCCGCTAGCTGCGACGCGCGTTCCAGCACCCGCAAGCCCTGGCGCACCACCTCGGGGCCAATGCCATCGCCGGGAATAACCCCGATTCGGTATGTGCGTTCACCCTTCACGCTCACCGGATCGCTGATGCCGTAGCTCGTTCCTCCAATTGAGCTTCCGCATATCCCCGCAGGCCGCCCTGGGCCATGATCGCCTGAAGGAATTCAGGGAAGGCCTTGGCCTGATATTGGGTCCCTTTGGTCACGTCGCGAATTACTCCGACGGCAGGATCGATCCCAACTTCATCCCCCTCATCGATCTCGTCAAAAGCTTCACTCGACTCGAAGATGGGGAACCCAATATTGATGGCGTTGCGGTAAAAAATACGGGCGAAGCTGGGAGCCACGACGGCGGCGATTCCCGATGCCTTGATCGATAGAGGCGCCACTTCACGTGAGGACCCGCAGCCAAAATTGCCACCGGCTACGATGATGTCCCCCGGTGAGATTTTGTCGACGAACTCAGCGTCGAGATCGGCCATACAGTACTTCGCCAATTCCTGGGGATCGGTGATATGGCAGTACCGCCCGGGGATGATCACGTCGGTATTGATATTTGAGCCGTACTTCCAGACTCGACCATGCAGTGTTTCCATTGAAGACTCCTTGTGTTGTACAGCGACGGCGTAGGGTGCCGCGCACTTCCGATGCAACGGCGTTTTGTTCTCAAGCCAGAACTGGCTCTTTGCTCATGACGTCGTCCGGGTTGGCGATTCGTCCGGCCACGGCCGACGCCGCCGCGACCGCGGGGTTGGCTAGATAGATTTCGGCGCTACGTGCTCCCATGCGTCCCACAAAGTTTCGATTGGTGGTCGAGACGCAGCGCTCGTGGTCACCGAGTACACCCATATGGCCGCCAATGCAAGGACCGCAAGTCGAGGTCGACACGATACACTCCGCGTCCATGAAAATCTCCATGAGCCCCTCGCGGACCATCTGGCGCTGCACCTCCTGGCTGCCCGGGACCACGATGCACTTCACACGCGGATCCACTTTGTGGCCGCGGAACACGTGTGCCGCCTCGCGCATGTCTTCGATCCAGCCGTTGGTGCAGGTACCGATGATCACCTGATCGATCGGCACGTCGCCAACTTGCGAGATCGGGCGCGCATTTTCTGGAAGGCTGGGGAATGCTACCTGGGGTTCGATCTCGCTCACATCGAACTCAACTTCTTTGATGTAGTCAGCGTCGGGATCGCTGCTGTATTCCGTGTAATTGGTATGGCCCACCGAGGCGAGATAGTCGCGAGTGACCTGATCCACGTGAAAGATGCCGTTCTTGGCGCCGGCCTCGATCGACATGTTTGCCATCGTGAAACGCCCCGCCATCGGTAATTCTCGCAGCGGCTCTCCATGGAACTCCATCGCCATATAGGTGGCGCCGTCCACCGTCATTTTACCGATCGTGTAGAGGATAAGGTCCTTGCCACGCACCCATGGTTGCAGTCTTCCACGGTAGGTTACCTTCACTGTCGGCGGGACGCGGAGCCAGGTCTCGCCGATGGCCCAGCCCACCGCGACATCGGTCGAGCCCACACCGGTTGAGAACGCTCCCAATGCCCCATAGGTGGTGGTGTGTGAATCGCCTCCGATGATGACCTGCCCCGGCCCGACAATGCCGTGCTGAGGTAGCACGCAGTGCTCGATGCCGGCCCTGCCGACCTCGAACCAGCGAGCGCCCTGATCGAGTGCGAACTGTCGCACGCGCTGCACCAATTTCGCGGTGGAGATGTCCTTGGCCGGGGTGAAGTGATCCGGCACAAAAATGGCGTTCTGCGGGTTCGCAATCCTCTCGGCGCCCTTGATTTTCAAGAATTCATCGATAGCCAGAGCGGCTGACAGCTCATTGGCCAGGTTGACGTCGACCTTGACCATGACTATCTCACCCGGTTCGACCCGGTCCTTGCCGGCGTGCGCCGCGAGAATCTTCTCCGAGATGGTCATTCCCATGTGGTTTATCCTCTCTTGTCCCTTATCTCGTGCTGCCAATGCCAGTGGCGTTCGCCTGCCAGATGCTGATAATGCCGCGGATGTCTCCCTCGGTGAGGAGGCAGCTTGACTGCTTGCAGGCGCTAAAAATGGCATCCACCAGGGCTGGGGCCGGCTCCAGACCATTCGCTTCCAGCCAGTACACGACGTTCGATTGGCCGCTCATCGGACCGATATCGATGGTTTGGCTGCGGCCGAAATACTCGGCGGGCACGCCGGAGTACACCCGGTTGGCCAGCCACTGGTCCCCTTTGCGCATCGCCTTGATAACTGCGGCGGCGTGCACGCCGGTGGCGGTGCGGAACGCATCCTTGCCTAGCACCGGGTAGTTCTCCGGAATTGCCACGCCAGTCACCTCGGACACCAGATCACAGTACTCGCCCAGTGTATGGAGGTCGGTGTCGATCCAGCCCAGCAGCTTAAAGTTCACCAGCAACTGATCGATCGAGGTGTTGCCGACGCGCTCACCGATCCCCAGTGCGGTTCCATGCACGCGATCAACCCCCGCGTACGCAGCGGTAAGCGCATTCACCAGGCCCAGGCCTCGGTCGTTGTGACCATGCCAATCGATTTTGACATCTTCACCCGTGTCCGCCACCACCTGTCGCACAAAGGTCACCAGGTTCCAGACGCCCTCCGGCATGACATGACCGACGGTATCGGCCAGACAGACCCGGCGAGCGCCGGACTGTATCGCCGCCGTGTACAGCCGGCGGAGTGTCTCGGGTCGTGCCCGTGTGGTGTCTTCGGTCACGTACATCACTGGCAGTCCCTGGTCGGTCGCATAGCTCACGGCCTCGGTCGAGTGTTGCAGCATCCGGTCAATGGTCCAATCCTCGGCATACTGCCGGATCGGGCTTGAGCCGATAAAGACCGCAGCCTCGATGGCGAGACCAGCAGCCTGAGAAGCTTCCACAATGGGATCGATGTCCACTTTGAGTGTTCTCGCCGCACAGTTGGGAACGATCGCAAGCTTTTGGTCGCGAATCTCGCATGCGAGGGCTGTGACATCCCTGGCGACATCGGGACCAGCACCCGGCAGTCCAATGTCTGCGGACTGGATGCCCAATTGATGGATGTAGTGCAGGATGCGCCGCTTATCCTCAAGGGAGGGGCACCGCACTGATGGGCTTTGCAGCCCATCGCGCAGCGTCTCGTCGTTTAACTCGATGCGCGACTGCAACGGCGCGCGATGCTCACCTTCGACATTCCAGTCGTAGATGAACTCATGTACATCCATAATCCGCAGCCCTCCCTCGGATTATAGACGGCATGTACCGCTTCGCCTGGCCGGCTGCTACACGTCCGACGTCGGGCGACCGCTTAACAGGACTCGCCCTTTTTCCATGGTCTCATCGGGCACAGTCATTCCGAGTTCACCCGCATACTCGATCAAATCCGGCAGGCGCTTAGCGTTCAGGAGCAGCATCTCTAACTGCCGGGTCTTCTCCAACTCGCGACGCAGCTTATCCTGCGGCTCGGGAGGCAACCCAGGGAGGCGCGGATCATGTTCGATCGCCTCGATCACCGTTTCCGGCCCCACCTCACCGGCATACGCCAGCAGGACGGTCTCGCTGACCCGCCCGATGGCTCGCGCCAGGCCCTTCAGCTGAGCAGCATCGCAGACACCATGGCGAAAAGCCGTAGCTCCGACGTCGCCCAGCGCGGTGACAATGGCGTTGCTCAAGACGTCGTACAACTCGTCGGAAGCCGCCGCGGCGTCCCCGCCCGGTCCGATGGACAAATTCTCGGCTACCTGTTCCGCACTCTCACGGTACGGGTCTTTAGCCGAGCGATCGAATATGTGCGACATGCTCTGGTCTTCCTTTCTGGAGGCTGGCGACACTATCTTGGCTGTCCGGGGTCATGCTGTTCTGCTGCGGATAACCGGTGCTGAGGGCTATTTGGCGGCGTGAACCGGCGCGCGAAAGTAAGACACGTAACGAAAGAGTTCCAGGTACATACGCGCTACGTTGGGCCAGGTCATGGGGCGGCTGAACTTATAGGCCCGGTCTTCGACTTGCAACAACTTCTTGCGGTTGCCAAGCAACGAGGTGACGGCGACGGCTATGGCGGCTGGATCCTTGAACGGGACGATGATGCCACGCCCATCTGAGAGCATTTCCTGAGCGTAGGTGAACGGCGTCGCCACCACCGCCTTGCCACATCCCACTGCATAGGCCAGCGTGCCGCTCACGATCTGATCCTTATTGAGATACGCCATGATATACACATCGGTAGCGGCCAGGTAGCGGATCAACTCCGAGTTGCTCAAGAAGCGATTATTGAATCGCACATGACGCTGAACGCCGAGTTCTCGTGCCAGCTCAATCAAGCTGTTTCGATATGCCTCGCCATCCCGCTTGCGAATGTGCGGATGCGTTTCACCGATCACCAGGTACTGGACGTTGGGCGACTGTTCGACAATGGCCGGGAGCGCCTGGATCACGTACTCGATGGCCTTGCTGGGGCCGATCAGGCCAAAAGTGGAAAGGAGCGGCCGGTCTCCCATGCCCAGCAGTTGCTTGGTCCGGCGTCGAATCGCTTCCTTCCGCGTAAAGGCTGGGATGCCATGTGGAATCACATGGACTCGCTCGGCCGGAAGATCGTAGTTGTCGAGGAGCATGGGGACGGCCGCCCGCGCCAGCACAATCACCGCTGCTGCCGCATCGAACATACGCTGCGTGGTGTCAAGAAAGTGACCCGCCGGCTTCGGCATCACCGTGTGCATGGTGAGGACCACTGGTTTTTGGAGTCGATGCATGAACTCAACGATGTACTCGCCGTCCTCACCCCCGAAGAGGCCGTACTCGTGTTGGATATTCACGACCTGAACCCGCGACTGATTGATCTGATCGGCCACCTCGATGTAACTGTCAAGGTCTTCGGTCTCGATCTGGTAGCGTACGCGTCCCTGATAGTCGTGCAGGTCGTAGTCGTACATCTGCCCGTAGTCGTTGACGGCGGCGACCACCGAGAGCCGAGATGGATCGATCGCATCGTAGGCATTCACGACATCATAGGTGAAGGTGCCGATCCCGCACTCGCGGGGTGGATAGCTACCCACGAAAGCGACGCGAGGAACCGAACTCGACGGGCTACTGGGAAGTATCGTGTACGGTTCCTGCATGCCCTCTCCTCACCGTCATACCGCTGCTTTTACTCTACCAGCGCGTTCTAAAAGTGACCAAAAACCTTTCCAGGATTGGGTATCAAAAGACGTACTCCTTTTGGGCGGGTTTGACAGATAGGAAATATCCTGTTAGGCTGTGTTTGCGTTTGCGTGCTGAGCCCATGTCCTTACCCAAGGAGTGGCTGTCCCGGGTTTCAGTGCGACCAAAAAAACCTGGAGGTCCTGGATGAGGAAACCGCTCCTGGCTTTGAGCCTTACTCTGAGTACTGGTCTCGGAGCCATTCCGGTGGCAGGTGCCCTGGCCGCTTCAACGGCAGCCGGTCAGCGTCCCACTCGGCATACGGTGAACTACACCACCCCCAGCACGACTCCCCCCACATATTCCGCACCGACCTACAGCGGCCCCAGCTACAATCCGGCCCCCTCCGTAGCTGCCCCAGCGTCCAACGCCGTCTCCGGCGCTCAGATCGTCAGCACCGCGCTGAAGTATCTGGGGTATCCCTATACGGCCACCGGCAACAGCCCAAGCACTGGTTTCAGTTGCATTGGGTTTGTTTCTTTTGTGTACCGGTCAAACGGCATTCCACTCCCCGGAGATCTGGGCAACGCTCAGGCCTACGCGCCCTCTGTACCCTTCAGCAGTCTGCTGCCGGGCGACATCCTGTATTTTCAGAACACCGTCTGGCCCGGACTTTCCCACGCAGCCATATACCTGGGCGGCGGTCGGTTCGTCCATGCCGAGTGGTACGGCGCCGGTGTGCGAATCTCGTCCTTCAACGGTGATCCGAAAGACGGGAATTACTGGACAGAGAAATACTTGGGCGCCAACCGTCCGTGGGGTGGCGCTGCTGTGGCCTCCATCGTGCCACCGAGTCCCCCGGCCGCCGGCGCTGTTCCGAACGTTGTCGCTGGAAGTGTGCCATCCTCGACCGCGGTGAAGGTGGTGGGTGGAACCGCGGCAGTCGTATCGGTCCCACAGTTGAACGTGCGCACTACACCCTCAAAGACCAGTGCCGTGCAGCAGGTTGTGGTTCAGGGATCCACGGTGACCGTTATAGGCCATCGCCACGGCTGGTACCATGTCCAACTGCAGAACGGCGCCGTTGGTTGGGTCGTGGCGCGGGGCATCGGCAAGAGTAGCCCTCCGGCAGCGGCCTCGGCACAATCCAGCACTGGCGCGCAGCCGACGATTGGCGTGCAGGTAGTGCCGGTTCGTCAAGGCGCTCCGGCGCCGGTCAAGCATCACTCCACCATGATTGCGAAGGTCGATGGCCTCCGGGTTCACAGCTCTCCATCAGTTGGCGCCTCGGTAGTCACCTCTGTGTCACGCGGTCAACGCGAGCAGGTTCTTGGCCGTAGCGGTAACTGGGTTAAGGTTCGTCTCTCTGATGGGACGGTTGGCTGGGTTATGGGTTCTTACGCAAAGGTAGGTGGCTCGTCGCACGGGGCAAAGACGCCGGCAGCCGCTACTCCGGTGGCTGCGACGTACGTACACCACCCCAGCCGCGCAGCCGACAGAGCGGCCAGCGTGTCCATGAACGTTCACAACGGCCCATCCCTCAACCGCACGGTGGTCACCGTAATTGCTGCTGGATCGCGTTATCAGATTGTCAGCTGGTCCGGCAACTGGGCGCGGGTCCTACTGCCCGACGGTACCACCGGCTGGGTAAGCGGCACGCTGCTGGGTCATGGAGGCGCCGCGACCACCGCTATCGCCACCTCTCAGCACAGCACCCGGTCGATCTCCTCGCACGGTTCCGTGCTCACCGCCGGTGTCCGAGTGCACGTTGCACCAGGCGTGAAGAGCGCGGTCGTTACCCTGGCGGCTGCCGGAACACACGTCCGCATCCTTGGTTACCGAGGTGGCTGGACCCAGGTTCGCCTGCCGAGTGGTGCCACGGGATACGTACTGGGCAGCTACGTGCGATAGCTTTTCCCCGATCACACAAAAAGAGCCGCGGGCATTGTCCGCGGCTCTTTTGCGTTCACGAGACGTGGTATGTGATCAAGCGGTCAAAGGTGCTGGCCGATCGCGAATCACCTGGGGCGCAGGGCTGGCTCGATCGTTGAAATCGCGTCAGACGGCTGGTACCGCAGCGCCACACGCTCTATGGTGACGAAATCGGGGCCAGAGCTCGTAGTAGATTTGCCATCTCAATGGCCGATATCGCGGCGTCGTACCCTTTGTTGCCCGCCTTGGTCCCAGCGCGCTCAACCGCCTGCTCAATGGTATCGGTGGTCAGGACACCAAAGATCGTCGGGACACCGGTTTCCAGTCCGACCTGGGCAATGCCGCGAGCAGCCTGCCCCGCAACATAGTCGAAGTGGGCTGTGGCCCCACGAATTACGGCGCCCAGGCAGATCAGAGCGTCGTAACGACCGGATAGAGCGAGCAGTCGTGCGACCAGGGCGATTTCAAAGCAACCCGGAACCCACACCACATCCACGCAGTCGTCCGGCACGTCGTGGCGACGCAGCCCGTCCTGTGCCCCTGCCAGCAGCTTGTCGCTGATAGCGCCGTTGAAGCGAGCTACCACAATGCCCAACCGAAGGCTTCCGCCGGCCAGCTTGCCCTCGAAGGTCGTCATTGCAGGCCCGCGCGCTCCCGAAAGTCCAGGACGTGACCCATTTTTACCCGTTTCGTCTCCAGGTAGCGTTCGTTGTGCACATTAGGCTCAATCGCCAATGGGACCGTCTCCACCAGTTCCAGGCCGTGCTCGGCGCCCCGGCTCTGGCCAAAAATACCGCGGGCTTTCTCCGGATTGTTGCTCAAAAATCGAATCTTGCGAAGCCCGAGGTCGTAGAGGATTTCGGCGCCGATACCGAAGTCACGCATGTCTGGCGGGAAGCCGAGCTGAATATTCGCCTCCACGGTGTCGTACCCCTGCTCCTGTAGGCCGTACGCCCGAAGCTTGTTGTGCAGGCCAATTCCCCGTCCTTCATGCTGGCGCATGTAGACCACCGCGCCGCCCTCGCGGTCGATCATGCGCAACGCGCGGTGCAGTTGTTCGCCGCAGTCACAGCGCTGCGAGCCAAATACATCCCCGGTGAGGCACTCCGAATGCACGCGGACCAGGGTCGGAACGTCCGGATCCAACTCGCCTTTGATGATGGCCATGTGTTGGTCACCAGTGGACGTGTCCTCATAGCCGATGGCGGAGAAAACGCCGCTGTCGGTGGGGAGTTGGATCGCCTCCGTCACGCGGCGCACGATGGGCTCGTGACGGCGCCGGTAGGTGATCAAATCGGCCACGCTCACAATTTTTAGATCGAATTGAGCAGCGAAACGTTCAAGTTCGGGCATACGAGCCATGGAGCCGTCCTCGCCCACGATCTCGCAGATGACTCCGGCTGGTTGCAGTCCCGCCAGCCGCGCCAGATCCACGGACGCTTCGGTCTGGCCCGCTCGACGCAGCACACCACCGTCTCGCGCGCGCAGGGGAAATGTGTGGCCCGGCATCAGTAAATCGTCCGGCTTGGTCTTGGGATTGACCAAAGCCAGGATGGTGGCCGCGCGGTCGAACGCCGAGATACCGGTGGTGACGTTCTTGGCCTCTACTGAGACGGTGAAGGCTGTGCCCAACGGAGCGGTATTTTCTCGCACCATCTGTGGAAGTTGCAGTTCGTCGAGCCGCTTTCCCGTCAGCGGCACGCAGACCAAGCCCCGCGCTTCGCGGATCATGAAGTTCACCGCCTGGGGCGTCACCTTTTCGGCCGCGATCACGAGATCCCCTTCGTTTTCGCGGTCCTCATCATCGACGACGATGACGAACTTTCCCTGGCGGATCTCTTCGATTGCGTCACTAATAGTGCTAAGTGGCATACATATAGGTTCCTTCAGGTCAGTGTACCACCAGCTTTTCCACGTATTTAGCCAGAATATCCACCTCGAGATTGACCTGATGACCGGTCGTTAGCAGGCCACTGGTGATGTGATCCTGGGTGTATGAGACCAGAGCCACGCTAAATCCACGTTCGTCGACCTCGGTCACCGTCAAGCTGATTCCGTCCACGGTGATGAACCCTTTCTCGACGATGTAGCGCAACAACTCGGGAGGGGTTACCAAATACACGGCCAGTGCCGGCCCGTCCGGGGCCACCGTGGCAACCGTTCCCACCCCATCAATGTGACCCTGTACAAAATGCCCCCCCAGGCGCGAGGTGGGCTGCAAGGCTCGTTCCAGGTTCACCGTGTCGCCCGGAGCTAGACGGGCCAGATTGGTGCGGCGCACCGTTTCGGGCATGACCCCGACCACAAAGCCTTGGTCGTCCAATCGGGTTGCGGTTAAGCACGTTCCGTTGACGGCAATACTATCGCCGGGATGGGCGTCTGTGGCGACCACCTGCGACTGGATGACGAAGCTCTCTTGGGGGTTATTCAGATCGACTGCTCGTACCGTGCCGACCTCTTCCACGATTCCCGTAAACATCTGAAATCATCCCTCTTGATAGACCGACGTTGAAGAATACAGGCGAGATATCAGCCTCACGGCGAACATCGACGACCTCCCCTTATCTTGTCGGAGGTTTAACCCGCGTTTGGTATTGGATAGGCAGTGATGTACCGGTCATCAACCCAGGCTCGACCGCGGGCCGCGAACCCGGGCGGCAGGTCCGATTCGGCTGGGGCAACAACCTTGTCAATCAGCCCAAGCGCAAGAAGTGACCCACGCGAGGGACCGCTATCGGATACGAGAATGGACGTCACGTGGCCGTGCCCCAGTTGGACCACTGCGGAATCGAACTCGTGGCGCGAACCGATGTCGGGAATGAGGATGTCGGCATTCCTATGCGCTGACCCGTCGAACAGGGCCAGCAAGCCTCCCGCCGCCGTCGCCCGCAAGTGCGCGTCGGCGTGCCGTTCCAGGCTCTCTTGGTTCTGCGGATGCCCGATTAGCAAGGTAACGAACGGCCTGCCGGTGGTGACAAACGCGGCGTGTGCCTCAATCAGTTCCGCTGCCTCCTCGGCGTGATCCCCCAGATGGATCTCAACGCCACCAGCCTGCAACCGACGCAGGCCTTCACCGTTCACCATGCGATTCGGATCGAGCACTGCCGCATGCACCGTGGAGATGCCCGCATCCACCAGGGCGTTCACGCACGGTGGGGTGCGTCCCCAGTGCGCGCACGGTTCAAGGGTGACGTACAGGGTTGCCCCGCAGGCGTTGTCGCCGGCCTGGCCGAGTGCTTCAATCTCAGCGTGGGCTCGGCCGGGAGGTTGGGTCCGTCCCTCCCCGACGATCTGGCCTCGATTCACGAGCACGGCGCCCACCGGTGGATTCGGGCTGGTAGTTCCCTGCGCCTGTCGAGCCAGTTCGATGGCACGCGCCATGAAATCCGGAGTCGATGTCCTTCCACCGCTGCTCCGCTCATCACCTTGCGCCATTGCCCCCGACACGCCGCCGAGCCGCTCAACCGGGGTTTGTTGGCTCATAGCGTCAGGCGTCTGGAACCCGCGCGGCGGCTCGATATCGCGCATCGGCCTCTCTTCCGGAATCTACTCTTCATTGCGGCGTCAATCGGGGCGGTTTAGACTGGTCGTGAGCGGACCTGGCGGTGCACGCCGCATTGCCTACTCAGCGGGCTACGTAAGGAATGCATCTGGTGTTACGTCAGATTCTCGTTCGATTATCCCAGCAACCACAGTTGCGAGACTTTGCCGCCCACAACAAGCTGGCGCGCGGCATGGCAGAGCGTTTCGTCGCTGGAGAGACGCTGGAGAAGGCCATCGCAGTGGTGCGCGACGTGAACGCGCGCACGATGTCGGCCACTCTCGATCATCTGGGTGAGAATGTCACGTCCAAGCAGGAGGCGATCGAGGCTACCAACGCGGCCTGTTCGATGCTGGCAGCGCTAACCTCAGCCGGGGTCGATTGCAACGCCTCCCTGAAGTTGACCCAGTTGGGACTGGACCTGGGAGACGAGCTTGCTCGCGAGAACCTGCGGCGGATTCTGGACCGGGCCGCTGAGTCGGACACCTTTATCCGCATCGACATGGAAAGCTCTGAATACGTCGATCGAACGCTCGATATCTTTTACCGGCTGTTCGAGACGTACCAAAACGTGGGGGTGGTACTCCAGGCATGCCTCTATCGGAGTGCCCAGGACCTGGAACGCCTGATCGTGGCTAAAGCCCGCGTTCGACTGGTCAAGGGAGCGTATCTTGAGCCGGCATCCGCGGCCTTTCAGCAGAAAGTCGACGTCGACGCCAACTTCGTCAAGCTCACGGAAATGCTGCTCGCCGACGCGCACTATCCGGCGATTGCGACCCATGATCCCGCGATGATCGCGGCCGCGAAGCGGTTTGCGGCCGGCCACCAGATCGCTGCCTCATCCTTCGAATTCCAGATGCTGTATGGCATACGTCGCGACTTGCAGACCAGTCTCGTGGCCGAGGGCTACCGCATGCGCATCTATATCCCATACGGCTCCCACTGGTATCCCTATCTGATGCGGCGCATGGCGGAGCGCCCAGCGAATGTCATGTTTGTGCTGGGGAGCATCGCGCGCGAAGTTACCGCCCGTGGGACATAGGGACCGGCCATTACTACAGTGCGGCAGTGAGGGCCAGGAAGAGGATAAGCCCCCAAAATGCGCATAACACCGCGAAGAGCGCGACCCGTTCGATCACGGCCGGGAGACTGGTAGTGGCCCGGTCCACCGCAGTGGCATTGAGCCTGACAACGTGGGAGTACGCCTCTGTGGTGCGGGTCGGTGCGTAGTTCATGAGATCTTCCTCAGTGATTAGTACGCCTGTTCTATAGGTCGCCTGTCCTACTATAGATGGTGGTGACGAACGGGTCAACCCCGAGATGTAGGGCGACATTGACCGTTTCGAGCTGTGCTTGGTACACTCGTGCGCAACACGGTCCCGTGGTGTAGCGGCCCAACATGTCTGCCTGTCACGCAGAAGATCGCCGGTTCGAATCCGGTCGGGACCGCCAATTACCCTGTCCTGGTCCCCGTATCGGCGGCCGGCAGGTTGGTTCCCTCAGGCGAACAGCGCTGCGATCTGTTCGGCGACCATTTCGCCGCCCTGGATACAGTCGGGGATACCAACGCCGCGGTATCCGTTCCCAGCCAGGAACAGCCCAGGAGTGGCCTGAAGCCGGGCGTGGATCATCGCCAGGCGCTCCGCATGCCCCAGGGTATATTGAGGCATGCCGCGCGGCCATCGATAGACGCGGGTGAGAGTCGGTACGGCGCTGATGTCGAGCGTTGTTCGCCACTCATGGCGGGCCATGTCCAGCAGGTCACGCTCCGGCGCGGCTACTATGTCGTCGTCACCCGCGCGTCCGATGAAGGCGCGGAGCAAGGCGTGATCCGCGGGTGCGCGATGAGGGAATTTAACCGAGCTCCAGGTCGACGCGAGGACCGAACGCCCTTCCTGACGAGGCACCAGGTACCCGAACCCGTTGAGCGGACGAGGAATCGCCGGCAGCGGGAAGGCCGCCGAGACGGTGGCCGTGGAGACATGGGGGATCTGGTGCAAGGCATGGGCCAGATCAGCATCGACTTCGGCCAGCACCGTTGCTGCCATCGATGCCGGAACGGCGACCAATGCAGCGTCCGCCACGATGTGCCCGCCCCCCACCAACTCCGCCTTAAATCCCGTCCTCGATCTACTGAGACGCCGAACCTCGCTCCCAGCGCCTATTCGTACCCGCCGTAGCCGCGTGGTCAGAGCGTTGACGAGTTCCCCCATGCCATCGGGAAAGGAGAGGAATCCGGGGCGAGGCGTATCGGCCGCCCTGGCAGCCTGCGTTGCTTCCAGGCCGCGCAACAGGCTGCCGTACTCCAGCTCAAGAGCGCGTAACTGTGGGAAGGTCGCCGCCAGGCTTAATTCGCGACCGTCACCAGCATAGATACCCGCCATGAGGGGCTCGATCAGCCGCGCATAGATCTCCTGCCCAAACCGGCGGGTCATGAAGGTCGCCAGACTCTCGTCGCCATCTGGTCCACCCGCCGGGATGGAGCGCTCCTGGAGAAACCGCTGTTTCCCCTCATTTGAGAACAGTTGGGACTCGAGGATCGGCTCGAGTCTGGCAGGTACCAGCCCGCTGAGGCCTTCAGGGATGGGAAACAGTGATCCGCCACGCATGACGAAGCTGCGCCGCATCTGGTCGTTCGTGCCCTGGAGCCGGCCGGCTAACCCCAGCTCTGCGCATAGGTCCACCCCGCGCGGCTTGGAGGAGAGGAATGAATCGGGACCGGCCTCTATAACAAAGCCGTTGCTCTGCTCGGACCAGATTTTGCCGCCGAGCCGCTGCTCGCGCTCTAGGAGCGTGACCTCCGTCTGTGGAGACACCTGCTGGAGGCGATAGGCAGCCGCCAGGCCCGTAATGCCACCACCGATGATCAGGACGCTGTGAGGCTGCTGCACCCGCCACCTTTCGTCGTGTTGCCCTCGCTTCACTCTATCGTTGATGCGGTAGGGGTACGGTCCTTGATATGTCAGGGGTACGCTACAATGTGCCACGGAACAGGAGAGGGCCACTCATCATGCCAGAGACCACGACGCCCAAACGCTACTGGATCTGGACTGTTGGCTGCCAGATGAACAAGGTCGACAGCGACCGGGTGGCCGAGACTATGCAGGCCCGCGGGTACCTTCCGGCCGGCAGCGAGGAAGACGCCGATATAGTGGTCTTGAACTCCTGCGCCGTACGGGAGAGCGCGGAACGGCGGGTGAGCGGCAAGCTTGGCAATTTGGCGGAGCTCAAAAGGGAGCGACCGGAGATGGTCCTGGCGCTCACGGGATGTTCGGTGTCACCGGATTTCGATGCTACGCGCAAGCGCTTCAAAGGCGCCGACATTTATTTCCAGCCGACCCGGCTCGACCAATTCACCGAGCAACTGGACCAGGTGTGGCCGGCGCCCACCGAGCCAGGCATTCTCGCCTGCTGGCAGGAGCAGAGCGGTGTCACACAGAGCACAGGCCCCAGCGCGTTTGTGCCGATCAGCAATGGCTGTGATAAGTTCTGCACCTACTGCATCGTGCCGTACCGTCGCGGTCGCGAAAAAAGCCGGCCTGTCTATGAGATCGTTGATGAATGTGGCAGCCTGGTCAAACGGGGCGTCAAAGAGATCACGCTACTGGGCCAGCGCGTCAATGCATACGGTCGGGACTTCAAGGACGGGACGGATCTGGCTGATTTGCTGGTGTTGGTACACGATATCCCCGGTTTGGTTCGCCTGCGTTTTCTGACCTCGTATCCCAAGGATATGAGTGACAAGCTGATCGACACTATTGCGATGCTCGACAAGGTGTGCGAGCACATTCATCTGCCCGTGCAGTCGGGCAGTAACCAGGTGCTGGAGAACATGCGACGGGGGTACACGCGGGAGGAGTACCTGGAACTGATTGGACGCATCCGCCGGGCGGCGCCAGCAATCGCCATTTCAACCGATATCATCGTTGGTTTTCCCGGCGAAACCGAGGAACAGTTCCAGGAGACGTTAGCACTGATGGAAGAGGTTCGGTTCTCCACCGTGTACCAGGCTGCGTATTCACCGCGGCCCGGGACGCTGGCCTATCGGTGGGACGATGACGTGTCGAGGGACGTGAAGAAAGACCGCTTTAAACGGCTCGATCTTGTGCAGAACCGCATCTCCCTGGAGCAACATCAGGCGCTGAAGGACGCAACGGTTGAGATTCTGGTGGAGAGTGAACAGAACGAGCGTAAAGATGCGGCTCAGTGGCGTGGCCGTACCCGGCAGAATCGGCTGGTGTTCTTGCCGCGGGCTGAAGAGAATCTACTGGGCCAGACGATCCAGGTTCGCATCGAGAAGGTCAGTCCGTGGGCCATGCAAGGTACGCTCGAAGGCGCTCTGGTCTGAATCGCGCCATCCCCTGGCGCCCGATTCCCTCACAGCGGGTGATCGAGAAGCGTGCTCTCCTGTTTAATGCAGTCGTCGTTTGCGCTATGATGCTTGGGTGTTGCTCACGTCGTAGCGGCACGTTTCTCAGTACTCAATACCGAAATGACTAACCACCAACGTCCGGATTTGCGGGGTGATGGAAATAGAGAACTTCAACGTAACCACGGAACACAGCGAGGAAGGCAAGAGAGCACGGCGACGTCAGTTGGCACAGCAGGCCGTAGCCCTTGCTATGCAGAGCCGCTGGCAAGAAGCCGCCGATACGAACTCCCGGATCATCGAGCTGGTGCCGAGCGACGCTGAGGCATATAACCGGCTGGGCAAAGCGTATACGGAACTCGGACGGATCTCTGAAGCCCGGAGCGCCTACCAACAGGCCCTTGAGGCGGATCCCGCCAATTTGATTGCTCAGCGTAACCTCGATCGCTTGAGCCGAATCAATGAAAGCGAAGCGGCGGAGCTCGCTCGGAAGGCAACCCAGAAACTCGATCCGACCTTCTTCATGGAGGAGACCGGAAAGACGGGTTTAACGGTCCTGCTCGATACCGGCGACGGCGCGGTGCTCGCCACCCTGACGGCAGGAGATCAGATCTCGCTCGCTGAACGCGATGGTCACTTGCTTGCAACGACGACCGAGGGCGCCTACATTGGCCGTGTGGAGGCCAGGCTCGCTGCTCGTCTGGTTCGACTCATGTCGTCCGGAAACCAATATGAAGCGGGAATCGTGGGGGTCGATCGAGAGGGGGTGAGAGTTATCATCCGCGAAACCCTGCAGGCGCCGGAAAATATCGGCAAGATCTCGTTCACGCCGCGCTTGTCGGCGGATGCCTTGCCTCGTCCATATGTTCGGGAAGGTTTGCTCCGTCGAGCCTCCATGGATACCGACGAGGACGATGAAGACCTCGACGTCGACCTCGAAGCGGCTGATGGAGACGAGGACGAGGAGGATTCATCGGAGTTCAGCTTTAGTGAGGGCGGTCTCAACGATCGATAGGAGACGCCTCGCCTCAGGATGTCCAGGGAAATCGTCTGCCCTCATTCTGTTACACTGGTTACGGCGCGGTGCCCGGTGGTTGGTGTTTCCCCCTGAGCGGCTGTTGAGGGGGAAACACCAGCTACAGTGCACCGGGGAATGAGTATTGGTTGGAGAATCGCGTGCCTGTATCGATAGAGAAGAAAGCGGAGATTATCAACGAGTTCGCGACGCATCCGGGGGATGTAGGGTCGGCAGAGGTGCAGATTGCGCTGCTCACCGAGCGCATCAGTCACCTGACCGAGCACCTGCGCGAGCACAAGCACGACTATCACACTCGTCGTGGCTTGCTCAAGTTGGTCGGGCGGCGCCGTCGACTTCAGGCCTACTTGAGCCGGAAGTCTCCAGAAAAGTATCGAACCGTTGTTACACGACTCGGGTTGCGTAGGTAGCCCTTTTTTCAGTAAGAAGCCCAATAGCTGTTGACCATCAGCCGTCAGTCATCAGTTCTCATACCTCAGCGTGCGGTCGCTTACGCAGCGGCTCCTTATCGTCCAGGGACGATGACCTGAAGTCTGAGAACCGATGGTTGATGGCTTTACCCCATTTCCGGAGGATTCATGATTTATGCAGAGAGCGTCGAAATTGCCGGCCGCGAATTAACGATTGAAACCGGCAGACTCGCCTGGCAGGCGGGCGGCGCGGTAACACTCACCTACGGCGAGACGGTGGTTCTGGCCACGGCTACCGCGTCCAAAGAACCCAGGCCGGGTATGGACTTTTTTCCACTCACGGTGGACTACGAAGAAAAGATGTATGCCGCCGGAAAGATCCCGGGTGGGTACATCAAGCGAGAAGGTCGTCCCAGTACCGAGTCGGTGCTGGTCTCCCGATTGACCGACCGACCCATGCGACCGCTGTTCCCCAAGGGGTTCCGCAACGATGTTCAGATCGTGCTCACGCCGCTAACGGTCGATTTGATCAACGATCCGGACATTCTGGCCATCAATGGAGCCTCAGCCGCCCTGACCCTCTCCGATATTCCCTTTGCGGGGCCGGTCGGCGCCGTGCGCATGGGTTGGATCGATGGCAAACCGGTGGTGAACCCGACGGTGGAGCAACTGGAAAATAGCCAGCTGGATCTCATTATGGCCGGCACTCGCTCCGCCATCGTCATGGTGGAAGCCGGCGCCAAGATCCTGGCCGAGGAGGCGATTCTGGAGGCGCTCCGGGTCGGGCATGAGGCTATCCAGCCACTCATCGACCTGCAGGAGCGCATGCAGCGCGAGGCCGGCAAGGAAAAGCGGGTCTTTCCGTTGAAGACCACCCCCGAGGAATTGAGCACCACGCTCAACCAACTCTTCGGCACGCAGCTCCACGACAACCTGGTACACGCCACCAAGCAAGGACGCGAGGGCGCCGTCGATGAGCTTCAGGATCAGGCCGTGGGCCAGTTGGAAGAGCAAGGCTGGGACGCGGCCGACGTCAAGACCGCCTTTGAGAGCCTGATCAAGAAGACCACCCGCGCCATGATTCTCAAGGAGAACACCCGACCCGACGGCCGCTCACGCACACAGATACGCGATCTCAAGGTCGAAGTCGGAGTACTGCCTCGCGTCCACGGCAGTGGACTCTTCAGCCGCGGTCAGACGCAGGCGCTGACGGTTGCCACGCTTGGGTCTGCCTCCGATACGCAGAAGATCGATGGACTGAGTGGCGATGTCGTAAAGCGGTATATGCACCACTACAACTTCCCCAGCTTCAGCACTGGTGAAACGCGTCCGTCGCGTGGACCGGGCCGCCGGGAGATCGGCCATGGCATGCTCGCGGAGCGGGCCCTGGAAGCGGTGATTCCCTCGCAGGAGGAATTCCCCTATACCATTCGGCTCGTCTCTGAAATCCTATCGTCGAACGGTTCAACCTCGATGGCTGCCACCACCGGCAGCACACTGGCCCTGATGGATGCCGGCGTACCGATCAAAGCGCCGGTGTCGGGCATCGCCATGGGCTTGATTACCGGAGACGACGGCGAGTACGCCATCCTGACCGACATCCAGGGTGTCGAAGACGCGCTGGGCGACATGGACTTCAAGGTCACAGGGACCGCCGAAGGCGTAACAGCCATTCAGATGGACATCAAGGTATCCGGCCTCACGCAGGAGATCATGCAGCAGGCCTTGCAGCAGGCACGTGATGCGCGACTGGTGATTTTGCAGGCAATGCATGAGGTGATCTCCTCGCCGCGCGGCGAATTATCGCCATTCGCTCCGCGCATCACTCGCATCCAGATCAACCCCGATAAGATCGGTACCGTCATCGGTCCGGGCGGCAAGATGATCAAGAAGATCATCGAAGAGAGCAAGGCGGCCATCGATATCGAAGACGATGGCAGCGTTTTTGTGGCCAGTTCAAGCAGCGAGTCGGCCCAACGTGCCATCGACATGATCCGCGGACTCACCGCTGAGGTCGAGGTCGGTAAGCAGTATGCCGGCACTGTCAAGCGCATCATGGACTTTGGCGCCTTTGTCGAGGTGCTGCCGAGCAAAGAGGGCCTGGTACACATCTCGCAACTCGCCACCCACCGGGTGAACCGAGTGGAAGACGTGGTTAATGTGGGCGACAAGCTTGAGGTCAAGGTGACCGGCATCGACTCCATGGGCCGAATCAATCTGTCGCATCGCGCGATCCTTGACCCCGAAGGCGCCGCGTCAGCCGAGAGTTCCGGTGGCCCCCCGCGTGGCGGCGGTGGCGGCGGCGGCTTCCGTGAGCGGGGCGAAGGTGGTGGCGGGTTCCGCGACCGTCCGGACGGTGGTGACCGTGGACCGCGCCGTCCGTACAATGGCGGGAACCAGGGCTTCCGAGAGGGAGGCGGTCGACCAGATTCGCCCCGTGGCAATGAAGGAAACTTTCGGCGCGACGCTCCAGGTGAACCGCGTGGCGAAGGCGATGGCGGGCGCCCTCGGGAGTAGCGCATGACAGCCGGCGACGTCGTGGTCCAGATGGAGCGCCTCAACCAGGAAGTACAAACCTGTACGCGATGTGAACTCCACTGCAATACGACACATGGCGTGCCGGGCGAAGGTCCGTATGACGCCGCAATTATGTTGGTCGGTGAGGGACCGGGACGCAACGAGGACAAGCAGGGCCGCCCCTTTGTAGGGGCGGCCGGCCGTTTCCTGGAGGAACTGCTGGCGGTGGCGGGCTTAACCCGGAAGGAGGTCTACATCACCAACGTGGTGAAGCACCGTCCGCCCGACAACCGCGACCCTCAGCCACAGGAGTTGGCCGCTTGCCGACCGTACCTCGAACGGCAAATCGAGCTGATTCGTCCCCGCGTGATCGTCACGCTTGGCCGGCACTCGCTTGGCACGTTCTGCCCCGGCACGATGATCTCGAAAGTGCATGGCCAGGTGCACGAACAGTCAGGTAGGCATCTCTTTCACCTGTACCATCCTGCCGCGGCCCTCCATCAGGAGCGACTCCGACAAACGCTCCTCGAGGATATGTCCAAATTGACAGACTTCTTGCGGCAGGAGCCACAGGAACTGGAGCACGATCACGCGGGCCGCGCGGATTTGGAGGGCGAACCTCCGGAGCAATTGAGCCTGCTCTAGGCTCTTTCTCCCCCGGTCTCGGCAGCATTGAACTTGAAGAAGGAAGTACTATCTTGGCCAAGCCAAAACTGAGAATTATCCCGTTCGGCGGTGTCGGCGAAATCGGCAAGAACATGACTGTGCTGGAGTATGGCAACAGCATTATTGTGATTGATTGTGGCGTGATGTTCCCTGAGGACAGTATGCCGGGGATTGATCTGGTGATCCCGGATGTTTCCTATCTGCTCGACAAGAAGCAGAAGGTCAAAGCATTTTTTATCACCCATGGCCACGAAGACCACATCGGCGCCATTCCGTACATCCTGCCGCACTTTAACGTGCCCGTCTATGCCACCGCGCTGGCCAGCGGGTTGATGTCGGTGAAGCTACGCGAACGGCACTTGCTCGATCAGTCCGACTTGCGGGTGGTCAAGAATGGCGATCGAATCCCGTGTGGCCCGTTTGACGTGGAGTTCTTCAGCGTCGCTCATAGCGTTCCCGATGCCTCCGGCCTGGCGATTCGCACCCCAATCGGCATGGTAGTGCATACCGGCGACTTCAAGATCGACCTGACACCGATTGACTCCAAGCCCACCGATATCGGGGCACTGGCTCGATTTGGCACCGAAGGCGTGCAAGTTCTTCTGGCCGATAGCACCGGTGTGGAACGGCCGGGCTACACCCCATCTGAATCAACTGTGGGTAAGGCCTTTGACGATATCATTCGTAACGCGCCCGGACGGGTCATTGTGGCCACCTTTTCGAGCCTTATTGCTCGCATTCAGCAGGTGGTTAATATCTCCGCCAAGCACGACCGCAAGGTCGCTGTGGTGGGACGCAGCATGCTGCAGAACACCGCAATGGCGCTGGAGCTAGGCTATCTGCACGACCCGGGTGAAACCATCCAACCGTGGGAAAAGCTGGCGAACCGGCCACCGAACAAGGTCGTGATTGTCACCACCGGCGCCCAAGGTGAGCCGACCTCGGCCTTGAGCCGAATGGCCAACCGCGACCACCGACAGATCCAGATTCGCAAGGGCGACACGGTCGTGCTCTCATCGAACACGATTCCCGGCAACGAGGAATTGGTGTTTCGCAATATCGATAATCTCTTTAAGTTGGGCGCGGATGTGATCTACGGAGCAGATGCTCAGGTTCACGTGTCAGGGCACCCTGGCCGCGAAGAACTGAAGATGCTGCTGAGTATTACCAGACCTAACTACCTGGTTCCGGTCCACGGTGAGGTGCGTCACCTGATCCTACACGGACGCCTGGGCGAGTCGCTGGGTATACCTCCGATGCATATCCTTATCCCGGAAAACGGGCGTGTGATGGAATTTACGGAGGACTCCGCTCGATATAACGGTCACGTCACGTCGAGCAATGTGTTTGTAGATGGCCTCGGCGTGGGCAATATCGGTGATGTCGTCCTGCGGGACCGCCGGCATTTGTCTCAGGATGGAGTGGTCATTGCAATCATGACGGTCGACCGGCGTACCGGCAAGCCGACCGGTCGACCGGATATTGTTTCGCGTGGCTTTGTCGATGGCGATACGGAGGATCCGGTGATAGAGGGAGCACGGGAGCAGTTGTTCCGAGCGCTACAACACCTTCATGGCGGCTCCTCCATGGAACCGAGCTACGTTCAGAACAAGGCACGCGATACGCTCCAGAAGTACTTTTTTCAGAAGACCAAGCGACATCCCATGGTGTTGGGTGTCGTGGTCGAAGTGTAAGACGCTGCTCTTATTCTCGATGCACGAAGCCAATGGCGCCGCGCCGATTCCGCGAGCCGCCCCGCAGGGCCACGACGTGCGAGCTGCGAATGATGACGGTAGCGCCGCTCTCAGCCAGCTCAAAGATCGGCCAGTCTTCTGCTCCGAGCTTTTGCGCCACGTCGTGCGTCGATCCCTTTACGACGAAGCCGCCTCCGGTCGTAAAGACGAACACCTCTCCCTCTGCCGGCTCCTTGTCGGTGTCGACCTCCATGTCCGTGCCTCCTGTTCCGTAACTGCTGTCTACAGCGCCCAAAGCCGAGCGCGCTTTCTACACTATCCCTGTTCCACCGCAGTCGGTCCAAGCCATGCCTGACGAGAAAGCGATACCGTCGCCGCACGATCAGTCCTCGGTGGCCGATCAGTTTACCCGTGCGGTGCGAGATCTATGGACCATGATGGACGAAGTGGATGATCACCATGTCGTCTTTACGGATCGCCGCCACCTCCGCTCCCGAGTTGATCGGCTCGCGAGCGGGAGTTACCGCGTCAGTTGGGAGACCGAAGTCGGGACATGGATTGCCCTCGAACGCGAATTTGATACCCTGCGGGAGGCCGCATTTCACGGCTATCAAGGTCCGCACTGACGCGACCGGACCAGACACAGAAAAGGGAACGACAGAGCATGATTCTCTCTCATTCACGGCCGCTTCGGCTGGCTTTGCCAGTCGGCGGCATCGTGCTCACCGGCGCCTTGAGCATCGCAGCCTATACCGCCCGCTCGTTGAATACCCCGCGACGCCGATCGGAGATGGATGGCTTTACGTTTACCCCCTGGGAGGTACAGGTTCCCTACGAATCAGTCGAATTTGTCACGGAAGATGGCGTGACCATTCGAGGCTGGTGGTTCCCCCGCCAGGAGTCGAATCAGGTGGTGGTGGGCTGTACTGGCCACCAGGGAGTGAAATCCGACTTGCTGGGTATCGGCTCCGGGCTGTGGCGAGCCGGCAACAACGTGCTGCTCTTTGATTTTCGGGGCTGCGGTGAAAGCGATGAGGCCCCACCATCGCTGGCCCACAACGAGCTACCGGACGCGCGAGCGGCGGTGCTTTATGCCCAACGGCGCCTGCCGGGAGCGAGACTGGGCCTGATCGGCTACTCCATGGGGGCAGCGGTGGCGATCCTGGTAGCCGCGACACATGGTTCAGTTCGGGCCGTGGTGGCGGATTCGTCCTTCGCGGGGATGCGTGAAGTTATCGGCCATGCGTTCACCCGCTTTCGATTGCCCCCGTACCCGCTGCTCGGGCTGACCGATACTTTGAATCGCTGGCGGTACGGGTACCGCTTCGCCGCCGTTCGCCCGCTGGATGTGGTGGGATATATCTCGCCGCGACCACTACTCCTTATCCACGGGCAGGACGACCGAACCGTGCCGGCCGAGCATGCCCGCCAACTCTATGCCGCCGCCGGTGAGCCTAAGGAGCTTTGGATCGCACCCGGTACTCCGCACTGTGGCGCGTATTTTGACGATAGAGCGCACTATGTGCGGAAGGTCGCCTACTTTTTCGACAGAGCGTTGCAGTGAGTTCACCCGCCGTGCGCGCGGGATCAAGGATGCCATGCCGACCATAGAAGATTCAATCGAAATCAAAGCGCCTGTGGCCGCAGTCTTCGCCGCGTTAACGGATCCACATCGGACGGGCGAATGGAACCCAAACATCATCGAGGTATGCGACATAACGGACGGGAGGACGCGAGAGGGTACGTCCTGGCGACAGGTTGCCATGATCGCCGGCCGGAAAGTCAACCTCACCTGTCGTATTCAGCGCTTTGAGCCGCCATACCTGGGCGAGCTAGACATAGCAGGCGACCAGCGCGGTCGGGTGCTTACCGTCTGTCGGGAGACATCCGAGGGTACGCAGGTAACCCAATCACTGGAATTTGTTCCGCCGGGCGGTATGTTGGGCCAGATGGCTTTAACCATGTTGCAGCCGATGTTGCGGCGTGAATTGGCTCAGACGCTGGCGCGCCAACGCGACATCCTGGAACGGGAGGAAGGCGCGAAGAGTGGAACTCGGCCTTCGTGATACCGTCGCGGTGGTAGCCGCGTCATCCCAGGGGCTCGGTCGAGCCGTGGCGGAGGGATTCGCCCGTGAGGGCGCAAGCGTGGTGATTAACGGACGCCGGGAGGACCTGCTCCAGCAAACGGCTCGCGAAATCCGGGAAGCCACCGGCAGCTTGGTGGAAGCTGTCCCGGGCGATATGACTCGGGCCGACGACTGCCTGCGGTTGATTACCACCGCGGTCGACCGATGCGGAGCGTTACACACGCTGGTAACGAACGCCGGAGGTCCGCCGTCCAAGTCATTCGAGGATCTCACGGACGAGGACTGGCAGATGGCTCATGACCTCACTCTGATGAGTGCTGTGCGGCTCATTCGCGCTGCCCTACCGCATCTCCGGGCGACCCACGGGAGCATCGTGAATCTGACCTCCATCTCGGTCAAGCAGCCAATCAAGGGGCTGGTCCTGTCGAATAGTATCCGACCGGGCGTCGTCGGGCTGGGCAAAACCCTGGCACACGACCTGGCGCCGGATGGTGTTCGGGTCAACGACGTCGGACCGGGTTCAATCTGGACCGAGCGGCAGGACTATCTCACGCGTCGACGGGCCGAAACCCAGGGAATAGAGGTGGAACAAGCCGTTCAGGATGCTGCGGCACGCATCCCAATGGGACGATATGGACGGCCGGAAGAGGTGGCCAATCTCGTGGTCTTCCTCTCATCCCAGGCCGCCAGCTACATCACCGGGACGCAGATTTTGGTTGATGGAGGCGCGTATCAAGGCCTGCTGTAAGTAGCGCCTGTATGTCGTCGATTGGCCCGCCCTTCCAATTGCTCGATGAGCAACAGGAGTTCTTCGTATCGACATCCATAGTTGGAGGTCGGGCCCTTTTTGCAGCGCAAGCCGTGGCATACAACGTGCGGTATCTAGGTGGCGCGCCTTCGAGGAATGATGACTCGCCCGGACGGCTAGACCGACTATCGTCTACGAGTCGAGTGGCCCACCTGAATGTAGACGAAGGCGGCTGCCGGAATCGCAGTTGTGTTGGTCTCGCCACCACAATCAGTACATGGAGGAATGCCGAATGTCCAAGCAACAGAATGTCGCAGCACAGGAACGCCTGGCCGAGGGAATCAACAGCGGTGATATGGACGTCATGGACGCTGTATTCGCCTCGAACGTGGTCGATCACGATCCCGCTCCCGACCAAGGCCCCGGACCGGAGGGATATAAGCAGTTCTTTACCACTCTGCGCAGCGCCTTCCCCGATCTCCAGATCACACCCGATCGCCTGATCGCCGATGAGGAAAACGTTGTGGTTGCCTACACGCTGAGCGGCACGCATCGAGGTAACTTCCAGGGTGTACCCGCGACCGGCAAGCACGTCAGCGTCCGCGGAATGCAAATCGGACGATTCGAGGCGGGCAAGATCGTTGAGCGATGGGGCGCCACCGATGAACTTGGCATCCTCCGCCAGCTTGGGGTCGACCCGACCGCGTCTCAATTGACCGGAGCCCACCAAGTCAGATAGCGGCCGCTCCGCTCCCGTTCAGTTCTTCGTTTCGCGAATCGGTCAGGTAGGAGTCACTCAACCGGTCGCATACAGCCGAAGGCACACTTCTCCCCATCCAATCCCGACCCGCTTGGTATGGTATTGCTATGAGAAATGCCGATCTGCACGCCCTAATTGACAGGCTTCCCGAGGATGTGGTTCGCCGGGTCGCGCAGGGCGTCCCGGTGACTCTGGTTGTCAACAGGGAGAACGGACGCCTCGAGATGCGCGAGATCGACCCGGAACAGGCTTGGTTCTGGACGTCCGAATGGCAGGAGGGCGAGCGCGAGGCCGACGAGGATATCGCGGCTGGGCGGGTCACACGATACGACAGCGACGAGCAGTTCCTGGCCGCTCTTGAGGCAGATCTCAAGCCCCTATCCGAGTAGTGCCAACTTACGAGTGGACCGTTCGCTTTCGACGCGACTTCGACAATCTCACACCGCGGCAACAGCGTGCTGTTCTCGCCATGGTCCGGATTTTGGTCACGGGTCTCCGAGAGCAGCACTTTGCGCCTCGGCTGCGAGTAAAACGGCTGCAGCGCCATGAGGGGATTCGGGAGGTGACCTGGGCGGCGGATGGCCGAGCCACTTTTGAGTATGGCGCCGAGGTCCGTGCCGGTGATCCACACATTATCTGGCGACGAGTCGGTACTCACGCCATCTTCCGCGAGCCGTGAGAGCTTTTCTAGGTTGGGGCTCCGCCACTGCGATCGACCTTCCGCCGCTGTCATCCACACACATCCTTGCCTTGCAGCCTGCTCGTGCGGGACACTGGATGCGGGTGCACAGCGGCGACCACGACCGCGGAGAACCCTCCGTTCCCCGGGACGAAGTCTCGAGTCCCATCGTCCATCGCTCACCTTGTTGTCGCGTGGCCATTCTGCGTGGACGTGGGCCTCACCCCCGATAACTGACGGCCTCCATCATTGCCCCCTCAGGAGGAAGACTATGACACGACGGACCATCGCTCTAGCTGCCACCATCATTGCGCTGCTCAGCGCGGTGCTGCTGGCGGCCTTGCCCGCCAATGCCTCTCGTTCACACGCGGTCGATCCAGCGACCATTAATCCCGCCCAGTTGAAATTGCCGGACTCGGCGCTGCCAGCCGGTACAGGTATCGATCACAGCGCGGTGTCGGACAATCCCGATGCCGATGCTATCACGACTCCACCCGACAAGTTCCCCTCCCAACTCCGTATCTTGCACCAGACCCCATATGGGAACGAGACACCTGGCCAGCCGAGCCTGGGCCGCCTCACCGGGTACCGAATGGACTTTCACTACACGATCTCGGGAGCCGCTGCCGGCACTGAGTATCTCGCCTCGATCTTTCCATCGGCGGCCAAAGCGCAGGCGGCGATGAACGACGCGATCGGGCCAGGATCACTGATCGCCATCATCGGCTCCCCGCTGGCCCATCAGTGTACGGTGGGTGATGTGTGTAAAGCGTACTCCGGTCCAGTGCCCGGCAGCACCAACCAGGCCGTGGTGGCCATCTTCACCGATGGGCCAATCCTGGTGGAGACCGCGACGCAGGTACCGGCCGATAGGTTTGATGCGTTGGAGCCGGGGATCGAAAGTACGTTGTTCTCACTCCTGGCCGCCGCCGACGTGCAGGTAAAGGCGGTGTTGAACGGAAAGGGAGGCGATATGGACACGCCGACTCCCACGCCCACCCCGACCAACACTCCCACAGCAACCGCCACCGCAACGTCGACCGATACGCCCGTCCCTCCCACGGCCACGCCCACCAAGAAGCCAGTAAAGGTTCTTCACTGCAAGAAGGGCTATAAAGTTGTGAACGGCAAGTGCAAGAAGCCGCCGCACTGTAAGAAGGGCTACAAGGTGGTGAACGGCAAGTGCAAGAAGTCGCCGCACTGTAAGAAGGCCTACAAGCTGATACACGGCAAGTGCCAGAAACACAAGTAAGCTATCCATGCCGGAACGGCCAAGGAGAATCAGGACGATCTGCCGGTTCTCTTTTGGCAGGGGAGTACGCAAAAGTGATTGTCCTGCCTGCTCCCCAGCGGTGTACTATCGTAAATAGATGGCAGATAGCAAATAGGAGGCAACAATGCCACGTTTCAGCACAGCGCCGGTTGAGGAAGTTGCTCCGCAGCGAAAGCAACCGAACCCTTCGGCGCGAGCTCAAATGCAAAGCCAATACCAGGAGGCGTTACGTGACGCCCTGGAGCATGAGAATCAAGCTCTGGTTATTGATCTTGAGCCGGATGACAAACCGCTCACTATCAGGAACCGAATAAAGCGAGCGGCCGATGTTCTTGGTTATCCAGACATAACAATTCGCCGAAAACGTGAGCGAATTTTCGCGTACCAGTCGCAAACCGGCGAGGAAGAGTAAGGTTCGTTACACCGGTAGGTCAGATGCGGAGCGCCGGAAGCCTTCGCGAGCGGGACGGCATTGTTACGCGTGACTAGCAGGGCGAGGCAGACGAAGACTCTGTCGCTCACGCCCTCTGGTAGACGGGTCATGCTAGAATAACGAAGTGCAGGTATCTTGATGGGTTGAGCCAGAAGAAACCTGAGAATGCACAGCTCCACGGGGATAGGATGACTGACTAGAGCCCGATGGAATGTGGTCCCGGACCGTGGTCAGAACGGAAAACAGGCCGGGCAAAGCGGCAAGTAGTTGCACAGAACGCCGAGCGCAGATGTGCAACGAGAAGAGGACAGACACGGGGTACCCATGGCGGGAGCCTCGGACCTACTTACCACTGTATGTGTACAACGATTCGCCATTTGAGGTGGCACTCTGTCGGTGCTTCACGGCGTCTGGCGTCCTGATCCGGGCGGCGGCTCATTTCATGTATGGGCCGAGCAACGGGACGAAGGCAACGAACTCAGTCTTGATCTAGCAGGACTCCAGCAACGTCTGCCGCTGGTGCAAGGTCAGCCCGAGGGGCTGACCTTGGTGCTGCCCTGCGTCGGTGGCCGTCCGCTTTCCTCCTCTGAGAATTCAGATGAGGCAGCTCTGGCGCCGGTGGAGATTAGCAGCATCGCCATCACTCCGGTCGATGCCATGTTTCATCTGCTCACGCTCGATCCCGAGGAACAGATGGGAGACGATCTTCGTTACTGGCAGATCGCCGCGCGCTTCACGCTGGAGCTGCTGGCTCGCGAACGATATGTTCCGGCTATCAACGACCGAAACGTCGCCCTGTGGCAACCGGTCCTGACCGGCCACGATCGTAACCGCTTTGTCCGTCTGGCGCGTGCCATTCCACCGGTATGCCGGGGGGTGAAGGTCAATGGCAACGGCTCGCCTCCTTCCGGCACAATCATGCTTGAGACCTTTCTGCAGGCCACTATCGATGCCCTGTGCCGGCAGTCGCTGCAGCGCTGGGAGCCCAGCGTGCCGGCGCGAGTTAGCCAGGGCAACCGGGCACAAGCCTACATCTGGTTGCTCAGCCTGGCGCGACCACGGGATGAACATACCACGATCAAAATCGACCAGCGGTTGCGCGGCGCCATCAAAAAGTGGCTGGAACCGCTCCAGATCGTGGCCAACGAAACCTTTAAGACGACGTTCCGGCTGGAATCGCCGGCGAATCCACGGTCGCCCTGGCTCTTACGCTTCTTCCTGCAATCGGTTGACGACCCTACCCAGCTCATTCCGGTCGGGCAGATCTGGAAGCAGCGAGGCCATGGTTGGAATCAGGTTCGCGCGAAACAGGGTCGTCCCCAGGAGAAATTGCTGGCGGATCTGGGTGTGGCCATGCGTGTCTTTGCTCCGCTCGAAAAGGCGCTGAAGACAGCGGCGCCGGAGGTGGCACACCTCTCGGTACAACAAGCGCACCAATTCCTGCGCGAGGCTGCTCCCATTCTGGAAGAGACCGGCATGGGCGTGATTGTACCGAACTGGTGGACCAAGCGGCGACGCGGTCTGGCGGCGCGTATTCGACTGCGCCCCGAAGACGCGCAACGGAACGGCCATAGCAGCGTACTTGGCCTGGACACGCTAGTTCGCTACGATTGGCAGTTGTCACTGGGCGGCAAGGGCATCAATCCGGAGGAATTTGCCCGTCTCGCGGCATTGAAAGCTCCCCTGGTACGGGTCCGTGGCGAATGGGTAGAGCTGGTTCCCGAGGACGTGCAGAAGGCACAGGAGTTCTGGGAGCAGAACAACGGGGATACGATTTCGCTCTCCAAGGCTCTCTCCTTGGCGGCGGGAACCAGCGACCTGGAAGGCGACATGCCGATTGAGTCGGTGGAGACGGAAGGGTGGCTCAATTCCCTGTTTGAAAAGGATGGGGCCATCACCGAACAGCCGCAGCCCGCCACCTTCGTTGGCGAGTTGCGACCCTACCAGCGGCGCGGCGTCTCCTGGATGCAGTTCCTGGTGGAGCGCGGCCTCGGCCCCTGTCTGGCCGATGACATGGGCCTGGGCAAGACCGTCGAGCTGACCAGTATGTTGCTGAACAAGAAAGAGGCCGGGACGTTGAACGGTCCGGTGCTGCTGATCTGTCCGATGTCGGTGGTGGGTAACTGGGAGCACGAACTACGGCGCTTTGCGCCATCGTTAACGGTGCTGATCCACCATGGCGCCGGCCGCCTGTCTGGGGACGCCTTCCGCCAGGAGGCGGCCAAGTTCGACCTGGTTATCAGTACCTACGCGCTAACCGCCCGTGACCGAGAGCTGTTCGAGTCGATGACCTGGCTGGGGGTGGTGCTCGACGAGGCACAGAACATCAAGAATGCCAGCACCAAGCAAGCCCAGGCGGCACGCGCCATTCCCGCCGGTTTTCGGGTGGCGCTGACCGGCACACCGGTGGAGAATCGACTCAGCGAACTCTGGTCGATCATGGAGTTTCTCAACCCGGGCTATCTGGGTCCCGCCGACCGCTTCCGCAAGAACTTCGCCCTGCCGATCGAACGCGGCAACGATGCCGGAACCAAAGCACAATTGCGGACGTTGGTCCAGCCGTTCATTCTTCGCCGCCTGAAAACAGATCCCACGATTATTTCCGATCTGCCCGAAAAGCTTGAGATGAAGGTGTATTGTTCCCTCATGCCAGAGCAGGCCTCGCTCTACGAAGCGGTGGTGCGCGACATGCTGGAGCAAATCGAGTCCGCCGTGGGTATCCAGCGCAAGGGCCTGGTACTGTCCAGTCTGACCAAACTCAAGCAGATTTGCAACCACCCGGCCCACTTCATGGGTGACCACACGCTGCTGGCCGGTCGTTCGGGCAAGCTGGCTCGCCTGGAGGAAATGCTGGACGAGGTGGTCGCGGCCGATGACCGTGCTCTGGTCTTCACCCAGTACGCCGAGTGGGGCCGCGAGTTACAGACGTACCTGCGCGAGCGGCTCGGCAAAGAGGTGCTCTATCTGCACGGCGGCACACCTCGCCACTTGCGTGATCGGCTGGTACACCGCTTCCAGACCGATCGCCGCGGTCCCCCCATCTTTCTGCTGTCGCTGAAGGCCGGCGGGATCGGCTTGAACCTGACCCGCGCCACCCACGTGTTCCACTACGATCGCTGGTGGAATCCGGCGGTGGAGCAGCAGGCCACCGACCGCGCGTTCCGTATCGGTCAGACCCGCAATGTGCAGGTCCACAAGCTGATCTCCTCCGGCACGCTGGAAGAGCGGATCGACGACATGATCGACAGTAAGCGGCAGCTAGCGGAGCAAATCCTCGGCGCCGGCGAGTCGTGGCTGACCGAGCTTTCCACCGGCGAGCTGAAAGACCTGTTCGCCCTGCGGCGCGAAGCCGTGATGATGGAGTAAGGATGACCCGCAAGACAGAGTTCGCCAGCACTTGGTGGGCACAACGCTGGATACGGCTGCTGGAGCGATTCGGCTGGAGCGCTCGGTTGAACCGAGGCCGAGCCTACGCCCGGCACGGCAACGTGCTGGATATCGACGTGCAGCAGGGGCTGGTCCGCGCCAAAGTGCAGGGGTCGCGCAAGCAGCCGTATCGAGTCGAGATCGGCCTCAAGCCGCTCAGCCGTCAGGATTGGGACAAGGTTCTCTCCCTTCTGCGTCGCAAGGCGATATACGGCGCGCGCCTGCTGTCCGGCGAAATGCCGCGCGACATCGAAGAGATCTTCAAGGCAGCGGAGGTGCCGCTCTTTCCCCGCAGCGGTGAGGATTTGATCATGTCCTGCACCTGCCCGGACTGGGCCAGCCCCTGCAAGCACGTGGCCGCGGCGTATTATGTGCTTGGCGCCGAATTCGACCGCGACCCGTTCCTGCTCTTTGAATTGCGCGGCAAAAGCAAAGAGCAACTGATGACCGCCCTGCGTGGTGGCAGCCGGCGCCAGGACCGCCCCCAGAGTGCTCGCACCCCGCGAGTCTCCTCCGAGCCGCTCGAACAACACCTCACCGACTTCTGGGAGGCGAGTGAAGACCTGGACGATATTACAATCCGGGTCACTCCCCCACCGGTGGCCCAGGCTATCCTCAAACGCCTCGGACCCGTACCGCTGCGCGATCTGCCGGACGAGTGGTACGGAGACCTGGAGCGTATGTATGAGGTCGTGAGCAAAGACTCGCTGGCCTTTGTCAACGTCACCGGCTCGATACCACGGGCGCCCACCCTGAATGCGCCGCCCAGGGAGGATAACGGGGACGATGCCGCCGCTGCCGCCAATGGCTACACGGAGGATAACGGGGGCGATGTCGCCGCTGCCGCCAATGGCTATGCGGAGGACAATGGGGGCGGAGTCCCCGCAGCCGCCAATGGATATATCGAGGGTGAGGCGGTCGAGGTCCAGCTCCCGTAAGACGCGGTCCTGCCTCCGTCCGCAACCCGCAGTTCTGGTTATGGTAAATCGTGCACCTGATGGAAGGGAGTGGTTCTATGGCGGAGACCGTAAAGACCAGCATCGGCATCTGGGCGTTTGGCACGCTCGGAACTCGCTTCTTGCTGGCGGGGTATCATCCGGATGTATCAGGCGAGGAGCCGGTTGCGCGCGCGGCACGGGCGGCCGCCGGGCTGTCGGACCTGTACGACGGGCTGGAATTGCACTATCCCGGCGAGATAGCGGAAGACAACGCGGCAGCCATCGTGGAGGCGATCCACCCGATGGACATCTACTGCTTGTGCTCCGGCGCCCACACCCTGCCCAAACACGGCCGTGGCGCGCTCACCAATCCGGACGCCGGGGTGCGAGAGGAAGCGCGCGCCGCCAACCGGCGGGCGATCGATCTCTGCGCCCAACTCGGCGCCCATATGGTGATCTGGCCTGGTATCGAGGGCTACAACTACCCCTTTCAGGCCGACTACACCAGCCAGTGGACCTTCTTTTTAGAGGGAATAGCAGACGCCGTGGAACATGCCAACCAACGGAGGGTCACCGTCTTTCTGGAGCACAAGAACAGCGAGCCGCAGATGAAGATTTACATGCGCGACATGGGCATGTCCATCTTCGTGATCCGCAAGCTGGCCGCCGAGGGAGTCGATACCACTCGCTGCAAGATCAATATGGACTGGCAGCATCTGATTATGAACGGTGAGAACCTGGCGGAGTACGTCGAGATTCTGGCCATGGAGGGACTGCTGGGTCACCAGCACGCCAACTCCGGCTGGGGCAGCTTCGACGACGACAATATCGTGGGCGCTACCCGATTCATGGAGACCCTGGAGGTGGCCCGGAGCCTGCGCAAGGTTGGATACGGAGAGCACGGCGAACGCCTGGGCATGGACCTCTACCCGTACACCGAGGACGCCACTCAGGCGGCCCGGCAGAGCCTGCTCCAGTGGCGCTTCATCGACGGCATTGCCGCCAGACTGGATGAGGATGCAATGCGAGAAGCGCAAGCCATGAAGGATGCTCTGGCGGCTCAACGCGCCGTGTTTCGAGCGCTGGGCATGAGCCCCGAGATGGCCCAACAAGCCGTTCCACCCCGGGCGCCTTCCAGCCGGTCGTGACCTATCTGCTCGGCCTGGACCTTGGCACCTCGGGAGTGAAGGCGCTGCTCCTTCCGGTGACGGAGGAGCCCGACGCACAGTCGTATGCCGCGACCGCGGAGCTAACGCTCAGCACCCCGTACCCTGGATGGAGCGAGCAAAGCCCCGCCGATTGGTGGACCGGCGTGACGCAGGCTATACGCACGGTGCTGGAGATCAGCGGCTTGGCGTCGAGCGAGATCGCCGGGCTAGCGACCTCAGGCCAAATGCACGGCGCCACGCTGCTCGACGGCGCCGGCGAGGTGGTGCGGCCGTGCATTCTCTGGAACGACCAGCGCAGCGCGCCGGAGTGCGCTGAGATCACCGAGCAAATCGGGCTGGATCGCCTACTGGAGTGGGTGGGTAACCCGGCGTTGGCCGGCTTTACCGCGCCCAAGCTGCTCTGGGTGCGCCGTCATGAGCCGCCGGTGTGGTCACGTACCCGCACTGTTCTGCTCCCCAAGGACTACATCAATTACCGGCTGACCGGGAATCGCACCACCGAGCTGTCGGACGCCTCGGGAACGCTCCTGTTCGACGTGGCACAGCGTTGCTGGTCCGCCCCGATGCTGGAGTCGCTGGGACTGTCGCCCAATCTTTTACCTTCAGTTCACCTCTCCACGGATCAGGTTGGCCAGGTGAGCCCACAGGCGGCCAGGGATACCGGACTGCGGCAGGGGATGCCGGTGGTAGCGGGTGGGGCCGACAATGCCTGTGCGGCGGTGGGTATGGGGGTAGTTCGGCCGGGTGAGGTCATGGTCAGCCTGGGCACCTCCGGTACGGTGCTGGCGCCCACCGCGCGGGCCGAGGTCGATCCGGCCGGTCGCCTTCACACCTTCTGCCACGCCGTCGAGGATACCTGGTACGTCATGGGAGTGGTACTGTCGGCGGGCGGTGGCCTGCGCTGGTTCCGGGACACTCTAGTGCAGCCTGAATGGCAGATCGCCGCGGACGAGGGGCGCGATCCGTACCAGGCGATGCTGGAAGCGTGCGGCGCGGTGCCGGCTGGTAGTGAAAGCCTGATCTTCCTGCCCTATCTGACCGGGGAACGCACTCCTCACGGCGATCCGCACGCTCGCGGAGTTTTCTTTGGGTTATCGCTGCGCCACACGCGGGCGCACCTAACCCGCAGTGTGATCGAGGGAGTGGCGTACGCCATAGCCGATTCCACGGACCTGATGCGGCGGCTGGGCCTGGATCTCAATCTGGTCCGTGCCACCGGCGGGGGCGCGCGCAGCGCGCTCTGGATGCAGATACTGGCCGATGTGCTGGAAACCAGGGTTGCCACCTCATTGACCGATACCGGCCCCTCCCTGGGCGCGGCGATCCTGGCCGGGGTGGGCGTGGGAGTGTATCCATCCGTTCCCGCCGCGACGCAGAGGCTGGTAACGATGCGAAGCGCGGTCGAGCCGGATACGGAGGTTGACCTGTACCGAGGGTACCGCACCCTGTACCAACGTCTCTATCCCGCCCTCAAGGAGCACTTCGCCACGCTAGCCGGCCTGGAGGACCAGCAACCGGGTCCGTGATGCTGCCGCATCTGTTGGATTGCGGACCGGCCGTCCGTACATCGTAGGAACGACGTTCACGTCGTCGCGGTGGCGCCGCCCTGATGCCCTTCTTTGCCTCCCACCGCTGTTCTAGCGAGAACGGTGCACCCAATCTGGCGCATCGTCTCCGCCGCAGCCTGAAGACCGTTCCTACCAAGTAGGTTCATGATCAGATGACCACGATGCCTCATGAGCGGTACTGTCAAGATCGAACAGTTAGTTCTTTACGTCCCAGCTTCCCCGCTCTGCTGGCCGCGAGACAACGCCTGCTTGATGACCTCAACGGAGAGCAGCGCGCACTTCAGCCGAGCGGGGGAGATGGACGGTATGCCCATTTCTTCGAGTACCGTCTCGCGGTTTATAGCGCCTACTTGACCGACGTCCGAGCCTCGGAGCAGGTCGCACATCAATTCGGCCGAGGCCTGACTAATCGCGCAGCCGCGTCCCTGATAGGCAAGCTCGACAATGTGGCCGTTTTCCACGCGCAACTCGACGCGAAGCATGTCTCCGCACAGCGGGTTCTCGTCCTCTGCGGCGTGCGTGTGTCCCGCCACCGAGCCGCGATGCTGGGGGTATTTGTAGGCATGCTGAATGATGTCCGTGTAGAGGCTGCTCACGACGCCATCACCCGCTGCGCGGCCTCGATTCCCTCCGCCAGCAGGTCGATCTCAGACCCCCGGTTGTAGACGTAAAAACTGGCGCGGGTGGTGGCGGGAACGCCGAGCCAGTCGTGCAGTGGCTGTGCACAGTGGTGACCGGCGCGCACGGCGATGCCGTGCTCGTCCAGCAGCGAGGCAAGATCGTGCGGGTGAATACCCTCGACCGAGAAGGCCACCAGCGCCCCCCGCTCCTCCGGGCCGTGTACCGTGACGCCTGGCAGCGCACGCAGCCGTTCCATGCCGTAGGCCGCGAGCCGGCGATCGTGTGCGGCAACCGCCTCCATGTTCAGCCCCTGAAGATAGTTGACGGCCACGCCCAGTCCCACCGCGTCGCCCACGCTGGGGGTGCCAGCTTCGAACTTCCAGGGCAGCTGATTCCAGGTGGAACTCTGTAGGTCAACCCGGCGGATCATTTCGCCACCGCCCAGAAAAGGCGGCATCTCTTCCAGGATTGAGCGACGGCCGTAGAGTACGCCAATTCCCATGGGTCCCAACATCTTGTGGCCCGTAAAGGCCAGAAAATCGACGTCCAGCCGGCGCACGTCGACGGCGAGGTGTGGCACCGCCTGGGAGCCGTCCACTAGATACACCGCCCCGGCCGCGTGGACTCTCCGGGCAATCTCCTCGACGGGCACGATGGTGCCCAGTACGTTCGAGATGTAGGTGGTGGCGACCAGCTTCACCCGGCCGCTGGCGAGATGCCGATCGAGGCTGTCCAGATCGAGCGTGCCATCCGGCAGAAGATCGATATGTGCCACTTCCGCGCCGGTTTCGGCGGCCAGCATGTGCCAGGGCACCAGGTTACTGTGGTGCTCCATGGGGGTCAGCAGAATGACATCCCCCACCTGGATATGCCGGCGGCCCCAGGTGTAGGCCACCAGGTTAATAGCCTCGGTGGCGTTGCGGGTGAAGATCGTCTCCTCGATGCTCGCATTAATCCAGGTCGCGATAGTGGCGCGGGCCGCCTCGTACAGCGCGGTTGCTTCCTCGGCCAGGGCGTAGATGCCACGGTGCACGTTCGCATTCGAACGGCTGTAGTAGTCGTTGACGGCGTCGATCACCGCTCGCGGTTTCTGCGAGGTGGCCGCACTATCCAGATAGACGAGCGGCTGATCGCGCATACTGCCGTCGAGGATCGGAAAATCCAGACGCACTGTCTGAACATCCAGCTCGTGGGCAACGGATGGTGCTGTGGTCATTCCAGATCCTTTATACGTAAACCTCACACGAGGGCCTTATCTGAGCGTAGCAGGGGAGTTGGTGCGTACCATAACGTATGCGGACCTTCACGCCGTTGATTCTTTGCACCATCGTCGCCGGTCTGGTGCTGAACAGCTCCGAGGCGGCTTCCACGCCGAGTCAGGCGATGGTTGGCGCCGCGCCTTTCCGTATCACCCTGCGCCCACAGCCGGTCGTGGCAAGGTCGCTACGCCTCCACCTAGTTTCGGACCTTGCTCACCTCCATCGAGCGATCGGTCGAGACCTACGAAGCTACCCGGCACACCTCAGCATTCAGGTGTACGCGTCGCATCGATCCTTTGCTCGGGCACTCTGGCGCACACAGCGAACCCGGCCGCAAAACGAGCTGGACGACACCAGTTCCGTTGTCCACGACGCACTGCTGCTCGGACCTGCGCCATCCGCCTATCTCTGGCACAATCTCGCGCACGTGTACACCGAATGGATCATCGACCGCACTGTCGGCAACCGCTCCGATATCCTGCCATCCGACCCGTGGCTGTACGACGGACTCGCTGAGTACGAAGCGTACCGGCAGCCGCCGCACGGGTTGCGGTGCTCCGCCGGGAGCACGCCGCCCTTCGATGTCACCCGGATTCGCACCGCTCAACAGTGGCTGGCGGTGCGCGCCGGCCCGCTGGGCTCTCTCGAATACTGCCTCGCGTACCTGAGTCCGCGTTCGTTGGTGCAGCGCGTTGGGTGGTCGGGGGTGGTGACTATTTTGCATCGCTCGGGTGACTGGCATCGGGTCGCTGAACGCCTGAGACACATCGTGGATGGCTGAATCGTGAGCTAGGGGCTGGGAGTACGGCCCTCGGCGAGTTGCCGGAGGCGCTGATTACGGCTGGCCAGCAGGCCGGTGAGATACCGCTGCAGAACAAACGCATCGAAGAGCCTTCCGAGGATTCCGAACGGCGCCAGGTAGGCGACAGAATCGTGGATCAGCGTGCCCGTAGGCAGCGGTTCGAATCGGTGCACATGCCTCCAGGATGCGAAGGGGCCGTGCTGCATGGCATCGACAAAGTAGCGGGGCCGCTCCACCTCCACGATCTTCGAGGTCATCCGCCACGGAAGCCCAAAGTGTACTGCTCGCCAGGTGACAGAGTCTCCCAGATGGAGGGGACCGGAGGTCACGCCCCCCACCACTCGTGTGGTGGAATCCAGTTGGACCTGGACATCGACGTTTAACACCAGGTCGAAGCAGGTCTCGGGCGAGGCCGGCACATGGGTGGTCAGCTGGATGATCGGCAAATGTCTTTCCTCTGCCTCTGGTCTCAGTGTCGCTCACTGTACTCTATGCTATGACGTTCTCGGACGAACCGGTTCTGGTGACGGGCGCCTCCGGCTACATTGGCGGCCAGCTTATCTCGGCGCTACTGGCTCGAGGCACGGCGGTCAGGGCGCTCTCCCGCCATCCGGGACAGCTGGCCGAGCTGCGCCAGAGAGGCGTGGAGGTGGTGGCCGGTGACCTGCTGGATCGCTCGTCCCTGCGCGCCGCGCTCCGGGGCGTCCGTGCGGCCTACTACCTGGTGCATTCCATGGGTAGCGGTCGTTCGGAAGAGGCCTTCGCGGCGATGGATCGGTACGCCGCTCAGAACTTCGCGCTCGAAGGTGCGCATCTGGAGCGAATCGTCTACCTCGGTGGCTTGGGGAGGCTCGACGACTCGCTGTCGCCACATCTCACCAGCAGGCTGGAGGTAGGCGAGATTCTGCTGGAGGGCCGGGCGCCGGCCACCGTACTGCGGGCGGGTATGGTGATCGGCCGTGGCAGCGTTTCATTTCAAATGCTCCGGTCTCTCGCCAATCGCCTGCCCGTCATGCTCTGCCCGCGTTGGGTGGAGACGCGCACCCAACCTATCGCGGTCGCGGACGCGCTCGCCTATCTGGTGGCGGCACTGGACACGCCTGCCGCCGCCGGACGAACCTTCGAGATCGGCGGGCCAGACGTGCTGACCTACCGCGAGATGCTAGAGCGCACGGCGCGAAGCCTGGGAAAGCGGCCGGTGATCGTCACGGTACCGGTCCTGACGCCAAGACTCTCGGCCTACTGGGTCGACCTGGTCACCGCCATTCCAGCGTCCCTCGCCCATCCCCTGATCGAAGGTTTGAAGAACGAGGCCATCGTCCATGACGACACGGCTCGTGAGGTGATGCCGATTCCCCTCACGCCATTTGATACCGCAGTGAGACGAGCAATATAGCGAGACGGTTGACGTAAGCGGCTCTCAGGCCGCCGTACGCCACGGCCGCCTGTAGCCCGGCCGGACTGGCCGAACTGAAACGATGGTGTCGGCCTGCGGGCCGATCCGGTACGCAAGGGGACGGGCTACACGCCGTTCTCGACCGATGACGACCTCCAGGTAGCCCCACCCTCGTGCCGTCTCCGTCCGGTAGCCCGGCCGTCCTGGCCGGACTGGCCCGCAGGCCAGCACGTCCTGTGCCCTCCCACGGTGATGCCAATGCAAGACGGATGTCCCCCCGTGCCCCCTTGGCGGGCTATCCGCGATTCTCTTCAGTCAACCGTATCGGGCAATATTAATCTACGTCATCATGCAGCCCTGCAAGGACGGGCCGCTCCGTCTGGTGCCACAGCCAGCGAGAGGAAAGAGCGGCACGCCAGGCTGGATTCAGTACAGTAAACAGTGAGCACATGAGTCACCTGGACATGCGGTTCGTGTCCGCGCGGGATGTCGAGCAGCTGCACCTGACGGCGCAGGACATCTTCGAGGCGGTTGAAGAGGCGGTTCGTGCGCAGGGCAACGGGCAGGTGGTGCTCGAGCCACGCATGCACCTGGTACCTCCCAACGGCGGTCGTGGACACTTTAACGTCCTGCGAGGACATCTCGGGTCGCAGAACGTGAGCGGCATCAAGGTGGTCGGGGATTTTGTCGATAACCACGCACGGGGCCTACCCAGCGAGCTGGCCTTAATCACCCTGTACAGTCCGGACACCGGAGCTCCCCTGGCGATTGTTGACGCTACCATGATTACCGCGGCCCGCACTGGAGCCGTCACGGCTCTGGGGGCGCGATATCTCGCTCGCCCGGACAGCAGAGTGCTAGGCCATGTCGGTGCGCGTGGCACCGCCTGGTGGAATGTCACCATGCTGGATCACCTATTCAATTTCGAGGAGATCCGAGTTACCAGCCGGCGGCCGGAATCGCGCCAGGCGTTCGCGGCGCAGTTGAGCGAGCATTTGGGGAAACCGGTAAGAGCGGTGGCGACGTCGGAGGAAGCGCTGCGGGGCGCCGACATCATGGTGGAGGCGTCGCGGCTGACATCGCCTATCGTTCTCCTGCGCACGGAGTGGGTGGCGCCTGGAACTCTGGTCATTCCGTACGGCACCGTCAGCGCGGTTGAGCTGTCGCTGACCGAGGTGATGGATAAGGTGGTGGTTGACGATTGGGGACAGGCTACCGTCGGGCCGTTTGGAGCCTTACGCCGCCATGTCGATCAGGGTTTGCTGACCAGAGATACGTTATATGCGGAGTTGGGCGAGATCGTGGCTGGTTTGCGCCCCGGGCGAGAAAGCCCGGATGAACGAATTCTGTTCTGGCACCGGGGGCTGGCGACCACCGATCTGGCCGTGGCCCATCTCATCTGGCGTCGTGCCGAGGCGCTCGATCTGGGCGTCGTCCTTCCCTATCGGTAGCAACGTGTTGAGCAGTCCATCATCCGTCAGATTGTGGCAGCCGGCCGATCTCACTCTCGAGGCCTTCGAACAGATCGTGTGGGGCGGTAGCTCTGTTGTTCTCGATCCCGCTCTCTTGAACCAGGTGGCTGCGAGCCGTGCCAGGATGATGGAGGTCCTGGCGGACGGGCGCGACGTCTATGGCGTGACGACCGGGATGGGCTATCTGGCCGGTGTGCGGCTCAGTGAGGCAGAGCAACAGAATCAGCAGGCCAATCTGTTGCTGGGACGCGCGGTGGGCGGGCCTCCCTTGTTAAAACGCGATGAAGCTCGGGCCGTTCTGCTGGCCCGATTGGCCGGATTCCTGAGCGGCCACGCGGGCGTGACCGCGGAACTCTGCCAGTTCCTGGCGGACCGCTTGAACGACGATTTCGTTCCGGCTATCCCCCGTGAAGCTATGGGTTGCGCCGGGGAGATCATCCCGCTGTCGCACGCCTTTCAGACTTTCATCGGCGTTGGCGAGGTGCTATGCGCTGACGGCGCCGTGCAGAGCGCCGTCGACGCGCTGGTCGAGCGCGGCGTGGCGTCGTACCAGCCCGCCATCAAGGAAGGGATCGCGCTGCTGGCGGGGGCGCCAGGAGCGCTGGCCCTAACCGCGGTTCATCGACGCACTGTTGCCGTCCTCAGCCGCCAGTTACTGGTGGCCGCCGCCTGCGCCATCGATGCGATGCGCGCGCCCTTGAGCCCCTATGACCCGGCAGTCGCCAAGCTCGCCGGTGATCCGATTATGGGGGAAATCCTCGAACAGCTCGGCGCCCTGCTCTCCGGTTCGGACCCGGAACGTCCCGCCAAGCAGGCGCCGGTGTCATTCCGTGTGATCCCGCAGGTGTTGACGCATCTGGAGCGGGTACGTAGCCGGGTTGAAGAGAGCGTTCGTCGCGCCCTGGTCGCGGTCACCGACTCGCCCGCCTTTGTGGACGATCGTTTCGTTACCAGCGGCGGGTTTCACGCCATCGAGCTGGCGGCTGCCATGGACTCGCTGTGCATCGCGCTGGTACAGGCCGCGGAGTTGGCGAGCCAGCACATACATCGGCTGCTCGATCATCGATTCACGGGTTTGCCGGATCAGCTCACGCCGCGCCCCGGTTTGCAGGCCGGCCTAGTGGTGGTACACAAGCGGGTGGTTGGCACGCTCAATGAGCTGCGTCGCCTGGCCACGCCCGCGACCATTGGTTTGATGGACACCTCGCTGGGTCAGGAGGATGCCATGACCTTTTCATTCGAAGCAGCCGAAAAGCTGCACCGGGTGGAGTCACTGCTTCGGGACGTCATTGCCTGCCAGCTACTGGTAGTTCGCCAGGCCTGGGCACTGCGTGATGCTCCGGTAGCGACCGGCCTCCACGACCATTTCGTCCAGCTCGCGTCCGCTATCCCGCCGGTCGAGCAGGACCGCCCGCTCGGATCGGATATCGGTGTGCTGGTTGAGCTTTTGTGCTCCGGCGTCTTTCAGTGAGGCAACGAAACCCCCAATTCGGCGGCATGCGACATCCATAGGCGGACGGTTTGAGCGGACTGGAGTGTTCGGCAAGGATAGGAGTGGTCCGCATCCGTGAGCCACCGTGGCAACAGACGAAGAGCGATCATGTGTCAGATGCTGGTCATTGGTCCGGTAGGGGCCGTGGCTCCGCCCGGCCCTCCTTCGCTCTCTGCGGTGGACACCATTACCCACCGGAAACATCCGTGGGCGGGACGGGCAGGAGCCACGTCCCCTATGCCAGGACTGTGCCTAAGGTCAGGACAGTGCAAACTCGGAACCACGGTCGGTTGGCTCATCGGGTGAACGAAAAATCTCAGAACCGTCCGCTCATGAATTGTGCGATGATGGGCACGAGAGGTCCGTATTGACCGAGTTACAGACCGATATTGCGGTGGTTGGGGTAGGCGCGATGGGCAGCGCCACCCTCTGGCGACTGGCCGAACGCGGCGTGCCTGCCATGGGCTTCGAGTGCTTCGAGCCGGGGCACGACCGGGGTTCATCGCACGGCGAGTCTCGCATCTTTCGCACCGCATATCTGGAGGGGCCGGGCTACGTACCATTGGCGCAGCGGGCGGTGCAGCTCTGGCGGGAGTTGGAGCGAGTGAGTGGAGCCGATTTGATGGTTCAGAATGGCGCTCTCACCCTGGGGGCACGGGACAGTTCCGTTATCACCGCCACCATGCGGAGCATTCGGGCCTACGATCTGGGACACGAGCTGCTCGATGAAGATGAACTTCGCGCTCGCTATCCGGCACATAGAATAGCGGCGGGAGAGGTTGGCATTCGCGAGGACCAGGGCGGCCTGGTGCGCCCGGAACGAGGTATTCTCGCCGCCGTGGCTCGGGCCGAAGACCTCGGCGCCCGGGTTTATCGAGGGGTAAAGATCGATCGGATTGAACTCGAACCGGATGGTGTCCAGCTGACCGCCAAGGACTTCGTCTGTAAAGCCCGTCATGCAGTGATCTCAGTAGGGAGCTGGCTTGGAACGCTCCTTCCGGAACTCCAGCTACCGTTGTGCGTCACGCGACAAATTCCCGGGTGGTATCCCGTCGACCGTCCGGAATTGTTCGCACCCGAACGGTTTCCGGTCTTCATTCGCGATCTGGGAGGTCTCGACCGTTTGGGTGGCTCGATCGCCGAGGACAGCTCTTTTTATGGCTTCCCGACCCTCGACGGAAAGACGATCAAAGTGTCGATCCATCGTGAGGGTCCCCTGACCGACCCGGACCATCTAGATCCCACTATCACGCCGGACGACATCGTGCAAGTGGAGGAGTGCATCGAGCTCTTTCTGCACGGTGTCGCCACCGAGCCGGTGCAGACGCAGGTCTGCATGTACACCAACACGCCCGACCACGACTTCCTGATTGGCTCGCCGGCGGGCATGCCCCAGCTTACCGTGCTGGGCGGCTTCTCCGGCCACGGGTTCAAGTTTGCCCCGGTCATCGGCGACGTTGGAGCCGACCTCGCTACCCGCGGTGAAACGGACCAGCCGGTCGGCTTTCTCTCGCCAAATCGGTTCGTGCAGAACGCGGCGGCTAGCTAGCGGACTTGGCGCCGGCGGGTTCGTCCGCGCCCTCTCGTAACCGTAATTCCGCGGCGCGAAGCTCCTCCGGCGGGATGTGACAACGATACTGGTTGCCGCCCGGGCCCTTGTACCAGGGCGGCTCCTGATCGCGGCAGATGTCTCCCAGATAAAGCGGGCAGCGAGTGTGGAAACGGCATCCCGACGGGGGATTACTTGGGCTGGGCATGGCGCCGCGCAGCTTGATACGGGCATGAGCGCCGTTTGCCGGTCCCAGGGCTGGAACCGACGAGAGCAGTGACTCGGTATAGGGATGGTGTGGGACGTCGAACACGGCGTCGGCCGGTCCAACTTCAACCAGCCAGCCGAGGTACATCACCCCGATCCAGTCCGAAATGTAGCGGACCACGGCGAGGTCGTGCGATATGAACACATACGATACGCCGGTCTTCTGCAGGTCTACCAGCAAGTTCAGGATGGCGGCCTGCACGGACACGTCCAGGGCAGAGACCGGCTCATCGCACAGAACTAACGACGGCGTACCGGCAAAGGCGCGTGCGATGGAGGCTCGTTGCTTCTGCCCTCCGGAAAGGCCGGTGGGACGCGTATCCAGATGGCGCGCCTCGAGCTTGACCGAGTGGGCCAGTTCGTTGGCACGCACACCGAGCTCGGAGCGCGAGTGAAGACCAGCGAGACGTTGCAAGGCCCGCTCCAGAATCCTCCTGACCGAAAAGCTCGGATTGAGCGCGCTGTCTGGGTTTTGAAACACCATCTGCAGACTGCGCCGCAGACTCAGCCCGCGCCGGCCGGCCGAGCCAAGCTTGTTCCCCTCGAACTCCAGGCCGCCGCGGGAGGTATTGGTGAGGCCCACGATGCATTTGGCCAGCGAACTCTTACCGCTACCAGATTCCCCGACCAATCCAAACACTTCGCCACGATGGACCTCGAGCGAGATGCCATCCACCGCGTTCACGTTGTAGCCTCCGGAGTGGTAGGTCTTGATCAGGTCGTCGACCCTGAGCAAGACCTCGTCGCTGGGCGGCGGCAAGGGAACCAATTCTGCCGCCTGGCTGGGGGGAATGCTGCTCACCTCATCGTGGTAGAAGCAGCGACTTGAGCGCTCGGGAGTGACCGGAATGAGCGGGGGCTGTTCGTTGCGACACCGCTCGCGCACGATGGGGCAGCGATCGGCGTACTCACAGCCGACCAGGTGCGCTCCCAGCGGTGGCAACGAGCCGGGAATGGGGTCGAGCCGTCCCTGATGTTTGCTCATCCCCATTCGCGGCACGCAGCGCAGCAGTCCCAGGCTATACGGGTGACGAGGTTCGGCGAAGAGTTGCTGTGCCGGGCCTTCCTCGATCACCTGCCCCGCGTAGAGCACTCCCACTCGTTCGCACAAGCGGGAAACGATTCCGAGATTATGGCTGATAAAGAGGATCGCGGTATTGAATTCCGTGCGCAACTGCTCAACCAGGTCCAGGATTTCTGCTTCCACCGTCGCGTCCAAACCGGTGGTGGGCTCGTCCAGCACCAGCAGCTCGGGGTCGGTAGCGAGTGCCATGGCGAACATGACGCGCTGCTGCTGACCCCCAGATAGCTCATGGGCATAGCGCTGTAAGATTCGCCGCGGGTCGGTAATCTGGACTTTTTCCAGCATGCCGACCGCGGCCTCCATGCCTTGCTGCTTACTCATGCCACGGTGATATCGAAAGACCTCGGCAATCTGGGCGCCGATGCGGATCGACGGATTGAGGGCACTGCCTGGATCCTGATACACCATTGCCATGCGGTTTCCCCGCAAGCGGCGCAAGGCCGGCTCCGGAAGCGTGAGCACATCCTCGCCGTTGAAGAGAATCTTTCCTCCCTCCACCACGGCGTTCGGTGGCAAATAGCGCATGAGCGCCATGGCGACAGTGGTTTTTCCGCACCCGGACTCACCGACTAACCCGTATGCCTCGCCCCGCTTGATGTTCAGTGAGACATCGTCGGTGACGCGTAAGAGTTTCCCGCGACGGCGGTAGCTGATAGTTAATTGCTCGATTTCCACCGAGTATGCGGTACTTGTGGCCGTACTCAATCTGCCAGTACCTCTCTCAGGCCATCGGCCAGTAGATTCAATCCCACCACCAGGGTGGCCAGCGCCAGTGCCGGGAACAGGACGATCCAGGGCGCGACTTGAAGGAAGCTTCGTCCCAGCGAGATAGTGAGCCCCCAGTCGGGCGATGGTTGCTGCACGCCGAGCCCGAGGAAGGACAGCGTCGCCGCGGTGAAGATGGCGTACCCCAGGCGCACGGTGGCCTCGACCACCACTGGCCCCATGACATTGGGCAGGATCTCGCGCGCCATGATGAAGACTCCTGGCGCCCCCAGTAGTTTCGCGGCCGCCACGTATTCTCGATCTCGTTCAACTAGCACGGCGGACCGCACGGTACGAGCGATAAGGGGGGTAAAGACGATCGCGATCACCACGATAACGTTCAAGGTGGATGCTCCCAGGACTGCCAGCACCAACACAGCTATGATGATGAGCGGGAACGCCAGCAGCGCATCGACCAGACGCATGGCCACATCGTCCACCAGCCCCCGGTAATAGCCCGTGATCAGTCCGATAGTGATGCCGCCGATCAGACCGAGGGCGGTAGCCGCCGGCGCAATCGTCAGCACCGACCTGGCTCCGGCCAATACGCGGGCAAAAATGTCTCGACCCAGGTCGTCGGTGCCGAACCAGTGGAGACTGGAGGGGCCGGTCAAGGTATTGATCGGATCCAGCGCAAACGGGTCATGCGGTGCGAACAACGGCCAGAAGATCGCGTCCAGGATCCAGAAGAGCAGGATGACCGCGCCCACCATAAACGTTTTGGAGTGGAGTAGGGCAATTGTGATCATCCGTGCACGCTGGCGCAGCGATGCTCGAGCCGGTATGGACGACACCGTGCCCGCCGCCGGCACTGCGGGGGGGGGCACAAAAGCCGGCTCCGGATATCCTGCCGTCATCAGTCGCTCAATCGAATTCGGGGGTTGAGCAGGGCGAGCAGAAGATCGGCGACCAGGTTCGACACCATATAGATGACCGCCACGGTGAGCACCGTTGCCTCCAGCATGGGCAGATCGTGGCCCACCGCCGAATCGAGCACCAGCTTCCCGATGCCGGGATAGTTGAACAGGGTCTCGGTGACGACCAAGCCACCCACCAGATAGCCGACCTGAACGCTGATCACACTGATGGTTGGGAGCAATGAATTGCGCAGGACATGGCGCCAGATGACGACGCTCCGGGGCAACCCCTTCAAGACCGCGGTGCGCACGTAATTGGATTGCAGCGCGACCACGGTACCTGCTCGCGCCATCCGGGAGATGTACCCGAAGAGCACCAACATGAGCGGAATCGAAGGCAGGAGAAACTGTCGCACAATGTCGACTGGGTTCCAGGACGGCACGCTGGAGGAGGAGGGAAACCAGTGCAACTGCACGGCAAAGATCACGAGTAGGATGACACCGACCACGAACTCGGGAAGGGCGATCAGGGAGAGGCCGGCAATCGAGATGATGCGGTCAAGCGCCTTGCCGTATCCGAGGGCAGCCACGACACCAAGCCCAATCGAGACCGGCACGATGAGGAGCATCGCAAACGCCCCCAGGGCTAACGAACTCAAAAGGCGCTGGCCCACGATAGGTCGAACCGGAACATTGAGCAGGTAGGATTGCCCCCAGTCACCCCGGAAAAAGCCGGAAATCCAATCCCAGTAGCGAACCGGCAGGGGCCGATCCATCCCCATTTGATGGTCCAGGTTGGTCACCTGTGCGTTGGTGGCGAACGGGCCGAGGATAGTCCGACCCACATCGCCGGGCAACACTTGCCCCACGGCGAAGACCGCAATGGAAATCAGGACCAGGGTAACGAGTGCCAGCCCGACGCGCTTTAGCAGAAAGCGTCCCATGTACGGCCTTTCAGCGGCCCTCTACCGAGCTTGTCACATGGAACTCCCTGAGTGAGAGGGCGCGTGAGACAAGAAAACGCGGGACTGGGCTATAGGTTTGAATGCTGTCCGCCGGGCGATGAATCATCTGCTCCCTATGGTTCGAAACCACGGTTACGGTGAAGTATACGTGGTAGCGGCCATAAGATCAAATGGAACTGGAAGCGGAATCCCGGCATCCGATTGTCGCCCCACGAAGGTAGCGCTACACGCCGGTGTATAGATTTATGTTGACTGGAGATGACCAGGCCAATATAATGACCGCGTCGCTGCTACACACTATCAGCAGCGTCACATACCCTTCAAGCCGGGCATAATGGCTTGTTGCAGATGATTGCGCAGTGTCGGGGTGTCGCCAGACTCTCGCAGCCAACCTGAAACGCCCGACGGAAAACCTATCTGGAGAAGACAGGAGATCGACGATGAGTAAGCAAGAACACCGTCTAGTCGAGGAGTTCCTGACCGGGCAGATGAGTCGCCGCGAGTTGATCAGGGGGCTAATGGCAGCCGGACTATCGGTCTCGGCCATCGGTGGACTCCTCGCATCCACCGGCGTCAGCACCCGCGCCGAAGCGGAATCGCTGGTGGAGGCGCAGCATGCGACCGTGAAGAAGGGGGGAACCCCGCGCTTCACGACACTGGTCCCCGCCGCTGATGTCGACCCGGTGACGCTGTTCAACGAGGGAGCCATCTTTACCGCCCAGATCTGCCTGGAGTATCTGTGCTTCCCACGGAAAGACTACACCTTAGAGCCCAAGCTGGCTACGTCCTGGCACTCCTCGCAGCCGAATACGTGGACCTTCAATCTCCGTAAAGGAGTGAAGTGGCACGATGGCACGCACTTTACCGCGGATGATGTCGTGGCGACCTTCGACCGCCTTACCGATCCGAAGGTGAACTCCGCGGCCCTTTCCGCCTTCAAGGGCATCCTGTCCAAAGGGCACGTGAGAAAAAACAACTCCCATCAGGTGACCTTCCACCTCGATCGGCCGTACGTGGACTTCCCGTACCTGGTTTCGGCCTTCACCTACAACTCGTTTATCTTGCCCAAGAACTACAAAGCCGGCTCATTTACCAAGGGGAGGATCGGAACCGGCCCCTTCGTTCTCACCAAGTACACGCCCAAGGTGGGCGCCACCTACGTGGCCAACAAGCACTACTGGGCCAAGGGGCTGCCGCACGTCGATGGCATCGAACTGAAGTACTACAGCGATAATACGGCCCAGGTGCTGGCCCTTCAGGCGGGCGCAGCGGATGTCTTACTCGACATGCCGTACCAGGGATCGCAGGCGATCTTTTCCAGTCCCGATATCAACGTGCTCTCGATCCCGTCGAGTGCGTATCGTGGGTTCCACATGCGAGTCGATCAAAAGCCCTTCAACGACAAGCGGGTGCGCCAGGCCGTGGCTTACTGCATGGATCGAGGCGCGCTGGTGCAGGGACTGTGGCACGGCTTCGCGTTGCCAGGGAACGATCACGCGTTTGCGCCCATTTTCCCGACCTCGGTACTGCCGATCGCGCATCTGCCGCAGCGCCATCAGAACTACGCCATGGCGAAGAAGTTGCTGGCCGAAGCCGGCTACCCGAACGGCTTCAAAGCAACCCTCACCACGGAAAACTTTCTCGAAATTCCCCAGTACGCGGTCTTCATCCAACAACAGTTGAAGCCCGCCGGCATCAACATCACCCTCAATGTCGAGGATCAGAACACCTACTACGGCGCCGGTGCGAACCAACCATGGCTCCAGGTGCCAGTGGGCATCGTTGACTGGGCGCCACGAGGAACCGCCAGCCAGCTGATCGGTCCTGCCTATCTGTGCAAGGGCATCTGGAACTCGGCCCATTGGTGCAACGCGGCCTTCAATACGCACATGGCCGCGTACGACAAAGAATTGAATCTGGGGAAGCGCAAGCACATCGCCTTGCAAGCCGCCAAGGTGATGTACGACGAAACCCCCTCGATCATTGCTTACTGGATCAAAGAGCTACGCGCCGAGCGGAAGAATGTGCATGGCCTGGCGATCAGCAGCTTTGCGCTCCTCGACCCGACTGGAATCTCGCTCTCCTAGCGTTCTGACTATTCCGTAGCTCCAGACCGCGATGGGGCAGCAACCCTGCCGGGTTGCTGCCCCTGTTTGTGCGCCGATGTCGTGGCAATCATGCCCGGAGGCCGCTCGTCCCACCATGAACATCACCGCCATCCGCCTGCGGCGATTGCATCTCCCCCTGGACCCTCCCTTTGCCGCTGCCTGGGATCCGATACCGCGGCGCTCCTTCGGGGCAACGCTGGTCGCCGTCGAGACCGACGAAGGCATTACGGGATTTGGTTCCGGGGACACGATGGACGGCTTCGAGCCGTTCATCGACCTATTCCTGGGTCAGAATCCACTGGCCATCGCCCGGCATGTAAGGAGGCTGGAGAGCATCAGTTTCCATGCGGGCCGGTACTGGCCGTTGGAGGCTGCCCTGTGGGATATCATCGGTCAAGTGTGTGGCCGGCCGGTGGCCACGCTCTTTGGCGGCTCCCTCGACCGACTTCCCGCCTATGCGTCCTGTGGCGAACTCAAGGAACCCGCGGCACGGGCCGAATCGGCTCTGGCGCTGCGCGAGGAAGGCTTTCGGGCGCTGAAGATTCGTATCCAGCCCCAGGCCCTGGCCGCCGGTATCGCGGCTGTGGCCGCGGTGCGCGACGCGGTGGGAAGCAGCATGGATATCCTGGCGGACCTCAATCAAGCCTGGCGGATGGCGGGTGATGTCTCGCCCGCGCTCGATCGGGCCACGGTGCGCCAGGTGGCCGAGGAGTTGCGGCGGCTGGATGTGCTCTGGTTGGAGGAGCCCATGCCGCTTTCGGATCAGCGGGGCATCAGTGATCTGCGACTCAGCACCGGAATCCGTGTGGCCGGCGGCGAAATGACGCGCACCTTCGACGAGTTGCTCGGCTATCTCGCCGCCGACGCACTCGATGTCTACCAGCCAGACGTGGTGCTGGCGGCCGGCATGTCGCGGGCAAAAATTGTAGCCGACCTGGCGTTGGGGCGTAACCGATGGTTCAGCCCGCATACCTGGACCAACGGCCTGGGTTTGCTCGCCAATCTCCATGTCGTCGCCGGAGTTGGTGGTGGCCCGTACCTGGAGTTTCCGTACGATCCGCCCGGCTGGACGGTGGAGCGCAGAGACTTCTTCCTGGCCGAGCCAATAGGTATTGATCGGGATGGCTATGTGATTGTTCCGAACCGACCCGGCCTAGGCGCCATGATCAACCACCAGATGGTGGACCGGCTGGAAATTCAATGAAGGGAGATCTACGTCTTTACCCATGACTCCACCTTTCATTATTGAACCGCAATGCGCAACCTTTTTTGGCGCCGGCGTCATCCAGCACCTACCGGAACTGGTCGCCTCTCTCGCTCAGGGGCGGGTGTTCCTGGTGACCGATCCCGGCGTAGTTTCCGCCGGGGTTGGTGGAACAGTTGAATCGATCCTGACGAGAGGCGGGATCGAGATAAAGACGTTTGCCGAGATACAACCGAATCCCGGTACCGACAGCCTTGATGCCGGTGGACAGGCCATTCGCGACTCAGGCGCGGGCGCGGTAGTGGCCCTGGGAGGTGGAGCTGTGCTGGACGTCGCCAAGGGATTGGCCCTGATGGCGGTCAACGAGGGCTCGGCCCGCGACTTCGACTATAGCCGTGAGCTGGAGCGTGACGGGCTGCCCCTAATAGCCGTGCCCACCACTGCCGGCACCGGCTCGGAAACCAATGCCTGGGGAGTGATCGACGATCATCAGGCGGGCCGCAAGTTTTACATCGGGCATCGCAGTGTGGCCCCGCGCGTGGTCCTGCTCGATCCGGAGCTGACGCTGGGCCTTCCCCCCGCGCCCACCGCGTCGGCCGGCATGGATGCGCTGACCCACGCGCTTGAATCGCTATCGTCGGTACGGAGGAACCCATACGCGGACGGTCTGAACCTGCAAGTGGTACAGATGGTTGCGCAGTATCTGCCGCGCGCGGTCAGCGACGGTCGTGATCTGGAGGCGCGCTCACAGTTACTCCTGGCCGCCAACATGGCTGGACGAGCGTTCGGTACCACTGGGCTCGGTCTGGCCCACGCACTCGGACATGCGCTGAGCGCGCGGCTGGGCGCGCCCCATGGCGTGGTGCTGGCGATACTACTGCCCCACATGCTTTCCTTCAACCTTCCCGTTTGCGAAGGGATCTACGCCCGCCTAGCCGCTGCGCTGAAGGTTGACGACTCTGGCATGGATCAAGCCGCGCGGGCACAGGCGTGCATCGACGCAATACGGCGCCTGGTGGTGCAGGTCGGGATACCGCGTTCGCTGGGCGAATTGGGCTGCACCGAGGCACAGGTTGAGGTGATCGCCACCGATGCGCTGTCCGACGAAGTGCTGTCCAACACTCCTCGGCCGCCAACACGAGACGATCTTATTGCCCTACTCCGAGCAGTACTGTAGGAGAGACCGGCGGCGGGAGTCTGTCCTCCCGCCGCCGGTCCAGCTCTCTACAGTTGCTTGGAGAACTCTTTGTACTCTTTCTTGATCCGGTCATCGCCAAAGTAGGCATGTTTGGACATATCGACTGAAAAGCGGCTGGCCGGAGGGGTGCGCCCCAGGGCCTCTGCCATGGCGCGAATATGATGTGGACCCGCGCCGCAGCAGACACCCAGGTAGTGGACGCCCAGTTCATACGCGTCGCGGGTGAAGTCCGCGATCTCGTATCGGTTGCAGGTAAAGGGGTCGAGAGCAACAGGGAAGGGCCGGTTATCGGGGAAATTGGCGTAGGCCGGGTCGGTAAGCGATTGAAAGGTAGGCTCCTCGTCGGTCGTGCGATAGGGCACCGGGAGCGCCGCCACGTGGCAACTCACGGCGGCGCGAATCTCACGCAGCAGGGGCAGCATGGTCTGGGGGCCTCGCGCGCAGTTCAACCCGACGACATCGGCGCCGGCATCCTCCAGGCGCTTACAGGCCTCCGCCGGGGAGATCCCCTCCGGTGTCTGTCCGGGTCGGTGAATTGCCAGCGTGATGACGGAGGGGACGCCCGCCGCTCTGATCACCTCCAGAGCGACCAGCGCTTCATCGAGCAAAGAGAATGTTTCACCAACCACGAAGTCGACGCCGGCCTCCATCGCCCATCCCACCTGCTCCTCGAAGATGCCACGAGCCGCACGAAAGGTGGACTCGTCCCCTGGGACACAGATGTTGGTGTTGGCGAGATCGCCGGCGAAGAGCGTCCCGGTCTCGTTTGCCACGTCTTTGGCAATCTGGAGCGCTTGCCGGTTCATCGGCTCCAGCAGGTGTTCCTTCTCGATCACCCGGAGTTTCTCACGGTGGGCGTAGTAGGTGAAGGCTTCCACCACATCGGAGCCGGCATGGACAAACTCGCGATGGAGATTGGCGACTAACTGCGGCTCCTCCAGCACGACCTCTGGGACAAAAGCGCCTGCCTGCAGATAGCCTCGTCGCTCGAATTCAAAGAGGTACCCCTCGGCGCAAATTACCGCGCCCTGCTCCAGCCGGTCCAATAATCCAAGTTTGGTTTGCCTGTCCGATTCAGTCATAGATGCACTCCTGTTCGTTCTGCTATGGGGGCTACTGCGGTGAAGGGCGCAGCCGGCGCGACACCCGGCTGACGCGAGGTGGAACCTCCAGGGGCGGGAGCGTGGTCAAGCCACGGAATCGGCCGGCGGCGCCTCCCGACGGAGGAGAAAGTTCTTCGGCGGGTTCGCCATCTGCAGGATCGGCCGCTGGAAGGCGAACGGAGAAATGTCGTACGGGGTCGTGCCATCCATCGCCAGGTCGCTGAGCACACGCCCAATGAACCCGGCGAATTTGAAAGCGTGGCCGGCGCCCAGAGCCAGCGCGATCTGGGGATACGCCGGCAGCGAGTCGATCACGAAGTCGCGATCCGGGGTTAACGTATAGATGCAGGTCTTGCTATACAGCACCGGGCCGTATGCTCGGGGCAGATGGTGTCGAAGAAAGGTGCTGACGCGCTCCAGAACCGCCGGGTCGGGCTCACGGGTGCGGGTCTCCAGCGTCACCTCCACGCCGGCGCTATCCTGCGCCGCCTTCACTCCCGCCAGTTCGCCATGCACCGGGATCCCATAGAAGTTAGGATTGTCGGCGTAGATCCAGACCGGGAAGCGCTCGGGCGTAAACTCGTCGAGATGCGGGGACGCGAAGTAGGTAACCTGTTCCTCGGTCATGGTCAAGGGAAGAGCGAGGCCCAGAGGGGAAAGCAGCCGGTTGGTCCAGGCGTCTGCCGCCAGCACCAAGCGCCGGCAACAGTACGTCGCATCGGCAGTTTGGACCTCCACGCCTCCATCAACTGGCGTAATCCCGAGGACCGGCGTGTTATCGAGCAGAGTGGCGCCGTGTGCCCGCGCTTGTTGGGCATGAAGGAGGGTAGCTCGTCCGGCGGACACCAGCCCTCCCTGCGGCTGAAAAGAGGCGTGAATGTCGGCATCGAGCCGCCACTGGGGCCAGCGGTGCATGATCTCATCGGCGTCAAGCATCTCGAACGGCACGTTCGCGGCGGTGAGGCTCTCTGTATAGTCCGTTACCGGCATCTCGCTCTCACGCGGACCCAGCAGTAGATCGCCAGTAACGAGCAGGATTTGCTCCCCGGTTTCCTGCTCCAACGCGTGCCAATGGGTGTAGGCATGATGGGCCAGCGCTACATAGGCCGGCGTGTGATAGGTCAATCGGATAATGCGTGAGTGATCTTCCGATGCGCCCTGATCGTGTCCCAGGGCGAATTGCTCCAGGCCCAATACATCGCCACCGGCGCGTCGAGCGAGCCAGTAGGCAGCCGCGCTGCCGATGCCTCCCAGCCCGACCACGATATATTCAAAATCAACCTTCTGAGCCATTAAACTCCTCTCCGGTCACCATATTACGCTGGACCCACGCAGCGAACTTTGTGCCACAGTATCGCAGTTTCTTCCCCAAACACACGATGGTAGCGCGTGGCGACTTCGGGATCGGTGTCGCCCCGTGGCTTCATAAGCGGGCAGTTTCACACCGCACAGTTCCGGTCACAATGCGTAGCATCGATCTTCAGATCGTCCGATGGAGGCGCCACGCGCAAGCGCCGGCGCCGGCCCGTCCCACCGCAGTACCGTGTCGCGTTATCTCGCTGGACGGAGATCCCCGAACGGGGGCATCGGACCAGCGTGCGCCTTACACGCTCCTCCCCTGCGCGGCTCCATGGTCGCATGCACCTGGGTCCGATCTCCTACCATGGAGCGGAGCAGGGAAGCACACCCGTGGTCGCTCGACCACTCCATCCCGCCCGTGCGGTCGACGAGCATCATGGTGGTACGGCCCAGGACCGGCGCTGCCGCGCGGTCCTTCCCTTGACGGTCTGAAGACCGATTCTACGGTGTCAATGTACGGTCGATCCTGGCCGGGCGGCGAATGGGTGCGAGCCTGCCGTCACCAATCTGACCGGTCATGAACGGCCCGTGGCAGACGAGCACACACGCGCCGATTACACTATCGGAGAGAGGTCACCAACCTATGTCCGGTCCCAACGCAGAGGAATCGGCCCATCGCGGCCGTCTGCTGATCTCCTGTCCAGATCGACATGGCATCGTCGCGGCTGTATCGCAGTTTCTCTTTGAGCACGGCGCCAATATCACGCATTCCGATCAGCACAGCACGGCGCCCGAGGGGGGTGTTTTTTTCATGCGGGTCGAGTTTGCGCTGCCGAATTTGCCGGGGCGATCGGCCGAGCTACAGCGCGCCTTTGCGTTCATCGCAGACCGATTCTGCATGGAGTGGCACCTGTCCCACGCCAACCGGCGGGAGCGGCTCGCCATCTTTGTATCGAAGGAAGAGCACTGCCTGCTGGAGTTGCTCTGGCAGCGCCAGGCGGGGGACCTACGTGCCGAGATAGCGATGGTGGTGAGCAACCATCCGGACCTGGAGAAAATCGCGGCGTCGTGGGGAATCCCATTTCACTATGTGCCGATATCAGGCGGGGACAAGTGGGCAGCGGAACAGGAACAACTCCATCTCCTGGCAGGCCAGGCCGACGTGATCGTGCTCGCCCGCTACATGCAGATTCTCTCCGCTCGATTCCTCGATTCTTGGTCCGGACGGGTTATCAACATTCACCACAGCTTCCTTCCCGCCTTTGTCGGTGCCCGGCCGTACGAACAAGCGCATCGGCATGGCGTGAAACTCATTGGCGCCACGGCACATTACGTCACCCAGGAGTTAGACGCGGGGCCGATCATCGAGCAGGATGTGGCGCGGGTCGACCATCGCCAGACGCCGGCGGATCTGAGACGCATTGGGCGTTTAATCGAACGGGTCGTACTGGGACGGGCGGTGTCCTGGCACGTGGACGATCGAGTGCTGATCCACGAGAATAAGACTGTCGTGTTCGCCTGAATCGGCGATCCCAGGTCCGAGCGAAGGGAAGTGGTATCGAGTCAGAGCGGAATTACATCCACCTGTGGTCGATCTCTCACTTTTCGGACGGCGTAACGCTCCAGCGCATACCACTCGTACTTCTCTTCCACCATGGTCATGGCGATGCGGTGCAGAGGAAGTTGGGCAGCTCGAACGGCCTCCTGTCTGCTGTTCCAGAGGCAAAAGGAGAGGCACTCGCGCTGCTCGTTGGTCGTGCCGCGGAAGTAGAACACCAAACCGAGCGCCCGGCGCTGTGCCTCGATATACGCCCCGTAGTCGTGCATCTCCAGGGTGAGATCGTCGGCTGCCTGACGCCGGACAGAGCGAAACACCACCAGATACCACTCGCCCGGTGCTAGCCGAGCGGTACACTCGGACCAGTTAAAGCCTTCCATGATGGGCAGCGCGGCGTACCGAGCCGTAACGGGGGCCAGGTTCTGGAACGCCTCCACCGCCGGCAGCGATTGCTCGCGCGCCCGCGACATCGGGCGGCGCCGGCGATTGATCACCGCGCGCCGCCCGGCGTCTGCGCGCTTTGACGCCTCTGGCAGCGGCAGACGATCCGCTTCCAGGCTGTCGATGCGGGCTCGCTGCTCCTGGATGAAACGCCACAGCGTCTCCACATTGGGAGGAACCTGGTGCGGTGGCGCGTCGACGGTGGCAGGTCTGGTCTGGGCGTTCGAATCCATGGCTCCTCCTCTGAAATACAAAAAAATACCCCATCCATCACGGATGGGGTTCATCTATAGCTCGACGCGATCCATGTGCCCGAAGATCGCGTGTCGACGCCGTACGCGCTGCGCGTGAATGGCTGTTACCACCACCATAGCATTGATTTGTTGGAAGTCAAGGAAGCCAATATTCAGACCCTGCCTGTCAAGATGCGCTTGCTGATCCCTTCCCCCGGTGCGGTTCCCCCGATGCATGTCTTTGTACACTCCTGATCCCCCTCCCGCTGGTCATCGTCGGGCAGAAGGCGGTCCACCGAGGCCCGACGAGACCAGGCTCGTTATCAACCGAGGAGCCGACGGATCAAGCAGGAGAGCGATGTAGAATTCGGCACACAATCCTGGTTTCCATCCGTCGTGCCGAGTGCTCTCTCGCCGCTCAGCTTTGTGCGACAGCGAGGATAAGGTCATACACTCTTCATGCATATCGAGATCGAGCCCACAACGGTCGACCAGGTCGCGGACTTGCGATTTCTATATGCACGTGAACTCGATGACGTGATCCGCTACGAACGCGAGATCCGGCGGGGACGGACGCGTATATACGGGGTGTGGAATGACGGCGCGCTGATTGGCTACGGCATCCTCCATGGTGAAGGCGAGGACCGCAACACGGTCGTCGAGTTCTTTCTCCTACCACAATTCAGGTGGCATACCGTCCCGGTGTTCGACCACTTCACCAAGGTCACAGGGGCGACCGGGGTGCAAGCGCGCACCAACGACACCGGACTCGTGCTCCTGCTTTACGAGAGGACACGCGATATCATTCCCGGCAACTTCTATTTCCGTGATGCTGAAAACACCCATCAGCGAGTTCCGGGCGTCCGCTGCCGGGCGATCACGCCAGATGACCTCGACGTGCTGACACCGATCATGACCACCTCCGACGGGTGGCCGTTTGAACTCCCCGATCGCGAAGCACTTGCCACGTGGATCGAGTCGAACCAAGGCCGGTTGCTGGAAGACGAAGAGGGAATCGCAGGCATCGGCGCGGTCCTTCACGGCTACAATGCCCCGTTTGCCAGTATCGGCGTGGTGGTGATGAAGCGGGCGCGGCGCCGTGGCTATGGCGCCTACTTGATCGAGGAGTTGAAGCGCGAGACATATACCATGGGGAAGATCCCGCGCGCCGACTGTGCGCCGTGGAACGCTGCCTCTCGCGCCACGTTGCTCCGGGCCGGTTTTCTCGTGAACGCGCGCGCACTGCGGGGAACGCTCTCGGCCCAGTCTTGACAATTGCCTTTTCTCTCAAATGGTCCAGACTGGTGAAAAGGTTTCGAAAGAGGGGAAGGAGAGGCGAGTGCAACGTCGAGATGGCGGTAGAAGTGATCAGGGGGAACGAGGCGCTCAAGCGAAACCAGGACAGAGTGATCCAGGTCTCGCTCCGTGGGAGGACCGACCATGGGTGGGGACGACGTTCTAGCGGAGGAGATCCTCCAATCTTCCCATCCCCTTCTTCACCACGCTGAAGCGTTGGGAGTATTAAGGGCCTTGGCATCGAGCACATGCATCACGTCAGCGTGGTACGCTGCGACATGAGTGGGTGCAGTCTGGTGATACTGGGTACCGGTCTTTGGACCACATTGCTGTTTGCTGTAACGGGAGTACTGCGCCCATGACTACTTGACATAACTATCAGCAAATTCTAAGGCCGTGGGACAGTTCAGCTCTCGCGGCCTTTTTGTGTTCCTTGAAGTTTCCATAACACCCAGTAGCTCGTGTCTTCCGCGACCATCTCGCACACGGAGAAAGCTCGATGTCCTCGATTTTCACGCGACGAAACTTCACGCTGCTCTTCTGCGGTAGAACTCCACCACGAGTCGGCACGCACATGCTGTATGCTGGCTTCCCCTCGTGCCAGCCGTGAGACGGTCTGCTGGCCGGCTGCCGTCCATCTGGCGCAATCCGGACTTTCGCCTGCTGTGGAGCGGACAGATTGTGTCCGCTCTCGGGTCGCAGGCGTCGGGCCTCGCCTTTCCCCTCCTGTTGCTCAGCGTCACCCACTCGGCCGCCGAGACCGGTCTGCTGATCGCGGTACGGGGTCTTCCGAACATCATCCTTCCGCTGCCCGTCGGGGTGCTTGTCGACCGCTGGGACCGCAAGAAGCTCATGATTCTCTCCGACTTCGGTCGGGGGATCGCGCTGGGGAGTATCCCACTGGCATTGGCTACCGGCCACCTCTCCCTGCTGCAGCTTGCCGCCGTGACGCTCGTCGAGGGCGCCCTGCAGAACGTGTTTGGTCTGGCCGGAACCGCAAGCCTGCTCCGGGTGGTAACCGAAGAGGAGTTGGGAGATGCCATTGCGATAAGTTCCATTAGTGGGTCGGCATCAGGCTTGCTCGGCCCCTCCATCGGCGGGCTGCTGTTCACCATCAGCCGTACCCTGCCGTTTCTGGTCGATGCCGGCTCCTATGTGGCGTCGGCACTGTCCCTGTTTTTCATCAGACCGGAATTCCAGGAGAAGCGGGAGGGAACTCGCCGGGATTTCTGGGCAGAGATCAGGGAAGGAGTGCGCTGGCTCTGGCGTCACCCGGTATTGCGGTTTCTGGCTGTCCTGGTGGCGGGACTCAACTTCTTCAGTCTCGGATATCAGCTCATCCTGATCGTGCGGGCTCAAGAACTGCACGCCAGCCCATTCGGAATCGGACTGCTGTTCGCCTTCGGTGGGGTGGGAGGCATCCTGGGTTCGCTCGCCGCGTCCTACCTGCAGCGGCGATTCACGTTCGGGACGCTGATGGTGTTGGCGACGTGGGGATGGGCGCTGACCTGGATTCCCTATGCCCTGGCGCCAAATCTCGCCGCGCTCTTCGCCGCGTACATCGTCGGAGCGCCGATCGTGGCCATCTTTCTGGTTGTCCAATCCAGCTACCAGCTCCGGCTCATTCCTGATGAACTCCGTGGGCGGGTGAATAGTGTCTTCCGGCTGGTGACCCTTGGTCTACAGCCGCTATCACTCGCCTTGACCGGAGTACTCCTGCAGAACTTCGGGGGGGTGAGCACGATCCTCATTGTCTTCGTGCCGCAGGTTGTTCTGGCCGCGCTCACGACGCTCAATCCGCATCTGCGCCGTGCCGCTCCGGCGCGCGCCGATGGTTAGTCCACCCACCACTCGTGGCAGTTCCAGACAAAACGCAGTGTATTGAGGCCATTGGGGTGCCGTTGTTGGAATTTTCCGGCTACGGTAGAAGATGCTGAGGGCCGGGTCGGCGCTCGGCATATCGAGGCTGTAGCGGGCAAACTTGAACGGCCCATTGCCCACGGGATGCCGGCTAAACTCGTCGGTCGTCATCGAGGACTGGACGCGCGCCGGTACGATCATGCTGTCCGGCAACGTTTGGGCGATGAATGGGACGTAGGGCTCCGTCAGTGTTGGGACACCCAATCTTCAGCGGCGGCGGCAGGGTAGCCTATTACCATGGCATCTAAAGTCCCTCGTCCTTCCTCAGTACGGAGATCCCAGCGCGAGGGACTGCTCCTTTCCCTGACCGCGGCTGCCGGCTTCAGCACCACCGGTATCTTCGCCAAGCTGGCCTACGCGGCGCACGTGCATGTCGCCACCCTGCTCTCCGTGCGCTTTCTGGTCGCCTCGGCGCTGCTGTGGCTGGTGATTGCGGGCACGCGCCGGACGCTCCCGCCGACACGGACGCTCCTGGTTGGGCTTCTCTTGGGGTTGGTCGGGTACGGGCTGCAAGTGACATTGCTGTTCCTCTCGCTGCAGCGAATCGACGCGGCACTGTCCTCCCTCCTGTTCTATTCCTATCCCGCGATGGTCACGGTGGGCGCAGTGCTCCTGGGCCGCGAACGGATGACCAAGCGACGATTCATTGCCCTGGCGGTCGCCATGGCGGGCGTTCTGTTGGTCTTCTCTACCGCCGCGAGTTCGCGACGGGACACCACCGGCGTACTGCTCTCGCTGGTATCGGCCCTGGTGTACGCGGCGCTCATTCTCATCGCCGACCGGCTGGGGCGCGAGGTGGGTCCGCTGGTGCTGAGCACGCTGGTTCCCACCGGCGCCGCCGTCACCTTTGTGATAGGGGGACTGCTGCTGGGAGACCTCCGGTTGGACGTCACTCTGCCGGGATGGGAAGCCATGCTCGGATTGGCTTTGGTGGCCACTGTCGTTCCGCTTGCGGCCTTCTACGCCGGCATCGCGCGTGTCGGTCCCTCCACCGCCAGCATCCTGCTGACGGTAGAGCCAGCCCTGACGGTGGTCCTGGCTGCCGTGGTGTTGAATGAGCGGCTTGGTCCTCCGCAACTCGTGGGCGGTCTGCTGGTGCTCGCTGCCGTCCTGGTTCTACAGGTACAGCGACGCGGGAGCGCGATTTCAGCGCCTGCAGGGCGACCTTGAACGGTGCTCTGCTACCTCGATGACTGACTCATTCGGCGATACGGAGTCGCCAATGGATATGAGTACACTTGGCAAAGGAACGGAGGGGCGCGATGAACACGGACAGTACGATCGTCATTATCGGAGCCGGCATTGTAGGCGCTGCGCTGGCCGATCAGCTGACCCAACTTGGCTGCCGAAATGTGGTGGTCCTGGAGCAGGGTCCGCTCTTTGCCACCGGAGGGTCTACCTCGCACGCCCCTGGCGGAGTATTCCAGACCAACCTGTCGCAGGCCATGACGCAGTTTGCCCAGTACTCGGTTCGGCGCTACTCGGAACTGGATCTCGATGGCGAGCTCTGCTTCCTGCCGGTCGGGAGCGTTGAGGTCGCTGCCACTCCAGCCCGCTGGGAGGACCTGAAGCGGAAACACGGGGTGGCCACTGCCTGGGGCGTCGAGTCTGCGCTGCTTGATCCACAAGAGGTGCAGCAGAAAATCCCGCTGCTCGATCCAGGCAAGATTTATGGCGGACTTTTCGTGTCTACTGATGGCGTGGCCAAGCCGGTGCGCGCCGCCGAGGCCATGGCGCGCTCTGCCATGAGCCGTGGGGCCGACTTCCACGGCGAGACTGAGGTGACCGATATTGAAGTGGCCGAGGGGCAGGTCCGAGCGGTGATCAGTACGCTCGGTCGTTTTGAGGCCGATGTGGTGGTGAGTTGCGCCGGGATCTGGGGGCCGCGCATCGGGCGAATGGTGGGAGTACCGATGCCTCTGCTGCCGATGCAGCACCAGTACGTCGTCAGTTCACCACTGGCGGAGCTGCGCGGCGAAACCCGGGAGGTGGCCTACCCACTGCTGCGCCATCAGGATCGGGATATGTACTTTCGCCCGCATCTGGATCGCTTTGGCGCCGGCTCCTATCAGAACCGACCGCTTCCGGTGTCCGCCGACGATCTGGTGGCGTATGCGGAAGCCGAGGTCATGCCGTCGATCGTTCCCTTCACGCCGGAGGACTTCGCGCCGGCCTGGGCGGATAGCATCGACCTGCTGCCGGCTCTGGCCAATAGCACCATCGAGGAGGCGATCAACGGCATCTTCTCCTTTACCACGGATGGTTTCCCCTTGCTGGGCGAGTCGCGTCAGGTTGCCGGCTTCTGGATGGCCGAAGCGGTGTGGATTACCCATGCCGCGGGCGTCGCCAAAGCCGTGGCGGAATGGATGGTCCAGGGGGTGCCGAGCATCGATCTGCGGCAGTGCGATATTCATCGCTTCGAGCCGTTTTCGCTCAGCCCATCGTACGTGGAGCAGCGCTCCTTGCAGGGGTATATCGAGGTCTACGACATCAAGCATCCGCTGGAACCGATGGACGAGCCGCGCCCGCTGCGAGTCAGCCCCTTCTACGAGCGCGAGAAGGCGCTGGGTGGCCAGTTCCTGGAGGCTGCCGGCTGGGAGCGACCGCAATGGTTCGAGTCCAACGCGCGGTTGGTAGGGGATCGCTCCATCCCGCCGCGCGAGGGATGGGAAGCTCGCTATTGGTCGCCGATTGTGGGTGCTGAACATCTGGCCACACGGAAGCGTGTTGCTCTCTACGACATGAACTCCCTCTCCAAGGTCGAGGTAACTGGGCCGGGCGCCTGCGCTTTTCTGCAATGCCTCACCACCGGAGACATGGATAAGCGGGTGGGCGCCGTTACCTATACCCTGATGCTCGATCATGCGGCGGGAATCAAGAGCGATATTACTGTGGCCCGGCTGGGGGTGAACCACTTCCAGATCGGCTGCAACGGGCCGCGTGATCTCGACTGGTTCGAGCGTCATCTGCCGGCCGACGGCTCGGCACAGCTGCACAATATCTCGGGAGGCACCTGCTGTGTGGGGGTATGGGGACCGCTGGCCCGAGAGCTGGTGCAGTCCCTGTCTGACGACGATTTCTCTGAGATCGGCCACAAGTTCTTCAACGCCAAGCAGGTGTACCTGCGCGAGGTGCCGGTGACCGCCATGCGGCTGTCCTATGTCGGAGAGTTGGGCTGGGAGCTGTACACCACGGCCGACTACGGACCTCGGCTCTGGGACCTGCTGTGGGCAGCAGGTCAGCCGCTGGGCGTGGTCGCGGGCGGTCGGGGCGCCTTTGATAGTCTGCGGATAGAGAAGGGGTACCGGTTCTGGGGCCGCGATATGTGGACCGACCATGACCCGTATGAGGCAGGCGTGGGGTTCGCGGTACACCTCAAGAAGGGCGAGTTCATTGGGCGGGACGCGCTAGAACGCCGCAAGGCGGAGGGGCCGCGCCGGCGCCTGGTCACGGTGACGCTAGACGATCCGTCCCGAGTGGTGATGGGCGGCGAGCCGGTCTACGCCGGAGATCAGCCGGTCGGCTTCGTCACCAGCGCGGCCTACGGCTACAGCGTGGGGCGTGGCGTGATGTACGCCTGGGTGACGCCGGCGTGTGCCGACGTGGGCATGCCCCTGTTCGTCGAGTACTTCGGCGAGCGCCTGGCGGCGACCGTTGCTCCCGAGCCGCTGTTCGATCCCCGGATGACCCGCATGCGGGTGCGTTCGAAGACAACTGTTGGTGCGGGTGTTGCTTCCTGAGTGTCCCCAACGGCCGACCGTGAGCACTTCCGCATCGTTTCCTTGTCGCCTCTGCCATCTACTACGCCGGGTCCAGGCTAGCCTCATGGGGTGAGTAGTGCTCGCCCCAGTTGGTATGCTTCCTAAAGGAGTCCCATGGTGTCCAGGTCGCCCTGGAACGGCAGCGCGGGGAAACGTGAGGCTTCAACCGTGCTGAACCCCCATCGAGCAGAGGGCTGGCGAAGAAGTTGGGCGACATCGTGATGACAATGCAGTGTTCGTTCCGGCGGCGGATGTCCGCTACCACCTCAGGCACTCTGGCGAGCCAGGTGGCTTCCTGAAATGCTGCCTTGACGGTGTCGATGTCGAGATGCTTCCAGATCGAAGAGCCGGAGAGCGAAGGCAGCTGTATCGAGGACCCCAGCACGGAAGGCGAGTTCAAGGTCTCTCAACTCGGCGCCGCTACCACATCTCTCGGACCGGCGGCATCAAAGTATGCTCCACTCCCCGCTATGACGGGATCATTCGGATACTTCTTGCGGATGACGCCGGAAAGCGTCGGCGTGCCGGATTCCTTCATCAGGCTGAAGAGCCAGCCGTTTTGATAGTTCTCCAGGGCCTGCGCGGTCGGGGAAATTTCCCCGGTGCTGTGTATACTCCAGTCCCAGTTGACGATTCCGCCGTCGTTCTTAGGAAAGGAGCCGGTGCCGATTACCGCGTGGCTGGGCGGGCTAATACTCATGAGATTCCCCACCCAGGCGCGGTTATACCAGCGGCCACGCTGGACCAGTGATCGTACGTTGGGAAGAGTCGAGAGGTTCCTGGTGATGTAGTCTGGCCGTCCTCCGTCCAGCACGATCAGGCAGAGATATTCCGCGTGTTGGGGGCCCGGGGAGGGCTCGATGGGCGCCGCCGGCGCCGCGGCCCGTGCCACAGTCGACGGAAGCGACGATGCCGTCATGGCGAGCGCGACTCCCCCTCCGAGGGTGCGAAGCAGGTCTGCCCGGCTCATCGTTTCGGGCGGACCGCTCCCGACATCAGCAGCTGATGCTGGATGTCCTGCGACACTGCACCTGGGGACATGCGTCTCGCTATCTTCATCGAAAGAACAATTGGAGCTGATGGCGCCTCTCTTTTCGTGCCCGTGGCTCATGGCCTGACGGGACATGGTCTCTCTCTACCGGTCCTGTCGCCTGGTTCGGGGGAGCACGCAAAATCTGGACTGTTCCCACGCTCGCACTATGATCATAGATTCACTGTCAGCATAATAAGACCAATGAACGGGTATCGTGGTGGGCGCCTGGCCCGGGTTCGGCGTGTTCTGCCTCTACGCGGCTCTTGCCCTCAGAGTTGGATGCGTGCTGGTCAACCGCCGCGATGCGTAGACCGGCCACAGCTCTTCGGGGTTACGGCTTTGGTGTCCCCGTCTCTATTGGCCTAACCGTGATCGTTGGCGTGCTCGTCGGCGCGGATGTCGGCTGTGGTGTGCTGGAGGGCGTAATGAGAGCGGTCGGGATGACGGTCGGGACGGCCGGAATCATGACTGAGAGGGAGACAGGCGCAGTTATATCCCCACAGGCCGACAGCGAACGCACAGCCACTTGATAGCTCGCTCCCGCTTGTAGACCACTTACGGTGATGGACAGCGCCGACTGTACGTGGTGATCGATCATGACGTCTTTTTTCTTGCGCCGGGTCACCGTGACGTCGAAACTTGAGGCGTTGAGGGGTTTGTTCCAGGACCAGGTGGCATCCGTCCCAGTGACATTGGATATCTGAAGTGGGTCCACAGGCTTGGTCATCGCACATGGCTCAATCGCCAGCGCCATATTGCCAAAGGAGCCCCAGCCGCGATTAAAGTCACGCCAGAAGTACCGAACCAGCTTGCCCGTCCAGGGGTCGTTCACCAGTACCGTCAAGTTGTCGTAGCCGACCAGCAGGACCGTATGCTCGTGGGGCACCAGGAAAAACTGCACACCGTTGTGCTGCGACAGACGTGGCTTGGCCGGCTGGAGCGCGTAGGGGATCCACGCTACGACCGGCCATCCCTTGTCCAAGTACGACCGTAATACTCGGTCCGTACTGTACAGCAACACGTCGCTGCGGTAGTTATAGCGCAACAAGGCCTGGCTGACCGGCGCCGCATATACACCGTAATCGACTAGCGTGGTCCCTTGCTGCCCGTCGGGGCGTCCCCGGAAACCAAGATTGGGATTCGCGTCTCGCGGCAGCACTGTCATGATCTGATTCTCGCTCACCTGCCCGCGGGTACCCATACTGGTGGCGGCCGATTCACAGGTGAGCGCGTGCTGCTGACGCAGAAGCGGAAAGCCGGTGAGCAACAGCGGGCCAGACTGCGCGGACGCGGGACCCGGCATAGCGTTGAGGGCACTGGCGAGCGAAAAGATGGCGACGATGCGAAGCGGAAAAGCGAGTATATTCATGGAACCCTGCAGCATAGCACGGCTGAATTACGAGAGGCTCGCGTCACCTATCGTGTTGTTCGAATTCATCTGGCGAAGGGGCGGTATCACTAGCAGGTACGCCTGCGCCGTCGGGATGAGCTTAGTCAGAAGGCTGTTGAGATCATGATGTCGGCAACCAGCACGAGAGCAACCGTGCCCACCGCCAGCAGGCACCCGCTGGATGGTCGCCAGGGCTCCGCGCCGGTGGGCTTTCAAGGATCAAAACCAGTGCCGCAACGCCGATATCGAGGGACAGATCCGACTCCATCAACTGCGTTTGGAACACGACGCATGCCCACGCGACGGTTCGAGGACCAGAGGCTCCAACACGATGTCGTTGGGCGTTCGGCGCAACATCCGAGCAGGAATCGGCCGGGGTGGCCGACGAACATACCAAAGAGCAATTCAGGAGTCGCAGTGTCGAGATCGACCTGCATTGCTAGCTCGTACCAAAGTTGAACTTCCGCGGCGCGACGAACGGAGGCCCCAATTCCATCGCAATGGTCGTGTGCTTCAGCAGCACGATTTTGCGGGGGTCACCAGTATAGAGCCTCTGATTGACATAGACGCGCATGGTCTGTTTCGGCGTGGCGCGTGTGTCAAAGAATTGCGTTCGCGAAACGGTCTGGTCTGGTTCTCCCCAGATGTCCACCACGGTGCTCAGGGTAGGCCGAACGTTTTGGGGCGCTTCCATATGGATCAAGCCGCTCGCGTCATGGGTGTGGACCCAGTACAGACACTTAGCGTTAGTGCCCAGTAGAGCTGGAACTCTGACAGGTTTGCCGACATCTATCAGGGTGAGATGCGCGTGTTCGTGGTAGGCGATGCCCTCAGGCGCATTATGTGGATTGCACGAGACAGGCCCACGCAGGTAGAGATGAAAGAACCAACCCCATCTCGCTGCGGAGGCCCACCTCATGGTACCCGTGCACGATGTTCCACTGGCCGATCTGT
>JAABUJ010000067.1_pt1 | contig 237310 bp, 230 predicted proteins | sample 5559131 | NCBI WGS metagenome assembly JAABUJ01 (sample SAMN10711875, study PRJNA513366) | rock metagenome | isolation source: Antarctica rocks | place: Antarctica: Victoria Land, Mt New Zealand nord | collected 2016-01-07
GGCCAACAACAGAATCCGGGCCCGCTGCGCGGAACCCGCCGAGATCGTCGAGGACCGCGTCCACTCCGACAACCGTTCCCGATCACCAGCCCTCAGGACCAACGGCTCAACTCGCGACATACCCCATTGTCGCAAAACTCGACCTGAAAGTGACATCCAACACGCGACACTAGCTGCCCGCGCCCTTGTGCGGGATCGGCACACCCAACCGTCGAAGCTCGGCCACCGTGTTGGCGTCCCCCTGGTGGTTGCTCGGCGTCTTGCTGAACGTTCGCGGAGCAGCTGGACGGTTGTTCTTGTACGGGTCGGTGAGCCCAGCGGGCGTGGTGAGCCGGGGGTGTCCGTCACTCGTCTCGTCGTAGGTCCAGCCGACCGACACGGCTGGCTCCACGATCTTTCGGAGCCGCTTAGGCGGTCGCGGAGGCGCCAGGGTCCGACCTCCTCGAACGGTAGCGGTACGCCGCTCCGCTCCCGGGGAGAGCGGCGCGTGCGTGCAGACGCTAACGGCTGCGGCCTGCGCTCTGAACTCGCAGTGATCTGGTCGGCCACACGGTCGCCGTCGCCCGGCGGCGGACCCCGCTCACGGGGACTGAACGGGGATGAAACGGGGCTGGCGACCGGGCCGCAGGACGGCTGAACGGGGCTCGCGAGCCGTCTACCAGGGGAACACGGTGGGCGCGGTGGGTCTCGAACCCACGACCGCCGGTTTGTAAGACCGGTGCTCTACCGCTGAGCTACACGCCCTGAGCCGCTGGCCACCCGCGGTGCCGCATTGCGACGGCGATCGGAGCCGGGTCAGACCCGGGCGGGACTCCCGAACTCGGCCATCCGCACGCTGCACGGCGCCCGCCCGGCCAACTCCGCAGCGGCTTCCAGGTGCGCCGGGATGTCCCGGGCCTCGCCGATGTCGTTGATCACCGACCACGCGACCGTCCCGTCCTGCCCCACCAGGAACGACCCGCGAAGCGAGCAGCCGCGCTCGACGTCGAACACGCCGTAGGCGCTCGCCACCGCACCGTGCGGCCAGAAGTCGGACAGCAGCGGGAACTCCAGCCCCGTGGAGTCACTGAACGCGCGCAGCGCGAACAGCTGGTCGCAGGACACGGCGGCCACCCGTACCCCATATGCGCGGAGTTGCTCGTCGAGGTCCAGCAGGCCGGTCAACTCCCCGGTGCAGGTCCCACTGAACGCGAACGGGTAGAACACGACGAGCACCGGACCGTCGGGCAGCTCAGCGGCCAGGTCGAACGGCGTCCCGTGCTGATCGGAGAGCGCGAACACCGGGGCGGTGGCACCTACCGCCGGCGCCTCGACCGGCAGCACCGGGCTGTCGGGGACCGGGATGTGCCCGCCGGTCACCGGCGCACCCGTGACTTCGGTGCGACCAGCTTCGTCCCGGACCAGGTCGCACCGGCCGACACTGATGTCGTCGCGGACAACCCCGCCGTCGGCGCCGCCTCACCGATGTCCCCGGGCTCCACATACCCTGCACCGCCCACCTTCGGGGTCAGCAGCCAGATGAACCCGCCGTCGGTGAGATCGGTGAGCGCGTCGACCAGGGCGTCGACCAGGTCGCCGTCCTCGGCCCGCCACCACAGCAGCACCGCGTCCACCACGTCCTGATGCTCGGGGCCGAGCCTGTCCGGATCGAGCAGCTCGGCGCCGGTGCGGGTCTCGACCGAGGTGCGCAGGGCCTCGTCGGCGTCCTCGTCCCAGCCGATCTCGAGCACAGCCTGGCCCGCAGCGAACCCCAGGCGACGGGCGATGCCGTCGTCGGCCGATGCGCTTTCGGTCACTGGTTCCGCCTCCGGGCCCAACGGGGCCCGGGGACGCGCGGCGCCGCGCCAGTCCCGCCGACCAGCACCACGCACCCCCTCGTCGCACGACTCGCCGAGCCGCTGTCCACGAGCACCGTGCCCGCTACGGAACGTCTGCGGAGCATACCGAGACCGCAGAGGGCTGGCAGCCGCGAGGACAGGCCACACCGTGCCCACCTCGGGGACGTCGGAAGATGTGCGGGTGCCGACACCTGTTCCACCGGATCAGTCCGCCCGGGCCCGCTCGTTCGGCGCAGCCGCCGCCGACTACCACCGGGCCCGCACCGGGTACACCGAGGACGACGTCGCCTGGGCACTCGGCCTGTCCGACGGCCGCACGGCCGCACGGCTGCGCGTCCTGGACCTCGCCGCCGGCACCGGCCGGCTGACGCTCGCGCTGCTGGCAGCCGGCGTCGGTGCCGGTGGCGCCGTCGGGACCGCCTACGCCGTCGAGCCCGACCCCGGCATGCGCGCCGAGTTCGCCCGGCAGGTGCCGCCGGGCCTGGTGAGGCTGCACGACGGGACGGCCGAGGCGATCCCGCTGCCGGACGCGTCGGTCGACGCCGTCGTCGTCGGCTCGGCCTTCCACTGGTTCGACCCCTCGCGCGCGCTGCCGGAGATCGCCCGCGTGCTGCGGCCGGGTGGGACGCTGACCGCCCTGTGGACCCAGCCCGACGAGGACGTCGACTGGGTCCGGGCCTACCGCCGCGCCGCGCGGAACGCACTCGCGGCCGCCACCGGCCAGGAGACGGAACCCGAACGAGAGCCGGAACCGGACCGGTACGCCGGACAGCGGCACCTGGACATCCCGGCGTCGCCGCTGTTCAGCGACTCCGAGCGCCGGCAGACGGTCCACCTGGAGACCACCACCCGGGCGGACCTGGCCACCGCCATCGGCACCTACTCCGACGTGCTCGTCGCCGACCCCGCCGGCCGCCGCGCTGCGCTGCTGGCCGTGGTTGCCGAGCTGGACCGCCTCCTGCCGGCCGGCGCCGACGCCGGCCCTGACCCCCATCGACACGCCGGCACAGACCCCGACGCCGAACCGGTGCAGCTCCCGGTCCGGGTACGGCTGGCGCGCCGCCGCCGGCTGTAGCGGGCCGCCGAACCGGCCGTGCTTCCCCGGGACCAGGACGTCGCTCCCGGGGGAGGATGGCCGGGTCGCGGCGATCCCGCGACCGCCCCGACCGCCCAGCGCGGCCGGCTCCGCGTCCCACCCGACGCGCCGTCGAGCCGCCAGGAAGGACATCGCCGTGACCGGACCCGGAGCACCGCACGCCGCCGCACCGCGCACCGCGGCCGCGGCCGCGGCGGAACCCGTGACGCCCGACGCCGACCCGGCGGAGACCGGCGAGTGGCTGGACAGCCTCGACGGTCTGCTCGCCTCGGCCGGTACCGAGCGGGCAGAGTTCATCCTGGAGCGCCTGGTGGAGCAGGCGCGCGCACACGGGCTGGTCGTCGCCGGCTCCAGCGCCGCCGCGCAGTCGACGAACGTCGGTGACCCCGCACCGGCCACCCCGGTGAAACTGCCGCTGGCCACCGACGACGTCAACACGATCGGCCTGGACGCCCAGCCGCCGTTCCCCGGTGACGCCGAGCTCGAACGGCAGATCACCGACACGATCCGGTGGAACGCCGCCGTGCTGGTCAGCCGGGCCAACCGGCCGGGTGTCGGCGTCGGCGGGCACATCGCCACCTTCGCCGGGGCGGCGACGCTGTACGAGGTCGGGCTGCAGCACTTCTTCCGCGGCCGCAACCACCCCGGCGGCGGGGACCAGGTGTTCTTCCAGGGTCACGCCTCCCCCGGCATGTACGCGCGCGCGTTCGTCGAGGGCCGGCTGACCGAGGCCCAGCTCGACGGGTTCCGCCAGGAGCTGACCAACCCCGGCGGCGGGCTGCCGTCCTACCCGCACCCGCGGCTGATGAGCGACTTCTGGCAGTTCCCCACGGTCTCGATGGGCCTCGGGCCGATCCACTCCATCTACCAGGCCCGGCTGAACCGTTACCTGCACGCGCGGGGATTCACCGACACCAGCCAGCAGCGGGTGTGGGCATTCCTCGGCGACGGGGAGATGGACGAGCCGGAGAGCCTCGGCGCAATCGGCCTGGCTGCGCGCGAGCAGCTGGACAACCTCACCTGGGTCGTCAACTGCAACCTGCAGCGCCTGGATGGCCCCGTCCGCGGCAACGGCAAGATCATGCAGGAGCTGGAGTCGCACTTCCGCGGTGCCGGCTGGCGCGTCATCAAGGTGGTGTGGGGCTCGGACTGGGACCCGTTGCTGACGTCGGCGGCCGGCCCGAAGCTGGTCGCGGCGCTGACCGCGACGCCGGACGGGCAGATGCAGACCTACTCCGTCGAGCCCGGCTCGTACCTGCGAGAGCACCTGTTCGCCACCGATCCCGATCTCGCCGAGTTGGCGTCGCATTACACCGACGACCAGTTGCGCGCGCTGTCCCGCGGCGGCCACGACGTCGCCAAGGTCTACGCCGCCTACGCCGAGGCGACCCGGCCGACGGGGCAGCCGACGGTGGTGCTCGCGCACACGGTCAAGGGCTGGCGGCTGAACAGCTTCGAGGGCCGCAATGCCACGCACCAGATGAAGAAACTGACCTTGGACGACGCGAAGAAGTTCCGCGACATCCTGCACGTCCCGATCTCCGACGAGGTCCTCGAGGCCGACGCCTACCGGCCGCCGTACTGGAAGCCGGCCGAGGACTCACCGCAGATGCGGTACCTGCGAGAGCACCGCACCGCTCTCGGTGGCGCGCTGCCGGAGCGGGTCGTCGACCACGAGCCACTGACCCTGCCCGGAGAGCAGGTGTACGCGACGCTGCTCAAGGGATCCGGCAAGCAGCAGGTCGCCACCACGCAGGCGCTGGTCCGGCTGTTCAAGGACCTGCTGCGGGACAAGGCGATCGGCCGCCGGTTCGTCCCGATCATCCCGGACGAGGCACGCACGTTCGGGCTGGACGCCACGTTCAGCACCGCCAAGATCTACAGCCCGTCGGGGCAGACCTACACCCCGGTGGACGACAGACTGCTGCTCGCGTACCGGGAGTCCGAGTCCGGGCAGATCCTGCACGAGGGGATCAACGAGTCCGGCTCGATGGCCTCGTTCGTCGCCGCCGGCACCGCCTATGCCACGCATGGGCAGCCGCTGATCCCCTTCTACATCTTCTACTCGATGTTCGGGTTCCAGCGGACCGGGGACGCGATGTGGGCCGCCGCCGACCAGCTGACGCGGGGGTTCCTCGTCGGTGCGACGGCCGGGCGGACGACGCTGAACGGTGAGGGCCTGCAGCACGAGGACGGTCATTCGCTGCTGCTCGCCTCCACCAACCCGGCCTGTGTCAGCTACGACCCGGCGTTCGCCTTCGAGGTCGCGCACGTGATGCGGTCCGGCCTGGAGCGGATGTACGGGTCCACCGAGGACCACCCGCACGGGGAGGACGTCTTCTTCTACCTCACCGTCTACAACGAGCCGATCTCCCAGCCGGCACAGCCGGACGGCCTCGACGTCGACGGGCTGCTGCGTGGGCTGTACCTCTACGCCCCTGCCGAACAGCTCGAGTCCGCCGGTTCCGGCGATCCGGTCCCGCGGGTCCAGTTGCTGGCGTCCGGCTCGGCGATGCCGTGGGCGTTGGAGGCCCGGCAGCGGCTGGCGAAGGAGTGGGGCGTTGCCGCCGACGTGTGGTCGGCGACGAGCTGGAACGAGCTGCGCCGCGACGCCCTGGACTGCGATGCGTGGAACCTCGAGCACCCGGACACCACTGCCCGGGTGCCGCACGTCACCCGGGTCCTCGCCCCCACCGTCGGGCCGGTCATCGCCGTCAGCGACTACATGCGCGCCGTTCCCGACCAGATCGCCCCGTGGGTGCCCGGTGACTGGCGCTCGCTGGGCACCGACGGCTTCGGCCGCTCCGACACGCGCGCGGCGCTTCGCCGACACTTCCGGGTGGACGCGCAGTCGATCGTGGTGGCCGCGCTGTCCGAACTCGCCGAGCGCGGCGAGGTGAAGACGGCAACCGTCCGTGAGGCGCTGGAGCGCTACGCCCTGGCCGACGTGACCGCGACCACCGCGACCGAGGCCGGCGGCGACAGCTGACGGTCAGCTGGCCGGGGCCGTCCCGGAGTGCTGCGGCGGCGGGCCGGGGTACCACTCGTCCGGTTCCGGCCACTGGAATCCGTCGGGGAAGTGGTAGGTCTCGAAGCAGGTGGTGGTCGCCGACTCGGTGTCGAAGAACGCGAAGGAGTTCTGGTCGCGCCACCGGCCGGACTGGGTCAGCGGAAAGCCGCGTGCGGTGAAGCTGGCCAGCCGCTGGTCCCACGGCATCCCGTCGCAGTCGAACGCGACGTGGTGGATGCCCTCGCCGTGGGCGTCGAGGAACTCGCGCATGATCGTCCGTCCCGTCAGCGGCTGCATGATCTCCCAGGTCAGCTCGTTGTTCGTGGCGAAGCAGACCTTGAGGCTGAACGGGCTGTCCTCGCCGCGGTAGGTCGGCGCGGCCAGGCTGTCGTCGTCGAAGGTGTGCACTCGGAACGGCCCGATTCCCAGCCGTACCAGGCCGGCCATCGTGCGCCGGTGGTCCTCGGTGACGATGCACACCTCGACGATCCTGCCGAGGAAGGCGTTGCTGAGCGCAAACTCGCTGACCACGGTCGGCAGGTCGTCCGGGACGGTCTCGGGTTCCACGGGTCTCCTCAGCGGCGGTCGGGGGCGTCGTCGCGCAGTTGTCGGCAGAACGCCCGGACGTCGTCGATCGACCCCGGGCAGCTCCTCGGCCCACCGGGCCCGGCCGAGGAGCGCCACCAGCTCGTCCAGGTCCGCCTGCGGGACGTCAATGCTGACAGCAAAGGGTGTCCTGACCGATGTCCTGACGTTCCGGGCCCGCCGGGCCCATCCCGGTCAGCCGCCCTGTGCCTGCAGTGACACGTGCTCCCACGCGGCCCACGTAGCCAGCCTCGACGCGTAGACGCGCTTGGTGATGACGGTCGGGTCAAGGCCGAACAGGACGCGCAACGGCGGCTCTTCGGCGTCCACGACCTGCAGGATCGCCGCGGCCGTCGCCTCCGGGTCGCCGGGGTGGGCGGCAGAAGAGCGCTGCTGCTGCGCGACGCGGACGCCGTCGTAGGCGGGTAGCGGCGTCGCGCGCTTGGCCGACGGGCCGGACCAGTCGGTGGTGAACCCGCCCGGTTCGATGAGCGTGACCTTGATTCCGAACTCGGCGACCTCCTGCGAGAGGCTGTCGCTGAACCCCTCCAACGCCCACTTGCTGGCGTGGTAACCGCCGGTGTTCACGAACGCGGCCACCCCGCCGATGCTGCTCACCTGGACGATGTGGCCGCTGCGCTGCTCGCGCATGATCGGCAGGGCCGCCTGGGTCACCCAGAACGCGCCGAAGAAGTTCGTCTCGAACTGGGCGCGCAGCTCGGCTTCGCTGAGTTCCTCGATCGCGCCGAACTGGCCGTAGCCCGCGTTGTTCACCACGACGTCGAGCCGGCCGAACGTGTCCCGGGCCAGCGCGACCGCGTCGGCGTCCGCCTGCTTGTCGGTGACGTCGAGCCGGATCGGCAGCACCGCGTCGCGGTAGGTGTCCACCAGGTCCTTCAGCGAATCGGTGTTGCGCGCGGTCGCCGCGACCCGGTCGCCGCGGGCCAGCGCTGCCGCCGCCCAGAGGTGCCCGAACCCCTTCGATGCCCCGGTGATGAACCAGACCTTGGAGTCCTGTGTCATGAGCGCCTGCCTTCGAATCGTTGGTCCGTACACACGCAATGGTCCCGGATAACGGCACCGGCCGGCGGTTGTCTTCCGGCGTGGCACCCACCGCCGGCGCTGCATCCAGGGTCGCCCCGCGTCCGGCGGGCGTCGCCGCCCGTCCCACCGGGATGACCCGTCCCACCTGCCGACCCCGTCATGACCCCGGACCGTGCGACGCTCGCCGGGTGTCGATCGACGGGACAGCCGCGCGCGGGGGTTACGAACCCTTCCCGCCGTTCGCGGCCTGGCTGGCGGTTCCCTACGACGCCACAATCTTTCGACGTCAGGAAGCCAGGCTGGAAGAGCGCCGGGCAGTCGCGGGGCCGGCGGCCCTGGACGCCGCGGTAGTCCGCGCGACGCGGGAAGCGGCCGTCGACACCGGAGCGATCGAGGGCCTTTACGCCACCGACCGCGGCTTCACCCGGACGGTCGCCACCCAGGCGGCAGCGTGGGAAAGCATCGCCACGTCGCGCGGTGAGAACGTCCTGCGCTCGATCCACGACGCACTCGCGGCCTACGACTTCGTGCTCGACGCCGCCACCAGGCGGGTGGGGATCACTGAGGTCTGGGTCCGCGAGTTGCACGCAGTCATGTGCCGAAGCCAGGACGAGTTCACGGTCTACACACCGGTTGGGCCACAGCTACGCGTGCTGCCGAAAGGCGTGTACAAGTCCGATCCGAACAGCCCGACGAATGCTTCCACCGGCCGCGTCCACCACTACGCCTCGCCGTTGGACACCCCGGCCGAGATGGCCCGGCTGGTGCGAGAGCTCCGCTCACCCGCGTTCGCCGATGCCGATCCGGTCGTGCAAGCCGCGTACGCGCACTACTGCTACGTCGGCGTCCATCCGTTCGCCGACGGCAACGGCCGGGTCGCCCGTGCGCTGGCATCGGTGTTCCTCTACCGCCGGCCCGGGGTGCCGCTCGTGGTGTTCGCCGACCAACGAGCCTTGTACCTCGACGCGCTCGAGGCCGCGGACGCCGGCCGGCCCGAGGCGTTCACCGCGTTCGTCGACGAGCGCGTCGCCGACACGATCGGCGTTCTCCTCGCCAACATCCGCGCTCCGGGGCCGACGGTGACCGCAAGCCTGGAGGCACTCCGATCGACTCATGCCGCCGTCGTGGGCAGCGGCGACCTCGACCGGGATGCCGTCCGCGTCGCGACGGTCGTCGACGAGGCCTTCTCGGCGGCCCTCGCCAAGCTCGACGGGAGCCCCGTTGTCGCGGCATTTATCCGCTCTCCCGCGAACTTCGGGTGGACGGACGCCGTGCGTGACGGCTTCCGCGTCGTCGCCGACGACAGTGGACGCTTTTTCCTCCACGTGCGGATGGATCTCGGGGGTCCCGCGACGGTCGCCCTCTGGGGCGCCGTCTTCGTCAGCACCACCTATCGAGCCGGCGTGGACCTGCTGATCGCTTCGCAGGCTGACCCCGAAGGTGTCGAGGTCGCCCGCCGCGAGGTCGATCCGGTCGTGACCGAGAGCCTGCGCCGCAAGGTCGAGGGCTGGGTGGAGGGACAGCTCGAGTCGGCCCTGCAGCAGCTGGCCGGGCAGACCACCGGGCGCCCGTAGCGCAGGCGGGTAGCCCGCCGACATCACGCCCGGCGCCCTAGGGTGCCGCTCATGGGCGCCCAGGACGGCCCGCGTCCGGCGACGGTCCGTCGGCTGGAGCGGGCCATCGGACCGCTGGCCAAGAAGGTGGTCGCCGACCTCGACCGGGACCTGCCCTGGTATCGCGCGATGTCCGCCCAGGAGCGCTCCTGGCTCGGCCTGGTGGCCCAGGCGGGTATCGCCGCCTTCGTCGCCTGGTACCGGTCGCCGGACAGCCGGGCGGGCACCACGGCTGAGGTGTTCGGCACGGCACCGCGTGAGCTGGTCCGCTCCGTCTCCCTCGGGCAGACCGTCGAGCTGGTGCGCCGCATCGTCGAGCTCGTCGAGTCCCAGGTCGAGGACATCGTCGACCCCGCCGACGTGCCCGCGGTCCGTGAGTCGGTGCTCCGGTACAGCCGGGAGATCGCGTTCGCGGCGGCCGGGCTCTACGCCCACGCCGCCGAGGAACGCGGCGCGTGGGACGCCCGGCTGGAGTCCCTGGTCGTCGACGCGCTGTTGCGGGCGGACGGGGCGGAAGCGGTCCGGTCCCGTGCGGCGGCGTTGGGCTGGACCGACACCGACCAGGTCGTCGTCGTCGCCGGCCACCCGCCCGACGGGGACAGCGAGAGCGTCGTGGAGGCGGTCCGCCGTGCCGCGCACTCGGCGGGCGCCGACGTGCTGACCGGTGTGCAGAGCGACCGGCTGGTGGTCGTGCTCGGTCTGCGGGGCAAGCGGGCCGACCTCGAGGGGGCGGTCGCGGCGGTCACCGGGCAGTACGGTCCCGGCCCGGTCGTGGTCGGCGCGACGGTGCCGGACCTGGTGTCGGCGACGTCGTCGGCCGGCGCCGCCCTGGCCGGCCTGGCGGCGGCTCCCGGGTGGCCGGATGCGCCGCGGCCCGTGCCGGCCGTGGAGCTGCTGCCCGAACGGGCGCTGTCCGGCGACCCGACCGCTGCTGAGCAGCTGTGCCGCGAGCTGTACGCGCCGCTGGTCGCCGCCGGGCCGCCGATCCTGGAGACCGTCGCCGCGTTCCTGGAGAACGGCGGCTCGGTGGAGACCACCGCGCGGCTGCTGTTCATCCACCCGAACACCGTCCGCTACCGGCTCCGCAGGGTGACCGACGTCACCGGGTACTCCCCCACCGAGGCCCGCGACAGCTACACGCTGCGGGTGGCCCTGACCCTTGGCCGGCTCGCCGACGAATCACCAGGGTGAGCACGCCGGACAACCCACCCCCACCGGTCGGCGGGTTGTCCGGGAGCACAGAGTCGGCGGGCGGGAATCGTGTGCGCGCGGTGCCGGCCGGACCATGCGAGTCGGGAAAGGTGGGCCCGTGCTCGTCATCGTCGCGCCCGGTCAGGGTGCCCAGCGTCCCGGGATGCTCGGCGGCTGGCTGGACGACCCGGCCGCGGCTACGGAGGTCGCCGCGTGGTCGGAGCTCACCGGGCTGGACCTGGTGACCCTGGGCACGACCGCCGATGCCGGCACGGTCCAGGACACGGCCCATGCCCAGCCCCTGCTGGTCACCCTCGGCCTGCTCTCGGCCACGGCGCTCGCCACCAGGATGCAGCTGCCGCGTGAGCAGCTCGGCGACGTGCTCGCCGGGCACTCCGTCGGGGAGCTCACCGCCGCGGCGCTGGCCGGGGTGGTCACCGACGACGAGGCCGTCCAGCTCGTCGCGTTCCGCGGCGCGGCGATGGCGCGGGCCGCCGCGGACAGCCCCGGTGGGATGTCCGCCGTCCTCGGCGGTGACCCCGTGACCGTCTCCGAGCGGCTCGTCGAGCTCGGCCTGACCCCGGCGAACGTCAACGCCGCCGGGCAGGTGGTCGCCGCCGGCCCGCTGCACCTGCTGGAGCAGTTGTCCGCGCACCCGCCGGCCGGTGCCCGCGTCCGCCCGCTGCCGGTGGCCGGCGCCTTCCACACCGGGCAGATGGCGACCGCCGCGGTGGCACTCACCGAGGTGGCCCGGCAGATCGCCCCGGCGGCCCCCTCGGCACCCGTCGTGGCCAACGCCGACGGGATGGCCTACGTCGACGGTCCCTCCTTGCTGTCGACCATCGTCGGCCAGGTCGCCGCTCCGGTCCGTTGGGACGCCTGCCAGCGGACCTTTGCCGCGCTCGGCGTCACCGGGCTGCTGGAGCTCGCGCCGGGTGGCACGCTGACCGGCCTGGCCCGCCGGGAGCTGCCGGCCGTGGCGACCTTCGCGGTGAAGTCCCCTGGCGACCTCGACGCCACAGCCGCCTTCGTCGCCGAACACCGCTCGCGCACCACTGTCCCCTCCGCTCCTCGTGCCGGCCCCGACCCCGGCGCCGATTCGCCGGACGCGGGGCCGCAGCACGCGGGGCCGCAGCAGAATGGTGGGGCAACACCTGCCACCAGACCCGGAGGGGACGCATGACCGCGCAGCTCTCGACCCCACCCGGCTCACCGGGGTCGCGCGTCGTCGGGCTCGGCACCTACCGGCCGTCCCGCATCATCGACAACGCCGAGATCTGCCAGCGCATCGACTCCACCGACGAGTGGATCCGCACCCGCTCGGGGATCCGGACCCGGCGCTGGGCCGACGCCAGCGAGACCCTCACCGTGATGGCGACCGCGGCCGCGGGCAAGGCGATGAGCGAGGCCGGGATCACCGGTGACCAGGTCGGCTGCGTACTGGTCGCGACCGCCAGCCACCTGTCCCAGACGCCGAGCCTGGCCGCGATCGTCACCCACGAGCTCGGGGCTGACGGCGCGTCGGCGATGGACGTCTCCGCCGCGTGCGCGGGTTTCGTCTACGGGGTCGGGATGGCCAGCGACATGGTCCGGGCCGGCTCGGTCGGCGGGGACCGCCCCTACGTCGTCGTCATCGGCGCCGAGCGACTGAGCGACCTGACCGACCAGGACGACCGGTCGACGGCGTTCCTGTTCGCCGACGGCGCAGGATCGGTGGTGATCGGCCCGGCCGGGACCGCCGGCATCGGGCCCATCGTGTGGGGTGCGGACGGCTCCGGCGCCGACCTGATCCGGCAGCGACAGGACTGGCGGTCGGCCTGGGACGCGGACCAGCCGGTGTGGCCCCCGCTGGTCCAGGAGGGCGCCAAGGTTTTCCGTTGGGCGTCCTACGCGATGGCCCCGGTCGCCCGCGAGGCGCTGGCGAAGGCCGGCATCACCGCCGACCAGCTCGACGCGTTCGTCCCGCACCAGGCCAACATGCGCATCATCGACGCACTCATCAAGACCCTGGGGCTGCCGGAGTCGGTGGCGATCGGCCGGGACATCGCCGACCAGGGGAACACCAGCGCCGCCTCCATCCCGTTGGCGCTGGACCGCCTGCGCGAGCTCGGCGAGGTGGCCAGCGGCGACCTGGCCCTGCTCATCGGGTTCGGCGCCGGCCTGGTGCACGCCGCGCTCGTCGTCCGGGTCCCCTGAGGACCCGGGCCGCACCATCCGGCCGGCTCCGCCGGTGAGATGCCAGACCCAGCCGGCCCAGCCGGCACCGACCCGAAGGAGTTACCCGCATGGCCAGCACCGAGGAGATCCGCACCGGTCTCGCCGACATCGTCAACGAGATCGCCGGCGTCCCCGCCGAGGACGTCCAGCTGGAGAAGAGCTTCGTGGACGACCTCGACGTCGACTCGCTCTCGATGGTCGAGGTCGTCGTCGCGGCCGAGGAGAAGTTCGGCGTCTCGATCCCCGACGACGACGTCCGCGGCCTGAAGACGGTCGGCGACGCGGTGTCGTTCATCGAGCGGGCCGCGGCCTGAGCGTGACCGGCACCTCCTCCACCGACCGAACCGGGTCCACCGACCGAACCCGCGTCGTCGTCACCGGCATCGGCGCGACGACGCCCGTCGGCGGCACGGCACCGGACACCTGGGCGTCCATGTTGGCGGGCCGCTCGGGCATCCGCGCGCTGACCGAGGACTGGGCCAAGACGCTGCCGGTGCGGATCGCCGGCCGGGCCGCGGTCGAGCCCACCGACGTCCTCAGCCGGGTCGAGGCGCGCAAGCTCGACCGCTCGGAACAGTTCGCCCTGGTAGCGGCGCGCGAGGCCTGGCGCGACGCCGGCTACACCACCAAGGCGGGCGAGCCGGTCGACGGTGACGCCGGGCCCGGGCTCGACCCGGAGCGGGTGGCGGTGGTCGTCGCCACCGGTATCGGCGGGACGATCACGCTGATGGACCAGTACGACGTCCTCAAGCAGAAGGGGGCCCGGCGGGTCTCGCCGTACACGGTGCCGATGCTGATGCCGAACGGCCCGGCCGGCTGGGTGAGCATCGACCTGGGGGCGAAGGCGGGCGTGCACTCACCGGTGTCGGCCTGCGCGTCGGGCAACGAGGCGCTGGCGTGGGCGCTGGACATCCTGCGCGCCGGACGCGCGGACGTGGTGGTCGCCGGTGGCACCGAGGCCGCGATCCACCCCCTGCCGATCGCCGCCTTCGCGTCGATGACGGCGCTGTCGACCCGCAACGACGATCCGGCCGGCGCTTCGCGGCCCTACGACAGTGCCCGGGACGGCTTCGTCCTCGGCGAGGGCGCCGGGGTCCTCGTCCTGGAGACCGCCGAGCACGCAGCCGCGCGCGGGGTGCGGGTCTACGCCGAAGTGGCCGGCTCCGGCGCCAGCTCCGACGCCCACCACATCGCCCAGCCGGACCCGACGGGCGCGGGTGCCCGCCGGGCCATGCAGCTCGCGGTCGCCGACGCGCGCCTGGACCCGGCCGAGGTCCGGCACATCAACGCCCACGCGACCTCGACCCCCCAGGGGGACATCGCCGAGTCCCTCGCGATCCACGACGTGCTGGGTGCGGCGACCGCCGGTGCGGTGGTCAGTGCGACCAAGTCGATGACCGGGCACCTGCTCGGCGCGACCGGTGCGGTCGAGGCGATCGCCGTCGTGATGGCCCTGCACACCCGCCAGGTCCCGCCGACGCTGAACCTGGTGGATCTGGACGACAAGGTCGACCTCGACATCGCCGTCGGGTCGCCGCGCTCGCTCCCGGACGGCCCGATCGCCGCGCTGAACAACAGCTTCGGCTTCGGCGGTGCCAACCTCGCAGTCGCGTTCCGCTCTGCCTGACGGCAACCGCCGGCTGCCTTCCGCTCTGCCTGACGGCCATAGGGTCGCGGACATGGAATACCGACAGCTGGGCCGATCGGGACTGCGTGTCTCGGCACTGACCATGGGCACGATGACCTTCGGCGGATCGGGCGGGTTCGCCTCCGTCGGGAACACCGACGTCGCCGAGGCCCGCAGGCAGATCGACACCTGCCTCGACGCCGGCGTGAACCTCGTCGACACCGCGGACGTCTACTCCGCCGGCGCCTCGGAGGAGATCGTCGGGGAGGTGCTGCACGGCCGCTACGACCGCACGCTGATCGCCACCAAGGCGCGATTCGCCCTCGGGGAGGGGCCGAACGACGCGGGGCTGTCCCGCCACCACCTGGTCCGGGCCTGCGAGGCCAGCCTGCGCCGACTGCAGACGGACCACATCGACCTCTACCAGGTGCACGAGATCGACGGGCTGACCCCGGTCGACGAGACCCTCGCCGCGCTCGACGACCTCGTCCGGTCCGGCAAGGTCCGCTACGTCGGGGCCTCGAACTTCAGCGCGTGGCGCCTGGCGCAGGCCCTCGGGGTCGCGGACGCCCACCACCACGTGGCCTACGTCAGCCAGCAGATCTACTACTCGCTGCAGGAGCGCAGCGTCGAGTACGAGCTGGTCCCCCTGGCGCTGGACGCGGGACTGGGCATCCTCGTCTGGAGCCCGCTGGCCGGCGGCCTGCTGTCCGGGAAGTTCCGTCGCGGCGCCGAGGGTCCCGCCGGTTCGCGGCAGATGTCGGAGTGGTCCGAGCCGCCGGTCTACGACCAGGACAAGCTCTACGACACTGTCGAGGTCCTCGTCGAGGTGGGGCAGGCGCACGGCGTGTCAGCCGCCCAGGTGGCACTCGCGTGGCTGCTCACCCGCCCGGCCGTCACCACGCTGGTCATCGGCGCCCGGACCTCGGAGCAGTTGACCGACAACCTCGCCGCCGCCGACCTGGTGCTCACCGGCGACGAGATCGACCGCCTGGAGAAGGTCAGCCGCCCGCCGCTGCTGTACCCCTACTGGCACCAGGCGGCGTCCGCGTCCGACCGTCTGGCACCGGCCGACCTGTCCCTGCTCGGCCGCCACCTCGTCAGCTGAGCGCGCACCCACAGCCGAAAGCCGGCGGCCCGCGGCGGAGGACCGCCGGGTGACCGTTGCTGCTGCCTGGTGACCCGCGCCGGTCACCAGGCAGCAGGGCCGGTGACCACGTGCGGCGCGCTCAGCCCACCCGGTGCAGCCAGCGCACTGCTGCGCCATCGCCCGCGTGCCGGAACGGCTCCAGTTCGTCGTCCCACGGGGTGCCCAGCAGGGCCTCGAGCTCGTCGCGGAGCCCCAGCGGGTCCGCGGACACCGCGATGTCGCTGCCGGCGACCCGCAGGGCGGCGCGGATGCGATCCTCGGGCACGACGATGTCGCCATGCGTTCCGGTCATCGCATGGAAGATGCCGAGCTCGGGCGTGTAGGAGTACCGCGCGCCCTCGGCCAGCGGGCTCGCGTCCTCGGTGACCTCGAACCGGAGCCGCTCCCACCCCCGCAGTGCCGAGGCCAGTCGGCCGGCGGTCCCCGGCGCGCCCACCCAGCTCAGCTCGGACCGGTAGCTGCCCGCCTCGGCCGGCTGCGGAGTCCACGTGAGGTTGACCGCGGAGCCGAGCACACCGGCAGCCGCCCACTCCACGTGCGGGCACACCGCTGAGCACGCTGAGTGCACGAAGAGCACACCGCGTGCTTGCTGCGCAGCTGTCATTTGCCGGTCTCCTGGGTCGGGTCGGGGAATCGCCTTCCCCAGCGCCCCGGTCCGTCCCGTCAGACCCACGTCTGGACATGCCGCGTGGTGTCGCGCCAACCGTGGCGCGACCCGGACCAGTGTGCCCCACCAGCCACCGCGGCATCAACAGTCACCCCAGCATCACGGCCGCGCCGGTGACCAGGACACGGGCCTGTGCAGCGGGCGGTTCAGCTCAGTCGCGAGTACCAGGCCAGACTCACCCCGGCGCTGGCCAGGGCGGCGAGCAGCGCGAGTCCCACCAGCCGGTCGGTGACCTCGCGCTGCTCGGTGCGGTACCCGACCGACCGGCCGATGTCGGCGTAGGCGCGGCGCAGCTCACCTGCGCTCTGCGCGGCGTATGCGCTGCCGCCGGTCGCGGTGGCCAGCGACCGCAGCTCGGCCTCGTCCGGCGGCACCGGCACGGTCTGACCCCGCAGGGTCACCGTCCCGGACGGGGTGCCGAAGGCGATGGTGGACACCGGGACGCCGTCGGCGCGTGCTCGCGCCGCCGCCTGTGCCGTCGGGCGGCCCAGGTTCGTCCCGCCGTCGGACATCAGCACGATCCGCCGCGGCGCGACGTCGCCCTGCCCGCCCGCAGCGCCCTGGCCACCCGCAGCGCCCTGGCCACCCGGAGCGCCCTGGCCACCCTGAGCAGCGCCCGCGGCGGCCTGGGCGGCGGCCAGCGCGGTGTAGACCGCCTCGCCGATCGCCGTCGACTCCGCCAGCCGGATGCCGGCGACCGCTCGGTCGAACTGCTCCCGGTCGGTGGTGGGGGCCAGGTCGACGCTGGCCGACCCGGCAAAGGTGACAAGGCCGACGTCGAAGGTGGCGGGCAGCTCCGCGGCGAACCGTCGGGCGGCGTTCTGGGCGGCGGTGATCCGGTTGGGGTCGACATCGGTCGCCTGCATGGACAGGGAGACGTCGATGACCACCATGACGACGGCCCGGGCCCGGGGCACGCGCACCTGCGCCTCCGGGCGGGCGAACGCGACGATCAGCAGCACCAGGGGCACCAGGGCGGCCAGGGCCGCGGCGTGCCGGCGCCATCGGCGCTCGCGTGGCAGCACCGACTCGAGCATGGGCAGCGCCGCGAACCGGACGGCGGCCCGGCGCCGGGACCGCAGGACCAGCAGGTAGGCACCGAGGAGCAGCGGGACCACCAGAAACAGCAGCAGTCGCCAGGGGGCGTCGAAGCTCACGCCCGGGCCACCATCGGTGGCGGCCCGGACGTCGGCACCATCGAGCCCGGTGGGAGTCGCCGCACGCCCGTCGGCCGCCGGAGACCGGCGACGAACCGCGCCGTGTCGAGCACCCAGTCGCGGTCGGTCCGCAGGACCAGCTGCGCGGCACCGGCGCGACGGATCGCGGCAGCCACCGCGGCGCGTCGAGTCCGGGTCGCCTGGGCGTAGGCGGCCCGCACCCGGGCGTCACCGGTGTCGACCTCGCGCCGACGGCCGGTCTCCGGGTCGACGAGCCACAGCCGGCCGACCGCGGGCAGCTCGAGCTCTCGAGGGTCGACGATTTCGACCGCGACCACCCGGTGGCGCACGGCCATCGTCCGCAGCGGCCGCGCCCACGCGAGCTCGTCGACCGGCCGGCCCGCAGCGGGGTGGAAGTCGCTGACCACAACCCGCAGGCCGCGGGGACGCTGGCCGGCGTCGAGTGCGGCGAGCCCGACCGCCAGCCGGTCACCGGCAGCATCCGTCCGGGACGGGACGCCGGCGGGGCGGCGCAGCGAACCGCCCGACGGGTCCGCGCCCAGGTCGGCGGGCAGGCTCAGCACCGAGCGCAGCATCGCGTGCAGGGCCAGTCGCCCGGTCCGGGCCGGCCACCGGCGGACCTGTCCGGCGGTGACCAGGTACCCACCGACCCGGTCACCGGGACCACCGGCGAGCGAGCCGAGCGCGGCCACGGCCGCGACCGCCAGGTGACGCTTCTGCAGGTGTGCCGTGCCGAAGGTCATGCTCGGCGTGGCGTCCAGCAGGAACCAGCTGGACAGCTCGCGGTCGGCCACGGTGTCCCGGACGTGTGGGGAGGTGGTGCGGGCCGTCACCGCCCAGTCCATCGCCCGGACGTCGTCCTCGCCGGGCCGGTAGAGGCGCGCCTCCCCCGCCTCCCGCCCCGACCCCGGGTTGAAGCCCGAGTGATTGCCGTGCAGATAGCCGTCCAGGCGGCGGCCGACGGTGAGCTCCAGCCGGCGCAGCGCCTGCGGCGGCAGCAGCTCGTCCAGGCCGGGCTCGCCGGACGGACGAGCCCGGGTCACCGGCCCCGTCCCGTCGGCTCCGCATCGGGACCGTCCTCCCAGCGCAGCTCCGACTGGGGGCTGATCACCGGGTCGCCGCCGCCGGCAGGACGGGCACCGGCGGGGGCGTCCGCCGGCTCTGAACCGCGCGCCGGAGCCGAACCGCCCGCACCAGCCGGCCAGACCGGTCGCGGCGGCGGCACTCCGGCCACCACGTCCGCGACGACCGCCCGCGGGTCCACCCCGTCGGCGAGCGCGTCGAAGCCGAGCAACAGCCGGTGGCCGATCACGTCGCCGGCGAGCTCGGCCAGGTCCGCCGGCAGCACGTACTCACGACCGCGGATCAGCGCCAACGCCCGGGCCCCGGCGACCAGACCCAACGTCGCGCGCGGGCTCGCCCCGACCGCGACGGCACTGGTCGCCGGCACCGCCCGCAGGTGTGCCGGGCCGGTCTCGCGGGTCGCCACCACCAGCCGGACCGCGTAGTCCGCGACCAGCGGGTGCACGAAGACCCGATCCGCGCAGGCCTGCAGGGCGAGCACGTCGTCCGGGGTCAGCACCGGCTCGGCGACCGGCGGGTCGACGCTCATCCGCGCGAGGATCTGCGCCTCCTCGCCCGCCGTCGGGAACCCGACGTCCACCTTCAGCAGGAAGCGGTCCCGCTGGGCCTCCGGGAGGCTGAACACCCCCTCGCTCTCCACCGGGTTCTGGGTGGCGACGACCGTGAACGGTCGGGGCACGGGGTAGGAGACGCCGCCGATGGACACCTGGTGCTCGGCCATCAACTCCAGCATCGCGCTCTGGACCTTGGCCGGCGCCCGGTTCACCTCGTCGGCGAGGACGAACTGGACGAACACCGGGCCGAGCTCGACCTCGAAGCCGGCGGTCGACTGACGGTAGATCCGCGTGCCGACGATGTCGCTGGGGACAAGGTCGGGGGTGAACTGCAGGCGCGCGAAGCTGCCCCCGCACACGGTGGCGAACGACCGGACCGCAAGCGTCTTCGCCACCCCGGGCACGCCTTCGAGCAGGCAGTGGCCGCGGGCCAGCAGGGCCACCATCAGCCGCTCGACCATCCCGTGCTGGCCGACGATCACCCGCTGCACCTCGTCCACCGCGCGGCGCACCAGATCCGTCCGGGGGTCCACGGACGTCGTCACGGCAGTGATCCTCCCAAAGCCGCCGAACGCATGCCGGAACAACTCGCGGCGGGGGACGGGACGTGGCCGGGACCCGGGGATAGCGTGACGATGACCCGATCCCAGAGCTATGAAAGGTTCTCCCCGTGGCCTTCTCCGTGCCGCCCCTGCCCTACGCGTACGACGCGCTGGCCCCGTACGTCGACGAGACGACGATGCACCTGCACCACGACAAGCACCACCAGGCCTACGTCGACAAGCTCAACGGCGCGGTCGCCGGGACGCCCCTGGAGTCGAAGTCGGCCGAAGCCATCGTCGCCGACCTCGCGTCGGTGCCCGAAGCCATCGCCAAGGTCGTCCGCAACAACGGTGGCGGCCACGTCAACCACAGCTTCTTCTGGGAGACGATGACCGCCCCCGGCGGGGACGGGACCACCCTGACCGGCCCGCTCGCCAGCGAGATCGACTCGGCCTTCGGGAGCTTCGACGAGTTCAAGACGACGTTCGAGACGGCCGGGGTCAACCAGTTCGGCTCCGGCTGGGTCTGGCTCGTCCTCGACGGCGGCAAGCTTGCCGTGACGTCGACGCCAAACCAGGACTCCCCGCTGACCCAGGGCCAGGTGCCGCTGCTGGGCAACGACGTCTGGGAGCACGCCTACTACCTGACGTACCAGAACCGCCGGCCCGAGTACCTCAAGGCCTGGTGGAACATCGTCAACTGGGGTGTCGTCGGCCAGCGCTTCACCAGCGCGGGAGCCTGACAACCGCCACCGGACGAGCGGCCTCCGCCGGCAGCCTCAGCGCTGCGGCGGAGGCCGGGGCCGGGTGTGGCGCAGCCAGGCGAGCCCGAGAACGGGCAGGACCAGCGGGACGTAGCCGTAGCCGGCACCGAAGCGGGACCACACCGTCGCGTCGGGGAAGGCCGTGGCATCGGCGACGCTGGCGATCCCGACCGCGAGGACACCGGCGAGTTCCACCGAGCAGGACAGGGCCGCCACCCGCCGTGAGGTCCGGGAGCCGCGCGCCAGCGCGACGGTTGCCACGATGTAGACGACGGCGGCCACCGCGGACAGCAGGTAGGCCAGCCGGGCCTCGTCGAACCTGGCGGCGATCTGGAAGCCCGCCCGGGCGGTGGCCGCGACCGCGAACAGCGCGTACACCCCGACGAGCACCCGCCCGGGGCCGGAGCGGGTCCGTGGGGCGTCAGGCACCGGTCGACCACACCGTCTGCAGCCGCAGCTCGAGGACCGGGATCACCAGGCAGGCGACGGCGACGACCGCGGGTCCCCACCTGCTGTGTTCGAGAAGTCCCCAGAGCAGGCCGGCGGGGACCACGAGCAGGCTGACCAGCAGGTAGCCGATGAAGAGCGGCGCCGACACCGCCCGATCGGTGCCGGCCAGGGCGACGATCCCGACCACGGCCTGCACCACCAGAGTCGCCTCGACGACCCCGCTCGCGACCAGCAACGCGACGTCGGCCGGCCGGTTGCGGGCGCCGAGCCAGGCCCCGTAGGCCGCCGCGGCGAAGGCGACCGCGACGACGACGGTCGGCACAGGGGGAACCACCCTCGGCCTCCCGACCGTCGATGCACGCCAGCGACGCGACCATTGTGGTGCCCGACCTGGGAGGCTCGCCGGGTGCCTCCCCTCCGCCGCCTGTCCGCCGCCGCACTGGCGGCCGGAGCGTTCACCGTCGCGACCGCCGCCTGCACCGCGGACACCAGCGGCGCACCGGTCACCAGCGCGCCGGCCAGCGGGGCGTCCGCGCCGGTCCGGGTGCCGTCGACCCCGGTCCCGACCGCGGCGGGAACCGCACCGCCGGCGAGCGGTGTCGCACCCGAGCCAGGCACGTCTGTGACGACCGCGCCGCCCCCCGGCACGGTCCCGCCGCTCCGTACGCCGCCACCCCTCCGCACGCGGCCACCCGGACCGGGCCCGACGGGAACCGGTCCCGGCGCAACGGCCCCGACCGCGCCCGCCCCGACCGCGCCGCCGGCATCCGGCCCACCGCCGGCCGTTCCGCCGGCTTCCGGCCCACCGCCGGCCGTTCCGCCGCCCCCGCCGGCCGGCCTGACCCCGGTGCCCTCGGTGGCCGTCACCACCGCCGCGCCGGTCGCACCGGGCGCGACCGCGACCGCGTCGTCGGCCGCCGGGAGGGTGCTGGTCAGCATCGCGGGTGTCCGCTCGGTGACCACGGCCGGCCGCGGACCCGGGGAGGTGACCGGGGCGCCGGCGATCGCGATCACCCTGGCGGTCCGCAACGACACCGCGCGGCCACTCGACCTCGGCCAGGTCTCGGTGACCGCCGCGTACGGGGCGGCGGCCACCCCGGCCAGCGGCTCCGACGGCGTGCCGGCAAAGCCGCTGGCCGGGACCGTTCGGCCGGGCGCGACCGGGACGGGCACGTATGTGTTCCGCGTGCCGACCACCGAGCGCCGGCGCGTCGACGTCGCGGTGTCCTACCTCGCGGGTGAGCCGACCGTCCTGTTCCGCGGGCGCGTCAGTGGGTAGAGCGGTCCGACACCCGGCGCGGCACCGGCGACCCGCTCACGCAGGGTCGCGGACGATTGGGTCGTCCACATTGTAAGGGGCACCCTCTGGCGTGTCGCCCGGGCGCCAACTACCTTGCGTGACATCACCACGGAGCGTTACTCGGTGACTGTGCTGCAGCCGCACTGCGCTCACCCTGGGCGCCAACCGTGGTGATCAACACCCGTAATCACCGGCCAAGCCGCATCCAGGAGCCGTCATGAGCGCGCACCGTCGTCCGGTACGTCTGTCCACCGGTCTGGCGGGCCTGGTCGCGACAGCCGTCATCGCGGCTGGACTCTCACTGCTTCCGGGTGTCGGGAGCGCGTCGGCGGACACCGCCCCGGTCGCCGGGACGCCGGCCACGGTCAGTGCCGATCCGCTGCCTACCGTGCAGATCAACGGCGTCGTGTGGGCGCAGGTGACCGTCGGTAACACCGTGTATGCGACCGGCAGCTTCAGCAAGGTCCGCCCGGCCGGCGCCAATCCGGGCGTGAGCGAGACCCCCAGGGGAAACCTGCTCGCCTACGACATCCGCACCGGCGCCCTCGTCACCGGGTTCAACCACTCCCTGAACGGCGTCGGCCGGGCGATCACGGCCTCCCCGGACGGCACGCGGGTGTACGTCGGCGGTGACTTCACCGCGGTGGACGGCCAGACCCGCAACCGCCTCGCCGCGTTCGACACCGCGACTGCCGCGCTGGTCACCACCTTCAGGCCCAACATCAGCAACGAGGTGCTCGCGGTCGCGGCGACCAACGCCACCGTCTACGCAGGCGGCAACTTCTTCGCCCTCAACGGGGTCGCGCGGACGCGGCTCGGTGCGGTCGCCGCGTCGAACGGCGCGACGCTGTCCTGGGCGCCGAAGGCCGACGACAACACCGTGACCGCGATGGTCCTCGCCCCGGGCGGGACGCAGGTGGTTGTCGGCGGGCGGTTCAGCACCCTTTCCGGCACCGCCGCCTACGGCCTCGGCGCCCTGGACGCCACCAGTGGTGCCGTCCTGCCGTTCGCGGCGAACGCGACGGTCCGGGACGCCGGGACGCAGGCGTCGATCACCAGCCTGAAGACCGACGGCAAGCTGATCCTGGGCACCGGCTATGTCTACGGTCCCGGTGGGAACGTCGAGGGGGCCTTCGCCGCGGACCCCGCAGCCGGCGGGACGCTGGTGTGGCTCGAGGACTGCCACGGCGACTCCTACGACACCTTCGCCACCGGAGGCGTCGCCTATGTGGTCAGCCACGAGCACGCCTGCAACACGGTCGGCGGGTTTCCCCAGACCGACCCGTGGACCTACCACCGCGCGACCGCGTTCACCGACTACGCAACGGGCACGCTGGCCCGCAACACGATCCCCAACTACGCCGACTTCTCCGGCAAGCCGTCCCCCACCCCGCTGACCTGGTACCCGACGCTGGCGATCGGGAGCTTCACCGGTCAGTACCAGGCGGCATGGTCGGCGACCGGCACCGCCGACTACGTGGCACTCGGTGGGGAGTTCCCGTCGGTCAACGGCACCGCCCAGCAGGGCCTGGTGCGATTCGCGGTCAAGGCGGCGGCCCCGAACAAGGTGGCGCCGGCGCAATCCGCGGCTCTGACCCCGTCGCCGGTGTCCCTGTCGTCGGGCTCGGTCCGGCTCACCTGGACGGCCACGTCCGACATGGACAACCGCTCGCTGACCTACAGCGTCATCCGCGACGGGAACGCCGCGGCGCCCGTGTCGACCCAGACGGTGGCCGCCGACTTCTGGAAGCTGCCGACCCTGGGGTTCACCGACACCGGACTGGTCCCGGGCAGCACGCACACCTACCGGATCGTGGTCACCGACCCGTCCGGCAACAAGGTCACCAGCGCGTCCAGCACCGCCGTGACCGTCTCCGGCGCCGCCCGGAGCGCGTACGCCACGCGGGTACTGGCCGACGGCGCGAGGTCCTACTGGCGCCTCGGGGAGCCGTCCGGCGCGACCGGTTACGACCAGGCCGGTTACGACGACCTGACGCTGGGCGCCGGCACCACCCGGGGTGAGCGCGGCGCCATCGCGTCCGACGCCGACACAGCCACGGCCTTCGACGGCTCGACGACGGCCAGCGGCGCGTCGTCGACCCCGACCCCCGCGCCGACGACCTTCTCGATCGAGGCCTCGTTCAAGACCACGTCCGTCATGGGCGGCAAGCTGGTCGGCTTCGGTGACAAGCAGACCGGACTGAGCTCGAGCTACGACCGGCAGATCTGGCTGACCGACACCGGCCAGGTCATGTTCGGCACCTGGACCGGTCGGCAGAACCTGGTCGGCTCCGGGACCGGGTTCAACGACGGCGCATGGCACAACGTCGTCGCGACCATCGGCTCCGGCGGGATGGCCCTCTACCTGGACGGAGTCCTCGTCGGCACGAACCCGAACACCGGTTCCCAGGCCTACTCCGGGTACTGGCGGGTCGGCGGGGACAAGTCGTGGTCGGGCACCAGCAACTACCTGGCCGGCACCATCGACGAGGTGGCGATCTACCCGACGGTGCTGTCCGCGGGCCAGGTGGCGGCGCACCACGACGCGGCGATCGCGGTCGCGCCGGTGAACAGGGCACCCACCGCCTCGTTCACCGCGACCCCCACCGGCCTCAGCGTCGCCTACGACGCCACCGCATCCACCGACCCCGACGGCACCATCGCCAGCTACGCCTGGAAGTACGGCGACAGCACCACCGGCACCGGCACCAAGACCACCCACAGCTACGCCGCCGCCGGCACCTACACCGCCACCCTCACCACCACCGACAACGACGGCGCCACCGGCACCACCACCCGCACCGTCACCGTCACCGCACCCGCGCCGCCGCCGACGGACCCGAACGCCGCCTTCCTGGCCGTCGACCGGTTCGACCGCACGGTCTCGGCAGGGCTGGGCACCGCGGACAAGGGCGGCGCCTGGACCGGCGGGACAGCGGCCCGCCAGTCGGTGTCCGGCGGCGCGGCGACGCTGAGCCTGGCCAGCCCGGGAACCCAGACCGGTGCCTACCTGCCGGGTGTCTCCTCGACATCGACCGAGACCGCGCTGACGTTCACCACCGATCGGGCCACGGATCAGCCGCTGTCGGTCTACCTGACCGGGCGCCGGGTCGGCACCAACAACGAGTACCGGGCGCGGGTCCGACTGCTGGCCTCGGGGGCGGTCGCGGTCGGTGTGACCCGTCTCGCGGGATCCGCCACCGAGACGCTCATCGGGTCCGAGGCGACCGTCGCCGGCCTGCAGTACACCCCGGGCACGCAGCTCAAGGTGCGGCTGCAGGCGGTCGGCATCTCCCCGACGACGCTGCGGCTCAAGGTGTGGCCGGCCACGGCGGCCGAGCCCGCCGCCTGGCAGGTGGAGCGCACGGACAGCACGGTCGGGCTGCAGGCAGCCGGCTCGGTCGGGATGTCGGTCTACCTGTCCGGCGCCGCGACGACGGTCCCGGTGGCGCTGCGCGTCGGCGACTTCACCACGGCCGCCGTCAACTGAAGGGCCGCGCCGGCTGTTCGAACCACTGACGCCGATCCACCCCAGTAGGCGGAGGGGAAGATCACGGCTACCGTCGGTGACGCATCAGCGGCCCGGTCGAGGAGTGTCATGAGCGTGCGCAGCCACTTCGTCCACCGGCGGCCCTCCCACCCCGTTGTCGCCCGAGTCGCCGGCCTCGCGGCGCTGCTCGTGGTGCTGGGGACCATGACCGGCCTACCCGCCGGTCCAGGAGCGCTGTCGGCGGCCGCGGACACCGCCCCACCCAGCGGGACACCGGCGACAGTGAGCGCCGACGCGCTACCTACGGTGCAGGCGAACGGCGTGGTCTGGGCTCAGGTGACCGTCGGTAACACCGTCTATGCCACCGGTGAGTTCACCTCGGCCCGCCCCGCCGGCGCGAAGGCCGGGACGGGTGAGACGGCCCGGGGGAACCTGCTCGCCTACGACATCCGCACCGGGAGGTTGTTGCCGTTCGCGCATCGACTGGACGCGCGCGGGCTGTCCATCACGGCCTCGCCCGACGGCACCCGGGTGTACGTGGGCGGCGACTTCACCCGCGTCGACGGCCAGCCGCGCTACCGCATCGCCGCCTTCGACACCGCCACCGGGACGCTGTCCTCGGCGTTCCGACCGGGTACGGGGCAGACCGTCCGGGCGCTGGCGGCGACCAACTCGACGGTGTACGCCGGCGGCAGCTTCACCAACGTCAACAACGTCCCCCGGACGAAGCTCGCCGCGATCGCCGCCTCGAACGGGGCGCTGCTGTCGTGGGCGCCGAAGGCGGACGACGGTGACGTCACCGCCATGACCCTGGTGCCCGGGGCGAACCGCCTCGTCGTCGGCGGCCGGTTCACGACGCTGTCCGGGACCGCCGCCTACGGACTCGGCGCACTGGACCCGGTGACTGGCGCCGTGCGGCCGTTCGCCGCGAACTCCGTCATCCGCGACGCGGGGCCGGACGCCTCGATCACCAGCCTGCGCACCGACGGGACCCGGGTGTACGGCACCGGTTACGTGTTCGGCCCCGGCGGGAACTTCGAGGGGACGTTCGCTGCCGACGCGGGCACCGGATCGCTGGCCTGGATGGAGGACTGCCACGGCGACAGCTACGACGTCCTGCCCGCCGGGCCGGTGACCTACAGCGTCGGGCACGCCCACGACTGCACCACCGCGCGCGCCTACCCGGAGACGGTTGTCCGCACCGACCACCGGGCGCTCGCCTTCACCAACGCCGCGACGACCACGCTGTTGGGGAACACGGTGAACCACTACGTCAGCTTCGCGGGCAGGCCCGCACCGACCATGCTGACCTGGTTCCCGACTCTGGCGATCGGCTCCTACACCAAGCAGTACCAGTCCGCCTGGTCGCTGACCGGGAACGCCGACTACGTCGCCCTCGGTGGCGAGTTCCCGAGCGTCAACGGCGTCGCCCAGTCCGGGCTCGTCCGGTTCGCGGTGCGTGCCGCGGCGCCGAACCGGGTCGCGCCTGCCGCGACGGGGATGAAGCCGACCGTGCTCTCCCAGGACTCCGGCCGGACCCGGGTCAACTGGTCGGCGACCTCGGACATGGACAACCTCGCGTTGACCTACCAGTTGATCCGGGACGGCGGCGCGACCCCGGTCAGCACCCAGTCCAGCTCGGCACCGTTCTGGCAGCTGCCGACGATGGGACTGGTCCAGACGGGGCTGACGCCGGGGAGCAGCCACACCTACCGGGTGCGGGCCACCGACCCGCTGGGCAACACCACGACCAGCCCGGACGTCGCGGTGACGGTGTCGGGCAGGACGGCCAGTCCGTACGAGCAGCGGATCCGCAGCGACGGCGCGAGATCCCTGTGGCGGCTGGACGAACCGTCGGGAACACCCGGGTATGACAGCGCAGGTTTCGACGACCTCACCGTCGGCACCGGGGTGACCCGGGCGGTCGCCGGCGCGATCGCGAAGGACACCGACACCGCGACCCACTTCGACGGGACGGCGGCCGGGACGGCGTCGACCACCAGCTTCGGCCGGCCGGCGCCGACGTTCACCGTCGAGGCGTGGGTCCGCACCACCTCGACCGCCGGCGGGAAGGTGCTGGGCTTCGGCAACCAGGTGACCGGGAACAGCACGGGATACGACCGCAACCTCTACGTGGACTCCACCGGCCGGGCACGGTTCGGGGTGTACGACGGCGCCGTCCGCTCGCTGGCCAGCCCGGCACCGGTGAACGACGGCCGGTGGCACCACCTGGCGGCGACCCTGTCCTCGTCCGGGATGGTGCTGTACGTCGACGGCGTCCGGGTCGGGCAGTCGAGCAACACCATCGCGCAGAACTTCGACGGCGTCTGGCGGGTCGGCGGCGACACGCTGCGCGGCTGGCCCGCTCAGCCGGCGAGCTCAAACCTGGCCGGTGACATCGACGAGGTTGCGGTCTACCCGAAGGCGCTGACCGCCGCGCAGGTCGCTGCCCACCGGAGCCTGGGAACAACGGGCTGAGTCCCGGCTCGATCCGTGCCACGATCGGACCCCGGTCGAGCTGCTTGCACGGCGGGAGACCTGATCGCCCGGTCGGCCGGGCGACCTTCCGAAACCGGAGGAGACAGCCATGGCGAGCAAGAACAAGGGCGGCCGCGAGGTCCGCAAGGAGAAGAAGGACGCTAAGCCGAAGGGCCAGCCGCTGACCTCGTCGATCCCCACGAGCGGGCCCACGAAGAGCGGTGGCAGCGGCCCCAAGCACTGACCGACCGGTACGCCGCTGACCGCGCGGCGGGCGCTTCTGAGCTGCCCGCCGCGCGTCAGCGAGCCGGCGCCGTCGACGATCAGCACCCGCCCGCTGTCGGCGTCGGACAGGCCCGCGGTGGTCACGGCTACGTCCCGCGGCCGGATCTCGCGGGACCATACGCTGCGGCCCCATGCAGACACAGAGCCTCAGCGGGAAGGTGGCCGTCGTCACCGGCGCGGCCGGCGGCATCGGCGCGGCGACCGCCCTGGCCCTGGCGGCCGAGGGGGCGCGCGTCGTCGTGGCCGACGTCGCGGCCGGGGACGGGACCGTCGCCGAGATCGCTTCCGCCGGTGGGGAGGCGGTGTTCCTGTCCTGCGACGTCGCCGACCCGGCGCAGGTCGAGGCGCTGATGACCGGCGCGGTGGACCGGTTCGGCGGGATCGACGTGCTGGTGAACAACGCCGGCATCTCCGGCGGCTCCTCGCTCGCGCACGAGCTGGAGATCGACGTGTGGAACCGGGTGCTCGCGGTGAACCTCACCGGCCAGTTCCTGTGCGTCCGGTCCGCGATGCCGCACCTGCTGGCGTCCGGCGCCGGCCGGATCGTCAACGTGGCCTCGACCTACGGCGTCGTCGGCGCACCGATGGCGCCCGCCTACTGCGCGTCCAAGGGCGGGGTCGTCAACTTCACCCGGCAGCTGGCGGTGGACTACAGCGGACGCGGCATCCGGGTCAACGCCATCCTCCCCGGCTACATCGACACCGACATGGGCGGCGCCCGGGCCGCGCTCGGTCCCGAAGGGGCGGCGCGGGCGAACGCGCGCCGGGAGGCGGCGGCCGCGCAGCAGCCGATCGGCCGGCAGGCGTCCGCCGACGAGGTGGCGCGGGTGGCCGTGTTCCTGGTCAGCGACGACAGCTCGTTCATGACCGGCTCGATCGTCCCGGTCGACGGCGGCTGCACGACCACCTTCAACCACCCCTGAGCTCGGCCAGGCGAGGAGCGACATGGCGAAGACGACGGTCACCGACGAGCGGCTGGCGCGGACCCTCGGCGTCTACGCCGGGATGGTGGGCCGGGTCGTCGCCGACCCGGCGCGCTGGCTGGCCGACGACTCCTCCGACTCCGGCGACGGCGACGCACCGACGGGGTTGCGCGGGCGTGCGGTGGACGCGGTCAGCCGGCGCGCGTTCGGCTCGGTGACGCCCGCGTCGGCCGAGTGGCCGTCGGTCCCGGTGGCCGACCGGGTCGCCTGGTGGGTGCGCCGCATCGGCGCGGTCGCAGGTCTTGCGGCCGCCGCTCCCCGGTTCGCCGGTGCGCTGGCCGACCGGGTGCCGCTGCAGGCGGGGCTGGGCGCATCGGCGTCGGGAATCGCGGTCTGCGCCGTGGCGCGGGAGAACGGGATCGCGGCCGCCGCCGACTGGGTGCCCCTGCTGGCGAAGGTGCTCTTCGACCGCGACCTCGCGCGCGACCCCGCGGTGGTCCCGGACCCCGGTACGTCGGAGCAGAAGCTGGCCGAAGCCGACGACGAGAGCCCCGAGGAGAAGAGCGGGGGCGGCGGTTCGAGCGTCCTGCGCGGCGCGAAGACGCTGTGGCGGCTGGCCCGGACGTTCCGCGACATCCAGGACCTGCTCGACCACCGCCCGCGCGGCGGGTTCCTCGCCCGAGCGGTGGCCAAGGTGCCCGTCGTCGGGGTCGCGGGCGGGTGGCTGGACGAGCGCGGTGCGATCCGCAGGTCCGCCGAGGAGACGGGCCGGCTCGTCGCTGGGGGCACCACTCGGTGAGCAGTGCTCCCACCTACGACGACGTCGCCGCGGCCGCTGCCCGGATCGCGCCGGTCGCCCACCGGACCCCGGTCCTGCGGTCGCGGCTGGTCAACGAAATCGTCGGCGCCGACGTCGTGTTCAAGTGCGAGAACCTGCAGCGGATGGGCGCCTTCAAGTTCCGCGGGGCCTACAACGCGCTGGCGCAGTTCAGCCCGGAGCAGCGCCGGGCCGGGGTGGTGACGTACTCCTCGGGCAACCACGCTCAGGCGATCGCGCTGTCGGCGAGCCTGCTCGGCATCCCGGCGACGATCATCATGCCGCTGGACGCACCGGCCTCAAAGGTGGCCGCCACCCGCGGCTACGGCGGGCAGGTGGTGACCTACGACCGGTACACCGAGGACCGGGAACAGATCGGAGCAGTGCTCGCGGCCGAGCGTGGCCTGACGCTGATCCCGCCGTACGACCACCCGCACGTGCTGACCGGGCAGGGCACCGCGGGTTTGGAGCTGTTCGACGAGGTCGGCTCGCTGGACGCCTTGCTGGTTCCGCTGGGCGGCGGGGGCCTGCTGTCCGGGTGCGCGCTGGCGGCGGCCGAGCTCTCCCCCGGCTGCGAGGTCTTCGGCGTCGAGCCGGAGGCGGGCAACGACGGCCAGCAGTCGTTCCGGTCGGGCAGCATCGTGACGATCCCGACCCCGCGGACCATCGCCGACGGCGCGCAGACCCAACACCTCGGCGTGCACACGTTCGAGGTCATCCGCCGGACCGTCACCGACGTGCTCACCGCCACCGACGCCCAGCTCGTCTCATCGATGCGGCTGCTGGCGACCTACCTCAAGCTCGTCGTCGAACCCACCGGCACCCTCGGCCTCGCAGCACTGCTCGCCCGCCCCGACCAGTTCCGCGGCCGCCACGTCGGCGTGGTCATCAGCGGTGGCAACGTCGACCTCGACCGCTACGCCGCCCTCCTCGCCGGCTGACGCGCTTCCTCCTGCGCCACCGGGCTACTGCGCCAGCCGGAACAACAGGTTCGTGGTCCACAGCTCCATCGGCACCTCGTCGTCCGGGCCGTTCAGGTACTCCTCGAGCCGGGCACCTCACCGCTCGACCCCATCGACCTCGGTGACGTCCCACGCCAGCCCCCGGGCGGCGGCCCAGTCCAGCAATTCCCGCGTCGCCTGCTCGAGGGTGTCCGGATGCCCGACGTGCGCCACAGCCGCGTACCGGCCAGCTGGCAACACACCTGCCCTCACCTCGCCATCGCCGCCGACCAGCTGAAACACGGGGACGCCGACCTCCACCTCGAGCTCGCCCGCCATGTCGACGACGGCGTATTTCCAGAAGCACGGCCCACTCGGACTGATCCCCCGGTCGGCCAACCACGCGTACACCCGCGGGGCCAGCGGCGGGAGGACCTCCCCCATGTCCCGCATCGTGACCGTCGAGATGATCCCGACGTAGGGCTGCTCGTCGCGTTCTACGAGGACCGGTGTCCCTGCCGCTGTCTTCTCGACCACCACGGTTCGCTCCCTCGCCAGCCGGGTTCCGCTCCGTCGGGTAGACCCCCACGGCGAACGGATCTCACCGGTGGTGCGGCTAGATCCCGGCGACGCGCTGCTTGGCGCCGGTCGGTAGCGGCGGCCTGCTGTCCGGCTACCAGACACGCGGAGTCGCACGCCGCACACCGAACATCCGAGTCGTCACCTAGGCTTCCGCGACGAGGTGGTCGGGGGCCGGGGAATCGTATGAGCACGCTCGGTGTGGGCCACCGAGAACGGGACAGCGTCGGAGGTATTCCTATGGCACGACGGCGTGGTTTCTTCGCCGAGATGGCACATCAGGCGGCCGTGGCCGACCGGAACCGGCAGCGGGCGACTGCCGCGGCGGTGAAGGAGCAGGCTCGTCGGCAGCGCGAGGCTGAACGGCTCGGCGCCCAGGCCGAGCGGTCCAACAAGCGCGAGACAGTGATGCAGGAGAAGGAGATGCGCCAGCTGCACATGGCGGCGCAGGAGGCAGAGGTCGAACGCCTCAACGGGGAGCTGGCTCTGCATCTGGCCGACATCGACAACGTGCTGTCGGCGACATTAGAGGTCGATGACTTCGTCGACCTTGAGCGGCTGCGACAGGTTGTCGAGCACCCGCCTTTTGAGTCCCGGTACCTCACCCCAGTTCCGGCCTTGGTGCCGATCGCGGCGCCACCGGAGCCGGTGTTCGTCGAGCCCGAGCCCGCGCGCGGCGTGGGTGCGATGTTCGGCGGTAAAAAGAAGCACGCCGAGGCGGTGGCCGCTGCGCAGGCCGTCTTCGCACATCAGCACGCGCAGTGGCAGCAGGCCGCAGCTGCCATCCCAATGAGGCAGTTTGGCGCAGCTGTCCGAGCAGAGCAAGGCCGAGCAGACGAGGCAAGCAGGGTTGGCGTCTGACCGGGCTCGCTACGACGAGCAGTGCGCGCAGCGCCAGCGCCCGGTTGATGAGACCAACGCATCTCTGGACGAGTTGGCCGCCGACCTCCGGCGGGGCATCCCCGATGCCGTGGAGGAGTACTTGAGCATCGTGTTTGGCAACTCGGTGTACCCGGCCGAGTGGCCGTGGCCCCCGGCCTACCGGTACGACGCCGACACCAAGGAGTTGTCGATCGACTTACAGTTTCCGGCTCCCGGTGAGCTCCCGACCGTTCGGCAGTTCAAGTACGCCCGCGCCAACGACGAGATCACCGCGACCGAGCAGACCCAGAAGGAGCAGAGGGACCGGTACGCCGGGCTGGTCAACAACATGACGCTCAGGACCCTGCACGAGGTCTGGGAATCCGACCGGGGCGGGGCAGTCAGCAGCATCTCTCTGGTGGGCTCGGTGTCCCACGTCGACCCGGCCACCGGCAAGGACACCATGACCGCGGTGGTCGCCGTTGCGGCCGACCGGCGCACGTTCGAAGAAATCAACCTTACCCGTGTCGAACCGGCCGAGACGCTGCGCCACCTAGGAGCGGTCGTTTCGAAGACTCCACACGCTCTCACGCCCATCAAGCTGGCGCCCGGCGTCCGCGCCCACTGACCGGCATACAGAGCGAGGCGGCACCGGTGGTTGGCTTCCGTTTCAACTCCCCGCCCGGCTGGCCAGCCCCCCCGTTCGGGTGGGTGCCGCCAGAGGGTTGGGTTCCCGACCCGCGCTGGCCGCCCGCACCGCCCGCATGGTCTTTTTGGGTCCCCGACGAGACTCTCGCCCCGCCTCCGGCGCCATCACCGTCGGCCGACGTAGCCGCAGCGCGTACCGCACCCTCGCCCGTCCAGCCCAGCACCGAGCTGGGTGCCGGGACGGCCGATAGCCCGCCGTCGCCGCCCCGTCCCGCAGCCGCAGCCGCAGCCGCAGCCGCAGCCGTCGAGAAGCCAGAAACCGGCCAGGTTCCTCCCTTGGCGCCGCCGCCGGATCAGGCCGTACGGGTACGCGAGCTTGAGGCCGAGGTCAAAGCGCTTAGCAGCCAGCTGCAGCAGACCACCCGCAGCGGGGGTGAACGTCGCTTCACAGCCGGCGACGACGACTTCGTTGAACTCGACGACGCCCGGCTTCTGCAGCAGGTCGGCATCTACGAGTACCACCACCCCCTCGAGAACGCTGAGCTGTACCGAGAGCGGCTGGCGGAGCTACGCGATCAGATTATGGCGACGGTCAAGGCCGGCCAGGCCATCGAAGCCTCGGACAAATTCTCCTACAACAACTCCCTGGCCCTGGGCCGGAAAATGACTGCCGACTTCTCCAAGCTGATGCTCCGCGCATACAACGCTGAAGCGGACAACTGCGTGCGCTCACTGCGTGCCGGTGCGCTCGCCGTGGCCACCAAGCGGCTGGAGACCGCCGCGCGAACCATTGCCCGGTTTGGCAAGATGATGGAAATGCGGGTGGCCCCGGGGTACCACTCGGTGCGCATCACCGAGCTCGAGCTAACCGCGGACTACCTGTTCAAGCAGCAGGAGGAGCGCGAAGCTGCGCGGGAAGAGCGTGAGCGACTTCGGGAAGAGCGTAAGGCCGAGCAGGAGCTGGCGCAGCAGCGAGAAAAGCTGGACAAGGAGCGCGCCCACTACCTAAACACATTGGACGCGCTTAGGGCGCAGGGTGTAGTAGCCGGCGCGGAAGACATCGAGGATCGGCTACGGGAGATCGACGCGGCGATCGCGCAGAACGACTTTCGAGCCGCCAACATACGCGCCGGGTACGTCTACGTTATCAGTAATATCGGCGCGTTCGGCAAGTCCGTGGTGAAGATTGGGATGACCCGGCGGCTTGAGCCGATGGACCGCATCCGCGAGCTCGGTGACGCTTCCGTCCCTTTCCCCTTCGACGTGCACGCCCTGTACTTCTCCGATGACGCGGTCACTTTGGAAAACGAGCTGCACACCGCCTTTGCTCGTCGGCGACTTAACCACGCCAACCTGCGCCGTGAGTTCTTCTTTGCCTTACCCGAGGAAGTCCGCGACGTCCTCGCGGAGAAGGTGGGGAACCTGGTCGAGTACGCCTCCCGACCGGAGGCGGAACAGTACTACCAAAGCCTGTCCAGCTGGCCGGACGGCATCAACGAGGTAGCCGGAGCTCTGAGCACCGAGGGCCAGCCCTAGTCGGACAGGTTCGAATGAGGCGCCACCGGACTCGGGCTGACATCCCCGGAGGGCTCGGTGCTGCGCTCGGGCCGTTTCAGTGGCGCGCGTTCGACCGGGCGGCCCGATCGGACGATTTAGGCCGCACGACCTCTGGCACACCGCCGCCAGGTTCACGGTGGCGAACGTCAGGACGATTCAGCAGGTGCTCGGGCGCGCGTCCGCCGCGACGACCTCGGAAGTGTCCGCAGGCTCTCTGACGACGACCTCCGGCGGCGCGGCAAAAGCATAAGCGCCGCGCACGAGGCCCACGCCTCTTCGCGGAGCGTAGTCATGGACCCTCAGCAGCAAGAGCGGCATCAAGACGACCAACCTGTGCCCGCCGCCGACATCGTGGGGCGGGTGGGGCTCGAACCCACGACCCAGGGATTATGAGTCCCATGCTCTGACCAGCTGAGCTACCGCCCCGACGTCGTCGGCAACCAGGACGAGCACGCAGTCCGACGACGGGTCGCATCCTTCCAGCACGCCCGGGCGGGGACGAGTGCTGGCCCCGGCTGCCGCTCTATCGTTCCGCGAAGGCCGCGCGCGAGCGGACGGGCCAGCCGCAGCAGGAGGTCGGGAGATGACGAGCACGTCCACCGCGCAGACGACCGGCGGCGAGACGCTGCCGCAGGTCCGCCGGCTGGTCACCGAGGTTCCGGGCCCGCGATCCCGGGAGCTGGCCCGTCGCCGCTCAACAGCGGTGTCCGCCTCGGTCGGCAGCACGATGCCGGTCTACGCCGCGGCCGCGGGCGGCGGGGTGGTGGTCGACGTCGACGGCAACTCGTTCATCGACCTCGGCTCCGGCATCGCGGTCACCACGGTCGGCAACAGCGCCCCGCGCGTCGTCGAGGCCGTCACCGAGCAGGTCGCGCAGTTCACCCACACCTGCTTCATGGTCACGCCGTACGAGTCCTACGTGGCCGTCGCCGAGGCGCTGAACGACATCACGCCGGGCGACCACGAGAAGCGTTCCGCGCTGTTCAACTCCGGCGCCGAGGCGGTCGAGAACGCGGTCAAGATCGCCCGGCAGTACACCGGCCGGTCGGCGGTCGTCGTCTTCGACCACGCCTACCACGGCCGCACCAACCTCACGATGGCCCTGACCGCGAAGAACATGCCCTACAAGAACGGCTTCGGCCCGTTCGCGCCCGAGGTCTACCGGGCGCCGGTGTCCTACCCGTTCCGCGACGGGTTCGACCTGGACGGCAAGCCCGTCGACGGGCTCGGCGCCGCCGCGCGCGCCATCGAGCAGATCCAGACCCAGGTCGGCGCCGGCAACGTCGCCGCTGTCCTCATCGAGCCGATCCAAGGCGAAGGCGGCTTCATCGTGCCGGCGCCGGGGTTCCTGCCCGCACTGCGAAACTGGGCCACCGCGAACGGCATCGTGTTCATCGCCGACGAGGTGCAGAGCGGCTTCGGCCGGACCGGAGCGCTGTTCGCGTGCTCCCACGAGGACCTGGTGCCGGACCTGATCGTCACCGCCAAGGGGATCGCCGGCGGCCTGCCGCTGTCCGCGGTGACCGGCCGGGCCGAGATCATGGACTCCCCGCAGGCCGGTGGCCTCGGCGGAACGTACGGCGGCAACCCGCTGGCATGCGCGGCTGCTCTCGCGGCGCTGGCGACCCTGCGCGAGGACGGGCTCCTTCAACGCGCACAGGAGATCGGCGCGACGATGCTGCACCGGCTCACCGCTCTCGCCGAGCGCGACAACCGGGTCGGCGACGTCCGCGGCCGCGGAGCAATGCTCGCGATCGAGCTGGTCGAACCGGGCACGCATGTTCCGGACCCCGCCCTCGCCAAGGCCGTTGCGGCCACGGCGCACGCCCAGGGCGTCATCGTGCTCACCTGCGGCACCTGGGGAAACGTGCTGCGGTTCCTGCCCCCGCTGACCATCCCGGATCACCTGCTCGACGAGGCGCTGGACGTTCTCGACGCGGCGTTCGACGAGAGCTGATGGGCTGGTACGGCGAGCACGTCCTGCCGAAGCTGCTGGACACCGCGATGGACACCCAACAGCTCCGCACGATCCGGGCCCGGGTGACCGCCGGTCTGGCCGGGGAGGTCGTCGAGCTCGGTTTCGGCAGCGGTCACAACCTGCCGTCGATGCCGGTGGGCGTCACCCGCCTACTCGCCGTCGAGCCGGCCGGGTCGAGCATCCGCCGGGCGCACGCGCGGATCGCCGCCTCTGCCGTCCCGGTCGAGGTCGTGGCGCCCGACGCCCAGCGGCTGCCGCTGCCCGACGCGTCGGTGGACGCGGCCCTCTGCACGTGGAGCCTGTGCACCATCCCCGACCCGGTCGCGGCCGTGGCCGAGGTGCGCCGGGTGCTGCGACCGGGCGGGCACCTGCACTTCGTCGAGCACGGGCTGGCGCCCGATCAGAACGTCCGCCGCTGGCAGGCGCGGATGAACCCGCTGCAGCGGCGTCTCGTGGGCGGCTGCACCCTCGACCGCGACATCCCCGCGTTGCTCGCCCGCGGCGGCATGCGCATCACCGACCTGGACACCTACTACGCCGACGGCGAGCCGAAGGCCCTCGCCGCGACGTACGAGGGCCGGGCCGTCGCGGCCTGAGGAGACCGGCAGCGGTCAGACGGGTCCGGCGGCCGCCTCGCGGGCGCGGAAGTCGTCGGCGATCTCCCCCATCTGCGCGAACCAGACGCCGTCGGCCGCGAGCACGTGCCGGATGAGCCGCTCGAGCACCTGCAGCCGGTGGTGCCGGCCGATGATCTGCGGGTGCGCCGTCAGCACGAACGCGGCGTCGTTGTCCTCCGCGAGCATCCCGTCGAAGTCGCCCTGCCAGATCTCCAGCGCCTGCGACGGCGACGCGAGGCCGGTCAGCTCCCCCGGCACGAACATGAACATCGACGAGTCGCACAGCTCCCAGGCGCCGGGGACCTCGACGATGTCGGTCCGCTCGCCCTTGTCGGCCACCCAGTACGGCCGGTCCGCGCCCAGCTGGCTCGCGTCGTACTCGATGCCGAACTCGGCCAACAACCCGAACGTGTTGTGCGACAGTTCCCACGCCGGTGACCGGTAGCCGCGCGGGCGCCGCCCGGTCTGCCGCTCCAGCGCGTCGAACCCGCGCTCGAGCATCGTCCGCTCCTCTGCCAGTGTCAGGCCGGGCGGCGGCTCGTGCAGGTAGCCGTGGTGGCCGATCTCGTGACCGGCCGCGGCGATCGCCTTGGTCTGCTCCGGGTGTCGGTCGGCGGAGTCCCCGGGGATGAAGAACGTTGCCGGCAGCCGGTACCTCTCCAGCAGGGCGAGCAGCCGCGGCACGCCCTCGTTCGCCCCGTAGGCACCGCGGGACAGGGCGGACGGCGTGTCCTGCCCCATCGAGAGCCAGGCCGACTCGGCGTCGAAGTCGAACGTGAGCGCGACGGCGACGCGGCGGTCAGCGGCCGAGCCGGGAGTGCCCCGCACGGAGTCAGCGGCGGGAGGGATCGGGAGCGCATCGGTCATGAGGGATTCTCACCCCGGTGGCTCCCGCAACTGGACTCGAACCAGTAACCGCCCGATTAACAGTCGGGTGCTCTGCCAATTGAGCTATGCGGGACCGTCACCAAGTCCTGCCCGGCGACCGTCGACAACGCTAGCAGCCCCTCCGGACCGCCTGTCTCCCGGCGAATCCGGCTTCCCGGGACGCAGCCCCGGCGCTCAGGCGTCGAGCCCGACCTCGGCCCGGACGCCGGCCAGCGCCTGCTGGGCACCCTCGACGACGGCCGGGTCAGCGGGGTCCAGGCCGGGATCGAGGACCGCGGTCCAGGTGAGGTCGCCGTGCCCGTCGGGGTCGCGCCGGGCGACCACCCGGACTCCCCGCCCGTCCCGCAGCGGGACGGTGCGGACCGCCACCACGGTCGCCGTCACCCGCTCCCGGACCAGCTGCAGCAGCCGGTCGGCCGCGCGCAGGCGCCCGATCGACCGGGGCATGACGTCGCCGAACGCAGCCAGCTCGACGACGCGCAGGTCCTGCGTCGTGTCGTTCCAGTCGGCGCGGTCGATGCCCACCCATGGGATCCGCCGATAGGTCGTTCCCTCGGCGGGGATGTACAGCGCGGCGCGGGTGCCGACCCAGACGTCGCCGGTGCCCGCGTCCGGGTCGGCGTCGTTCCGGTCGCCATCCGCGGGCGCCCCGTCCGCGGGCGCCCCGTCCGCTGGCATGGGCGTCCCCGCCTTGTCGGCGTGCGCCCACGCCAGGGGACGCTCGCCGCGCGGCAGCTGCAGCCGGTCGCGTACCGAGCGGTCGAGCGACCTGTCCAGCCTCGCCATCACGTGCCTCCCTCCCGGCCATCCTCCCCGCTCCGCCGGCGGCCCCGCGTTCTCCACCATCCTGTCGGACCAGCCCGCAACAATCGAACACATGTTCGCCATGACCGCGCCGCCGGCCGAGGTCGCCGACCGCCTCGCAGCGGTCGACGGTGCTCGGGGCAGTGGGCGTCCGATGACGGTCGCGGACCGGTTGGCTGCGCTGGCCGACGCCGAGTCGCTGGCCATCTGGGTCGACGCCGTGCGGACCGAGCTGCTGGCCGCGTTGGTCCGCGAGGAGGAGGAGGACGCCCTGAAGGTGGCCGCCGAGGTGGCGTTCACCCTCGGCGTCGCCGAGTCGACGGTGCGGCTGCGGGCCGCGGCGGCGCGCGAGCTGACCGGTCGGCTGCCCGCGTCGATGGACGCGATGCGCCGTGGCGAGCTGCGCTGGTCCCACTCCCGGGTTCTCGCCGACGCGACGGCCGTGCTCCCGGCCGAGCTGGCCACCGAGGTGGAGCGCCGGGTGCTCCCGACGGCACCGGGGACCTCCGTCAGTGCTTTCACCCGGCTGGTCACCCGAGCGGTGCTCGACGTCGACCCGCCGGCCGCCGAAGCCGCGCACGAATACGCGTTCTCCACCCGTCGGGTCCGCGTCAGCGCCGAGCCGGACGGCATGGCCGCGCTCTGGGCGCTGCTCCCGGCCGAGGGTGCCGCGGTCGTCGCCCGCGGCCTGCGCGACCTCGCCAACGCGGTGCCGGGGCAGGCGGCCGACGACCGGACGCTGGACCAACGCGAAGCCGATGCCCTCGTCCAGGTGTTCACCGACCTGGCCGGCGCGGCTCCCGGCACCCGGCCCCACCGGCGAGGCGGCACCCGCGGGCGCGCGGCCGTCTCGGTGACGGTGTCCGCCGAGACGCTGCTCGGACTCGATGACGCCCCGGCGGCACTGGGCGCGGGTCGGCTGTCCGGCCCGATCGCCGCGGCGCAGGCCCGGCGGATCGCCGCGGACGGGATCTGGCGACGCCTGCTCACCGACCCGGTCAGCGGTGCGCTGCTCGACCTGGGCCGAGAGCGCTACCGGCCACCCGCCGAGCTGCGCGCGTTCGTCGTCGCCCGGGACGCCCGATGCACCCGGCCGGGCTGCGACCAGCCCTCGGTGGGTTGCGATCTCGACCACGCGCTGGACTGGGTCCGCGGCGGTGCCACCAGCGCGGCCAACCTGCACTGCGCGTGCGGCCGGTGTCACAGCCTCAAGGCCGTCGGGTGGCGGGTCGTCCGCGGCTCCGACGGGACCACCGCCTGGACGACCCCGCGCGGCGTCACCCGGGTCACCGCGGAACACGACCTGCGCCCGGAGGACCGCCACCGACGGACCCGGGGAGGCGTCCACTGCCGCATCGGGAAGCCACTGGTCGCGCGGGCGGCGCCCCGGGAGCTCGACGAGAACGAGCCGCCGGTGTTCGAGGTCCCGAGGCCGACACGGGAACCGGCCCAGCCACCTCCGACGCACGCCGACGACCCGCCGCCGTTCTGACGGCAGGCTGACCTCGAGGCGTGGGCGCGAACAGACGCCGGCGCGGTTTCTACGGTGGGGCGGTGACCCTGCGCCTCGCCGTCCTGGACGACTACCAGCGCGCCGCGGGTCCGGCGACCGACTGGTCGGTTCTCGACGGCCGCGCGGAGGTCGACTTCTTCCACGACCACACCGAGGGGGACGAGGAGACCGTCCGCCGCCTGCAGCCGTTCGACGCGGTGATCGTGATGCGCGCACCCCGCTGCCCGCGACGGTGCTCGACCGGCTCCCGCGGCTGCGGCTGCTCGTCACCACCGGGATGGGGAACGCGGCCGTCGACGTGGCGGCGGCCACCCGCAACGGCGTCACCGTCTGCGGCACCGGCATGGCCGGTTCGGCCACCCCCGAGCTGACCTGGGCACTTATCCTGGCCACGACCCGCCGCCTGGCCGCCCAGGACGGCGCGATCCGCGTCGGCGGCTGGCAGCACGACATCGGCCCGGAGCTCGCCGGCTCGACGCTGGGCCTGCTCGGGCTCGGCCGAATCGGCCGCCGCCTGGCCCGCTACGCCGCCGCCTTCGACATGCCGGTGATCGCCTGGAGCGCCAACCTCACCGACCAGGCGGCCCGGCAGGCCGATGCGACCCGGGTCGGTTTCGACGAGCTGTTCACCGGCGCCGACGTCCTGGCCGTCACCACCCGGTTGTCCGACCGGACCCGCGCCATCGTCGGCGCCCGCGAACTGGACCTGCTCGGTCCCGCCGGCTACCTGGTCAACACCAGCCGCGGGCCGATCGTCGACGAGGCCGCGCTGGTGACCGCGCTGCATCAGCGGCGGATCGCGGGCGCGGGACTCGACGTCTACGACACCGAACCGCTGCCGCCCGGCCACCCCCTGCGGACGGCGCCGAACACCGTCCTCACCCCGCACCTCGGCTACGTCTCCACCCAGGCCTACGCGGTCCTCTACGGCGAGGCCGTCGAGGACGTCACCGCGTGGCTGGGCGGATCCCCCGTCCGCACCCTGACCACGTGACGAACCCGACCACCTGACGGCCCGGTGATGACCGACAATCGGACACCAGCCACCCCCGGTCCGAACAGGAGACGACGTGACCGTCCAGGCCGCGCCAACCCGCCACCGCAGGTCCCGTGCCGTCTCGATCTCGATGGCCGCCGCGCTGACCACGATGGGGCTTGCCGCCTGCGGCAGCAGCGGGCCCGATCACCGCGCGGCGTGCGTGGACCAGGCCACCGAGAAGCGCGTGGACGACCAGAGCTGCACCACCAACCGCAGCGGCTTCGGCTGGTACTTCTTCCCCCGCGGCGTCCTGTTCCCGGCGGTCGGCGGCCTCGTGTCCGGCGGCAGCTTCCGGCAGCCGGCCACTGGGTCGGTCAGCCGCGGCGGCTTGGACGCCAAGGGCGGCACCGTCAGCCGCGGCGGCTTCGGCGGCGGCGGCGGCTCCAAGAGCGTCGGCGGCTCCAAGAGCATCGGCGGCTGATGGAGCGGATCGCCTCCGTCCCTCGCGACAACTGGCTGTCCACGGTCGAGGAGCAGGGCCTGACCTACGCCGTGGACCGCAACGAGAGCGGCACGCCCAAGCCGTACTGGGACGAGACCGCCGCCTACGTCCTGACCTCGGCCGAGGTCGAGTACCTGGAGACCGTCACCGAGCGGCTGCACCGGATGGCCCTCGCTGCTGCCGAGGTGATGGTCGAGGACACCGCGGCGATGGGCACCCTCGGCCTGCCGATCGCCGCAACCGAGCTGATCCGGGACAGCCTGCGCGCCGGCCAGCCGAGCCTCTACGGCAGGTTCGACCTCGCGTGGGACGGCACGGGTCCGGCCAAACTGCTGGAGTACAACGCGGACACCCCGGCCGGCCTGGTCGAGGCAGCCGTCACCCAGTGGTACTGGCTGGAGGACCTGCACCCGGACCGGGACCAGTTCACGACGCTGCACGAACGTCTTGTCGCCGCGTGGCCGCGTGTCGTCCGCCGCCCGCCCGGCGCCCGCGTCCACTTCGCGGTCGGCCAGGCCGAACCCGGCGAGGACTGGGCGACCGTCGCCTACCTGCGCGACACTGCCGCCGAGGCCGGCTTCACCGACCTCGGGATCGTCATGGAGGACATCGGCTGGTGGGCCGAGGGGCGACGGTTCGTCGACGGCGAGGACCAGGTGATCGACACCTGTTTCAAGATGTACCCGTGGGAGTGGATGCTCGACCAACGGTTCGGGCCGATGCTCTACGACCAGCCGCGGGCCACGCAGTGGATCGAGCCGCTCTGGAAGATCCTGCTGGGCAGCAAGACCCTGCTCGCGACGATGTGGCAGCTGGACCCGGGTGACGAGAACCTGCTGACGACCCACATCGGCGGACCGCAGGAGCTCACGGAATGGGTCGCCAAACCGGTCTTCGGCTGGGAGGGCGCCGGGATCCGCGTGCACACCGACGCCGGCGAGGTGAGCACTGCTCCGGGTCACACCACCGGGCAGGCGATGATCTACCAGCAGTACACGCCGCTGCCGACCTTCGACGGCAACCACCCGGTCGTCGGCAGCTGGATCGTGGGCGGCGCCGCGGCCGGGATCGGCATCCGGGAATCGACCTCGCTGGTCACCGACACCGACGCCCGTTTCGTCCCGCACTACATCGACGCCCCGCGGTCCAGACCCGAGGAGGTCCAGCAGTGGTTGAAATCCTGACGCTCCCATGAGCCGCAACCGCGGAGCGGTGACCCGGTGATCGCCGACGCCGGGTACGCCGTCGCCTACACCGGTGTCGGCCTGGCGCTGCTGCTGCTCGGCTTCCTCGTGCTCGACCTGCTGACGCCGGGCAACCTGGCCAGGCAGATCTTCACCGACCGCTCGCTCAACGCCGCGATCGTCCTCGGTGCCGGCTTCCTCGGCCTGGGCCTGGTGGTGTTCGCCGCGATCTGGACCAACGCGACCAACGGGTTCGGCACCAACCTGGAGGCCACCGTCCTGTTCGGGGCGGTCGGGGTGCTGCTGCAGGCGGTCGCCGTGGTGGTGCTGGACCTGCTGACCCCCGGGTCGCTGCGGGAGATCATCGTGTCAGACCGCTTCCACCCGGCGACGGTGGTCTCCGCCTGCGCTCAGCTGGCGATCTCGGTGATCGTCGTCGCGGCGATCTGGTGACCCGCTGCCCCGGGCCGTGACCGACGCCGGCCGGATGATGGCCTGATGCGCGCACTGGTGTACGACGCCTTCGGCGAGGTCCCCACCGTGCGCGACGTCCCGGACCCGGACTGCCCGGCCGACGGAGCGGTGATCTCGGTCGGGGCGACGGGGCTGTGCCGGTCGGACTGGCACGCCTGGGTCGGGCACGACGACAGCGTCCGCCTGCCGCACGTCGGCGGGCACGAGTACGCCGGAACGGTCGCCGCGGTCGGAGCCCACGTCCGGGACTGGGCGGTCGGTGACCGGGTGACGGTGCCCTTCGTCTGTGCCTGCGGAACCTGCCCGGCCTGCCTGGAGGGCCACGGCAACGTCTGCGAACGCCAGACCCAGCCCGGGTTCGACCTGCCCGGCTCGTTCGCGGACCTGGTCGCGGTCCGGCACGCCGACGTCAACCTGGTCCGGTTGCCGGACACCGTGCCGATGGCCGCGGCGGCCGCGCTGGGCTGCCGGTTCGCCACCGCGCACCGGGCCGTGGTCGGGCTCGGCCGGGTCCGCGCCGGCCAATGGGTCGCGGTCCACGGATGCGGCGGCGTCGGCCTGTCCGCAGTGCAGGTCGCCGTCGCCCGCGGCGCGCGGGTCGTCGCCGTGGACGTCAGCCCGGCGGCGCGGACCGCCGCCGGGCAGCTCGGGGCCGAGCTGACCCTCGACTCCGGCTCGGCTCCGGCTGCTGCGGGCGCTACCGCACGTGCGATCCGCCAGGCCACCGACGGCGGCGCCCACCTGTCCCTCGACGCATTCGGCAGCCGCGCGACCTTCGCCGCGTCGGTGGCATGCCTGCGCGCCCGCGGCCGCCACGTGCAGGTGGGCCTGCTACTCGGCGACGAGGCCGCTCCCCCGCTGCCGGCCGGTGCGCTGATCGGCCGCGAGCTGGAGATCCTCGGCAGCCATGGGATGGCGGCGGCGGACTACCCGGCCCTGCTGGCAGAGGTCGAGAGCGGCGCTTTGGACCCGGCCGCTCTCGTCGCCCGGACGATCGGCCTGGCGGAGGCCGGCCCGGCGCTGGCCGAGATGGACAGGCCGTCCTCCCCAGGCGTCACCGTGGTGCACGTCGACACCGACGATGCGTCATAGGGTCCTCGGGACCAGCGCCGGCAGTGCCGAAGACCGGCGCGACCGGACCCAACCGCGGACGCGGACTCGCCATCGGCGGCGTTGTCGTACCGGTCCTGAACATGCTCGGCTCGGTGGTCTACCAGCTCAACCGCTGACCCGGGCGGGCACCGGCGGCCGCGCCGGATCGGGCTCGAGGACGAGAACGGGGATCTCCCGGTCCGTCTTGGCCTGGTACTCCGCGTACGGCGGATAGGCCTCGACAGCCCGGGCCCACCACTGCGCCTTCTCCTGACCGGTGACCTCCCGTGCGGTCATGTCCTGCCGGACCGGGCCGTCCTGCAACTCGACGTGCGGGTCGGCGACCACGTTGCGGTACCACACCGGGTGCTGCGGCGCACCGCCCAGGCTGGCCACGACCGCGTAGTGACCCTCGTGCTCGACCCGCATCAGCGGCGTCTTGCGGACCAGGCCGGAACTGGCTCCCTTGGTGGTCAGCACGACGACCGGCATCCCGCGCATGGCGGTGCCGCGCGTCCCACCGGAGCTCTCGTACTCCTCGACCTGCTCGCGGACCCACTTCTCCGGACTGGGTGCATACGTTCCCTGGACAGGCATCCGCCCAGTCAACCCCCGACGCGTGGTCGGATCTAGCGTCGGGGGGTGGCCGTTGCGGAGCACGTCGGAATCGACGATGTCGTCCGGGCCCTGCGCAGCCGCTCGGTCACGGCGCTCACCGGGGCGGGAATGAGCACGGACTCCGGGATCCCGGACTACCGCGGCCCGGGCTCCCCGCCACGCAACCCGATGACCTACCAGCAGTTCGTGTCCGACCCGGCGATGCGGCGGCACTACTGGGCGCGCAACCACGTCGGGTGGCGGCGCGTCGATGATGTCGTCCCCAACGCCGGGCACACCGCGCTGGCCCGACTGGAGGACGCCGGGGTGCTGCGCGGTGTGATCACCCAGAACGTCGATCGGTTGCACACCCGGGCCGGGAGCCGCAACGTCGTGGACCTGCACGGCACCTACGCCTCGGTCGTGTGCCTGTCCTGCGGGGACGTCAGCTCCCGCGCCGAGCTGGCGATGCGCCTGACCGCGCTCAACCCGGGGTTCGCCGAGGTCACCGAGGTGGCGGACGCGGAGATCGCCCCGGACGCCGACGCGGTCGTCGCGTCGACCGAGGGTTTCCGGGTCGCCGAGTGTCTGGTCTGCGAGGGCTTGCTCAAGCCGGACATCGTCTTCTTCGGTGAGAACGTGCCCAAGCCGCGGGTCGCCCGCGCCTACGCGACGGTCGACGCGGCCGAGGTCCTGCTCGTCGCCGGGTCGTCGTTGACGGTGATGAGCGGACTGCGGTTCGTCCGGCACGCGGCGAGGACGGGACGGCCGGTCGTGATCGTCAACCGCGGCTGGACCCGGGGCGACGAGCTGGCGACGCTGAAGCTCGACGCCGGCTGCTCGCAGGTGCTGACCGCTGTGGCCGATCGGCTCGCCGGGGCCGGCGCTACCGTCACGCGGTGACCAGCGCGCCCGAGGATCTCCGCGCCCGTGTGCTCCTCGACGCCGGTGCGCTCCGGCGCGAGCTCGCCGGGCCGGCCGCGCCCGTGCTGCTCGACGTGCGCTGGGCACTCGGAGATCCGCACGGCCGGGACCACCACCGCGCCGGGCACCTGCCCGGGGCGGTGTACGTCGACCTCGACACCGAGCTCGCGGCGCCACCGACGTCGACCGGCGGTCGCCACCCGCTGCCCGAGCTGGCCGACCTGCAGGCCGCGGCCCGGCGGTGGGGCGTGGACGCAGGCAGTCGCGTCGTCGCCTACGACGCGACCGGCGGGACCGCTGCCGCACGGGCCTGGTGGCTGCTGCGGTGGGCCGGTGTCCCCGACGTCCGGCTGCTCGACGGCGGGCTGGCCGCCTGGACCGACACCGGCGGCGTCCTGGAGGCCGGTCCGGGTCGGGTTCCCACTCCCGGAGACGTGACCCTCACCGGCGGGGGGATGCCGGTGCTGGACGCCGAAGGCGCCGCGCGGCTGGCCCGCGACGGCCTGCTGCTGGACGCGCGGGCCGGGGCGCGGTATCGCGGCGAGGTCGAGCCGGTGGACCCCCGCGCCGGGCACGTCCCGGGGTCGGTCAGCGCCCCGACGACCGACAACCTCACCCCCGACGGCCGCTTCCTCGACCCGACCGCGCTCGGTGACCGGTTCACTCGGTCCGGCACCGAGACCGGCAGGCCCGTCGGCGTCTACTGCGGTTCCGGCGTCACCGCCGCACACGAGATCGCCGCTCTCGCCAGCCTGGGCATCGAGGCAGCGTTGTTCGGCGGATCGTGGTCGGCGTGGTCCACCGACCCGACCCGTCCGGCGGCCATCGGGCCGGAGCCCGGCTGAGCCGCGTCGACTGACCCGAACTACTTGACCGCGCCGAGGGACAGGCCCTGCACCAGCTTGTCCTGCGCGGCGAACCCGGCGATCAGCACCGGCAGCGACACGACCGTCGCGGCCGCGCAGACCTGGGCCAGGAACAGGCCCTGGCTGGTGACGAAGCTGGTCAGGAAGACCGGCGCCGTACCCGCCACCACCCCGGTCAGGACTCGGGCGAACAGCAGCTCGTTCCAGCTGAAGATGAAGCAGATCAGCGAGGTCGCCGCCAGCCCGGGCGCCGCCACGGGCGCCACCACCTGGACCAAGGTGCGGATCAGTCCCGCGCCGTCGATCTGGGCGGCCTCGAGCATCTCCACCGGCACTTCGGCAAGGAACGAGCGCATCATCCACACCGCGATCGGCAGGTTCGCCGACGTGTACAGAATGACCAGCAGCCAGATGTTGTCCAGCAGACCGCTCCACCGCGCGAACAGGTACACCGGCAAGATCCCTGCCACGACCGGCAGCATCTTCGTGGACAGGAAGAAGAACATCACGTCGGTCCACTTGCGGACCGGTCGGATCGAGAGTGCATAGGCCGCCGGGACAGCAAGCACCAGCACCAGCAGTGTCGAGACGATGCTCGCGGTCGCGGAGTTGATCAGCGGCGGCCACGGGCTCGACCCGGTCGAGGCCCCGAAGAACTCCCGGTAACCGTCGAGCGTCAGCGGCGCGGCGAACGAGGGCGGGTTGGTCGCCGCGTTCTGCTCGCTGTGGAAGGAGGTGAGCACCATCCACGCGACGGGCACGAAGAACAGGATTCCGAACAGCCAAGCGAACCCGGTGAACAGCGGGGCCCACTTGCTGTAGCCGGGACGGCGGCGGCGACGGACGGCCACCCGCGACGGCGCCGCACTGGCGGTCGGCCCGGCGGGCGCGGTCAGGGCACTCATCGGGTGACCTCCTGCTTGAACAGCGACGACACGACGCGCAACGCGAACGTCGCGATCAGAATGGAGCCGAAGACGACGACGACACCGGCCGCGGAGGCCTGTCCGTAATCCTGGGCGGCAAAGAAGGTCTGGTAGATGGTGTACGGCAGGTTCGCCGTGCCGAGCCCGCCGGCGGTCAAGGTGTAGACGGCGTCGAAGGTCTGCACGATGTAGATCGAGCCGAGGAGCGCGCCCAGCTCGATGTACTGGCGCATGTGCGGCATCGTTAGGAACCGAAACGCCTGCCAGGCGCTCGCGCCGTCCACCCGCGCCGCCTCCACCGCCTCCGAGGACCGGCTCTGCAGTCCGGCCAGCAGGATCAGCATCATGAGCGGCGTCCACTGCCAGATCAGGGTTGCGTCGATGGCAAGGCGCGGCGCCACGGTGATCCAGTCCGGCTGCGGCGGATTGGCCGATCCGAACAGCCGCCAGATGTCGGTGAGCAGCCCGTTCAGCAGCCCGTACTCCGGGTTGTACAGGGCGTGCTTCCAGACGAGAGCGGCAGCCACCGGCACGACGAGGAACGGCGCGATCATCAAAGTGCGGACGATGCCGCGACCGCGGAAGCTCCGGTCGAGCAACAGGGCGATGACCATGCCGAGCACGACGCTGACGAAGACGACGGTCACGGTCAGCAGGATCGTGTTCAGGACCGATGTCCGTAGGCCGGTGTCCTGGGCCACCGCGACGTAGTTGGCGACACCGGTGAAGCGGCGACTGCCCGGGTCCAGGGCGTTCCAGTCCAGGAATGAGACGATCAGTGTCGCGACGAACGGCAGCTGCGTCACGATGATCATGAACACCAGCGCGGGCATCAGCGGTGCCCGCCTTGCCCAGTCACCGGCTGCCCGCAGCGCCGGCCGTGGCGCGTTCGACGTCGTCCGCCGGGCCGTTCGGCCCGTCGCGGCAACGCTCATCGGATGGTCCTCGGGTGCATCGTGAGCTCCTCACCTGGTGCCAGAGGTCAGAGGTTCGTGAGCGCTGGGGGCGTGCCGGCCAGCCGGCCCGCCCCCAGCTCCACGTCACTTGCCCTTGTACTTCTCACCTGTCGTCGTGGCGAGCTTCTGGCCGTCGGCCAACGCCTTGTCCACCGACGTCTTGCCCGCGATCGCGGAGCTGATGCCCTGCGAGACCTGGGTGCCGAGGTCGGAGAACTCGGGGATGTCCACGAACTGGATGCCGATGGTCGGCCGCGGCTGCACCCCGGGGTTGAGCGGGTCCGCGGCGGTGATGGCCTCCTGGGTCGGCTTGGCGAATGCGGCCGCAACCTTCAGGTAGTCGGGGTTGGTGTAGGTCGAGGCCCGCTTCCCGGCCGGGACCCTCGCGTAGCCGAGCTGGGTACCGACGAGCTTCTCGTAGTCCTTGCCCGACGCCCAGGAGATGAACTTCCAGGCGGCGTCCTGCTTCTTGCTCGCGTTCTGGACCCCCCAGGCCCACGTGTACAGCCAGCCCGAGCTGGCGGTCTTCACGACCGGGGCCGGCGCATAGCCGAGCTTGCCGGCCACCGGCGACTCCTTGGCCTCCAGCGACCCGGCCGCCGACGTCGCGTCGTACCACATGGCGACCTTGCTCTGCTCGAGGTTGTTCAAGCACTCGGCGAAACCGGCCTGCGGAGCACCGGACTCACCGTGGGCCCGGACCAGGTCGACGTAGAACTTCGTCGCCTCGGTGAAGCCCGGGCCGTTGACCTGGGCGGTCCAGTCCTTGTTGAACCAGGTGCCGCCGAAGGTGTTGACCACGGTGGTCAGCGGGGCCATCACCTCGCCCCAGCCCGGCAGACCGCGAAGACAGATGCCCTTCATCCCCGGCTGGGCACCGTCGACCTTCGCGGCGATGTCGGCGACCTGCTGCCAGGTGGGCTTGGCCGGCATGGTGATCTTCTTGGCCGCCAGCACGTCCTTGCGGTACATCAGGAACGAGGACTCGCCGTAGAACGGCTCGGCGTAGACCTTCCCGTCGACGGTCAGCGACTCGGTCATCGGCTTGAGGATGTCCCCCTGGTCGAACCCGGCGTCGCTGCTGACGTGCGAGCTCAAGTCGGCGAGCCACTTGTTCTTGGCGTAGAACGGCACCTCGTAGTTGCTGATCGTGGCGATGTCGTACTGGCCCGCCTGGCTGGAGAACTCCTGGCTGATCTTGTCCCGGACGTCGTTCTCGGGCAGGACCGTGTAGTTGACCTTGATCCCGCTCTGCTTGGTGAAGTTGTCGGCCGTCAGCTTCTGGATGTCCAGCATCTGCGGGTTGTTCACCATGAGGACGTTGATGCTCTGGGCAGTCCCGCCGCCACCACCACCGCCGCCACCAGCGGCTCCACCAGCGGCTCCACCGCACGCGGCCGCGGTGACCGCCAGGGCCGCGGCGCCGACTACGGCCAGCGTCCGTCGTCCTGTTCGTTGGACCATCGGTCTCCTCCTCGAGAGATTTCCGGGTTCCACGGAGAGTGTCACCCGATGTGCAGGGGATTGTTCGGAACGGACGCCCGGACCGGGCGTGCCGGGCATTCACCGACGAGGCCGGCGCGAACCACCTCGACACCGAGAGCGCGGATCACGTCGAGCTGTTCGGCCGGCGTGCTCCGGTCGGTGACGAGCACCTCGACGTCGTCCCACCGCGCGAAGGTGAACAGCGAGTCGACGGCGAACTTGCTGTGGTCGGCCAGCACGACGGAGCGCCGCGCAGAACGGATCGCCGCCGTCTTGACCGCACTGACCTGGGCGTCCGGACACGTCAGCCCACGTGCGCCGGTCGCGCCGTTGGTGCCCATCACCGCGACGTCGAGGGTGATGTCGGCGAGCATCCCCGTCGCCCAGTGCTCGACCGTCGCGGTCGTCATCGGGCGGACCCGACCGCCGAGCAGCAGGACGGTGACATGTGCTCGCGGAGCGAGCAGTGTCGCAGTCTCCAGGGCGTTGGTCACCACCGTGACCGCTTCGGCCGGGCGCCAGGCGTCGGCCAGCACTCGGATCGTCGACCCCTCGTCGAGGTAGACCACCGCCGCGTCGGCCAGCAAAGCCAGTGTGGACTGGGCGATGTCCTGCTTGTCGCTGCGGTTGTACCGGTCGCGGCTGGACAGCACGACCTCGCTGCCGAGACGGTCGGTCGGGACGGCGCCGCCGTGCACGCGCTGCAGCAGGCCCCGGCTCTCCAGCACCCCCAGGTCGCGCCGGACGGTCTCCAGTGCGACGTCCAGCACGCGGGCGAGCTCGGCGACCTCGACCCGGCCGTCTGCATTCGCCCGGTCGACGATCCAGCGCTGGCGCTCGACGGCGTACACCTCTCACCCCTTTGGTGACCGGATCGACCCGAGTGCGCCCGACCGTGTTGGCTCGAAGGCTATGGGGCGGGCCGTGGGCTGGCAAGCGGTCACGATGTCACGATCAGGGCTCGGAATTGGCGCGGCGGCGAGCTACCTTTACCGCCTCGCCCCGGCGGAGGTCCGCAGGGCTCTGCAGGAGAGGGACCGTCCATGCCCCAGCTCACCGCCGAAGCGCTGCTAGCCCTGGCCGTCCCGACGCCGACCTACGACCGCAGCGCCGTGTCCGTCGGGATCGTCCACCTCGGCGTCGGGGGATTCCATCGTGCGCACCAGGCGATGTACCTGGACCGGCTGATGAACGAGGGCCGCGCACTGGAGTGGGGCATCTGCGGTGTCGGGGTGCTGCCGTCCGACCGCCGGATGGCCGAGGTGATGGCCGCGCAGGACTGCCTGTACACGCTGGTCACCAAGGACTCCGACGGCACCTGGGAACCGCGGGTCGTCGGCTCGATCGTCGAGTACCTGCTGGCCCCTGACGACCCGGAGGCCGTCGTCGAGCGGATGGCCGCGCCGACCACGCGGATCGTGTCGCTCACCATCACCGAGGGCGGGTACAACTTCCACCACGTCACCGGCGAGTTCGACGCCGCGAGCCCGGACGTGGTGCACGACCTGACCGACCCGACCACCCCACGGACCAGCTTCGCGCTCGTCGTGGAGGCGCTCGTGCGCCGGCGGGAGCGCGGGATCGCTCCGTTCACGGTGATGAGTTGCGACAACATCCAGGGCAACGGCGACGTCGCGCGGCGGATGTTCACCGCGTTCGCCCGACTCCGGGACGCCGAGCTCGGGGACTGGGTGGCCGCGCAGGTGTCCTTCCCCAACTCGATGGTCGACCGGATCACCCCGCAGACGACCGACGAGGACCGGGCGGAGATCGAGCGCCGGTTCGGTGTCACCGACGGGTGGCCGGTGGTCTGCGAGCCGTTCACCCAGTGGGTGCTGGAGGATGCGTTCGGCGACGGCCGACCGCCGTACGAGCAGGTCGGGGTGCAGGTCGTCGACGACGTGGAGCCGTACGAGCTGATGAAGCTGCGGCTGCTCAACGCCAGCCACCAGGGACTCTGCTACTTCGGCTACCTGGCAGGCTTCCGCCTCGTGCACGAGGTCGCGCAAGACCCGCTGTTCGCCGAGTTCCTGCTGGACTACATGCAGCGTGAAGCCACCCCGACGCTGATGCCCGTGCCGGGCATCGACCTCGACGAGTACCAGCACACGCTGATCGCCCGCTTCTCCAACGGCGAGGTCCGCGACACCGTCGCACGGCTGTGCGCGGAGAGCAGTGACCGCATCCCCAAGTGGCTGTTGCCGGTCATCCGGGCGCAGCTCGGGACCGGTGGCGAGATCGCGCGCTCGGCGGCGATCGTGGCCAGTTGGGCCCGCTACGCGGAGGGCGTGGACGAGGCCGGCGAGCCGATCGAGGTGGTCGACCGGCTCGCCGAGCGGCTCACCGCCACCGCGCTCCGGCAAGCCGACGACCCGCTGGCGTTCGTCCGGGACCGCGAGCTGTTCGGCGACCTCGTCGACGACGAGCGTTTCGTCGCGGCCTACCAGCTGGCACTGACATCCCTGCACGACGACGGCGCCCGGGCGACCCTGCAGCTGCTCGCGAAGAGCTGACCGGCCTCACCACCGGGCCTGGGCGGCACCGCCCGCGGCGACCGCCAGGCCCAGCTCGGCGAGGTCGCGCTCGGCGTGGCTCTGCCGGACGAACAGCGTCAGGTCGGCGACGCGGCGGGCATGCGCCCGGTCGGTCGCGAGCGGCGTCGGGCCCAGCGCCCGGCCCACCCGGTCGACGACGACCGCGGCCGTGCTCTCGGTGACCGCCCGGACCGTCGCCGCGGATGCCGCCAGCTGTGCGCCCGGCTCGTCGTCGATGCGGCGGGCGACATCGTCCAGCGCGCAGCGGGCCGCGGTGAGGCTGGCGTGCACGCCGCCGAGGTGGGCGTTGCGGTGCGGGTCCGGGGGGGCGTCACGGACCCGGGTCAGCAACGGCCCGGCGATGCCGACGGCGCCCCCGTACCAGCACGCCGCGATGCCGGCCCCGCCGTGGGCGAACCCGGGCCGGTCGACGTAGGCGCCCGGTCCACCCACCGGCTCGCCCGGCACCCGGTCCAGCAGCAGCGTCAGGCTCGCGGTCCCGGTCATCGCGACCGCCGGCCAGGACCCGGCCTCGGCCTCGATGCCGGGGTGGGCGACGTCCACGGCGAACAGCCGTTCACCGTCGTCGGCCACCGCGGTCACCAGCGCCCGAGTGCAGCAGGTGCTGCCCGACGCCCAGGGCTTGCGGCCGGTCAGCGACCATCCGCCCTCCGGGGTGGCGTCGGCCCGCAGGGCGGGCGTCACCGCCGCCCACACCGCCCACAGCTCACGCCCGGCGGGCCTGCCGGACAGCTCGGCGAGGATCGCGACCGCATCGGCGTGCGCCTCGGCGAGCTTGGCCAGCGTCACGTCCGCCGCCGCCAGCGCCGCCAGCGCGGACCAGCGCTGCTGCGTCGCACCGCCGCCCGGCAGCGGCAGGTCGAGCAGCCCGTCCGTGAGCGCGTCCCGCAGCGCCTCCCCCGCGCGGCCCGGGTCGGACAGGTCGGTCCCGGTCTTCCCGCGGGTCGCCACCCGGTCCGCCCACCAGGCGGTGACCGGGTGCCCGGTCAGCGGTTGCACGCCGCGTCCTCCGCGAGGGCGGCCAGGTGCGAGCTGAAACCGTGCGGTGCCCGGGCGTGCCGCCGCGCACTGGTCGCGACCGGCAGGTGCCGGGTCCGGGCGACGCGCATCCCGGCGGCCACCGCCTGGTCGACGAGCCGGTGGTCCTCGCCGACCGCGAGCGGGGCGAACCCGCCGAGTCGCCCGTAGGCGAGCGCGGCGATGCCGAGGTTGGCACCGTGCACGTGCGGGTGCTCCCCGCCGGCCGAGCCCCTGCCGTCGCGCAGATCGGTGCTCTCCCGCACGCCGTAGCCGGCGGCATAGGCGATGGCGACGCCCGGGGGCCATGCCGACCAGTCACGGACCTCGACCGTGCCGACCACGAGGTCGGCACCGGCGCCCGCCAGGGCCAGCTGACCGGCGATCCAGCCCGGGCCGACGGCGCTGTCGGCGTCGGTGGTCGCCAACCAGGTCGTTCCGGGCGCGGGTGCCCGCGCAAGGACCGCGGCCATTCCCGCCGCACGGGCCACGCCCACGTTTCGGGCGGCGGTCTCGACGGTCCGCACGCCGGCACGCGCGGCCATCCCCGCGGTGGCGTCCCGGCAGTCGTCCAGCACGACGAGCAGCTCGACCGTGACCCCGGCCGCCACACGTGCCGCCCGGGCCGCGACCCGCAGCGCGGCCAGGCAGGCCGGCAGGGACTCCTGCTCGTCGTGGGCGGGGACGACGACCCCGACGTGCCGGACAACCGGCCGGACGCTGGTCAGCACAGCCCCTCGCGGGCGGCGACGCTCGTCGGCTCGGGCGGGACCCGCGCCCAGACCTCGAGGACGAAGTCGTCCTCCAGGTGAGCGGCCAGGCGGTGCAGCCCCGGCTGCGCGGCGACGCGCCGGGCGACCTCGTCTCCGGTGAGTGAGTGCTCCGCGACCCGGTGCCGCCAGTGGACCGTCACCAGCTCGCCGCCCGGCTCCAGGGCGGCCGTCGCCGCCGTGACCAGCCGGTCGAGCCCGGCAGGGTCGAGGTAGTACCCCAGCTCGGACAGCACGACGAGATCGAACCGGCCCTCCGGCCACTCGTCGGGCACGGCCATCACGGCCAGCCGCACCCCGGGCCGCGGACCGACCCGGGCCCTGGCCTGGTCGATCGCTGCCGGCACCCGGTCCACGGAGAGCAGCGCGTCGCACCGGGGCGCGAGCAGCGCGGTCAGGGTGCCGACCGAGCAGCCGGGCTCGAAGGCCGACCGGTAACGGGGCCGGGTCAGGCTCGCGACGGTGAGCGCGTACTTCCGCTGCTCGTACCAGCGGTCCGCCAGCCGCCACGGGTCGGGCGCCCCGGCGTACATGTGCTCGAAGTAGTCGGCCGGGGTACTCACGTCAGGTACACCTCGAACGGTCGGGTGAAGCGGGCGAGCACGGTCGGCGGGAGCACGGCGGCGTCGGCCGGGTCCGGCCCGAGCGGTCGCACCTGGGTGGTGAAGCAGTCGATCGCGATCCGCTTCGCCGCCTGCGTCGCGTCGTCGAGGTCCAGGCGCCGGGCGCGGTCGAACGGGACGCGCCCGTCGCCGGGGCCGCTCCAGTGCCACGCCCAGACCGGGTACTCCACCAGCCGGGCTCCCGTCGCGGCACAGGCGGCCGCCGCGGCCCGACCGACGGCCTCGTGGTCGGGGTGGCCGTCCCCGCGCCAGGTCGCCACACACCATCGGCCCGGGCGCAGCAGCTCGGCCAGCTGTCCGGTCAGCAGCGGTTCGTCCACGGCACCGTCGGGCTGCGCAAGGCGGTGGACGACCGTCCCCGGCCGCCCCAGCGCAGCCAGCGCCTCGCCGGTCTCGGCCCGCCGGAGCCCGGCGAGCCGGCCCGGCGCCAGCACGGTGGACCCCGGATGGGACGCCTCCCCATCGGTGACCGCGACCAGCTCACCACCGAGCCGGGCCAGCAGCCCGCCCGCGCCCAGGACCTCGTCGTCCGGGTGCGGCGCGACGATCAGCGGGCAGCCGGCACCGGCGAGGTCCAACGGCGCGAGCCCGGCCAGACCCGGCCAGCGGGCCCAGTCGGCCTCCGCCGTCCCCTCGCCGACGATCGGCTCACCGACGAGGGTCTCGCCGACGAGGGTCTCGCCGACGAGTTCGGTCACGGCTGCAGGACGACCTTGATGCAGTTGTCCTGCTTCTTCTGGAAGATCTCGTAGCCGTGCGCCGCCTCCGCCAACGGCAGCACGTGGGTGGCCAACCCGTCGGCATCCAGCGGGTCGGCGTCGTCCAGCAGCAGCGGCAGGATGTCGGGGATCCACCGCCGGACGTTCGCCTGGCCCATCCGCAGCTGCACCTGGCGGTCGAACATCTCCATCATCGGCAGCGGGTCCTGCTCGCCGCCGTACACCCCGGACACCGAGACGGTCCCGCCGCGGCGCACCGCCTTCAGCGCCGTGGTCAGCGTGCCGGTCCGGTCGACCCCGGCCTTCTCGGTGAACTGCCGGGCGATCGCGTCCGGCAGCAGGCCGGCCGCGGTCTGCGCGGCCTTGGCCCCGGGCGAGTCGTGGGACTCCATCCCGACCGCGTCGATGACCGCGTCGGGGCCGCGCCCGTCGACCGCGTCGATGAGCGCCTGCGCCGGGTTGTCGACGCTGCTGATGTCCATCGGCTCGGCCCCGTGCGCGGCGGCCGCGGCCAACCGCTCGGGCACCAGGTCGACCCCGATGATCCGCGCGACGCCGAGGTGGTGGGCAATCCGCACCGCGGCCTGCCCGATCGGGCCCAGGCCGAGCACGGCCAGCGTCCCCCCGGCGGGGACGTCGGCGTACTGCACCGCCTGCCAGGCCGTCGGGAGGACGTCGGACATGTACAGGAACCGCTGGTCGGGCAGCCCCCGCGGCACCACGATGGGACCGAACTGGGCCTGCGGGACCCGCAGGTACTCCGCCTGACCGCCGGGCACCGAGCCGTAGAGAGCGCTGAAGCCGAACAGCGCCGCGCCGGTGCCCTGGGCGCGGACCTGCGTGGTCTCGCACTGGGAGAACAGCTGCCGCTGGCACATGAAGCAGTGACCGCACGAGATGTTGAACGGCACGACCACCCGGTCGCCGACCTTCAGGTCACCGGCCGCGGAGCCGACCTCCTCCACGATCCCCATCGGCTCGTGCCCGAGGACATCACCGGAGCTCATGTACGGGCCCAGCACCTCGTACAGGTGCAGGTCGGACCCGCAGATCGCCGTCGAGGTGATGCGGACTATCGCATCGGTGGGCAGTTCGATCCTGGGATCGGGGACCTCCTCGACCGCGACCTTCCGCTTGCCCTGCCACGTCACTGCCTTCACCGCTGACCTGCCTTCGCTGTCGACGTCGGCGAACCGGGCCGCGCGAGATGCGCGGGCCGCCTTGTCCGGCAGTCTCCACCGTGCTGCAGCACGCCACGTCCCGCATCCCAGGCCCGGTGCCGGCCAGGGTCAGCGGCTGTTCATGTGCTCCGGGTCCGGGCCGATCCGGGTGCCGGTGTCCAGGCCGCTGACGGTTCCCATCTGGGTCTCGCTCAACTCGAAGTCGAAGATGTCGACGTTCGCGCGGATCCGCTCCGGGGTCACCGACTTCGGGATGACGACGTTGCCCAGCTGGACGTGCCAGCGCAGCACGACCTGTGCCGGACTCTTGCCGAGCTCCCCGGCCAGCGTGACCAGTTCCGGGTTGTCCAGCAGGTCCCCGCCCTGGCCGATCGGCGCCCACGCCTCGGTGAGGATCTGGTGCTCGGCGTCGAACGCGCGCATCGCCTCCTGCGGGAAGCGCGGGTGCAGCTCGATCTGGTTGAGCACCGGTACGACGTCTGTCTCGGCGCGCAGCCGGTTCAGGTGCCGCTCGGTGAAGTTGGACACCCCGATCGACCGGGCACGACCGGACGCGCGCAGCTGCTCCAGCGCCTGCCAGGTCTCCACGTACCGGTCGAGTTGTGGGACCGGCCAGTGGATGAGGAACAGGTCGACGTAGTCCAGCCCCAGCTTGGCCAGGCTCTGGTCGAACGCCGCAACCGCCTCGACGCGGCCGTGCGCGGAGTTGGCGAGCTTGGTGGTGAGGAAGACGTCCTCGCGCGCGATCCCGGAGTCAGCGATCGCCTTGCCGACGCCCTCCTCGTTGCCGTAGCCCTGCGCGGTGTCGATGTGGCGGTATCCCGCCTCCAGCGCGACGGTGACCGGCTCGACCGTCTCCTCCGGCGGGATCTGGAAGACCCCGAACCCCAGCTGGGGGATCTCGCGGCCGTCGTTCATGCGCACGGTCGGGGAGGTCGCCATCGGGCACACCTGCTTCCTGGTCGGGGATGTCGTCACCCGGTGCAGCGCCGCCCGCCGGGCAGGCGATTCCCCGGTCGGACAGCCTGTTCGACGCACCGTGCCCACCGGATCGAGCAGTCGACGTCCCGGCCAGGTGGCGATCGGTACCGTCTGCCGCCAGACCGCACCGGATGACGGAGGAGCGCCGTGCCAGTTGCCCGGGCCGAGGTCGCCCGCCTCGCCGGCGTGTCACCTGCAGTCGTCAGCTACGTGGTCAACGGTGGTCCGCGCCCGGTGGCTCCGGTCACCCGCGACCGGGTCCAGGCAGCGATCGACAAGCTGGGCTACCGGCCCAACACGGCCGCGCGGGCGCTGCGCGGTCAACGGACCAGGTCGATGGGCCTGCTCGTCCCGGACGACGGGAACCCGTTCTTCACCGAGCTCTCGCGCGCGATCGAGGACGTGGCCTTCGAGCGCGGGCACGTCCTGCTGGTCGGGAACGCGCTCGGCGACGTCGGTCGGGAGGCGACCTACCTGAGGACGTTCGTCGACCGGCAGGTGGACGGCGTCATCGTGGTCTCCGTGCAGTCGCGCCCGGAGCTGGCGATCGTCACCGCAGCGGGGATCCCGGTCGTCGTACTCGACCGGGTGGCCGCCTCGACCGGGGTGTCGACAGTCGTCGCCGACCACGCCGGTGGCGCCGGCCTCGGCGTCGACCACCTCATCGCTCATGGGCACCGCCGGGTCGGTTGCGTCGCCGGGCCTCCGTCGGTGGCGTCGGCCGCCCAGCGCGTGGACGGCTGGGCGGCCTCGCTGCGCGCCGCGGGGCTGCCCACCGCCCGCAGCCTCGTCGCCGCCGGGCCGTTCAGTCTCGCCGGCGGTCACGAGGCCACCAGACGCCTGCTCTCCCGTCGCCCCCGGCCGACCGCCCTGTTCGTGTCCACCGACGTCCAGGCACTCGGCGCCCTGCGGGCGTGCCGCGACCTCGGCCTCGACGTCCCCGGCGACGTGGCGCTCGTGTGCTTCGACGGCACCGCGTTCGCGCGGTACAGCGTGCCGTCCCTCACCGTCGTCCAGCAGCCACTGGAGATCGTCGCCCGGCTCGCGGTCGGCCGCCTGCTCGGATCGGGCGACTCGGCCGCGACGCCAGGTGACGACGTCGTCCAGGTCGACCTGGTCCGCCGGGAGTCGTGCGGGTGCCATCCCGACCGTCGGACCTGACCGACGGGCTCGCCGCCACCTGCCACACGGTTCCGTGTCACGTCCGTTCGGCACCCCGGGTCGGTTGCGTCATTGCCGGCGAGGTGCAACGCTGCCGTGCAACACGAGTTGACAAGGGAGTCACATGGCCCGGCGGATCATTCTGGACACGGATCTGGCGATGGGTGCGCCAGGGTCCGACATCGACGACGGCTTCGCGTTGGCCCTGGCCCTGGCCGAGCCGGACCTGTCCGTCGAGCTGGTCACCACCGTCAACGGGAACACCGACGTGGAGACGGCGACAGCCCTGACCCTGGAGCTGCTCGACCGACTCGGCCGGACGGACGTGCCGGTTGTGAAAGGTGCTCTCACCCCCTTGCGCAGACCCCTGCATCCCACGACGTCCCGGGCGGCTGCTGCGGCGGCGCGCGGCGGGCTGCCCCAGCGGTCGCCGCAGGCCGGGGCCGCGGCAACAGCGATCGTCGAGGCCGTGATGGCCGCGCCGGGACAGGTGACGATCGTGGCGATCGGGCCACTGACCAACGTCGCCCTCGCGATGCGGCTCGAGCCGCGCCTGGCCGGGTCCGTCCAGGAGATCGTCGTCATGGGCGGTGTCTACCTACAGCACACCAACCGCCTGGACATGCCCGGCGAGTTCAACATCTGGGTCGATCCGGACGCCGCGGCGATCGTGCTGGACAGCGGAGCACCGCTTCGGCTGGTCGGTCTCGACGTCACCCTGCAGGTGCGACTCGGTCGCGATGACGCGGAGCGCATGGCTGCCGGTGGCCGTCCGTTCGGGGAGTTCGCCGGGCGGAGCACCCTGGCCTGGATCGAGCACCTCGCGTCGGCCGGACGGGGCAGGGGCGAGGAGGCCGGGACCTGCGCGATGCACGATCCGCTCGCCGTCGCGGTGGTCGCCCATCCCGAGCTCGTCACCTGGTCGCCCGCGGTGGTCGCCGTCGAGGCCGTCGGTGACGTCGCACGCGGCGTCACCGTCGCGGACTTCCTCGACACCGCCCGAGCCGACGGCGTCGCGAGCCCCGCACCCAACTGCTCGGTCGCGACGGCGGTGGACGTCGAGCGTTTCACCACCCACTTCCTCGACCGGATCGCCGCTCTCTGACCCATCGCCGGGGGTCAGCGACTCCCGTCCTGACCGGAGGTTCGTATGCACCGTCGCGTCCACCCCACCACCGAGTTCTTCGCCCGGTCCAGCACCGGTTCCGGGACCAGGTGAGGCAGCCGGCGCCGGGTGGCGTCCTGGTCATCGGCTCGGTGAACCGCGACCGCATCCTCCGGGTGACCACCCGGCCCGCTGCCGGCAGCACGGTGCTGGCGACCGGGATGGCAACCAGGACCGGGGGCAAGGGAGCGAACCAGGCCGTCGCCGCCGTAGGAGCCGGAGCTGTGACGCGCTTGGTCGGCTGCGTGGGCGACGACGCAGACGGACGCGATGCGCTGGCCGACCTGACGAGAGCAGGCGTCGACATCTCCGGCGTGATCGTCGCTGCCCGGTCACCGTCGGGGTCGGCATTCGTGACAGTGACCCCGGACGGCGAGAACGCCATCGTCGTAGAACCCGGGAGCAATGCTCTGCTCCGGCCCGCCGACGCGGCTGAGGCGATCGCCTCCTGCCGCTCCCGGCGCGTCGCGGAAGGTGTCGTGGTGACCCAGGCGGAGATCCCCGCCGCCGTCGTCGACCGAGCCGCTGCGGCCGCGGCCGCGGCCGGCATCCGCTTCGTCTACAACCTTGCGCCGTACCGGCCGGTCAGCGAGCCGGTCCTGCGACTGTGTGACCCACTGGTGGTCAACGAGGGGGAGGCGGCAGCGCTCGTCGGGCACCCGCTGGGCTCCGTCGGTCTGGCTCAGGCCACCGCCGTGGAACTCGCGTCGGCGTGCCGGTCGGTGGTCGTCACCCTCGGTCCGGCTGGAGCGGTACTGGCCGACGACCGGGGTCCGCGCCACGTCCCGGCGACGCCGGTCGACGATGTCGTGGACACCACGGGTGCCGGCGACGCGTTCGTGGGGGCGATGGCCGCGGCGCTCGCCGCCGCCGCCGATCTCGACTCGGCGGTCACCGCCGGCGCAAGAGCGGCCGCCGCGGTGATCAGCCGCGGCGCGGGGTCCCTATCGTCTGCCCGATGAGATCACGTCGCTGGAAGGTTCCCGTCGTCGCGTTGGCCGGCCTCGCCGCCACCGCGGCCGCCCAGACCGCGCCCGCTTCGGCCGCCCAGACCGCGCCCGCTTCCGCGGCACCGCCTGCGGCCACGGCCACGGCCACGGCGCCGACGGCGACGGCGACGGCGACCGCCGGCACCGCGTTCCCGGCCCTGGCCAGTCCGCAGGCGTTCCGGCAGCCCAGCTGGCGGGACGTCTCACCGGCGGCCGCCCGCGACCGCCAGTTCCGCGGTCTTGCCGCGGTGAGTTCGCGGGTCGCCTGGCTCGCCGGCACCGCGGGCACGGTGCTGCGCACGGTCGACGGCGGGAGGTCATGGGCCGACGTGTCGCCGCGTGGACTGCCGGCCGGCATCCAGTTCCGCGACGTCGAGGCGCTCGACGCGCGCCGCGCGGTCGCCCTGACCATCGGCACGGGCACGGACTCCCGCATCTACCGGACCGTCGACGGCGGCGCGACCTGGACGCTCGGTTTCGTCAACCGTGACCCGGCAGCGTTCTACGACTGCATGGCGTTCTTCAGCCCGCTGGAGGGCATCGCGCTCGCCGACCCGCCGGACGGGAAGTTCCGCATCGTGCGGACCACCGACGGCGGCAGGCACTGGGCGGTCCAGTCCAGCGCCGGGATGCCGGCGGCGCTGCCCGGGGAGTTCGCATTCGCCGCGTCCGGCACCTGCCTGGTGACGTCCGGGCGCCGCGAGGCGTGGATCGCCTCCGGCGGCGGCGCGACCTCGCGGGTCTACCACTCCACCGACGCCGGACACACCTGGTCGGTGTCCGCCACACCGGTGGCCAGCGGCGCCGCGGCCGGCATCTTCTCCCTGGCGGTTCGGCCGTTCTCCCTCGCGGTGCGCCCGTTCTCAGGCCAGGTGCCCGATGCGTCGGTGACCTCGGGCACCGCCGTCGTGGCGGTCGGCGGGGACTTCACCGCGCCCACCGGCCGCGGTCGGATCGCCGCCGTGTCGATCGACTCCCGCCGGTGGCTGTCGTCCCCGGGCATGCCGCACGGCTACCGCTCCGGGGTCGCCTTCCTTCCGGGGACCGTCGCATCGCTGGTCGCCGTGGGGCCCACCGGGTCCGACGTGTCCACCAACGCCGGACTGACGTGGACCTCGTTCGACACCGGCTCGTTCGACACGGTGCAGTGCGCAGCCGACGGGGCCTGCTGGGCCTCCGGTGCGGGCGGTCGGGTCGGCCTCCTGAGTCGCTGACCGGCGGAGCCGGTGAGCGACACCGGCGGAGCCGGTGAGCGGTCGCTGACCGGTCATCGGCCCGAACCCGAACCCGAACCCGAACCGAGCCAGCCTGCCTGCAGGGTTCGGTCGACCAGCGCGTCGAAGGCGAGTTCGGCCGCCCCGAACAGGCTGGAGTCACCACCGAGCCCGGGTGAGGCGATCGACACCTGCGAGTCGGCGGCGATGAGGTGTCGGGACATCGCCCGCTCGGCGTCGTCGCGGCACAGCTGGTAGATCTGCCCGGGCCGTCCACCGACGACGATCATCCGGGGATCGAGGATGCGCACGATCGTGGCCAGGCCGGTCCCGATCCGCTCCGCGACCACCCGGACGGCACCCAGCGCGTCGGGCTGACCGGCCCGGGCGTCGGTCAGGACCCGTGCCGCGGGGTCGACACCGTCGCGGTACGCCGATCCCGCGAGCGCGCAGAGAGCCTCGCCGCCCACCAGAGCCTCGAAGCACCCGCGGCCGCCACAGCGGCAGCGGGGACCGTCCAGCTGGACGACCATGTGGCCGAGCTCTCCCCCGTGGCCCCGGGCGGTCGGCAACGGGACACCGCCGACGATGATGCCCGCGCCGACACCGACCGTCCCGCAGAGGTACACCAGGTCGTCGACCTGCCGTCCGGCGCCCCGCAGGTGCTCTGCCCGGGCGCCGAGATCGGCATCGTTGCCCACCCGGACCCCGAGACCGGGATGGCGACGGGTCATCCGGTCGGCCAACATCTCGGCCATCGGGACGTCGACCCACCCGAAGTTGGGCGCGGACCCGACCAGCCCGTCGGAGGACTGCACGGTCCCCGGCAGCGAGACGCCCACCCCCAGCGGCCGGGCACCGCGGGGAAGTCCCCGTTCGAGCCGACTCGCCAGGGCGTCGATGACCTCCACGGCCCGGTCGGGACGGATGTCCGACCCGAGTCCGACCTCGGTCCGGCCCCGGATCGCCCCGCCGAGGCCGACGAGCGCGACGACGACTCGGCCCACGTCGATCGCGACCGCGATCGTGAACGGCCCGTCCGCGCGAGCGGTGACCAGGTGGGAGGGCCGGCCGACCTTCGTCCCGCCCGTCGGCCGGGAGTCCAGCACGAGACCGAGATCCCGCAGGTCGCCGACGAGCGTGCCGATCGTCGACCGGTTCAGTCCGGTCAGTTCGGTCAGCGCCGCCCGGGAGATCTCGCCACGCAGGTGCACCTGGTGCAACACCAGTGCGAGATTGTGTCCCCGGACGTCGGACTGCCGCTTGGCGATACTTGCGCCAGCGGTCACGGCCCCCCTCGCGCCATCGTGCAGCTGACCGCGGCCGGGCTCAGCTGAGCCCGGCCGCTCCAGCCCGTCGTCGGGAGATCGCGTCGACGGTTGCCGCGAGCAGCAGCACGATGCCGGTGACGATCAACTGGACGGCGGCGCTGTTGTCGCCCTGGACGATGTCGGACATCCCGTTCTGGATGACGGTGACGACGACGGCGCCGATCACTGCGTCGACGACCCGCCCCTTGCCACCGAACAGGCTGGTGCCCCCGATCACGGCCGCACCGACAGCCAGCAGCAGGGTGTTCCCGCCGCCTTGGGCGGAGTTCACCCCGATCTGCGAGGCCAGGACGATGCCGGACAGCGCCGCCATGCCGGAGCAGATGACGAAGACCGAGATGCGGATCGCGTCGACGTTGATGCCGGCCCGGCGGGCGGCCTCGTCGGACCCACCGACGGCGTACACGTGTCGGCCGTACTTGGTCCGCCGCAGCACGAACGCCAGGATCACGAAGACCACCAGCAGGAACGGCACGACCCACGGCACCCCGCTCAGGGCGGCCGCCTGAACCTTGACGATCTTGCCGTTGACGACCTCGAACCCTGCTCCGCCCTGGTTCAGCGCGCGGTTGCGGTTCAGCAGCCCGACCAGCACGGCACCCACCACGGCGAGTGCCAGGACCTTGATCGCGAACAACGTGACCGGCTCGGTGACGAGCCCGCGCCGTCGGCGCCCGGTGGACTCGGCGAGCTTGATGGCGGCGAAACCGACCACCAGGACCGCAAGCGTCAGCCAGCCGGCCCAGTTGGGCATCGGCGAGTTCTCCAGCGCGTTGATCGCGTGGCTGTTCACCGGGATGTTGCCCTGGGTCTTGGCGGCAATGACGATCGCGAGGACGACGCCCTGCAGTGCCAGGAACAGCGCCAGCGTGACGACGAACGACGGCACCCTGATCTTCGCGCGTATGTAGCCGATGAGGAAGCCGATGGCGACACCGGCGGCGACCGCTGCCAGCACCCCGACCACCGTCGGGAATCCCTTGAAGATGATCAGCGCCGCGACGGCACCGCAGACCCCGGAGGCGGTACCGGCCGACAGGTCGATCTCACCGAGCAGCAGGACGAAGACCAGACCCATCGCCAGCAGCATGATCGGCGCGGCCTGGGTGACCAGGTTGGCCAGGTTCCCGAGGGAGAAGAACGGGTGGTGGGCGACGGAGAACACGATCACCAGCACGATCAGGCCGAGGACCGCCGGCAGTGAACCAGCCTCCCCGCTGCGCGCACGGGCCAGGTAGCTGCGTAGGTGGTCACCGAGGCCGCCGGTCGGGGGCGCGGTCGGCGCGAGTTCGGTGGTCGTCGTCCCCGGTGAACTCGCGTCGGAGGCCTCCACCGGAGTGGTGGTACCCGTGCTCATGCCAGCCCCCCGCTCTCGTCGGCCGCGCTCGCACCGACAGAGGCCCCGACCAGTTCGCCGCCGAGGCCGACCGACCCGCTTCGGCCGGTCGTGATGAGCTCGACGATCTGCGTCTGGGTGGTGTCGGTGCGCCGCACCGTCGCGGCCATCTGCCCCAGATAGAGCGCACTGATCCGATCTGCCACCCGCAGGACGTCCAGCATGTTGTGCGAGACCAGCACGACCGCGACGCCCTGCTCGGCCAGGCGCCGGACGAGTTCGAGCACCTGCTCGGTCTGCGCCACTCCGAGAGCAGCCGTCGGCTCGTCGAGGATGACCAGTTTGGAGTTCCACAGGACGGACTTGGCAATCGCCACGGTCTGGCGCTGGCCGCCGGAGAGGCTGGACACGCGTTGGCGAACGGACTTCACGGTCCGGACACGCAGGGAGGCGAGCGTCTCCTGCGCCGCGAGCTCCATCGACCCTTCGTCCAGCAGGCCGTTGTGCAGCCGTTCCCTGCCCAGGAACATGTTCTGCACGATGTCGAGGTTCTCGCACAGGGCGAGGTCCTGGTACACGATCTCGATCCCCAGTGCCGCCGAGTCCCTCGGTGCGCCGACGTGCACCGGCTTGCCGTTGAACTCGTACTCACCGGAGTCGACGGTGTAGGTGCCACCGATGCACTTGATCAGTGTCGACTTGCCGGCACCGTTGTCGCCGACAAGAGCGGTGACCTCGCCCGGGTAGGCCTCGAAGTCGACGTCGCGCAGCACCTGCACCGCGCCGAAACTCTTGTTGATCCCCCGCAGTCGCAGGGTTGGTCCGTCTGCCATCTCGATCCTCACGTGTCGTCCTGCCGGCCGCGAACCGTCCCGCCCACCGGAGCGGTGCTCCGGTGGGCGGGACGGGTGGGTCACTCGACCCGGGAAGTGACGGACTCAGGCGTCACTTGACGCCGGCGGCCGCGCACTTGGCGGCGTAGGTGCCGCTGCAGACCTGGGCCTTCGGGGCGTAACCCGACGCGATCGGCAGGTTGATGTTCGCCTTGGTGATGGCGATCGGAGTGGCGAGGATGGCAGGAACCTCACGACCGTTGGTCGGGTCCTTGATGGTCGTCGTCGTCTTCGGGGCGTTGCCGGCCAGGAAGTCGGCGGCTGCGGCGATGGCCGGGTCGGCCTCACCTGTGGACGGCTTGTAGATCGTGAAGCACTGGGTGCCGTCGAGGACGTGCTGCAAGCCCTGGACCGTCGCGTCCTGACCGGAGACCGCAACCTTGCCTGCCAGCTTCTGCTTTGCGAGCGAGGTGATGACCGAGTTCGCCATCCCGTCGTTGGCGACCATCACGGCCTTCAGGGTCGGGTTGCTCTGCAGCATCGAGGAGAAGGTGACGCCCGCCTGCTGGTTGTCCCAGTTGGCGATCCACTGGTCGTCCAGCTTCTTCCAGCCCGGCGCCTTGGACAGCACCGAGTCATAGCCCTGCTTGAACAGCGTGGCGTTGTTGTCGGTCTTGGAGCCATTCACATCGACGTACTGGACGCTGCTCGCACCCTTGACCTCGGCGCACTGCAGCAACGACTGCCCCTGCAGCTGCCCGACCTTGAGGTTGTCGAACGACACGTACAGGCTGGCGCTCCCGCCGGCGGTCAGGCGGTCGTAGTCGATGGTGATGACGCCCTTGGACTTCGCGGCGGTCTCGATCTTGCCGGCCGACGCCGAGTCCAGCGGGGTGACCAACAGGACCTTGGCGCCGCCGTCGATCATCGACTGGGCGATGGTGACCATCTTCGCGGGGTCGTTGTTCGCGTTCTGGATGTCACAGCTGAGCTTGAACTTCGCGCACTGGGCCTTCAGCGCGATCGGGTCCGACGTCACCCAGCGGTTCGAGGACTGGGTGTCGGGCAGCAGGATCCCGACCTTGCCGCCCCCAGCGGCGCCGCCGCCACCGGCCGGGGCCGACGGGCTGGCAGACGTGTCTGTCGACGGCGTCGATTCCGTGGTCACTGCGGGCGTCGACGACGTCGAGTCCGTCGAGGTGGTCGCCGCGGGCGAGTTGGTGGCGCCGGATGAGGTCGAACTCGAGCCGCCACAGCCGGCGATCGCCAGGCATGCGGCGACCCCTCCGGCGAGCACGAGTCCACGGGCACGGTTGCGCATGTTTCCTCCACATTGGGGACGTCTGTGCCACCGGCACGACCGCTATATGTTGCAGCGCCCAACCTAGGGAGGCAAGCCGCGACCAGAGCTTGAGGACGAGCGCGGCGCCGCCACTCACCCGGACTGCCCGGCGGACGACGGCAGCACGGCCACCTCGGCCCGCGTCCCCGCACCACTGCGGTGGCGCTGCACACTGGGTGAATGGCCACTTCCTCCAAGCCGAGCCGGCGGTACTTCGCCGGGAGCCCGTTCCAGGCGCAGCCGCCCGGCGCGCCCGCCGAGGAGTACGCCCTGGAGGACCGCGTCCACCACGATCGGCACGGCCTCGGGGTCGTCGTGTCCACCGAGGGCGACGCCTGGGTCACGGCCCGGTTCGCGTCCGGACTGGTCCGGGTCGCCAACGACCGGCGGCTGTGCAAGCTCTGACCGGCTGACTCGGGCAACCGGCGATCTTGGTTGGCCCGACTCCTTGACACCTGTCGGACGAGGTGAGTCACTGACGGCGAGGGGCCGTGACTCGCCACCGCAGGGCAGGAGCTGAGATGCAGCCACAGAGCGAACATCCGGGCGTGGGACACCAGTTCCGGGTCGATGCCCAGGGAGTCTGTTCGCCGGTCACCGGGCCGACCTCCCAACCCGGCAGTGTCCAGCGTTCGGCCCCGACGCCGTCCTGGACAGGAGCGGAGGAGTCCGCCGACGATCCCGAGCCGGCCGACCACGATGATCCGACGGGCAATTGGCTGGGCTGACGCACCGGCCCGACGCACTGGCCCGATGCACTGGCAACGGGCGCTCAGGTCAACGCGTACCCGCCGTCCATGAGCAGCTCGGTACCACAGCAGAACGCGGCTTCGTCACTGAGCAGCCAGCCCGCCGCGGCCGCGACCTCGCCCGGAGAGGCGAACCGGCCTACGGGCGTCAGTTCGCGCCACCGCGCGTGCAGGTCCGGCCGGTTCGACAGCAACTCGGTATCCACATAGCCCGGTGAGACCGCATTGACCCGGACGCCGCGGCCCGCCCACTCGTAAGCCATCGACTTGGTCATCGCCACCACGCCGGCCTTCGACGCGTTGTAGGCGACCTGTCGCTGCGGGACGTTGACCACGTGCTGGCCCGACATCGACGCGATGGTCACGATCCGGCCCGCGCCCTGCTCGAGCATTACCCGGCCGAAGCGCTGACACGTCAGGAAGACCCCGCGCAGGTTGACCCCGAGGGTCCGGTCCCAGACGGCGAGCTCCATCTGCTCGGCGCCCGTGTCCGGCTCGGCCAGGCCGGCGGCGGCGACCAGGCCGTCGATCCGGTCAGCCTGAGCCCGGACCTGGGCGACGGCGGCGTCGACGCTCCCCTCGTCGAGCACGTCGACCTGCACGAACGTGCCGGACGTCTGCGCCGGCTTCCGCAGGTCGAGGTCGAACACCCGGGCCCCCTGTGCCGCCAGGTATGCCGTCACAGCACGACCGATGCCACCCGCGGCACCGGTCACCACGACGGTCGCACCGGAGAGTCCCGTCACGTCACCCCTGCTCGTCGACGTCGCCGCCGAGCAGGTGGCCGCCGAACTCGTCGGCGGGCGTGCTGTCCCCGTCCCTGCCGGCGTCGCCTCCGCTGGCCGCGGCGTCGTCGCCTGCCGAGTCCGGCCGGTTGCTGTCGCTCACGCCCTCGAATGCCTCGTCGCTGTCGTCGGTGCCAGGCAGCTGGCCGCCCTGCGCCGCCTGCGCCAGTGCGTCGCCGTCGCCGGATGTGCCCTTGTCCTGTCCAACCGTCATCGGTCGAATCCCTCCCTCACGGGAACCGGGGGTGGCCCCGTGCCGACTCTCGTCCCACCGGCGGCCGCCTGCAGCATGCAGGCGGCCAACCGGACATTGCAACCATGGGCGACTGCCCGAGCGGGCGGCACCGTCAGGAGTAGACCTCGAACTCGGCGATCTGGGCCGCCGGAGCACCGGTGTTGGCGGACACCACGATCCGCAGGTAGCGCTGCGTCGTCGCCGGGACGGCGATGTTGACCGTGTTGTTGTTGGCTCCCGGGTCGAACGCAACGTCGGATGCGGGCACCAGGCTGGTGAACGCAGTGCCGTCGGAGCTGCCCTGGACCTCGACCCGCTCGGTGCGCCCGCCCCATCCGCCGTTGAGCTTCAGGGTGACCCGCGACACCGGCTTCGCCTCACCGAGATCGACCGTGAGCGTCTGCGGGAAGGCGTCGGGGGCACTCTCCCAGTAGGTGTCGGTGTTCGAGTCCGACGCCGCCGTCGCCGGGTACCCGTCGATGGCGGTGCTGGCGGTCATCGGTCGTCCGGCGGCGAGGTTTCCGACGCTGCTCTGTACGACCGAACCGGTGACGTACACCTGGTAGCGCCCCGCGGGAGTCCCATCGCTCACGGTCAGGGCGCCGTAGCGCGCACCACGCGCGGTCGGGACGAAGCGGAGGGTCACGGTGCAGCTGCTCCGCGCGGCGAGGGTCGAGCCGCAGGTCGTGGTCAGGGTGAAGGCCCCGGTGGTGGTGACGGAGGCGATGTGCGCGGGTCGCCCGGTCGGGTTGGTGACGGTGACCGTCTGCGGGTCGCTGGCGTGCCCGAGCGCGTCGGTCGTGAACGCCAGATCCGTTGCACTGACGACGAGCGGACCGGGAGCCGGGTAGCCGCAGTGGCTGTCCAACCAACCGGTGTTGTGACCGGTGAGGGTGCCGACGAAGCCGGAGTTGCAGTCGTACCGCCCACCGGCGCGCAGCCCGGTCGCGATGGTGCCCGAGGAGGTGGCCGAGCCCGAGGTGTTGAACTGCACTCCGAACGTGCCCGCGGTCCGGATGGTGTTGTTCACGAAGTGGACGTTGTTCACGGGCTGGCCGTAGAACTGGACGGCCTCGTAGGAACTGTCCTCGATGAGGTTACGGGTGACATCGACCCGGCCGGTGATCGGCGAGTCCCCTGCCCAGAACCAGAGCGCTCCCCAGCCGATGTGGCTGAACAGGCCGAGGCTGCCGGTGCGGACCAACCGGTTACCGGAAACTGTGGTGAGACCCGCGAGCGGAACCGCATTGAACCGGTTGGCGATCTGGATGCCGCCGCCCTCGGTGACCGTGTCCGCCACCAGGTTGTCGTTGACGGCGTTGTCGCTGCCGCCGTAGATGGCGATCGTGTTCGCCAGGATGGGCAGCACCACCGTGTTCCCCGTGAAGCTGTTGTGGGCGTCGGGGTGGTTCTCCGACCACATTGCCAATCCGTCGTCGCCGGTGTTGCGGATGTAGGAGTCGACCACCTTGGAGTTGGTGACCCCGTCGTGGAAGTTCACGCCGTCCGCGGTCTGGTCCAGGATCCGAAGGTTGGACATGGTCAGGCCGTCGGACGGACCGTCCAGCCACGCGCCGACCTTGGTGTGCTGAATCCAGAGGTTGTCCACGGTCGAGTCGTTCAATGCCCCACCGATGCCGTTGAGCTGGGCGGAGTCGTTGCGTTCGGTGACCTCACCGAAGATCGCGAAGTCCGAGAGGTGGACTCCGGAGCTGGCCTTCGGGTTGTACCCGCCGTAGACGCCTACCCCGGCTCCGTGCAGCACGCTGTACCACGGACCCGCGCCGGTGACGGTGACGCGGTCGACCATCAGGTGCCGGGTCACGGTGAAGGTGCCGGTCGGGATCCAGACCGGACGGTTCTCCGTCCGGCCGGCGTCGATGGCCCGCTGGATGGCGTCGCTGGAGTCAGCGCGGCCGGTCGGATCTGCGCCGAACCGGAGCACCGACAGGGCGCGGGCAGGAGCCTTCGCCGGGCCCGCGACCTGCTCGAAGTCGGCGACGTCGAGCACGTACCAGGGCGCGGTGTCGTGCGCGCCGACCTCGAACCTGACCCTGGTGCCGGCCGGGAACGTCCGGCCGAACATGACGCGGCTGTCGTCGAACAACTGCCGACGGCCGCCGTCGGCGGGGTTGTTGGTCCACGGGTATTGGCCGTAGTACCAGGAGTACCGCGATGTCACGGGTAGCGAACCGGACGCGGCACCGTTCACGCGAACACCCAGCGTCGCATCGAGCCCCGCGCCGTCGGCGGAGTCGGGGATGGAGTACCGAACATTGACCGCGTTCGCGGGCCGGCTGAGGGTGAACTCGACGTACTTCCCGCGACCCTGCAGTCGCACCGACCGACGGCCCATCGACTCCGCGGCCAGTGTCCCGTAGGCGCGGTCAGGTCCGAGCACCGTGCCGTTGGTCCTGGCGTCCTCGGCCTGCTGCTCGACGAACGGCACGGCTGCGCCCGCCCCGGCCCCCGGGCCCGACTCGAGAGGTGCGGCCCGCACGGGATCCGGCGGTTTCGCCGACGCGGCCGCCGGGACGGCGAGCAGGGTCCCGGTCAGCACTGCGGTGGCGGTCAGGGCGACGCGGGCGGAACGGGATGACCAGCTCATGGCTCTACTCCTCCGGAAGCGCGGCACGTCGATCGACACCGCGGACGTACGTCGTTGTAACGTTTTAGAGCGAGGTACCGAACCGTACAAATACCCTGACGCTGTGTCAACGGCCAGCGGCGTGCACCCGATGCCGGCCGGTCGCCGCCGACCCGGCGTCGTGTCGGTGGCGCGTGCCGCGGGCGTCTCCCCCGCGACCGTGTCGAACACCTACAACCGTCCCGACGTCGTCTCGCGGGTCCTGCGGGAGCGTGTCCTGCGTGCCGCCGAGGAGCTGGGCTACGGCGGCGGTGACCCGTCGGCGCGGAACCTGCGTGGCCGACGGGCCAGCGCCGTCGGCGTGGTCATGCGCGAACGCCTCGCCTACGCGTTCGACGACCCGGCGGCGGTGGCCGTGCTCCAGGGGATCAGTGGGTCGGCCGACCGTGCGCAGCTCGCGCTCGTCATCGTCCCGGCCTATCCGGAGACCGGGACCTCCGACGGCCCCGCCGTGCGTCATGCGGCAGTCGACGGACTGGTGCTCTACTCGCTCGCCGGCGACGACCCGCTCGTCGCAGCCGTCCGCAAGCGTCACGTGCCGACAGTCGTCATCGACTCCCCGCGCGGTACGGACGCCGCCGGTCTGGGGCCGCACGGCTTCGTCGGGATCGACGAGCGGGCCGCCGGCGACGCCGTGGTGTCGCATCTGCTCGGCCTCGGGCACCGTCGGATCGGCTTCGTCAGCTCACGACTGTCCGCCTCCGGCGTCCCCGGCCTCGCCGGTCCCGCGGTGGTCGAGTCGTCGACAGCCAGTGTCGCGACCGGGCGACTCCAGGGCGCGCGCGACGCGATGTCCCGCGTCGGCCTGCCGTGGGACGGCGTACCGGTCGTGCAGTGTCGTACCAGCTCGATCCCCGACGGCGAGCAGGCCGCGCACACGCTGCTGGACCACGCACCCGATCTCACCGCTGTCGTCGCCCTCGCCGATCTGCTCGCCGAGGGGGCCCAGGCAGCGTGCCACCGGCGCGGGCTGCAGCTACCCACAGACCTGTCGATAGTCGGGTTCGACGACGTCGCCCCGGCCACCGCCGACCTCACGACCGTGCGGCAGCCCCATCGCCGGAAGGGGCGGGCCGCCGCGGACCTGCTCCTGGACTGGATCGACGGGGGACGTCCACCGGCCGACAGCAGCCCGCTGCTGCCGACCGAGGTGATCGTCCGCGGCTCGACCACTGCGCCGAGGGGCCGGACGTAGGCCCCGCCCGGACGCGCCGGCCATCCCGGTCGTAGGCGGTACCCACAGATCGTGCTGAAAGAAGCGCGAGCCGGCGAGGGGACTTGAACCCCTAACCGCCCGATTACAAGTCGGGTGCGCTACCAATTGCGCCACGCCGGCGGTACCGACAGGCGGACCCCGGCGCCGACGTGAGCAGAGGACCGTGCAGGCCCGGACAAGGTACCGCCGCGGGCCCGGTGCGTCAGCGGCGGCTGGTCGTGGCCGCGTCCGCTGCGCCGTCGAACCACCGGGCGATCACCTCGGCGAATACCGGCTCCTCGGGTGCGGCCCGCGCGAGCAGGGTCATCGACGACCGCAGCTCCTCGGCCAGGCCGGAGACCGCGTAGGTCCGGGACATCCCGCTGGTCCCGAGACCGGCAACCTGCGGAAAGACGAACCGCTGCAGGCGGTAGGGATCGTCCACCGGCGCAGCATGTTGCGCGCCGACGGCGGCGTCAACCGAACGGCCGACCGACACCCGTGGCGGCCCGTCGGAGCGGCTGCCGACCCGCCCGGCCGAAGCAGCGCCGGGGGAACAGGGGGCGGGCCGGTCGCGCTGCACGTCTCGTCCATTCCGAGCTGTCCAGGAGGAGCCATGAAGGCAGAAGTCAACGGCACCGTTGTCGCGGAGGCCGCGGCCGCGGACGTCGTCAGCATCGAGGGCAACAGCTACTTCCCGCCGTCGAGCCTGGCCGAGGGCGTGTTGGTGGCCAGCGCCACGCCTTACACCTGCCCGTGGAAGGGCGTTTCGCAGTACTGGGACCTCAAGACCGCGGAGGGCACCACCTCCGACGGCGCCTGGAGCTACCCCAGCCCCAAGTCCACCGCGATCGACCGCGTCGGCCGGGACTTCAGCGGGTACGTGGCCTTCGACCCGGCACAGGTCGTCATCGGGGCCTGAGCCCTCCCCCACGCCTTGCGTGGATCGAAAGGACTGACCCGGCCCGCGCGGGACGCCGCGTCCATACCGTCGCGGGATGGTGTGTGCTCGGTTCAGGCGGGGGCTGGGCATCGTCGTGACCGCCGTCGCCGCGACCCTGCTGGCAGCGTGCGGCGGCAGCGGGGGGACGCCACGGACGCACTTGAGCACCGCGGCTCGGGCCCCCGCCGGCATCCCCGGCGTCGGGACGCTGCCAAGCCTGCCGAGCGCGTGGCCGGCGGCCGGACGCGATGCACGCCACTCGTCGGCGTCGGACGCGGTGGGCCCGCAGAGTCCGGCCGTGCGGTGGAAGCGGGACCTGGGCGGGAGGCTGACGCCCGGTCCGGTCATCGGCAGCGACGGGTCGGTGCTGGTCGCGACGAACTCCGGCATCCTCTACGCCTTGGACCCGGCGACCGGCGCGAGTAGGTGGCGGTTCGACGGCGGTGCACCGTTCGGCAGCGACCTGTCGACCAGCGCGGCCGTGATCAGCGGCGGCACAGTGCTGTGGCCGGGGCCCGGGGCCGCGCTGTTCGCCCTCAGCCCGACCGGTCGGCTGCTGTGGAAACAGTCGTTCGTCGGCCAGGTCCTCTCGCCTGCGGTTGCCGGGCTGGACCGGGTCTACGTCGCCGACGTGGCGGGCCACCTGACCGCGCTGACGGTCGCCGGAGCCGCCCACTCCACCCTCTGGTCCATCCGGGTCGGCCACGACGTCGACTACGCGAGCCCGACAGTCGGACCGGACGGCACCGTCTACACCGCGTCGGGGAACAGCCTGGTGGCGGTGCACGACACCGGAAGCTCCGGATCGATCGTCTGGACATTCACCTCGACGGCGCTGGTAGAGGTGTCCAACGCCGTGTCCCCCGACGGCACGGCGTACTTCGGCGACAACATGGGCCGGCTGCATGTCGTGGACTCCCGGACGGGCGGCGGCGGCCACACGATCGCGCCGCTCGGGGCGGGGAAGGAGAAGATCTGGACCTCGGCTGCATCCGACGCCCGCGGCAACTTCTATTGGGGGACGACCGAGGGCAACGTCTACGGCTACCGCCGGGACGGCAGCCGGCTGTTCCACCTGCCGACCGGATCCCCCATCGACGGCTACCCGGCGATCGGCGGCGACGGCAGCCTGTACATCGGGACGACCGGCGGGATCCTTTACGCGATCGGCGGTTCGGCGGTTCGGCCTGCTCCTGGCTGACCGCTCGGCGCGGCCGGGGACCCGCCGCAGCGGGAACAGCCGGGACGGGCTCGTGGTTGGACCGTGGCTGTCCTTCCCCGGGGGAGCCGCAGGGCCGCGGCGAAACCCCGGGCTGCTGTCGTTCCCGAACGGAATCCTCCTGCTGTGAGCTTGACCCCGTACCGCCGCGTCCTCGCCCGCCCTGGTGTCCGTGCCCTGCTCGTGCTCGCGATCCTCGCCCGCATCCCGATCACCGCGGCCCCGGTCGTCCTGACCCTGCACGTAGTCCTGGACCTGGGGCGCGGTTTCGCCGCCTCCGGCCTGCTGGCCGCAGCTTTCGCTATCGGTGGCGCAGTCGGCGCGCCGCTGCTCGGCCGGGCGATCGACCGGCTCGGGCTGCGCCCGGTGCTGCTGCTGACCACCGCCGTCGACGGAGCGTTCTGGCTGGCCGCCCCGGCGCTGCCCTACGCGGCGCTGCTGCCGGCAGCCGTGGTAGGTGGCCTGCTGGCCATCCCGATCTTCTCCCTCACCCGGCAGGCGCTGGCCGCGATGGTGCCGCCGGCGGAGCGGCAGGCCGGCTTCTCCCTGGACTCGATGAGCGTCGAGCTGTCCTTTGCGATCGGCCCGGCGTTGGGCATCGTCCTGCTCACTGCGACGGGCTCGACGGTCACCCTGCTGTCCGCTGCCGTGCTGATCATCGGCTCCGGCGTCGCGATGATCGTGCTGGACCCCCCCGTCCACGGAGAGGAGGGCGTCGCGGCGTCCGCGGGCTCACGGGCCCGGCCGTTCGCGCGGAAGGTTCCGGTCCGCAGCTGGCTGCGAGCACCGGTCGCCGCGGTGCTGCTCGTCACCTTCGCCACGACGTTCACCGTGGTCGGCACCGATACCGGCCTGACGGCGGTGATGCGCGGCTTCGACGCCGTCCCCCTGCTCGGGCTGGTGTTCGCGATCTGGTGCCTGGCGTCGCTGGTGGGCGGTTTCGTCTACGGCGCCAGCGGCCGGCGGGTGTCGCCGCCGGCGATGCTGGCGCTGCTGGCCGTGCTGTGCCTGCCGGTGGTGTTCGCGCAGAACTGGTGGACGCTCGCGCTGCTGGTCATCCCGACCGGGCTGTTCTGTGCCCCGCTGATTTCCCTGACCGCGGAGGAACTGACCCGGCGGACTCCTGCCGACGTCCGTGGCCTGGTCATGGGCATCCACGGGTCCGCCCTGACGGTCGGCAACGCCCTCGGCGCGCCGATCATCGGACTGGTGGTGGACGCCGGGCCGCCGCGTTACGGGTTCGTCGCCATCGGCGTCCTCGGGCTCGGCCTGGCCGGGGTGTCGGTGCTGGCCAGCCGGTACGGCGCGCGCGGCAACAGTCCCGCCGGGGGGCCGCCCGACGCCGTGCCGGCTCAGTCGACGACGGACCTCATCTCGGTCCCTTGACAGAGGTCATGTCGGCGTAGACCACGATGTTGTCCTCGAAGTGGCGGGTGTTCGCGTTGTAGTCACCGCCGCAGGTGATCAGCCGCAGCGCCGCCCGGTCGACGAACCCGTAGACGTCGGCCGTCGGGAACTTGTCCTTGGGGTAGGTGCGGGTGCCGCTGACGGTGAACACCGCCGTGCTGCCGTCCTTGCGGGTGACCTCGACGACATCTCCGCGTTGCAGGGTCGCCAGCCGGTAGAAGACGCCGGGCTTGTTGTAGCTGACGTGGCCCGCGATCACGGCCGCGCCCATCGCACCGGGGGTGGGGCCGCCGGTGTACCAGCCCAGGTCCTCGGCCGTGCCGGGCACCTCCAGCTCGCCCGCCTTCGTCAGCCCGAGCTCTATCGGCTTGCGGTCGACGTCGAGGCGTTGGATGACCACCCGCACCGGTGCCGACGTGCTCAGCGGGATGGGCAACGTCCGCTGCGCAGTGGTCCGGGCCGGCGTCGCAGTGGTCCGGGCCGGCGTCGCAGTAACCCGGGCCGGCGTCGGAGTCACCCGGGGGGCGGACGTGGTGGTCGGTCTGGCCGGTGCCGGCGACTCGGACGTCGTAGCAGCCGGCTTGGGGCTCCCGACAGGCAGCAACGGAACGACCTCGGCGGCCGGCAGCGGCGGCGGAACGGCTCCGGTACGCCGGCTCGTCCCAGCGGACGACGTGGCGCCGGCGGGAGCGATCGGAGTGGCCGCCGCGCCGGGGGACCCCGGCGCCTGCGGCAGGACGGGCGCGGGTACGCCGGCACTGGCGTCCTGTATCCCCGCAGCAACGGGCGGCCGGTTGGGGTCCGGGCGCGTCACGGCGTAGGCGATGGTCGAGGCCCCGAGCACGGCGAGCATCACGGCCACCACTGTCAATACCACCGGACGACGGATCAACCGCCCGACGGCGCCGACCGACGACCCGAGCACAGACCACACGTTGCCCACCGCCACATCCTCTCGCAGTCACCACGCGAGCGCGTTGTGCAACATCTCGCCCACAACCTGTGCCGGCGCGCCGCCCGGGTGGTTCGTCACCGGTGCCGTCCGCGGATGGCGCCCGTGGCGGGAGATCTCGAAGGTGACCAGCAGATGTCCATTCTGTGACCCGGATGTGACAGAGCTGCCGTGACTTCGGGTCGACGAGGTGCGAACATCGGTGCCGACCCTCACTCGGATCGTCCGGCACGTTCCTGCCGGTGAGAGGAAGTGCAACGATGGCAACCGTCACCTACGACAAGGCGACGCGGATCTACCCGGGCACCGACCGCGCCGCGGTCGACAAGCTCGACCTGGAGGTCGCCGACGGCGAGTTCCTCGTCCTCGTGGGGCCGTCCGGCTGTGGCAAGACCACCTCCCTGCGGATGCTCGCGGGGCTGGAGGAGGTCGACGCCGGCTCGATCAGGATCGGTGACCGCGACGTCACCAACCTGCCCCCCAAGGAGCGGGACATCGCGATGGTGTTCCAGAACTACGCGCTGTACCCGCACATGACCGTCGCGGACAACATGGGCTTCGCCCTGAAGATGGCCGGCGTCAGCAAGGACGAGCGGTCGCGTCGGGTGGGCGAGGCCGCCAAGCTGCTCGGCCTGGAGGAGTACCTGACCCGCAAGCCGGCCAAACTGTCCGGTGGGCAGCGCCAGCGGGTGGCCATGGGCCGCGCGATCGTCCGGGAGCCTCGGGTCTTCCTCATGGATGAGCCGCTGTCCAACCTCGACGCCAAGCTGCGGGTGTCCACCCGCACCCAGATCGCGTCGCTGCAGCGCCGCCTGGGCATCACCACGGTCTACGTCACCCACGACCAGACCGAGGCGATGACGATGGGCGACCGCGTCGCGGTCCTCAAGGACGGCCTGCTCCAGCAGGTCGACAGTCCACTCAACCTCTACGACCACCCGACGAACGTGTTCGTCGCCGGGTTCATCGGGTCGCCGGCCATGAACCTGATCGACGGCCGGCTGACGCCGGAGGGGATCGCGATCGGCTCCTACACGCTGCCGGTCGAACGTTCGGTGCTGGCCAAGGCAGGAACCGACACGGCCGTCACGCTCGGTCTGCGGCCGGAGGCCCTGTCGCTCAGCGACGACCAGCGCGACGGGCTCCCCGTCACGGTCGAGGTCGTGGAGGAGCTCGGCGCGGAGGGCTACATCTACGCCAGCTCCGACACCGAGGGCACGCCGGCGCAGCTGACCGCCCGGCACAGCGGCCGGTTCGGCATCCAGCGCGGGCAGAAGATCGTCCTGGCGGTCGACGCGGCGAGGGCGCACATCTTCAGCAAGTCCACCGGCGAGCGGCTCACCTGAGTTCGACTGTTCGACGGGCCGCAGGGCCGGATCCCCTCCTCGGGGGTCCGGCCCTGCGGTCGTTCCCGACCCGGCCCCGGCGCCGATAGGGTTTGCCGGGCCGGGGAGCTTCGGCGGTGACCGGACGGTGGGAGGGTCGCGGGCATGCCGATGCGCATCCTGGCGGTTCCCGCCGAGCGCGAGCTTCTGGGCCTGCCGTGGGACGTCCCGTTGGAGGACTGGCCACCGGAACGCCTGGTCGCCCTCCCGCAGGGGATCAGCCGGCACATCGTCCGGTTCGTGCGGATCTCCAAGCACGTGTACGCGGTCAAGGAGGTCTCCGAGCACCTGGCCATCCGGGAGTACCGGATGCTGCGCGACCTCGAGCGGATCGGCGTGCCCGCGGTCGAGGCCGCCGGGGTGATCGCCGGGCGCACAGCTGGCGACGGCGAGCACCTCGAGGCGGTCCTGCTGACCCGGCACCTGCAGTTCGCGATGCCCTATCGCGCGTTGTTCAGCCGCACGCTGCGCCACGACACCACCGTCCGGCTCGTCGACGCCCTCGTTGCCCTGCTGGTCCGGTTGCACCTGGCCGGTTTCTACTGGGGCGACTGCTCCCTGTCCAACGTGCTGTTCCGCCGGGACGCGGGCGCGTTCGCGGCCTACCTGGTGGACGCGGAGACCGGCACCATCCACGAGTCGCTGTCCCGCGGCCAGCGCGACTACGACATCGACCTGGCGCGCACCAACATCTTCGGCGAACTGCTCGACCTGGACAGCGGTGGCCTGCTCGACGAGTCGATCGACCCGCTCGCGATCGCTGATCTCGTCGTGTCCCGATACACCTCGCTGTGGGCTGAGCTCACCGACGCCGAGGAGTTCGACGGCGGCCAGATGTATCGGATCGACGCCCGGATGCGACGGCTGAACGAGCTGGGCTTCGACGTCGCCGAGCTCGACATAGTCACCGATGTCGACGGGCGCACGGTGCGGATCGAGCCGAAGGTCGTCGACCCCGGTCACCACACCCGGCGGCTGTTACGGCTCACCGGACTCGACGTGGAGGAGAACCAGGCCCGCCGGCTGCTCAATGATCTCGACGCCTACCGGGCATACACCGACCAGCAGAACGAGGACGAGGAGATCGTGGCCCACGAGTGGGTGACCGACGTCTTCGAGCCGGTGGTCCGCGCGGTCCCCCGCGGACTGCGGGGCAAGCTGGAGCCTGCCGAGATCTTCCACGAGGTCCTGCTGCACCGGTGGTACCTGTCCGAGGCCGCCGGTCACGATGTCGGGATCAGGACCGCACTGGACTCCTACATCGACAACGTGCTGCCGAGCAAGCCGGACGAGCAGGCGGTTCTGGGCCGACGGCCCCGACCGGCCGGCGAGGCCGCCAACGACCGGTACGACGACCTGGAGTCCACCCAGGAGTTCCGGCTGACGCTGGAGGACCTGACCCGCTGACGGTGCGAGGCTGACACCGTGGCGACGGCACTGGTGCTCGGTGGGACCGGACAGGTCGGACTGGCGGTGGCGGCACGCCTGCTCCCCGACGGATGGGAGGTCCGGTTGGCGTCGCGGGGCCGGACCGAGCCGACAGCGACCGTGCCCGAGGGTGCCCGGACCGTCGTGTTGGACCGGGACGACGACGCGGCCGTGGGCTCGGCCGCCGACGAGGTGGACCTGCTGGTCGACGCCGTATGCATGACCACGGCGCACGCCCGGCAGCTCGTGGATCTCGGGGACCGGGTGGGTGCGCTGCACGTCGTGTCCACCCTCGCCGTCTACGCCGACGCCGCTGGCCGATCCCTGGAATCCGCTGCCGAGACCGGGTTCCCCCAGTTCCCGGTACCGATCGGGGAGGACCAGCCGACGGTGGGCGCCGGTGACATGGGTTACGCCGACCGGAAGGTCGCTGTCGAGCAGGAGGTGCTCGCACGCGCGCGTGTCCCGGTGACGGTCAGTCGGCCGGGGGCGATCCACGGCCTCGGATCGGTCCATCCGCGCGAGTGGTTCTTCGTCAGCCGGGCGTTGGCCGGCCGTCGTGCGGTACTGCTGGACCACCGCGGCGCCAGCCGATTCCAGCCCACGGCGGCGGCCAACCTGGCCGAGATCATTGCTCTCGGGACAGCCCACCCGGGTCGGCGCGTCGTCAACGCTGCCGACCCGGACTGCCCGACCACCCTGGAGATCGGCCGCTTCGTGGCCGCCGCTCTCGATGCCAGCTGGACCGAGGTCCTGCTCACCGGCAGCGGCCCGGACGGGGTCGGCGAGACGCCCTGGTCCACGCCGGCGCCGTTCGTCGCGAGCACCGCTCTGGCGGAGCGGGAGCTCGGCTACGCGCCGGTGACCACCTACGCCGACGCGGTGCCGGCCGTCGTCCGGTGGTTGGTCGAGGCGACCCGCGACCGTGACCCGGTCGAGGTGTTCCCGTTCCTAGGCCGGCACTACCGCCCGCAGGTGGAGGTGTTCTCCGCCGAGGACGCTGTCCTGCGCGCGCTCACCGGCGACTGACCGCTCGCCATAGCGCTGTCCTGGTGCGGGGACTCGCCGCGCGAGCTCGCCGGCAAGGGCCATCTGGTGCGCCTTCCCTCCACGCCGCCGGCCGCCACCGGGACCGACTGGATCGCGGTCCGGGACTCTCCGGAGTTCGCGGACCTGCACCGCCGTCGGGCCCGGTTCGTCGTCCCGCTGACGATCGGGTTCCTGGCCTGGTACCTGGCCTACGTCCTGCTCGCGGACTACGCGCACGGGTTCATGTCCACGCCGGTGTTCGGCCGCGTCAACCTCGGGCTGCTGCTCGGGCTCGCGCAGTTCGTCACCACGTTCGTCATCACCACCGTCTACGTGCGTTTTGCCGACCGGAACCTGGACCCGGTCGGCTCCCGGATCCGCGACCGGGTCGACGCCGAGAGCGCCGCTCGCACGGATGGGATCCCCCGATGACTGTCGGCAACCCCGCTGTCAACATCGCGATCTTCGCCGCCTTCGTCGTGGCGACGCTGGTCATCGTGCTGCGTGCCAGCCGCAACAACCGGACCGCCGCGGACTTCTACGACGGCGGCCGAGCCTTCTCCGGGCCGCAGAACGGCATCGCGATCTCCGGGGACTACCTGTCCGCCGCGAGCTTCCTCGGCATCGCCGGGGCGATCGCGCTCAACGGCTACGACGGGTTCCTCTACTCGATCGGCTTCCTCGTGGCCTGGCTGGTGGCACTGCTGCTCGTCGCGGAGCTGCTGCGCAACACCGGGCGGTTCACGATGGCCGACGTGCTGAGCTTCCGCCTGCGCCAGCGGCCCGTGCGGACGGCCGCCGCAACCTCGACCCTGGTGGTCAGCTTCTTCTACCTGCTGGCCCAGATGGCCGGCGCCGACGGGCTTGTCGCGCTGCTGCTCGGGGTGAGCGGACGAGCCCAACAGGGACTGGTGATCGCCGGGGTCGGCGCCGTGATGATCGCCTACGTGCTGATCGGCGGCATGAAGGGCACCACGTGGGTGCAGATCATCAAGGCCACACTGCTGGTCCTCGGGGCCGCGACCATGACCGTGTGGGTGCTCGCCGAGTACCGGTTCAACCTGTCCTCGCTGCTCGGCGCGGCGGTGGACCGTGCGGGAGCGGGCGGGACGTCGCTGCTGGAGCCGGGCAGGCAGTACGGCGCGACCAGGACGTCGAAGCTGGATTTCCTGTCTCTCGCCCTGGCCCTGGTGTTCGGCACCGCCGGGCTGCCGCACATCCTCATGCGCTTCTACACGGTGCCGACGGCCAGGGAGGCCCGGCGGTCCGTCGTCTGGGCCATCTGGATCATCGGCGTCTTCTACCTGTTCACGCTGGTGCTCGGCTACGGTGCGGCAGCCCTGGTCGGCCCCCAGCGGATCCTTGCGGCGCCGGGCCGGGCCAACTCCGCGGCGCCGCTGTTGGCCTACGAGCTCGGCGGGACGGTGCTGCTCGGCCTCATCGCGGCCGTCGCGTTCGCGACAATCCTGGCCGTCGTCGCCGGGTTGACGATCACCGCCAGCGCGAGTTTCGCCCACGACGTGTACGCCAACGTGATCAAGCGCGGCAACGTCCGCCCGGAGGCCGAGGTCCGTGTGGCCCGGCTGACGGCAGTGGTCATCGGGGTCGTCGCGATCGTCGGCGGGATCCTGGCCAACGGGCAGAACGTCGCGTTCCTCGTCGCCCGGCGTTCGCGGTGGCCGCGTCGGCCAACCTGCCGACCATCGTCTACTCGCTGTTCTGGCGGCGGTTCACCACCCGCGGTGCGCTGTGGAGCATCTACGGCGGCCTCGGCTCGTGCCTGCTGCTGATCGTCTTCTCGCCGGTGGTGTCCGGCAAGCCCGCGGACGCAAGCGGCCGGAGCGCCTCGATGATCACCGACCCGACCGTCGACTTCTCCTGGTTCCCGCTGGACAACCCGGGGCTGGTGACGATCCCGCTGGCGTTCCTCCTCGGCTGGCTGGGCACGGTGACCAGCCGCAAGCTCCCGGACTCCCAGGTGGCGGCGGAGATGGAGGTCCGTTCGCTGACCGGTGCCGGCGTGGAGCGCGCGGCCGGGCACTAACCCGCCCGTCGGCTCAGCCGGCGAGAGCGAGCACGGCGTCGTCGATCCGGGCCAGGGTCTGGCTCCAGCCCCCGTGCGTGCCGGTGGCGAGCCACCCGCGCACCCGGTCCTCGGGCAGCTCGGCAAGAAAGCGGGTCAACAGCATCTGCTGCCCGGGGTAGGTCCACACCCGGAGACGACCCCTCGGCGTGCCTCGATCCGGCGGGTGATCGTGAAGCCGCATCCGCTCTGGCGGGCGTCGGTCCCGAGGGCGTCGGTCATGTCCCTGGGGCTCACGCGGTCGCCTCGCGGCGGGCCGAGGCGACCGCGTGCAGGACGATCCCGGCGGCGACGGAGGCGTTCAGCGACTCCACCAGGCCGGTGACCGCGATCGACACCGTCGCGTCACACGTCTCCCGGACGAGCCGGGACAGGCCCTTGCCCTCGGCGCCGACCACGACCACCAGCGGGCCGGTCGCCAACCCGAGCGAGGACAGCTCCGACAGGTCGACCGCGCCCTCCCCGGCGAGCCCGACCACGGACAGTCCGGCCCGCTTGTACTCCAACAGCGCCCGGGTGAGGTTGCCGGCGCGTGCCACGGGGACCCGCGCGACCGCACCGGCCGATGCCTTCCATGCCCCGGCCGACACCCCGGCGGCACGTCGTTCGGGGACCACGACACCCGCGGCACCGAAGGCGGCGGCGGACCGGATGACCGCGCCGAGGTTGTGCGGGTCGGTCACGCCGTCGAGCGCGACGATCAGCGGCGTCGCCGTCGCCGTGTCGAGCAGGTCGGCCGGCGCGGCGTAGCTGTACGGCGCGATGGCCAGGGCCACGCCCTGGTGCACGGCGCCGTCGGTGAGCCGATCCAGCTCAGGGCGCGGCGCCTCGAGGACTGGGATCGACCGGTCGGCGGCGGTCCGCAGGATCGTCCGCACGCGGTCGTCGGAGTCGATCCGCTCGGCGATGTACAGCGTGCTTGCCGCGATGCCCGCGGCCAGCGCCTCCCCGACCGCGTTGCGTCCGGTGACCAGCTCGACCGCGTCGCGGTTGCCCCGCCGCCCGGGGACCCGGCCGGGGGGCTTGCGCTGTCCGGACCGGGTGCCGCCCTGGCGGCCGCCCGCGCCGCCGCGCCCCGCGGCGCCCGTGCCACCGCGCCCCGCGGCGCCCGTGCCACCGCGCCCCGCGGCGTTGGTGCCGCTGCGCCCCGCGGCGGTGGCGCGGGACGGTGCAGCGGCCCGCTTGGCGGCCGGGTGGTGTTCGCGTGCCTCCGCTGGCGGGGTGGGCCCGCGGCCCTCGAGCTGGCGGCGGCGCTGGCCGCCGGAGCCTACGGAGGTGCCCTTCTTGGGGATCTTGCGGATCGCGGCGGACCGCGGCCGGGCGTCAGGCACCGGCACTCCTTCCGTCGGGACCAGTTGGGTCGGCATGGGTCGAGTCGGCACCGCTGGAGTCGGCATCGCTCGAGTCGGCACCGGTCGAGTCGGTGACCTCGGCGTCGATGTCGCTGGCCGGCGACGGGCCGGACAGCGGCAGCTCCCACCGCGGGCCGGCGGCGGTGTCGGTGACGACCACGCCCGCGGCGGCGAGCCGGTCACGCGCGGCGTCGGCGGCCGCCCACTGCTTCGCCGCGCGTGCCCGTGCCCGTTCCTCGAGAGCGGACCGGACGAGCGCGTCGAGCGCGGCCAGCGCCCGTTCGGCGACGTCCGAGGCCGGGTCCGCCGGGGAGTCGACGAACAGCAGGCCGAGCACGTCGAGCATCCCGTTCACCTGTGCCAGCAGGTCGTCCAGGCGCCCCCTGTCCGGATCGCGGTCCGGGTAACCGCCAAGGTCCCCGCCCGGGTTACCGCCCCCGACCAGGACCCGGTTGCCCTCGCGCACCGTCTCGTGCAGCACCCCCAGGGCCGCCGGGACGGCGAGGTCGTCGTCCATCGCCGCCGCGAAAGCCGGAGGGACCTCACCGACACGCACCGGGATCGCGCCGCCGTCGCCGGCGAGAGCAGCCGTCGCACGCCCGAGGAAGTGCTCGATGCGGCGGTATGCCGCGCCCGCGTCGGACAGGGCGCGGTCGGAGAACTCGATCGCGCTGCGGTAGTGCGCCGCACCCAGGTAGTAGCGCAACTCGACCGCGCGGACCTGCTGCACCATCTCCGACACGAGCAGCCCGTTGCCGAGGGACTTGCTCATCTTCTCGCCGCTCATCGTGACCCAGCCGTTGTGCAGCCAGTACGCCGCGAACTCGTCCTCGGCCGCGCGGGACTGGGCCTGCTCGTTCTCGTGGTGGGGGAAGCGCAGGTCCAGCCCGCCGGCGTGGATGTCGAATGCGGAGCCGAGGTACTTGCGGGCCATCGCCGAGCACTCCAGGTGCCAGCCCGGCCGCCCGCGGCCCCAGGGTGTCGGCCAGCTGGCAGTAACCGGCTCGCCCGGCTTGGTGCCCTTCCACAGGGCGAAGTCGCGTGGGTCCCGCTTGCCGCGGGGATCGGCGTCGGCCGCCGGCTCCATGTCGGCCAGCCGCTGGTGACTCAACGAGCCGTACTGCGGCCAGGAAGCGACGTCGAAGTAGACGTCACCGGAACCGTCCCCGGCCGGGTAGGCGTGCCCGCTGTCGACCAGCTCGGCGATCAGCTCCACCATCTCCGGGATGTGCCCGGTGGCCCGTGGTTCGTAGGTCGGCGGGGACACGTTCAGCGCCGCATAGGCCTGGCCGAACGCCCGCTCGTTGGTGTAGGCGACCGACCACCACGGCTGTCCCGAGGCGTCGGCCCGGGCCAGGATCTTGTCGTCGATGTCGGTGACGTTCCGGATGAACGTGACGTGCGAGGTCCGCTCGAGCCACCGGCGGAGGACGTCGAACGCCACCCCGGACCGGATGTGGCCGATGTGGGGCGGGGACTGCACCGTCGCGCCGCACAGGTAGACGCCTACCTCCCCCGGGGTGCGCGGGACGAACGGGCGGACCTCCCCGGTCGCGGTGTCGTACAGCTGCAGGCCCACGCGCTCAGGGTAGTGAGGCCCCAGGTAGTGAGCCCCGCTCAGCCCACGTCCCGCCAGAGCTGCCGGGCGCTCTGCTGGTGGGCGAGGTAGCGGGCGAACAACTCCTCGTAGGTCCGGCTGCGGGCGGGATCGGGCTCGACGAACCGGTCGCTGCCGGTCCACGCCGCGATGTCGGGGTCCTGCCCGGCGACCTGCAGATGGGTGAGCACCGCTCCGCGGGCACCGATCCCTGCGGCCCGGGCGAGCCGGAGCGGGCGACCCAGCACGTCGGCGAACACCTGCATCCACTCCGGTGACCGGGTGCCGCCGCCGCAGACGGACAACTGACCGGTGAGTCCGGCGCGGTCGAAACAGTCCCGAGCGGCGAAGGCGACGCCCTCGCAGACGCCGCGCACGAGGTCGGCGCGCCCGGTGGTCAGCGACAGGCCGGTGAGCTGCCCGCGGGCCCGGGCGTCGACGAACGGCGCACGCTCACCGGACGGCGCGAAGTAGGGCAGGACCTCGACTCCCCCGGCCCCCGGCGAGGTCGAGCGCAGCGCCTCCCCGACAGCCGCATGGCGCATCCCGACCAGGTCCAGGACCCAGTCCAGGGAAGCGGTTCCGACCATCGCGGGCAGTGCCCGCAGCCAGCGGCCCGGTACCGGCATCGCCAGATGGTTGCCGGTCGGGGTACCGGAGGTGTCGACGTGGTCCACCAGCACCTGGCAGGCCAGGGTCGTCCCCACGGTCAGCACGCCATCGCCTACCTCGCCGACCCCGGCCCCGATCGCGCAGGCCGGCAGGTCGTAGGGGCCGGCGCTGACCGGGGTGCCCTCGACCAGCCCGGTCACCCGGGCTCCCGCGCCGGACAGCCGAGCCACCGGGACGGGCCGGACGACGTCGGGCAGCAGGCCGCGTCGACCGGTCAGGCCGGTGAGCGACAGCGCCCGGTCGGAGTACCCGCCGGCGGCCTCGTCGAACGGCAGCGCGACATCGGAGGGGTCGGTCGCGCGCATCCCGGTCAGCCGTTGGAAGACCGCACCGACGCAGTGGTGAGCGGTGCTCGCCCGGTCCAGCACCTGTGGCTCGTCGGAGTCGAGGGTGGCCAGGACGCCCGCCATCGATCCGGGGAACAGCATGTTCCCGTCGACGCGGTAGTAGGCGTCGGCGACCCCGCCGCGTTCCCAGCGGCCGGTCAGCGCGCCGGCCCGGCCGTCCATCCAGCTGACCGCGGGACGCACCGCCCGGCCGGCTGAGTCGACCAACCAGCAGCCGTCGCCCTGCCCCGTCACCGCCACCAGCTCCGGCGCCGCTTCACCCGGACCGAGGTCGGCCAGTGTCGTCCGGACCACCTCGGCGACGCTGGCGACCACGTCGTCGAGGTCCTGCTCGACATGGCCACCGGCCGAGTGGGCCAGCGTCGTCGGCTGCTCGGCCTCCCCGACCAGGTCCCCCCGGTCGTCGAACAGCGCGGCCTTGGTCAGCGAGGTCCCGATATCGATGCCGAGGAAGGTCCGACCGCCGCCGACGGAACCGCTCACGCGGACGGCCCGGCCCGGTCCCAGTCCGGATTTGCGCAGTGCACGAGGGCGCCGGTGGCGAGGAACCCGGCGACCTCCGCGGCCACCCGGGTCACCGACTCCGACGCGACCTGCTGCGATGCCCCGGCCAGGTGCGGGGTGGGGATGACGTCGGACCGCGCGAGCAGCGGATCGTCCGGGTCCGGCGGCTCCGGGTCGAACACGTCCAGGGCGGCGCCGCGCAGGTGCCCGGACTCCAGGGCGGCCAACAGCGCGGCCCGCTGGACCAGCTCACCGCGGGCGGTGTTGACGAACCGGGCGCCCGGCTTCATCGCCGCGAACGCGGCCGCGTCGAACATCCCGCGGGTCTGATCGGTGACCCGGGCGTGGACGCTGACGAGGTCGCTGGCGGCGAGCAGTTCGTCGAGCCCGACCAGACGCACGCCGCGCTGCGCCGCTGCCGTCGGGTCGGCGAACGGGTCGTGGGCCAGGACCGTGCTGCCGAACGCCCGCAGCAGCTCCGCGACCCGCAACCCGACCGCGCCCAGTCCGACGAGGCCGACGGTGGACGCGCGCAGCTCCGGGCCGGTGAGTTCGTTGCGGAACCAGCGGGCGTCCCAGCGACCCGCGGCCAGGTCGCGCGAGGCCGCCGACACGTTCCGGGCCAGCGTCAGCATCACCCCGATGGTGAACTCCGCGACCGCGCCGAGGTTGCGCCCGGGCAGGTAGACCACCGGCACGCCGTGCTCGGTCGCCGCAGCGAGGTCGATGTTCACCGGCCCGCCGCGGACGCTGCCGACGACCCGCAGGCCCGGTGCTGCCTGGAACACCTCGCGGGTGACCGGGGCCAGGTGGGTGAACAGCACCGAGACGTCGCGGGCCGCGGCGGCCAGCTCCGTCGGGTCCCCCGCCGCCTCGCGGACGCCGTCGACGGCGCGGAACGGCTCGTCGGGCCAGCGGGTCTCGTGCAACGTCGCATCGATGTCGGGACCGAGTGCCTCGCGGGCGGCGTCGGCGAAAGCTGCCGCCCGGATGAACAGGTCACCGGCGCACAGGACCCTGATCGGCGTCCCGTCCCCTGCCGCGGCCATCAGGCGCGCCCGTGGGAGGCGCGGGACTTGCGGGCGAGGGAGTCGACGGCGACCGCGAGCGCGAGCACCGCTCCGGTGATCATGAACCGGATCGAGGAGGACAGGTTGAGCAAGGTCAGCCCACTGGAGATCGCCGAGATGACGAAGATGCCGAGCAGCGCCGAGTAGGCGCTGCCGCGACCGCCGAAGAGGCTGGTTCCGCCGATCACGGCGGCCGCGATCGCGTTCAGGTTGACATCGCCCGTACCGCTGCTCTGGTTCGCCGACCCGAGTCGTGCCGCGGCGAGGATCCCCCCGACGGAGGCGAACAGCGAGCAGAGCACGAACACCGACAGGTAGACGCGCTTGACGTTGATCCCGGTACGGCGGGCCGCCTCGGCGTTGCCACCGACCGCGAACACCGAGCGACCCCACTTGGTGCGGGTCAGCGCGTAGTTCATCGCGACGACGAGGAAGGCGAAGAAGACGAACATCCATCCGACACCGCGGGTCTTGTTCAGGTACCAGGCGGCGAACTCCAACAGCACGAGCACGACGACCGAGCGCAGGACCAGTGTCTGCACGGATCTGCCCGACAGGCCGGCCTTTTGCCGCGCGCGGGCGATCTCCCAGCCGGTGGCGAAGAAGGCGAGCGCGACCAGTGCCATGACCACGTAGGCCAGCGGCCGGGGCAGGAAGGAGAGCTGGGCGAACCGCACCAGGCCGGAGTCGAACGGGATGTTGATCGACCCCTCCGACCCGAGCACCCTCAGCTGCAGCCCGAGGAACCCCAGCAGACCGGCCAGCGTCGCGACGAAGCTGGGCATGCCGAATCGGTTGAACAGCTGGGAGTAGACCAGCCCGATGACCACGCCGGTCGCGACGGCCAGGACGATGCCGGCCCAGACCGGCCAGCCACGGTTGACCACCGACACCGCGAGGATCGCCCCGGACAGACCGCTCACGGACCCGACGGACAGGTCGATCTCCCCCACCAGCAGTACGCACACGATCCCGAGCGCGATCACCCCGACCGAGCAGGACTCCAGCGTCAGGTTCACCAGGTTGTCGCTGGACAGGAAGATCGGGTTGAGCGCCTGGAAGACGACGGCGATGACCAGCAGGCCGACGACGACGGGCAACGCACCGAGGTCACCGGACCGGATCCGGCGCACCGAGGACGACACCGCTCCTCGCAGACCGCTGTCCTGCTGCAGTCGTTCGTCCTGCCGGTCCAACGCGACGGACTCGACTGGCCGCTGTTCGACGTCGGTCATGGGGTCCCACCTTCCTGGTGCTCGGTCACACGGGTCACACCCTCCGGGTGCTCGGTCACCCGGGTCACACCCTCCGGGTGCTCGGTGCTCTGGTCCGCGTGCGTCGCGCGACGGACCGTCCGGCGCGTCACGGCGTTGTCCGTCGCGCCGGTGATCGCCGCGACGATGTCCTGTGCGGACACGGTTGCGACGTCGAAGACGCCGTTGTTGCGGCCGAGGCGCAGGACGACCACGCGGTCGGCCACCGCGCGGACGTCCTCCATGTTGTGGCTGATCATCACGACGGCCAGTCCGCGTTCCCGGAGCCGCTCGATCAGGTCCAGCACCTCGGCGGTCTGCGCGACACCCAGGGCGGCCGTCGGCTCGTCAAGGATGATCAGGCGGGGCTCGCCCAGCAGCGACCGCGCGATCGCGACCGTCTGACGCTGCCCACCGGACAGCGACGCGACAGGGATCCGCACGGTCGGGATCCGCGCGGAGAGCTGGCGCAGCAGCTCCCAGGCCCGGACCTCCATCGCGACCTCGTCCAGCCGGGCCGGCCCGAGCTCGCGGCCGAGGAACAGGTTCTCGACGACGTTGAGGTTCTCGCACAGCGCGAGGTCCTGGAACACCGTCGCGATGCCGAGTGAGATCGCCGCTGCCGGGTCGGTGATCGCCACCGGCCGGGAACCGATCATGATCTCGCCGGAATCCGGCCGGTGGACACCGGCCAGAACCTTCACCAGCGTCGACTTGCCGGCGCCGTTGTCCCCGACGATCGCGATCACCTCCCCGGCACCGACGTCGAGGTCGATGGACGTCAGGGCGTTGACCGAACCGAACGTCTTGGAGATGCCGCGCAAGGTGAGCACGGGTTCCGCCGGCGGGCCGGCGTGGGTTGCCGTCGCCACGGACGTCGCAGGAGACATTGACGACCCTTCGGGAGTCGGGGTGAACGAAGTCAGGACCCGCAGCGAACCGGGCCGGCCGGCGGACCGGGTACCGGTCCGCCGGCCGAGCCGCGGATCAGCTCAGGCCGAGCTTTGCGCATCCGGCCGCGTATGCGCCGGTGCACAGTTCGGCTGCAGTGTTGATCTTCTTGTCGACGATCTCGGCCTTGACGTTCTTCTGGGTGACCACAACCGGGGTGAACAGCTGACTCGGGGTGTTGAACAGCATGGTCTTCGACGCCGGGGTGGTGCCCTTGGTGAAGGCGATCGCGGCCTCCGCGGCTGCGCCGGCGACGATCTCGCTGGGCTTGGAGATGGTGTTGTACTGGTCACCGGAGATGATCAGCTGCAGCCCCGCGGTTGTCGCGTCGTTGCCCGTGGTCGGCGGGACGGGATTGACCCCGGCCGCCTTGAACGCCGCGATCGCACCGCCGCCGGTGCCGTCATTGGCGGCGACCACGCCGACGATCTGCTTGCCGAACCGGGAGACCTGTCCGGCCACCCAATCCTGGGCCTTCGACGGGGTCCAGTCCGGGGTGTCGAACTCGGCGAGCGTCTTGTAGCCGCCGGAGGCCAGACCCTCGTGGATGCCCTTCTTGATGAGGCCGGCCGCCGCGTCCGTGGGTGAGCCGTTGACCTCGAGGATCCCGCCGGACGCGGGGGACACACCCTTCGCCTTCAGGTCGTCCACCAGAGACTTCGAGATCAGTGATCCGATCCGCTCGTTGTCGTAGGACACGTAGAAGTCCGCGGGCGTCGTGGGGATCGGGCGGTCGTAGGCGATCACCTTGACCCCACGGGAGTGCGCGGACTGCACCAGCGACGCGGCGGCCGCCGAGTCCACCGGGTCGAGCACGATCACCTTTGCTCCCTGGGTCAGGGCCGAGTTGAACTGCTGCTGCTGCTTGGAGGCGTCGGCGTTGGCGTTGTTGTAGAGCACCGTGCACGAGGCGCACAGTTCCTTGACCTTGGCCTCGAAGCCCGGCCGGTCGTGCTGCTCGTAACGCGTGGACGCCTCGTCCGGCATCAAGAAGGCGATCTTGGCGTTCTCGCCGCCGCTGCCGCCGCCACTGGACCCGCTGGCACCGGCGCTGCCGGTCGGGGAACTGCCACCCGAGGTCGAGTTGGTGGCGCAGGCGCCGGCCAGCAGGGTCATCGAGCAGGCGAGTGCGGACAGGGCGAGCCTGCCGCGCGTGCGGGGGTTGGTCATCCGTACTCCTTCGGTGGATGTGTGGCACCGGTCCCGCGCTGGGCGGGACCGGTCGGGGCAGCCGACGCGTCAGTGAGCGTCGACGGCACGACCGTCGAAAGGGGGCGCGTCGAGAGGTAGCGCGTCGAGCCGGTCGTTGAGCGAGAGCAGCGATGCCGGTTCAGCCGGGTCGACCGGCAGCCGGATCTCGCTGACGGCCGCGTTGTCCAGGCGGGGGAACAGTTGCCGGTAGCGGCGGACGGGGAGGTCGAGCAGCGAGCACATCCCCAGCCGCAGCACGGTGTTGTGCGCGACGACCAGGATCGTCCCGCCCGGGCGTGCGGTGGCCAGCTCTCGCAGGACCGCGGCACACCGGGCCGCCGCCGCCAGTGGCGACTCCGCTCCCGGGAACGGATGGCGGACCGGGTCGTCGCGGAACCGGCGCACCATCTCCGGGTCCCGTGCATGCAGCTCGTCGAGCGTGTGGCCCTCGGCCATCCCGAAGCCCACCTCGCGCAGGTCCTCCAGCATCTGCAGCGGCTTGCCGGTGACGTCCGCCGACGGCCGGGCCGTCTCCACCGCGCGGCGCACGGGCGAGCAGACCACGGCGTCGGGGCGTCGCCGAGCGGCCCACGCGGCCAGTTGCCGGACCTGGACCCGGCCGGTCGCGGTGAGGTCGATGTCGTTCCCGGCACCGGCGTACCTGTTGTCCGCATGCCACACCGTCTGGCCGTGTCGGACCAGCACGACCGTGGTCGACGGGGCGGCCACCGCCACCCGGCGCCCGAGGGAGGGCTCGACGACCGCGCTCACCGGGCATCTCCTCTCGCGTCGGCGGAGTCGGACCGGGACAGGACCGCAGACGCGAGGTCGGGATCGAGCCACCCGCGGTCGGCGAGCGCGCCCACCAGGCGCCGGTAACCGGGCATCAGTGACTGTCCGCGCGCGGGATCCGGTTGGAAGGTCGCGCTCACCGCGACCATCGACTCCGCGGTCTCGGCCAGCCGCCCGGGCGGCGCCGCCGCAAGTACGGCCATGCCCATCGCCGCCTGCCCGGACGTCGGCACCAGTGTCGGCCGGCCGAGCACGTCGGCCCGCAGCTGGTTCCACCAGGCGTTCTCGGCCGCGCCGCCGGTCAGCGATACCGGACCCGACACCTGTGCGCCGAGTACGCCCAGCACGTCGTACGCGAGCCGCTCGACGTAAGCGATCCCCTGGCACACGGCCCCGAAGCGAGCACCGTCGTCGACGAGGTCGTCCAGTCCGAAACCCTGGGCCGCCGGGGCCACGAACGGGAACCGCTCGCCGCTGCCGGTGAGCGGGTACACCAGGTCCGCCACCGGCACCAGCCGCGCGGCCTCTTCGGTCAGCCTCGCCAGCGTCGCCGTGTCCGCGTCGGGGAAACCCTGCCGGATCGCGCCCGCGCCGACGGATGAGGCCCCACCGGGCAGCCATCCGCCGTCGGGGTTGCGGTGGCAGTACACCGCACCGGAACTGTCGTGCACGAGGTCCGGGGTCGAGCCCTTGATGACCAGCGTTGTTCCCAGAGCGCTGCTCCAACTTCCGTTCCGCAGCGCCCGGGAGGCGATCTGTGCCGCGCACCCGTCGGTCATCCCCGCTCGGACGAGCGTCCCGACCCGCAGGCCGGTGGAGCGAGCCGCCTCAGCGCCCACGGAGCCGATCTCCGTGCCGGGCAGTACGACCTGCGGCAGCAGCGACAGCGGGATGCCGAGCTCGCCGAAGACGTCCCCCGGCCAGGCGGCCGACCGCAGGTCGACGCCGGTCTTCAGTGCGTGCGAGGTGTCGGTCGCGACCGGCGCCCCCGTCAAGCGCCGGACCAGGTGGTCCGCCTGGTGCACGACACGGTCACCGGCTCCAAGAGCAACGTTCTCGATAAGCCAGAGGACCTTCGGCAAGGCCCACGACGGCTGCATGCGGTAGCCGAGTGAGTCCCACAGCTGCTGGCCGGCCGACTGTGCCCGGCGCGACTGCCCGGCAGCGCGGCTGTCGTCGTACATCAGGGCCGGCCCGCGATCGCTGCCGTCCGACGCCTCCACCAGCACGGTCCCCGACGTGGCGTCAAGGGCGAGAGCACCAATCTCGATGTCGCGGCCGGCCTGGTGGACTGCGTCCCGGACCGCGGCGACCACCGCGGCCCACCAGTCCTCGGGCAGCTGGGTGTGCAGCACGCCGTCGCGGTGGTCCCGTGCGATCGGTGCCGCACCGGAACCGAGCAGGTCCCCGGCCGCGGAGACGACCACCGCGCGGACGCCCTGGGTGCCGACGTCGATCCCGCAGGTTGCGGCGGGAGCCGGAGTGTCAGCGGACACCAGCACACGACCTTCCTCGGTGAAGGGGAGGCGACCGGTGTCGCCAGATGGGAGAGTTAACACTCGATCTGCGAAGTTCACAAGGGGTGGTGCACAAATGTGTCTGACCTGCGGCGATGCAACCGGCGTGGTGTGACATTTCGGACGGTGACTACCGAATCGTGATATCTGCGCTGAGCACTCGCGCGCGCCGGCCGCGGCGCGGACAGTCGCGGACCTCAGCGGTCGACGGTCGCGATCTGGACCTGCCGTGCCCGCGCGCGCAGGTCGGCCAGCGCCTCGGCGTCGATCGCGTCGTCGGTGATCACCAGGTCGAACTCCTCGACGCCGCACAGCACGTGCGGCGAGGGGCGCCCGAACTTGGCGTGGTCGACCAACAGCACCCGGCGCGTCGAGGCGGCCAGGTAGGCGCGCCGGACCGCGACCGTCGCCTCCGACCGGTGCAGGCAGCGGCCGCCGGTCAGCGCCGTGGTCGACATGAACAGCAGATCGGCCTGCAGATGGCCGATCGCCTCGGTCGTCTGCAGCCCGAAACAGGCGTCCTGGCGGTCCAGGTACTCCCCGCCCAACAGGACCAGCTCGACGCCGGGAGCGCCCCGCAGCGCGGCGATCGCGGGCAGGAAGTTGGTCGCCACGGTGACCGGCACGTGCTCGACCAGATGCGGGACGAGGCTGAGCACGGTCGTGCTGTCGTCAAGGAAGATCGTCTGGCCCTGCGACAGCTGCCGCGCCGCGACGGCGGCCATCGCCCGCTTCTCCGCCGGCAGCGCGGCCCGCCGCTCCTCGACCCCGGCGTCGCGCAGCGCCGACGGATTCGCGGTCGCGCCGCCCCGGATCTTGGTGAGCCACCCGGCGGTCTGCAGCGCGTCGAGGTCCCGGTGGATCGTCATCAGGCTGACGTCGAGCGCGCGGGCGAGCTCGTCGACCCGGACGAACCCGGCCGACAGGACACGTCTCCGGACCTCGTCGCGGCGGTCGGACGGCGCGTTCCGGTCGGACGGCGCGTTCCGGTCGACGGGAGGCTCGTTGGTCACCGGTGCATCACACACGCTCCGCCGATGCCGTGCCCCGGCGCCTTGAGCGTCCGCGGCCCGCAGACCCCGACAGCCAGGCGGATCCGCCTCACGCCGGGCGGTGTCTGTCCGCCGCCAGGATGAGGGCGCCGATCGCGGCCACCAACCAGAAGCTGACGAGTCGGTAGAGCAGCACCGCGGCCAACGCCGTCGTGGCCGGGATCCCCGCCGCGATCAGGGCGGCTCCGAGCGCGGCCTCGACCAGCCCGAGCCCGCCGGGGGTCACGCTGAACGTGGTGGCTGCCACCCCGGCCGACCAGGCCAGGATCAGCAGCGGCGGTGACAGCGACCCGCCGACCGCGGCCAGCGCGAACCCGATGCACGCGATGTCCCCGCCCCACAGGAGCAGGGCAGCACCGGCGCCGAGGGCGATGTCGCGGGGGCGCAGGCGGGTGGCGGTCAGCTCCACCAGCGCGGCCCGGACGAGCTGTGCCGGGTCGCCGGCGGCCCGGTGCGTGAAGCGGTGGGTGACGCGCTGGACGACGCCGAGCACGGGTGTGGCGACGGCCGCCGCCCAGCTCCGGCCGCGCACGGACTGCAGCGCGAGCAGCAGGCCCGTCACGACCGCCACGCTGGCCAGGCCGCCGAGCAGCCCGGTGAACAGCAGGCCGAGCCGACCCGTGCCCACGGCCGCGGCGGAGAGCACGGCGGTCAGCGTGGCGGAGGCGACCGCCCAGGAGACGGCCAGCCCGGTGGCCGCTTGCGCCGAGGGGACACCGCTGGTGACGTAGCGGCGGTAGGTGAAAGCCGCACTCATTCCCGCACCGGCCAGGGGCAGTGCGGTGGAGATGGTGTTGCCGGCGTACGCCGTCGCGAGCACGGACCTCAGCCCGAGCCGGTGGGCCGATCCGCGGGCGATGATCCGCCGCTGGCCGCCGGCCAGACCGGTCATCGACACCGCTTTGGCCGCCACGGCGAGCAGCAGCCACACCGGCGAGGCCTGCCCCACCGTGCCGACAGCGGCGGTCAGCCACCCACGGCCCCACCAGGCGAGGGCACCGGCCAGTCCGATCCCCGCCACGACGATGAGCAGACGGCCGGATCCCGGCCGACGGCTGGCGATCCCCGGTTCCGGGGTCGACTCGGTCACGGCCGCGCGCCGGGGGCCACGCGACACCGGTGCCGGACAGGCGGAGTCACCTCGGCCGTCAGCTGGAGATGTCCTTCGTCGTCAGCCGGGCCCACGCCGCCGCGCAGAAGACCACGACGTACCCCAGCTGGGTGGCGGCACCCCGCAGGAGCGGACCGCTGCCGACCGGCTGGCGCAGCAGCTCACCGAACGCGAACCACGGATGGGTGAACAGGTACGGGTGGATGACCGCGACCTGGGGCACGGCGTCGACGATCTGGCTCACCACGGTCAGCACGGCGACCGCGGCCATGGCCGCCATCGGCACCTCGGTGAGCGTCGAGACGAAGAGCCCGATCGCGGCAACCCCGGTCAGCGACACGACGACATACACCGCGACGAGCGCGGCGCGGCCCAACGCCGAGGAGTAGGCGACGCTGTCACCGGACAACAGGGTCACCGCGCCGTGCGGGAACAGGATGAGGCCCACGACCAGACCCACGACCGCCACCGTCAACGTGCACAGGGCCGCGTAAACGAGGATCCCGACGTACTTGACGGCGAGCAGCCGGGTCCGGCCGACCGGGACGACGAGCAGGCTGCGCAGTGTTCCGGACGAGGCCTCCCCGGCCACCGCGTCGCCGGCGGCGATCGCGACCGTCAGCGGTAGGAACAGTGGCAGGGTCACGGTCAACGAGGTGAAGACCAGGAACAGGCCGTTCTGCGTCACCTGGGACAGGAAGTTCGGGCCGTCGCCGCCCGAGGGCGGCGAGACGTCGACGGCGATGCCGAGGGCGATCGGTGCGCACGCGAGCACCGCGAGCAGCACCAGGTTGCGGCGCCGCTGCAGGACCAACCGCAGCTCGGAGGCCAGGAACCGACCCGTTGCCCCGGAGCGCGGGCGGTCCCCGTTCCCGACCGCCGGCAGGACGGTGCCCGCCGCGGCGCTCACCGGAAGCCGCCCGCACTCGGGCTGGTGGCCGCCCGGCCGGGCCGGTCACTGCTCGACATCGAAGCCCTCTCCCGTCAGCGACACGAACAGGTCCTCCAGCACCGGTCGGTCCACGACCAGCTGACGGACGCGGACCCCGGCCCCCACCATCGCCGACGTCAGCTCCTCCGGTACCGCGCCGCGCAGCTCGGCGCTGACCATGTCCTGGTCGACGACCGGCTGCGCGGTCCCGGACCCGATCATCACCTGTGCCGCCCGTCCGGTGTCCGGGGTCTGCACCCGGACCCGTACCCCCGCCGCTGCCCACAGGTCCGCCTTGGGCCCGGCGAACACGAGTCGGCCACGGCTCATCACCCCCAGATGGGTGCAGATCTGTTCGATCTCGGAGAGCAGGTGGGACGAGACGACGACGGTCGCCCCCTCTGCGGACACCTCGCGGACCAGTGTCCGCACCTCACGGGTGCCCTGGGGGTCCAGTCCGTTGGTCGGTTCGTCCAGCACGAACAGGTCCCGCGGCCGCAGCAGGGCGCCCGCCAGTCCCAGGCGCTGGCGCATCCCCAGGGAGTAGCTGCGGTAACGCTTCCCGGCCGCTGCGGCCAGGCCCACCCGGTCCAGCGCTGCGTCGACCCGCCGGGCCGCCCCCCGGCGCGCGACCGTGAGATCGGCGGCGTCGAGCCGACGCAGGTTCGCGGCGCCGGACAGGTACGGGTGGAAGGCCGGCCCCTCGACCAGGGCGCCGACGCGGGGCAGCACCGCCTGGCCCCCGGTTCGGACGTCGGCGCCGAACAGCCGCGCCGTTCCGGCGGTCGGCGCGACCAGCCCGAGCAGCATCCGGATCGTCGTGGTCTTGCCCGAGCCGTTGGGCCCGAGGAAACCGAACACGGCCCCCCGGGGCACCGACAGATCCAGCCCGTCGACAGCGACCTGTCCACCGGCGAACCGCTTGGTGAGGCCGAGGGCCTGCACGACCGTCTCTGCGCCGGCCGCGGAACCGGCGGCGACAGCCCCGGACGGAGCCGGTACGGCACCCGTGCCGGCCGGCGGATGCGCCGGCGGCGCACTCGATCCGGCCGGCTCGGCGGTCAGTGCGGTCACCGTGCGGCGGCGCGCTCGAGCGTCGCCGGGGGGACCGCGCCGACGAGCACCCGGCCGTTGTCCAGCAGCAGCACGGAGAACAGCCGGGTCGACAGGACCCGACCGGTGCCGAACGAGCCGGACACCGGGGTGGCCGCCCGCAGCGCGGCCGCGCCGGAGCCGTTGGACAGCGCGGACGACACGTCGACGCCGGTGACTGAGACCACCGAGGACCAGCCGCGGCCGGTCACCACCGGCGTGACGCCCCCCGGATGCCGAGCAGCGCCCCCGGCCTTGGCCACCGGCTTGCCCGTACCCGTGCCGGCGGTGCGCAGGTCCCGCGTCGTCACCTTTGCGCCGGCGGGCGGGTCGAAGGCGAAGACGGACGCGTCCGGGGTGGCGACGTTCACGCTGGTGAAGGCGGTGGAGAAGCTGGCCGTGCTTCGCCCGACCGCGTAGATCTCGACGCGCAGCGGCACCGAGGTGGCGGCGTCGACGGCGATCGTCACCCGGTCGACCAGGCTTCCCGCGTCGCGCGGACGCAGGACCAGCTGGTAGGCCTGCCGGCCGGCGACCCGCACCGTGGGGTCGACCGAGAGCTCGGTGGTCGGGGTGACCGCGGCGACCGCGCGGGCGGCTGCGGCGGCCGGGGTCAGCTCGGCGCCCGTCGACCTGGGGTCAGGCGAACCGGGGGCGGCCGAACCGGGGGCCGGCGAACCGGCCGGCAACAGCAAGTGCTGCGCGGTGTTGGCGGAGCTCGTCCAGATCCATGCCTGGTCCCCGCGACGAACCAGGTCGGTCTCGGCCAGGTCACCGAGGACTGCCAGCCGCTGCTCCGTCGCCGACCGGTACCACACGCGCACGGTGTGCGACCCGCTGATCAACGAGGTGAGCGAGGTGGCCGACCCGGATCCCGGCAGCGCCGGCAGGCCGAGGTCCGCGGTCTCCACGACCGTGCCGGACAGCGGCCGCGCACCGGCGGAGCCGACCGCGGCCAGCAGCTGCTCCGGAGTGCGGGCGGGCAGCGATCCACTCACCGCGCCGGCGATCTGCGGGGCGACGACGGTTCCGGCGGTGACCACCCCTACGCCCAGCACGGCGGCTGCGGGCACGGCCCAGCGCCGGCTGACGGGACTGCGTCTCAGTTCGCGCCGCCGGCCGTCGGCGGGGTTCGGTGCGTTGCGACGGAATGCACGTGTACTCATCGGACCACTGTGGTCGACCGGGCGTGAGAGGACCGTGAGAGCCCTGGCCGCGGCGCCGGTCGACCCGGGAGACGCATCGACCGATGGACCCATCGACCGATGGACGGGGCACCCTGGGACGGTGCGGATCCTGGTGGTCGAGGACGAGCGACGGATGGCGCAGGCGCTGGCCCGTGGGCTGCGCGCGGAAGGGTGCGCCGTCGACGTGGCCTTCGACGGCAGCCGCGGGTTCGCGCTGGCCCGGACCGGCGACCACGACGCGATCGTGCTGGACCTGATGCTGCCCGGCATGTCGGGGTACCAGGTGTGTACGGCCCTGCGGGCGGCGCAGGTGTGGACGCCGGTGCTGGTCCTCTCGGCCAAGGACGGCGAGTTCGACCAGGCCGACGCCCTGGACTACGGCGCCGACGACTTCCTGGCCAAGCCGTTCTCCTACGTCGTCCTGCTGGCCCGGCTCCGGGCACTGGTCCGCCGGGGGCGGCCGCCGCGGCCCAGTGTGCTCAGCGCGGGCGACCTGACGCTGGACCCGTCGACCCGGGCGGTGCACCGCGGCGGTGAACCGGTCGAGCTGACGCCGCGGGAGTTCGCCCTGCTCGAGTACCTGCTGCGGCACCGGGGTGAGGTCGTGTCCAAGACCGACCTGCTGACCCACGTGTGGGACGGGCCGGTGGACGCGGTCGCCGCCAGCAACGTCGTCGAGGTCTACGCCGGATACCTGCGGCGAAAGGTCGACACGCCCTTCGGTCGATCGGCGGTCCAGACGGTCCGCGGGGTCGGCTACCGGATCGCGGCAGATGGCGGCTGAGGCGGGCGCCCGGGCGGTGTCCGGTGCCCGCGCCCGGAACCGGAACTGGTGGCGTCGGCGCTCGGTCCGCGCGCGGATCACCGCCCTGGCCACTGCGGCCGTCGCGGCATTCCTGATCCTGGCGGGGGTGATCGGGGTCCACCTGGTGACCTTCGTGCTCTACCGCGGCGCCGAGGACGGTGCGCGCGCGCACGCCGGCGAGATCGCCGCGCTGGTGCGCGCCGACCGTCTGCCGACCCCGATTCCCGCGTCGGCCGGCACGGCCGCCGTCCAGGTCGTGGACGCGACGGGCCGGGTTGTCGCCTCCTCCGCCGACGGGGACCGGTTGACTTCGCTCGTCGCGTCGGGACGGCTGCCGACACTGCGGGCGGGCCAGGCGCTCACCCTTCCGGCGTCCCGGTTGGGCGAGTCCCAACCGGTCCGGATCGTCGGCGTGGCCGCCGATACCGTCACCGGGGTGGCGACCGTCGTGGTCGCAGTCCCCGTGGAGCAGGTCGACCAGACGACCCACGTCCTGGCGGGCACCGCAGCTGTCGGCTCGCTGGTGGCGACCGCCGTGTTCGCCGCGGCGTGCTGGTTCGTCACCGGCTCCGCCCTGCGGCCGGTGTCCGTCCTGCGCCGCAGCGCGGCCCGCATCACCGCCGCCGGCGACGACAGTCGGCTGCCCCTGCCGGCCGCGGACGACGAGATCCGCGCCCTCGCGGTCACGCTCAACGGCATGTTGGTGCGGCTGTCGGCGTCATCGGCACGGCAGCGGGCCTTCGTCGCGGACGCGGCCCACGAACTGCGCAGCCCGCTCGCCTCGCTGCGGGTGCACCTGGAGGTCGAGGCCCGCCACCCGGATCCCGCCGGTCGCGACGAGCTCCTCGTCGACCTGCTCGACGAGGTCGGACGTCTGGAACGGCTGACGTCTGACCTGCTCGACCTGGCGCGGTTGGAGGAACCGCCTACCGGGGAGACCCCGTCGACGGATCTGGACTCGGTGCTGCGCGAGGTCGTCCGGGAGACCCCCCGGACAGCGGGCGTCGACCTGGTGGTGCGACCCGTCCGATTCCGGGACGTCGCCGGTCCGCTGTCCGCGCCGGTGGCGGCAGACCACCGGGGCGTGCACACGGTGGTCCGCAACCTCGTGGACAACGCGGTGCGGCACGCCCGGGCGCGGGTCGAGATCGGGGCCGTCCTGTCCGGCGCCGAGCCGGCGACCGGTGGACCGGCCCGGCCGGGCACCGTCACCCTGGTCGTCTGCGACGACGGGCCGGGAATCGAGCCCGCCGACCGGGCACGGGTCTTCGACCGCTTCACCCGGCTGGACACCGCACGGACCCGCTGGACCGGCGGCTCGGGCCTCGGCCTGGCCATCGTCGCGCGCGTGCTGGAGGCGCAGGGCGCCTCGGTCGAGCTGTCCGACGCCGACCCCACCAAGGGCGCGGCGGGCGGCCTGCGGGTGGTGGTGACCTGGCCGGCAGCCGCAGCCGTGCCCGATCAGCCGGCGAGCTGGCTGCGCTGAGCTTCGACCGCTCCCACCTCCCGGGCTCCCGGCCCCCGGGCGTCCCGTCTGGGCGGCCGGCCGCCGGGCGTCACGTCCGGGCGGCCGAACATCCCCGGGACGGCGCCGATCCCCGGCAAGCCCGGGGGGGTGCGGTGCCGAAGATCGCGACGGGATGGAGGCGCCCGACCCGGTCGCCTCGTCCACGCGCTACGGCGCGAATGCCGCGCGTGCGGCAGGAAGAGGTGAGTACATGTCCCAGACCACCCGACGGAGCTTCCTGCTCCGCAGCAGCGTCGGTGCGGCGGCCGTCGGCGCCGCCGTCGCGTTCGACCCGGCGACGGCGGCCGCGGCCACGTCGACCGGCTCCACCGAACTCCCGGCCGGCGCCGCCGAGCGTGGGCCAATCGTGGCCTACATCGACGACGTCCACTCCGGTGACATCTCTGTCCTGGTCGGTGACCGATCCGTCGTCGTGCACGACCCCGCGTTCGTCGCCGCTCTCGCACACGCCGCCGCGCGACCCTGAGTCCACACCGACTCGCCACCACCGGTGAACCGGCTTCGCCGGTGACCCCCGTTGCACCTGCGATTCCCGCTCTCCCGGTGACGCCTGCTCTCGCTGCGCCGCCTCCTCTCCCGGCAGCACCCCTGCTCGACCGAACCTGAAAGGCCGCTGATGTCCTCACACCGCGAAGCGCCGGAGATCTCCAAGGACCCGGTCGCGGACAACACCGACGTCTACGCGTTCGTCAGTCCCGACCGTCCGGACACCGTCACCGTCATCGCCAACTTCAACCCGTTCCAGAAGCCTGACGGCGGCCCCAACTTCTACGAGTTCGGCGACGACGTCCTGTACACGATCCACGTCAGCAACGGGACCGACGCCAAGCCCGACGTGTCGCTGGAGTTCCGGTTCACCACGAAGATCCGGAACAAGAACACGTTCCTCTACAACACCGGGCCGATCACCGACATCGCAGACACGACGTGGAACCGGCCGCAGTACTACAGCGTGACCGTCGTCTACCGCGACGGGTACCGCAAGACCCTTGCCACCAATCTGCCGACCCCGCCGGTCAACGTCGGTGTCCGCAGCATCCCGGACTACCCGAAGCTCGCCGCACAGGGCATCCACGAGATGCCCGGCGTCGGCAAGGTGTTCGCCGGACCGCGGGCCGACCCCTTCCACGTCGACCTCGGCAGCATCTTCGACCTCGCCGGTCTGCGCCCGTTCAACAACCTGCACCTGCTCCAGGAGAGGGTCATGCCAGGCGTGAACGGCCTGCAGGGCTTGAACGTCTCCACGATCGCCGTCCAGGTGAAGACCGAGTACCTGACGCGGGGCGGCTACCAGCCGAGAAACGTCGACGACCCGCGATCGGTGATCGGGGTGTGGGCGAGCGCGTCGCGCCAGCAGAGCAGGATGTTCGACCAGAACACCGGCCAGACCAGGTCCATGGGACCGTGGCGTCAGGTCTCCCGCCTTGGGTTCCCGCTGTTCAACGAGCTGCTGGTGCCGATGGCGAGGAAGGACTACTGGAACTCCCAGCAGCCCAGCGGGGACTCACGGTTCGCCGACGGCGTCCTGCGCCCGGAGCTGGCAGGGTTGCTGCCGGTCCTCTACCCCGGCGTGTTCCCGAACCTGGCGGCCTACACAAAGCCGCGGGCGGACCTGGCGGCGATCATCCTGACCGGCTTGCCCAAGGGTGTCATCGCCGGATTCGCCAACTACACCGGCCCGGTGCAGGCGGACATGATCCGGCTGAACACCGCTGTCCCACCGGCCAGGAGCCCCAGCAACCTCGGACTGGTCGGCGGGGACCTCGCGGGGTTCCCCAACGGTCGCCGGATCGCCGACGACGTGGTCGCCATCGAGCTGAAGGCGCTGGCCGGGGCACTGATCCCCCTGGTCGACCCGGCCTTCGTGCCCGATGCGGCCGCTGCGCAGCTCAACGACGGGACGACCAACACGAACGGGGCCTACCCCAGCACGTTCCCGTACGTCGGCAACCCGAACAGCGGCTACAAGGTGATGCCGGGTACGGCCGCAGTCTGACCGGTGCCGGGCCGGGAGCCCTACCGCTCCCGGCCCGGGGCCGACCGTGGACAACCGAGCACCGACCCACGAGTGGGCCCGCCAGTAGTGCGGGGACCAGCAGCGGACAGGGAGTCCCGATGACCGAGAATCACGAAGGCGTCGGAGAGGGCACCGTCCTGCTCGACATCGGCGGGGAGATTGGTGCTCTCGTCGTCACCACAACCGGTCAGCTGTCCGGGGAAGAGATCGAGATCCGCCCGACCGGGGCGACCCCGTACGCCGACCCGGCCGGCTGGTCCTCGGCGGACCAGGAGCCGCACGTGCACCGCGACGGCACGACCCACGTCCACGAAGCCAGCCGGCCCCACCTGCTGCACGTCGCTGTCCACCAGCGACCGGACCGGACCTGGTCTGCCGTCTTCCCCGAGCTGCACGAGGGCACCTACGAGCTGTACCTGCGGCCCGACGGGCCGGTACGGCTGAGCGTGACGGTTGCTGGAGGTTCGGTCAGCACGGTGACCTGGCCGGACTGAACCCCGGCTGGATCGAACACCCGGTCGCGCGAACCCCGGAGCGCCGCTCAGTCGGCGCGGACGAGCAGTGCAGTCGCCACCGCCGCCAGACCGTCCGCACGGCCCGGGAAGCCCAGGCCGTCCGTCGTCGTCCCGGCGACCGAAACCGGCGCACCGCACGCATCCGAGAGCGCCGCTTCCGCCTCGGCGCGCCGGGTGCCCAGTCGTGGCCGGTTGCCGACGACCTGGACGGCGACGTTCGCGATCTGCCATCCCGCAGTGCGAACCGTCCGGGCGGCCTCCGCCAACAGCTCGACACCGGCAGCGCCGGCCCACTCCGGCCGGTCGGTGCCGAACAGACCCCCGAGGTCACCGAGGCCGGCCGCGGACAGCACCGCGTCGCAGCAGGCGTGGGCCGCCACATCGCCGTCGGAGTGGCCGGACAGCCCGGCCGGCTCGTCCGGCCACAGCAGACCTGCAACGTGACAGGGGATCCCCGCCTGGAACGCGTGGGTGTCCACGCCGATGCCGGTACGGACTCCCGCCAGCCCGGTCACCGCGTCCGCCGAGCGAGCACCGCTTCGGCGAGCAGCAGATCCAACGGCCGGGTCACCTTGAACCCTTCCGGGTCACCGGCCACCACATGCACCACGCGGCCCATCGCCTCGACCAGCCCGGCATCGTCGGTCGCCGCGGCCAAGGGTGCCGAGTGGGCGTAGGCGTCCCGAAGGACAGCGGGGTCGAAGCCCTGCGGGGTCTGCACCGCGACGAGGTCACCGCGGTCGACGGTGGCGTGGACGACGTTCCCGACGACCTGCTTGACGGTGTCGACCACGGGCAGGGCCGGCACCGCGCCGTCTGCGCCGCCCAGCACCGCGGCGATCACCCGCTCGACGACCGGCACCGGCACCAGTGGGCGTGCCGCGTCGTGCACCAGCACGACCGCCGCGTCCGCCGGCACCCGTGCCAACGCCGCCGCCACGGACGCGGTCCGGTCCGGGCCCCCGGCGACGACCCGGACCTCGAGCGGTGGCGCCTCGCCGGAGAGCACCGTTGCCAGGGCCGCCGACCCGGATGCATCCACCGGCCCGGCCACCACGGCGCCACGAACGCCCGCCGCGGCCAAGGCGTCCAACGCCCACAGCAGCATCGGCCGGCCAGCGATCCGGACCAGCGCCTTCGGCAGTCCGGCAGCGAGGCGTTGCCCGGAGCCGGCGGCCGGCACGACCGCCCACACGCACGGCGAATCCGGCCCCGGAATCGTGGCGGGGCCGGCGCTGTCGGGAACGGGCAGGCTCAGGAGGCGAGGACCTCGTCGAGGACCTTCTCGGCCTTGTCCTCGTTGGTCTGCTCGGCGAGCGCGAGCTCGGAGACGAGAATCTGCCGGGCCTTGGCCAGCATCCGCTTCTCGCCCGCGGACAGCCCCCGACCGCGCTCGCGGCGCCAGAGGTCCCGCACGACCTCGGCGACCTTGATCACGTCCCCGGAGGCGAGCTTTTCCAGGTTTGCCTTGTACCGGCGCGACCAGTTGGTCGGTTCCTCGCTGTGCGGGGTCCGGAGCACGTCGAAGACGCGCTCGAGCCCCTCCTGTCCGACCACGTCGCGTACGCCGACCAGGTCGACGTTGTCCGACGGGACCTGGACGACGAGGTCGCCCTGGGCCACGACGCGGAGCACGAGGTAGCTCTTCTCCTCGCCCCTGACCGTGCGCAAGACGATGTCCTCGATGACCGCCGCACCGTGGTGCGGGTAGACAACCGTCTCGCCAACCGTGAAAGCCATCAGCCGGGGTTCCCTTCGTCGGCTGCCCACTCTAGCACCGCACGACTTCGTCCAGACCGCCCCGAAGGGACGTTTGCGCTGGTCAGCGAGCCGCGGCAGCGACTGATCAAACCGCGCGCGCGTAACTGCCCCACAGTGGGAATGTCAACCGCACGTCCGCGAGGGGGCCACGACCGGCCCGCCGGCGGGACCGCCGGCTCGGCCCGGGAACGGCCAGATATCGTCGGCCTGCCGCCGACCCACCCCGACTCCGAACAGATCGAGGTCCCGATGCCTGCTGCCGAGCCGGTCCGTCCGGGTCGCCGCACCGACCGACGCCCCCGGTTGGCCAGCGCACTGGCCGCCCCGGTCGTCGCCCTCGGCCTGCTCGTCAGCGCCTCGGCGTGCTACACGAACACGAACGCGGCCACCCAGCGCAGCTACCAGCCCGCCGACGGCGTCGACGCGGACAGTGGGCTGCTGCGGGTGCGCAACCTGCAGGTGGTGAGCTCCGGGACCGGCGGCACGCTGGTGGGCGCGATCGCCAACGACGGCACCGCACCGGACACGCTGACGGCGATCACCGTCGGCGGCAGGCCGGCGCAGCTGACGCTGGCCTCGCGGACGCTCGTCCCCCAGCAGCTGCTCTCGTTCGGCACGACCGACGGGCCGCAGGCATTCGTCCCGGGCACCTACACCCCCGGCGGGCTCGTCCCGGTCGTCCTGACCTTCGGCCGGGCGACTGCCGTTGACCTCCAGGTCCCGGTCCTGCCGCGCTACGACTACACGACGTCGGTGCCGACCTCCGGCGCCGCGGTGCCGACCGCGACACCGACGACGGGGCTGGGCGCGACGCCGGGGACGCCGACCGCCCAGCCCGGCGCCTCCGGTAGCCAGCGCCCCACCGCCTCGCCCGGGGCCACCGGCGGCGTACCGAAGGGCAACTGAACCGCCCCCGCCCGCCACACCGCCCGCGACACCGCAGGCCGGCGGCCGGGCCACCGGCCTGCGGTCACCCGGCGAACCGGTACCCCAGTCCGCGGACGGTGACCAGCAGGTGCGGGTCGGCCGGGTCGTGTTCGAGCTTGGCGCGCAGCCGCTTGACATGGACGTCGAGGGTCTTGGTGTCCCCGACGTAGTCCGCGCCCCAGACCCGGTCGATCAGCTGCATCCGGGTGAGCACCCGGCCGGAGTTGCGCATGAGCATCTCCAGCAGCTCGAACTCCTTCAGCGGAAGGCGGACGTCCGTGCCGTCGAGGCTGACGCTGTGGCGCTCGGTGTCCATGACGACCGGGCCGACCTCGATCCGCGCGGGCTCCAGCTCGTCGCTTCCCCCTGTTCGGCGGAGCACCGCTCGCACCCGGGCGACCATCTCCCGCGGTGCGAACGGCTTGGTGATGTAGTCGTCGGCGCCGATCTCCAGCCCGACGACCTTGTCGACCTCGCTGTCCCGCGCCGTCACCATGATCACCGGAACGCTGGACCGCCGACGGATCGCGCGGCAGACGTCCGAGCCGGACAGCCCGGGCAGCATGAGGTCGAGCAGGACCAGGTCCGCTCCGGACCGGTCGAACTCGCGGAGCCCCCCGTCCCCGGTGTCGGCGACGGTGACTTCGTAGCCCTCCTTGCGCAGCAGGAACGACATCGCGTCGCTGTAGGACTCTTCGTCCTCGACGATGAGCACCCGGGTCACCAGTCACCCCCAGCTGTGTGGTCCCGGATACGCCCCGGCGGCTCGACGGGTAGCTGCAGGGTGAAGGTCGAGCCCGCGCCGCGCACGCTCCAGACCCGGACGCTGCCGCCGTGCCCGGAGGCGATGTGCTTGACGATCGCCAGGCCCAGTCCGGTGCCGCCGGTGACGCGCGAGCGGGCCTCGTCGAGGCGGAAGAAGCGCTCGAAGATGCGGTCGAGCTTGTCCGCGGGGATACCGATGCCCTGGTCGGCGACAGCGACATCGACCATCGCGGGTGCGTCGGGCGATGTCGCGGGCACGCTCGCCGCGGTGATGGTGACGCGCGTCCGCGACGGGCTGTAGGCGAGCGCGTTCTCGACGAGGTTGCCCAGTGCCGAGGTGAGGTCGGCGACGCTGCCGGTGACGGTGAGTTCCGGTGGCACGGCGGCAACCATCTCGATGTCCTTCGCGTCGGCGTCGACCCGCGACCGGTCGACGGCCGCCGCCACCAGCCCCGCGACCTGCAGCGGCGCCGAGTCCTCCACCGGGTCGTGCAGCTGCAGCCGCGACAGCTCGACGATCTCTCCGACCAGCCTGGCGAGCCGCTCGGACTCCGACTGCATGCGGCGGGCGAACCGGATAACCGCGGTGGGGTCGTCGGCCGCGGCCTGCATCGCCTCGGCGAGCAGCGAGATCGCCCCGACCGGGGTCTTCAGCTCGTGGCTCACGTTGACGACGAAGTCCTGGCGGGCGGCGTCCACCCGCAACGACTCGGTGCGGTCCTCGATCAACAGCAGGACCGTCGGGCGCTCGGCGGTGGGCAGCACCCGCGCCCGCGCGGCAAGCGAGCGTCCGGCACCGTCGGGCCGGATCCGCCCGCGCCAGCCGGCCTCCACGGTCACGTCGCGCGCCACGCCGTCACCGGCAACCGACCGTACGAGGTCCAGCAGCTCGTCGACCTGTAGTCGGCCGTAGCGGACCAGCCGCATCGCGACCGCCGCCGTGGTGGCCAGCACCACCTGCCCATCGGGCACGACGACCATCGCGGCCCCCGGGAGAGCGTGCAGGACGGCAGCGGTCCCCTCGGGTAGCTCGGCGGCACCGCCGGGCCCGGTGGCCGCCCACTGCGTGGCGAGCGCACCCACGCTCCCGCGCGACGCCCCGCCGGTCTCCGGCCCGCCGGTCTCCGGCGAACTGGCTTCCGGCGGACTGACTTCCGGCGAACTGGTGTCCGAGGTGCGGGAACGGCGGACGGCCAGCCCGCGGCGGGTGGCCGCACCGCCCCTGCTCACACCGCAGAGGTTATGCCGCTGCCGTACCGCCGTCCGGGCCGGTCAGCCGTGGGTGGGGCCGTGTTCACCGACGGTTCGCCACCGTGTCGCCGCCCGTTCACCCCGCGGGCAGCCCGGCCGGTGCGCCGTCGAGGATGATGGACCCCGCGGCTGGACGTTTACCCCTGCCGGGCGGGTCCGTAGCTGGCGGCCCCCGGACGGCGAACGCCTGTGACGCTCAGCGGACGACAGTGGGGGACGGCCATGCGCAGCGCATTCCGCGAACAGTTGGACGTCATCGGCGACGAGCTCGCCGAGATGAGCCGGCTGAGTTCGATCGCGATGCGCCAGGCGGTCCGGGCCCTGCAGACCGGTGACGGCGGGCTCGCCGAGAGTGTGATCGCCAGCGACACCGAGATCGACAACCTGCGCGACGGTCTGGAGATCCGCTCCTTCGACCTACTGGCGCTGCAGGCGCCCGTCGCCACCGACCTGCGTGCGATCGTCGCGAGTCTGCGGATGGTGTTCGACCTGGAGCGGATGGGTGACCTCGCGGTGCATGTCGCCAAGGTAGCCCGGCTCCGGCGGCCCAATCCCGTGCTGCCCGGACCATTGATGGAGCTGATCGCCGAGATGGGCCGGACCGCGGCGGATCTGGGTGACCGTGCGGCGGACATGATCCGCACCCGGGATGCCGAGGCCGTCCGGGAGCTGGAACGGGCCGACGACGAGTTGGACCGGATGCACCGGTCGCTGTTCCAGGCGCTGGCCCGTCACGACGACACGGTGTCCAACGAGGCGACGATCGACGCGGTGCTGCTTGGCCGCTACTGCGAGCGGTTCGGTGACCACGCGGTGTCGCTCGGCGAGCGGGTCGTCTTTCTGGTGACGGGCCAGTTCCCGCCGCGGCACGTCGTCGAGCCGATCTGAGCCCCGGCCGCGCCTAACTCGCGACCGCTGTTCACTCCGGGACCGCTGTTCACTCCGGGACGACGTCGCCGGCCGACTTGTCGGTGCGCAGGCCGCGCCAGGCTGGGTGGCGGAGCAGGCGGTTGACGGTCCACTCGGCGAACCCCACCTCGCCGACCAACTCGGGCCGCACCCAGGTCGCGGACCGTGCGACCACCGCGGGGGTGTCGGCGAACGGCGACCTCGCCACCGTGAGCGGCTCCATCCGATCGAGCAGGTCACGCCTGGCCGCCGCCGTGAACCCCGTACCGACCCGGCCGACGTAGCGCAAGAGGCCCGGTCCACTGCCGGGTTCACTGCCCGGGCCCGTCGCCGGCATCGGGATCCCAGCGAGCACTGCTCCCAGCTCGCCGCTGCGGCCGCCTTCGCCGGGCAGCCAGCCGCCGACCACGATCTCCTGGGTGCGGATGTGCTTGACCTTCACCCAGTCCGGTGACCGGACGCCCTGCCGGTAGGGCGACCCGAGCCGCTTGCAGACGACGCCCTCCAGCCCGTTGTCCCGGGTGAACGCGAACAGCGCCGACGGGTCGGGACTGGCCGCCGGAACCTGCCACGGGCCGAGTGGCACCCGGTCGAGCAGCCCGCGCCTTGTCTCCCACGGGTCGGCGAGCAGGTCGCGGCCGTCCAGCGCCAAGAGGTCGAACACCATGAACGCGACCGGCACCGACGCCGCAGCCCGGGCGACGTCGCGCGAGTCCGTCAGCCCCAGCCGCTGCTGGAGGCGCGCGAACGAGGGTCGGCCGTCCACGCCGAGCGCCACCACCTCGCCGTCGACGACCGCGGAACGCCCGACCAGCCCCGCGGGCACGGAGCCGGCGACCTCCGGCCAGGTGGCCGACACCTCGCGGCCGGTCCGGGTCCAGCAGCGCACGGCGCCGACCGGCGTCACGTCGGAGAGCAGCCGGACCCCGTCCCACTTCACCTCGGCCGCCCAGCCCGCGGCGATGGGCAGTGGCCCGGCGACCGCCAGCATCGGCGACGGGAACGCCCCGGGGCGCCTACTCCGGGGAACGGCTCGGCTCCCTGATCAGCGGCCCTGGTTGGCGACCGCGGCGACCGCGGCCTCGGCGGCAACCGGGTCCAGGTAGCGGCCCAGCGGCTCCACCGGGCGCATCTGTTCGTCGAACTCGTACAGCAGCGGGATGCCGGTGGGGATGTTCAGCCCGACGACCTCGGTGTCGGACAGCCCCGCCAGATGCTTGACCAGCGCGCGCATCGAGTTGCCGTGTGCGGCGACCAGGACGACCCGGCCGTCGCGCAGGTCCGGCACGATCGCGTCGTACCAGTACGGGAGCAGCCTGGCCACGACGTCGGCCAGGCACTCGGTCCGCGGCCGGGCCGCCGGGGGCAGCGACGCGTATCGGGGGTCATCGGCCTGGCTGAACTGGCTGCCCGGGTCGATCGGCGGCGGCGGGGTGTCGTAGGACCGGCGCCAGAGCATGAACTGCTCCTCGCCGAACTCGGCCAGCGTCGCCTTCTTGTCCATGCCCTGCAGCGCGCCGTAGTGCCGTTCGTTCAGCCGCCAGCTGCGGCGCACCGGCAGCCAGTCGCGGCCGATGCCGCCGAGCGTGATCTGCGCGGTGCGGATCGCCCGCCGCAGGACCGAGGTGTGCAGCACGTCGGGCTCGATGCCGGCCTCGCGCAGCAGCTCGGCCGCCCGCGCGGCCTCGGCCCGCCCGGTGTCGGACAGGTCGACGTCGACCCATCCGGTGAACAGGTTGCGGGCGTTCCACTCGCTCTCGCCGTGGCGGAGCAGGACGAGGCGGGAGGGTGTGGGCACCCGGCCGACTGTAACGAGCAGGTCCCGACCGGCGGCGTCAGACGGCCGTCGGGCGGCAGCTCCGTCCGAGGCCGGCCACACTGTCCGAGGTGAGCGGGGTGGCGGGTGGCAGTGGGTTCCCGGGCGGCCCGGCGGGTGGCGCCAGGGGAATTGCCGTGGTGACCGGTGCCAGCAGCGGGATCGGTGCGGCGACCTCCCGGGCGCTGGGCGCCGCCGGCTTCGCGGTGGTCGCCGCGGCACGGCGCGCCGACCGGCTCGCCGAGGTGGCGGCGCAGACCGGCGGCCGCGCCGTCGTGCTCGACGTGACCGACGCGGCCAGCGTCGAGTCGCTGCGCGCGGGCGTGGACGACGTGGCGCTGCTGGTCAACTGCGCGGGTGGTGCGTTCGGCGTCGACCCGGTTGCGCTCGCCGATGCCGGCGAGTGGTCCCGGATGTACGACGTCAACGTTCTCGGCGCCCAGCGGATGATCCGTGCGCTGCTGCCTGCGCTGGAGTCCGGCGGTGGCGGGCACGTCATCAACATCGGGTCGACCGCGGGGCACGGCGCCTACGCCGGTGGCGGCGGCTACTGCGGGGTGAAGGCCGCCCTGTCGTCGCTGACCCGGTCGATGCGCCTGGAGCTGAACGGCCGCCCGGTCCGGGTCACCGAGATCGCGCCGGGGATGGTCGCCACGGACGAGTTCTCGCTCAATCGGTACCGCGGGGACCGCGCGGCGGCGGACCGGGTGTACGCCGGTGTGGACCAGCCGCTGACCGCGGACGACGTCGCGTCCTGTGTCACGTTCGCCGCGACACTGCCGGCCCACGTCGACGTGGACCTGCTCGTGGTGCGCCCGGTCGCGCAGGCCGACAACGTCACCGTCGCCCGCCATCCGCTGCATGCGTCGGGCGACCGGTGACGGGCGCCGTAGTCGTCCAGTCCTGACGACCTTGCGTCGACTCCTGACGCCCGCCCAGGACTCACCAGCCGGTGTACGGGCCGTCCCGACCGGACGTGCCGCTGCCCACCTCGCGCACCTTGGGGCGGGTGTCGACGAGGTAGAAGATCGCCGCCGCCGCGCCGATCAGCGACACCAGGCCGACCGGGTTGCCGAAGGACAGGACCGCCAACGCCATCGCGACGCCGAGGATCACCAGCCAGACCGGCTTGCTCAGGCGACCGACCACCGGGAACGCGGCCGACCTCGCCCGGGCGGCGTCCACGAACGCGAACAGCTCCAAGGCGAAGGCAGCCACCGACAGCGCGATGCCGATGTAGGTCTGAATCAGGAGCACGAGTCCGAACACACCCGCCAGCGTAGGTGCGGGCCGGCCGGCGTCGGCTCGAGCGGCCGCCCGAACTCAGCCCGCGGGGGGCCCCGGCGGCGGCGTCCGCTTTGCTGCACGCCGCGCCGCGTTCGGCGGCGCCACGCCCGCTTCGGGGGGCTCGGGCGGAAGGCCCGTCCGGGTTGCGGGTGAGCGCCGCGCCGCGCCGGGCGGCGGGGACGTCGTCGCGGCAGGAGCCGGGTCGGCCGGAGGTACGGCCCGCTTGCCGGCCGGTGGGCGGCGGGGCGCCGGCCGCTTGACCGGTGCGGGCTCGATAGTGGCAGCCGGTGGCACGACCGGTGCGGGCTCGATGATGGCAGCCGGTGGCACGACAGCGTCCGGTGGCACGACAACCTCTGGGGGCCCAACAGCTCCCGGTGTGCCGGAGACATCGGGGGCGACGAAAACCCTCGGTGTCCCGACCGCGTTCACCGGCGCCGGCGGGCCGAGCGGCGGTTCGGCAGCGTCGTGCCCGATGTCGCTTCCCGGCGCCGGTCGACCCGGTCCCGGCGGCGGAACCGGACGGCGGAACACCGGCGGTTGCTCGCCTGGTCGCCCGGAGGTCGCGGTCTCCCCCGGGACCGCGTCGCCGCGCAGCTTGGCCAGAGCCACGCGGCCGCGCTCGGCCAGTTCGTCGTAGGTCTCGAAGACCGCGCCGGCGCTCTCGGCCACGGACACCACGAGGCGTCCCGGCGCCTTCCGGGCCTCGTCGAGCACCTGCTCGGTCGCGTTGCGGGCGGACGCCGCGAGACCTGCGGGACTGCTGATCTTCGAGCGTTCCTCCTGCAGGCGGCGCACCGCGTCGTCTGCGGTGTCCCGGGCGTCGTCAACGAGGTCGGCGAACACCTCGCCGAAGCGCTCCGGCGTCCACTCGGCACGCGCCCGCTCCGCAGCGGTCTCCAGCCGGTCCGGTGCCCTGCGCAGGAAGTCGACGGCGGCGTCGACCGCGCCCGCCGTGGCGTACAGCGGCTTCGGGTCGGTGACCCGACGGCGGGCGTCCTCGGCCAGCAGCCGGCGGACCTCGTCGAGCAGCGTCATTCGGTCATCCCTCCCGGCGTCGCACAGCGCGTGCCGCCTCATCCGAGTCTGCGTGGCCGCGTACGGGACCGACAAGCGGGCCGCCCGTTCCCGCACGCGCGGGCCTCGCCCGGGGCACCCGGCAAGCCGGGTCACAGGGCACCGTCGGGGACCCGGATCGCGCCCACCGGCCGGCCACCGCCGAGCACCGGCGCGTCCACCACCGGACCGAGCTCGTCCGGCAGTGTCACGCCCAGCCGACGCAACGCGGCGACGAGGACGGGGACCGACGCCCGGCCGGCACCGTCGTCGACCTTCACCGCGACTGCGGCACCGTCCCCGGTGACGGCGAGCTGGACGCCCTCCGCGCCGGCCTTCACCATCAGCCCGGGGACCGCCCGCATCAGCGCGGCCTCGGGACGCCGGGTGCCGGACGTCCACTCGGGGAACTCGCGGTAGGCCGCCGCGACTGCCGCTCCCGCCGCGCCCGCGCCGCCGGTGACCAGCGCCCGGCCGGCGGTGGCAAGGCCCAGCAGCGATGTGCCGAAGATCGGGGCGCCGCATCCGTCGACGCCGGTGACCGGAACCCCGCCGGCGAGCTCGGCGACCGTCGCGGCCAGGGCCTGCTGGAGGGGGTGGCCCGGGTCGAGATAGCCCGCGGTCGGCCAGCCGGCCGCGACGCAGGTGGCGAGCATCGCCGAGTGCTTGCCGGAGCAGTTCATCGCGATGCGCTCGCGTCCGTGGCCGTCGCGGATCCAGTCGATGCGCGCGGCCTCGTCCAGCGGCAGGTCCGGCGGGCAGCCCAGCGCGGTCTCGTCCAGGCCGGCGCCGGCGAGGATCCGCCGCGCGCCCTCGACATGGAACGGCTCGCCGGAGTGGCTGGCCGCGCCGAGAGCCAGCAGCTCCCCGGTCAGCGGCAGCCCGGCTCGCACCATCCCCGTGGCCTGCAGCGGCTTGACCGACGACCGACCGAAGAACGGCGCGTCGACGTCCCCGGCGGCGAAGGCGACCGAGCCGTCGGTGGCGATCGCGACCACTCGGCCGCGGTGCACCGACTCGACGAACCCGGACCGGTCCACCTCGGCCAGGATCGGATCGGCGCTCACCGGATCGGCGGTCACCGGGCGCCCGCGCGGGCGAGCGCGTCGGTCACCGACGACTCGCGCGGACCGTCGAACTGCGGCGCCGGGCGGGTTACCACGTCCAACACAGCCTTCACGTCTGCCACCACCTCTCGTCGTACTCCTGCCGTCCACGTCGGTGTCCCGGCCCCGACGCGACTGCCCGCCCCGACCGCGTCGATGCCCACACTGCGGCAGATCCGAACGACCCGGGGCAGGTGGTACTCCTGGCTGACCAGGATCGCCCCGGTGACCCCGAAGACGTCCAGCGCGCGCACACAGGTGGCATAGCTGTCGAAGCCCGCGAAGTCGCGGACGACGACCGCTGCCGGCACCCCCGCACCGACGAGGTAGTCGCGCATGGCCGTCGGCTCGTCGTAGTTGCGGGCCCGGTTGTCCCCGGACACCAGGATGACCCGGACCTTCCCGGCCGCCCACAGCTCGCGCGCGACGTCCAGGCGAGCCGCGAGGTACTGCGACGGGGTGTGGTCGGAGCGGACCGCCGCGCCGAAGACGATGGCGACCGCGCGGGCGGGGACGTCGGCCACGGCGAACCTCTGCCGTGCCGTCGAGGCGTCGACCCAGGCCCAGCAGCCGCCGAGCACCACGGCCGGCACGGCCACCAGTCCGGCGAGGACGGCGGCCGCCGCACGTGGGCCGCGGCGACGGCGGCCGGACGTGCGCACCCCGCCGCCGACGCGCACGCCGCCATCCCACCACCGAGGGCGGCCGGACGACGCGACCCCGACCGACCCCGTCGCCCTGATCCCGTCGCCGGCCCGGTGCCCGAGCCGGACAAGATGATCGGACCCCGTCCCGACCTGGAGGTGCCCGTGCCCGTGGCCGCCGATCCCATCGTGTTCCCGGACCCCACCCGGCTGCCGGGCCGGACCACGCTGGTCCTGGTTCCCGGGGCCGGCCCGGGCGGGCTGCCGGCGGTGGCGTGGAGCGGACCGGGAGCAGCGGTCGCCGGTGCCGGTGCCGGTGCCGGTGGGAGCGTCGGCGCGGGTGCGGTCGCCGCGGCCGCCGCCGGCTCCCCCGCCGGGCCGGCGGCGGTCGGTCGGACCGTGCTGCGCGACGGCGGTACCCCGTTGCTGCCGGAGATGTCCTCGGGTCGGTACTCCCGGCCCGGTCTGCGTGGCGCCCGGTTCGGCGCCGACGGGGCGGGGCGGGACTGGTCGACGGCGTTCGTTCCGGAGTCGGTCTCGGTGCAGACCGACCGGCTGCTGGTCACCGCGCGCGATGAGGTCGCCGGGCTCTCGCTCCGGACGGAGGTCGAGTCGCTGTCCGGCGGGGGCCTGCGGGCACGGCACACCCTGACCAACGACGCTCCCGGCCGGTACCTGGTCGACGCCCTCGAGGTGGCGTTCGCCGTGCCCGAGCGGGTCGCCGAGCTGCTGGACTCCACCGGCGGCCACCTGCACGAGCGGACCCCCCAGCGGCACCCGGTCGCGGACGGGCTGTGGCTGCGGGAGAACCGCCGCGGCAAGACCGGCCTGGACGCGGCGACCGTGCTGCACGCGGGAACGGCCGGCTTCGACTTCGGCAGTGGCGAGGTGTGGGCTGCGCACGTCGCGTGGAGCGGGAACACCGCTCTCGGTTTCGAGCGGACAGCGGAGACTGGCTCGACGTTGTGGGGCGGTGAATTGTTGCTGCCCGGCGAGGTCGCGCTCGACACGGGGCAGGAGTACGCGACCCCGTGGGTACATCTGGTCGCGGTCGACGACGGCCTGGACGGGGTGGCGGCGGCGTTCCACGGTTGGCTCCGGTCGCTGCCGGCGCACCCGGCCGAGCCGGCGCCGGTCAACCTCAACGTCTGGGAGGCCGTGTACTTCGACCACGACCTCACCCGCCTGCAGCAGCTGGCCGATCTCGCCGCCGGGATCGGCGTCGAGCGGTACGTGCTGGACGACGGCTGGTTCGGATCGCGGCGCGACGACACCGCCGGACTCGGGGACTGGACGGTGTCGCCGGACGCGTGGCCGAACGGCCTGGACGCGCTCGTGGAGCACGTCACCGCTCTCGGCATGGTGTTCGGGCTGTGGTTCGAGCCGGAGATGGTCAACCCGGACAGCGACCTCTACCGCGCGCACCCGGACTGGGTGCTGTCCACCGGGGATCGGGTGCCGCTGCTGGAGCGGGGACAGCTGGTGCTCGACCTGTCCCGCGACGAGGTGTGCAACCACGTGCTGGAGCAGGTGTCCGCGGTGCTGTCTGCCCACGACATCGGCTACGTCAAGTGGGACCACAACCGCGACCTGCTCGAGGCCGGGACGGCTGCCGCCGGGGGCGCGCCCGCCGTCCACCTGCAGACGTTGGGTTTCTACGCGCTGCTGGACCAGTTGCGTGCCCGGCACCCGGGTGTCGAGTGGGAGTCGTGCGCGTCCGGCGGCGGGCGCGTCGACCTGGCCGTCCTCGCGCGGACCCAGCGGATCTGGGTGTCGGACATGACCGATGCGCTGGCCCGGCAGCAGATCCAGCGCTGGACGACGCAGCTGGTGGCCCCGGAGTACCTCGGGGCGCACGTGTCCGCGCCGGTCAACCATCAGACCGGGCGCGCGTTCGACCTGGACTTCCGCGCGGCGACCGCGCTGTTCGGGTCGTTCGGCATCGAGTGGGACATCACCGCTGCCGACCCGGGGTCCCTGGACCGGCTCGCCGCATGGATCGCCTACTACCGCGAGCACCGCTTCCTTCTGCACTCCGGCCGGACCTTCCGCCGCGACGACCCGGACCCGGTGGTCCAGGTGCACGGGGTAGTCGCCGCCGACCGGAGCGGTGCTCTCGTCGCGATCGTGGAGCTCGGTGACTCCCACCGCCGATTGCCGCTGACGGTGCGCGTGCCGGGGCTGGACCCGGATCGCGGGTACCGGGTCACCTGGTCCGGCCCGGGCGCGTCCGGCCCGGGCGCGTCCGGGCCCACCGGGGGCGACGTGCCAACGGGGGCGGATCCCGCCGGGCCGGCCGGCGACGTCGTGCTGCCCGGATCGGTGCTCGCCCGGATCGGGGTGCGCGTCCGGCGCCGGAAGCCGCAGACGGTGACCCTGCTGATGGTCTCGGCCGCCTGAGTCCGGTCGGTAGCGTTCAGGCGTGACTGCGCCCCTGCGGACTGTGCCGCTGCGGACCGCGACCCCCGACGACCACGAAGCGCTGGCCCTGCTGTCGGCCCAGGCGTTCACCGTCTCGCCGGCCCCGTTCGACCCGGCGCGGCGACCGTACCTGGTCGACGACGCGCGGCGCCTGGTGGCCGACGCCGACGGCCGGGTCGTCGCGCACGCCGCGGCCTGGCGGTTCGGCCAGTGGTTCGGCGGCGGCCGACTCTCCTGCGCCGGGGTTGCCGGCGTGGCGGTCGCCCCGGAGCATCGCGGGAGCGGGTTGGGGACGGCGATCGTCACCGAGCTGCTGCGGACAGTCCGCGCCCAGGGCGACGTGGTCGCCAGCCTGTACCCGCTGAACCACCGCTTCTACCGGTCCCTCGGCTTCGGCCTGTCCTCGGTCCGGCGCCGGGACCGGATCCCGACGCGTGAGCTGGCCCGGACCCAGCCGCCCGGGGGACGCCGCGATCCGGGGGTCACCATCCGGCCGACGACCCTTGACGACGTCCCGGGCATCGAGCAGGTCCTCATCCGCCGGGCCCGCCGCGGCAACGGCCTGCTGGACCACGAACCGCGGCACGCCGCCCGGTTCGCCGGTATCGCCTCGGCCTCGACCTACGCCTGGGTGGCGGTCGATGCTGTAGGAACCGTGCGCGGTTACCTGCTCCTGTCAGCACGCGACGCCGGTCGACCCGGTCGAGTGGTTCTCGGTGTCCGTGGCCGACCTGGCCGCCGACGATGTGGGGACCGAGGCCGCGCTGTGGCGCCTGGTCGGTAGCGACCACCCGGGGGCGAGGACCGCCGAAGCCTGCCTGCCGCCGGGATCGCTGCCGCGGCTGGCCGGCGAACGCGAGATCGCCCCGGCCGAGGAGTTCACGCTGATGAGCAGGCTGTTGGACGTCGAGCGAGCGCTGCTCTCCCGCGGCTGGCCGGCCGACGTCGACGGCTCGGTACTGCTCGATGTCGTGGACCCGGTGCTGGCCGGAAACGGCGGCCCGCTGCGGTTGACCGTGCGTCACGGGGTGCCGGCCGTCGACCGGGACCCGGCCACCGACGGTGCCGCTCCGATCGGGGTCGACATCGCGACGCTGACCTCACTGGTGACCGGCTACCTGGACCCGGCGACCGCCGCCCACGCGGGATTGCTCGCCGGCGCCACCGGACAGGACGTCGCGACCTTGGGTCGCCTGCTCGCCGGACCCGCCCCGCACACCGTCGACTTCTTCTGAACGCTGCCTCTCCCGACGACCGGGCCCCTGACGCCGATGTCCTCGCCGGAGGTCACCCTTCAGCGGTACACGTGGACGTAGTCGAACCAGGCCTGGGCCCCGGCCGCAGCCACCTGTTGGTTGTTCTGTGCGAACAGCCCGATGCGTAGCGGGAATGCCGGTGAGCTCGGTTCGAGTGTCCAGGCGTTGGCCCGGTACCAGGTCGAGCCGTTGACCGTGTACCAAGGGGTGTAGACGTCGCCGTGGCGGTAGATGCGGACGGTCACGGTGACGCGGGAGGGGTCCTGGTTGCCGCCGGCGAAGGTGGGGGTCGGGCCCTCGCCATTGGCTGACCACGCCCGCTGGTTGACGGGGAACTCCTGCGAGGTGTGCTCGGCGGTCGCCGGGCAGGCGCGTGTCGAGTAGGCGGTCACCGCGACGTTGGCCCCGGTCATCGGGGCCGCGAGCGGGCACGACGGGGTGGTCGGCGAGACGGGGTGCAGCTCGTTACGAATGGTGGTGACCATTGTCGACGTCCCGTTCCAGGCGATACCCGCCGAGACGTTGGTGTCGTCGTCGCTGTAGATCATCAATCCGGCGGCGAGGTTCGGGGTCTGCGGGTCGAAGTGCATGCGGGTCTCGACTGCGTAGTCACCGCCGGGTGCCCCCTGAAGCAGGAGATTCTTGGTCGGCGGCAGATCGGGCGGGTTCTTCGCGTCGGCATTGAGACGCTGCCACTCGTCGAGGTTGCCGTTGCTGGTCAGGCTCAGTGCGCCCCCTGGGGAGAAGCCGTGCCGGGCGGGGTCCTCGCGCAGCCACGACCACCGCGGGCTGACCGCGCCGCCGAAGTCGTCGGAGCGTGCGGTGTCCAGGGTGCCTGTCGAAGGCGGCGTCGGTGACGGAGCGACATGGGTCTGCTGGAAGGCGACTGAGACATTGTCGAAATCCGCGGACGTCCCCTGCGTCGCGAGGGCCAGGCCGAGCCGGTCCGGGACGGAGCCGATGTTCGCGGCGGCATCGGCCAGCGGCTGGCGATCCTGGTTCTGCAACGAGGCCGAGAGGTGGCCGCCCGGGTCGAGTTCCACGACGAGGTGTGCCCAGTCCCGAGTGTCGAACGACGGTGGGAGCTGCGCGCTCTTCGCGGAACCGACCAGGGAGTTGCCGACGTACCGGCCGACGGTCAAGGTGCGCGTGCGGGCGTCGATGACCGCCCCGATGGCCGTGTCGTGACCGGAGAAACCGCAGCCGTACCGGCCGCGCGCCGAGCCCGCGGCGCGCACGTCGCACTCGGCACGCAGCGGCCGGCTCGCGGCGACCCGCTGGCTGCTGAAAACCACAGCGTTCGGAGAGAGTCGTTCGTAGCCGCCGTTGACGGCCGACCGTTCGGCGTGGGAGGTGCCGCTCCACCGACGCCAGTCGACCCGTGCGTTCGGCCGGTACTGCGGTGCACCCGACGTTGCCGTGTTGCCGTTGTCCCCGAGCAGGGGCACCGTCACCGGGGCGCGCCCGGACCGACCCGGACCGGCGCCGTCGTTGACCGTCGGCCATCCGTCCGCCGTCCAGTCCAACGGGTCGATGTAGAGCTGGCGCCGCAGCCCACCCTCGGGCGAGTTCGCGATCCACGGATCAGCCTGCTCGACGCCGTGATAGGCCAGCCAGTCCTGCCCGGACAGGTCGGTGGCAACCGCCTGCCCTCCGGGGCCGTTGATCCCGTTGCCGTTCTGCTTCAGCACCGGGTATCCCCCGGCGTCGCCGCCGAGGTTCCAGTAGGTGGGGTTGTCGAACGGCGACTGGTCCGGGGACGGCTCCTTCACCGGGCCGTACGACAACTCCATCGAGTTGCCCAGCTGATCGGAGAACTGGCCGTTGGGGTTCGTGGAACGGTTGGCGACGACGCTGTACGGGCTGTCAGCGCCGACGCAGCAGTCCGAGGAGGAGTTGAGCATGTAGTAGTACCGCGTGCCGTCGACGGTGTGCGGGACCACGTAGCTGGCCTCGTACTTGATGTTGTGCCCGAACTGTGTGCCGGTCCCCGGCACCAGGTGCAGGCCGTCCGGGGTCAGCTCGTGCAGGACGTTGCCCCCGAAGTAGCTGCCGTCATAGATCCACCGCCTGCCGTCCGGGCCCTGGTAGACGAACGAGTCGAACACCCAGTTGTAGCAAGCCGGATTGGCGCGGTCGGTGCAGCCGAACCCGTACCGCGGGGGTACGACCGGCCCGTGCACGTAGCCGCCGCCCGCAGACGGCCCCGCGTCTTGGAACGGACCCCACGGCGTCGAGGAAGTGGCCACACCGATCGCTGAGACCGGGTGCGCCGGAGTCGTCCCCGGGGTGCCGTACGCCGGCAGCGCCTTCACGTGCGCCGCGGTGTAGTAGAGGTAGTACTTGCCGTTCAGGTAGTGGACGTCGGGCGCCCACAGCGAGTCGTCGGCCGCCCAGTCTGGTTTGGCTGTCATCGCATCGGTGACGTACGACCACGACGTCAGGTCCGTTGAACGCCAGACCGGGAAGTAGTGCTGCCGGTCACTGCCCGGCAGCCGCGTCGTCGTCGCATACAGGTAGTAGTAGCCGTCGAGCCCCTTCACGACGGAGGGATCGGCAGCGTTCACCGGCAGGACCGGGTTGCGGTACGTCCCGGCCGAGACGGGTGAACCCCCCACCCGAACCGTCGCCGCAGCGCCGGGCACCTGGACCCCGACAAACGCGAGTCCTACCGCAAGTAGCGCGGCGCCAAGGACGACGTACCGACATGAGACCCGCGACCTTGCCATGACGGCTCCTCGTTTGTGACGGGACGAATCTCTGCCACCTGTGCTAGCGGAGGTGGCCTGACGGTGCGCTCAAGCTAGGTCACTGCCTGTCGATCTAGCAAGGCGCATCGCTGGGGCGCTCCAGCTCTGAGCCGTTCTCCCACGCCGTTCGGCTCTGCCCGAGATGTCGGCCCTCGCGGGGCGGGGCTGTCGGGCAGCACCCGCTGCTGCACGCCGCGGTGCACGTGCGCATGCTCGTCGCTGGCTGCCTGCTCAGCTCGTATCTCGCCATCGCCGACCCGATGCCCCGCCGCGCCGGCGTGCCTGCCCGGCTGCTGGCCTGGTGACCGCCGAGGCCACCCACCACATCCTCGCCAAGCCGATGTACGGGCCAACCCCACCCCCAACCGCGCTGTCCACTCACCGCGCGCGGGCCCGCGCCCCGCCGGCTGGCGCATGCCGTCTCCCAACGGCCGGCGGCTCGGGGCAATTCCGGTGGCGTGGCGTCTGGGCGTACCGAAGCTCGTGTTCGAAATCAGGCGCTCGTTCGAGCCCGGTCTGACAGTTCCGGTGCGAAACCGACCCGGAGGCGGATCATCGATGACGTGAAGCATCGGTGCGCTGCCCAAAGATCTGAAACGCGGCCGCTCTAAGCGGGCGGACCGGTCAGCTGGGTATTGCAGGACTGACAGCTCTCGCCACCTGCCCCCGGCCGGGTCAGGGGGCACCGGTCCGGGCGAACGCTGCGTGGAGCAGTGGTGAGATGTGGGGGTGAGCGACGGAGCGGGTGCGCCGAGCCGGGGTGGGGGCAGGGGCACCGGAGCGTCAGTTCGGGCGGCTCCTGAGGCGGTGAATCTCCCGCTCGGCGGAATCTCCGGTTACACCGACCCGTCGGTGTTCCGACCGGAGAACCTGCTGCGGGAGGGCCGCCGTCAACGACGCCTCCCTGACGTTGCGGTCCCGCGTGTCGTGGTGCTCGACCCTGATGGCGACATTGTTCGTCACCTTGCGGGGACCGGTCGCGCGGTGAAGCACTTGGGGTGGGCGTGCTACCACACCGACATGTGGGTGACGACGATCGACGGCGTGCAGCTTGGCTTCGTCGGGATGGCCGTGGGTGCGCCATTCGCGGTGCTGGTCGCGGAGCAGCTCGCCGCCTCGGGTGCCGAGCTGGTCATCAGCATCACCTCGGCAGGGGAGGTCACGCCGACCGGCTTGGCGCCGTGCTTCGTCCTTATCGACCGTGCACTGCGTGACGAGGGCACCAGCAGGCACTACGTTCCCCCGGCCAGGTGGAGCGTCCTGGACTCCGACCTGCAACGGCGACTGCGTGGTGCGTTCGACACGCTCACCGTCCCGGTCGTGACCGGGTTCTCCTGGACCACCGACGCGCCGTACAGGGAGACCGCCGCTGCCCTGGCCGAGGCGGCTGCTGCCGGGATCTCCTGTGTCGAGATGGAAGCCGCCGCCCTCTACGCCTACGCAGCCGCGCGCTCCCGCACCGTCGTGTGCCTGGCCCACATCACCAACACGATGGCCACCGACGGCGACGACTTCGAGAAGGGCGTTGACAACGGCGTGCACGAGGCACTGGCCGTCGCATGCGCCGTGGCCAGATGTCTCCGCCACCCGAACGCCGGTACGGCCGCGGGGCCCGCGCCGTACCGACCAATGACCGTGAACGGGCGAACCGCGTCCGACCGGTGACGACCGGTGACCGGGTACCTCGGTGGACGTCCGCCGGCGTCGGTGGTGATCTCCGGGAACAACGGGTCTCACGCGCCGAATAGCAGTTCGGTTAGAAGGGCCAGCGGTGTCCGAACCGGGGGGCGAGCCGGCTGTCGAGCCCGCCCACTCGACCGGCCGGAACGATGGCCAGCAAAGTCAGTGGCAGCAGATCCTCGGCTGGGTACTCCCAAAGGTAGAGACCGGTGTGCCAGAGCATCACCCAGATGGGTGCTATGAGCAACAGGCCGCCGACCGCGGCCAACCGGGTCGCCACTCCAAAGATTAAACCGAGACCCACGGCCAGCTCGACAACGGTGAGAAAGATCCCGAAGAATCCCCAGTTCGGCAGCACGACATCGCGGTAGAAGGCTCCCAGTGGGCCGATCTGGGTCCGGCCCGAGGCGTCGGCGGCGATGGATCTTGCCGACCCTCGAGTGATGAGGCTGAACGAGAAGAAGCCCCAATCGGCATTGCCTATGTCGAATGCCTTCGCCAAGGCGTTGGTCAAGAACACCAGCCCAGTGAAGATCCGCAACGCGGCGAACGCGCGCGCCATCAACCGATAGCTGCTCGGTGCCGCAACCGACGGCTCGGCGACCCCGCGGACGGTGTCGGTCATCTCGGTGTCCCTTGGTCGGGTGTGCACGCAGGCGAGCGCTGTCAGCCTACCGTCAACCTTTCATCGGGACGGATCGAGCGTTCACCTTGTGCTGGTCAGCGGGTCGGGCGTCGCGGTCGCCTCGGGGCGCGAAGTTCTCCGGCGTTGTAGTTCGCCGGTGAACCCCGCGCCGTTCCTGGCGGGGTCGGAGGGCTGGGTCAGTCGGCTGCGGGTAGGCGGGTGAGGTGTCGGTGGGCGATGAGCAGCTCGGTGGCCGAGCCGGCGGGCAGGCGGGCAGGCAGGCAGGCAGGCAGGCGAGTGACTCGGCGTCCGATGGTGCGGATCCGGGCGACGACGATGAGCCGCCGGAGAGCGGAGCCGTTTTGGTTCGGCGGCCCGGTGCGCGTCGAGTTCGAGGCGCGAGCTGCCCGCAGAAGGCATTGGCCAGCAGGAGCGGCCCATCCGTCGCCGCAAGGACCCGCTGCAGTGAGTCGACGTGGGTGGGGCTAAGCCTGGTGGCCATCAGGGCTTGCACCGTCCTTGCCGATGGTTGCCAGGCGCACGATGACCTCGGCGCCCTCCGCGACCGTATGACCCGCACCGTTGCCGGTGAGATCGGTCGAGGTGTTCACGACGACCGGGTTCTCGGACTCGTGGTCCAACGGCAGCGCGGCCTGAATGACGCGGACGTCGCCGACGGCGTTGGTGTCGACCTGCTTGACGACCACCGCTCTGTCGAATGCAGCCCACTGTCGAATGCAGCGCACTGTCGACGAACCTGGCCGAGCGGGCGGCTCGCGTCCCACAGGCCGCGGACGGTCAGCCGAGGCGCGGGCGGGCGTGCAGGCCGATCTCCGGATCGACGACGGACTCCTGGGTGGCGGGGACCTCCGCGGCCGAGCCGACCGTCAGGGTGGCCTCGACCGGCACAGACCGCTTGACCAGCGCCAGCGCCACCGGCCCGTTCTCGAAGTGGCGGGCCGCGGAGCCGATGGCACCCACCACCCGGCCGTCGAGCAGCACCGGGTCGCCGTGCGCAGGCAGCACGTTCGGTGAGCCGTCCAGCCACAGCACGGTCAACCTGCGCGGCGGCCGCCCGAGAGTGTGCACCCGCGCGACCGTCTCCTGACCGCGATAGCAGCCCTTGTCCAATGCGACCGCGGTGCCGATCCAGCCCAGCTCGTTGGGGATCGTCCGGTGGTCGACGTCCAGGTCCAGCCGCGGCTCACCGGCGGCGATGCGCAAGGCCTCGTAGGCCTCCACACCGGCCAGGCCCTCGCCCGCCAGGACCTCCGCGAGCGTGGCGCGGTCCACCAGCTCGAAGCGACCCCGCGGGGTCAGCACCACCGGGACCCCGGCCGGGGCGTCCCCGGTTCCGGGGCGCCACACCGCGGCGCGCTCGGCGGTCACGTCGGCGACCTCGACATCGAACGAGAAGACCATCCGGTCCAGGAAGTCGGCCAGTGCCGGCGCACGGCCCGCGTCGGTCACCAGGTGGATCGCCGTGCCGTCGTCCCCGGCGTGCGCGTGGTGCTCGACGTGACCGTGCGGGGACAGGATGGCCAGCTCGGTGGACCCGCCGTCGACCACGCCGCGGAAGTCCTGTGTGGACAGGGAGTGCAGCAGCTTGCGCCGGTCGGACCCGGTCAGTCGGACGACTCCCAGGTGGCTGGTGTCGACCGCCCCGGTTCCGCCGGCCAGTGAGCGCTGCTCGCGGAACGGGTCCCCGTAATGACCTGCGACGCCGGTGTCCGGCCCCTCAGCCGGGACCGCGCCCGGACGCGACAACAGCGGGCTGGCGGCCGTTGCGGCGGGAGCGGACACGGCCGCCGCTCCGGCGGGGGCGGGCCCAGTCGCGGCGGGCTGTTCGGTCATGCCCGCGAGCGTAGATCTCGACCAGGTCCCGCGCACCGTTCAGCTGATCGGCGGGCTCGTGGTCCCTGGGCGGCATCGCGATGGTCCACGCGGACGGATCCCCGGTCCGCCGTCGCTGGACCGATCGTCAGGTGACGTCACCGGCCGGCCGCCGCGCCGGCGGGCTCAGGCCTCGGGAGCAGGCGGCGCCGGGTCGGCGAGGCCGGGCGGGACGAGGGCTACGGGAGCAGGTCCGACCTTCTTCAACCGGGCCGACATCACCGACGTCAGCCGGCTGCCGACGCCGGCGTCCCAGGCCCAGAGCAGGTCGCCTTCGACGAGGCCGTACAACCGGTGCCCGGCGGCCCGGCCGGGCGCCCCCGGCACCCGGACGACAGCGTCGGTCGCCAGCTCCAGCCGCGCCCCGTCCCGGCGGCCGACCCAGAGCTCGACCAGCCCGTCTGCGTGCGCCAGCAGCAGCTCGGTGTCGTGCGCCTCGGGTGCCGGGTCGGCGTCCGGATCGCCCTCCGGGTCGGTGTCCGGTGCGTCGTCGGGGCCCTTGCCGACCCGCACACCGACGGCTGCCGGCTCGACCGGCCGGAGATACCCGGTCTCTCGGGAGCCTGCCTCGGTGACGCGACCGGCGTCGTCCAGCACCCAGCTGCTCGACTCGTACGACAGGAAAGGCCGGCCGTCGTGGCCGACGACGAGCTCCTGGCCGAACCGGTAGGAACCGCCCCCGTCGGCGCGTTCGCCGACACCAGCGCCCTCCCAGCGGCCGAACAGCCACGCCAACGGCAGACACCGCGGATCGAGGTCGGGATCGAGTTCGATCACGACTGGCCCCGGAACAGCCGGTGCAGGACCACCACGACCATGGCGCCGATGCCGACCGAGACGACGACGAGCAGCCCGGTGAAGAAGAACTCGATGGCGTCGACGGAGTTCACGGCGGCGATCCTAGGTATCCCTCCCGGCGTGCCGTCCCGGCCGGGTCAGCCCCGCGGTCAGCCTTGCTGGGGACCGGCGAAGGTGAGCTCACTGATCGCGGTCGCGTCACGCTCCCCGGGCGACACCTCCCGGATCTCCACGATGATCCGGCCGGTGGTCGTGGCCGGGATCCTGATCGTCTGCGTCGAACGGTCGGTCGGGTCCAGCTGCTGATCGACCCAACGGTCGCCGTCGAAGATGTACCGCACCCGCTCGACCCGCCGGTTCTTCCGGTACGGGTCGCCGCCGGACCCCAGGCGCCCCTTCGCGTACCCGTTGACGATCGCGAGTTCCGCCACCGCCGTCGGCTGGTCGAAGCGGATGGTCAGGCGCTCGCCGACCGCCGGGCCGGGACACCGCCACGCCGTCTCCGGATTACCGTCCAGCACCAGCCCGGCGTCATATCGGGTGGTCCCGCCGTCGGCGTTCTGCGTCGGGCGGGAGGTGCAGGAGGCGTCGACCCCCGCGGGCGTCACCGGGTTGAGCTGGCCCCGGTAGTAGGCACCGCGGATCCGCCCGGGTCCGGTAGCCGTCCCGTCGGTGGCCGTCCCGTCGGTGGTCGGCCCGTCGGTGGTCGGCCCGGCCGACGGCTGCCCCGGCGACGAGGGCGGGGTGACTGCCGCGGACGGCGCCGGGGACGAGCTCGCCGCGGGGGTCGCCGCGACGACCGGGTCCCGCTGGTCGAACCGGTTCAGGACGAACAGCCCCAGGACGACGAGCACGCCGATGCCCAACGCACCGAGCAGGACGATCCCGGCGATGTCCGGACCGGACAGGGTCCGGAACGGTGGCGGCTCCGGGATCCACGGTTCGCGCGGTCGCCGCTCGCGAGTCGACGGGGGCAGCGGCGGCAACGACGCGGTGCCGGGCTCGCCGACCTGGGTGGCGGCAACGGCGCCAGAGGCGGCCCCGCCAGCCGTTCCAGCGCCCGTCGCGTCGGTGGTGGGGCCGGGAGGGGCGGTCTCGCCGGTCGGCGCGTCCCCGGCCCACCAAGCTCCGCTGTCACCCCGCGCGCTGTCACCTGGCGCGCCCTCACCTGGCGCACTGTCCGGCCGCCGGGAGCGCCCGCCTCGTCCCGGGCGGATCACGGCGTTCCCCCGACAGGTCTGCGGTGCACGGCTCCCAGTGTCAGTGACAAGGGCACCGTCGCGCCGCATCCCGACCTCACCGGACCAGGCGGGTCGCGACCAGCACGAGCGGGGTCGCCAACGCGACAGCCAGGACGGCTGCGACCAGCCCGCCCGTGCGGGTGCTGGGGGTGGCCCGCGCGACCGTCCCGGCGGCGAGCGAGGTCAGGTAGCAGAGGACACCGAGCACGGCGTACACCGCGACCGCGCCGGCCAGCGCAGTCGATCCGGTGCCGCGGACCCCGATCCTCTCGGTCGCGGGCACCGTCACCGCGACCGCTCCCGCGATCGCACAGACCACCGCGCCACTGCTACCGACGACGAGAGAGCGCACCGCGACAGGGGCACGCTCGAGGCGGCGCAGCCCACTGCGTACCCCGCGGCCGAAGTTCGCACGGCCGGGATCCACCGATCCGGGTTCCACCGGACCGGGATCCCCGGACCCCAGACCGCCGGATCCCAGAGCTCCGGCGCCGAGACCGGTCGCCGCGCCGGCGACCAGCACGGCGATCGCCATCACCACCAGGGCGGCCCGCCCGGCCGCGGACCCCGTCACGGAGAGCAGTGCCGCCGGCACGATGCCGAGCACCGCGACCAGCACCGTCCCGGCCAGCCGCAGCGTCAGATCGTCGCGACCGTCCCGGCGGGCAAGCTGCACGAAGAGGGCGGCGACCACGACCAGCCCGAGCAGCCCGGCCAGCACGCCGAGGGCCTCGGGCGAGGCGCCGGCGTCCGCCGGCCCGCCGCGGGCCGACGGCACCTGCCAGACGGTGCCGACCGTCGCGAGCAGCGCGCTCAGCCCGATCAGGGTCCGCCCGGAGTAAGCGACGCCGAGCAGCCGGCCGGCGACGACCACCCACGTCACCTGGACGGCGACGACGGCCACCAGGACGCCGATCCCGCCGACCGCGACTGCTACCGCGACCAGCACGCCGGTCACCACCTGCAGCGTCGCGACACCGGCACGGGCCTGGCGGTCGGCTCGGGCCCCGGGCTCGCTGGCCCCACTCGGGCGGGCGGCGGGGTCCCGCGGCGTGCCGCTGACCTGCGGGACCGACACGCCCGGCATGCTGCCAGACCCGGCCTGTTCGGGGCGGGGGCCGCACAAGGGTCCCGATACGCTGCCCGGGACGGCTGACGAAGTGGTCGCCCGGTGAATTCTTCGTGCAGGCTCCGGACACGTCCTGCCTGCCGACCGGGAGGACACGTCGTGAGCACCCTGCTGATGCTGTCCAGCAGCCCGCAACCGGCGATCGACGTCCTGCCCGCGCTCGGCCTGCTGCTGCACAACCTGCGCGCCGCACCCGCGGAGCTGCCCCCGGTCCACGACGGACCGCCGGCCGACCTGGTGCTCGTCGACGGACGCCGGGAGCTCGTGCACGCCCGGACGCTGTGCCGGTTGCTCCGGTCCTCCGCGATCGGCGCGCCCGTACTGCTGGTGGTGACCGAGGGCGGGTTGACGGCCGTGACCACCGAGTGGGGCGTCGACGACGTGATCCTGGACAGCGCGGGACCGGCCGAGGTAGAGGCGCGACTGCGGTTGGCGGCCGGCCGGATGGCCCAGCTGGTCCCGGCGGAGCGGTCGACCGAGATCCGGTCCGGGGACCTGGTGATCGACGACGCCAGCTACACAGCGCGCATCCGCAGCCGACCGATGGACCTGACGTTCAAGGAATTCGAGCTGCTGAAGTTCCTCGCGCAGCACCCGACCCGGGTCTTCACCCGCGCCCACCTCCTGCAGGAGGTGTGGGGCTTCGACTTCTTCGGCGGGACCCGGACCGTCGACGTCCACGTCCGCCGGTTGCGGGCGAAGCTCGGGCCCGAGCAGGAGCACCTGATCGGCACCGTCCGAAACGTCGGCTACCGGTTCGTCGTCGGCCACGAGCCCGTCCGTGAATCGGGCCGACCCGCGGAGTCCGATCGGCCGGACTTCCCACGGGACGCCAGGGTCACGGGGGCCGCAAGCCGGCCCGACGATGCCGCTCCCCGCGGTGGCACGCCCGACGGCGGGCAGCGGGCCGACCGGGGCGACGGAGACCGGGGCGAGGAGGGGCAGGCCTCATGAGCGAATCTGTCCCGCCGGTCCCCGCGGCCGTCCCGGTACTGGAGACGCGCGAGGCCGCAGCCGTCCGCCGGGTCGCCGCTCAGGCCGCCGCGGCCGACGGCGTCGCACCGCTGAACGAAGCCGGCCTGCTCGCCCTCGCCGGACCGGTCGCGCCCCGGCTGCACGTCGTCGTCACCACCGCGGCCGGGGAGGTGGCCGGGTATGTCGGCATCGACACCGGCGAGCGGCCCGCGACGGCCGAGGTCGTCGTCGCACCGGCCGAGCGTCGGGCCGGGGTCGGAGCCACGTTGGTGTCGGCGGCGCGGGCGGCCCTCGGACCGGACACACCGGTCGGCTTCTGGGCGCACGGCGACCTTCCCGCGGCAAGGGCACTCGCCCGGTCCGCCGGCCTGTCCGCGACCCGCCGCCTGGCGCGGATGCTTCGGCCCGAGGGGACGCCGCTGCCGGACGTTCCGCTGCCGCCGGGGGTGCGGCTGGCCCGCTTCCGGCCCGGCACCGACGACGACGCGTGGCTGCGGGTCAACGCCGCTGCCTTCGCCGGGCATCCGGAGCAGGGCCGCTGGACCCGGACCGACCTGCAGGCGCGCCTGGACGCGGACTGGTTCGACCCGGCCGGGTTCCTGCTCGCGTGGGCCGACGGCGCGGACGCGACCGGGCATCCGGCAGCGGCCGGAGCGGAGCGACTGCTGGGGTCGAACTGGACGAAGCTGACCGGACCGCAAAGCCCCGGCGGGTCGCTGGTCGGCGAGATCTACGTCCTCGGCGCCGATCCGGCAGCGCGCCGGCCGGGCCTGGGAACCGCGCTCGCCGTCGCCGGACTCCGGTCGCTGGCCGATCGTGGCGCGGGCGGGGTCGAGCTCTATGTCGAGGCAGACTCCCCGGCGGTCCGGCTGTACCGGCGGCTCGGCTTCGTCGACGACACCCTCGACGTCCTGTACGCCTGACCGCGTCCACGGCCGACGAGCGGCTGGCCCTCCCGCGGCTGGCCCTCCCGCGGCTGGGCCCGCGCGGCGGAACGGATGTCCACCCGGCGGTCGCCCTGGCGACGCGTTCCGGGCCGACGTCCGATGCGAGGATCACCTCATGGCCGACGCCGGAGAGCAGATCCTGACGCCCGCCCTGGACGACGCGACAATCGCGGCGCCGACCCCTGTGGACCCGGGCGCCGCGAGCACCGGGCCGGGAGGCGGCACCGGCGCCCGGCCCCGCCGCACGCCGGCCCGCCGGACTCCGGCGCGCAGCCCAGCCGCCACCACCGCAGCCGTCACCGCCGCAGCCGTCGTCGACCCGCATCACCCCGCAGCCGGGCCGACCGGCCAGGATGCGGCCGGCCCGGGGACCCTGAACGGGACGGTCGGCACTGGGGCGAGCGGCCGGGAACCGCTGCCGGAGGACCGGTTCAACGACCGGGAGCTGAGCTGGTTGAAGTTCAACACCCGCGTCCTGGAGCTCGCCGAGGACCCGACGATCCCGCTGCTGGAACGGGCCCGGTTCCTCGCGATCTTCACCTCCAACCTCGACGAGTTCTTCATGGTCCGGGTGGCCGGGCTCAAGCGCCGGATCACCGCCGGGGTCGCCGTCCGGTCGGTCAGCGGACTGATGCCGCGGGAGACCCTGGAGAACATCTGGTCGGTCGCGCGGGAGATCCAGGAGCGGCAGAACACCTGCCTGCACAAGGAAGTGCTCCCCGCCCTGGCCGAACACGGCATCGAGATCGTGCGCTGGGAGCAGCTGGACGAGCCCGAGCGCGCGGACATGCACCGGCTGTTCCGGGACCGCATCTTCCCGGTCCTCACCCCGCTGGCGGTCGACCCGGCCCACCCGTTCCCGTACATCTCTGGGCTGTCACTGAACCTCGCGGTCGTGGTCGCCAACCCGCACACCGGTGTCGAGCACTTCGCCCGCGTCAAGGTGCCGCCGTCGCTGCCCCGGTTCGTCCGCGCCCACGACGACCGGTTCGTGCCGCTGGAGGACGTCATCGCGGCCCACCTGGACCAGCTGTTCCCCGGGATGGAGATCCGCCAACACCACATGTTCCGGGTCACCCGCAACGAGGACCTTGAGGTCGAGGAGGACGACGCGGAGAACATCCTGGCCGCGATCGAGAAGGAGCTGCTCCGCCGTCGGTTCGGCCCACCGGTGCGCCTGGAGGTGGAGACCTCCATCGACCGGCACGTCCTGGAACTGCTGGTCGGCGAGCTGCGGATCTCCCCGCCGGAGGTCTTCCGGCTGACCGGGCCGCTGGACCTGACCGGCATGCACGCGATCGCGAACATCGACCGGGCCGACCTGAAGTACCCGGCGTTCATCCCGGTCACCAACCCGACCCTGGCCGAGGTCGAGACGGCCACGCCGGCCGACATGTTCGCCGCCATCCGCCACCGCGACGTGCTGCTGCACCACCCCTACGAGTCGTTCGGCACCTCGGTGCAGCGGTTCGTCGAGCAGGCGGCGGCCGACCCGCAGGTGCTGGCCATCAAGCAGACCCTCTACCGCACCTCCGGGGACAGCCCGATCATCGACGCGCTCATCGACGCGGCCGAGGCCGGCAAGCAGGTGCTGGCGATCGTCGAGATCAAGGCTCGGTTCGACGAGCAGGCCAACATCAGCTGGGCCCGCAAGCTCGAGCAGTCCGGCGTGCACGTCGTCTACGGACTGGTGGGGCTGAAGACCCATTGCAAGCTCTGCCTGGTCGTCCGCGAGGAGGCCGACGGGATCCGCCGCTACGCGCACATCGGGACCGGGAACTACAACCCGAAGACGGCCAGGATGTATGAGGACCTCGGCCTGCTCACCGCCGACCCGGAGGTCGGCCAAGACCTGACGCACCTGTTCAACAACCTGTCCGGGTACTCCCTGCAGACGTCCTACCGCAAGCTGCTGGTCGCGCCGCACTCGGTGCGCTCGGGACTGATCGAGCGGATCGACGCCGAGGTCGAGCACCACCGGGCCGGGCGCCCCGCCCGGATCCGGATCAAGGTCAACAGCCTGGTGGACGAGGCGTGCATCGACGCGCTGTACCGCGCCAGCCGCGCCGGGGTGCCGGTCGACGTGCTGACCCGGGGGATCTGCGCGCTCAAGCCGGGGGTGCCCGGGCTGAGCGCGACCATCCGGGTCCGCAGCATCCTCGGCCGTTTCCTGGAACACAGCCGGGTGTTCAGCTTCGCCAACGGCGGGGATCCGGAGGTCTGGATCGGTTCCGCGGACCTGATGCACCGCAACCTGGACCGCCGCGTCGAGGCTCTTGTCCGGTTGCGGTCCAGGACCCACCGGGGCGAGCTGGAGCGACTGCTCGACCTGTGCTTCGACGAGGCGACGTCGAGCTGGCACCTGCGTGCGGACGGCGGGTGGGACCGGCACGCGGTCGACGCCGACGGCAAGCCGCTGCGCGACCTGCAGCAGTACGTGATCGACACCCGGCCGCGGCCGCGGACGGCGCTGACCGAGGCGGTCGACGCGGTCGCGAGCGCGCTGGGTGCCTACGGCAACTCCCCGAACTCTTGAGCCGGGCCAGGGCCGGCCGGGACACCCCGCCCGCCGATCCCCCGAAGGACGGGCGCGACGACGCGGAGGATGTGACAGCGGGCGCAGCCGGTGACTCCCGCGTCGAGATCGTCGCGGCCGGCGCCGTGGTCCTGCGGCCCGGTCCGACCGGCGTCGAGGCCCTGCTGGTGCACCGGCCGCGGCTGGAGGATTGGAGCGTCCCGAAGGGAAAGCTGGGCGAGGGCGAGCACCCGATGACCGCCGCCGTCCGCGAGGTCGCCGAGGAGACCGGGGTGACCGCCGCGCTGGGACGGCGCCTGGACCCGGCGAGGTACCGGGTCGGCGGGACCCATCCCAAGCTCGTGCACTACTGGGCCGCCACGGTGTCCGGGGTGGTCGCCCACGAGCCCGACGACGAGGTCAACGAGCTCCGCTGGTTCGGGCTCACCGAAGCGGCGGCGACCGCCACGCACCGATGGGACCGGCGGATGCTGTCCGGGCTGGCCGGGCGGCCCGATCCGGCGGACGGGATCGTCGCGGTGCCGCCGGTCGTGCTGCTCCGTCACGGCAAGGCCGTGGCGCGAAAGGGATGGGCGGCCGAGGATCCGCTGCGGCCGCTGTCCACCGACGGTGAGCGGCAGGCCCTTGCGCTGGTCCCGCTGCTGGCGGCGCTGGCACCGGGGCGGGTGCTGACCAGCCCGTCGGCGCGCTGCCGGCAGACCGTTGCCCCGTTCACCCGCGCCACGGGCCGATCGGCTGCGCCGGTGCCCGCGCTGTCGGAGGAAAGCTTTGCCGCGGACCCCGCCGCCGCCCATGCCCTGGTCGACGAGCTGCTCTCGGCCAGGACGCCGGGGAGCCCGCCGGTGCTGGTGTGCACGCACCGACCGGTTCTCGACGCGCTGCTGCACCGGTTGTCCGGCCGCGGAGCGGACCCGCGACGGCTCTCCCCGGCCGAGTTCGTCGTGCTGACCGGACCGTCGCGCCGCCCGCAGGTGGACCGGTACCCCGTCCCCGGGTGACCGTCGCCACCTACCCCGTCACTGCACGACCTCCCGGCGACTGGGCCGACGGACCGGCCCGGGGTCGTCCATCCGCTGTTCGGCAGCTGTTCGACCGGCATTCCTTCCCGCGACGGCTGCCGGCCAGCGCGACCCGGCAGCCTGGCCGACATGACCTCACCGGCGATGGTCCGCACGGACACACCGGCAACATCGGAAGCGTCGGGCCCGACCCGACCCGGCGCCGCGACCGCGTGGGTGGAGCAGGAGGCCGGACTCGGTTGGCGGCTGCTGCAGGAGTACGAGTACGCGCGTGCGGCGGTCGCGGCTCTGGTGTCCGGCATGCCGGTCCGTCGGCGCGGTGACCTGCTCCACGTGCGGGTCGACGGTCGCTGGCACGCCATGGCGATGATCCCGGCGGCCGCCGCCGGGTCCCACGGGGGGCGTCGGCACGCACCCGAGTCGCGCTGGGTGCACTTCGACCTGGACCTGCACGACTGGTTCGCCTTCGGCCCGCACGGGTACCGCACGGTCCCCGCCGCCAGCGGCTGGCACGCCATGCGGTGGCTCGCCCAGACCGCCTCCTGATCTACCTGACGAGCATTCCGTCACGGTCGGCTGACCTGGCGTTACATCGTGCCGGACCGTTGCCGACCCGCAGTCTCCCGTTCACTTCCGGTTCACCCGCTGGGCCGTATCGGGACACCTGCCGTGCCTAGCGTCCGAGTCATCCCGGCCATGCCGCGGGCGTGGGAACGAACCCGCTGCCCGGCTGGCCGGCTCCCCGACCAGGAAGGTTCACACGTGAAGCGCAGCACCCTCGGCCGGTACGCGGTCCCCTCGGCAGTCGTGCTCTCCCTCGGCCTGAGCGCCTGCGGCGCGTCGAATGAGACCCCCCCGGCCGGTGGGAGCACCGCCAGTGCGGCCCCCACCAGCGGCCCCACCACCAGCGACCCCGCCACCAGCGCCGCCGTGACCAGCGGTGCAACCACCAGCCCCAGCACCGGCGGCGGCGGAACAGCAGGGGGCCCGTTGAGCGGCACGATCGCCGGCGTCGGTTCCAGCGCCCAGCAGGCGGCCATCACCGCCTGGATCGCCGGGTTCGGCGCCGCAAACCCGAACGCGAATGTCACCTATGACGCGCAGGGGTCCGGTGCCGGCCGCAAGCAGTTCCTTGCCGGTGGCGCCGACTTCGCCGGCTCGGACGCCTACCTGAAGGACACCGAGCTCGCCACGGGCAAGACGCGGTGCGCCGGGGGCTCCGCAATCGACATCCCGACCTATGTCTCCCCGATCGCGATCGTCTACAACCTTCCCGGTGTCAGCGATCTGAAGCTGTCGCCCGCGACCGCGGCCGGGATCTTCTTCGGGATGATCAAGACGTGGAACGACCCCAAGATCACGGCCGACAACCCCGGTGCAAAGTTGCCCAGCACCGCGATCAGCCCCGTGCATCGCTCCGACGACTCGGGCACCACCCAGAACTTCACCGAGTACCTGAGCAGTGCGGCCCCGGCAGTGTGGACCGCCAAGCCGGCCCAGAGCTGGCCGGTCAAGAGCGGTGAGGCCGCCGCCCAGACGTCCGGAATGGTCTCCGCGGTCAAGGCCGGCGCCGGCTCGATCGGGTATGCGGACGAAAGTCAGGCCGGTGGCCTCGGGAAGGCCCAGATCAAGGTCGGCTCGGCTTTCGTCACCCCGAGCGCCGATGGCGCAGCCAAGGCCCTGGCTGCCTCGAAGCCGGTGAGCGGCCGACCCACGGGTGACCTGGCAATCGCCATCGACCGGAAGACGACGGCCGCGGGCGCTTACCCGGTCATGCTGGTCTCGTACGACGTCGCCTGCACCAAGTACAGCGACGCGACGAAGGGAAACCTGGTCAAGGGATTCCTGAACTACGCGGTCAGCTCGGAGGGCCAGCAGGCCGCCGCCAAGAACGCCGGTTCGGCCCCGCTGCCGGCCTCCCTGGCCGCGCAGGCCAAGACCTCGATCGACTCGATCACCACCGGCGGCTGACCTCGCCCCCCACCCCCGCGACCTGGACACGAGGACCGGCGCCCACGAGGTGCCGGTCCTCGTGTCCACCCGGCGGGACGCGGGCCACCGGCACCGCACACTCGTCGCAGTAACGTCCGGACGTTACGACGTGCGGTGAGGTGACGACGGCATCGCCAGCGCCGGTGGCCACCAGCGCTCGCCTCGTCCGCCGGACACCACGTCGTCGTCGCAGGACGGCAGCAGCTGCTCTCAGCCGGGCCCACGGGTGTGCGCGGCGCATCGACCGACGGAGACCCAGTGACAGCACTGACTACACCCCCACCGAAAGCGGTCCGGCGCCGGGGCGACCGCGCGTTCGCCGGTCTCTCGACCGGCGCGGGGGTCCTGATCCTGGTGATCCTGGCCGGGGTCGCGGTCTTCCTGATCGCCCAGTCGATACCCGCCCTCACCGCCCCGGCGTCGGCGATACCCGGTGGGCAGGGACTGACCCGCTACCTGGGCCCGCTGGTCTACGGCACCCTGCTCGCCGCCCTGATAGCCCTGGTGGTCGCCGTGCCGCTTGCCGTGGGGATCGCGCTGTTCATCTCCCACTACTGCCCGCGCCGGCTCGCCCAGGGGCTCGGCTACCTGGTCGACCTGCTCGCGGCGATCCCCAGTGTCGTGTTCGGTCTGTGGGGGATCTTCTGGCTGGCCCCGAAGCTGGTCCCGCTCTACCACTGGCTGTCGGACAACCTCGGGTTCCTGCCGCTGTTCGGTGAGGCCTCGGTCACCGGCCGCACGATCCTGACGGCCGGCCTGGTGCTGGCGGTGATGATCCTGCCGATCATCACCGCCATCAGCCGGGAGGTGTTCCTGCAGGCACCGCGGTTGCAGGAGGAGGCCGCGCTCGCCCTCGGCGCGACACGCTGGGAGATGATTCGGATCGCGGTCCTGCCGCACGGGCGATCCGGGATCGTCAGCGCCGCGATGCTCGGGCTGGGCCGCGCGCTGGGGGAGACGTTGGCCGTCGCGCTGGTGCTCTCCACCTCTGGGGGGATCATCACAGCGGACCTGATCGGCTCCACCAACCCGTCGACGATCGCGGCGAACATCGCGCTGAACTTCCCGGAGGCGACCGGCGTGACCACCAACTCGTTGATCCTTTCCGGCCTCGTGCTGTTCGTCATCACCTTCGTGGTCAACTTCGCCGCCCGCGCCGTCGTCAACCGGCGCAAGGAGTTCTCGGGGGCCCGGGCATGACCGCGGCATCCACGACGTCGGCTGCCACCGCCCGCGCGCGCGGTCGGCTCGGCGAGGGGCGTGCACTGCCCCGCTGGTTCACGTGGGCCGCCTTGGTCGGCTCGACCGTCGTCGGCACGGCGATCGCCCGAGCGCTCGGCGGCGGAATCATCGCGGCTGTCGTGCTGTCCCTGCTCGTCTTCGTCGCGGCGAGCACCGCGATCTCCCTCGCTGTCGAGGGCAGCCGCAAGGCCACGGACCGACTGGCGACCACCGCGGTGACCGCCGCGTTCGGGGTTACCATGGTGCCCCTGGTCTCGCTGCTCGTCATCGTCGTCAGCCGGGGCGCCGCGCGGTTCGACGGGACGTTCTTCACCAACTCGATGCGCGGTGTGGTCGGCGCGGGCGGCGGTGCCTACCACGCCATCCTCGGGACGCTGATCGTCACCCTGATCGCCACCCTGATCAGCGTTCCGATCGGCCTGTTCACCAGCGTCTACCTCGTCGAGTACGGCACCGGCCGGCTGGCGAAGGCGATCACGTTCCTGGTCGACGTCATGACGGGCATCCCGTCGATCGTCGCCGGCCTGTTTGCGTTCGCGCTGTTCGCGCTGCTCACCAACGACCCGGGATACCGCAGCGGGCTGGCCGGGGCGGTCGCGCTGTCCGTCCTGATGATCCCGGTCGTGGTCCGCTCGACACAGGAGATGCTGGCGCTGGTGCCCAACGAGTTGCGTGAGGCCGCCTACGCCCTGGGCGTGCCGAAGTGGGCGACGATCGTCAAGGTCGTCGTGCCGACCGCGTTGGCCGGGATCGTCACCGGTGTGACCCTGGCCATCGCGCGGGTGATCGGCGAGACGGCGCCACTGCTCATCACCGCCGGTTTCGCGACCAGCACGAACACCGACGCACTGGCCAACCGGATGAGCACGCTGCCGGTGTTCATCTACTCACAGTTCACCCAGCCGGGGGTCCCACCACAGGCCGGTATCGACCGGGCATGGACGGCGGCGCTCGTCCTCATCCTGATCGTGATGGCGTTGAACCTGGTCGCGCGCATCGTCTCCAGGATCTTCAGCCCGAAGAAGGCCTGACCACCCGTCTGCACCTGGGGCCGCCGGCGTCCCTGCACCCGACCCGGCGCCGCGCACCGATCTGCCCCATGACCCGACCGGCACCAGGAGGACCGACAGCATGTCGAAGGACATCGACGTCAAGGACCTGAGCATCTTCTACGGCACGTTCATGGCCGTCGAGGACGTCACCGCGCGCATCGAACCCCGCTCGGTGACCGCGCTGATCGGCCCGTCCGGATGTGGCAAGTCGACGTTCCTCCGGACGCTGAACCGGATGCACGAGGTCATCCCCGGTGCACATGTCGAGGGATCGGTCATGCTCGACGGCAACGACCTCTACGGCTCCGGGGTGGACCCGGTCGAGGTCCGTCGCCAGATCGGCATGGTCTTCCAGCGCCCCAACCCGTTCCCGACGATGTCGATCTACGACAATGTGGCCGCCGGCATGAAGCTGAACAACAAGCGGATCCGCAAGGCGGAACTCGACGGAATCGTCGAGGCGGCACTGCGGCGGTCGAACCTGTGGAACGAGGTCAAGGACCGGCTCGCCCGGCCCGGCTCGGGGCTGTCCGGCGGCCAGCAGCAGCGGCTGTGCATCGCCCGCGCGATCGCCGTGGAGCCCGACGTGCTGTTGATGGACGAGCCGTGCTCGGCACTGGACCCGATCTCGACGCTGGCGATCGAGGACCTGATCCGGCAGCTGAAGGAGAACTACACGATCGTCATCGTGACGCACAACATGCAGCAGGCCTCGCGTGTCTCGGACCGGACCGGGTTCTTCAACCTGGCGGCGGTCGGCAAGCCGGGAAGGCTGATCGAGATCGACCAGACGACCAAGATCTTCACCAACCCGACCGAGAAGGCGACCGAGGACTACATCGCCGGCCGGTTCGGCTGAGTTCCCGCGCCACCCGGGGACCCGGCCCCATTCCCCACCGTCCGGCAGCCACCCGCGCCGGGAGTGGTCGCGCCGACGTGGGCTGAGACGACGAAGCCCGGCCCCGCGGCGGCGGGGCCGGGCTCGGCGTCGGTGGTCAGGCGACCTGGGAGAGGGCGCCCACCTCGCGCAGCTGCGCCAGAGCCGACTTCTCCAGCTGACGCACCCGCTCCCGGGACAAGGACTGCGCAGTCGCAATCTCGGTGAGCGTCTTGTAGCGGCCGTCGTCCAAGCCGTACCGAGCCCGGATGATTGCCGACTCCCGCGGCTCGAGAGCGTTGATCGCCCGGCTGAGCTGCTCGCGGAAGAAGCGGTCCGCCACAACCTCCTCCGGGTCCTCGGCGTCGTCGTCGGCGACCAGGTCACCGAAGGCGGTCTCTTCGTCCGACCCGACGTGGACGTCCATGCTCACCGGGTCGCGGTCGAGCTTGGTCAGCCACGCGACGCGGTCCGGGGCCGTCTCCAGTTCCAGGCCCACCTCCTCGTCGGTGGGCTCCCGGCCGAGGTCGACCTCGAGCTTGCTGCGCGTCCGGCGGACCCGGGCGGCTTCGTCATGCACGTGCACGGGCAGTCGGACCAGCCGGCCGGTTTCGGCGACACCGCGGGTGACGGCCTGGCGGACCCACCAGGTCGCGTACGTGGAGAACTTGAAACCCTTTGCATAGTCGAACTTCTCGACCGCACGGACCAGACCGAGGTTGCCCTCCTGGATCAGGTCCAGCATCGGCAGGCCGGTGTAGCGGTAGCGGCGCGCGATCGAGACGACCAGGCGGAGGTTGGCGGTGATGAAGCGCTCCTTGGCGGCCTGGCCGCCGCGGGCGAGTGTCTCGAGTTCGACCTGCGCCTCGGTGCCGGCGAACCGCGGGTCACCCTCGTCCAGCAGCCGCCGGGCGAACAGCCCCGCCTCGATCGCCTTGGCGAGCTCGACCTCGAGCGCGGCGTCCAGCAGCGTGTGCCGGGCGATGTCGTCCAGGTAGCGGCCGACCAGGTCCCGCTCGGGGACCTTGTCCAGCGAGCCGACGCGCGACTCCTGGACCTCGGGCGCGTCGGTTGCGTCGAAGCCGATCTCATCGGTGTCGTAGACAGTGGTGGTGCGAGTCTGTGTGGTCCGGGCCATGATGCGACCCCCTCCGGGTCTGGTGCCGTCAGGGGCCCCAACGACCCGGAACACGCACAGATTCCGCGCCACCTGAGAAAACCCAACGAAGACGCGCTGGTGAGGGAGGAGTCCGGTGGCACTGCTCGTCGGCCTGACCGGTGGGATCGGGGCCGGGAAGTCGACGGCGGCGACGCGCCTGGGGTCGCTGGGCGCCGAGGTCGTCGACGCCGACGCGCTCGCCCGGGACGTCGTCGAGCCGGGCACGCCGGGCCTGGCCGCGGTCGCCGACGCCTTCGGACACGAGCTGCTGCGCGCCGACGGGTCGCTGGACCGGTCCGCGCTGGGGCGGGTCGTCTTCCAGGACCCAGCGGCCCGGGAGCGGCTCAACGGCATCGTCCACCCGGCCGTCCGGCAGCGGTTCGCCGCCGCCGTGGCCGCGGCACCGAGCGGGTCGGTGCTGGTGCACGATGTCCCGCTGCTGGTCGAACTGGGGATGGGCCCGCAGTACCACCTGGTCGCGGTCGTGCACGCGGACGCCGGGGAACGCATCCGCCGGCTGGTCACCGAGCGCGGGATGACCGAGGCCGACGCGACCGCCCGGCTCGCCAGTCAGGCCGACGACGAGGCCCGGCGGGCCGCCGCCGACGTCTGGCTGGACAACACCGGCGCCACGGCCGGCCTGCTGGCCGAGGTGGACCGCCTGTGGACCGACCGGCTGGTGCCCTACGCGGCGAACCTTGCCGCGCATCGGCGTTCCCGCCGGCCCGACGACGTCGCGCTGGTCCCGCACGACCCCGGCCGGGCAGCACAGGCCGCCCGGCTCGGTGCCCGGATCCGCTGGTCGTGCCGCGAGCACCCCCGCTCCGGCGAGCTGGCCGTGGCGCACATCGGCTCGACGGCAGTGCCCGGACTGCGCGCGAAGCCCGTCATCGACCTGCAGCTGGCCGTCCCGTCCCTGACGGTCGCCGACGAGCTCGAACCCGCGCTGTCCGCCGGTGGGTTCGTCCGCGTCGCCGGCGTCGACGCCGACACCCCGAAGCCGAGCGACCCGGACCCGGCACGGTGGCGCAAGCGCTTCTACGGCGGCTGCGACCCGGGCCTGGTCGTCCACCTGCACGTCCGCGAGGTCGGGTCGGCCGGGTGGCGGTACGCGCTGCTGTTCCGGGACTGGCTGCGCGCGGACGTCGCGGCGCGCACCGACTACGAGACGGTGAAGCTGCGGCTGGCGGCCGAACACCGCCGCACCGACGACTACGCGCTCGCGAAGGAGCCGTGGTTCGACGACGCACTGGACGGGGCCGAGGGTTGGGCGCATCGGACCGGGTGGATTCCCCGGCCGCCCGGAACCCGCGACCGTTGCTGAGAGGACGCTGAGCACGGGAGGCCCGGGGCCGCCACTGCCCCCTGGCGCGTGTAGAGCTGTGCCGGTGACGAAACGGAAGTCGACCGACCGGGGGCCGTCGGCCTCAGCGTCCCGGCTGGGCCGCCGCGGACTGCTCGGCCTCGCAGCGGTGCTTGGCGCGGGCGCCTGCAGCCCGGGGTCGGGGTCGGGCAGTGCCGCCGGCCCCGGAGCCGGGACGCCCTCGGCCCCTCCCACGGTCGACGCGACCAGCCGACCCGTCCCGGCCGGAACGCCGAGCCCGACCGAAACGCCGGCCGCGACCGAAACGCCGACCGCGACGACCGCGACCCCGACAGCGGCGACGGCCACCCCGGCACCCGGCCAGCCTGCCGTGGAGGTGGGGAACGGCCCCCGCACCGGGAACGCGATCGCCCTGACCTTCCACGGCGCCGGCGACGGCGCGCTGGCGCGCGAGCTGCTGGCCCTGGTGGACCGGGCGGGGGTCACGGTCACCGTCCTCGCGGTGGGGACGTGGCTGCAGCAGCAGCCCGCCACCGCACGGGCCTTCCTGGCGTCCGGTCACGAGCTGGGCAACCACACGATGAACCACCTGGAGATGAAGCAGTTGTCGGCGACCACGGCCGAACGGGAGATCGAGGGCTGCCGCGCCGAGCTGGAGAAGGTGACCGGCTCGCCGCAGCGGTGGTTCCGTGCGTCCGGCACGCAGCACACGACCGCGCGGATCCGCGCGGCGGCCGGGCGGGCCGGTTACCAGAGGTGCCTGTCCTACGACGTGGACGGCCTGGACTGGCAGGATCCCTCGGCCTCGACGGTCACCGCGGCGGTCCTGGACGGCGCGACCGCCGGGTCGGTCGTCAGCCTGCACCTCGGCCACCGGGTCACCGTCGAGGCGCTGCCGGCGATCCTGACCGGACTCCGGCGCAAGAGACTCACCGCCGTCGGCGTCTCGCAGCTGCTGGCCTGAGGGTCGGGAAGGCAGCCGCAGGACCATGGCCCGGTGAGCAGTCGCGGCCCGGACCGACGGCGTGCGTGGTCCGGGGTCCGCGGCAGAGCGGTGCTCGCAGCGGTTTCTGTCGTCGCGGTCGGCCTGGTGGTGGGCGGGTCACTGCTGCTGTACCTGCTCAATCGGACCCTGGTGGCCAGCGTCGACGCATCGGCGCTGGCGCGCGCCGGGGCGGTCGCCCGGACGCTGGGGGCGAGCGGGCCTGACGGCGTCCGACGGGATCTGGTGGTGAACGCCCCCGTCGGCCAGGTCGTGCAGGTCGTCGACGGCACCGACCGGGTGGTGGCCAGTTCCAGTGCCCGCAGCGCGACCACGCCACTGTCGGGCCTGCGTCCGGCGCCGGGCGAGGTGTCCCGCAGCGAGGTCGAGCGCACCCAGTTGCTGGAGCTCGACACACCCTCGCTGTTCCTGGCCGAGGGCGTGCAGTACGGCGGACGCCCGTACACCGTCGTGGTGGCCTCCTCGATCGAGCCCGCCCGCCAGTCGGTGCGGACCGTCCTCGGGCTGCTCGTCGTCAGTGCGCCGGTGCTGCTGGCCCTGGTCGCGGTTGCGACCGGAAGGCTGGTGGGTCGCGCACTCGCTCCGGTGGAACGGATCCGCACCCGGGTGGCGGGAATCGGTGGTGCCCGGCTCGACGAGCGCGTCCCGGTCCCCCGGTCCCGTGACGAGATCGCCCGCCTGGCGGTGACGATGAACCGGATGTTGGACCGGCTGCAGCGCTCGCACACCGTCCAGCGCCAGTTCGTGGCCGATGCCAGTCACGAACTGCGCAGTCCCCTCGCCACCCTGGTCGCCGCGCTGGAGGTCGCCGGCGCCGAGGCTCCCGGGGACGCCTGGCCGGAGCTACGGGAGACGATGACGCTGGAGACCTCGCGGATGGGCAGACTCGTCGACGACCTGCTGCTGCTGGCCCGCGCGGACGACGAGGGGCTGCGGCTGCGGTCCGAGGACGTCGACATGGACGACCTGGTGGCCGAGGAGGCCGCCCGGCTCCGGGTATCCGGCCGGATCCGCGTCCGTTCCGCGCCCGGCCCGGCCCGGGTCCGCGGGGACGAGGCACGGATCGGCCAACTGGTGCGCAACCTGTGCGACAACGCCGTCCGGCACGCCCGGTCGCTGGTGTCCCTGGGCTGCGGGTCCGACGAGACGGGCTGCTGGCTCGTTGTCGAGGACGACGGGCCCGGCGTCCCGGTCGCCGACCGGGGGCGGGTCTTCGACCGCTTCATCCGCCTCGAGGACAGCCGGGACCGTGGCAGCGGCGGAAGCGGGCTGGGGCTGGCCATCGTCCGCGAGATCGTCCGCGCCCACGGCGGCACGGTCGCCATCGACACCTCACCGCTCGGTGGGGCGCGGGTGACCGTCCGCTTCCCCGGGCCGGGTGACGTCGCTCCCGGCCCGGTGCGCGAACCGGCTCACGACGCGGCCGGTGGATCCTCCCGCGAGATCCGGTAGCCCATGCCGCGGACCGTCTCGATGCTCTGCCGACCGAACGGTTCGTCGATCTTCTTGCGCAGGTAGCGGATGTAGACCTCGACGACGTTGACGTCGCCCTCGAACGCGACGTCCCAGACGTTCTCCAGGATCGTGGTCTTGGCGACGACCTCGTCACGGTGGTGCATCAGGTACTCCAGGACCCCGAACTCGCGGCGGGTGAGCAGGATCTCGGTACCCGCCCGCTCGACCCGCCGGCGCCCCGGGTCCAGGGTCAGGTCACCGGCGGTCAGCACCGTCGGCCGTTCCGGGGACCCGCGCCGGATCAGCGCTCTCAGGCGGGCGACCAACACGAGGAAGCTGAACGGCTTGGTGAGGTAGTCGTCGGCACCGAGGTCGAAGGCGTCGGTCTGGTCGTACTCGCCGTCCTTGGCGGTCAGCATGATGATTGGCGTCCACACCGCCCGCTCGCGCAGCGTCCGCAGCACCTCGTAGCCGTGCATCCGCGGCAGCATGATGTCCAGCACGATCACGTCGTAAGCCGTCGACGACGCCCGCCACAGCGCCTCGGCGCCGTCGTGGACCACGTCGACGGCGAACCCGGCCTGGCCCAGGCCCCGGCGCAGCGTCTCGGCGAGCGCAGCCTCGTCCTCGGCGATCAACAGGCGCATGCGAACCCCAGCCCCGTGTCGCCGGACCCGCCAGCTGTCACCGGACCCGCCCGCGGACACCGGCGAACACATCGTCGCAGCGCCCAGGTCCGGCGGCGGTCCGGTCGGTGAACCACTCGTGCCCCATGACGAGGGCGAACAGCCACCCGGGCAGCCCCAGCAGCAGCCGCAAGGTCCGGATCCCCTCGTCGGTGCTCGCCTGACTGGCGTGCGCGGCCAGCGCGGCACGCTTCGCGGCGAGCTGCGGGCGGACGTCGATGCGGTGCGTGATCTGTGCTCTCGGGGTGAATGCGGCGGCGAACGCGCTGCGGTCCACCCCGTCGAGCAGGCCCGGGACGAGCCCGGCCACCCGGACGACGCGGTCGACCAGGGCCCGGTCGACGGTGGCCTCCAGCACCGAGGGCGTCCCGGCGGCCCGGGCCGCGAGGGCACCGACCCGGTGGACCTGGACGTGGTCCGGATGGCCGTAACCCCCGGCCGGGTCGTAGGTGGTGAGGACGTCTGCCCGCTCGGCGTCGAGCAGGCGGATCAGCGGCCCGGCGGCCGCCGCGGGGTCGAGCCGGCTGAAGACGCCGGGCGAGTCCACGGCGCTGTCCCGCCACCCGGAGTCGGCGAACCCGAGGTGGACGACCCGCGCGGCCCCGATCGCCGCCGCGGCCCGGTCCAGCTCGCGCAGGCGGCGGGCCGCCAGCGGGCCGGAGTCCGCCACGGCGGTCGAGGCCGCCCCCCGCGCGCCGTCGGTGGCGACCGCGAGCACGACCCGGTGGCCGTCGGCCGCCGCCCGGGCCAGCGTGCCCGCCGTCAGCAGCGCCTCGTCGTCGGGATGGGCGTGGAACGACACCACTGTGAACCGGTCCATCGGCCGATGCTGGCAGGCCCTCATCCGCCGCTCGGCGCAGGACGTCCGCGAGAGCCCTCAGCGGCCTCTCAGCGGATGCGGTGCAATGTTCGCCTATGACCACCGAGGTGACCGCCCAGCACGCCGCCGGCGTCGCGGCCCGAACCCGGCGGCCCGTCCGGCGGATCGCTGCCCAGGTCGCGGTGGCGGCGGCGTCCGCGGGCCTCGTCGTGGCCGTCCCCGGACTGCTGCGCACCACCTGGCGCGACATCTGGTCGTTGCTCGCCGCCGTGCCCGTCTGGTGGCTGGTGCTGCTGTCCGTGGTCTGGATCGCCGGGCTGCTCGCGCACACCCTCGTGCTGTCGGCCTCCCTGCCGGGGCTGTCCGCGCGCCGGGCCCTCGCGCTGAACCTCGCCGGCAGCGCGGTGGCCAACGCCGTTCCGCTCGGTGGAGCGGTCAGCATTGGCCTGACCGGCAAGATGGTCCGGTCGTGGGGCTTCCGGCCGACCGCGATCGGGGCGTTCTTCACGGTCAGCAACGTCTGGAACGTGACTTCGCGCGGCCTGCTCGGGCTGCTGGGGATCGCCTGGTGGATGACCCGGCCCGGCTCGGCGCACCCGGTCGTCCTCGGTGCCGCCCTGGCGCCGGTCCTGGCCGTGCTGGCTGTCTTCTTCGCCGTGCTGTGGTCCGAGCGCGCGGCGACGTGGGTGGCCGGGCTGGCCGGCCGGGTGAGCGCGTCGGTGCGACGCCGGAACCGGACCGGCGAGCTCGACGTCCGCGAACGGGTGACCGCGACGATCACGTCGGTCCGCCGGTCGAGCCTGCGGATCGCCCGCCGCTCCTGGCCCGCGCTCAGCGCCGGGATGATCGGCTACACCGTCCTGCTGTTCGTCCTGCTCGACCTCTGCCTGCGGGCGCTCGGCTCCCCCCAGTCGGTCGCCACCGTGGTCGCCGTGGTCTGCCTGGAGCGGCTGTTGACCGCGGTGCCGCTGACGCCGGGGTCGGTCGGCGTCGCCGAGCTCGGGGTGGCCGGCTCCCTCGTGCTGGCCGGCGTCGACCCCGTGGTCGCGGCCGGCGTCGCGGTCCTGTACCGCCTCTACACGTTCGGCCTGGAGATCCCCGTCGGGTTGATCGTCGCCAGCGCATGGGGGCTCGCGCGACGCGCGTCCCTGACCCGCCCGCTCGCCACCGCCGGAGGTCGGCCATGAGGATCGTCCACGTCACCGACGGGTACCTGCCCCGGCTCGGTGGCATCGAGATGCACGTGCACGACCTGGCCACCCGGCAGCGACTGCTCGGCCACGACACCGTCGTGATCACCAAGTCCGCGGCGGCCGGACCGGCGACACGCCGGGCGGCAACCGACCGGCCCGCGCCGACCAGGACAGCAACCCACGCAGACGCGGACACCGTGCCGACCGTGCGCCTGGCCGGCGGCAACCTGTCGACCCCCGCCGCGCGCGCCCTCGCCGGGGCGGACGTCGTGCACTGCCACTGCTCCGTCGTCTCCCCGCTGGCCTGGTCGGCGATCCGCCGGGCGCGGGTGCTGGGCGTCCCGGTGGTGGCGACGATGCACTCGGTCCTGCCCACCTCCCTGCTGCTGGCGTCCGCGATGGCGGGGGCCGCCCGCGCCCTCGGGCCGGACGCGCTGTGGACAGCGGTCAGCGCAGTCGCCGCCGACGCGCTCGCCGCGGTGGTGCGGCGCGACGTCGAGGTGCTGCCGAACGGCGTCGACGTCGCGGCCTGGACCCCCCGGGCCCGGCCGGCCGGCCAGCTGCTGACGCTGGTGTCGGTCATGCGGCTCAGCCCCCGCAAGCGTGCGCTCCCGCTCGTCGACATCCTGGCCGGCATCCGCCGTCGGATGGACCCGGCTGTGCCCATCCGGGCCGTGGTGGTCGGGGACGGGCCCCAGAGCCAGGTGCTGCAGCGGCGCCTCCGCCAGCGCGGGATGGCCGACTGGGTCCAGTTGACCGGGCGGCTGGACCGGGAACAGATCGCCGCCCACCTCGGCTCCGCGCACGTCTTCCTGGCTCCTGCGACCCTGGAGTCGTTCGGGATCGCGGCGCTGGAGGCGCGCAGCGCCGGTGTGCCGGTTGTCGCGATGCGCGCCGGCGGCGTTGGGGATTTCGTCCGGGACGGTGTCGAGGGGCTGCTGGTGGACTCGGATCAGGAGATGGCCGAGGCCACCTCGGGGCTGCTGTCCGCCCCGGAGGTGCTCCAGCGGATCCGGCATCACAACGCGACCACGACCGCGGGGCTGGACTGGGCGTCGGTGCTGGACCGGTGCGCCGCCGTCTACGCCCGCGCGGGAGCTCCGGCGGACCTACCGGTCCGCGGCAACCCGGTCCGACGTGACGCTCCGGCGGACCTTCCGGTCCGCCGTGACGCCCCGGCGATGGCGACGTGAGCACCTCTGCGGTGCGCGACCGCCCGGGTGCGGCACCGGTACCCCGAGCAGCCCTGGACAAGGTGCCCCCGACCGTGCTGCGGGTCGCCGCGTCCACCCTGAGCCGGGGCGCCGGGGCCGTCTCTCGGGCGCTGGGGCGCGGTGACGGTGCGGTCATCGGCGGCCGGTTGCTCAGCCAGTGGCCGGGCGCCGCCCGGCGACTGGCCGGCGGGCGGCAGGTGGTGCTGGTCTCGGGGACCAACGGCAAGACGACGACGACGCTGATGCTGGCGCGCGCGCTGGGCACCGGCGGCCCCGTCGCCACCAACGCCACCGGCGCCAACACACCGCCCGGCATCCTGTCGGCCCTCGCCCGGTCCCGCGCGTGGAGTGTGGTGCTGGAGTGCGACGAGGCGTGGCTGCCCTGGTGCGTGGAGCAGACCCACCCGGAGGTGGTCGTCCTGCTCAACCTCAGTCGTGACCAGCTCGACCGGCACCACGAGGTCACCGGTCTGGCGCGGCGGTGGCGCGCGGCGCTGTCCGGGGTGGGTCTGGCCGTCGCCAACGCCGACGACCCCAACGTCGTCTGGGCCGCCGGCGGTGCCCAGCGCCAGGTGTGGGTGTCCGGCCACGCCGGCTGGACCGACGACTCGACGGTCTGCCCGCACTGTGGATCGCTGTTGGTCCGGGAGGAGCCAGAGTGGTCCTGCCAGTGCGGACTGCACCGGCCGACCCCGGACTGGTCGGTCGCCGAGGGGACCGTCCAACCGCCGTCGGGCAACCCGATCCGGCTGCAGCTGGCGCTGCCGGGTCAGGTGAACCAGGACAACGCGACCACGGCCATCGCGGCGGCCGCTGCGCTGGGTGTCGACGTCGCGACGGCGGCCGGATCCTTTGCGCAGGTCGACGCGATCGCCGGCCGGTACAGCGTGCACCGTTCCGGTGATCACCGGGTGCGGCTGCTGCTGGCCAAGAACCCGGCGGGGTGGGCACAGGCGCTCGCCGTCTCCGCGGCCGGTGGCGCGTCGGTCGCCGTCGCCGTCAACGCCAACGGGGTCGACGGACGCGATCCGTCGTGGCTGTGGGATGTCAGCTACACCTCGTTGCGGGGTCGGCCGGTCGTGGTCTGCGGCGACCGCGCCCTGGACGCCGCGGTGCGGCTCGAGGTCGACGAGGTCGACGTGCTCACCATCTCCCCGGCCATCGCCTCGGCGGTGGGCCGGCTGCCGCCGGGCGACGTCGACCTGATCGGCACCTATTCCGCGTTCAGCCAGGCCCGTCAGGAGTTCGCCCGTGGGCACTGAGAGCCACCTCACGATCGTGTCCGTCTACCCCCGCCTGCTCGGCACATACGGGGACACCGGCAACGCACTGGTCCTCGCATCCCGCGCCCGGCGGCGCGGCATCGGGGCGCGGATCATCACGGTGCACCCGGGCACCGCCGTCCCGGTCACGGCGGACGTCTACTGCCTCGGCGGCGGGGAGGACACCAATCAGACCCTGGCGGCCCTGCTGTTGCGTGCCGACGGCGGGTTGCGCCGCGCCGCCGCCCGCGGGGCCACCGTCCTCGGGGTGTGCGCGGGTCTGCAGCTGCTCGGGCAGAGCTTCACCGACAGCGCAGGGGTGGCCCGTCCAGCGCTGGAGCTGCTCGACGTCGAGTGCGGTCGGCTCCCCGAGCGAGCTGTCGGGGAGATCGTCGTCGATCCGTCGGCGCTGCCCGGGGTTCCCGCGCTGACGGGGTATGAGAACCACCGCGGCGACGCCGTCCTGCGCGGGTCCGCCCAGCCGCTGGGGACGGTCCGGGTCGGGATCGGGAACGGCCCGTCCCGGACCGACGGCGCGGTCTCGGGCCGCATCGTCGGCACCTACCTGCACGGCCCGCTGCTCGCCCGCAACCCGGCGCTGGCCGACCACCTGCTCCACGGCGTCGTCGGCACCCTCGAACCACTGGGCACCGACACCGCCGAGCGCCTGCACACCGAGCGCCTGGACCGGGTGCTGTCCGGCCGTGCTCGCTCCGGTCCGCGGTGAGCGCCACCGGAGCCCCGGCACGTCCCGCGACCGCCGCACCGACATCTGTCCTGACATCTGCCCCGCCGACATCTGCCCCGCCACATCTGCCCCGCCGACGCGGGTCGACAAGGAGACTGCAGCCCGATGAATGCCGCGACCCTGGGTTTCCTGGACCCGTCCACCCTGCTGCTGACCGTCGGGGTCCTCGGGATGGCCCTGGTGCTGTTCGCCGAGACCGGGCTGCTGATCGGGTTCTTCCTGCCCGGTGACTCGCTGCTGTTCACCGCGGGCCTGTTCGCCGCGCGCACCAATCCGTTCGCGCCGCTGTGGCTGCTGTTGGTGGTGGCCCCCATCGCCGCCATCGTCGGGGACCAGGTCGGCTACCTCATCGGCGCCCGGCTCGGACCACGGGTCTTCACCGGCCGGCAGTCCCGGTTCTTCCGGCAGAGCCACGTCGACCGCTCGCAGGCGTTCTTCGACCGGTACGGCGCCCGGACCATCGTCCTCGCCCGCTTCGTCCCCGTCGTCCGCACGTTCGCCCCGGTCCTCGCCGGAATTTCCCGGATGCACTACCGGACCTTCGTCGCCTACAACGTGGTCGGCGGCGTGCTGTGGTCCTGCGGGGTGCTGGTCCTGGGCTACCTGCTCGGCGGCATCGCCTTCGTCCGGAACAACCTCGAGCTGATCCTGCTGCTGATCGTCGTCGTGTCCCTCCTTCCCGTCGTCGTGGAGCTCCTGCGCGCCAGGCGGTCGGGTAGGTCGAACGGATCGCGCCGGACCGTCCGGGCCGCGACGGCAGACGCCGACAGCCGGGACTGACGCCGTAGCCGCTCGCCGTCCGGCCCGTCCGCGCTGTCGATGTCGCGCGCTGCCGATCCAGAGCACTGCCCACAAGCGCTGTTGCCGTCCTGGTCCGGCGCGAGCTGTGCTGAATCGTTACTATTGAGCCAATAGTCACATCCCTGGGGGGACTCCGATGGTCCGCACACCGCAACCTGGCCGCACACCGCAACCTGGCCGTGCACCGCGACCCGCCCGGCGATCACCTGCCAGCCGTCACCCGGTGCGCTCCCGCGTGCTGCGGGTGATCGGCGTAGCGGCGATCGCGTTGGCCGTCTGGGTGGCGTTCTCTCTGGGCGCAGCGCTGACCGCACCGGGGACGGACAGCACCGCGGCGAAGACGGCCGAGTGGGCTCGGGACCACCACCTCGGGATCGTCGTCGGAACTTTGGAGAAGGCGCAGTACCAGGCCAACCCGCCGCGGGTCGGCGGGACCCCGGACCCCGCGCAACTGCGCGGGCTCGCGGCCGCGGCGACCCCCTCGGCACCGCCGGCCGCTCCCGGGACGAGAGGTGCGGCGGCGCGCCCGGCAACGCCGCTGCCGACCGCCCACCCGCCGCTGCGCCCGCTGGTCACGCCGGCGCTGCCGGGCGAGGGAGTGTTCAGCACGGTGGTGGCCGCGCGGGGCCGCCCGGTGGTCCAGGTCGCCCACCTGCGCGCGGACAGCGTCCACTCCTCCTACCTGACCGGCGTGGCGGTCCTGGACAACCAGGTGACCCGGTGGGAGCTGCACCCGGGGTACGAGGATCCCGGGAACCTCAGCCGGTGGAGCCAGCCGGACCTCGTCCCGCCCGCCGCGCGGTCGAGCCTTGTCGCGACCTTCAACGGCGGCTTTAAGACCAACGAGGCCCGCGGCGGCTTCTACGAGAACGGGCAGAGTGCCGGAGCGCTGCTCCCCGGGTCCGCCTCGCTGGTCATCTACCGCGACGGACACGCCGACGTCGGCAGCTGGGGCACCGAGGTGTCGATGACGCCGCAGGTCACCGCGGTCCGGCAGAACCTGCAGATGCTCATCGACGGCGGCAAGGTGGCACCGAACCTGGACCAGAACCTCCGCACGAACTGGGGCCTGACCCTCGGTGGCGGGTATGCCGTCTGGCGGTCCGGGGTCGGCGTCAACGCCCGCGGCGACATCCTGGTGGCGATGGGCCCCGCCCTGACCGCGCAGTCACTGGCCGACGTGCTGCACGACGCGGGAGCCGTCCGGGCGATGGAGATGGATATCAACCCGGAGTGGATGTCGTTCATGTGGTACTCCCCGACCGGGGACCCGACGATGCCGCAGCCGCACAAGCTCGTCGACTTCCGCCGGTCCGCCGACCGCTACTTCACCCCCACGAGCCGGGACTTCTTCGCGGTGCGCCTGCGCTGATCAGCGGCCGGGGTCCGCGAGCAGCCGCAGTGCCAGACGCGGACACTCCGCGACCGCCCGGCGGGCGTGCGCCTCGATCCTGGCCGGGACCGCCGGTGCGCGATCCGCCGTGCGGGACAGGGGGTAGCCCCAGTCGTCGGGCACGAGCAGCTCCGGGACGAGTTCCCAGCACAGCCCCCGGGCGTCGCAGCGGGTCCAGTCGACGTGGAGCCGGTTGCTCATCGTGGTCTCCGGGGCTGCTCGTCGGCCGCGCACCAGCCGTGCGCGTGGTGGTCGATGTCGTCGGCGAACGCCAGCAGGGTGCTCCACACCAGGCGCACGGTCCCGCTGGGGTGGTGGCAGGCGCCGCGGCCGTCGACGATCCCGGCCACCCGGCGCAGCTCCTGGACCGCTCCCGGGCCGGCATCGCCGATGGAGAGCGCCTGCAGCTGGGCGGCCAGGGCCGGCAGCCCGTTGCGGCAGGGCCCGCACTGGCCCGCGTTCTGGCCGGCGAGGTAGGCGGTGATCTCGGTCGCCGCCTGCAGGCCGCAGCGGCGGGCCGGCAGCGCGATCAACACGCCAGCCCCGGGTGCGGCGGCGTACGGGGCCAGCGCGGTGCGGGTCATGGGCAGCTCGGCCGTCTCGCGGGTCAGCGGAACCCAGCCGCCGTGGTACCCGCCGACCAGCACAGCCTGCACCGGTTCGCTGACCCCACCCGCCAGCCCCAGCACGGCGCCCAACGGCGCACCCGCGGCGGCCTCGTAGACCCCGGGCACGCGGACCGCGCCGGACAGGGTCACCAGCCGGGTCCCGGGCTCGGTGTCGGTGCCGACCGACCGGAACCAGTCCGCGCCGTACCGGGCGATCAGCGCCAGATGCGCCAGGGTCTCCACGTTCTGCACCAGCGTCGGCCGGCCGCCGACCCCCCGGGTGAACACCGCCGGTGGAGTGGTCGACGGCAGCGCCGGGCGTCCCTCCACCGCGGCGACCACCGCGCTCTCCTGACCGGAGATGAACGTGTCCGCGGACGGGACCAGCGCGACCCTCGGCCGGTCGCGCCGCTCCCGCAGCGCCGGCGCCACGAACCGGGCCAGTAGGTCGGCCGGCGCGTAGAGGTGGGCTTCGGTGGCGCCGGTGGCACGAGCGGCCAGGGTCAGCCCGTCGAGCACAAGGTGGGGGGCCCGGGTCAGCAGGGCGCGGTCCTTGCTGCTGGCCGGTTCCCCCTCGGCGCCGTTGGCGACCACGACGGCCCGGCCGCCGGCGGCAACCGCGGCCAGCTTCCGACCGGTGGGGAACCCGGCCCCGCCCCGGCCGGTCAACCCGGAGTCGGTCACCAGCCGGCCGACGCCCGCACCGTCGAGCTCGGGCAGCGGGCCGACCGCGGCCAGGTGGTCGGCGAGGTTGCCGGCCGCGGCACCGAACAGCCGGGGCGCGCGGGTTGCGACGCCGGTCACCGCAAGCCCGCCAACCCGGACGGGGCCGCAACCGGGACGGGCGCCGTGTCGGGCTCGAACCGGCGGCTGCCCAGCCGCCAGACGACCGCCGCGGCCACGGCGGCGACGCACCCCGCAACCAGCCACAGCATCCAGCCGCTCGTGCCGTCGGTGCCGTTGCCGACGGCATGGCCGACCGCGGAGGGCCAGCACAGGTAGGCGCTCCAGTGCAGGACCCGCCAGGTGCGCAGCCCGAGCCGGTGCCGGAGCAGGCTGGAGGCGATCAACAGCACGACGAGGTCGGCGGCCAGCGTGCCCAATCCCTGCCAGACGGGCTTGTAGGCACCGATGAACGGCACCACCGTGTCCACCAGCCGCAGCTGCGCGTAGGGGTCGAACATCAGGGTGGCCACGTGCACCACGAGCAGGCCGAGGGCCGTCAGGCTGGTGGTGCGGTGCACGGCGGCGACGGCGAACCGGGGTAGTCCCGGCAGCGGCCGGCCGGACCGGACGACGATGCCCAGCACCACGACGCAGGTGAACAGCACCAGCGCGCTCGTCCCGGTGCCGCGGCCGAGATACCACAGCGCGTTCGTCATTCGGGCCCCCCGGTCATTCCGGCCACCCGCCGAACCGCTGTACGGAGCCGTCGGCGGCGACCATCCGGGCGGCGACCCCCGCCCGGCGCACCATCTCCGGAGCCCGACGGCCACGCACGAGCGCGGCGGTGGTCAGGGTGTTGGCGGCCACACACGTCCCGGTCGCGACGGTCACGCTGCGCCAGACCGGGTCGGCCGGCCGGAACGAGACGGGGTCGAGGACGTGGTGCATCAGCTCGCCGCCGCGACGCCAGGTGCGGTGCAGCGTCGAGGAGGTGGCGACCGCCTGCGCGCCGGTCAGCCGGACGGTGCTCGCCGGCTCGGCCGGGCCGTCCTGCACGAGCACGGTCCAGCCGTCGCCCGGCCCGGGCCCGGCGACCCGGAGGTCACCGCCCAGGCTGACCAGCGCGCCGCCGCCGAAGCGGTCCGCGAGCAGGGTCGCGCAGGTGTCGGCGGCCCGCGCCTTGGCAGTTGCGCCCAGGTCCAGCAGGGTCCCCACCGGCATGGTCAGTCGGCGGCCGGACAGCTCGACGTCGGTCCACCGGGTCCGCCGCCGCACGCTCAACCTGGCCCCGTAGCCAAGGTCCGTGCCGGAGCCGAGGTCCGTGCCGTAGCCGAGGTCCGTGCCGTAGCCGAGGTCCGTGCCGTATCCGAGGTCCGTGAGCACCGCCCCGAGTGTCGGATCGACGTCACCGCCGCTGGCGTCCGCGGCGTCGAGCGCGACGCGGACCAGGTCGGCGAGCAGGGGACTGATCAGGTGGGTGGCGGCGGTCGACCGGGCGATCCGGGCGACCTCTGAGTCGGCGCGGAAGCGACTCGCAGCCGCGTCGACCTCGGCCAGGTGCGCGACCACGGCCGCGCGCGCAGCCGGCAGCGTCTGCTCGTCGGTGACGACGACCCGGGCCGTCGTCGTCCACACCTGCCACTCGGCGATACCCGGTCCCACCTGCAGAGCGGTGCTCACGAGCCGGCCGAGACCGCCTGCGTGGGACCGCTGCCGCCGGCGGACACGCCACCGCTGCCGGCCGAGATGCCGCCGCTGTCGGTGGACGCGGTGCCGCCGTCGGTCGACGCAGATGCGGCGCCGCCGTTGGCAGGGGTGCCTCGGGGGGCGGCGGCCGGACCGGACGAGCCGGCGGCGCTGGCAACCGATCCGGCGACGACGATGGCCCCCGTCAGGCCGGCGGCGGCGATCATCACGGTGACCGATCGGGTGCGCCGGCGACCGAGGGCGCGGGAAGTCGTGGTGACTGGCATCGGTGATCCTCTCGTCTGCTGGGCTGGCGGCCCGTTGCTGCTCTCCGGGGCACTGGCCGCCCGGTCGTGCACTCGTGAACCAAGAGTCACCCCGTCTGCTGAGGCGAAGCTCTATGAAGGCTGTGAACGCGCTCTGAAGACTGGGACGGCGGCGCCTCAGTCCGGGGTCGGGCGCGACCCGGCACTGAGGCGATACAGAGGCCGCGGCGCTGGCGAGCCGGGCAGGTACCGACGACCGTGGGCTGCGTGCCGACATCACCGCGTCACCCGCCATCGTCCGCCGGTCGCGATCGACGACGGCTCGGGCTCGACCGAAGCTCCGCGATCACCGTCGGTGTCTCCCTGGCCGGCGGGGCCGGGTCCGTCGCCGTCGCGTTGGCCCTCGCCATCGGGCATGCGACCACGGCCGGCGCGCTCGGTCGCACGGACGGCGGCGTGCCGGCCGCGCCGTCGCCGACCCCGCCGCCGGCCGGTACAAGGCCGCGAACACCAGGCCCGGTCGCCCCTGCGCGGCCTCCATCGCGGGCGAGCGCACGGACTTCCACCGCCCACCCTCCCGCCCACCCTGCCGCCCGCCGGGCGCCCTCGGCGGACCGCAGCCGGTCCACGCCCAGCAACGCACCCAACAGCACACCCAGCGACACGGCCAGCAGCGGGGCCGGCGGCGGCAGCGGGTCCGGCGGTGGCGTCGCGGCAGGGGGTTATGCCACGCCGCAGGCGCAGTCAACGGGCTCGTGAGCGGCCGCGCGGACAGACCGGGGTGGCTGCGCCGGACCTGGAGCCGGCATCAGAGCCGCCGCAGAAGCAACGCAGAGGTCGAGGTGCGCCCGAGGCCGTCATCCTGATCGGATGCCGATGCCCCCACCGGACCCCAGCGGCCCTGCTCACCCCAGCGGCCCTGCCGGCCCCGCCGACCCCACCGACCCCACCGACCCCACCGACCCCACCGACCCCACCCACCCCACCGGCCAGCCGGTGCCACCCCCGGTCCGAGTGGACGGCGACCCGCCGCGGGTCCTGGTCGTCGACGACGAGCGGAGCCTTGCCGAGGTGCTCGGCAGCGTGCTGCGGATGGAGGGGTGGGCGGTGCAGACCGCGCACACCGGACGGGAGGCGGTGCGCGCCGCGCGCGCGTTCCGGCCGGACGCGGTCGTGCTGGACCTGATGCTGCCGGACATCGACGGCCTGGACGTGCTGCGTCAGGTCCGCGCTGCCGACGCGACCGTCTGCGTGCTGTTCCTGACGGCCCGGGACGGGGTGGAGGACCGGATCGCGGGGATCACCGCCGGCGGCGACGACTACGTGACCAAGCCGTTCAGCCTCGAGGAGGTGATCGCGCGCCTGCGCGGGCTGCTCCGTCGCGCCGGCAGCACGCGCGGTGCCGCGTCCACCGATCTCGCGGTGGCCGACCTGACCCTGGACGAGGACGCGCACGAGGTCCGCCGGGGCGGGGACCGCATCGAGCTGACCGCCACGGAGTTCGAGCTGCTGCGGTTCCTAATGCGCAACCCCCGGCGCGTCCTGTCCAAGGCCCAGATCCTGGACCGGGTCTGGAACTACGACTTCGGCGGCCAGGCGCACATCGTCGAGCTCTACGTCAGCTACCTGCGCAAGAAGATCGACGCCGGCCGCGAGCCGCTGATCCACACGGTTCGCAGGGTGGGCTACGTCCTGCGCCCGCCTACGTGACGCTCCCCGACGTGACGCTCCCCGACGTAACGGGGCACCGGGTCGCTCCGCGGTGGTGGCGCCCGGACCAGACCCTGCGCGGCCGGCTCACGGTCGGGCTCGTCGCGGTCCTGCTCGTGGCGTGTGCGGTGCTCGGGGTCGCCACCGGGCTCTTCCTGCGCACATTCCTGCTCGGCCGGCTCGACGACCAGCTCGCGACCGCCGGCGGGCGGTTCTCCAGCAGCCTGAAGAAGGGGCCTCTGACGCCGGGCGGGTTCGACGGCGACGCCGACAACGCCGTCCCCGGTCAGTCGGTCGGAACGCTCGGCGTCCGGCTGGCCGGCGGCCGGGTCACCGACGCGGCGGTCGTCGGTGAGGACGGGTCCAACCGCCGGCTGACCCTGACCGCCAGCGACACCAGGCTGTTGCGGGAACTGCCCCCGGGGGGCCCGGTCACCAGTGCGGCCCTGACCGGCCTCGGGGACTACCGCCTCCGCGCGGTCGCCGGCCGCGACGGGGACATCCAGGTCACCGGCCTGCCGCTGGCGCCGGTCACCGCAACCCTAGCCGAACTGGCCGCCGTCGAGGCGGCGCTGTTCGCCGTAGTCGTGGTCGCCGGTGGGCTGGCGACCGCGGTCGTGGTCCGGCGAACCCTGCGCCCGTTGCGCCGGGTCGCCGACACCGCGCTGGACGTGTCGGAACTGCCGCTGACCAGTCCGGACGCCGTTCTGCCCGCCAGGATCGCCCCACCCCGCCCGACGAGTGAGGTCGACCAGGTCAGCGTCGCGCTGGACCACATGCTCGACCACATCCGCGCCGCCCTCGCGGTCCGGGACGGCACCGAGGCCCGACTGCGGCAGTTCGTCGCCGACGCCAGCCACGAGCTGCGGACCCCGCTGGCGATCGTCCGCGTCAACGCCGAGTACGCGGCCCGGCAGAGCCCGGTTCAGCCGCTGCCCGCCCCGGTCGGTGCGGCGCTGACCCGGATCACCGCCGCGGCCGAGCGCATGGGCGCACTCGTCGCCGACCTGCTCCTGCTGGCCCGGCTCGATGCGGGCCGGCCCCTGGCCCACGAGCCCGTCGACCTCACCCGCCTGGTACTCGAGGCGGTCACCGACGCGCGCAGCGCCGGTCCGACCCACCGCTGGCAGCTGGACCTGCCCGACGAACCGCTGACCACGCAGGGCGACCCGGACCGCCTGCGCCAGGTCCTGGCCAACCTGCTGACGAACGCCTTCGCCCACACTCCGGCGGACACCACGGTCACGACCTCGCTGCGCGCCGTCCCCGGGGGCGTCGAGATCAGCGTGGCCGACGACGGACCCGGGATCCCGGCCGACCGGCACGCCGACCTGTTCGAGCGCTTCACCCGCGGGGACACCTCCCGGTCCCGGGAGCACGGCAGCACCGGACTGGGCCTGGCGATCGCGCACAGCATCGTCGCCGCGCACCACGGCTCGCTCAGGGTCGCGCGCAGCCTCGACGGTGGCGCGTGCTTCATCGTCCGCCTGCCGGACTGATCCCGGCGCTCAGCGACCGATGACCCCGCCCTCAGCGACCGACGACCCCGGGGCCCCCGGGCTCTTCGTCGGCGACCTCACCGAGCTCGACGCCGCTGCCGAAGTTGTGTGGCTCCAGCCCGAGGTCGGTGAGCAGCCTTGCGTGCAGGTCGGTGTCCACCGGGTCGGGCAGGTCGTTCTCCGCCTCGGCGAGCTTGTCGGTGGCGCCCCGGTCGGCGATCAGGGAGAGGATCTCCTGCTTGGCGATGAGCACGTGCCGTCCTTTCCTCGCGCGGACCCGCGTGGCCGGACCCGCTCTCCGGACCCGCTCTCCGGACCCGCTGGTCCGAGGGCACACGGTGCCACCCGGCGGTCTCCGGAGCGAAACGGGGTCCGGGAGCGACCGGCCCGTCAGGTCGTGTCGAAGCAGCCGTCGAAGGAGCCGATCGGGTTGACCTGCAGCGAGCCGTCCGCGACCGGTGCCTGCCGTTGGCCGACCACCGAGGGCGGGCCGTCCGCGGTGTAGCAGCCGTTGGCCTGCAGCCGGATCTCGTAGGTGGCACCGATCGGTGTCCCCGGTCCGTCGGCCTGCCAGACCACCAGGCAGCTCCAGGTGTCCCCCGGCCCGGTGTCGGCGACGGTCGGTCCGCCCTTGTCGCAGCGCGCGGTCGTCTGCAGCGCCGCCCCGGGCATCGGCTTGCCCAGTTGCTGCTGCCGCAGGTCGTAGAGGTTGGTGAACGTGGCGGTGACGGCGGTCTGCAGGCGGTCCCGGCTCAGCGACCCCTGCCCGCAGCCAGCGGTGCAGAGCACTGCTCCAGCCGCGACGGCGGCGGCCCAACGGCGCACCGGCCTCACCGTCGGGCCCCGGACACATCGCGGTGGCGGAACACCTCGAGGGCGACCGCGAGCAGCACCACCGTGTAGGCGATGCTGACCAGTGCGCCCTGGACGGCCGGACCGCCGTAGGGATCGGCGCGGACCAGACCGTGCCAGCTGTCGAATGCGCTGCCCAGCAGCGCGAACCGGATGCCGGCGACCGCACCGACCAGCGAACTGAGCTGCATGAGCAGGCCGATCACCACCGGCGCTCCGACGCCGACCGTGGACCGTCTGCCCAGGACGGAGAAGAAGACACCCATCGCGGTAAATCCCAGCGCCGGCAACAAGGTCAGCGCCCAGCTGGCGAGGACCAGTCCAGCCGCCCGCCCGGGCCCGATCGCCGCCCGTCGAGCCCGACCAGCGGCGCCCGGCCGACGACGAGGAGGCCGGCGGCCAGACTGCTCAGCGCGAGCAGGCCGACGGTGAGCACGGTGTAGGTGGCCGCGGCAAGGACCTTGCCGGCGAACACCGCCGAGCGGCTGACGGACCGGGTGAGCACCACCGGCCAGGTCCCGTGCCCGTCCTCCGCGGCGAAGATCGTCCCGGCCACCAGGCAGGTCAGCAGCGGGACCACCCAGGAGGTGGCAAAGCCCAGCAGCAGCAGCGGGATCGCGAAACCGGTCGTCAACGACCAGCGGCCGAACAGCGTGTCCGCGGGGACCGTGTCCTGCAACGACAGTCCGCCGGCGAAGGCGAACGGGCCGAGGACGGTGCCGGCGAGCACCGCTCGCACGAGCGGCTGGGCCGACAGCTTGCCGAGCTCGACGCGCCAGACGGCGCCGGCACCCGGCCGTCGCTGCGTACGTGCGCGCCCGACATCGGTGCCGGCGACCGCGCTCATGGGGCGGTCCGCTCGGTCAGCCGGAAGAACAGCGACTCCAGCGGGTCGACCGCGATGTCGAGGTGGCGCACGGCGATCCCCGCCCCGGCCAGCACCAGCACGAGCCGGTCAAGCTGCTGCTGGCCCGCGGTCACCACCAGGTGACTCCCGGCAGCCACGTCCACCCGGACGCCGGGGAACCGCGCGGCCACCGCGTGTGCGGCGGGGTCGTCGCTGGTGTGCAGCAGGTGCTGCGGATCGGGTGCGCTGGACACCAGCTCGTCCACCGACCCGGTGAACGCGACGCGGCCGGCGGAGACGATCGTCACCCGGTCGGCCAGCGCGGCGACCTCGGCGATCGCGTGCGAGCTGAGCAGGACCGCCACCCCGTCGGCGGCCAACCCACGCACGATGTCGCGGAACCGCTGCAGGGACTCCGGGTCCAGGCCGTTGGTCGGTTCGTCCAGCACCATCAGCCGTGGGTCGCGCAGCATCGCCGACGCGATCGCCAGTCGCTGGCGCATCCCGAGGGACCACCCACCGACCCGGGTGTCGGCCCAGTCGGTCAACCCGACCCGGCGCAGCTCGGCCTCGACACGGTCTCTCGGGGCACCGCCGTCCAGCCGGCCGAGCGCCTGCAGGTTCGCCCGCCCGGACAGGTAGGGCCAGAACGCCGGCTCCAGGAACCCGGCGGTCGTCCGGGCCGCAGCCGCAGAGCCGACCGGAGCACCGCTCACATCGATCGAGCCGCTGTCCGGGACGGTGAGCCCGAAGACCATGGACAGCAGGGTGGTCTTGCCCGCACCGTTCGGGCCGAGCAGGCCGTGCACCTCACCCGGCCGGACGGCCAGATCGATGCCGTCGACCGCCACCAGCGGACCGAAGGTCTTGTGCACGCCGGAGATCTGGAGGGCGGCCGGCGTGTGGGTGTCGATCGTCCAACCCCCAGGGCCGGGCGGCGGGGTGGGCACATGGCCCACCCCGCCGTCGGTCGTGGTGGTGCTCAGTCGATCTCTCCCGCCAGGTGGGGCGCCCCTGCCCGGGTCGCCCGGTTGCCGGTGGCGGTGACCTGACCACCGAACTTGGCCTCGACCTGCGCCGGGGTCATCACCGTCTTGTCGCCCGGGTAGGGCTTGGTGAAGTTGTTCGAGCTGTACCAGGTGAGCCGGTTGAACGGCGCGAACGCCAGCTCGTCCTCGCTGGTGAAGTTCTGCTTCTTCGACCAGGCCACCCAGGCCGCCGCCATCGGTGACGTCGCCGCGGAGGGCTCCGGGTTCAGGGTGTCGATCGGCACCTGGTTCGGCACCGCCGAGAACGGCCGGAAGTCCGGCGTATTGGTGAACACGTCGTACATCGGGTCCGCGGCCAGGTCCAGCTGGTTCATCGGGGGCAGGCCGAGGATCTGCTCGGCTGTCCGGACGACGTTGAGCTGGGTGTAGTTGGTGTGGATCACCGCGCCGGGCTTCGCGTAAGGGCTGATCACCAGGGTCGGGTTGCGGTGCCCGTCGACGTGGTCGATGCCGTTCTGGCTGTCGTCCTCCATGACGAAGATCGCGCTGTCCTTCCAGAACTTCGAGTGGGTGATCCCGTCGATGATCCGGCCGGTCGCCAGGTCGTTGTCGGCGACCGCTGCCACCGGCGTCGGCAGGCCCGGGCGCAGCCCACTGGTGTGGTCGGTCATCACCCAGAGCATGTTCAGCGCCGGCATCGAGCCCTTGGCCTCGTACTGCTTGAGGTCACGCAGGAAGATGTCCGCCCGGTACTGGTCCGGGATCTGGGTCTGGAAGTTCGGGTAGTCCCGGGACAGGATCCGGTCCAGGCTCGGGACGTCGGTCTTGGTCTGGAAGTACCCGACCGGGGCGTGCAGCTGGCCCGTGGCCTTGCCCTCCATGATCTGAGAGTCCTTGTACCACTGGGACCAGGTGCCCTGGGACTGGCGGCCGTCCGGACCGGTGAAGTACTCCGCGTACTCCCCCCAGACGCGGGCGTCCAGCCCGTGGCGCTGGGCGTTGTCCCACAGAAAGCCGGACTTGGGGTAGACCAGCGCGTCCGGCTGCCCGTAGTTGCGGACGTAGTTGGCGTAGGACCGCTCGAGGTAGTCGTTGACGAACGCCGCGTCCATCCAGGTGTGGCCGGTCGCGGAGTTGGTCCCGTTGGAGTACACGTTGTCGATCAGCGGGAACTGCTTGACCAGGGCGTGGACGTTGGGGGTGACCTTGGCCCCGAACTGGGCGTAGGCGGGCTCGCCGTTGCCCCGCGGGTCGTCGCCGAGGACCTGGTCGTAGGTCCGGTTCTCCCGCACGATCACGAACACGTGCTTGATCGGGGACGGGTCACCGATGCGGGTGGGAACCGCCTTGGCGGCCGCCTGCGCGGTGCCGGTCGGGTTCCGCTCGGCCAGGCCGTTCCACTGGTTGTTCGTGAACACCTGCCGGGTGTAGGTCTTGATCTGGTCCGGGGTGGGGATGGCGACGGTCTGCACACTGCCCACGTCCGCATAGACCTGGTGACCGGTGGCCGGCTCGGTGCCCGGACCCTCGCGGATGGTGCGGTCCGCGCCGAGGGCGCCGACGCCCTTCATGTTGGCGACGACGACCCGCTTCAGGGGTGCGTCCCAGGTGACCGTCCCCGGGTACCAGCCGGTCGGGGCGAGGCCGGAGAAGGCGACCGGGGTGCGGGCGTCGCGGTAGGCGTAGATCGCCACCGCGTTGTTCCGGCCCAGGCTGACCAGCAGGTGGGTGGGGTCGACGAAGGCCAGCGAGTTCGGGGAGCTGCCGTAGGGCTGGCCGGGCAGCGGGTTGACGTTGACCGTCTGGGCGACCTGCTTCTTCGCCGTGTCGATGATGGAGACGGTGTCGTCGCTGGAGTTGGTCACCAGCAGGTCGGTGCCGTGGGTGGCCATGCTGCTCGGGTCCAGCCCGACGGTGTAGGTGTGCACCAGCTTCCGGCTGACCAGGTCGATCTCGGAGACGGTGCCGGTCGATGCCCGGCCGTCGGTCTTCTCGGCCACCACCGGCGAGTCGTAGCTGAGATTGGTGAAGTCCTCCGCGGTCGGCACGCGGCCGCCTTCGTTCGTCACGAACGCGTGGGTGCCGATGACGGCGACGTCGCGCGGGGCGATCCCGACCGGGACCTGCGCGTCGACGGTGTTCGTCGCGGTGTCGATCGAGCCGAGGGTGTTGTACCCGTCGAGCACCACCAGGATGTGCCGGCCGTCCGGCGCCCACTGCAGGTCGGTGGGCAGCGGCGCGGCCGGGGTGCCGTCCTGGGCGGCCGGTGTGGTGCCCGTCATCGGGTCGGGCATGGCGATGACGACCGGGTCGGTCAGCGTCCGGTCCGCGGCGACGGTGAACTTCAGCACGTTGCGGACCTGGGTCACGTAGACGGACTTGCCGTCCTTCGACCACAGGACGCCACCGACGCCGATGTTGCCCGAGCCGATGCCCTTGGGCGGGGTGTACTGCTGCAGCACCTTCTGCCCGACCAGGTCCACGACGGTGAACAGCCCGTTCCCGGACTTGGTCAGCGTGACGGCGGTCCGGCCGTCCGGGGAGACTCCCATGTCGATCGGCTGACCGGTCTGCTCGACCGTCGCACCGGCCGGTGTCACGTACTTGTTCTCCGGGACCAGCACCGAACCGTCGGCCTGCCGCCCGACGAGGTTGTCCCCCAGCGGCTTGTTGCCGAGGGTCGCGGCACCCGCCACTGACGCCGTGGCCACCAGCACTGCCGCCGCGGCAGCCGGCGAGACCCATCTCCTACGTCGCATCAAGCGACCCCTTCCGATAGCGGGACCCGGAGCGGGTCCCGACGGGACCGGAACGTATGGAGATCAGCAGTACGCAGCCTGCACACGCGGTGAACACAGCGTGAAGGTGCCGGCACTTTCCGCGCGGCTGGGCGGCCCGCCGAACATCGGCGGGCGGCACCGGGTCGTCCTACCGTCGACCGGGCCAGCAAGAGCCCCGGCTACGAGACCGCCCGTCGACTGCTCGCGGCCCGGACAGCGTGCGCAGGTGCCTGATCACCCCGGCGACCGGATCGCCGCCGCGGATGCCGAGGACCGCCAGCCGCCGGACCACCACGACGCCGGCGGCGGCGAGCGCCCGGGTGACGGTCGGGGCCGCCGCGAGCCGCAACAGGCCGGCGGCGGTGAGCACCTCCATCAGGACCGCGAGCGCGGCGCCCGGCGTGCGCGTCCGCCCCAGCACGAAGGCGGCGAGCCCGACCCCCAGTCCGGTCACGGCCAGCGCGGCCGTGTCGACCGTCGCGGTCCACGATCCGCTCACCGCTCGGCGGGGGGCGGTTCGGCCCGGCCCGGCGGCGACCCCGGTGGCCTCGGGGCCGGTTTCGAGGGTTGGTGCGGTGCCTGCGGGGCACCGCCGGCGGCCGCCCGCGCCAGTTGCGCGCGCTCCTCGTCGATCTCGCGGCCGAGGAAGTAGTTGAGCGCGGTCCGGATCGCGGCGACCGCAGCCAGCTGACCGATCTCCCGGAAGGAGGGGGCGATCGCGGTCCGGAGCACGTCGCTGGCGAGCTGGAACTCCAGACCCAGCGCGAGGAACCGACCCAGGCCCAGCCGCACCGGGACGAACGCCTCGGGGTCGCGGGAGCGCAGGCCGGTCCCGAGGAACCGCACCGCAGCGATCAGCGCACCGATGAAGATCACCGCTGCGCCGACGGCCTCGACCACCCGGACCAGCAGGTCGACGACCCCGCGCAGCGACTGCTCCGGCAGCAGGTCCAGAGCGCCCACTACCCGGCCGATCCCGGGGCCTCGACGGGCCGCCGGAGCCGCGACCAGTTCGGCACACCGGCGCGGTGGGTCTCCCGGTCGGTCGGCACCAGGTCATCTTCCGCCCCGAGCTCGTCGACCTGCCCGCCGCGTCCGGCCCATCCGTCCGTATCTCGGACGCCTGTCTCATCATGCGGAACGTGGGCTGGGGCCGCGGCCGACCACGGCCCACAGTTGGTGGGCGGCGCGCGGTCGGGCCCAACCCGAGTCGGCAGATGTCGACCCCGGGCGGGACGGAAGTGTCCACCGCAGCGCGGTGTTCGCCACTGCGCATCGTCGCCACGTTCACCGCCGACCCGCGAGGAGACCGTCATGTCCGAGACCGGCCCCGACACGGCACCCGCAGGGTCGCCCGATCCCGTGGTGACCGCTCCCCCTCAGGACGCTGCCCAGCAGGACGCTGCGCAGCAGGACGCTGCCCAGCAGGACGCTGCCCAGCAGGACGCGGGCTCCGGTGCGGGCACGACGTGGTCGTTCGAGACCCGGCAGGTGCACGCCGGAGCATCGCCGGACCCGACGACGAAGGCGCGGGCGACGCCGATCTACCAGACCACCGCCTTCGTCTTCGACGACACCCGGCACGCGGCGAACCTGTTCGGTCTCGCCGAGCCGGGCAACATCTACGGCCGGATCATGAACCCGACCCAGGACGTGCTGGAGCAGCGCGTCAACGCCCTCGAGGGCGGCGTGGGCGCGGTCGCCTTCGCCTCCGGCCAGGCGGCGGAGACGATGGCGATCCTGAACCTGGCCGGGACCGGTGACCACATCGTGTCGAGCGCGTCGCTGTACGGCGGGACCTACAACCTGCTGCACCACACGCTGCCCAAGCTGGGGATCACCACGACGTTCGTGGAGAACCCCGACGACCCCGAGCAGTGGCGCGCCGCGGTCCGGCCGAACACCAAGGCCTTCTACGGCGAGACGCTGGGCAACCCGCGCAGCAACGTGCTCGACATCGAGCTGGTGGCCGGCATCGCGCACGAGTCGGGCGTCCCGCTGATCGTCGACAACACCGTCCCGACGCCCTACCTGGTCCGGCCGTTCGAGCACGGGGCGGACATCGTCGTGCACTCGGCGACGAAGTTCCTCGGCGGTCACGGCACCGCGATCGCCGGTGTCGTCGTCGACGGGGGCTCGTTCGACTTCGGCGCCGATCCGGCCCGGTTCCCCGGGTTCAACGAGCCGGACCAGAGCTACCACGGCCTGAAGTTCTGGGAGGCCCTGGGTCCGGGGGCGTTCGGAATCAAGCTGCGGGTCCAGGGGCTGCGCGACCTTGGCCCGGCGATCAGCCCGTTCACCAGCTTCCTGATCCTGCAGGGCATCGAGACGCTGTCGCTGCGGATGGAGCGGCACACCGCCAACGCCGTGGCCCTGGCCGAGTGGCTGCAGGACCGCGACGAGGTGGAGACCGTCTACTACGCCGGCCTGCCCGGGAACCGCTGGTACGAGGCGGCGCAGAAGTACCTGCCCCGGGGTGCCGGCGCGGTCGTCGCGTTCGACCTTCGCGGCGGGGTGGACGCGGGCCGGAAGTTCGTCGAGAGCCTGGAGCTGTTCAGCCACCTGGCGAACATCGGCGACGTCCGCAGCCTGGTCATCCACCCGGCCAGCACCACCCACAGCCAGCTGTCCGGCAACGAACAGCTGACGACCGGCGTCACCCCGGGCCTGATCCGGCTCTCGGTCGGACTGGAAGGCGTCGCCGACCTGATCGCCGACCTCGAGGCCGGTTTCCGCGCCGTCAAGGGTGACGTCGAGGCCGCCGGGAACGGGTGACCCGCTGACCACCACCCCACTGCCGACCGTTCAGGTGGCGACCGCTGCGGCCTCGACTGCGGGCACGGGCCTACTGCAACCGAGGCCCCGACGAGGTCCCTCGAACCGCGCGTCACCGGCCGGACCCGTCCCGGCAAGCGGCGCGTGGCGGCCCGGTGACCCCGTCGGCGGCCGGCACTTCCTCGACCTGCCGGGTCCACTTGCGCTGGCCTCGGGCCAGAGCCTGCCCGGCGGGCGGATCGCCTACGAGACCTTCGGCACGCTGGCGCCCGACGGCGGCAACGCCGTGCTGGTGCTGCACGCGCTGACCGGGGACTCCCACGTCGCGGGCCCGGCGGGTCCGGGCCACCCCGGTGCGGGATGGTGGGACCGGCTGCTGCGCCCGGGGGCCGCCCTTGACCCGGCGCACTGGTTCGTCGTGGTGCCGAACGCGATCGGCGGCTGCCAGGGCACCACCGGCCCGTCCTCGGATGCTCCGGACGGGCGCCGCTGGGGCGCCCGGTTCCCGCGGCTGGCGATGACCGACCTGGTCAGCGCCGAGGCATGCCTGCTGGACCACCTCGGTATCGACGCGTGGGCGGCGGTCGTCGGCGGTTCGATGGGCGGCATGCGGGCCCTGCAGTGGGCCGTGGACGCCCCGGACCAGGTCCGACGGCTGTTCCTGCTCGCCAGCCCCGCCTTCACCGGGGCGGACTCGATCGGGTCGATCACCACGCAGGTGCTCGCCGTGACCGGGGACCCGAACTGGCGGGGCGGGGACTACTTCGACGCCCCGGACGGCGCCGGGCCGCACGCGGGGCTCGGCCTGGCCCGGCGGATCGCCCACCTGACCTACCGCTCACCGGACGAGCTCGCGGAGCGGTTCGGGCGCACGCCGCAGGCCGGGGAGGACCCGCGGGTCGGCGGCAGGTACGCCGTGCAGTCCTACCTGGACCACCACGCCGGCAAGCTCGCCCGCCGGTTCGACGCGGGCAGCTACGTGACGCTGTCCCGCACGATGCTCGACTTCGACATCGGAGCCGCGTTCGGCGGCGGCCCGGCCGGCCGGGCCCGCGCTCTGGCGTCGGTGAGCGCGGCAACCGTGGTGGCCGGCATCGACAGCGACCGGCTGTTCCCGCTCGCAGAGCAGGCGGTGCTGGCCGACGGCATCCCCGGGTCCGGCGGCCTTCGGGTCATCTCGTCGCGGTTCGGCCACGACGGGTTCCTCATCGAGGCCCCGCAGGTGGACCGGCTGCTGACCGGTCTGCTCGCCGGCTGACCCGAGGACGCCCGGCTGACCCGACGCCCGCCGGCTGACCCGACGCCCGCCGGCGGGGCCACGCCCCCGCCGGCGGGGGCCGGACTCAGATGCGGTCGCGGACCAGTGCGGGGTCGCCGGGGTCGGCGTTCCACAGCGAGATCGTCGGCTGCCCGTGCTCGTGGCCGAGCAGCCCGACCCGAGCGGTGCCGTACGCGAACGACGCGCCCAGCTGTGGCGGCTGGCGCAGCCATCGCGCGATCAGCACCCGGAGTACGTGCCCGTGCGCGATCAGCGCGACGTCGCCGACCTCGAGTGCGGCCCGGGCGTGAGAGAGCACGCGATCCACCCGCTCGGCGACCTGCTCTGCGGTCTCCCCGCCCGGGCAGCCGTCCGTCCACTTCCACCACCGCGGCAGCCCGTGACTGGCGCGTTCGGCGTTGATCTCGCTGGTCCGCAGGCCCTCGTACTCGCCGTAGTCCCACTCGGCCAGGTCCGGCAGCACGATGGGATCCGACCCGTCGACCGGCCGCAGGCCGGCCAGCTGCGCGGTGTCCTGGGCCCGCCGGCGAGGGCTGGTGTAGACGGCCTGGAACTGCCAGCTGCGCAGGCCGGCGCCCAGCAGACGGGCCTGCTCCTCCCCGACCGCGGTGAGCGGGATATCGGTGACGCCGGTGTGCCGGCCGTTCTCGCTCCACTCGGTCTGCCCGTGCCGGGCGACGATGATCCGACCTCCCACGCGGGCCCCCTGTCCGGCGCCGACACCGACGCGCTTCCGCACGGTAACGGGCGCGCGTCCGGCCGGAAGCCGGTCAGGGCGATCGGCGCAGCAGGGCCGATCAGCTGGCGCGACCGGCGACGAACGCCGCGGTGACCTTGCTGATCCGGGCGCCCTGGTACCGGGCGGACTCGGCGACCTGGTCCGACACCGTGTCGCCGTAGGCGGACGTGCCGTAGGGGTTGCCGTCGGCGAACTTCACCGGGTCGGTGTAGCCCGGGGTGACGATGAACCCGCCGAAGTGGTGGACCGAGTTGTACAGCGCGAGCAGCGTCGACTCCTGGCCGCCGTGCGTCGTGGAGCTGGCGGTGAACCCGGAGTAGACCTTGTCCGCGAGCAGACCCGCGCCCCACTGCGGGCCGAGGCTGTCGATGAACTGCTTGAGCTGGCTGGACACGTTGCCGTACCGGGTCGGGGACCCGAAGATCACCGCGTCGGCCCACAACACGTCCTCCGCCGTCGCCTCGGGGACGTCGGCGGTCGCGTCACGGTTCGCCGCCCACGCCTCGTTGCCGGTGATCGCCTGCTCCGGGGCGAGCTCGTGCACCTTGCGGACGCGGACGTCGGCGCCGGCGGCCTCGGCGCCGGCGCTGATCTCGGTGGCGAGGCGGCGGACGACGCCGGTCGCGGAGTAGTAGATGATCGCGATCTTGGGGCTCTCGGGCATGGCGACCTCCGGTTTCGGGCTGACCGGCTCGAACCGAACCGGGTGGAACTGGCGTCCGCGGCATCGCGGACGTACGTCCACCGCCGACATTACTTGCTCCGTCAACAGCTGTGTGATCACTAGTTGTGCGATCACTAGTTGTACCGCCAGTCTTAAGGTTGGTTGGGTGGAGGCGTTGGACACCGACGACGACCTGGTCACCCTGTGGGGTCTGGTCCTGGAGGGTCACGCCGCCGCCAGCCGGCGCCTGCAGGCGGGCTCAGACGCCGAGTTCGGGGTGGCTGCCGGCGAGCTCGAGGTCCTGCTGCGACTGCTGCGGAGTCCGGGCCATCGGCTGGCCTCGGGAACGCTGGCACGGGAGAGCTCGATGACCGGCGGCGGTCTGACCCGGATGGTCGACCGGCTGGTCGCCGGTGGCAGCGTCCGGCGGGTCTCCTGCCCGACGGACCGGCGGGTGGTGTGGGTCGAGGCGACACCCGAGGGACTCGCCGTCGGCCGCCGGGTGCGGACGTACTACGCGGCGCAGATCCGGACCGAGGTCGTCGACGTGCTGGGCGAGGAGCGTGCGGCGTTGCTCGGGGACGCGATGCGCGCGCTGCGTGACGCCCACCGACGCTGAGCTGCGGGTCAGGCGCCCCGTCGCGCCGACCGGACCGCGGCCACCCGGTTGGGCCGTCCGGACAGCTCGACCCGGGCAGCCGCGTCCCGGCCGAACAGGAACAGCACGACCTCCAGCACGGGCCCGCTGACGATCACCGGTTCGCCGGGGCCGCTGCGGAGCACCACCCGCTGGGGGGACCCGGCTGGCACGCCGACCCCGTCGGACCGGGCCGGCCAGCCGGCCTGTCCGGGTCGGGCCGGGACGTCGGTCAGGCAGGCGTCGAGTGGGCCGGGCACCGACCGGGCGGCCAACCGGCCGACCGTCGACATCGACCGGGCCAGCACCGCGGAGACGCCGGGGTCCAGTGGCACCGGCATCGCCGCGGGCTGCCAGCCCGGCCCGCCGCGGCGGACGTCCTCGCGGTGCACTGCCATCTCGATGGTGTTCACGGCGTCGTCGACCACCCGGATCCGGGTCGGGGACAGCCGCGGACCACGGCGGACGAGCTCGACCAGCTGCGCGTACGGCGTCGAGGTCGCCGCCGCGTCCAGGCGGCGGTCGGCGTATTCGGACAGTCCGGCGACCCGGACGGCACCGGCGAGCATCACCTCCGGCCGGTTGTCGCGCAGAACCAGGTGAGCGGCCAGGTGGGCGACGTCCCAACCCGCGCAGAGCGTCGGTGCGTGCGGGTCGGCCCGCTGGAGTTCGTCTGCCATTGCGTCCCGCGCCGCGCGACCGGGCGCCGTCCTGCTCGCGGTTGCCATGGACCCAGTCTGGCGCCCAGCCGGTAGGGCCGGTTACTTCCCGTTACCCGAGCCGGACGGCCCCACGCCGAGCTCGAACGTCCACATCGAGTTCGCCATCAGTCGCACGTGGGCTGCCGCACACTGTCCGCCGTGCCCGAGCTCCTGGAACCCACGACAGTTCCCGCCGGCGGCGGCAAGGACGTCGCCGAGTACGTCGGTCGGGTCAACACCGACGACGGGCGGGTCAGCCTCGCCCGGATGAACAGCCCCGCCGGCTGGTCCGAGCCCGGTCAGCGGCCTGAGTTCGAGGAGTTCACGCTGGTCCTCGCCGGCGAGCTGGTCGTCGAGCACGGCGCGGGCCGGATGACCGTGGGGCCGGGCCAGGCGGTGCGCGTCCGGGCCGGGGAGTGGGTGCGTTACTCCAGTCCCGGACCGTCCGGCGCCGACTACCTCTCGGTCTGCCTGCCAGCGTTCGCCCCGGACACCGTGCACCGGGACCCGGAATGATCGGCGCCGGCAGAGGATCGTCGACGGCAAGATCCTGACCAGCCGCAACCCCGACGACGTACCCGCCTCGTCGGCCGCCGCTGTCACCCTGTTCGCCGGCTGACCGCTTCCAGGCGTCCGGTCGGCCGGACACCGCGGGCGGGGTCCGGCTCGTCGTTACTGTCAGCCGATGGCTGACCCCGACCCGGGCACGACCCTTGGCGTCGAGGAGGAGTTCCACCTCGTCGATCCGGACCGGCGGGTTCTGGTGCCGGCGGCCCTGGACGTCGTCGCGGCGGCCAGCAAGCTCGGCGTCGAGGTCGACCCGGAGTTCCAGCGGACCTCTATCGAGACGGCGACGGCGGTGTGCCGATCCCTCGGTGAGGTCCGTCAGCAGCTCGTCGCGCGCCGTCGGGACGCCGCCGCGGCCGCCGGCGAGGTGGGGGCGGCGCTGATGGCGTGCGGAACGGTCCCGATGCCGGGCGCCGCCGCGCACCCGGTCTACCCCGACGACAGGTATTACTGGATGGCCGGCGAGTTCGGCAGGGTCGCCGCCGAGCACCAGATCTGCTCGTGTCAGGTCCAGGTGGGCATCGCCGACCGTGAGGTCGCCGTCGGAGTGCTGAACCGGGTCCGGCGCTGGCTGCCGGTGCTGCTCGCGCTGACCGCGAGCTCGCCGTACTGGGACGGCCGGGACACCTCTTTCGCCTCCTACCGGACGATGCTGTGGACGCGCTGGCCGACCGCCGGTCCGACCGGTGCCTTCGCCTCCGCCGAGGAGTACGCCAGGGTCGTGCAGGCGCTGCAGGGAACCGGCACGGCCCGGGACGCCGGGATGATGTATTTCGACGTGCGCCTGTCCCACCGCTACCCCACCGTCGAGATCCGGGTGTCCGACGCGTGCCCACGGATCGACGACGCCGTGCTGCTGGCCGGCCTCGGGAGAGCACGGGTCACCACGGCCGCGCGCGAGACCGTGATGCACGGGCCGGTCGACGACACCCGCGTCGAGCTGTTGCGGTCGGCGACCTGGCGCGCCGCGCGCTCCGGGCTGGGTGGGGAACTGGTCGACCCGGTCACCTGGTCCGCCCGCCCGGCGGCCGAGGTCGTCGGGACCCTGCTGGACCACCTGTCGGGCGCGCTGCACGACTCCGGTGACGACCGGGAGGTCTCCGACCTCCTCGCAGCGGTGCTCGCCGGCGGGACGTCGGCGCAGCGCCAGCGAGCGGTGTTCGCACGGGGCTCCGCCGCCGACGTCGTGGACCACCTCCTCGCCGAGACCGCCGGCTGACCGGGTGCCCTCGCGGCAGTCCCGGTTGCGTCGGTCCCAGCCGCACCTCGGCTTACGGTTCGGTCATGGATGCCCGCCACATCATTCTCCGCGCCGCCCTGGTCACCGCGGTCGCCACCGCCGGCGCCGGCTGCGTCGGCGTCTCCGCTCAGGCCGCTGCGCCCCGGACCGCGGCTGCCCCGGCTGAAGCGGCCCCAGTTCAAGCCGCCCCAGTTGAAGCCGCCCGGATGGCCGTCCCCGCGGTCGACCCGAGCGTCGCCCGCGCGTCGGCTGTCGTGGCCCGGATGACGCTGCGCCAGCGGGTAGGCCAGCTGCTCGCTGTCGGGGTGCCGTCGACGAGTGTCGCGACGGCGTCTTCGCTGGTCACGCGGTACGGGGTGGGCACGGTGTTCCTCTCCGGTCGGGACGCCTCCGGGGTGGTCCCGGTCGCCGGTCGCAACGCCCGGCTGCAGCGCGCGGCGACGGAGGCGGCAACCCGCGGCGTGCTGGAGTTCGTCGCGGTGGACCAGGAGGGTGGCGCCGTGCAGTCGCTGCGCGGACCGGGCATCTCCGAGATCCCCAGCGCGCTGGTCCAGGCCAGGCAGCCGGCCGCGACCATCCGCGACCGCGCCGCGCTGTGGGGCCGGCAGCTGCGGCGGGCCGGGGTGACGCTCGACCTGGCCCCGGTCACCGACGTGGTGCCGCCCGCCCACCGCGCGACCAACCAGCCGATCGGCCGCTACGACCGGGAGTTCGGGTTCACCGAGGCGGCCGTCGCCACCGCGGTCGGCCCCTGGTCGTCGGGTACCCGGTCCGCCGGTGTCCAGCCGACCCTCAAGCACTTTCCCGGGCTCGGCCGGGTGACCGGCAACACCGACACCTCGCCGCGGGTGGTCGACACCGAGACGACCCGGTCGGCGGGCACGCTGGTGCCCTGGCGCGCCGGAGTCGCCGGCGGCGCGGGCGCGGTGATGGTGTCCTCCGCCGTCTACGCCCGCATCGACCCACACGGTCAGGCCGTCTTCTCCCCGACCGTGGTCTCCGGGATGCTCCGGCACGACCTGGCCTTCGACGGCGTGGTGATGACCGACGACATGGGCAATGCCGCCGCGGTCCGCGACGTGCCGGTGGCCGACCGGGCGACCCGGTTCGTCGCCGCCGGCGGCGACCTCGTGCTCACCCTGGCAACGGGACAGATTCCCACAATGAGCGATGCTCTCGTCGCCCGCGCCCAGCGCGACGCCACCTTCGCCCGTCAGGTGCAGGCGTCGGCGGTCCGGGTCGTGACGCTGAAGGAGCGCGCCGGTCTGGTCCCCCGCTGACTGACCGCCGCCTCCAGCTGCGCCGTGCCCATCCGTTGACCCCACATCCGACAGGAACCGGACCTCAGTCCCCCGAGACCGGGCGACGGCCCAGGCGGTCGCGCACGCGCTCACCGATCGAGGTCATGATCGCCAGCTCAGCCGGCGTCATCAGGTCGATCAGGCCGGCGCGGACGGCCTCGACGTGCCCCGGCGCCGCGGCCTGCAGGGCGGCCAACCCGGCATCGGTCAGCGTCGCGACCGTCCCCCGGCCGTCGCTGGCGTCACCGGACCTCTCCACCGAGCCGGCCGCGGCGAGCCTGGTGACCGCCCGGGTGCAGCCGCTGCGAGTGGCCAGCGTCGCGTCGGCCAGCGCGCTCATCCGCATCGACCGTCCCGGCGCCTCGGACAGCCGGACCAGCAGCTCGTAGTCGGTGAACGACACACCCGTGTCCGCCACGAGCTGGCGGTCGAGCGCCACGAGCAGCAGGCGGGTGCTCTCGGTCCAGGCGCGCCAGGCGCGCTGCTCCCGGGGATCGAGCCACCGCACCCTCGCCCTCCGGGCAGTCCCCGTCCGGACAGTCCCCGTCCGGACAGTCCCCGTCCGGGCAGTCCCCATCGGGCCAGCCTAGACCGGTCGTTGACGAAGCAACGAGCCGGCGCCCACCACGTCACCGCGTTCGGCGTCCCCGCTCACCGGGCCGCTCGGGACGGGCGCCGGGAACGAGAGCACCGATCGCACGCGACTCGCGATGGGGGCCGTCGGGTCGGGCGCGGACCCAGACCGCCGCGGCCCTGACCCGTCCGGCCCCGCGCGCCCCCGTCCGGACCCGACTAACGGCACGGGAGAATGGCCGGGATGACGGCCGGCGAGCACTCCCGCAGCGCGCCGGACCCCCGTCGGTGGCGCGCGCTGGGTGTGTGTCTGACGGCGCTGGGCATGACCCTGATCGACGCCACCGTGGTGAACGTCGCACTGCCGTCGATCTCCGCGGGTCTGCACGCCAGCCCGTCCCAGCTGCAGTGGGTCGTCTCCGGCTACGCCCTGGCCTTCGGCATGGTCCCGATCATCGGCGGCCGCCTCGGCGACGACCGCGGCCGGCGGCGGATGCTGCTGATCGGGATCGCGAGCTTCGTCCTGACCTCGGCCGTCGTCGGGTTCGCGCCGACCGCGGAGGTGCTGATCGTCGCCCGGGTGCTGCAGGGCGTCGCCGGCGGCCTGGTCAACCCGCAGGTGTCGGGCATCGTCCAGCTGCTGTTCTCCGGTGAGGAGCGCGGTCGTGCGTTCGGGGCGCTCGGCGCCAGCGTCGGCCTGGCCACCGCGCTCGGGCCGGTGATCGGCGGATTGGTGATCGGCGCCGTCGGGCCGCAGTTCGGCTGGCGGGCGACCTTCCTGATCAACGTGCCGATCGGGACGGTGGCGTTCTGGCTCTGCCACCGGTGGCTACCCCGCCGGGTGCCCCGACCGCTCGGCAGCCGCGGTCCGCGCCTGGACCTGCCGGGTGCCGGCCTGCTCGCCGCGGCACTGTTCGGCGTGCTCTACCCGGCGGTCCAGTTCGACAGCACCCGCGACCCGCGGCTGGCCCTGCTGTGGGTGCCGGCCACGGCAGTGCTGGGCGCCTTCGTCGGCTGGGAACGCGGGCCGGCACGACGGCGCGGCCAGGCCCTGATCGATGTCGACCTGTTCCGCATCCGCTCCTACGCGGCCGGTCTGGGCCTGGCGATCCTCTACTTCGGCGCCTATGCGGGACTTCCGCTCGTTCTCGCGCTGTACCTGCAGGACGGGTTGGGGCTCACGCCGCTCGCCTCGGGCCTGACCGCGTCGGCGTACGCGGTCGGCACGGCGGTGTCCGCACCGCTGGCCGGGCGGGTCGTGGGCCGCCTCGGGCGCCGGTTGATCGTGGGTGCGCTGGTCGTGTTCCTCGCCGGGACGGCGTGCCTGGTCGGGGTGGCGCTGCTGGCGGACCGGGTCGGGCCGGGCGTGGTGCCCTGGCTGCTGGTCGGGCCGCTGGTACTCGCCGGGGTCGGCGGCGGCTGCGTCATCACGCCCAACCAGGCGCTGTCCCTGGCCCGGATCGACGCCCGCGGCGGCTCGACCGCGGGCGGGATGCTGCAGACCGCGCAGCGTGTCGGTGCCGCGGCCGGAGCCGCGGTGCTGTCGGCGATCTTCTACGCGGTCCTGGCCCGGCCCGCGCAGCCGGGCACGGACCGCGGTTACTCGCTCGCGTTCGCGGCCAGCGCGGCGGGGACCTGCTGCATCGGGGCCGCGATCACCGTCGGGGGCAGCCGGGCCTCGGCCGAGTGCGGCACCTTCATCGGGCTGTCCGCCAAGGGCGGCCTGGACACGGTGAAGGCCCAGGTCGGGGGGTGCCGGCGCACCGACTGCGCGCACAACGTCGAGCTGGCGTGCACCGCCCCGGCCATCCGGGTCGGCGCCGGGACGGACCTGGCCGACTGCCTGACGTATTCCGAGCGCTGAGCGCTCAGGCAGCCGTCCCCGTCGCGGCGACCGGGACAGCCCGAACCGTCGCCAGCACGGTCCGCGCGACGGCGTCGTTCTGGCGGAAGAACCCGGCGTTCACCCCGGGCCGCGGAAAGGCCGGCGCCCAGTTGCTGCCGGCGACCCACGGTCCCAGTGCAAAGCGCGCCCGCTCCGGGCGCCCGTCGCCGCGCATGACCCGCTGCCCCGGGTCGACGGCCACCTTCCCCGTGCCGGGTGCGCTGGTCACGCGGTCCCGGGTCGCCAATGCCCGCAGGAGCGGGTCGGAGGTGTGCCCGACACTTGCCGACGGCAGCCGGGCGTCGATCAGCACTCGGGCCGCCAGGACGTCGGTGCCCACCGCGGTGCTCGCGGTGAAGACCCCGCGGCTCTGGTCCATTCCCACCCGCAGGTCCGGTCCGAGGAAGCGCACGATCCCGGCCCGGGCCAGCGCGAGTACCTGGGCCAGGCGTTCCGGCGGCGGTCCGCTGGCGAGGAAGCTGAAGAACCCGTGGAACCTGCCCTCGACCTGGTGGGCGGCCACGTCCGGGGGGATCCGCCCGTCGCGGGCGAGTGCGGCCAGCACCGCATGGACCCGCAGCAGCGCGAGGAAGACGGCCGCGTCCATGCTGAAGCCGGGGTCCGCCCGGCGGGCGAGGTCGGCTGCCACGACGTCCTCGACGGCCCGCTGGACATCGGCTGCGTCGGCGAACCGCCGGCCGGCCAGCGGGCGGTCGAGTCCGGCCAGGTCCAGGCGGTCGGCCGGGTCGGGCACCGCTGACGCGACGAACCCGTCGAACGCGGGCGTTCCCCAGTCCAGCGCCGCGAAGCCGGCGGCGAACTGCTCCCAGGTGCCGCGGGCCCGGTGCCCGTGCGCGGTGAACAGCTCGGCGTAGTGGGCCGCACACAGGTCCTTGGCCAACCGCGGCCACACGTCGCGGTCCATGTCCAGCGGTCCGTCCCGGTCCGCGAACGCCTCCGACGTGAAGACCCGCGGGATGCCCCGGGGCTGCGACGGAAACGGGTAGGACAGCTTCGCGTGGTACGGCACGCCGCGGCGCGATCCGGCGTGCAGCACCGGCTCGCGGCCGGACGGGACGTACCGCAGCGTTCCGTCCGGGTCACGGCCGAACCGGCCGCCGCGGCTCTGGCAGAGGACCACCACCCAGTCGACGAACGCGAGGCCGAGGCCACTGACCAGGACGTCGGCCCGCTCGGGCACCACGGATGCGTCGATGTCGGCGGTGTAGGCCGGCGGGACGTAGACCAGCCCGTGGCGGTCGGCGAACCGGGTCCGCTCCCGCTCGGCCGGGCCGGGTTCGGTGTCCAGGTGGCCCTGGGCCAGGACGACCGCGTCGACGTCGAGCACGCCACCCGACGCCAGCCGGACCCGCTGGCGGCCGGCGGGGGCGGGTGGCCCACCTCGCCGGTCGGCATCGGCGCCGTCGCCGTCGTGCGCGTCGGTCAGGTCGACGGCGCGGTCGGGGTGGACGTAGACCCGGACGGCCGGCGGGAGCTCGGCGACGACCCGGTCCAGCACCGCCGTGAGATAGCGGCTCTGCACCGACCTGGAGGCGAACGAGCCGGCGTGCATATCGGCCACCGTGGCGCCGACCTCGGGGTCGGCGAGCAGCGTCGTCCGGCTCGCCCGCACCCACTCCCACAGCGTCGGCCCGGTGCGCGCCGGACCGTCCATGGCGACGGACCGGTCCGGAAAGAGGGTGACGTCGGCGGCGGCCGAGTTCATCCACAACAACGTCGCCTGGCCGCGCCGCCAGATCCGGCCGCCGCCCGCCGGGTAGGGGTCGACCAGGTGGATGTCCAGGCCGGTGTCGGTGGCGTTCGCCGTCAACCGCTCGAGGATCCCCAGTCCGCGCGGACCGGCACCGACGATCGCGATCGACCGGCGGGGCCCCCGGGCGACGGCCGCGTCGTGGAGACCGCCCGGCGACCGCCCGCCGACGCGGCCAGCCATCCGGATCCCAGCTGTCATCGGGGCCCCCTGCTCGCGCGCCCAGACGGACGCCTGGCAGAGCAACGGCCGGCCGGTGCCCGCCGATTCCAGGCGGGCCGGTCAGGCAGCGGTGGGGTCCACCCTGTCCTGGCGGGCACTCATGGCGTTCCCCGCGGGCGTCGTCCGGGTCACTGATAGTTGACGAGGACCGGCCGCGGCTTCAGTCGCAACACCTCGGCGGGCTGGAGCAGGTCCGGGTCGTTCTGCTTCTTGGTGAACAGCTTCAGCCCCACCGGCCAGGGACTGGCGGCGGCGAACGCCTTGTACTTGGACAGCTTCACCGACCGCGGACCGAAGCCGTCGACATTGATCACCTCACGCAGGTGCGGTCGGTCGGCCAACGTATCGACGCCCCTGATCATCGACTCGGTGAACTGGTGGACCACGAACAGCTTCTCCGGCAGCCGGCGCGCGGCCACCAGCCCGTCCAGCCAAGCCGAGACCGCATTGATCTCCGAGGCCTGCACCGATCCGATCGACTGGCCGGGAACCTTGCCCGGGCCCATCCGCCACTCCGGGTCCAGCGCCAGACCCACATTCGGCAGCACCAGCCACTTCTCCAGCGCTTTGGCCTCCGTCAGGAAGTCCGACCGGCCCGGCTGGATGTCGAGGAAGATCGTGCCGCCGTTCTCCCGGGCGGTCTCCACGTACTCCTTGATGACGTCGTCGTCGACCCGGTTCCGGTACTTCCCGCCGGCTCCCGGGCTGGCCGCCGCGACCGTGACGATCAGCTCGAAGACCGGCTTCGCCGGCAGGCCGGGACGGTTGTAGGCCCGGGCCCGCTCGGCGACGGCATCCCAGGCCTGCTGCGGGGTCCCACGCCCGAGGATGCCGAGGGCGGCCGTCCGCCCCGTGCCGTAGTAGGCGACGAGTGTCGCCCCGGCGCCGTCGGGCGGCACTCCCTTTCCGGTTGGCGTAGCGGCCCTGGTGGGTGCGGCGGTTCCGGTTGGCACTCCCTTTCCGGTTGGCGTAGCCGCCCTGGTGGGTGCGGCGGTTCCGGTCGGCGCGGCGGTTCCGGTCGGCGCGGCCGTCCTGGTCGGTGCGGCGGCTCCGGTCCGGGCGGGGGTCGTCGTCGGCCCATCTGTCGCGGTCGGTACGGCGCCCGGGGAGCCGGCCGCCGACGTCGGCCCACCGGCATCGGCGGACGTCGAGGCCGCCGGGGTACCGGAATCCGCGGAAGTCGGGGCCGACGGAGTACCGGAATCGGCGGAGGTCGGGGCCGAGGGAGTACCGGCGGCCGCCGGGACGTCGCCGCTGCACCCGGCGGCCAGCGACCCGGCGACCGCCATCAGGGACAGGGTCAGCGCAGGGGTGCTGCCGCGACGTCGTCGACGGGTCGGCCGGTCGGCGGTGGATGGGCGCGGGCTCGCGGGCACGGTGGTCCTCCTCGTTGCGTTCCGCACCAGCCGGCGGCCGCACGGCTTCTGCAGGGCCCACTGTTGCCGAGCGCCGAACTGTTCGGGCCGGGAACCGCCGGGCGGCGCTGACCTTACTGCGTCAGGCGGTAGGGACGTCGGGCCCGGCGGCACGGGTCCGCCCGACCTCCTCCAGCGCCGTGCGCAGGTCGGCCAGCCAGGGTCCGGCGTTGGCCGCGACGAGCCGCACGCACCAGCCGAGCGCCTCGCTGCGCGACCGGGCGACCCCGGCGTCGACCAGTGTGTCCAGGACGATCCGCTCGGGCTGGCGCAACCGGGTCATCGTCGGCACGGACAGGTTCGTGAACAGCTCGCGCGTCCCGCCCGCGACCACCGCCCAGGCGACCTGCCGGCCGAACCGGGCCTCGAGCTCCTGGGCGATGCCGATCCGGGCGTCCCGGGTCTGCTCGCGGAACCGACGGATCCGCCCGGCCTCCGCGTCGGTGTCCCCGCCGGCGCCCCCGGGAACCGGCACCGTCCCCACGATGGTCACCTCGTCCCGGTCCACGTGCAGCTCCGGTGGCCCGATGAACCAGTCGTCGGGCAGCCGCCCGGCCAGGTACCCGGCGAGGCCGTCGGCCGACGGCGGAGCTGTGTCCCGCCCGCTCCCCCGGTCCCGCGGTCCTCGCCGCCGCCCGGCGAGCTCCGTCAGCGCATTCACCTCGTGGTCCATGGACGCTCCCCCTTCGGCTGCAGGCTCGGGCGATTACACAGTTACACGTCGCCGGAGTTCTAACAACCCGCTCTGGCGCCCCGCATCGACATGGCGCTCCCCCTGGTCGACCGTCGGGCGGACAACCGGCGCAGCGGCCTCAGCGCAGCCAGCGACGGATTTTCCGCCGGTGCGCGGCCTTCCATCTGGCGGGGACGGCCAGGCGGGCCGCGGCCGCTCGGACCTGCTCGTCGCGGTAGAGCAGACCGGCCGGGAACCCGGAGCGGCGCGCCGCCAACAGGACCTCCCGGGCGGCAACGGAGTCCTGGTGGTCCCCGAGCAGCTGCTGCAGCTGTTTCGTCGCGTCGACGAACAGCTCGGCCGGCTCGCCGGCCAGCGCAACGAGGGCCTCACCGGCGTAGCGGGCCCGCTTGGCCGCCTTGCGGGCCCGGTGCAGGTCGACGTCGGCGGCGGTGTCGGGCAGCCGCCCGTCCTGGATCTGCAGCCGGCGCATCCGACGGGCCAGCTGCCGCCAGGTGGCCGCAGCCAGCTCGAGCAGGGTGGTCCGATCGGCGGCTGCCCCGGTCGTCGTGAGCGCGGCCGGACCGGTCAGCGTCTCGAGCCGGTCGAGCAGGGCCAGGTGCGGCGGCGCGTCGAGTGCGGCGACCACGGCCCGGTCCGCCGTCCGCCGGCCGGGCACCAACCGGCGAGCGAGTGTCTCCGCCGGCACGTCGGCGAGCACGTCGGCCGGCTGGTCGGCGAGTGCGGCGGCGAACCGGGCGTGGAGCACCTCCCGGTCCCGGACCTCGCCGAGAACGGCGGCCAGTTCCCGCAGGTCCTCCTCCAGACCGGCGCTGACGTCGGGCTGGTAGAGCTCCCCGAACGAGTGCAGCGTGCTGCGCAGCCGGCGGGTGGCCACCCGCATGGCGTGCACGGCATCGTCCCGGCCGAGGCGGACCAGCGGGTCCAGGGCGACGATCGCCTCGACCTGCGCCGCGACGTAGTCGGTCACCGCGGGGACGTCCCCCGCGGCCGTCGGTGCCGCCCCCCGGTCGGTCCCCGGGCCGGTCGAGCCCGATCCGGTGCTGCCGGCGGCCGGCCGCGTGGTCGCGAGTGCCCGGGCGAGTTTGCTCTGCCAGTCCGCCGGGCGTGCGCCGGCCGCCAGCAGCGCGGACCCGACCGCGTCGAGCACGGCGGGTTCGGACCCCTCCAGCAGCTCGGCCTCGACCTCGCGCCACCGGACGCTGGTCGGGCCGGCGTCCGGTGAGGTGCCCGCCTCCACCTGCCGACCGGTGGCGCCGAGGCGGGTGGCGGTCACGGTGTCGTCGGCGACCTCCACCTTGTTCCCGGCGGGGTCGGTGAGGACCATCAGGTGCCGGGTGGTCCGGAGCTCGACGACGGGCCCGAGCGCGACGCCGCGGGTCCGGGAACGGGCGAGCCCGACCAGCTCGGCCGGGATGGCGTGGGGCCGGCCCAGCGGTCGCTGGATCTCCTCGCGGTGCCGGCCTGCCGGCAGCTTGAGGTGCCAGCCGGCGTCCTTGCCGCCGGTACGACGACGCAGGGTGACCCGGGACCGCGCGAGTCGGAGGTCTTCGGTGTCGTAGTAGGTCGCGACCAGCTCGACGGTCCGCGCCCCCGACGACCGCAGCCCCGCTTCAGCGCCCGACGGTCGGTCAGCGCCCGAAGGTCCCGCCGCCCGGTCGAAGCGCGGGACGGTGAACCCGTCGTCGACCTGGTAGGTCCGCTCCACCTCGAGCACGCCGGGCTCCTCCGCTCGCCACTGCCGGCGCGCAGGCGCCTACCGCCGCAGCCGGACCGCCCGGGACCGGAACGGTTCGTCGATCCTGCTGCACGCGGCGGTCGTCGCGACGGGGTCGCGTCCGGCGCTCGTCAGATCGGGCCGACGGCGAGCCGCTTGCGGACGTCGGCCAGCGTCGCCGACGGCAGGTCCGCGGCGGCGGCGAGCAGCTCCGGCAGCAGCTCCGGGCGGTCCAGGACGGCCCGGAACACCAACCCCACCGTGACGTCGTGCTCCGGTCGGTGCTCGACGACCACCGGGTCACCGGACCGCAGCTGCCCGGGTCGGAGCACTCGGAGGTAGGCACCGGGCCGGCCGCCGGCAACGAACTGCTTCTGCCACCCGCGCCCGTCCCGGCCGAGCTCGACCATCCGGGCGGCGAAGGTGTTGCACGGGACGCGCGGGTCGGTCACCTGGAGCACGAGCTCGTCCCCGATCCGCCAGCGTTCGCCGACCCGGGCGCCGGTCACGTCGAGGCCGGCGGTGGTGATGTTCTCGCCGAACGAGCCGTCAGGCAGGTGCAGCCCGAGCTCGGCTGACCAGCTGTCGAGGTCCTCGCGGGCGTAGGCGTACACCGCCTGGTCGTCCCCGCCGTGATGGTCGGTGTCCACGATCGTGTCGCCGGCCAGGCCGCCGGTGTGGATGCCCGCAGCACCGCGCGCCCCGGGCGCCCGGACGTCCACCGGCCCGTCGACGGGCAACTTCACGATGCCGGACCGACCGGACTTGGCCGCCATCGGCCGTGCCGATCCGATCAGGACCGAACGGACGTGCGCGGCGGGGGTCTCCATCAGCGGCACGGTAGGCGACCCCCGCCCTGGTCCGCCCGGATTCGCCACCCGCCCCGTGCCCGCTCCGCGCTACCGTCCGGCCATGTCAGCGACGTCGGCCGGCCTGGGGGCGACCCGGCTGCGGACGTCGACCGCGGTCGCGGCGGCCGCACTGCCCCCGCTGGCGCTGGCGGTGATCGGCGCCTTCCATCCGCACGACCTCACGCCCGACACGGCCCGGCGGTGGACCGACGTGCACGTGGTCGCACTCCCGGTGTTCGGGTTGCTGGGGCTCGCTCCGTGGCTGCTGCTCCGCCGGCTCGACCGCCGCCTCGGATTCGCCGGCGCGGTCCTCGCGTGGACCTACGCCGCCTTCTACACGGCACTGGACGTGCTCGCCGGGATCGGCGCCGGGACGGCGCAGCAGGATTCGGGCGGGACCGGCGTCGGCGACCTGTTCGTCCGAGGGAACTCTCTGGCCGGGGTTGGCGTCGGCGCGTATCTGCTGCTGACCCTGCTCGCCGCGGTGGTCACCCGGCTCGCCACCGGGCCCCGCCGGGCGGCGTGGATCGGCGGACTGCTGGCGACCGTCGGCGCGGTGTCGTTCCTGTCCAGCCACATCTACTGGTGGCGGGGTGGGGTGACCATGCTCGCGCTCGCGGCGGGGTGGACCCTGCTCGCGCTGTGCCCGGTAGGCGGCCCGCCGCGCAGGCCGTTGCCCGCCGGGGCGGCATCGGGGATGGTGGCCCGATGAGCGTCAACATCACCGGGTATGCCCACATCCGCCTGACCGTCACCGACATCGAGCGCTCACGAAGGTTCTACGACGACGTCTTCGGCTTCCCGGTCGCCGTGGAGGTGCCGGCGGACGCCGACGAGGCGATGCGGGACCGACTCTGGTTCGTGTTCGGCGGTGTCATCTACGCGGTCGCGCCGGGCGTGCTGTTGGGGCTGCGGCCGGTTGCGTCGGCCGGCGACGGCTTCGACTCCGACCGGGTCGGGCTGGACCACGTCTCGTTCTCGGTGGCGGGCCGAGCCGATCTCGACGCCCTGGCTGCCAGACTCGACGGGCTCGGCATCGCCCACGAGCCGGTGAAGGACATCGGTTCCGGATTCATCCTGGAGTTCCGGGACCCCGATTCGATCGCGCTGGAACTGAACGCACCGCCCGGCTGACCCGACCCCGCGTCCGCCAGGGTGCAGGCGGACTGCCCTCGCTCAGGAGCGGACCAGGCGCCCTATCGCCGCCGAGGCCTCCCGGACCTTCTCCTGGCCCTCCGGACCACTGACCCGGGCGGCGTCGACCACACATCCGGCGAGGTGGTCCTCGAGCAGGCCGAGCGCGACCGCCTGCAGCGCCTTCGTCGCGGCGCTCACCTGGGTCAGGATGTCGATGCAGTACTTGTCGTCCTCGACCATCCGCTGGATGCCGCGCACCTGGCCCTCGACCCGGCGCAGCCGCGCCAGCACCTCGTCGCGGTTGCCGCCGTAGGAGCTCATCGCCCGTCCCCGTTCGCCGAAGAAGACCGGTACCCCCCCAGGGTAGTTCGGACGGCGACGGCACCGTGCCCGTCCGCCCGGTCCCGCGCTGCCCACGACCACCACCGCGACCTCGGCGCGCGGGTCCGAGTCCCGGTCGGGAGGCGCCCGTTCATCGAAGCAGGACCACGATGGCGGCGACGCCCACCACCGCGATGAGGCCCCGATACACCACGGGCGGCAGCCGCTTGCCGATGCGCGCACCGAGGACACCGCCGACGGTCGCACCGGCCGCGATGGCCAGGACGGCGACCAGGTCGATGCGCTGCGGGGCGGCAACCGCGAAGACGAGGGCGGCCACCGTGTTGACCACCAGCGCCAACACGTTCTTCACCGCGTTGAGGCGTTGCAGGTCCTCGCGCACGAGGGCACCCAGCAGGCCGATCAGCAGCACGCCCTGGGCCGCACCGAAGTACCCGCCGTAGACCCCGGCGGCGAACGACCCGGCGACCAGGGCCAACGAGGCGCGGGCGTCACCGTCCCTGGTACCGGCCGGGCGCGCACGGCCGAGTCGGGCCTGCAGACGCGGCTGCAGGAGGACGAGCACGACGGCGAGCCCGATCAGCGCCGGGACGGCCGCGTCGAACACCGACTGCGGCAGGGTGAGGAGCAGGACCGCACCGGTGACGGCGCCGGCGCCGGATGCCGGAACGAGGGAGAGCACCCGTCGCCGCTGATCCCTCAACAGGTCCCGGTAGCCCCAGGCCGCCGCCGCGTTGCCCGGCACCAGCCCGATGTTGTTGGACACGTTGGCCGTCACCGATCCCAGCCCCACCCCGAGCAGCGCGGGAAAGGTGAACAGGCTCCCGGATCCGACGACCGCGTTGATGATCCCGGCGGCCACTCCGGCCAGGGCGATGAGGAGCACACCCCAGCCGCCGGCATCGCCGATCGTGAGCACCGCTGCCTCGCTGGCTAGGTCAGGCGGGGTTCGACGCGGGCACGACGGTCAGCTCGCCGAGCCCGAGCGCGTGCACCGGCTCGGCGACCACCGAGGCGTCGCCGACGACGACGACAGCCAGTTGGGACGAGACGGCCGCCGCGAACCCGGCGGAGGCGCCCTCGGTGGTGACCCGCGGGATGGTCGACCGCAGCACGTTCAGCCAGTCGGCGGGCATCCCGTCCCCGACGAGCCCGGCCGCCTGGTCGACCAGCGCCCGGGCCGTCTGGAACCGCAGCGGCGACGCACCCAGGTAGAACTCGACCGCGTCGTCGCGTTCGGCGCTGGTCAGGCCATCGTCGCGCAACCCGTCGACGACGACCCGGATCTGCTCCAGCGCGGGACCGGTGGTCGCGGTGTCCACTGCGGTGCTGATCGTGAACTGCCCGCCGGCGCGGAACGGGGTGAACCGCGCACCGATGCCGTAGGTGTAGCCGAGGTCCTCCCGCAGTGACCGCATCAGCCGTGAGCTCAACCCGCCACCAAGGGCGTGCGCGGCCACCAGCAGGCCGGGCCAGTCCGCGGCGGACCGGTCCGGGCCGGCCAGGCCGAGCGCCAACGCGCTCTGCACCGACCCCGGGCGGTCCACGACGGTCACCGCGGGCGGCGCGGCCTTCGCCGCGGCGAGGTCGCCGGCCCGGGCCGCCGCCCCGTCCGGCGTCCCGGCCCCGCCTGCCCCGGGCGGCCCGCCGGACCAGCCACCGAGGGCGGCATCGAGCCCGGACCAGCCGCCGAGGGCGGCATCGAGCCCGGACCAGCCGCCGAGGGCGGCATCGAGCCCGGACCAGCCGCCGAGGGCGGCATCGAGCATCGTCAGCGGGTCGGTGCCCCGCAGGTCCGCCGCCAGGACCACGGTCGTCCGGTGCGGGGCGAACGCACCCGCGTACCAGGCCGCGGTGTCGTCGCGGGTGACACGGCCGACCGTGGCCGCGGTGCCGCCACCGGGCCGGCTCGCGCGGCTGGTCGGGGCGAAGCAGGCGGCGTCCAGGGCCCGGGCGGCCCGGATCGAGGCCACGCTGTCCTGGTGCGCGATCGCGGCCAGCCGCAGCGCGACGTGCCGGGACACCTCCGCGGCGGGAAAAGCAGGGGAGGTCAGCGCCTCGGCGACCAGGGCCAGGCCCGCGGCCAGCGAGGTGGTGGCGACATCGAGGGTCAGGTAGGTCGCCGACCGCCCGGCCGAAGCGCCGTAGTCCGCGCCGAGCAGGGCGACCTCGTCACTGAACTGCTCACCGGTCAGGCCTGCGGTGCCTTCGTCGAGGGTGTTGGCGACGATCGTCGCGACACCCTCGCGATCGGGCGGCTCCGCGGCGAGCGGGGCGTCGACCACGATGCTGACCGCGGCCAGCTGCGCGCCGGGGACGTCGAAGGCGACGACCCGCACGCCGTTCGGCAGCTGCCCGAGCACCGGCGCGGGGAACGACCACGGCGCCGGTGGACCGACCCGCGGCCGCGCGGGGGCAGCCGTCATGCCGCGGTCCCCTGACCGTCGGCGGGCCGGGGATCGTCAGCAGGCTGGGGGGCGACCGGCAGGTACCGGACGGTGGCGCAGGCCCGCGGCGTCAGCCAGGACCCGGTGACAGCGACGACGTCCGCGGCGGTGACGGCGGCGAGCCGGTCCAGGACCGAGTCGGCCAGCGCCGGGTCCCCGAACAGCGTCGCGTGCCGGCCCAGCTCGTCTGCCTGACCGGCGAAGGTTGCCGTCTGCTCCAGGTACTCCCGCTCCGCCCCGGCGCGGGACTGGGCCAGCTCCCGGTCGGTCGGCCCGTCGGTGGCCAGCCGGGTCAGCTCCTCGGCGACCGCCGCCTCCAGGTCGGCGATGTCGCAGCCCTCGCGGGCCCGAACCGTGACCAGCCCGACCGAGCTGCCGCCGACGAGGCGCTCGACGCCGCCGCCGACGGCCTGGGCGCTCTCCTCCCGGCGTACCAGGCGGACCTCCAGGCGGCTGCTCGGCCCGTCGGCGAGCACCCGCAGCGCGACGGCGGCAGCGTCACAGGCCGGGTCACCGTCCGATGGGAGCCGCCACATCAGGTACGCCGCGGCCGCCGGCACGTCCGCCCTCATGACGTCCAGCAGGGGCCCGTCCACCGGGGTCGCCGGCGGCGCGGCGGGGGCCGGCGGCGGGGGCACCGCCGGGATGGCCCCGAAGTACCGCTCGACCCGGGCCAGCGCATCCGCCGCGGTCACGTTGCCGACCAGGGTGAGCACCGCGTTGGCCGGCCCGTAGTGGGCGCCGAAGAAGGCGCGGACATCGGTCAGCGACGCGGCGTCCAGGTCGTCCATCGAGCCGATCGGCATGTGGTGGTACGGGTGCCCGTCGGGGAACGCGAGCGCGAACAGCCGCTCGTAGGCGGTGCCGTAGGGCCGGTTGTCGTAACTCTGCCGCCGCTCGTTCTTGACCACGTCACGCTGGTTGTCCAGGTTCGCCTGGTCCAGCGCCACGGGCAGGCCGCCCATCCGGTCCGCCTCCAGCCAGAGCGCGAGATCCAATGCCCCGGTCGGGACGGTCTCGAAGTAGTTGGTGCGGTCGAAGCTGGTGGTCGCGTTCAGCGACGCGCCGATCGGTTCCAGCAAGCCGAAGTGCTCGCCGGAGGCGACATTCGCCGAACCCTGGAACATGAGGTGCTCGAACAGGTGCGCCAGCCCGGTCCGTCCGGGGCTCTCGTGGCGGGAGCCCACGCCATACCAGATGTTCACGGCCACCGCCGGCGCGGTGTCCTGCTCGCGGACGACGATCCGCAGTCCGTTGGCCAGGGTGGAAGTGACCAGCGGCCGGTCGGACCCGAGGTCGACGGCCGGCACCGGTCGGGAACCCGCGCTCATGCCTGCACCGACCTCCAGCTACGCGCGACTCCCGGACGCAGTGAAGCTACCAACCGGCCGACGGGGCCCACACGCCGGTCAGCCGATGCGCTCGTCGACGTAACACCACCGCCAGGCCTCGTTCGGCTCGACGCTGCGCATCACGGCATGACCCGTGCTGCGGAAGTGCCGGTCGGCGTGCCGGGCCTCGGAGCTGTCGCAGCACCCCACGCGCCCGCAGGTCAGGCACCCGCGCAGGTGCACCCAGCTCGTCCTCCCCTCCCGGCGGCAGTCCTCGCACTCCCCCGGGGTCATGAGCCGGACCACCCGCGGCGCCGCCTCGAGGTGGGCACACAGCTCGTCGGCCGCCGGGACCAGGTCGGCCTCGCGCTCGACGTCCCCGGCCTCGTCCGCCACCCGCTCGAGCATGGATTCCTCGAGGTCCACCGCGGCCAGCGCGCCGCGCACGACATCGGCGGCCTGGCCGGAGTCGCGCGCACGCACGATCGTGTCCCGCTCGGCTTCGAGCATCGCCACCCGCAGCCGGCGGTAGGTGCCCGACGGCGTCGCCTGGCCGGACTCGGGGCGGCCGAGTCGCTCCCAGGCGGTGTTCGACCGGATCGCGGACCGCCGCCGCAGACCCTCCAGCACGTCCTCGGGTTCCTCGCCGGTGGTCAGCTCCTCCAGTCGGCGCAGTCCGGCACGGGATGCCTGGTCGACCAGCGTCGCCGTCTGCAGGGCGTCCTCGGCGGGGTCCGGGCCTCGCATCCCGAGCCGGCGCACCAACCAGGGCAGCGACAGTCCCTGGACCAGCAGGGTCCCGGCGACGACGGTGAACGCGGCGAGCCGGAGCAGGTCGCGCTGCGGGGTCTGCTCGGGCAGCAGGAAGGCGGCCGCCAGCGTGACGACCCCCCGCATCCCGGCCCAGGACACGACCGCGGTCACCGACCACGGCCAGGCGGTCGCAGCGCGCCGCAGCCGGAACGCCCCGGCGGCGGCGAAGACGAAGACGGTCCGGGCCAGCACGGTCGCCAGCAGCACACCGAGGCAGACGGCGGCGGCCCGGACCGCGCCGATGTCGGTGCCGGCGACCCCCGCCAGCAGCGAGGGCAGCTGCAGCCCGATGAGCAGGAACACCGCGTTCTCCAGCAGGAACGCGATGGTCTGCCAGTTGGTCGCCTCCGCGATCCGGGACGCTCCGCTCTGCAGCGCCGGTGAGCCCTGGGCGAGCAGCAGCCCGGTGACGACGACGGCCAGGACGCCGGAGGCACCGACGGCCTCGGCCGGCAGGAAGGCGACGAACGGGGCCGCGAAAGACAGGCTGGTGTCCAGCACCGGGTCGTCGATCCGCCTGCGCAGCGCGCCGAGCACGAAGGCGGCCAGCACGCCGACGACGATCCCGCCGGCGGCCGCGAGCCCGAACCGCCACGCGACCTCGCCGAACCCGACCGGCCGGGTGAGCGCCGCGACGGCCGTCGTCAAGGCGGCCAGTGCGGTGGCGTCGTTGACCAGGCTCTCGTCTTCCAGCAGCGCGGTGAGCCGCCGCGGCATCCCGACGCGTCGGCTGACGGCGGTGGTGGCGACGGCATCGGGCGGCGCGACCACCGCCCCGATCGCCAGCCCGGCCGCGAGGGTGATGCCGGGGACGATCCACCATGCGGCGAGGCCGACCGCGATCGTGCTGAAGGCGACCGCGCCGACCGACAGGATCAGCGTCGAGACCCGGTTGGCCTTGAAGTCGACCAGCGAGGTCCGGATGGCCGCCGCGTAGAGCAGCGGCGGGAGCAGGCCGATGAGCACGATCTCCGGCGAGAGCTCGACGTGGGGCACACCGGGAACTGCTCCGGCCGCGGCGCCGACGACCACCAGCACCAAGGGGGTCGGCCAGCCGACACGGTCGCAGAACCAGGCCACCACGCCGACGGCGACCGCAAGCGCCACGAGCAGGACGGCGACATGCACTGGTCCATCATCGGGGCAGACTCCACCGGTGATCTCCGTCGATCTCGCCCGGGCGCTGCGTACCGCCGGACTGCCCTGGGACCCGGCGACCGGCGACTGGTTCGTCGTCGACGCCGAGGAGCTGCTCGACGACCGGCTGGTGCTGTCCACACTGACCGTCGACGTCCACCGGTACGCGACCGGGACGGTGCTCGGGTTCAACGGAACCACCGAGTGGGCGCTGGACTCCGTCGCGGTGTCGGACACGCTGTGGCTGCCCACCGAGGACCAGCTCCGGGACCGGCTCGGCGAGGCGTTCACCCGCCTGGACCGGACCGCCGGCAGCTGGCGGGTCGACCTGAGCGTCGAGGGCTCGGCGATCTCCTTCGTCTCGCCCGGCGCTGCCGATGCCTACGGCCGGGCGCTACTGCACCTGCTGACCCGCTGACTGCTCGGCCCGCCTGGGGCCGCCCTGGTGGCTCGGCCGCGGCCGCCGCGGCACAATGATCAGGCCGACGCAGTGGACCGATCGCTGCGTGCGTTCGTCGGTAGCAACACCCGGGGCTGTCCCGGGCGGCCCGTCGACGCGCGACGCCTCCTCGATGCCCGGCCCTGCCCCCGCCGGTAGTCCGTTCCCCATCCGACCGGCGGGTGGGTGCACGCACCGTGGGTCCACCGCCGGGAACGCCCGAAGAGGCCCCGTGTCGACATCCACCCCGCACCCTGCTCCCGCCCCGTGTCCCGCAGCCGAGGCGGTCCTGCGGCTGACCGTCGATCTGGTCGCGCGCGGGGTGACGCCGCCCAACCTGGACATCGTCTGCCGGGCGGCGGCCACCGCGCTCGGGGTCGACGGTGTCGCGGTGACGCTTGCCTCATCCAGTGGGAACCGGGCGGTCATCGGTGGCAGCGACGCCACCGCGCGGGCGATCGAGGCAATCCAGCTGACCGTCGGTGAAGGCCCGTGCACCGAGGCGACCGCCCGGAACACACGAGTGATGGCGCGTGACATCCGGGACCCGGGGGACGCCCGGTGGCCGATATTCGTCCAGCACCTGGACAACCTGCCGGTCCGCGCCCTCAGCGCCGCCCCGTTGCTGCTCGGCGCGGCCCCGGTCGGCTCGGTCAACTTCTACTCCGCCCGCGCCGGGGGCCTCGACGGGCTCGCGGCCTCGACGGCTGCCGAGCTGGCTCGCGCGATCGTCGTCGCGCTCCTCGCGCTGCGCGCCGAGGACAGCTCCGGGGCGCCGGTCCCGTACCCGGTCGACACGGCCGTGCACCAGGCGACCGGAATGGTCGCCGCCACGCTGGGGGTCCCCACCTCGGATGCGCTGGCCCGGTTGCGCGCGCTCGCTTTCGTCGAGGGCCGGATGTTGGCGGACGTGTCCCGGGATGTGGTCGAGCGCAGGCTGGCGCCCTCGCTCGACTAGGCGCCCATCTCAGACTGGATCGACGAGGAGGACCGGATGCGGGTTGCGGTACTGGGAACCGGGGCGATGGGCACGGGGATGGCCCGGTCGCTGCTGCGGGCGGGACACGAGGTCACGGTCTGGAACCGGAACCCGGGCCGGGCCCGGCCGCTGGCGGCGGACGGCGCGACGGTGGCGACCGGTGCCCGCGACGCGGTGGCCGGTGCCGATGTCGTCGTGACGATGCTGTTCGACGCCGACGCGGTCCTCGATGTCGTCGGACAGGTTGCCGATTCGGTCGGCGGCGACGCGGTGCTGGCCCAGATGTCGACCATCGGGCTGGCGGGCACCCGGCGGCTGGCGGACCTGGCCGCCGAAGCCTCGCTGCGGGTGCTCGACGCGCCCGTCCTCGGGACGACGCAGCCGGCCGCGGAGGGCAAGCTCGTCGTGCTCGCGTCCGGGGATCCGGCAGTGCGGCCCGCGGCCCAGCCGGCCTTCGACGCCATGGGCTCCAAGACGGTCTGGGCCGGGGACGCCCTCGGCCGGGGCAGCGCCCTGAAGTTGGCAGCCAACGCCTGGATCGCGACGCTGACGGCCGGGATCGCCCAGTCGCTGTCGCTGGCCGCGGCCCTGGGGCTGGACCCGCAGCTGTTCCTCGACGCCATCGCCGGCGGCCCGTCCGATACCCCGTACGCCCACCTCAAGGGCGCGTCGATGCTGGCCGACGAGTTCCCGAGCCAGTTCGCGCTGGACGGCGTGCTGAAGGACCTCGGCCTGATCCGAGCCGCCGTCGAGTCCTCCGGCGTCGATCCCGCGCTGGCCGGCGCGCTGCACGACGTCTACCAGCGCGCCGCCGACACCGGCCACGGCGGCGAGGACATCGCCGCGGTCGTGACGACCTTCCGCGGACCCGGTCGACCTCGTTGACCGCCAAGCCGGTTGGTTCTCGGCCCGGACCCGGGAAACCCGCGGGGTGTCACCGCCACTGGCCCAACGCGGTCATGAGCTGGCGTCGGGACCGCACCAACCGGCCGCGGACCGTGGCCTCCGGGACGCCGAGGACGCGGGCGATGTCCTGGTAGCTCAGGTCCTCGAAGTGCCGCAGCACGAACGCGGCACGCAGGTCCGGACCCAGCTGGGCGACGGCGGCGTCGACCGCGCGACTGCGCTCGCCGGCCAGCGCGGCGTCCTCGCTGCTGGGGGCCGCGGGTTGTCGACCGCCCGCGGCCGGCGCCGGCTGCTCACCGTCCAGTTGCTCCACCGAGCGGTAGCGCCGACGCGCCACGCCGATCGCCTTGTTGACCGCGATCCGGTACAGCCAGGTCGTGAACGCCGCCGAACCGGCGAAGCTCGACAGGGACGCCCATACCTGCAGCCAGACGTCCTGGGTGACGTCCTCGGCGTCGCTGGCGTTGCCGAGCATCCGGTACGCGACCCGGTAGACGAGCGCCTGGTGCCGGCGGACGAGCGTCTCGTAGGCCTGCGCGTCGCCCCGGACCGCATGGGAGACCAGCCATGCATCGACCCACGGGTCCGAGTCGTCGCCTGATCGCGGGACGTCCGGCTCGGCCGCTGCCGGGCCGCCGGACGGGGCCCGGTCGCGCGGTCCCGTCACGCGGGGACAGTGTGCCCGACCTCCCGGTCATTCCTGGCCTCGGTGGTCGGGTTCCCTCGACAGACGGCGGAGTTCTCGACAGACGGCGGAGCTACAGTGAGGTTCGGCACGTCCAGGCTCGGCGCTGGACGTGCCGAACCGGTCACGTGCCGGAACACCCGGCCGGGTCCCTCGCCGTCGAGTCAGGCGCGGATACCCGCGCGACGTCCCGCGAGGCCGTAAACCTCCAGGCAACAGTTGCGACGATCGGTTCGCAGTGTCGAACAGGGCGAGCCGACCGCCCCGGAGTCGTGAGGAGTGGTCGCGGGCAGCGTCCAACCGATCGCCACTTCTGAACTCTCGCCGCGCAGATTGCGCCGCGAAACCACCGCGGTATCACCGCGGAGAACGGAGCACCGAATGCCGCTCGACACCAACGCCCTCGACACCGTCCGGGGTTCGTCCGTCAAGAACACGAGCGGTGACAAGCTCGGCAAGGTCGACGAGGTCTACCTGGACAACGAGACCGGTCAGCCGGAGTGGGCTGCTGTCAAGACCGGCCTGTTCGGTGGCAACGTCTCCCTGGTCCCGCTCAGTGAGTCGACATTCGACGGTTCTTCGCTGACGGTGCCGTTCACCAAGGACACGATCCAGGGTGCGCCGCACCACGACCCGGGCCGTGAGATCACCGCCGACGACGAGGACGAGCTGTACGCCTACTACCGCGTCGGCACCACGTCCTCGACGACGACCACGTCGACCACGTCGGGCACGTCTGGGACGGGCACGGTCGGCCGCGACACCTCCGGGCCGATGACCGACAACGCGATGACCCGCTCCGAGGAGCAGCTCCGCGTCGGCGTCCAGCAGCGCGAGGCCGGTACCGCCCGTCTGCGGAAGTACATCACCACCCACACGGAGACGCAGACCGTGCCGGTGAGTCATGAGGAGGTCGTCGTCGAGCGTGAGCCGATCACCGACGCGAACCGCAGCGCCGCGATGTCCGGTGGCGCTCTCACCGAGGAAGAGCACGAGATCACCCTGCACGAGGAGACCCCGGTCGTGACCAAGGAGACCGTTCCGGTCGAGCGGGTCCGGCTGGACAAGCGGACGGTGACCGGCCAGGAGACGGTTTCCGCGGAGGTCCGCGAGGAGCAGATCGAGACCGACGCGTCCGACGTCACGACCAGTGGTCGGCGCCGCGACACCGACTCCGGCCGCTGACCGCATCTGACCGGGAGCCGGCCTTGCCGGCCGGCTCCCTCCCGGTCGCAGGGGGCCGTGGTGTCGCGGGATCGTCGTCCGGGGATCCCGTCGAGGTCGTGCTGCACGAACAACACGACCGTGTCGGGACGGTACGGTCCGTCACCGGTGTCGTGCGGATCCGCCGTCGGATCATCACCGAGACCCGCCAGGTCGACGTGGTCGTTCGCCGGGAGGTGCTGGAGTTCGATCCGCCGGTGAGTCCCGGTAACGCCGGCGTCGACGAGGTTTTCGACATCGACGCCGAGCGGACATCGGCCACCGGCCCCGGTCAGGCGTCTGTTTCTGCAGACCGCGATCTCGTCCTGGAGCTTCGGGCCGAGGTCCCGGTCGTGGTCACCGAGGTCCGCCCCGTCGAACGCGTCCGGATCGGCCTGCGCCGGGTCCCCGGCGCAGCCGAGATCACGACGACAACCGCGCGCGAGCACGTCGACATCAGCGATCCCCGGTCCTGAGGGAACGGGAGAGGAGACGACATGCAGATCGACAAGAGCCAGATCCTGGACCTGCTGAGGTCGCGGGGAAAGTCCGACCAGGCGGGCGACGCTGATGCGCAGCTGCCCGACCAGGTGGACACCGACGACGACAGCCACAAGGACCTGCTGTCCAAGCTCGGCGTCGACCTGGGCAGCCTTGGCGGCCTCGGGGGGATCGGCAAGCTCCTCGGCTGACCAGCGGCGGCCGAACGGCCGCCGCCCGCCATACCCGAACCAGGGGGTGTCCGCCGAGCGCGGACGCCCCCTGGTCCCGTTTCCGGACAGGCCCGCCCGTTCTGCCTCCTCACCGCCGGCTCAGCCACCCCGCCGTCAGATCCGCAACGTCGAGCTGACCGTCGATCACCGCGCGCGCGCACTGCGCGATCTTGGTGTTGGTCCGGCGGCTGTGGTCCCGCAGGACGGCGAAGGCGAGGTCGGGAGTCAGGTCGCTGCGTCCGACGATGACGCCCTTCGCCTGTTCCAGGACCACCCGGCTGTCCAGGGCACCCTGCAGTTGCTCGTTGAGCAGGTCCCTGCGGTGCAGGCCCCGCTCCTGCAGCAGGCCGATCGTTGCAACGTCGGCGAGCGCCTGGACCGCCCGAAGGTCCGTCTCCGCGAGCGCGTCCGTGTTGTTGGCGAACAGGTTGAGCGCGCCGAGAGTCTCGTTGCGCAGGCGCATCGGTGTGGCGTACACCGAGTGCACGCCGTACCCGAGAGCGACGCGGGACCACCGCGGCCAGCGGTCCACCTCGGTGGCGATGTCCGGGACGTGAACTGCCGCTGCGGTCGAGATCGCGTCCAGGCACGGGCCCTCGTCGGCCTGCAGCTGGAACAGCTCGATGCCCCGGACGTCCGCGGTGCTGGCGGCGAGCACCTCGATGCCGCCCGCCGCATCGCGCATCAGCAAACCCGCTGCCTCGGCGCCGAACAATCGCGCGGCGGCTTCCGCCAGCTCGTGCAGGAAGGCCGGCAGGTCGTAGTCGTCGACAAGCGTGTCCGCGACCGTGATGAGGGCATCGAGTAGCTGCACCTGGTGGTCGTCGTCCCGGTTCACGGCATCTCCCGTCACGCTCGGGTCTGGGCGCTCCCGGCCGGCACGCAGCTGGCCTGGGAGTCGACGCTAGTAGAGCGGACACCGCCCACCTGGTCCCTGGTCAGGTGCAGCAGCCATCCGCGTGCGGTGCGGATCAGCGCGTACCGGCGGGGCCCCCCGCGACCGTGCAGGGTGAACAGGATCCGCCGGTCGGTGCGGTCGTGCTCCTCCCACCACCCGGTATCCGCCACGGACTTGTCGGCGTCCTCATAGGTCAGGTGGTCCAGGCCGTGGTCCGGCACCTGTACGGCGAGCCGGTCGTGTCCCGGGTCCACGGGCAGACCACGCGGTAACGCCCACGAGCGGAGAGCGCCGTTCTCCTCCAGCCGCAGGTCGACGTGGTGCCGCGGCCGTCGGTGATCGTGGACGACGAAGGCCGGGCCGGGTCGGACCGCCGATTCCCCGGTCCGCTCCTGGTCCACAGTCAGACGGTAGCGACGGAGCCCTCGGTGCCGCCCCGATCAACGGTGCTCGGTGCTGTCGGTGCTCGGTGCTGTCGGTGAGCGGAGGGCACCCATCCCCACGCCGCGCCGGTTTCGAACACGCAGAGTGCTTGTCTGACTACTGTGATGAACTGACGCTCTCGTCCGCGTCGTTACTGTTGGCGCCGTTGTCGTCCGCCGATGCCAGGCCCCGCCGCCGCGGACGACACGGCAGCCGCCGACCCGGCGACTGGGACGAGTAGCTCCGCCAACCGAACTTCAGCCCCGAGAGAAGGATTTGTCATGAAGCAGCGGACCGTTCAGCGGGCTCTCTACACGCGTCTCATCGGCGCGGCAGCTGCCGGCGCTCTCGTCCTGCCCGTCGCCCTCTCGCTCGTCGCCCACGACGCAGGTGGTCCGACCGTCAGCCGACCGTCGGTGTCAACCTCGGTCGCCTCGCGCACCATCACCCCCGCCGGGATCCGCTGGTCCACCACCCCCCGCACCATCACTCCCGCCGGGATCCGCTGGTCCACCACCCCCCGCACCATCACCCCCGCCGGGATCCGCTGGTCCACCACCCCCCGCACCATCACCCCCGCCGGCGTTGACGTGGTCTGGCGGTCTGGCACGCTGAGCATCTGATGTCGAGCCGCACGGCGAACCCCAGCCGGGCGACCGCGGTGCTGACGGTGGGCCTGGCGCTACTCGCCGCCGGCTTCGCGGCGGTGCCGCAGGGTCGCCCGCTCCTCGCCGCGCCGTGGGGGGTGTCGCCGTTGGCGATCGCCCTCGGGCTCGCCGTGCTGTTCTGCCTGTCTGAGTTCTGCCTGTTGCACGTCGAGGTCCGGCACCAGGCATACTCGGTGACCCTTGCCGAGCTGCCGCTCGTCTTCGGAATCTTATGGTGCGGTGCGTGGCAACTCGTCGCCGCGCGCGTGGTCGGGTCCGCCGTGGCTTTCGCTATCCAGCGATCGCCGACGTCGAAGGCGACCTACAACGTCGCGGCATACGCGGCCGAGGCTGCACTCGACGTGGTGCTGGTGAACCTGTTGGTGAGCCAGCAGAACGAGTTGACCGCGGAGGTCCTCGTCGCGTGCTACGTGGTCGTCCCCCTTGTCGACCAGCTGATGTCCAACCTGGTGCTCCAGGTCATCCGGTGGCACCAAGGCGGAATGACCGCCCGAGTGCCCATGGCCGTCCGGGCTCCCGGGTTGCTCGTCAGCCTGCTGTCCACCACCGCCGCCCTCGCGGCGGTGATCCTGGGTGGAACGGGCTGGGTCGGTGTCATCGTGCTCGTCGTTTTCACGGTGACCGCGACCGGGGTTTATCGCGGGTTCCAGGTGCTGCACCGGCGCCACGAGGCGCTGGAACAGGTGCACGACTTCGTCGGGCTGAACACCGGATCTGCCGGCGTCCAGGAACTCGCCGGTCGGATGCTCGGCCAGGTGCGGTCTCTGATGCGCGCAAGGACCGCCGACCTGTTGCTCGCCGAACCAGACGGCATGGTTCAACTCTCGGTTGACGAAGGCGATGAGGACGTCCTGCGCGTTCTGCCAGATGCGTGGGCGGGGTCGGACGAGTTCGTCAGCTCCGTCCGTACGAGCGGGTCGCCCGCACTGCTGCCTGCCGGCACCCGCCGGGCGAGCGACCGGAGCTGGCTGCGCGCCCGGGGCGTCCGGGACGCCGTGGTGGTGCCGCTGCCCCGTGGGTCCGGCGACGGCGCACTGATGGTGCTCGACCGACTCGGGAACACCGGTTCGTTCACCCGTGAGGACCAGGCAATGCTCCAGACGCTCGCCGGGCACCTGTCCGTGGCCGTCCGGAGCAGCACGCTGATGGACCGGCTCCGGTACGAGGCGACCCACGACGTCCTGACGGGGCTGGCCAACCGGTCGCTGCTCGAACAGACCCTGCGATCCGCGCTCGCCGGGGACGACCGGGACGCGGGTGCGGTCCTACTGCTGGACCTCGACCGGTTCAAGGAGGTCAACGACACCCTCGGCCATCACGTCGGCGACGCCCTGCTCCGATCCCTCGCGCGGACCATCCAGGCGACGCTTCCGGCCGACGCGACCGTCGCCCGGCTCGGCGGCGACGAGTTCGCGGCCTTCCTGCCCCGCCCGGGAGACGCTGGCCAGGTGACGGCGCTGGCCGAGGCCCTGGAGCGCGCTCTCGCCTCCCCGGTACAGCTGCCGGAGGCAATGTTGAGTACGCGGGCGAGCATCGGCGTCGCGCTGGCCAGCGCCGGCGGCAACGAGTCGGATCTGCTCCGGCACGCCGACACCGCGATGTACGTCGCCAAGGAGGCCGGCGACGCGGTCGTCCTCTACACCAGTGAGCTCGACCGCGGCCGCGCCGAGCGTCTTGCCCTGCTGGCCGACCTGCACCTGGCGCTGGACCGCAACGAGCTGCGACTCGCCTACCAGCCGAAGCTGGATCTGGTGACCGATGAGGTGAACAGCGTCGAGGCTCTGGTGCGCTGGCACCACCCCCGACTCGGCCTTCTCGGCCCGACTGTCTTCGTCCCGCTCGCGGAGGCGAACGGCCTGATCGGCCCCCTCACCGAGCACGTACTGCACGAGGCACTCGGTCAGTGCGCCGAGTGGCGGACCCAGGGCGTCGACGTGGCCGTGGCGGTGAACCTGTCCGCCCGCGTGGTGAACAATTCCGCTCTGCCGGCGCTGATCAGTGCCGCCCTGCTCGACGCGGGGGTGCCCGCGTCGAGGCTGATCCTGGAGATCACCGAGAGCAGCGTCATGGACGACTACGAGCGGGCCGTACCGATCCTCGAGCGCATCTCGGCCATCGGCGTGATGCTGTCCCTGGACGACTTCGGGACCGGCTATTCCAGCCTTGCCTACCTGCAGCAGCTTCCGGTCAGCGAGGTGAAGATCGACCGGTCGTTCATCGCCGGGCTGGTCACCGACGAGGGCAGGAGCCAGGTACTCGTGCGCGCCATCATCAGCCTCGCCACCAACCTCGGACACCGGGTCGTCGCCGAGGGCCCCGAGGACGTGGAGACCCTCGACCTTCTCCGGAGCATGGGCTGCCACCTGGTGCAGGGCTTCTACGTCAGCCGCCCGGAAAGCCCGGAGGTCGTCGCCGCATTCGTCCGGCAGCACCCGCGCCCGGGGTCCCGGATCCTGCGCCTCGCCACCTGACCGACCCGGTCACGTCCCGATCCGCTCGGCTCAGTCCCCCGCGTACCGCTGCTCGGTCCACGGGTCCCCGTGCGCGTGGTACCCGTTGCGCTCCCAGAAGCCCAGCCGGTCGACCGAGGACAGGGACAGCCCACGCACCCACTTGGCCGACTTCCAGAAGTACAGGTGCGGGACGAGCAGGCGCGCCGGTCCGCCGTGCTCGGGGTGCAGCGGTGCCCCGTCGTAGGTGTCGACCACCCAGGCGCGCCCACCCGTCAGCTCCGACAGCGGGAGGTTCGTCGTGTAGCCGCCGTCGCAGGTCGCCACCGCATACTCCACAGCGCCCGTGTCGACCCCGTCGAGGAGCACGTCGACGGATACCCCGGACCAGCCGGTGTCGAACTTCGACCAGGTCGTGACGCAGTGGATGTCGACGGTGAACGTCTCTCGAGGCAGCGACCGGAACTGCTGCCAGGTCCAGCGCTGTACCTGCTCGCGCTCGACGGACACCGTGAAGTCCCACCGGTCGGTGTCCGCTCGCGGGGTGGGGCCGGCGGAGAGCACCGGGAACGAGTTCCCGGTGTCGTACTGACCCGGCGGCAACCGGTCCGGTCCGCGCGTCGGGCGTCGCCCGCCGAATCCACGCGACACGATCCCCACGTCATCTCCTCCCGGCCGCTCCGCGGTGCCAGCGGCTCAGATCGAGTGGATGAACGGCGACGAGTAGTCCGGGACCTCGAGCAGGGCGGCCTCGGCGTCGGTGACGTCCATCCGGTCGGCCTCCGCGGCGATCTGCATGCCGAGCAAGCGGACATCGCCCGCCGTGGCCAGGGCGGTGACCTCATCGTGGGCCAGCACCCACGAGACCGCGGCCCGGATCGGTCCGGCCTGGTCGAGCGGCTCATACCACGTCGCGTAGGTCCGGTCGCTGCCCTCGGGCCAGTTGCGGCGCGAGACGCCCTTGATGGTCCGCAGCCCGACGTCCTGACGCCTGACCTCCGCGACCAGCGCCTCGTACGCCGCACGGAACGTGTCGTCGCGCCAGAGCAGGGCGTTCAGCGGGGTGAGCACGGTCGCGAACGGGAACCGGCGCAGCGCCTCCAGGTGGGTCTGCGCCGCCTGCTTGCCGTGTCCGGTGATGCCGATGGCACCGACCAGCCCCTCCTCCTGCGCGCGGACGGCCGCCTCGATCGCACCGCCGTTCCCCAGCGCGCGGTCGAGCTCGTCGAGATCGCCGATGGCGTGCAGCTGGATCAGGTCCAGGTGGTCGGTCTGCAGCCGCTCCAGCGAGGTGTTGATCGACGCCCAGGCGCCCTCCCGGTCGCGGTCGCCGGTCTTGGTAGCGAGGAGGATGTCGTCGCGGATGCGCGACATCCACGGGCCGAGCCGCAGCTCCGCGTCGCCGTAGCTGGCCGCGAAGTCGAAGTGGTTGACGCCAGCGTCGAGTGCCTGCTGGATCGACCGGTCGGCGGTGTCCTGGTCGACGTCGCCGAGCGCCGCCCCCCCGTAGGCCAGCACCGAACTCGCGTGCTCCATCCGACCGAGCCTTCGGTACTCCATGTCGACTCCCCTGTGCTCGTTGGTGAACGGGTGCTCGTGGTGAACGGTGCCGGTTGGTGCGCGGTCTGTCAGGTGTGCCGCAGCGACTCGGGCAGGGCGGAGTTCAACGCCCCGGAAGCGAAGGCGCCGACCGCGACCGGGCCGGGGAACCCGGCGTCCCGGACGGCGGCGAGAGCACCGCTGCGCCGCACCGGGCCCACCGCGGCGGCGTCGACCTCGACCCGGGCACCGTCCGCGCCGAGGTCGCGCACCCGCAGCTCCCGGGTGTCCACCCCCGCCGCCCGCAGCGCAGCCCGCACCGCCGTCTCCGCCCGGTCGACCCGCGCCAGCCGGGCCGGGGTGATCACGATGCCGTAGGCGACCCTGCTGGACAGGCACGGGCTGGCCGGGCGGTCCCACACGGCAAGCGACCAGTGCCGGGCCAGCGCCCGGACCTCGGCCTTGCCGGTGCCGGTGTCGGCCAGCGGAGTACCCGCGCCGCGCTCGGCGGCCGCCCGGATCCCCGGACGCCAGCCGGCCCTTACGTCGTCGGCGTTGGTTCCGGTGACCACGATCTCGCCCGGCGTGCCGTCCAGGACGGCGCCGAGCGCGTCGACCAGGGTGGCCTTGCAGAAGTAGCACCGGTCGTGGCCGTTGCGGGTGTACCCCTCGACGTCCATCTCAGCGGTCGGCACCTGCCGGTGGTCGACGCCGAGGGATGCCGTCAGAGCGGCGGCCTCGGCCAGCATCCCGCTCGGCAGCGCAGGTGAGACTGCGGTCGCCGCGACGACGTTGCCGGCGCCCAGGGCCCGCACGGCCGCTGCGAGGACCACCGCGGAGTCCACACCGCCGGAGTAGGCGACCGTGACCCGCGGCACGCCGGCGAACCAGGCGAGCAACCGCGACGCCGTCCCCGGGTCGGACGTCTGCTGGTGAGCCGACTCCTGAGCTGCGGTTTGACTCGGGGAGCAGGAAGCCGTCACCGTTCCAGCGTGTCACAGCAGCCGGCCGTAGAGGATCTGGGCTTCGCGCGGCTGGACCTGGACCGGGTCCGCCGCACCGGCGACCCCGAGGTCGTGCTCGCCTCCCACAAGACGCCCGACCAGACGGTCGAGGCGCTCGTCCACCTCGCCGCCGCGCACCCGGACCGGGCCGTGCTCGCCACCCGCTGCGACGCCGCCACCCGGGCGCTGGCCCGCCAGCACCCCGGAGCCCGCGTCGACGACGTCGGCCGCACCGTCGTCCTCGGGCCGGTACCGGCGCCCCGGGGACGTGTCGCCGTCGTCGCTGCCGGGACGTCCGACCTTCCCGTCGCGCGCGAGGCAATGACCACGCTGGAGGTCTCAGGCACCGGTGCGGAGCTGATCGTCGACGTGGGCGTCGCCGGCCTGCACCGCCTGCTCGCCGAACGGGACCGGATCGCCGCCGCCGACGCGGTGATCGCGATCGCGGGGATGGACGGGGCGATGCCGGGCGTGCTGGCCGGACTGGTCCCGATCCCGGTCGTCGCGGTGCCGACCAGCGTCGGGCACGGCGCCGCCTTCGGCGGGATCGCCGCGCTGCTCACGATGCTCAATGCCTGCGCGCCCGGCGTCACGGTGGTCAACATCGACAGCGGCTTCGGTGCGGCGGTCGCTGTCACCCGGATGACCCGTCGACTCGCGTGAGCACCGCTCTCCGCGTCGACGCTGTCTGGATAGATGCGACGCACGGTGCCGCCGGCGACATGCTGCTGGGGGCGCTGCTCGACGCCGGCGCCGATGTCGGCGCCGTCCGGGGAGCCCTGGCCGCGTTGGCCGTCGCCGGCAGCGAGCCGATCGGCCTGGCGGTGGACCAGGTCCGTCGGCACGGCCTGCGCGCCACCCACGCGGTGGTGACGGCCGCACCCAGCTCGGTCCGCCGCGGCCCGGCCGACGTCCGGGCACTCGTCCTGGGGGCCGGACTGAGCGACGCGGCCCGCGGGTTCGCGCTGGCCGTGTTCGACGCCCTCGCCGACGCCGAAGCCCGCGTCCACGGCGTCGACACCGCCGAGGTCCACTTCCACGAGGTCGGCGCCCTGGACTCCCTCGCCGACGTCGTCGGCTGCTCGGTCGCCCTGGACACCCTCGGCCTGCTGGGCGCCGGTGTCGTCCGCCGGGTCAGCACGGTGGGCCTGGGCGGGGGGACCGCCTGGACCGGGCACGGCCGCATCCCGGTACCCGTTCCGGCGACGCTGGAGCTGCTCGCCCGGGCCGGGGCGCCGGTGAGCGCGGGCGCCGGTGACCGGGAGCTGTGCACCCCGACCGGCGCGGCACTGCTCGCGACCCTGGCCACCGACTGGGGACCGCTGCCGGAACTGACGGTCCGCGCCGTGGGCAGCGGAGCCGGCACCGCGGACCCGCCCGACCGCCCGAACCTCGTCCGGGTGGTGATCGGCGACCGGGTCATGCCGACCGGCCGCGGCGGCGCGTCCTGGCGGGAGGACGAGCTGCTCGTCGTCGAGGCGACGATCGACGACCTGGACCCGCGGCTGTGGCCGGACGTGCTCGACGGCCTACACCGGGCCGGGGCGGCCGACGTCTGGCTGACCCCGGTGCTGATGCGCCACGGCCGCCCCGGGCACGTCCTGACCGCGCTCACCGGGCACGACGTCCTGGACGCGGTGTTCGGTGCCCTCGTCGACGCGACGACGACGCTGGGCGTCCGCGTGCACGGCGTCGCCCGCCGCGCCCTGCATCGGGACACCGTCGCCGTCGAGGTGGACGGTGCCCCGGTCGAGGTCAAGCGCGGGCTGCTCAACGGGCGTGCGGTGACGGTCCAGCCGGAGTACGCCGCGGCCAGGGCGGCGGCCGGGATCCTCGGATTGCCAGTGCGCCAGGTCCTGGACCGGGCTCGGGCCCTGGCGCTGTCCATCCCGGACGGTCCGGACCGCGACGAGCAGGACGGCGCGTAGGCACGTAGGCGCGTAAGGCAACGATCTGGTCGCGATCGTCCACAGTCCCTTGACACCCTCGCTGTCAGCGCAAACACTCGATCGAGCCGCCGCTTTCCGCGACGGCGCCACGACGACGTGGAGGTGAACGGACGTGACGGCATCGCGCGTGTCGGCTCCTGCCGTCCATGAGCCGACGGCGCATCCCACGCACCCCACGCTCGCCGACGTCGCCGCCCGGGCCGGGGTCTCGGGCCAGACGGTGTCCCGGGTGGTCAACGGTGCGGCACTGGTCACCCCGCAGACCGCATCACGGGTCCGGCGGGTCATCGCGGAGATGGGCTACCGGCCCAACAGCACGGCCCGCGCCCTCAAGGCCAGGCGGAGCAACACCATCGGCATCGTCACCGCGGACTCGACGCTGTACGGCAGGACCGAACTCCTGTTCGCCACCGAGCGCGCGGTCCGGGCCGCCGGCTACTACGTCAGCGTGTTCTCGGTGTCCGAGGTGACCCGGACCGACGTGATCGGCGCCGTCGAACGCCTGCACGGGCAGGGCGTCGAGGGGCTGGTGGTCCTCTGCGGGCCGAGCGGACCCGAGGCCGACCTGGGCATGGCGGTCGACGTGCCGACGGTGCTGACCTGGCAGGCGCCGAGCAGCGGGATGTCCTGGGCCGCGTTCGACCAGGTCCGCGGGGCGCGAACGGTCGTCCGTCACCTGCTCTCACTCGGGCACGAGAGCGTCGCTCACGTCGCCGGTCCGGCGGACCATCCTGCCGCGGCGCCGCGCCGGTCCGGCTGGGCGTCGGCCCTGCGTCGCGCCGGACTGCCGGTGCCCGAACCGTTGACCGGCGACTGGACGGCGGCCTCGGGATACGCCGCGGGACAGCAGCTGGCCCGGGACCCGTCCGTCACGGCCGTGTTCTGCGGCAACGACCAGATGGCACTGGGCGTCCTGCGCGCCGTGACCGAGGCGGGGCGGCGGGTGCCCGAGCAGGTGAGCGTCGCCGGGTTCGACGACACCGCGGACTCGGCCTACTACTCACCTCCGCTCACGACGGTCCGTCAGGACTTCCGCCGACTCGGGGAGTCGTCCGTGGAACTGCTGCGCCGCCAGTTGACCGACCCGGCGACGGACCGGCGCTCGTCGATGCTGTCCACCAGGGTGGTCGTGCGAGCCAGCACCGGAGCCCGCCGGGCCGACGCGGGCGACCCGGTGACGGTGCGGCTGTGACCGGCGCGTCGTTCCGGTTGCCGGGACGGGTGCTCTTCGGTGCCGCGTACTACTCCGAGTACCAGCCCGAGCCGCGGCTGAAGACGGACCTGGATCTGATGGTGGACGCCGGTTTCTCGGTCATCCGGGTCGGGGAGTCGGTGTGGTCGACGTGGGAGCCCGACGACGGCGTCTTCGACCTGGAGTGGATGGCCGAGATCCTCGACGGCGCGGCCGAACGTTCGATCTCCGTCGTCCTCGGGACGCCCACCTACGCGATCCCGCCCTGGCTGGCCCGCCGGTACCCGGAGGTGATGGCCGAGCGCGCGAGCGACCGGCCCATCCCCTACGGCCACCGGCAGAACGCCGACTACTCCCACCCCGCGTTCCGCTACCACGCCGAGCGCGTGGTGCGCCGAATCATCGCCCGCTACGCGGACCACCCGGCCGTGATCGGCTACCAGGTCGACAACGAGCCCGGCGCCGAGCTGTTCCACAACCACGGGGCGTTCGACGGCTTCCTGTCGTGGTTGCAGGTCCGCTACGGGTCGGTGGAGGAGGTCAACCGCCGCTGGGGACTGACGTACTGGTCGCACCGGCTGCGCGACTGGTCCGACCTGTGGCGGCCCGACGGCAACACCACCCAGGGCTACGACCTGGCATGGCGCCGGTACCAGGCGGAGCTGACGACGGACTTCATCGCCTGGCAGGTCGGGATCGTCCGCGGGTACGCACGCGCCGACCAGTTCGTGACCACCTGCCTGGCCCACGGGCGGCCGGGCACCGATGACCGCGCGGTCTCGGCGACGCTGGACGTCGTCGCGGCGAACGCCTACTACCCGATGCAGGACGCCTTCATCCGCCCGCCGGTGGACGGGCCGCGCCAGGGACTGGCCCCGGCCTGGGCCACCGCGACCGGGTCGTGGTGGCTGTCCTACGAATCCGACCTGCGCCGCGGCACCCAGGGCCGGCCTTGGCTGGCGACCGAGACCAACGCTGGCTCGATCGGTGAGTCCTGGTCGAACTACCCCGCCTACGACGGCCAGTGGCGCCAGGCCGCGTGGACCCTGGTGTCCCGCGGGGCCAGGATGGTCGAGTACTGGCACTGGCACACGCTGCACTACGGGGCCGAGACCTACTGGGGTGGCGTTCTCGGTCACAGCCTCCAGCCGGGCCGGACCTTCGGCGAGGTGGAGCGGATCGGCCGGGAGTTCGCCGCCGCAGGCGACGCGGTGACCGACCTGCGCCCGGACGTCGACGTCACGTTCATGTACAGCACCGAGAGCAGGTGGGCGCTGCAGTTCCAGCCCGCGCTCGCCCTCCCCGGCACGCCGGACCCCGACCCGGGCACCTACGAGCGCGTCTTCGGCGCGTTCTACCGGGCGTTCAACGAGGCGGGCCGGCAGGCCGCCGTGAGCTTCGGCGAGGAGCTGGTCGCAGATCCGGCGAACTTCGCCCGCGAGCACCCCGTCCTGGTCACCCCGGCGCTCTACGTGGCCTCCGCGGCGCTGATGACCGCGCTGGCCGACTATGTCGCGGCCGGCGGACACCTGATCGCCACGTTCCGCACCGGCTACGTCGACGAGGAGGGCCAGGCCCGGGCCGAGGTGGCCCCGGCCGGACTGCGCGCAGCGGCGGGCGCCAGCTACCTGGAGTACAGCAACCTCTCCGTCGACCTGCCCCTGGTCGCCGGCGACGACCCGTCCTTCGGGCTGCCGACGGGCGCGACCGCGACCGGGTGGGCCGACGGGCTCGTCGCCGAGGGCGCCGGCGTCCTGGCCTCGTACCACCACCCGCACTTCGGGCGCTGGGCGGCGCTCACCTCACACCGGTCCGGCGCCGGACGGCTGACCTGGGTCGGCACGCTGCCGGACCAGGCGACGCTGCGGGCGCTGGCCCGGTGGGCGGTGCCCGAGCCGGCCAACGCGGTGTGGCAGGCACTCCCACCGTCGGTGACGGTCACCGGCGCCACCCGGCCGGGGGCGGGTCACGTATGGTTCGTCACCAACTGGTGCGGCGACCCGGTGTCCGTGCGAGCGCCGCGGCCGGTGCGAGACCTGCTCGCCGGTGCCCCGATCCCGGCCGGGGACCCCCTCCCGCTCGGCCCCTGGGACCTGCGGGTACTGGCCGACCCCGACGAACCACCCGCCACCTGACCGACCATCTGACCGACAGCACGACCGTCTCGAAGGAGAGCGCATGACCCGCAATGACAGGCACCCCACGACAGACCCGCTCCGGCGGGCGGACATCGCATCGCTCAGCCGGCGTGCCCTGCTCGCCGGCGTCCCGGCGGCCGGCATCGCCAGCTTCCTGGCCAGCTGCAGCGGCTCCGCCGGGAACGCCGGCGGCGGGGGCGCGTCGTCGAGCCCGCTGCCGTCGGCGGACCTGGCCGCGGAGCTGAAGAAGCCGGCGCAGATCACCTTCTGGTCCTGGACGCCGGGCACCCAGACCGAGGTCAACATGTTCATGAAGCAGTACCCGAACATCAAGGTGAAGCTGGTGAACGCCGGCCAGGGGACGCCGCAGTACACCAAGCTGCGCACGGCCCTGAAGGCCGGGTCGGGCTTCCCCGACGCGGTGCAGATCGAGTTCCAGTACATCCCGACGTTCTCCCTGCAGAACAACCTGCTGGACATGGCCAAGTACGGCGCCGACGACTCGGTGAAGAACCAGTTCGTCGACTGGACGTGGAGCCAGGCCGCCCCGGGCGGCAAGGTCTACGGCATCCCGTGGGACTCCGGCCCCATGGGGCTGCTCTACCGCGAGGACATCTTCGCCAAGTACAAGATCGCGGTGCCGAAGACCTGGGAAGAGTTCGCCGCGTCCGCGGACAAGCTGCACAAGGCGGCGCCGAACATCTCGATGACCAACCTTGCCAACAATGACTTCGGTAACTTCATCGCGCTGATGTGGCAGGCCGGGTCCCGCCCGTTCTCGGCACTGGACGCGGGCGGCTCGATGAAGCTGCAGATCAACGACGCTCAGGCCAAGAAGGTCGCGGACTTCTTCGACCCGATGGTCAAGTCCGGCGCGGTCTCCACCGACCCGGACTTCAACAACGACTGGTACCAGGGCCTGGCCAGTGGGCGTTACGCCACCTGGTTCTCCGCCGCCTGGGGACCGATCTTCCTGCAGGGATCGGCGGCAAAGAGCGCCGGGAAGTGGCGGGTGGCACCGCTGCCGCAGTGGGACCCCGCCAAGCCCACCTCCGGCAACTGGGGTGGTTCGACGATCGCGGTGACCGCCGGCACCAAGTACCCCGCGGCCGCAACCGCGTTTGCGATCTTCATGATGACCAACCAGCAGACCACATCTACGTTCTCGAAGACCCAGTTCTTGTTCCCGACGGCGAAGAAGGTCCTCGCGGACCCGACGTACGTCGACCAGAAGCTGCCGTTCTACGGCGGCCAGGCGGTCAACAAGGTGTTCGCCGACATCTCCCAGACCGTGACGACGGACTTCGAGTGGGACCCGTTCCACGACTACCTCACGACCGCCGCCAACGAGACGTTCGGCAAGGCGCTCAGCTCCAAGTCGAGCCTGTCCGGCGGACTGGACGCCCTGCAGAACAACCTCGTCACGTACGCGAAGGCCCAGGGCGTCAAGATCAAGAGCTGAGCGCGCAGGGGTGCGGTGGACCGCGCCGCACCCCTGCGCCGCTCCCGGGAGTCACCATCGGCCGAAGGAGCACCAACCACCTATGAGCTGGAGACCAGCGTGACCGCCGTACCTGCCGCTTCCGCCGGTCGGGTACCGCGGGTCCGGGCGGGCCGGGTCAACGGCGGCCGCCACCGGTTGGCGGCATACGGGTTCGTCCTGCCGTTCCTCGTCGTCTTCGTTGCCATGTTCCTCGCGCCGCTGGCGTACGCCCTCTACCTGAGTCTGTACAAGACGCAGCTGATCGGTGGGACGGCATTCGTCGGGTTGCAGAACTACGCGACAGCCCTCACCGACAGGCAGTTCCTGGGCGGCATCGGGCGGATCCTGCAGTTCTTCGTCTACCAGGTGCCGATCATGCTGGTCCTGGCGATCCTCTTCGCCCTCATCCTGGACAGCGGCCGGCTACGGGCACCGAAATTGTTCCGGGTCGTCTTCTTCGTGCCGTACGCCGTCCCCGCGGTGGTGGGTGCCCTGGTGTGGGGCTATCTGTACGGACCCCGGTTCGGGCCGTTCGCGCAGATCGCGGGTTACCTCGGGGTCGGGGCCCCGGGCTTTCTCACCAGCGGCGGGATCCTGCCGTCGCTGGCGAACATCGCGACGTGGAGCTTCACCGGGTACAACATGATCATCTACTACGCGGCGCTGCGGGCGATCCCGCAGGAGCAGTACGAGGCGGCCGCGGCGGACGGCGCCGGACCGGTCAAGACGGCCCTCTACATCAAGCTGCCGCAGCTACGGCCGGCAGTGCTGTTGACGCTGGTGTTCTCCGTCATCGGGTCGTTCCAGCTGTTCAACGAGCCCTCGGTCCTGCAGCCCGTGGCCGGCCCGGTCATCACCAGTGACTTCACGCCCAACTTCTACGCGTACAACCTCGCGTTCACCGACCAGAACGTGAACTACGCGGCGGCGATCTCGTTCCTGCTCGGATTCCTGATCCTTGCGGTCACCTACATCGCCATCGGGGTCTCCAGCATCAAGAGGAAGCGGGCGTCATGAGCACCGTCGCGAGCACCTCCCGGGCTATCGCCCGAGACCGGACCGTCGCGGACACCGCCCGACGGCGCCAACGCCGCGGGACCGTCCTGCCGACGCTGTTCATGGCCGTGTGCTTCGTCTACTTCGTGCTGCCGCTGCTGTGGCTGGTCATCTCGTCGACCAAGACGAACGGCAGCCTGTTCTCCAGCTTCGGCTACTGGTTCGCGCAGCCGTTCAATCTGGTGGGCAACATTCGCGACGTCTTCAGCTACAACGGCGGGGTCTTCGCCCGGTGGATGTTCAACTCGGCGCTGTACGCCGTTGTCTCGGCCGGTGGTGCGGCGATCCTCGCAACACTGGCCGGCTACGGGTTCGCCAAGTACGAGTTCCTGGGCAAGCGGGCACTGTTCGGGGTCGTCCTCGGATCGATCATGGTCCCGACCACCGCGCTCGCGATCCCCACCTACCTGCTGTTCTCGAAAGTCGGCCTGGTGGACACGCCGTGGGCGGTGATCGTCCCCTCACTCGTCAGCCCGTTCGGCATCTACCTGATGCGGATCTACGCGGCCGACGCCGTGGACTACAGCCTGATCGAGAGTGCCCGCATCGACGGTGCGAGCGAGTCGATGATCTTCCGGTCGGTTGCGCTGCGCCTGCTGATGCCCGGTTTCGTCACGGTCCTGCTGTTCACGCTCGTCGCGACATGGAACAACTACTTCCTGCCGCTGGTCATGCTGAACAACCCGAACTACTTCCCGGTGACCATCGGTCTGGCCCAGTGGAACGCGTCCGCCAACGCCGGTGGTGGGTCACAGGCCTTGTTCTCGATCGTGGTGACCGGATCGCTGCTCTCGATCATCCCGCTGGTGCTGGCCTTCCTGTTCCTGCAGCGGTTCTGGCAGTCGGGGCTGTCGACCGGCAGCGTCAAGTAGCCGGACCTGGGCGGCGTCGCCCCAGCATCATTCCCGGGCGGCGTCGCCCCAGCATCATTCCCGGGCGGCGTCGCCCCAGCATCATTCCCGGGCGGCGTCGCCCCAGCATCATTCCCGGGCGGCGTCGCCCCAGCCGTGCCAGGTCTCGATCCGCACCCGGACACTGACCCGCGGCCGCACCCGGTCCGGATACTCGTGACCGGTGTAGTGCCGCGACAGCCGGTCGATGTCTAGCAGACCTTCATCGGCCACGATCGACTCCGCCCGCCCCTGCACGCTCACGTGGGTGTACCAGTCCCCCGCGGCCAGCGCGGTCAGCGAGACCCGGGGGTCCGCCCGAAGGTGGCGTAGCCGCGCCCGGGCTGCGTCGAGGCCCAGCAGGACCCGCCCGTCGTCCTCGAGCAGAGACCAGGTCGCCACGGTGACCGGCTGGCCGTCCGCGCGCAGCGTTGCCATCACGGCCGGGTTGGGTCGGGCCAGCAGCGCGGCCACGGCATCGGGCAACGGAACGGTGGGCACGGCAACCTCCACGACTCGGGCCTCGGCGGGTGTGCAGCGTAGGTGACCGCCGCCGCGGACCGGCGCTGCTGGACCGTCGCTTCTGGACCGGCGACGACGACCGTCGGCCGCCCGGCGGCATCAGGACTGCGTCAGGATCCGGCCGAGGGCGTCAGGAACCCGTCAGGGCCGACCGCAGACAAGGTCCCCGGGACGCACGGTCGGTGTGTCGGTCCGGTTCCGGACCGGCCGGGGACGCCGGGCGGCCACGTCCGGACCCCGCTCACCCACCGGGAGTGGTGTTCTCTGTGCTCGACCTGGCCTACCTCCTGCTAACCCTGGCGGTTTTCGCGGTTCTGGCGCTCGTCGTCCGGGCGCTGGAGAAACTGTGAGCGCCGTTGACGCGATCGCGCTCGTAGTCGCGCTGCTCGTCGCCGCGCTGATGGTGGTGGCGCTGTTGTTCCCGGAGCGGTTCTGATGCCCGGCTGGACTGCCGCACTGCTGCAGGCCGTCGTCCTCGTCGCCGCGCTCGCCGTGTGCTGGGTGCCGGTCGGCGACTACCTGGCGCGCGTCTACACCGGCAACCACGACTCCCGGGTGGAGCGCGGCCTGTACCGGGTGATGGGCGTCGACCCGACCGCGGACCAGCGGTGGCCGACCTACCTGCGCAGTGTGCTCGCGTTCTCCCTCGTCGGCGTCCTGCTGCTCTACGTCCTGCAACGGGTCCAGTCGCACCTGTTCCTCGCCGGCGGCTTCGCAGCCGTCTCCCCCTCGGTCGCGTGGAACACCGCCGCGTCCTTCGTCACCAACACGAACTGGCAGTCCTATTCGGGCGAGGCCACCATGAGTGTGCTGACGCAGATGGCCGGCCTGACCGTCCAGAATTTCATCTCGACGGCGGTCGGGATGGCCGTCGCCATCGCCCTGGTCCGTGGATTCGTCCGCGCCCGCACCGACCGGCTGGGCAACTTCTGGGTGGACGTGACCCGGAGCACGCTGCGTGTCCTGCTGCCGTTCGCGTTCGTCAGCGCGCTGGTCCTGCTGGCGATGGGCGTGGTGCAGAACCTGCACGCGTTCACCGACATCACCACCCTGACCGGCGGCAAGCAGTCGCTGCCCGGCGGGGCGATCGCCAGCCAGGAGGCCATCAAGGATCTCGGCACCAACGGTGGCGGCCCGTTCAACGCGAACAGCTCGCACCCGTTCGAGAACCCGACACCGCTCACGAACCTGCTGGAGATCTTCCTGCTGCTGCTGCTTCCGGTCAGTCTGACCCGCACCTTCGGGACGATGGTCGGCGACCGCCGCCAGGGGGTGGCGATCCTGTCGACGATGGCGACCATCTGGGTCGTGCTGACCGACCTGCTCACCTGGGCCGAGAGCACCGCTCGCGGTTCGGTGCCGCAGACGGTCGGTGCGGCGATGGAGGGCAAGGAACTGCGATTCGGCATCCCGGCGAGCACCCTGTTCGCGGCGTCGACGACGTTGACCTCGACCGGGTCGGTCAACAGCTTCCACGACAGCTACGCCGCGCTCGGCGGGGGGATCACCGTCTTCGACATCCTCACCGGCGAGGTCGCGCCGGGCGGGGTCGGCTCGGGGTTGTACGGGATCCTCGTGCTGGCCGTGGTCGCGGTGTTCGTCGCCGGACTGATGGTCGGCCGGACCCCGGAGTACCTCGGCAAGAAGCTCGCCCCGCGCGAGATCAAGTTGGCCAGCCTGTACATCCTCACGACGCCGTTCTTCGTCCTCGCGGGCGCGGCGTCGACCATCGCCCAGAGGGGTCAGCTCTCGGCGCTGCTCAACAGCGGGCCACACGGACTGACCGAGATCCTCTATGCCTACGCCTCGGCCAGCAACAACAATGGCTCCGCATTCGCCGGGCTCACAGTGACCGGTACCTGGTACCAGGTCACGCTCGGGCTGTGCATGCTGCTGGCCCGCTTCCTGCCGATCATCCTGGTCCTCACCCTCGCCGGGTCGCTCGCGCGGCAACGCGTCACGCCGACCAGTTCCGGGACGCTGCCCACCCACGGGCCGTTGTTCGTCGGCCTGCTGCTCGGCGTGGTCGTCGTCCTGGTCGCCCTCACCTACGTCCCCGCCCTGTTCCTCGGTCCGCTCGCGGAAGGCCTGTCATGAGCACGTCCACCCTCCAGGCGCCGTCCGAGAGCACCGCTCCGAAACTGCCGTCCGACGGCGGACCACGTCGGGTCGGCGGTGGGCTGCTCGACCCCGCCCAACTGCTCCGTTCGCTTCCGACCGCGGTACGCAAACTCGACCCACGGAGCATGATCCACAACCCGGTCATGTTCATCGTCGAGATCGGTGCGCTCTACACCACCGTCTACGCCGTACTCGACCCGTCGGTCTTCCTCGTGCTCATCGCGGTGTGGCTGTGGCTCACCGTCATCTTCGCCAACCTGGCCGAGGCGGTGGCCGAGGGCCGGGGCAGAGCCCAGGCCGAGACGTTGCGCCGGACCCGGACCGAGACCGTCGCCCGCAAGCTGGGCGCCTGGTCCCCGGGGGCCGCTCCGGCCGCGCTGACTGGAGGCGTGGCTCCGGCCAGCGGCGGAGCCGAGAGCGGTGTCGCCGCCAACGAGCTGACGATCGGGGACTTCGTCATCGTCGAGGCGGGACAGACGATCCCCGGTGACGGGGATGTCGTCGAGGGCGTCGCCAGCGTCGACGAGTCGGCCATCACCGGGGAGTCCGCACCCGTGATCCGGGAGTCCGGCGGCGACCGCAGTTCGGTCACCGGCGGCACGAAGGTGCTGTCCGACCGGATCGTCGTGCGGATCACCAGCAAGCCGGGTGAGACCTTCGTGGACCGGATGATCGCCCTCGTCGAGGGTGCGTCTCGGCAGAAGACCCCGAACGAGATCGCGCTGAACATCCTGCTGGCCAGCCTGACCCTCGTGTTCCTGCTGGCCGTGGTGACGCTGCAGCCGTTCGCTGTCTACTCCGGTGCCCGCCAGACGATCCCCGTGCTCATCGCGTTACTCGTCTGCCTGATCCCCACAACTATCGGAGCGCTGCTCTCCGCGATCGGCATCGCCGGGATGGACCGGCTCGTCCAGCGCAACGTGCTCGCCATGTCCGGCCGGGCCGTCGAGGCGGCGGGTGACGTCGACACGCTCCTGCTGGACAAGACCGGCACGATCACCTTCGGCAACCGGCGGGCGACCGCGATCACCGGGGTCGGGGGCACCGGGCTCGCCGAGGTTGCGCGGGCCGCCCAGCTGTCCAGCCTCGCCGACGAGACGCCGGAGGGCCGGTCTGTGGTCGAGTTGGCGACGGCCGGGTACGACCAGCCCCCGACGTCGGCCCGTGACCTCGTGCGGGCCGATGTCGTCCCGTTCACCGCGCAGACCCGGATGAGCGGGGTCGATCACGACGTCGATGGAGTTCGGACCGCGGTCCGCAAGGGTGCGGCCGGTGCCGTCACGGCCTGGGTGCGGGAGCACGGCGGAACGGTGCCGGCCCAGGTCGGCGACCTTGTCGACCGGATCTCCGACGCCGGTGGCACCCCCCTGGTCGTGGCCGACGCGCAGGTCGGTAACGCGGGCGAGCCGGTGCACGCCCGCGTCCTCGGGGTGATCGAGCTCAAGGACGTGGTGAAGCCCGGGATGCGGGAACGGTTCGACGAGCTGCGGGCCATGGGCATCCGGACGGTGATGGTCACCGGGGACAACCCGCGGACCGCCGCCGCGATCGCCGCCGAGGCAGGCGTGGACGACCACCTCGCCGAGGCGACCCCGGAGGACAAGATCGCACTCATCCGTCACGAACAGGAGGGCGGTCGGCTGGTCGCAATGACCGGGGACGGCACCAACGACGCACCGGCTCTGGCCCAGGCCGACGTCGGGGTCGCGATGAACACCGGGACGTCGGCGGCCAAGGAGGCCGGGAACATGGTCGACCTGGACTCGAACCCGACCAAGCTCATCGAGATCGTCGAGATCGGCAAGCAGCTGCTCATCACCCGCGGATCGCTGACGACGTTCTCCATCGCCAACGACGTGGCGAAGTACTTCGCGATCCTGCCCGCGATGTTCGTCGCGACCTTCCCCGGGCTCGCCGTGCTCAACGTCATGCGGTTGTCCACGCCCAACTCCGCGATCCTGTCCGCGATCATCTTCAACGCCCTGGTGATCGTCGCTCTCATCCCGCTGGCACTGCGCGGCGTGCAGTACCGCCCGACCTCGGCCGGCCGGCTGCTCCGGCGCAACCTCACGATCTACGGGCTCGGCGGCCTCGTCCTGCCGTTCGTCGGGATCAAGCTCATCGACCTGCTCGTCAGCCTTCTCCCCGGAATCGGACGTTGACCACCATGTCCACCGCGCTCACCAGCACCGACACGACCCCCACCCCCGTTTCCGGGACGGGCGGCCGCGGGCTTCCCGGAACGTTGCGCCGTTACGCCGCCGCCCTGCGGACGCTGCTCGTACTGACCGTCGTCACCGGGCTGCTCTATCCACTCCTCGTCACAGCCGTCGGCGCGGTGGCCCTGCGCGGGCGGGCGGACGGTTCCCTGATCAGCTCGGGCGGTCAACCCGTCGGGTCGGCGCTGATCGGGCAGTCGTTCACCGACGCGAAGGGGGTTGCCCTCCCGCGGTGGTTCCAGACCCGACCGACGGCGTATCCGGACTCGCCCTACGACGGGGCGGCCAGCGCCGCTTCGAACCTGGGCCCGGACAACGCCGACCTGCTCAAGACCGTGCAGCAGCGGCGGGCAGCGGTCGCCGCGGCGAACGGGGTCCCGCCGGCCGACGTCCCCTCGGACGCCCTGACGGCATCCGGCTCCGGGCTCGAGCCGTACATCTCCCCCGCCTATGCCGCGCTGCAGGTCGACCGGGTCGCCCGCGCGCGTGGGCTTTCGGCCGACCGGGTCCGCGCGCTCGTCGCCGCGAACACCGCGGGCCGCCAGCTGGGCTTCCTCGGTGAGCCGCGGGTCAACGTCGTCACCCTCAACGCCGCGCTGGCACACACCGGCTGAGCGTCGATGCGCGAACACCGCTCTGATACCCCCCGCTCTGGTACCCCCCGCTCCGTTGCCGACCGCTCTGATACTGGACGGATGGCCGGGTCCCGCGGAGCACTGCGCGTCTTCCTCGGTGCCGCGCCGGGTGTCGGCAAGACCTACGCGATGCTGGACGAGGCCCACCGTCGCGCCGACCGGGGCACCGATCTGGTGGTCGGCGTCGTGGAGGACCACGACCGCCGCCAGACCCGCGCCCGGGTCGCCGGCCTGGAGGTCGTGCCGCGCCGGATCGTCGATCACCGCGGGACGACGCTGACCGAGCTCGACGTCGATGCCGTGCTCGCCCGGCGCCCGGAAGCGGTGCTCGTCGACGAGCTGGCGCACACCAACGCCCCGGGCAGCCGTCATCCCAAGCGGTGGCAGGACGTCGAGGAGCTGCTCGACGCCGGCATCGACGTCGTCACCACGATCAACGTCCAGCACCTGGAGTCGCTGAACGACGTCGTCCGGGCGATCACCGGAGTCGAGCAACGGGAGACCGTCCCCGACGGCATCGTCCGCGCCGCCGAGGCGATCGAGCTGGTCGACATGAGCCCCGACGCGCTGCGCCGGCGGATCGCCCACGGCAACGTCTACGCCGCGGACAAGGTCGACGCCGCGCTGTCCCGGTACTTCCGCACCGGCAATCTCACGGCCCTGCGCGAGCTGGCGCTGCTCTGGGTAGCCGACCGGGTGGACGACGCTCTGCAGCGGTACCGCGCCGACCACGACATCGGGTCGGCCTGGCCGGCCCGGGAACGTGTCGTCGTCGCGCTCACCGGCGGGCGGGCGGGCGAGACGCTCATCCGCAACGCCGCGCGAGTCGTCGGCCGGGCTGTCGGCGGCGACCTGCTCGCGGTCTACGTTGCCCGGGGCGATGGGATCGCCGGCAGCTCCCCGGCCGATCTCGTCCGGCAGCGGCACCTCGTGGAGTCCCTAGGCGGCACCTTCCAGACGGTGACCGGGGAGGACGTCGCCGCCGCGATCCTCAGTTTCGCCCGCGGGGTCAACGCCACCCAGATCGTCCTCGGCATGTCCAGGCGCTCCCGACTTTCGGCACTGCTCACCCGCGGGGTCGGCGAGGCGGTCATCGACGGGTCCGGCGACATCGACGTCCACGTCGTGACCCACGTCGCCAGCCGGTCCGTCGGCCCCTGGCGGCGACGGCGGACCCGACGCAGCTCACCGCTGGGCAGCCGCCGCCGGGCCGCCGGCTGGGTCGCGGCGCTGGCCCTGCCGGTGGTCCTCACCGTGATCCTCGGGTCCGCGGTCGCACCGGTCGACCTGTCGCTGCACCTGATGCTGTTCCTCGCCGCCACCGTCGTCGTCGCCCTCGTCGGCGGATTCCTGCCCGCCCTGCTGTGCGCGGTGGCCGGCGGGCTGCTCGTCGACGTGTTCTTCACCGAGCCCCGCGGCAGCCTCACCGTCGCCAGCTGGCCGGTCGCGGTCGCCGTCGCGGTGTCGGTCGGGCTCGGCGCCGCCGTCGCCTGGGTCGTCGACGCCGCCGCGCGGCGCAGCCAGCAGGCGGCCGACAGCGAGGCCGAGGCCCGCGCGCTGGCGGTGATGACCTCGACGATGATCCGCAGCCCGGACGCCCTGGACGCGCTGCTGCATCAGGTCGCGGACACGTTCGGCATGACGTCGGTCACCCTGCTCGAGCGCGGTGCCGAGCCGGCGCCACCCGACGGGGGCCCGCAGCGGGCGGCTCCGCACGAGGATGTTGACGAGCAGTGGTCGGTAAGGGCCTCCGTCGGGAACCGGCCCTGTACCCGACCCGACGACGGGGACATCCGGGTGCCGGTCACCCCGGACATGGCGCTGGTGGCCAGAACCGCCCCGGGCCGCCCGCTGCGGGCCCGGGACCGGCGCCTGCTCGAGGCATTCGCCGCGCAGGCGTCCACGGTGCTGGAGGCCCGGCGCCTGCAGCGGGAGGCCGGGCGCGCCCGCCGCGCCGCGGATGGCAACGCTCTCCGTACCGCCCTGCTGGCGGGGGTCAGCCACGACCTGCGCACGCCGCTGGCCGCGATCAAGGCGGCCGTGTCCAGCCTGCGCCAGCGGGACGTCGTCTACGACAAGGCCGACACCGCCGAGCTGCTCGCCGGCATCGAGGCCGGGACCGACCGGTTGGACGGAGTCGTCGGCAACCTGCTCGACATGACCCGGCTGGAGATGGGCGACCTGACGGTCCACCGCGAGCGCGTCGACCTCGGCGACGTCGTCGACCGCGCGCGGCTGTCCATGGCCACGCCGTCGATCCCGCCCGGCGAGCCCGGCGCCATCGACGCCAGCGGGGTCGGTGAGGACGCCCCCCGGGCTGTTGCCGACGCCGGCCTGCTGGAGCGGGTGGTCGCGAACCTGCTGGAGAACGCGCACCTGCACGCCCCGGGCGCCCCGGTCTCCGTCCGGGCGAGCACGGCCGCCGGCCGTGTCGAGCTGCGGATCGCCGACCGGGGGCCGGGGCTGTCCGCCGCCCGCCAGCAGGAGATGTTCGCCCCGTTCACCCGGGTCGGTGACACGCCGCCGCCGGGCGGGGTCGGTCTGGGGCTGGCCGTGGCCCGCGGCCTGGTCGAGGCGATGAGCGGCACTCTGACGACCGAGGACACGCCGGGCGGCGGCCTGACCCTGGTCGTCGACCTGCCCGCGGCCGACTCCCCCGCCGAGGTGCGCGCCGAGGGGCCGGCCGAGGTACCGGCCGAGGTGCGCGCCGAGGGGCCGGCCGAGGTACCGGCCGAGGTGCGCGCCGAGGTACCGGCCGAGATCCCCGCCGACCTGGTCCGCGTCGGTCACGACCCCGCCTTGCCGCCGGCGCGGCCGCCGCTGGTCGGCCGACGGTGAGCCGGGTTCTCGTCGTCGACGACGACCCGGCGCTGCTGCGGACGATGGCGATCAACCTGCGGGCACACGGCTACGAGGTCGTGCTGGCGGCCACCGGCGCGGAGGCGCTGCGAGCGGCGGCGGCGGCGCACCCGGACGCGGTGCTGCTCGACCTCGGGCTGCCGGACATGGACGGCCAGCAGGTCCTCGAGGGCATCCGCGGCTGGTCCCCGGTCCCGGTGATCGTGCTCAGCGCCCGCCGGGTGTCGGACGACAAGGTCGACGCCCTCGACGCCGGCGCCGACGACTACGTCACCAAGCCGTTCGGGATGGACGAGTTGCTCGCCCGCCTGCGCGCCGCCGTCCGGCGTGCCCGACCCACCGGCGCGGACGTCGCGCCGGTGGTGGACACCGGCGCGTTCGTCGTCGACCTGGCCGCCCGGCGCGTCCAGCGGGACGGCAGCGACGTCCGCCTCACCCCCACCGAGTGGTCGCTGCTGGAGGCACTCGCGCGGCGCCCGGGCACCGTGGTGGGACAGCGAGAGCTGTTGCGGGAGGTGTGGGGTCCGGCCTATGAGACCGAGTCGCACTACCTGCGGGTCTACATCGCCCAACTGCGCCGCAAGCTGGAACCGGAACCCGGCCGACCGCGACACCTGCTCACCGAGCCTGGTCGCGGCTACCGGCTGGAACTCGCGGGCACGGTCTAGAGCGAGAGCACCGCCTGCGGCAACGGTCAGGCGGTGAGGTCAGCGAGGGTCCCGGTGACGGTGGCGGGATCCAGCGCGCAGGTGGCGCGGCCCACGGAGAGCTCGACCCGCACCACGTCCGGGTCGGGCGTCCGCATCGCCTTCGGCCACACCCACAGCCCTTCGTCGTCGGCGATCCGGCGGGCGTTCGCGGCGTACCGGTCGCCGGGAACGGTCAACAGCAGGTGCATCATCGGCGTCTGCGGGGGGTCGGGCACGACGCGGACACCCGGGACGTCGGCCACCGCGGCGGCGATGGCCCGTGCGTGCGCCAGGCGCCCGGGCATCTCCGCCAGCCGCTCCGGCAGCAGCGCCAGCGCGGACGCGGCCAACGGCCACAGGCCGTACAGCGTGCCGCCGAGGCGCCGTCGCCACTCGCGCACCTGTGCGACCAGCTCGACAGATCCGGCCACGCAGCATCCGGGGAGAGCACCGATCCCCTTGTAGAACGAGACGTACACGGAGTCGAACAGAGCGCTGATCTCGGCCGGGGTCCGGCCGTAGCCGGCGCTCGCCTCCCACAGCCGTGCACCGTCCAGGTGCGCCGCGGCCCCATGGTCGCGGGCCCACCGGACCTGGTCGACGAGGTCGTCCCAGCTCGGCAGCTGACCACCGAGGTCGCGCTGTGGCAACTCCAGCAGCAGCGCCGCTACCGGTTCGGCGACCGCGTCCAGGTCCGCCCGGGTGATCAGCCGGTCCGGACTGCCGACCGGACGGCCCAGCAACCCGTGCAACCGGGCGGGCGCCTGCTCCTCGTGGGCGTCGAGGTGGCAGTACGGGTGCCACAGCACCGTCCGGCGACCCCGGGCGTCGGCGTGCACCCGCAGCGTCGCGCCCTGCGCCATGGTCCCGCTGGGCAGGAACACGGCGGCGGGCTTGCCGAGCAGGTGCGCGACGTGGGCTTCGAGGTCGGCCACGACGCCGCCGTCGCCGTAGACGTCGGGCACGACGCCGGCCGGGATGCGGGCGAGTTGCTCGGCGGGCGACACCGGGCCGTCGCCGGTCAGGAACCGGGTGCAGGCGTCCCGCCGCTTGCGTGTCTCGTCGTCCACGGCCGGCAGTGTCGCAGCAGGCGCTACCCGGCGACGGCAGTCGCCAGCCCGGCGTTGGTGGCGTTCGCGTCGCCGCGCTGCGGCCCGGGCCGCGAACGACGACGATGACCGAGTGTCCAGCTCGGTGTCGACCCGCATCGTCCGGGCGGCGTCCCGGCTGCGCGGCGAGCGGGCCATCCACGCGCCGGGCATCGCGCTGACCGGCTGGGTGGACGTCCCCGGCGGCGCACGGCTGGGGATCCCGGTCTTCGACGGCCCGGGGCGCTACCGGGCGCTGGTGCGCTTCTCCCGCGGCGCGGGGCTGCCGCGGGGACTCCCCGACGTGCTCGGCATCGCTGTCCGGCTGCTCGACGCCGGCGGGCCGGGCCGCCACCAGGACCTGCTGATGGCGACCGGTGCCCGCTCGGTGGTGCTGCGCACCCTTCCCCTGCCCCGACTGGACCTGCTCGGGTCGTGGTACAGCTCGGTGGCGCCGTACCGGGCGAACGGGCGCCGCCTGCTCTTGGGCGCCCAACCCCTTCCCAGCCGGCCCAGCGGCGCTGCCCGGGTGGTGGCCCTGGACCGGTTGCGCGACGTGCTGCCTCTCCGGCTCCGGCTGCTGGTGGCGACGATGTCCGGGCCGTGGCAGGCGGTCGGCACCGTCACCGCCGACGCGGTGCTGCCGGCGCCCGAGGGCCGCCTCGTCCGGTTCGACCCGTACACCGACGGAGGCGGCCTGGTACCGGTCGGGGTCGTCAACCGCGTCCGGCGCGGCGCCTACCCGGCCAGCCACGTCGGCCCGGACGCCTGACACCGGACACCTGACACTCGCGCGGCATTGCCCGGACAGCCACGACGGGGTTGGGTGGGCGGCGCCGGAGCCCCGGCTCGGCCGTGTGTCGGAGGAGTGCGCATGCCTGGCTACGTGATCGGCGTCGACTGCTCGACGACCGCGACCAAGGCGGTCGTGTTCGACGCCGCCGGGACCGCCGTCGCCGAGGGCCGGCGCAGCTTCCCGCTGTCCCGGCCGCGGCCGGGCTGGCACGAGCAGGACGCCCGGACCTGGCAGGAGTCGACGTTCGGCGCGCTGGCCGACGCGGTGAGCCAGGTCGACGCCGCCGACGTCCTGGCGATCGGGCTGACCCACCAGCGGGAGTCGTTCGTCTGCCTGGACGAGCGGGGCCGGGCGATCCGCCCGGCGATCCTGTGGCTCGACGGCCGCGCCGGCCCGCAGATCCGAGAGCACGGCTCTGCTGCGGTGCACGAACTGTCGGGCAAGCCGCCTGACGTCACGCCCGCCCTGTACAAGCTGCTGTGGCTGCGGGAGAACGAGCCACAGACGCTGGAACGCGCGGCGATGGTCACCGACGTGCACGGCTACCTCGTGCACGCGCTGACCGGACAGTGGAGGACGAGTGTCGCGTCCGCGGACCCGCTCGGCCTGGTGGACATGAGCACCGGCGCGTGGTCCGAGCAGCTGCTGGGCATGGTCGGGCTGACGCTCGGCCAGCTGCCGGAGGTCGTCGCGCCCGGCACGGTCGTCGGCGAACTCACCGACGAGGCGGCCCGGGCCACCGGGTTGCGGGCCGGCGTCCGGGTCGTGGCCGGCGCCGGGGACGGGCAGTCCGCCGGGCTCGGCGCGGACGTCACCGTCGCGGGGCGGGCGTACCTCAACCTCGGCACGGCGGTCGCGGCAGGCACCCACTCGGACACCTACCGCTGGGACCGGGCGTTCCGGACGATGTTCAGCCCCGTCCCGGGCGCGTACACGCTGGAGACACTGCTCTCCGGTGGGACCTACATCGTCTCCTGGTACGTCGAGCGGTTCGGCTCGATCCCCGAGCTGGGGCTGGGCCTGTCGGCCGAGCAGGTTCTGGAGACCGCCGCCGCGCAACTCCCCCGCGGGTCCGACGGCCTGATGCTGCTGCCCTACTGGAACGCCGCGCAGACGCCGTACTGGGACCCGGCGGCCCGCGGCGTCGTCCTCGGCTGGCAGGGAATGCACGGCAAGGCCCACCTGTACCGGGCCGCGTTGGAGGGCATCGCCTACGAGCTGCGGCTGCAGACCGACGGGGTCGACGCCGTGCTCGGCTCCCCCGTCGAGCGGTTCTACGCGATGGGCGGCGGCTCGCGGAGCCCGCTGTGGTCCCAGCTGGTCGCCGACATCACCGGCCGGCCGGTGACCCTGTGCCGGGAGACCGAGACCACCGCTCTCGGTGCGGCAATCCTCGCGGCGGCAGCCGTGGACCTGCACGGGAGCGGTGCTCCGGGGAGGGCGTCCGCGCCTGCTGCGAGCCCCGACGCCATCAGGGCTGCGGCGGACGCGATGACCGGGTTCGCCCGCACGGTGCACCCGGACCCGGTGGCCGCTGCGGTGTACGACCGGTTCTTCGACGTCTATCGGGACCTGTACCCCCGCCTGGCCGACCTGTTCCCGCGGCTGGCGGAGGCCACGCGACTCGCCGACGGTCAGGGGTGACCGTGCCAGGGTGACCGCCACCAACCGGAGGAGAGACGTGCCCGAACGGACAGTCGTCACCGTGCTCGGCGCCGGCGCGATGGGTGCGGCGCTGACCCGCCCGCTCGCCGAGAACGGGCACGACGTCCGGTTGTGGGGAACGTGGCTGGACGACGACATCGTCGAGGCGCTCCGGGCCGGCCACGACCACCCGCGCATCCACGTGGCCGTCGACCCCCGCGTCCGGGTGTTCACCAGCGGCCAGCTCGAGCAGGCGATGGACGGCGCGGGCGTCGTCGCTCTGGCGATCAGCTCCGACGGGGTGGTCGACGTGCTCCGGCGGGCCGTCCCGTTCCTGGGCCCCGGCAGCCTGGTCTTCATCACCACCAAGGGGTTCGGCCGCGACCCCGCCGGGCGGGTGACGATCCTGCCGCCGCTGCTGGAGGCCGAGCTGCCGGAGTCGCTGCGGTCCACGACGTCGGTGCTGGCGATCGGCGGGCCGTGTAAGGCCAACGAGGTCGCCGCCGGCCGACCGACCGCGAGCGTCTACGCCGGGAGGGTCGACGCCGTGACGCGGGTCCGCGGGCTCGCGCAGACGCCCTGGTACCGGATCCAGGCCACCGCCGACATCCCGGGCCTGGAGGTCGCCGCGGCGATGAAGAACGTGTACGCGATGGCGCTGGGCGTCTGCGAGGGACTCGGCGAGCGGGGCACCGCCGGTGGCTCACCGGAGCCCTGGCACAACCTCGCGTCCGCGGTGTACACCCAGGCGCTGCTGGAGATGGGCCGCCTGGCGGTGGCGCTCGGCGGCCGGGCGGAGACCGTCTACGGGCTGGCGGGCAGCGGAGACCTGCAGGTCACCAACCTGTCCGGGCGCAACAAGCTCTACGGCGTCCGGATCGGCCGCGGGGAGCAGGCCGGCGAGGCGCTGGCGGCCATGCGCGCAGCCGGCCAGACGGTCGAGGGCGTTCCCGCGTGCGCGCTCGCGGCGGAACTGGTCACCTCCGGCGCCGCCCCGGGCGTCGGCCCGGACCAGACACCGCTACTCACCGCCCTGGGCCGCGTCCTCGACGGCGAGCCGGATGTCGTCGGCACCCTGTCCGCCGCCGTCCTGCCGGACTGACATCACTCGCCGGACCCGTCTGGCCCGACTGGCCCGACTGGCCCGACTGGCGTCGATCAGGCGCCCAGCCGGTGCGTGTTTCGATGGCCGCCCGATCACTGATCCGGCCGGCAGGCCTCGAAGGGACACCCGTGGACTACTTCGGCACCGACCTGGCAACCGCTGTCCGGCAGTGGTGGTCCGAGACGTTCGTCGCCGAGGTCGAGAAGAAGTTCCCCGGCGCCTCGCTTGCCGTCGTGCTGCTCCGCTCCGAGGTCGCGCACGACTGGCGCGACCCGGGCGCTGCGGACTCCGTGCTCCTGGAGCTCCGGCACGGCGACGGCGACACCGACCAGCTCGTGGCCAACATCCACCACAAGCTGCACTTCACGCTCCGCACGGGCCTGGACTCGATTCACGCCAGGCGGAACCCCCACCTGATCGAGGCCGGCGACTTCCCGCACGGCGGGGCCGTCAGCCACCGCGGGTTCTTCGGCGGCGTGTCGGGGCTCGTCGAGGAGTCCGACGCCTGGCTCGCCCAGCAGGTGATCGACCAGCTGGTCACCATCCGGGCCGGCATCGCAGACAGCGCGGTCGCCGCCAGCCTGGCCGGTGCCCCCGGCTGGAGTTACCTGCCCAACGAGATCCCGCCCGCCTGAGGCGGATGACGCGCCGACCGCGACTCCCCGCGTCAGCGCAGCGGCCGGAAGAACGCGGTGAGGTCGTCGGCCAACAGGGCTGGCTCCTCGTGGGCGGCGAAGTGTCCGCCGCGGGGCATCCGGGTGAAGCGGGTCACGTTGTAGGTGCGTTCGACCCAGCTGCGCGGGGGGTGGGACAGGTCGGCGGGGAACATTGCCACCGCCGTCGGGACGGCAACCCGCTCCAGCGGGCCGGCGGTGTCCCGTCCGTACTGCCAGTACGGGCGGAACGACGTCGAGATCGTGTTGGTGAACCAGTAGATCGACGCCTGGGTCAGGATGAAGTCGTCGCTGAACCGGGTGGACAGGATGCCGCCGCTGTCCGTCCACGCCCGGTACTTCTCCAGGATCCAGCCCAGCAGGCCGGCCGGTGAGTCCGACAGCCCGTAGGCGACGCTGAGCGGTCGGGTGTGCTGTTGGTGTTCGTACGCCCCCTCGTCGTCCTCCCACGCGGCGACTTCGTCCAGGTATGCCTGCTCGTCGGCGGTGACCGACGACGCGTCGACGTCGACTGGGTTGGCGACGGCGAGCAGGTGGATCCCGACGACGGACGCCGGGTGGGCCTGCGCGAGCAGCGCCGTCGTCCCCGCGCCGAGATCCCCGCCGTGCGCCGCGTACCGGCCGAAACCCAGCTCGTCGTGCATGAGCCGGTGCCAGAGCTCGTGGGTGGGGGTGGCGTCGAGGAGCGACGGCTGCTGGGGGGTGAAGGCGAAACCGGGCAGGCACGGCACGACGACGGTGAAGGCGTCCGACGGGTCGCCACCGGACGCGGACGGGTTCGCGAGCCGCCGAGCCAGCGTCACCAGCTCGAGGAACGAGCTCGGCCACCCGTTCGTGAGCACCAGCGGCAGCGCGCCCGGTCGCTCGGCGTCGAAGCGCAGGAAGTGGACCGGGAGCCCGGCGATGTCCGCGACGTACCAGGGCAGCGCATTGATCTCCGCCTCCTGTACCCGCCAGTCGTAGTCGGAGGCCCAGTGGGACACCAGCCGGCGCAGCTCGTCCGGATCGGTCCCGGCCTCCCACGACGCCTGCGGCCACGGCGGCGGCCACCGGGTCGCGCGCAGCCGGGACCGGAGGTCCGCGAGCTCGTCGTTCCCGACAGCGAGCACTGCTCCGACAGGGGTCGTGACCATGGGTCGATCATCTCCGACCGGTCGGCTCGTCGCAGCGGCCGCCGGCCGCCAGCCGCCGATAACGCGTTGACGGCCCGGCGCGATGCTGGTCGACTCGGTCTGGTCCGACCAGGTGCCGAACTCGGCACTCACCCTCCGACGGAAGGCGTCCTCCCTCTCATGCGTCCAGCTCTCGTGTCCTCTCGGCAGCCCCTTCCCTGCTCCGACACGAGGTCCGGTGAGAGTTCTCAACCTGGGCGTGCTCGCGCACGTCGACGCCGGTAAGACCAGCCTGACCGAGCGCCTGCTGTACGACGCGGGCGTGCTCGACGCGATCGGCAGCGTGGACGCGGGGACCACGGCGACGGACACCCTCGCCCTGGAACGTGCCCGCGGCATCACGATCGAGGCCGCGGTGGTCGCGTTCCGCATCGGCGACGTGCTCGTCGACCTCGTGGACACGCCCGGACACCCTGACTTCATCGCGGAGGTCGAGCGCTCGCTGGCGGTCCTGGACGCCGCGGTCCTCGTGGTGTCCGCCGTCGAGGGCGTGCAGCCGCAGACCCGCGTCCTGTTCCGCGCCCTGCGCCGCCTCCAGGTGCCGACACTGCTGTTCCTCAACAAGGTCGACCGGATGGGCGCGGACCCGGACCGGGTGTTCACCGAAATCAGCGGGTCGCTGAGCCCGGACGTGGTCGCGATGTCGCGCACCGCTGCGCCGGGGACCCGGGGAGCGGCCGTGCTCGCCCGGGAGGCCGCCGACCTCGACGGCGAGCTGGTCGAGGTCCTGACCCGCTCCGACGACGCGCTGCTCGCCCGCTGGGTCGCCGACCCGGCCGCGGTCGGCTCCGCCCAGCTGCGCGTGGCCCTGGCCGCAGCGACGGGCGCCGGGCGGCTGCACCCGGTGTTCTGCGGCTCCGCGCTGACCGGCGCCGGCGTTCCGGAGCTGACGGCCGGGCTGGTCGACCTGCTGCCGGCGTCCGCCGGCGACTCCGACGGGCCGCTGTCCGGCGTGGTGTTCGGCGTCGACCTCGCCCCGTCCGGCCGCGAGTCGGCGTCGGTCCGCCTGTTCTCCGGGACGCTCGCCGTCCGCGACCGGCTCGCGTCGCACCGGCGGGTCACCGGCATCCGCGTCCACGAGAGCGGTGGTCTCGCGGACTCGCGCGTGCTGACGGCCGGCCGGGTCGGCGTCGTCCGCGGCCTCGACGGGGTCCGGATCGGGGACGGCATCGGGCTGGCGAGGCCGGCCGTGGCGCCGTCGTTCGCCCCGCCCGGCCTGGAGACGGTCGTGGACCCGGTCGACCCCGCCCGGCGCGGAGCACTGCTCGTCGGACTCTCGGCGCTGTCGGCGCGGGACCCGTTCATCCGGGTGCGCCAGGACGACGCCCGGCGGGAGGTGGCCGTTTCGCTGTACGGGGAGGTGCAGAAGGAGGTACTCGCCGCCCGGCTCGCCGACGGCTGGGGCGTCGCCGTATCGTTCCGCGACACCACGGTGGTCTGCATCGAGCGGGTCACCGGCACCGGCGAGGCGGCCGACGTCATCGCCACCGGCGACAACCCGTACCTGGCCACCATCGGTCTTCGCGTCGCGCCCACTCCTCCCGGCAGCGGCGTCTGCTACCGGCTGGAGGTCGAGCCGGGGTCGCTGCCCGCGGCGTTCCGCACCTCGCTCGAGGACGGTGTGCGCGACCTGCTCGCCGCCGGCGGCCCACACGGGTGGCCGGTCCCGGACGCGGAGGTGACGCTCACCCGCAGTGGTTACTGGGCGCGCCAGAGCCATGCTCACGCGACGTTCGACAAGGCGATGTCGAGCGTGGCCGGGGACTTCCGCTCCCTGGCCCGACTGGTGCTCGCCACCGCACTCACCCGCGCCGGCACCGGGGTCTGCGAGCCGGTCCACCGGGCGCTGCTCGACCTGCCGGCGACCAGTCTGCGAGCGGTGCTCACGGTAGTGGCGCGGCTGGGTGCTGTGCCCGGCGCGGGCAGCGACCACGGTGGACGGGTCCTGTTGCCCGTCGACATCCCGGCCGCTGCCCTGCCGGAGCTCACCCGCGCGCTCCCGGGACTCACGTCCGGGGACGGCGCGGTCGAGTCGGCATTCGACCACCACGTCCCGGTGCGGGGCTCGGTACCCGACCGCTCACGAGCCGGGCCGGACCCCTTCGACCGCCGGGCCTACCTGCGCCAGGTCCCCCGGTGAGCGCTCAGCTGCCGGCGAGGATCTCGTCGATCTGACCCATCGCCGCGGTCATTCCCTCGACCATGCCCATCCCGATCAGCTGCTCCATCTGCTCGGAGGTGGCGAACCGGGCCGTGGTCGTCATGCGCGTGCCGGTGGGAATGCCCACCAGCTCGACCGAGGACTGGGTGACTGGCAGGCTCGGGTCGGGCGTGCCGTCCTCGTTCGCGAAGCCGTCCTCGAACTCGATCAGCCTCGGCTCCTCGACGGTGAGCAGGCGCCACCAGCCGTGGGCGGAGCCCCCGTCCGGGCCGTTCATCACGTAGTGAGCGCTGCCGCCGGCCACGAGGTCGTGCTCGAGGAAAGTCGCCGGCCAGGTCGGCGGCCCCCACCACCGCTCGAGCTGGCGGGGATCGGCCCAGACCTGCCACACCCGCGATGGCGGAGCGGTGAACTCCGCGACGAACGTGGCGGTCAGGGCGTCTGTGTCGTGGGTGGCACTGACGAACGTCATCCGGTCTCCTTCGGGTCGGGGTCGGTCTTCGGGTCGGGGTCGGTCTTCGGGTCGGGGCCGGTGAGGAGCTGGTCGATGCGGGCGATCCGGCCGCGCCAGATCTCCTCGAAGCGGTCGAGCAGCTGGGCGGCGGCGCGGACGGTGTCGATGTCGCCGCGCACGACCTGCTCGCGACCGCGGCGTTCCTTGGTGAGCAGGTCGGCCCGTTCGAGGACGGCGACGTGCTTCTGCACGGCGGCGAAACTCATGTCGTACCGGCGGGCCAGGGTGGACACCGAGGCGCCCTCGTGCAGCACACGCACGAGGATGTCGCGGCGGGTGGCGTCGGACAAGGCGGCGAAGACGCGATCGGTGCTCTCGCGGTCTTGTCGACGTACAACCATGCAGTTGTACGTTAGGCGGCGGATCAGCGGCCGTCAAGACCCCCCGCTCATCGGGCTGCAGCGGGTGCCGGGGGGGCCCAGGTTGCGGCGCGCTCGGCCGGCACCGTCAGGTGGGCGTCGAGGGAGTCCCCAGCGACCGTCCACTCGATGGCGAGCTCGCCCCACGGCGACCGGTGCCGCGCCGCGGCAGAGGTCAGCCGGGGGTCGGCCCGTAGCGCGAAGTCGGTGTGGCGGTAGCCGGGCGAGCCGGGGGCCAGGCCGGCGACGACGCGATGCAGCCAGTCGCCGACGGCGCCGAGCGCGTAGTGGTTGAACGAGGTCATCCAGCCCGGGTTGAGCGTTCCGTCCGGGCGCTGGCTGTCCCAGCGTTCCCAGAGGTCGTCCCGCCCCGGGTGACGGGGTAGAGCAAGGGCGGGCACTCGGTCTGCAGCAGCAGGTCTTACGATCACCTTGCAGCACCTCCTGGCGCCGGCTACCGGACCGTCCGGGCCACCCTTAGGAGTACCAACGGTAGGTGGCCCGCAAGCGCCACGTTGCTATCAGAGGGCAGGGTTCAGGTCGGACGGTCGCTCACTCGATTCCTGCAACTGCCATTACGCCCGCATCCGGTCGACCGATAGCTGCGCGGAACTCCTGCCCACCCAAGCGGCACCGGCGGACGCCGACGCGGCTTTCGAGACGGCTCTCGACACGGTCGCCGCCGGTGTGTCGCCAAAACTTCCAGCGGTAGTTGGCGCGGTTCTCACAGCGCTACGTGGCTCGGTAGGCGGCCGTGGCGATGACAATGTTTATGTCCCGTGGGCCAGCGGGACGCCGTCGCCATTGGCGATCGACGACCTGCCCGAAGGTCAGAACTCGTAGACCAGCTCGAAGCGGTGCGTGCCGTTATCGTCGATCGTGAGATGGAACGTTCCGGTGATGTTCTGCAACTCGCCGTCACCCGATCCGGGGACCACCTCGTAATACAGCGTCTGCGACCCGGCCCGCACCAGCCCGAGCTGTTGCAGAGCAAAACCGCCCTCCCTGCCGCTGAGCCGACCGCGCACCGTCTCGATGGCTACGTACCCAGCCGAGCCGGACTGCGGGTCCCCACACGACAACATGACGCCAGCGCCGACGGCCTCCAGGTCGCCGCGGAAGGTCTTACTGAGTTCGAACCGGCTGACCGCCCCGTCCAGCTCTGAAGGCCCCGGCTGCAGCTTGACGTCGAATGTCCCCAACGCGATTTCGCTCACGGTGGGCAACCTACAACCGACGGGCCACCGTGACCTGACTGGTCCGGCCCGACAATGGCGACCGCAACGACTGTTCCACCGGCGCAGAGACCAGCTACTTGCTCGTGCGTGTCGACGTGGTTGCTGACCTGTCCACCACCGCCGCCGCGTTGGCATGTTCGACGCAGTCCTGACCAACTGCTTCCCAACACGCCGCTCCACGTGGGTCCCCCGGTGGAGCGCCTGGTGAACGAGATCACCAGTCCGTTGCCCGTACGCTCCGCGCCGGACCGAGCCAGGTGAGGGAGTTCGCGTCGAAAATCTCTGACCGGCTCCGCTCACCAGCGGTAAGGCCGCTCCCGGCGGCCCACACCACCAGGAGATCACAATGCCGAAGTACCTGTTGCTCAAGCACTACCGCGGCGGCCCGGAGTCGCACCGCCCCGTGCCCCCGATGGACCAGTGGGCTCCTGCGGACGTGGCGGCGCACATAGCATTCCTCAGGCACGTCAGCGAGTTGCTCGAGGAGAACGGCGAGTACGTCGACGCGCAGGCGCTCACGCCGGCGCGCACATGGGTGCGTTACGGCGGCCCTGATGCCGCGCCCGTCACCACCGACGGCCCGCTGCCCGAGACCAGCGATCTCGTGGCGGGCTGGTACATGATCGACGTCGAGTCGCACGAGCGCGCGGTCGAACTCGCGGCCTACGTCTCCTCCGAACCCGGCCCGGGCGGGACGCCGCTGTACGAGTGGATCGACGTCCGAGAGGTCATGTCCGGGGCGCCCTCGGACAACTGAGCCCGCGTGACCGAGGAGCCGATCCGACCCCTGGACGAGGGCGCGCTGCGTGCCCTCGTCCCGCGGGTGCTCGCGGGCCTGGTCCGGCGGGGTGAGGACTTCGCCGCCGCCGAGGACGCGCTGCAGGAGGCGCTGCTGGAGGCGCTGCGGGTGTGGCCCGAGCACGCGCCGCGTGACCCGCGCGCGTGGCTGGCGACGGTCGCCACCCGTCGGCTCGTCGACGCCCGCCGCAGCGAGGCCGCCCGCCGCCGCCGCGAGGAGGCGACATCCGCCGAGCCGCCGCCCGCCGCCGCCGCCGCCGCCGAGGAAGGTGACGACACCCTCTTCCTGCTCTTCTGCTGTTGCTCCCCCGACCTCGCGCCCACCTCCCAGGTGGCGCTGACCCTGCGCGCCGTCGGCGGCCTCACCACCCGGGAGATCGCCGACGCCTTCTTCGTCCCGGAGGCGACGATGGCGCAGCGGATCAGCCGGGCCAAGCGCGCGCTGCGGGGACGTCGCCTGGACCAGCCCGGCGACCTCGCCGTCGTACTGCGCGTGCTCTACCTCGTCTACGCGGCCGGTCACCGGGGCCGGGTGGACCTGGCCGGCGAGGCGATCCGGCTCGCCCGCCAACTCACCCTCGCCACCGAAGAACCGGAGGCGCGCGGACTGCTCGCGCTGATGCTGCTCAACCACGCCCGCCTCCCAGCGCGGTACGACGAGCAGGGTCGCCTCGTCACGCTCGACCGGCAGGACCGTGGCCGGTGGGACACCCACGCGATCGGTGAGGGCGTGCGTGTCCTGCAGGAGGCGCTGGCCGTTCAGCGCCCCGGCCGTTACCAGATCGAGGCCGCGATCGCCGCCCTGCACGCCGACGCGGCAAGCGCCGACGAGACCGACTGGCCGCAGGTACTCGCCTGGTACGACGACCTCGTCGCCCTCACCGACGATCCGGTGCGGATCGACCCCGCCGCGGTGCTCGGGCGCGCGGTCGCGGTCGGCTACGTCCTCGGCGCCGCCGCCGGGCTGCGGGAGACCGACCGGTTGCGCGAGGTGCTCGGCGAGCGCTACCGGTGGCACGCCGTCCGCGGGCACCTGTATGAGCTCGGCGGCGACCTCCGGGCCGCCGCTACGGCGTACGCGGATGCCGCGCGCCGAGCCACAGACGTCGCCGAGCGCGACCACCTGGTCCGCCAGGCGGCCCGAACACGGGCCGCCTGATCTGCCACGCGAGGTAGCCGACGGCGCGCGAGTCGGTAACCAGTCCGACGGGGGAACGCCGCTGACCGGCACGGCTGCGGCTCGGGCGGAATCGAGTGGCGTCAGGAGGCGGCGTCCGGCCACGCTGCCGGGCCGAGCTCGCGGAGGTCGGCGACCAGATCCTCGCCCGCCCAGCGTGGGGTGAAGCCGGGGGCGACCAGGGTGGCGCAGCCGGTGGTGTCAACCTGAACGCTCTGCCATCCGACCCGGCTGTGCAGGGAGACCACGACCGCGAGACCGAGGTCGGCAGGGCACGACATCGGCCCGTTGGGGAAGGGCTTGGAGTGATTGATCCGATCGGCGAGCCGGCGCGCGACGGCCGCGTCGGCGGTGGTGGTGCGGGCCGCGAAGTTCGACCGGTTCGCGTTCAGACCGGGTAGCCACGTCAGACGAACCGTGTCCGGGTTGCTGGCGACCCGCGGACGTCGGCCCTGGCTGCCGGTGCTGTCGGTCAGGGACCCGGTGGCTCTACAGCCACCCGTCGGAAGCCAGACCACCTTCACCCGCGGCGCCGACGTACCAGTGGCGACGGCCCCGGCAGCGTTGGGCTCGACGGCGCCGTCGACGGCGCTCACGGCCCACGCATGACCGGCCGCAACCGCGCCGACAGCCACTGCCGCGCCGACGACAACCCACCACCGCGTCCGCGTCATACCCATCGGACGCGCCGACCCAGCGCGCCGGTTCCCTCAACCGACCCGGCGACGGCGACCGGCGTCGGCACCTGACCCCGGGGAATGATGTGAGGGGGAACCGTCCTCACATCGGTGGCGTCCTAATGGGATGCGCCGACTGGATACGGCAGTCCTCGGACTGGCGATCGCCGCCAGCGGTTGCGCCGCGCCCGGACCGAACACGGCCCTCGGGCCAGCCGACGCAATCAGCCAGCCCCGGGCCTCGATCGCGACTCCGACGGCCAGCGGTCCGAGGTACCTCGGACCGCTGGCCTCCCCGACGACGTACGCGGGACCTGGCATCAGGCTCGTTCCACCCGGTCCCGCCGTCCCGCGGCGGCCCTGGACGGCCACCCTGGCCGTGTGCGGACACAACGGTGACGGATGCGGGGACCGCGGACACCGGCCCACGGTCACCCTCGCGCGCGCCACCTCCCCGCAGGCCGGAACCGCGCGGCCCGACGGTTCGATCGATCCGCTGATGGACGCGACCCTCGTCTACGTCCTGCACTGGACCGGGATGATGTGCCTGCCGGTCGGCCCCCTCCACTACCCAGCCACCGCCACGGGGACGCCCGCCACCCCAACCCCTGCGATGCGCTGAGCTTCGTCGACGCGAACACCGGCGCCGAACTGTACGGGGCGAGCTACCCCCCGGACTGAGCGGATGCCCGTCACGCGGGGGCGGCCGCGTCAAGCAACGTGCCGGACAGCAGGTCGACCGGTAGCTGGAGCCGCCCGGCGATCAGGCTGACCAGCCGCGCCCGGTCGCCTGCGGGGACGCCGGTGACCAGCTGTGCGACCTCGCGGACGCCATCGACGAGCCCGACCGGGTTTCCGGCGTGGGCATCCCAGCGCTGCAGCCGAATGGTGATGGCGGCGGCGAGGAGCGGCATCGTCACGGCCAGGGCGCGGCGCAGTCCGCGGGTCCGGTGGCGACGAGGACGTCGGCGGGATCGAGCCCTGTCGGGAGCTCGGCGACGCGGGCGCGGCGCGGGCGGTGGGCGTCCTGGCCGGCGGAGTCGTTGTCGTAGGCGAGCAGCAGCGGACCGCCCGTGGCGCCGAGCACCTGCTCAAGTGCGGCGGCGTGGTGGGTGGTGAGTCGAGTGCCGCCGGCGGCGAGGCCTATGAGCCGCCAAGCCGCTGACCAGCACAAACGTCAACACCCGAACCACCCCGACGAAAGATCGAGGCTAGTTGACCGCCCTCGCCGCGTAGCGTTCGACGATGGCTGCCGCGGTGACACCGGTTCCGCCGCCAACCGGCCGACCAGCCGGCCGCTGGGGTCCGTGGCAGTCCCCGTCGGCGGCCGGCTCGGTCAACGCCGTGATGGCTGTCCTCGTTGCGCTCGGCGCCGGTTGGATCACGGTCTCCCTGCTGGTCCGGGGTTACGCGCATGGCTGGTACTACGTGGCCGGGGTGCTGATCGTGGTGTCGTGCGTCGCGCAGCTGGCGGGTGAGGTTGCGCTGTCCTGCTCGGCGTCCTGGTTGGTCCGGGCGCGGCTCGCGGCGGTGGTGGGCGCCACCGGTGTCGCGTCTGCTGCCCTTCTGTTCGCCGACGGCCACCGGATCCGGTCGACCTGCGAGGGCTACTGCAGCCAGGACATGGCCACCGGCCGCCGCATCGAGGTCGTCGCCGTCGGCGTCGCTGTCTACGCCGTGCTCACGACCATCCGACTCCTCCGCCCGGACAGGCGCTCCCCCGCCCTGGACGCTGCGGTCGGCGTCTTCGCCGTCGCCCTGCCGGTCAGCTACCTGGTGGTCGCGTTCTTCCTCGGCCTGCATTGACGATCGGCCACGACGCAATACGAGCGGGACAAGCCGGTCTCGGCCTCGCCGCCGACCGAACCGTCGCGGTGGTCGGCTGGCGCGTTGGTGGATCCGCGAGTCGATCGACGACCCTCGTCCGGTCGTCAGCTCGTGCCGGCGTTAGCCTCGCGCTTTCATGCAGGGGGTGATCTGGGGCTGATTTGGGGTGCCGACACCCGGGGGCGAATGCACGGAAGTGCCTGTCCCGGCAGGGAAACTGGGCTTGCTGATGGTC